>OIWT01000025.1_pt1 | contig 202167 bp, 193 predicted proteins | sample 1587701 | NCBI WGS metagenome assembly OIWT01 (sample SAMEA3888904, study PRJEB22519) | human gut metagenome | biome: human gut; feature: human-associated habitat; material: faeces | place: Denmark | collected 2009
ACATGGCTGCAGGTCCTGCTTCCTACGGTATGACCGATACCATGGGACGTATGCATTCCGATGCACAGTTCGCAGGTTCTTCTTCCGTTCCGGCTCACGTAGAAATGATGGGTCTGATTGGTGCAGGTAACAACCCGATGGTTGGTATGACCGTAGCAGTAGCTGTTTCCATTGAGGAAGCTGCCAAGGCTGGTAAGTTTTAATTCATTTACCGAAACAAATACAGAATAACAACAGGAGCAGTTTGCAGAATTATTTTCTACAGACTGCTTCTTTTTATTTTCATGATATTTTTATAGGACGTTTGTACATTGTAATTTCTGAAATTACCAGTTATAATAAAAGTGTTATTCGAGAGAGGAGATATGAAATGAACGAAAAAATTTATTGTACTTCCTGTGGCGCAGAGAATGAAGCCGGCGCGCATTTCTGTGTAAGCTGCGGAACGAAACTTGAAATGCCTGTTCAGGATCAGAATCCAAATACAGAATCCTTAACCGGTGATGTGGTTTCCAATAATACACAAAGTACCTATACCTATACCACCCAGCCTGCACAGTCCGCACAGACTTATTATTCGGTTCCTGAGGAACCTAAGAAAGAAGGCGGCTATATTGGTGTAGCCATTGCGTCACTGGTCTGTGGTATTCTTTCTTTGCTTTGCTGCCCGTTTGCCTGTTGTGGAAGCTGTTGTGGGGGTCCCAATGTATTGCTTGCGATAGCATCAATCGTTCTTGGTATTATTGCACTGGTGAAAGCCTTTGATGGAAAGGGTATGGCGATTACCGGACTTGTCTGCGGAGGCATTGCATTGGTTGGAATGATTTTTGCATTTGCATTACCGGCATCCTTTACGAGAGGTTTGATGACAGGAATTCTTGGGGAAGAATATAATATCGGTAATATGGATGAGCTTGATGATCTTATGGATGATTTTGGAGTGTACTACAACTTTTCATGAAGAAGATAACAATAAGAAGAGCCGATGATTTATTTTTTTATCTCGCCATGGTGGTTACTCTGCCGGGAATTCTGTTTGGAATCTGGTTTTCACGATGGGGATACCATTATACGGAAGAGCTTACGAGGTGTACTTTCCGGTTAAATACGGGACTTCCGTGCCCGGGCTGCGGTGGAACAAGGGCTTTCATCCTGTTTTTCCGGGGCGAGATATTTTTAAGCCTCTGTTATCATCCGGCGGTACTTACATTTGCCGTATGTTATCTGCATTTTATAATATTGTATCTTTACCGGCGATTCAGACATAACAAAGTAACTTACCGTAAAGAAATACCGGTACAGATCTATGCCTATGTATTTATTGGCATAGTACTGCTCCAATGGTTCGTAAAGCTGTTTCTGATTTACTTAAAATGGAAAGGTCACTGAGTGTTTAACAAAATAAGACAAGAACACAGGAAGAACAGATTAAGAAAATTTGCAAAATTTATTTTTGATACTCATATCGTAACTATTCAGCACCCCATTCGTAAAACTGATACATAATTTGCATGGCTCTGAATAGTTACCTCATATCATAATATTATATAAGGAGAACAAGGATGAAAGTATGTAAAAATTGTGGAACGCAGAATAAGGATACTTCTTTATTCTGTGAAGGATGTGGAACCAGATTGGAAGAAGCACCTGCAGTAGTGACGCCCGTAGTGGAAGAACCGGCTGCAACGGTTGTACCTCCTGTAGCAGAGCCGCCGGTAACAGAAGTGCCAGCGCATGAGCCGCAGGTACAGCCTGCCTTTGAAGAACGCCCGGCAGACACGGGGAGATCGGAGGGCGCATTCTCCGGACAGACGGAGCAGACCGGGGCTCAGCAAAATGCGTATCAGCAGCCACTTCAGCAGAATATGTACCAGCAGCCTGTGCAGCAGAACATCTATCAACAGCCGGCTTATAATGCTGTACCGCAGGAGCCGCAAAAGAAGAATGGTAACTGGATGACCATTACTTCCCTGATTTTGTCCATTTTATCGATTGTTTGCTGCTGCCTGGATGTATTCGCACTGATTCTGGCAATTGCATCAATTGTACTTGCCATCATTGCACTGGTTCAGCATAAGGGCAATAAGGGAATGGCAATTGCATCCCTGATTGTTGGCATTATCGGATTTTTAATTGCTGTATATCTTCTGGTTTATGCCTATGCAATTCTTCCAAACAATCCGGCGCTGCAAAGCCAGATCATGGATTTGTATGATGAGCTCGGGGTAACAGGATTTATCTGGTAAGACCTGAATATGGAATAGTAAAAGGAACATGGATAAAGTTCCATGAAGCATCAGAGAGGAACAGAACGTAAAATAAAAAGTTCGGATACAGAGCGGGAAGCTTTGTATTCGAACTTTTCTGTTTTTTAGATTTTTTTACTATGCTGAATCACTACAGTATCATATTTGTTCCGGTTACTCAACCGTTTCTTCATCGGAAGCTTCTGCAGAGTCTTCTGCGGAGGTACCGGGAACATCTCCATAAGCAAATTCATCCTCTTCGGAAGAATCTTCAGAATCCTCATAAGCATCTTCCGCAGAATCCGTTGAAGTATCATCCTCCGTAAAATCATCAGCAGAAGAATCGGGGCTGCCGGTGGAATCATCCTCGTCATAAGTGAAGATTTCCTCCGGAATATCCCCATGAAGAATCTGTACAATATACTGAAGACGTTTATTCGCAAACTGATAATTCTGATAAGCAATATCAGCAGAGGTTTTATCGTACTCCTCACCGCTGTAGGCCTGATGATAACAGGAAACAGCTTCTGTCATATATTTGCTTGCGTCTGCTGCCAGATCGGCAACACCCGGAAAGCCGTCAGGCACCTCCAGGGAAGCCATCTGGGAAAACGATTTATCCAGACTGTCAAGAAGCGGAAGCAGCTGATCCCCAACGTTTTCATCATTTGGATCCAGCTGATTGATCGCATCGTTGATGGTCTGTATATTTTCAAAGAACTGCGTCATGTTTGCACGGTAGTTTTCCACTGCTTTGTCCTTACCACATCCGGTAAGAACAAGTGTCAGAAGCAGTACCGGAAACAGGAAACGTTTTCCGGGAAATTTATGAAAATTGTGAATGAATATCATAAGAGCCTCTCTCTAAGGTATGATCCTTTTGTTATAATCTAAAAATAAGTTAACATAGTTAAGAAATGAAATCAAGAAAAGATAGTATTTTTAGAAATTTTGTGATAGCATATAAGCAATGTATAAAAATCAATACAATTTTATAAAAATCCGTTTTGGGAGGAAAACATGGAAGAATTACAGAAGAATACGGAACCGGAGGATTCCAAAGAAGAACTCAATACTTCCGAAGGGATAGCACAGGAGCTGTTAAAGACGGCGAAGAAGCAGTTGTTTTACACAAGACTTTCCACCTGCTTTGTGGGGGTGATGGCTGCTGCGATTGTAATCAGTCTCTTTTCAGTTGTTCCGAGGGCAAACCATCTGCTTGGTAATGCGAACGCATTGCTCGGAGAAGTGAATGACCGTCTGGAGGTACTTGATGAAACGATTGCCAGTGTGAAGACCATGAGTGACAGCATTACTTCGGTGGGGGATCAGCTGGATACGTTTATTGAAGATAATTCAACGGCTTTGCAGGGTGTGGTTAAAAAAATGGATTCCATCGACTTTGAGGGATTAAATAAATCCATTAAGAATCTTGGTGATGTTGTGGAACCACTTGCTAAGTTTTTTAAGGTCTTTTAGATAATAACAACCAATTCATGAAAGCAGCAGAAGATAAGAGTGCTTTACTGACAGAAAAGACAGAAACATAAAGACAGGAAGGGAAAACAATGATAGGAGCAGATGCAATTGTTAAGTGTTTAGAAGAAGAAGGGGTAAAATACGTTTTCGGTTATCCGGGCGTTGCCATTTGTCCTTTTTATAATAGTATTCTGGATTCCGGTATCCAGACCATCTTAATTCGTACCGAACAGAACGCAGCCCATGCGGCGAGCGGTCTGGCACGTGTCACAGGAAAGGTCGGTGTCTGTGCCGTGACCTCAGGACCGGGAGCAACGAATCTGATCACCGGTGTTGCTACGGCGTTTGCAGACAGCATTCCATTAGTATGCATTACCGGCCAGGTGGATTCTTCTTTATTGGGAAGCGATGTGTTCCAGGAGGCAGACATTACCGGTGCAGTAGAATCCTTTGTCAAATACAGCTATCTGGTTAAGAAGGTTTCTGATATTCCCAGAATTATGAAGGAAGCCTTTTATATTGCAAACACCGGAAGAAAGGGGCCTGTACTGATTGATATTCCGATTGATGTCCAGAATGCAGAGCTTAAGAAGTTTGCCTATCCGGAAAGTGTGTCCATGCGGACCTATAAGCCGACCGTGAAAGGCAATATGGTACAGATCAAAAAAGTGATTCATGAACTGGAGGATTGCAAACGTCCGATTATCTGTGCAGGAGGTGGAGTCCTGCTGGCAGATGCCAAGGAAGAATTACAGGAATTTGCCATGAAGCATGACATTCCGGTTGTTTCCACAATGATGGGAATTGGTGTGATGCCGACAGAACATCCGCTTTATTACGGAATGGTCGGAAATAACGGGAAACCGTGTGCCAACCGTGCAATGAATGAGGCAGACCTGATTATTATGGTAGGCGCCCGCGTGGCAGACCGTGCGATCAGCCAGCCGGATCTGATTACAGAGAATAAGGTATTGATTCATATTGATGTGGATCCGGCTGAAATTGGCAAGAATGTAGGTCCCGGAATCCCGCTTGTCGGTGATGCAAAGCATATTTTTGAGGATCTGCTTTCCCAGGAGCTCCATGTGGAGCATAAGGACTGGCTGGATACTTTAAACGATTACCGTGTATCCATGGTTCCGAAGCGGAATCCGAATCCGGCTTATGTGGATCCTGCAAAGTTTATTGAACTGTTAAGCCGGGCCATGGATGAGGATGCTGTTTATGTGGCGGATGTCGGTCAGAACCAGATCTGGTCCTGCGGCTATCATATTGTAAAGAAGGGGCAGTTCTTAACCTCCGGTGGTATGGGTACGATGGGCTATTCCATTCCGGCGGCGCTGGGAGCAAAGCTTGCCGATAAGAAGCGTCAGGTTATTGCCGTCTGCGGTGACGGCTCCTTCCAGATGTCGATGATGGAGCTTGCCACCATGCGGCAGTATCAGGTACCGGTCAAGATCATTGTATTAAAGAACAATTACCTTGGAATGGTCAGAGAATATCAGCATTACACCTATCAGGATCATTATTCGGTTGTTGACTTAAGCGGAAGCCCGGATCTTGAGCTGTTAGCGCCTGCCTTTGGCATGAAGTATTTACGTTTGGAGAACATGGATCATGCAGAACAGATGATTGGAGAGTTCTTAAGTAAGGATGAATCCGTATTATTGGAATGTCTGATTGATCCCATGGATCTGGTAAAGTAGGAAAGGAGATGCGCAGATGAAAAGAATATATTCCGTTTTAGTTGAAAACCATTCCGGTGTTCTGTGTAAGGTTGCAGGTCTTTTTTCCCGAAGATGCTTTAACATTGATTCACTTGCAGTTGGTGAAACGCAGGACCGGGACGTTTCCTGCATGACGATTGTCAGCAGCGGAGACAAGCGAACCATCGAACAGATTGAGAAGCAGTTAAACAAGAAGCTCGATGTAATTAAAGTAAAGACTTTTGATGAAGGAAGCAGTATTTCCAGGGAACTTCTCCTGATGAAGGTGAAATACAATAAATCCAACCGCCGTGATATCATAGAAATGTGTGAGATTACTGACAATGCCAATATTGTAGACTTTTCCCCACATACGATGATGATCCAGATGTGTGATACCACCGAAAAGATTGAAACCTTTATGGAAATGTTTAAAGGAATCAGCATTGTAGAGGTCGCACGTACCGGAACCCTGGCTTTACAAAAATGTAAAGAAACCGATTAGTTGCCGTTGACTTTTGCACATCAACGTAGTAGAATCTGTACTAGCATTAATCAAAAGAAATCCGATTAAGGATCTCGAAACAGGAGGATCCCATGCAAAAGAAAGTATTTCAGTTATTAGTAGATAATACTTCGGGTGTTTTAAGCCGGATTTCCGGTCTGTTTTCCCGAAGAGGATATAATATTGAAAGTATTACCGCAGGTGTAACCGCGGATGCACGGATTACCAGAATTACGATTGTAGCTTCCGGTGATGCAGAAACACTTGCCCAGATTGAGAAGCAGGTAGGAAAGCTTGAAGATGTACGTGACGTTAAGGAATTGGAGCCGGAAATCAGTGTTTACCGGGAGCTTGCATTGATTAAGGTAAGAGCGAACGAAGAGCAGCGTCAGGGAGTGATTTTATTGACGAATACATTCCGTGGCAACATCATTGACGTTGCAGTTGACAGTCTGATTATTGAAATGACCGGTGGTCAGGCGAAGATTGATGCTTTTTTAAATCTGTTAAGCGGTTATGAGATCTTAGAGCTTGCAAGAACAGGTATTGCAGGTCTTGGCAGAGGATCAGGGAACGTTACCTACCTGAATTAACAAAGGAACCAAAATTCTGCATTGCAGATTTGGTATAAATTTAGAGGAGAAACCTCAGCGAAAGGAGTCATTGAAATGGCAAATATTTATTATCAGGAAGATTGTAATCTCTCTTTACTGGAAGGAAAAACAATTGCGATTATCGGCTATGGCAGTCAGGGACATGCGCATGCATTAAACGCAAAGGAATCAGGATGCCATGTCATTATTGGTCTTTATGAAGGCTCCAAATCCTGGGCAAAGGCAGAAGCACAGGGATTTGAAGTATATACAGCAGCAGAAGCTGCTAAAAAAGCAGATATTATCATGATCCTTATTAATGATGAATTACAGGCTGCTATGTACAAGAAAGATATCGAACCGAATCTGGAAGAAGGCAATATGTTGATGTTTGCACACGGCTTCAACATCCACTTCAACCAGATTGTACCTCCTAAGTTCGTAGACGTTACCATGATCGCACCTAAGGGACCTGGACATACTGTCCGCAGCGAGTATCAGGCTGGAAAGGGTGTTCCCTGTCTGGTTGCTGTACATCAGGATGCTACCGGTAAGGCACTTGATATGGCACTTGCTTATGCACTTGCTATCGGTGGAGCAAGAGCAGGTGTTCTGGAAACCACCTTCCGTACCGAAACCGAAACAGACCTCTTTGGTGAGCAGGCTGTTCTCTGCGGTGGTGTATGTGCATTAATGCAGGCCGGTTTCGAAACACTTTGCGAAGCTGGTTATGATCCGAGAAATGCATACTTCGAATGTATCCATGAAATGAAGCTGATTGTAGACCTGATTTATCAGTCCGGTTTTGAAGGAATGAGATATTCCATTTCCAACACTGCTGAATATGGTGATTACATCACAGGTCCTAAAATTATCACTGACGAAACCAAGAAGACCATGAAGAAGATCCTTAAGGATATTCAGGATGGTACTTTTGCGAAAGACTTCCTGTTAGATATGTCTGCTGCAGGTGGACAGGCTCACTTCAAGGCAATGAGAAAGCTTGCTGCTGAACATCCTTCAGAGCAGGTTGGTAAGGAAATCCGTAAGCTGTATAGCTGGAACAATGAGAACGATAAGCTGATCAACAACTAATCGCTTCAAACAAAGAAATACGCACCCGGAGAGAAATCCCCGGGTGTTGTTGTGTTTACATACATAGAAGAGAATTCACTAAATTTTCATTTTTCAAAACGGAAAGAATGTGGTATTCTATGTAATAGATTGTTTAGGAGGTATGGATCATGGGAATGACGATGACGCAGAAGATCCTTGCTGCACATGCAGGATTGGATTGTGTAGAAGCAGGACAGCTCATCGAAGCTGATCTGGATCTGGTACTTGGTAACGATATTACCAGTCCGGTTGCGATTAAAGAAATGAGCAAAATGAACGTGGATGGCGTTTTTGATAAGAATAAGATAGCACTGGTTCCGGATCATTTTGTGCCGAATAAGGATATTAAATCTGCAGAGCATTGTAAATGCGTACGGGAATTTGCGCGTAAGAACGAGATTACGAATTACTTCGAAGTGGGACAGATGGGAATTGAACATGCACTCCTTCCGGAAAAAGGACTTACCGTAGCCGGAGATGTGATTATCGGAGCAGACTCCCACACCTGTACTTATGGAGCACTTGGTGCATTTTCTACCGGTGTCGGAAGTACTGATATGGCAGCCGGAATGGCTACCGGCAAGGCGTGGTTTAAGGTGCCCGGTGCGATCCGCTTCGTGCTTACCGGCAAGCCTTCCAAATGGGTAAGCGGTAAGGATGTGATTTTACATATTATTGGTATGATCGGTGTGGATGGTGCATTATATAAGTCCATGGAATTTACCGGGGACGGCATTCAGAACCTTACAATGGATGACCGCTTTACCATTGCGAACATGGCAATTGAAGCCGGTGGCAAGAACGGTATTTTCCCGGTAGATGATCTGGCCATTGCTTATATGAAGGAGCATTCCAACAGAGAATATAAGATCTATGAAGCGGACGAGGATGCGGTTTATGATGAAGAGTATACCATTGACTTAAGTACTCTTCGACCGACGATTGCTTTTCCTCACCTGCCTGAGAATACGAAGACCATTGATGAAATTACCGGGGATGTCAGGATTGATCAGGTAGTGATCGGTTCCTGTACAAACGGAAGAATGGATGATATGAGAACTGCAGCCGAAATTCTCAAAGGCAAACATGTTGCAGATGGTGTCCGCTGTATTATTATTCCGGCTACACAGGCAATTTATTTACAGTGTATGGAAGAAGGTCTTTTGAAAATCTTCGTGGAGGCCGGAGCAGTGGTAAGTACACCGACCTGCGGACCGTGTCTTGGCGGTTACATGGGTGTTCTGGCTGCCGGAGAGCGTTGTGTTTCTACGACGAACCGGAACTTTGTCGGACGTATGGGACATGTGGAATCTGAAGTTTATCTGGCAAGTCCTGCTGTTGCAGCAGCAAGTGCGCTTACCGGCATGATTTCATGTCCGTGTGAATAAGAATCAGGAAAGGATAGGGATTATGAAAGCAGCACAGGGTATTGTTTTTAAATATGGTGACAACGTAGATACAGATGTAATCATTCCTGCCAGATATCTGAATTCTTCGGATCCGGCAGAACTTGCTACCCATTGTATGGAAGATATTGATAAGGATTTTGTAAATAAGGTTAAGAAAGGTGATATTATTGTTGCTGAAAAGAACTTCGGATGCGGCTCATCCAGAGAGCATGCACCGATTGCCATTAAGGCTGCAGGAGTAAGCTGTGTCATCGCCGAAACCTTTGCACGTATTTTTTACCGGAATGCAATCAATATCGGACTTCCGATTATTGAATGTGCCGAAGCATCGAAGGGAATTGATGCAGGTGATGAGGTTTTGGTGGATTTTGATTCCGGAATTATCAAAAACCTCACAAAAGGTACGGAATTCAAGGGGCAGGCGTTCCCGCCTTTTATGCAGAAAATCATTGACGCTGAGGGACTTGTAAATTATATTAATGCAAGATAGTTCATCAAGAACAGCAGGAACTGTACAAAACAGTTACGAACATTGAAAAGAAAGGTGTGTATCAGAAAATGACACAGGGAACAAATCAACAGGAGTATAAGACAAAATACGACCGCAAGATGGCTGAGCGTGCCATGGAAAAGAAAAAGGAAGAACGTCAGTTAAAGATCATGAAGATTGTCGGCGTAATTCTATGTGCAGCTGTTGTTGTGGCAATTGCTGCTCCAATTATCAGCAATGTGGTTAAGAAACAGCAGGCCTTAAATGGCACATATGTAAAGATCGGTGATCATGAGCTGAGCGAACTGGAATATGATTATTATTACTATTCGGCAGTGAATAATTACATCAATACCTATGGATCTTTCATTTCCTATCTGGGACTGGATACTTCCGTAGACTTTGACAAACAACAGTATGATGAGACCAAAACCTGGAAGGATTATTTTGACCAGATGACGGTCGATGAACAGATCAAGCCGATTTTTGCTCTGCTTGATGAAGCACAGAAGAATGGTTTTACTTATGATGCAGCAGAGGATTATGATGCTTATGTAGCAAGTATTCAGGAAGCTGCAGATAATGCAGGAGTAAGCTTAAGTGATTATTACAGGAATTATTTCGGACCTTATGCAACTGCTTCTAATGTAGAAGCTTTCATTAAGAATGGATATATTGCATCTGCTTACTATGAACAGCTGGTTGCCGATAATGCACCAACCACTGAAGAAGTAAAGACTTATTATGATGAGAACCGGAATGCTTACGATCAGGTGGATTATAAGAGCATCGCCTTTGAAACACCGGAATTTGAGGAAGATGCAACCGATGAGGAAAAGGCAAAGGATCTGGAAGACCGTCAGAAGCAGGCAGAGGATGTGCTTGCACAGATTGAAAACGGAGATACCGTGGATGGCTTTGAATTAACCGAGGGTGCTAAGTATAGTGCCGTTCCATCCAGTGCTGCAGCATGGCTTTTTGATGATGCAAGAGCAGAGGGTGATATTCAGGTATTTACCGATGACTCCACCTCCAATGTTTATGTGGTTCAGTTCGTGAAGAAGTTCTATGACGAGGCAAATGATGAAACCATTTCTTCTTCACTGGCATCTCAGACTGTAAGCGCACAGCTTCAGGAAGTAGCAGACAGATACGAGGTTGTTGATGTAAAGGGTGACCTCAAATACCTGACCATACCGGAAACGACCACGGAAGATACATCAGCAGGAGATACTGCTGAAGACACAGCCGCAACGGATGGGGCAACAGGTGATACTGCAGAAGATACGACAGCCGATGAAGCTGCTGGTGATGCCACAGAGGATAGTGCAGAGTAGTAGATGCAGCTGATTATATTTTGCAATAACTTTCATGTGGAATAATTAAGAAAATAATTTTTAAAAGAAGACAAAAAGTCAGACATGAGACCGATATATTCAGAATTCTGTTAATATATCATTCATGTCTGACTTTTGTAAGTTTATCCTTTTCCTGACTTTAACTAATTGGTTTTAATACTGAAAAGGATTGGAAAAGGAGCCTGCTGGGGAAATCAGTTCTCCGTTCTGCAGCAGGTGATTGGAATCGCCCATGACCTGTACGCGGAAATAAGCTTCATTGCTCCAGCGTTCTTCCGTAGATAAAACCGTAAGAGAGGAGGTTGGCAGGAAAAATCCATGTGCCAGCAACGGAAAAGGAATGTTTAACAGGTGTGACAAAATGATACAGATTACACCCAAATGACAGAAAAAAACAAGGGTGGGTTCCGGATGCTCCTCATCGGGCAGATGGTTGTTCCGGATGGTTCCGTCTTTGTTTACGGTAGAGCTGATAAAACGTTCCTCCTTTACCCGGTAGAACTTGTCATCACGCGTATAGCCATAGGAAGCAAGCAGCTCATCAAATTTCTGGCAGACATTCGGGTATTCCGTTGCAATCTTTGGGTTCTGAGTAAGAAAGCTGGTATTTACCCAGTCTTCAACGGAAAACATCTGTGGTTCTTTCGTCCAGGTTCCGGGTGTAAAATCCCATGGCACACCGTGACGACCGGTAGCAGGGTCATCAATCGGATAGGAAAACTCACGAAGCCATTCCAGGGTAATGGCTTCCCTGTTCACGGCCTTTAATGTACAGGATGCGGTATCCTTTGCCCTGCCTAATGGAGAGACGTAAAACTGGGTAACCGGCCATTTAGTGGCTCTTTTTGCCAGAAGCTCAGCCTCTCTCCAGCCTTTTTCTGTTAAAGAATCAATCGAATAGTCCGGTTCGCCGTGCCGGATAAATATTAATTTCATAAATGATCGTCCTTTCTGATTATTCTTTTTTATGATAGCACAATTTCTTTTGAAAACAACTTGAAACATATGTTCGATCATGGTAAGATAGGAGATATGAAACGAGTAAGAAATGATTGCATCCTGATATTAATAGTTGTTCTGCTTGCTGGCGGATTCTGGTTTGTACAGTATATAAATTCCATGCAGGCTGAAGCTGTTCTCCGGATCTATCAGAATGGAGAACTACGAGGAGAATATGATCTGTCACAGCCTAAGACCCTTCCGGTCAAAGAGGAGGATTATGGTTATAATCTGGTTATGATTGAGGATGGAACGGTCCGGATAACAGATGCAGACTGTCCCGATCAGCTCTGTATGAAACAGCGTTCTATTTCGAAGAACGGAGAGAGTATCATCTGTCTGCCGCATAAGCTGGTTTTACAGATCTATGCGAAGGAGGAAGGCGCCTTGGATGCGGTGACCTATTAAACAATGAAATTGAAATCTGTTTACCTTGGCCTGTTACTGGCACTTGCGTTGATTCTGTCCTATGTGGAGACCCTGATTCCGTTTTCAGTTGCCATCCCCGGGATTAAGATAGGAATGTCAAACCTTACCGTTATCTGGTGCCTGTACCTGTTATCCTTCCGGGAGGCTATGCTGTTATCGGTCAGCAAGGCTATTCTTTCAGGCCTTTTGTTTGGCAACCCGGTGATGATTTTATATAGCTTATCCGGAGCAGTATTAAGCTGCCTTGTTATGTATATTCTGAAGCGCAGTAACGGCTTTCATGTTCCGGTTGTAAGTGCCGTCGGAGGCGTGGCACATAATATCGGACAGCTCCTTGTTGCTTTTTTTATGGTGCAGACCTATGGAATTGTATATTACATTCCGTTTCTATTACTTGCAGGGCTCCTGATGGGAGGCGTGAACGGAAGTATTTCCGCGCTGGTGCTTCCTTACCTGCAAAATTATTTATCCAAAGGAGATTCCTTATGATCGCATTTGTAAACGGCATCGTTGAAGATTATTCCGAAGAAGCAGTCATTTTAGATGTGAACGGGATCGGATACGAAATCAAAATTTCCGGTGATACCGCAGCAGCACTTCCGTCCATCGGCGAGCGGATGAAGCTGTATACCTATACTTATGTAAGGGAGGATGCTTTTTGCCTGTATGGTTTCCTTACAAAAGATGATCTTGAAATATTTAAGAAGCTGATTACGGTAAGCGGAATCGGACCGAAAGGCGGACTTGCCGTGCTTTCCGTGATGAGTGCAGATGACCTGAGGTTTGCCATCATGTCAGGAGACGCCAAGATGATTGCGACAGCTCCCGGAATCGGCAAGAAGACGGCAGAGCGCGTGATTCTTGATCTGAGGGATAAGATTTCCATGGAAGATACGATAATTCACCGTCGGATGACCGAACAGACGGCACAGGATTCCTTTGCAGATGATAACCAGATCCGCACTGAAGCGGTGGAAGCACTTACTGCCCTTGGTTATTCCGCGCAGGAGGCATTACAGGCGGTTAAAAAGGTTGTCATTTCAGAAGAGATGGATGTTGAAGCTGTCTTAAAGGCGGCATTAAAAAATATGTTTTAAGAGGTTTCGTTTATGGCCAGAAGAATGATAGAAACAGATCTGCAGGAAGAGGACCGGAAGATTGAAGGTACCTTACGTCCACAGAAGCTGAAGGATTATATCGGACAAAGCAAAATCAAAGACAGTCTTCAAATTTATATACAGGCTGCCAGGCAGCGGAATGATGCGTTGGATCATGTGTTGTTTTATGGACCTCCGGGCCTTGGAAAGACAACACTTGCCGGAATTATTGCGAACGAAATGGGTGTCCATATGAAGGTGACAAGCGGGCCTGCAATTGAGAAGCCGGGAGAAATGGCAGCAATCTTAAATAATCTGCAGGAGGGAGATCTTCTGTTTGTGGACGAAATTCACCGTCTGAACCGACAGGTGGAGGAGGTGTTGTATCCGGCAATGGAGGATTATGCGATCGATATTATGATTGGGAAGGGACCGACAGCACGCTCCATCCGTTTGGATCTTCCCCATTTTACACTTGTGGGTGCCACAACGAGAGCGGGGCTTTTGACTGCTCCGCTGCGGGACCGGTTCGGAATCATTCACCGTATGGAATTTTATACAGTAGAGGAATTACAAACGATTATCATGCGTTCTGCGGAGGTGCTGAATGCCCCCTTAGAGCCTGCGGGCGCAATGGAAATGGCGAGAAGGAGCCGGGGAACGCCGAGACTTGCCAACCGTATTTTGAAACGTGTCCGGGATTATGCACAGGTAAAGCATGATGGTATCATTACGGAAGAGGTAGCTATGACAGCCCTTGACCTTATGGATGTGGATCGCATGGGACTTGACCATATCGACCGGAATATCCTGCTTACCATGATTCATAAATTTGGAGGAGGTCCGGTTGGTCTTGATACTCTGGCGGCGGCAATCGGAGAAGATGCAGGAACGATTGAGGATGTATATGAACCTTATCTGCTCAAGAACGGATTTTTGAACCGTACACCGCGGGGACGTGTTGTCACGGATTACGCATATTCCCATTTAGGACTTGAAATCACCCGGTAATCTGTTTATAATGGATCTAGTATAGCATAAATATTTAATTCCTATATTTAGTAGCTATACATCAGGAAATGATCCGGTGGGTTCTTTTACGTGTAGCGGTGGAAGATGAGGGGTGTGTTCATGTCATCAAAGACAGATACCGAAGTAATTATCGGAGGAAAGGTTTTCACCTTAAGCGGATACGAAAGTGAAGAATATCTGCAGAAGGTTGCCTCCTACATTAATAATAAAATTACAGAATATAATAAAAACGAATCTTTTAAGCGTCTGACACTGGATATGCAGAATGTCTTATTACAGTTGAATATTGCGGATGATTATTTCAAGGCTAAGAAACAGATCAATATTCTGGAAGAAGAGATTCAGACGAAGGAGAAGGAATTATATAATCTGAAGCATGAATTGATTGCCTCACAGATCAAACTCGAAAATACCGAGAAGAATGTTAAGAAGCTGCAGGCTGAAGCAAATGAAAATGCGAAAAAAATCATTCGGCTTGAAACGGAATTGAAGAATTAATTTTAAGCTGTCTTTTTAGACAGCTTTTCTATTATCAGGTTTTCCATGAGCAGGGAGAGTTTTTGAATGAAACAGGTAGAACTATTGGCACCTGCCGGTAATTATGAAGCACTCGAGGGTGCAATCTGTGCAGGAGCAGATGCTGTATATCTGGCGGGTAACCGCTTTGGAGCCAGAGCATATGCAGATAATTTTACAGAAGAAGAATTGTGCAAAGGAATCCGTATGGCACATATTTATGGCAGACGGATCTATCTGACAGTGAATATTCTTGTGAAGGAAGCAGAACTTCCGGAGCTTGTGACCTTTTTACAGCCCTTGTACGAAGCCGGACTGGATGGTGTCATTGTACAGGATCTTGGTGCTGTGCAGGTTATCCGGCGTTACTTCCCGCATCTTCCGGTTCATGCAAGCACCCAGATGACGATTACCGGTCCGGAGGGTGCACGCTTCTTAAAGGAACAAGGAATTTGCAGAATCGTTCCGGCAAGAGAACTATCCTTGAAAGAGATCCGGAGAATCAGGGAAGAAACCGGAATTGAAATAGAAACCTTTATTCATGGAGCAATGTGCTACTGTTATTCCGGACAGTGTCTGTTCAGCAGTATCTTAGGCGGCCGGAGTGGTAACCGCGGGCGGTGTGCACAGCCCTGCAGGCTTCCCTATGCCACGAAGAACCAGAAAGAATGTTATCCCTTAAGCATGAAGGATATGTGTACGCTTGAAATTCTTCCCGAATTGCTTGAGGCAGGCATTGATTCGTTTAAAATCGAAGGACGTATGAAAAAGCCTGCGTATGCAGCAGGCGTTACCTCTATTTATCGGAAATATATTGATTTATATTATAGCGGAAAGCCCTATGAGGTTGCTGAAGCCGACCGGGAATTCCTGTCCTCCCTGTATATCCGCAGTGAAGTGGGAGAAGGCTATTATCATCAGAAGAACGGCAGGAATATGATTACCCTGTCTTCCCCTGCATATTCCAAAACCAGTGAACAGGTATTGGAAACGATTGAAAACCAATATCTGAAACAGAACAGAAAAATTGAAATTGATGCCACAATTTCTCTCAAAAAGGGAGAACCGGGGGTTCTGTTGCTTACAGACGGTAACGTACAGGCCAGCGCCATAGGCTCTATACCACAGGAGGCGTTGAAGCAGCCCTTAAGAGAAGAGGATGTCCGAAAACAGATGAATAAGCTGGGCAATACCTCATTTAAGATCCGGGATCTGCAGATTCTGATGGATAAGGATATTTTTGTACCGGTACGGGCGCTCAATGATCTGCGAAGAGAAGCAGTGATTCACCTGGAAGAGGAACGGATTCGTGAGAATGGGTTCTCCTGCCAGCGTCATATGGAGGAGGAAGCTGTTTATTGTTCTTCAATGGATCCATTATCCGGAAAAGGTGTCCATGAAAAGCTTCGGCACAGGAACAGGTATCCGGAAATGCTGGATGTTTACGTGTCAACGAAAGAACAGTTTTATGCTCTTTCTGAGCAGTTGGATATAAAGAAAAGGCAATCTCTTCCGATCCGCCGGATTTATCTGGACTATGCATTACTGGATGGAAAAGATATTTCTTCCGATGCACAGGAGCAATGGGCTGGCAGACTGTTTCTTGCAGGTCCTTATGTCATCCGGGAGCATAACCGGAGAGATCTGTCTAAACTGGAAGCCGCATTGCGAGGCGACTGCTTTGCAGGTCTTTTATTCCGTAATCTTGAAACCTATGCTTATATGAAAAAGGTTTTGCCGGATTATAATCTGATTCCGGATCATAATCTGTACTTCTGGAATCACGAAACAGTGCAGTTTTGGGAAAACCGGATCACCGAATATACGCTTCCGGTCGAGGAAAATCAGTCAGAGTGGAAGGAACTCCTTGCAAAAACTCCGGATACAATGGAAGCAGCCGCTCTTGTTTACGGATATCTTCCAATGATGGTTACGGCAAATTGTATCGAGAGTACCTTAAAGAGCTGCCGGCATGAAGCCGGAATCTGTGTTCTTACAGATCGTTATAAGACTTCATTTCCGGTACTGCATAACTGTCGGAGCTGTTATAATATCATCTATAACAGTGTACCCTTGTCCCTTCATACCCTCGTGGAAAAGGGCATGCAGGGCATTACGGCTTACCGTCTTGACTTCACAACCGAAAACGGAGACGAAACTGTGTCAGTTGTCCGCTATTTTGCTGATTTATTATCCGGTACGGACCGGAAACCTCCCTATCAGGAATATACAACGGGACATATAAAAAGAGGAGTGGAATAATGGAATTATATGTCAGCGAGTTTTCAAAATATGTAATTACACTGCTGATTACATTATACACGTATGAATGCTTTGCCGTGTTCCGGTATGATAACGAAGAGGCTCGCAACGGCATTTACATCCGGCAGAATATTTTAATGTTTGCATTTCACTTTTGCAGCTTTCTGGTCATCTGCTTTGAAACGGGAGATTTTACCTATCTGTTTTTTTATGCGTTCCAGCAGATTCTGCTGTTTACGGCTATTATGCTGTACCGCATGATTTACCCGAAAGCCAACCGGCTGATTGTAAACAACATGTGTATGCTGCTTAGTATTGGTTTTGTGATCCTGACTCGTCTTGATATGAAAAAGGCAGTTAAACAGTTTATTATTGTGGCTGGAGCGTTAGCAATTGCCCTTCTGATTCCGTTCCTGATTGAAAAGATACGCTTTTTGAAGAAGCTGAAATGGATTTATGCATTGATTGGTATTCTTGCACTTTCTGTGGTTTTGATTCTTGGTCAGACCACCTATGGAAGTAAGCTTTCCTATTCCATCGGCGGCGTCACCTTTCAGCCATCCGAATTTGTTAAGATCTTATTTGTATTTTTTGTGGCAAGTGCACTGTATGAATCTTCGGGCTTCTTAGAGGTCTTTACGACGGCCGTGGTTGCGGCAGCGCATGTCATTGTGCTCGTGATTTCAAAGGATCTTGGGAGCGCCCTGATTTTCTTTGTTGTATATGTCCTTATGGTCTATGTGTCAACGAAGAATCCGCTCTATGTAGCAGCAGGAGCAGGGGGTGGTGCAGCTGCAGCTTACCTTGCATTCAAGGTGTTTCGGCATGTGCAGGTACGTGTACAGGCCTTTAAGGATCCGTGGAGTGTTATTGATTCCGCCGGTTATCAGATTACCCAGTCGTTATTTGCCATATCGAGTGGTGGTTTCTTCGGACTTGGGTTATACAAAGGAACACCGGAATCCATTCCAACGGTTGAAGCGGATTTTATTTTCTCTGCAATTGCGGAAGAGTTAGGAATTCTGTTTGCAGTCTGCCTGATTCTCATCTGTGTGAGCTGTTTTATTATGTTTATGAATATTTCCATCCGGCTGAATGACAGGTTTTATCAGCTGATTGCATTTGGTTTTGGTGTAACCTATATTTTTCAGGTGTTTCTTACGATTGGCGGCGGTACAAAATTCATTCCGCTTACCGGAGTGACCCTGCCGTTAATCAGCTACGGTGGAAGCTCCGTGCTTACCACATTAATGATGTTTGCAATTGTAGAGGGGCTTTATGTTCTCCGGCAAAAGGAAATTGAAGAACAGATGCTTCTGAAACGGCGAAGACGTCCGGGATCTCCAAACGGAGCCACCCACAGACGTCCCACAACCGGAAGACCGGAACGGCCGGATCGTCGGGAACGGCCGGACAGACCGGTACCTGTACGCTCTTCCTATACTGAAGACGATGATTTTATCGAAGACTGGAATGAATCAGAGAATGAAGGAGAAGAATTTGAAGGTGAAGAATAATCGTGCACCGAAGAAGAAATCCCAGAAAAAAAAGAATCCGGAGATTATGGCAGTAACCTGGTTTTTTACGTTATTACTGCTTTCCATGTCCGGCTATATTATTTATTATTCCGCAACCCATAAGCAGGAACTGATTAATAACAGCTATAATGGACGTCAGCAGATGCTTCTTGCCCAGAACCGCCGGGGAAGCATTTATTCCGGAGATGGTCAGATTCTGGCCCGGACCGTCGAAGGAGAAGATGGAAAAGAAGTACGCGAATATCCATACGGGAATCTGTTTTCCCATGTGGTCGGCTATGCGGTTAATGGTAAAATGGGACTGGAATCCCAGTGCAATTATTATCTGATTAATTCGAATGCCCCTCTTTCCCAAAAGGCATCCTTAGAAGCAAAGGGTGAAAAATATCCGGGTGATAATGTCTATACGACACTGGATACGAACCTGCAGCAGGTTGCTTCCACGGCACTTGGCGTTTACCGGGGAGCCATTCTGGTGACTGAACCACAGACCGGAAGAATTCTTGCAATGATATCTCATCCGGATTTTGACCCGTCTACGGTAGCTCAGGAATGGGACAATTACTTACAGGATACCGATAGTGGCATTCTTCTTAACCGTGTAACGCAAGGGTTATACCCGCCGGGATCTACCTTTAAAATCATTACATCCTTAGAATATATCAGGGAGCATCCGGACACCTATCAGAATTACCGGTATCAGTGTGTCGGTTCCATCAAATGGGGCGAGGACCGGATTCAGTGTTATCATGGATCGGTACATGGTTCGGTGGATTTCACCAGATCCTTTGCCAAGTCCTGCAATACCTCTTATGCCAATATCGGACTTTCTCTTGACCGGAAGGAGTTCGGTGACACCTTAAACCAGCTTCTCTTTAACCAGAAGCTTCCGGTTACCTTCCAGCATTCGGTAAGTAATCTGGTTGTGGATGAGAATACATCAGATGCAGATATGATGCAGATTTCAATCGGACAGGGAGCTGCCGGAATCACACCGCTACAGTTAAATATGATTACCTGTGCGATTGCCAATAACGGCAGGCTTATGAAGCCTTATCTGGTAGACTCCGTAAAAAACAGTGCCGGCTCCATCACCAGAGAATTTAAACCATCTGCTTACGGAGACCTGATGACAGAAACAGAAGCAGCTGCCATGCAGGCTCTCATGGAGGCAGTTGTCACAGAGGGGACGGCATCGCGGTTAAAGGACTTATCCTATACGGCTGCCGGGAAAACAGGATCTGCGGAATACGGTACCGTGAAGGGGGAAAGCCATGCCTGGTTCACCGGGTATGCACCGGCAGAGAATCCACAGGTCTGCGTGACGATTATTATCGAGGGAGCCGGAGCCGGGGGCGATTATGCCGTTCCGATTGCAAAGCGGATTTTTGATGCATACCTGACAGAGCCACAGTCCTGAGAAGCAGACAAAAGCAGAAGGAGCAATTTCTATATGAAATTTTATAAGTATCTCTATATAGGAGAAACAGTTGAGCATGTAGGGATTTTGAAACAAAAACTGAAGATACATGCAATGGTACGGGTTTACCTGGTTACACTTGCCTGTGGAGACGATCAGCTGGAAATCTATTCTTCCATGCTGCTAAAGCAGAAATATTTCAGAAAACATGCACCGATTATTATCGGAATTGCTTCGAACTATGAGGAAGCTGTTGCAATTGTGCAGAAGATTGTGGAAGAAAGCCTTGAAAGAACCGGAACATGTGACCTCAAGGAATATTTGAAGCTCAAGGTAAAAGATCAGAAGAAAGGTTCGTAATGCATGGGAATGGTAATTTTGACCATACTGAAAATCATAGGAATTATATTGCTTGTTGTTTTGGGGCTGATTCTGTTCCTTCTGCTGCTGGTGCTTTTTGTACCAATCCGTTACCGGATTGATGCTTCAAAGGATGCAGAGGGCGAACAACAGATTCATGCACTGATTAAGGTGACGTGGCTCCTTCATCTTTTGAATATCCGGTTTCTTTATCCGGAGGAAGCGTACTTACGTGTGAGAATTGCCTGCTTTACCCTGTTCCGGTCAGACCAGCCCACGAAGGAGGCGGCTTCTTCTAAGAAAAATGCAGCGGCTGAGAAGAAAAAAGAAAGTGAGGCAAAGACTGTAAAAACCTCAAAAGCTTCCAGAAAAGCCGAAGATACTTTACTTGCCACAGAAGATGTGGAAGGTTCAGGAGAACAACCTCAAACCATGGACGAAGATGGCTGGAGCCCTATTGACAACACACAAATAAAGCCAGATGAAAAAACGGAAGCTAAGCTAAAAGATGCTCCGAAAAATCAGACAGAGAATGCAACACATACCGAAACAGATTCTGAGGAGTCAACCTCAAAGTGGGAACTGCTGCGAGAGAAAATCCTCTGGTGCATCCGGAAAATCTGGAAGCTGCTTAAAAATATCCGGTACACAATTCAGTCAATCTATGATAATATAAGGAATATTATTCATCATATCCGATATTACTATAGGGTGCTCCAGAGTGAGTTGTTTGGCAGGACATGGGAGAAGTACTCAAAGGAAGTATTATGTCTTTTAAAGCGCATTGCCCCACGGAAGATCAAAGGATACCTGCATATTGGAATGGAGGATCCGGCAACAACCGGACGGATCCTTGGCTATTACGGAATGCTGTATCCTTTGATTGGAGAACACATAGATGTGGTTCCGGATTTTGATCATGTGATTCTGGAAGGAACACTTAAGATCCGGGGGAATATCACATTATTTCAGGCTGTAAGAATAGCATGTACCATTTATTTTGATAAAGATTTACAAAAACTCATCAGGCTGTTGAAAAGGGAGGTAGCATAATGGCTGATAATAATTTTGCAGGAGTGATTGAATCCCTCATGAAGGGAATGAATACGGTGTTGTCTACGAAAACGGTAGTCGGAGAAGCAACACAGATTGGAGATACCATCATTCTGCCGCTTGTGGATGTTTCCTTTGGCGTTGGCGCAGGTGCCTCTGCAGGAGATAAGAAGAACGGAGGTGGCGGCGGATTCAGCGGCAAGATGACGCCGAGCGCGGTACTTGTTATTAAGAATGGTTCCACGAAGCTTGTCAATATCAAGAATCAGGATACCATGACGAAGGTACTTGATATGATTCCGGATATCGTAGACAAGTTCACTGCTCCGAAGGAAGAGATGATTGATGATGATGCAGCCGTAGAAGCGGCTTTTCCGGATGAGAAAAAGGAAGCATAGTGGTTTCCTTCTGCATGGAAACAGACCGTGCTGCATAAAATAAGATAAGAATCCAATTACGAGGATGATCTTGAAAAAACTAATTGGCTTTATTGCATTCTGGATTGCGGTCGGGATGGTTCTGATGCTGCTTTTGACGCATCATTATCTGATTGCATTGATTATTATCGGATTATTACTGTTAATCGGATACAATTGTTATTATTGTGGATAACGGGGCTGTGCCCCGGAGGAGATACCATGGACGGTGAGCGGAAGGGGAAACTGGTCGACTGTCACGATGATTTTGAGAGAATTCTGGTGACAGGAGATACGGAAGAATTAAATGAACTGAAAGGATGGCTGTTCCGTGAGAATATCCGTCTGGAAATGGAACGCAGCGAATTTCTTCATACACAGGAGAAGTTTATTGAAGAGCGTACCCGGTTTCGGGATGAAATGCTGGAAGTAAACCGGAAACTGGTCGTTGAACGGAAACGTCTGAAGCAGGACGAGCAGTTCTTTGACAAGAAAATGGAAATTTTAAAGAATGGTTTTGTCCAGCTTGATGCAGAGCGGAAAGCATTTGAAAAAGAAAAGCTGCAGTTTCATTCTGAACAGAAGGTACATGAGCGGGATCTTCACAGAGAACGGAACGACCAGATGGCAGAAATGCTTTTTCAGGGCGTGAACAGTCAGCTTGCATTAAAGAAACGTTACCGGGATCTGTTAAAGATGTTTCATCCGGACAACGTGGCAGGAGATGCCGAAATGGTTCTTGTTATCAACCGGATTTATGAAGAACTAAAAAGAAGCTATGAATTTGGCCGCTGGGCATAAAAATAAAAATCAAAACGGACAGATTAAGAACTTAATGTGAGAAACAATTAACAACAGAAGACGAAAGAGGAAAAGAAAAGGGCAAGCGAAAAACGCTTGCCCAAGTCATTTGCCTTCATTTAGTACAATCAATATTTAAGCTCTTTCAACAGCTCCGGATTTCAGACAGTTTGTGCAAACATGCATTCTTTTGGAAGCTCCGTTTACTTTACATTTAACATTTTTGATGTTAGAATTCCAGATTCTGTTAGATCTTCTATGAGAATGGCTGACGTTATTTCCAAAATGTACGCCCTTACCACAAATATCACATTTAGCCATCGTAGCACCTCCTAACAATTTAAATATAACCGCAACAGTTGTATAATAGCAGATATCCTTATAGAATGCAAGTGGAATTTTTACATGTTTTTGAAAATTGTGATATTTTTAAAAAAATGAGTTTCATTTTTTGCTGACAGAGGTTATAATACCTAATATATGTTTAAAAAGAAGGAGGGCTACTTATGAAATCTTCTACAACGAAGTATTCGAATAAAATGACTTCAATTAATACCAGCATGGGAAATATTTCCATTGACAATGAAGCAATTGCGCAGTATGCAGGCAGCGTTGCAATGGAATGCTTTGGTGTTGTCGGTATGGCAGGAATCAACATGAGGGATGGTCTTGTGAAGCTTCTTAAACTGGACAGCATGACCAGGGGAATCAATGTTATGGTCCGTAACAATAAGCTGGTGATTAACTTTCATATTATTGTCGCTTATGGTGTAAGTATCCTTGCTGTATCGAATAATCTGATCAGCAATGTGAAATATAAGGTAGAGGAATTTACCGGAATCGAAATTGAGAAAATAAACATCTTTGTCGAAGGTGTAAAAGTGATTGATTAGGAGGAAGCTTTACAGTGAATAGCAATAAGATCAATGCTAAGATGCTTGCAAAGATGTTCTTAGCCGGTGCGAAAAATCTTGAAGTTAAGAAAGAATGGATTAATGAACTGAATGTATTTCCGGTTCCTGATGGTGATACCGGTACAAATATGACGTTGACCATCATGTCCGCAGCCAAGGAAGTGGTAAACCTCCAGGATGAAGATATGATGACAATTTGTAAAGCAATTTCTTCCGGTTCCCTGCGGGGTGCCAGAGGAAACTCCGGTGTTATTCTTTCCCAGTTATTCCGTGGATTCACGAAGACTATCCGTGAATATGAAGAAATCGATATCCCGACACTGGCAACTGCAACCGAGAAGGCCGTGGAATCTGCTTACAAGGCAGTTATGAAACCCAAGGAGGGAACCATTCTTACCGTAGCGAAGGGAATGGCAGATAAAGCAAGAGAATTGTCTGAAGAAGGCTGTGACGATATGGAGCTTTATTTCCGTCAGATCATCGAGTACGGAGATGAAGTATTGGCAAAGACCCCAGATATGCTTCCTGTTTTAAAGCAGGCAGGCGTGGTAGACTCCGGCGGTCAGGGTCTGATGCAGGTTATGAAGGGTGCATTTGATGCATTCCTTGGCAAGGAGATTGACTTTACCTTAGAAGCTTCGAAGGAGAGCACAGTTAAAGAGGGATCTGCTTCTTCCGTAGATCAGGAGATTAAATACGGTTACTGCACCGAATTTATCATCTTATTAAATAAGACCTTTAACATCAAGAATGAAATTGATTTCAAGGAATATCTGGAATCCATTGGCGATTCCATTGTGGTTGTTGCTGACGGGGATGTGGTTAAGGTACATGTACATACCAATGATCCCGGACTTGCCATCCAGAGAGCTTTGAAGTATGGTGCATTATCCAACATGAAAATTGATAACATGCGTCTGGAGCATCAGGAAAAGATCAATAAAGAACAGCAGATGAAAGAACAGGAGCAGAAGAAGGAACCGGAAATGCCTCACAAGGAGGTTGGTTTTATTGCTGTATCCGTAGGTGAAGGCATGAGTGAAATCTTCAGGGGACTTGGTGCAGACTACATCATCGAGGGTGGTCAGACCATGAATCCGAGTACTGAAGATATGCTGAATGCGATTGACAGGGTGAATGCGGATACCATCTTTATTCTTCCAAACAACAAGAACATTATTCTTGCTGCCAACCAGGCAAAGACCATGGTAGAAGATAAGAAGATTATTGTTATCCCGACGAAGACTGTTCCACAGGGAATTACTGCGATCATTAATTATGTACCGGATATGGATCCGGAGGACAATGCAGCAACCATGGAATGTGAAATCAAGAATGTTTTGACCGGTCAGGTTACCTATGCTGTTCGTGATACCATGATTGACGATAAGGAAATCAAACAGGGTGACTACATGGGCATCGGTGATTCCGGCATTCTTTCTGTAGGACGCGACATGGAAGAGGTTACCTTTAACATGATTAAGGCCATGATGCATGATGATCTGGAATTGATCAGCATTTACTATGGCTCGGATGTAAGTGAAGAAGCTGCCGAGGCAATTAAGGCGAAGGTAGAAGAAACTTATCCGGATTGTGATGTGGAATTACAGATGGGCGGACAGCCGATTTATTATTATGTGATTTCCATGGAATAAATATCGGAACTGAACTGTTACAAAGTGAATGCAGCAATCAAATATATTGCAAAAGGACGGTTAAACCGTCCTTTTTGCATATGGTAAGAAGTAGAAACAAAAGCTACATATAGTGGCTGTAAGGGGTGAAAAATGAATCCAACAGACGATATCCTGTCAATAAAAGGAGTCGGTGAGAAAACAGCCAGACTTTTTCGAAAGATCGGGATTGATACGGTAGAAGATCTCATTCACGATTATCCAAGGGATTATGTGGTTTATCCGGAACCCAAGAAATTGAAAGCTGCACAGGATGGAGAAATGATTGCGGTATTTTTGCAATTACAGGAAACCTTTTCATTTAAGAAGTTTCGGAATCTGACAATTGGAACCGGAAAGGCAGCCGACGGACAGGATACGGTAGCCTTAACCTTTTTCAATATGCCCTACCTGAAATCCAGGCTCGTCTCAGGAGCCTGTTATCTTTTCTATGGGAAACTGCAGAAGGAGCACGGGCAGTATCGTATGGAGCAGCCGGTGATCTATAGCAGGGACGAATATGAAAAGCTGCGCATGCAGCTCCAGCCGGTCTATGGACTGACTAAGGGATTGACCAATCATCTGATCCGGAAGTACATCGCACAGGTTCTTACGGAATATGAGGAGCCGGAATTTGTGCCACCGGAAATCGTAAAGGAATATCATCTTCCTGACCGGAAGGAAGCCCTGAAACGAATCCACTTTCCGGAAAACTATGAGGAGCTTGCTGAGGGCCGCAGGAGACTTGTTTTTGACGAATTGTTTCTGTTCCTTCTGATGATCCGGAAAATGAAGCAGATTAAGGAAGAGGATACCATGTACCCTATGCTGGAAACTGCATGGCCCAGGCGTCTTATAGAGCAGCTTCCTTATCCTCTTACCGGAGCGCAGAAACGCGTTTATGGAGAAATCGTAGAGGATCTTACCGGTGGCAGATGCATGAACCGGCTGATTCAGGGGGATGTCGGATCCGGCAAAACGATCCTTGCCTTTTTAGCCCTCCTGTTATGTGTGGATAACGGTTATCAGGGAGCGCTGATGGCTCCGACCGAGATTCTGGCTACCCAGCATTTTGAACAGATCTGCGCCATGACGAAGGAATATGAGCTTCCTTTTAAACCGGTCCTGTTAACCGGATCCATGACTGCCAAAGCCAAAAAGGAATCCTATCAGCAGATTGCCGATGGCAGTGTGAATCTTGTGATTGGAACCCATGCCCTGATTCAGGATAAGGTATCGTTTCAGAAACTTGCGCTTGTCATTACTGATGAACAGCATCGTTTCGGTGTGCGTCAGCGAGAACGCTTCGGGGAAAAGGGCGGCAGTCCCCATGTGCTTGTTATGAGTGCAACGCCGATTCCCCGTACCCTTGCGATTATCCTGTATGGGGACCTGCATATTTCCCTCGTGGACGAGCGCCCTGCCGAGCGGCTTCCTGTGAAAAACTGTGTGGTAGGTGTTTCATACCGTCCAAAGGCATATGCCTTTATTGAGAAGGAGGTTGCCTTTGGAAGACAGGTTTATGTAATCTGCCCGATGGTCGAGGAAAACGAAGCATTGCATGATGTTGAGAATGTAACGGACTATACGGGGCTTCTTCGGGAGAAGCTGAATACGAAGATCCGCGTGGAAATGATCCATGGTAAGATGAAGGCCGATCAGAAGCAGGAAATCATGGATCAGTTTGCAAAAGGAAATATCGATGTTTTAGTTTCCACAACCGTGATTGAAGTCGGAATTAATGTGCCGAATGCAACCGTTATGCTAGTGGAGAATGCAGAACGATTCGGTCTGGCGCAGCTCCATCAGCTCCGGGGCAGGATCGGACGGGGAAAAGAGCAGTCCTACTGTATTTTCATGAATCATTCCGAGAAACCGGAAAACAATAAACGCTTAAAGATTCTGAATGATTCCAATGACGGCTTTTATATTGCAGAACAGGATTTGAAGCTGCGAGGCCCTGGTGATCTGTTTGGAATCCGGCAGAGCGGATTAATGGAATTTAAGATTGCGGATGTTTATCAGGATGCAGCTCTTCTCAAAAAAATAAGCCAGACGGTAGATCATCTGCTTGCAGAAGATGAAGAACTGATACAAAATTCAAATGGCGCATTAAGGGAATATATGGAAGAGAATACGATGAAACTGATTGACTTTAAGTCGATCTGAAAGTAAGATATTTGGGAAGGATTGGTGAACCGATTGAGTAAAAAAATTGCAGTAGTAACAGATTCAAACAGCGGAATAACGCAGAAGGAAGCAAAGGAGCTTGGGTTATTTGTGCTTCCAATGCCTTTTATGATTGATGATACGGAGTACTTTGAAGACATCAGCCTGACACAGGAGGGTTTTTATGCGATGCTTGAGGGCGGTGCCAGTGTGGTAACCAGCCAGCCTTCCCCGGATTCGGTCATGAAGCTGTGGGATGATCTCCTTGCAGACTATGAGGAGCTTGTTTATATCCCGATGAGCAGCGGATTATCCGGATCCTGCCAGACCGCAGTCATGTTATCACAGGAAGCAGATTACGCAGGCCGTGTCCATGTTGTCAATAACCAGCGTATTTCGGTCACCCAGCGGCAGTCCTGTCTGGATGCTTTACTGCTTGCAGAATGGGGACTTACCGGTGCAGAAATCAAGACATTTCTGGAAAATGATAAATTCAATTCCAGTATTTATATTATGTTAGATACACTTGTATATCTGAAAAAAGGCGGTCGTATCACTCCTGCTGCCGCAGCAATCGGTTCATTACTGAAGCTGAAGCCGGTGCTTACCATTCAGGGAGAAAAGCTTGATGCATTTTCCAAAGCAAGAACCGTATCTCAGGGAAAGCAGACTATGATATCTGCTATCCGTAAGGATATGGAAACTCGTTTTGGCGGTGCAACACCGGAAAATATCTGGTTAGAGATTGCTTATACGAAGGATCTGGAAACTGCCCTGCAGTTTAAAGAAGAATTATTAAAGGAATTCCCGGAATTTGAAATTGTCGTGCAGCCCTTATCCTTAAGTGTGGCCTGTCATATCGGACCGGGTTCCCTTGCAGTTGCATGCTGCAAAAAAATCAGGAAAGAGGTTTAATAAATGGCAAAGGAAGCGGTTTATGACGCTTCCAGTATTACGGTGCTGGAAGGCTTGGAAGCGGTCAGGCGAAGACCGGGAATGTATATTGGAAGTGTTTCTACGAAGGGCTTAAACCATTTGATTTATGAAATCGTAGACAATTCCGTGGACGAACATCTTGCCGGTTACTGTGACAAAATCTGGGTAACGCTTGAGGAAGACGGATCGGCAACCATTGAAGATAACGGACGAGGAATTCCGGTCGGTCTCCATGAGAAGGGAATCAGTGCAGAACGTCTGGTGCTTACAACACTTCACGCAGGCGGTAAATTCGACGATTCCGCATATAAGACAAGCGGAGGTCTGCATGGTGTTGGTTCCTCAGTCGTAAATGCCTTATCCACGTATCTGACCATTCAGGTAAAGAGCGGTGGAAATCTTTATGAAGACCGTTACGAAAGAGGAATCCCTGCGGTAGATCTGATAGACGGACTTCCCCCTGTGATCGGGAAAGCAAGAGGAACCGGCACAAAGATTAATTTCCTGCCGGATGATACCATTTTTGACCGTACACGGTTTAAGGAAGATGATATCAAGAGCCGTCTGCATGAAACAGCATACTTAAATCCGTTACTTACCATTATTTTTGAAGATAAAAGAAAAGAAGTAACAGAGCATGTGGAGTATCATGAGCCGGATGGAATCATCGGATTTATCAAGGATATGAACAAATCCACGGAAACCATCTGTGACGTCGTTTATTTTAAAGGCGAGAGTGAAGGCATTTCCGTAGAAGGTGCCTTCCAGTATATTAATGAATTCCATGAGAATGTTCTGGGTTTCTGTAATAATATTTACAATGCAGAAGGCGGTACGCATCTTACCGGCTTTAAAACTGCGTTCACGAATATTATCAATACTTATGCCAGAGAGTTGAATATCTTAAAGGAAAAGGATGTCAACTTCACCGGCGCCGATGTGCGTAACGGTATGACCGCTGTGATTTCCATCAAGCATCCGGATCCCCGTTTTGAGGGCCAGACGAAGACGAAGCTCGATAACCAGGATGCAGCAAAGGTCGTTGCGAAGGTTACCGGTGATGAACTGGTCCGCTATTTTGACCGTAATTTAGAGACCTTAAAGAGTATCATTGGCTGTGCCGAAAAGGCGGCCAAAATCCGTAAAACTGAAGAAAAAGCAAAAACCAACATGCTCACGAAGCAGAAGTTTTCCTTTGATTCGAACGGAAAGCTTGCAAACTGTGAATCGAGGGACGCTTCAAAATGTGAAATCTTTATTGTCGAAGGAGATTCCGCAGGCGGCAGTGCCAAGACAGCCAGAGACCGTGCGTATCAGGCAATTCTGCCAATCCGTGGTAAAATCCTGAACGTGGAAAAGGCAAGTATAGATAAGGTATTGGCTAATGCCGAAATCAAAACCATGATCAATGCGTTTGGCTGTGGATTTTCTGAAGGATATGGAAACGACTTTGATATTACGAAGCTCCGTTATGACAAAATTATTATTATGGCCGATGCCGATGTGGATGGCGCGCATATTTCCACACTGCTTCTGACCTTATTCTACCGGTTTATGCCGGAACTGATTTATGAAGGACATGTTTATATTGCCATGCCGCCGTTATATAAGGCGATGCCATCGAAGGGAGAGGAAGAATACCTGTACGATGACAAGGCATTAGAGCAGTACCGTAAGAAGCATAAAGGTCCCTTTACCTTACAACGCTACAAGGGTCTTGGAGAAATGGATGCGGAGCAGTTATGGGAAACGACTTTAGATCCGGCATCCAGAATTTTAAAGCAGGTTGAGATTGAAGATGCCCGTATGGCATCCGAAGTAACTGAAATGCTGATGGGAACCGAGGTTCCTCCCCGAAAGGCATTTATCTACGAACATGCTACCGATGCGGAGCTGGATATCTGATTGTTAAAACAGATTCCGGAGTTTCTTAGAAAGGAATTATTTCATGGAAGAAAAAATCATCAAAACCGAGTATTCGGAAGTGATGCAGAAATCATATATTGATTATGCCATGAGTGTCATTATTGCACGTGCCCTGCCGGATGCCAGAGACGGGTTGAAACCTGTGCAGCGCCGTGTGCTATACGATATGCATGAACTGGGAATCCGTTACGATAAGCCGTACCGTAAAAGTGCGCGTATTGTCGGTGATACCATGGGTAAATATCATCCCCATGGAGACAGCTCTATTTATGATGCGCTTGTTGTAATGACACAGGATTTCAAGAAAGGAATGCCCTTAATTGACGGACACGGTAACTTCGGTAACATTGAGGGAGACGGAGCGGCTGCCATGAGATACACGGAAGCCCGTCTTGAAAAGGTGACGCAGGAAGCATTTCTGGCCGACCTTGATAAAAATGTTGTTGATTTTGTGCCAAACTTTGATGAAACAGAGAAGGAGCCTTCTGTTCTGCCTGTAAAGATTCCAAACCTTTTAGTCAATGGTTCCGAAGGAATTGCCGTTGGTATGGCAACCAGTATTCCGCCTCACAATCTCGGTGAGGTTGCCGATGCAGTAAAAGCCTACATGCAGAATGAAGAGATTACCACAGAAGGATTGATGAAATATATCAAAGGTCCGGATTTCCCGACCGGAGGTATCGTTACCAATAAGGATGAGCTGCTGGAAATTTATGAAACCGGTGTCGGGAAGATCAAGGTTCGTGGCAAGGTAGACATCGAAAAGGGAAAAGCCGGCAAGACCAATGTGGTTATTTCTGAAATTCCCTATACCATGATCGGTGCCAACATTTCCAAGTTCCTGATGGATGTAGCAGCTCTTTCCGAAACAAAAAAAACGCAGGATATTGTAGACATTACGAACCAGTCCTCCAAGGAAGGAATCCGTATTGTCATTGAACTTCGTAAGGATGCAGATGTTGAAAACTTTGTCAACATGCTCTATAAAAAGACACGGCTCGAGGATACCTTTGGTGTGAACATGCTGGCCATAGCCGATGGCAGACCGGAGGTCATGAGCCTTAAACAGATTATCAGACACAATGTGGATTTCCAGTTTGAAGTAGCACGACGAAAATATACCACACTTCTTGAAAAGGAGCTGGAACGCAAGGAAATTCAGGAAGGCTTAATCAAAGCGTGCAACGTCATCGATCTTGTCATTGAAATTTTACGTGGCTCCAGGGATCGAGCCATGGCAAAAGCCTGTCTGGTAGAGGGTAAGACCGATGGCATCAAATTCCGTTCCAAGGAATCCAGAATCATGGCTTCCCAGCTCTGTTTTACCGAAAAGCAGGCAAACGCCATCCTGGAGATGCGTTTATATAAATTAATCGGACTCGAACTTGAAGCGTTGATCAACGAACACGAAGATACACTTGCCAATATTTACCGGTATGAGGATATCTTAGACCGCCGGGATTCCATGGCACAGGTTATCATAAATGAGCTTGATGACATCCGCCGGGAATATGGGAAACCACGAAAAACAGTCATTGAAAATGTTGCAGAAGCCGTTTATGTAGAGAAAAAGATTGAGGAGATGGATATTGTCTTCTTAATGGACCGCTTCGGCTATGCCCGTTCCGTGGATGTTCCAACCTATGAACGGAACAAGGAAGCGGCGGATTCAGAAAATAAATATGTGGTATTCTGTAAGAACACCGGTAAAATCTGTATCTTTACAAATACCGGACAGCTTCACACGGTAAAATTACAGGATGTTCCGTTTGGAAAGTTCCGTGACAAGGGTGTTCCGATCGATAACATCAGTAATTATGACTCACAGAAGGAATATGCCATCACGGTAGAAAGCCAGACGAGTTTGAATCTCTACCGGATTCTGTTTGTTACCGCCCAAGCCATGATGAAGATCGTTGACGGTGGTGAATTTGATGTGGCAAAGAGAACGGTTGCAGCAACGAAGCTGCAGGATAACGATGAGGTCATCAGCGTTGAAATTATCAGGGAGCAGAAGCAGGTTATTCTGCAGTCCGCTGAAGGATATTTCCTGAGGTTTGGATTAGAGGAAGTTCCTGAAAAGAAGAAGTCGGCTGTGGGTGTACGTGGAATGAAGCTTTCTGATAAGGATCATGTAGAAGCTGTTTATTATACGCTGGCAGCCATGCCTGATCCGGATATTGTATATAAAGACAAGCATGTGGAACTGCAGCGGATTAAACCGCAGCACAGAGACAGTAAAGGAACGAAGCTTCGTCTTTAGCTTTAAGGAGGAACTATGAGAGTAATTGCAGGAACGGCACGGAGCCTTCCGTTAAAGACACCGGCATCCATGGATACCAGACCCACCACGGACCGGATTAAAGAAACCTTATTTAATATGATCCAGATGGATATTCCGGGATGCATTTTCGCGGACTTCTTTGCAGGAAGCGGCGGAATCGGAATTGAGGCCTTAAGCCGGGGAGCAGAACACAGTTATTTTATTGAGAATAACCCGAAAGCCATTTCCTGTATTCAGGATAATTTGCAGTTTACGAAATTTGCAGACCGGGCAACCCTGATTAAGGGAGATGTTTTATCCGGCGTTCATCAGATTCACGAAAAGGAGGTTTCCATCATCTTTATGGATCCCCCTTATACATCAGGTATTGAACCGGCTCTTTTCCGTGAATTGAGAAATATGCCGTATGTTACGGAAAATACTACCATTATTTTGGAAGCCTCAATCGACCGGTCTTTTACTTTTTTGGAAGAATTCGGATTTACCATTGTAAGAGAAAAGAATTACAAGACCAATAAACATTTATTTATCAAAAGACAATAGGGAATGGAATCCTGACGTCTTAAGGAGAAGAAATTGAAAAAAGCAATTTATCCGGGAAGCTTTGATCCGGTTCACTACGGACACCTTGATGTCATCCGCCGTGCGGCACAGATGTTTGACGAATTAACGGTAAGTGTCTTAAACAATAAAGTAAAGACACCATTGTTTTCAGTAGAAGAACGTGTTAAGATATTAAAGGAAGCTGTGAAAGATATTCCGAATGTAAAGGTGGAATCCTTCAGCGGCTTATTGGTAGATTATGCAAAAGAGAAGGATGTTCATGTCGTGATTCGTGGCTTGCGTGCCATCACCGATTTCGAATATGAGCTTCAGACAGCCCAGACAAATGCCAAGCTTTCCAATGGTGCAGTGGATACGGTCTTTTTAACGACCGGTTTGGAATATGCCTACCTCAGTTCTTCGAGCGTCAAGGAAATTGCCAGCTTCGGAGGCGATATTTCCATGTGTGTACCGGACTTTTTAGGGAAGCAGATTTATGACAAATATGGAATAGAAAGAAATGAACCGGAGGCAATGGAATGAGCAGCAGAATTGAACAGTTAATTGATGAAATCGAAGAATATATCGATGGTTGCAAATATCAGACCTTTTCCGATACCAAGATTATTGTGAACAAGGAAGAGATTGATGAGCTTCTTCGGGAACTGCGTATGAAAACCCCTGATGAGATCAAGCGTTATCAGAAGATTATCAGCAATAAGGAAGCTATTTTGAATGATGCCAGAGCGAAAGCAGAGGCACTGATCAATGAAGCAACTCTGCATACCAACCAGCTGATTAATGAACACGAAATTATGCAGCAGGCTTACGCACAGGCGAATGAGGTTGTTACCATGGCAACGAAGCAGGCACAGGAAATTCTGGATAACGCAACCATGGAAGCAAACAGTGTCCGGTCTGCTGCCATGCAGTATACCGATGATATCCTGGCAAATGTGGAAGCACTTATCAACCAGACAATGAAAACCACAACCGAGCATTATGAAAGCTTTATGGCAGGACTCAATCATTATAATGATGTCGTGAATTCCAACCGTGTGGAACTGAATCCACCGGAGCCCGATAAGTTTGAGGCACCGGAGGGTGATCTTCAGGAGAGCACCACGGGAAGCATTAATGTTGATATGTTGTAAGGCCTGAACCGGCCTACCGATTGGTAGGCCGGTTCTCTTGTATACGAGGAGTAAGCGATGCCAATCATTGTAATAGATCCAGGTCACGGTGGCGAGAACCGCGGCGGGGAATATGGTGAATTTGTAGAAAAAGAAATCAATCCGATTGTAGCGCAGGCTATGAAAGAGCATCTGGAAAAATTTGAGGATGTTACTGTTTTCCTGACGCATGAAGTGGATACGGATATGACGATCAAGGACCGTGTTGCCTATGCCAAAGAAAAGAATGCTGATTTTCTGTATTGCCTTCACTTCAACCTGTCCGTCAACCACAATTTATACGGTGCGGAGGTGTGGGTTCCGTCCCGTGGAGAATTATACAGCAAGGGATTTGCTTTTGCAGAGATTGAAATGCAGGAGCTTACTGACATGGGATTATTTTCGCGTGGCATCAAGACCAGATTAAATGATCGCGGAACTGATTATTACGGAATCTTGAGGTATGCAGCGGAAATGGATGTTCCCTGTGCGCTGATTGAGCACTGTCACCTGGATCATGCAAAGGATGCCTTTGCTGTGGCCGATGGAGAAGAATCGTTAAAAGCACTGGGAATCCGCGATGCCGAAGCTGTTGCAAAATATTTTGGTTTAAAATCTGTAGAGTTGGGAATTGATTACTCCGGTTATCCGGTTTCTCAGATTCCGGTTCCTGCCGATATTGCAAGGCCTGATGAAACTGAGCCGGAAGTAAATGAAATCGAACTTACATCTATGGATCAGGAAACCGGCATGGCAACGATTCGCATGACCGCTTCGGACAATGACAGCTATATCCAGTACTATGCCGTGAGTACCGATGGTGGAAATACCTATTCGGAATTACTGGAGTGGCCGCGTCCGGATCAATGGGACGTCTCAGCTATGGAATATACCTTTACATTCCAGCTTCCGTTTGATACTGCGGTGGAGCTGCGGACCATGGCATACAATGAATATGATAAATTTGCAGAAAGCAATACGATCGGGGTTGGAACCATTGAGGATCCGGAACGCCTTCGTCAGGAAATGCAGCAGCAAAAAGCAGAAGAGCTTTTGGAAAAACAACAGACCTATACCGAAGTTACCGCCGAAGCCTTTGTCAGCCACACAGATCCGGTATCGGCTACAAAACCGACCGGATATTCCATCGGAATCATGGTTTCGATTGCCGGAATTGTACTTCTGATGCTGATTCTGCTTATGGTGTTGATCAGAAACCTGCGTGGATTATTACGATATAAAAAGCGAAAATAAGTACGGTCTGGATCAGCTTATGCAGCAGATAAACCGGAAGGGACAGCCCTGCATTTTTTAAGATTGAGCCTGCCTGCAGAATAAACGAAAGCCCGCCAAGGGGAAGCAGTGCAAGTACATAAAGCGGTGGATAGGCACTCATTTTTGCAATTCCTCCCGTAATTTCAAGCAGACAACACAAAAAGGACTGGAGAAACGGAAGTGGCAGCCGGATCGCCAAGGGAAAATGACCAATCAGACGGATGAAGAGCTCCGGCAGGATATAGAGTGTCTGCAGCAGAATCAGGTAGCCCCCGAGTCTTGTAATTGATGCGATGGCCTGCTGAATGGAAGCATCAATTGCATTCAGTAAACTCACATGGGGGCCTGAAGGCAATTTCTGAAAGTCACAGGATTGGTAGGTAGTTTTTCGTAAGAACAGCCCATACAGCAGAGGGATCCCATACATAACAGCAAGATAAGGCAGTTTATTTGTAATTCCAAGGGTGGGCAGCACATAGGAACAGAAATAAACCGGCCCCATATTATTGGTAAAGGCACACAGGTATTCAGCCTCCTTTTGAGTGATCTGCTTTTCTTCATACATGGTGCATGCTGTCAGGGCACCCATCGGAAAGCCACAGAAGAATCCGACGAGAGTCCCATAGACACCCGCCGACGGGAAACAGGAAGTCAGATTCATGCGGATGATCACTCCGGAAATTACCATAAAAGGAAATAGTGTTGGCAGGATCTTAAGAAACCAGAGCAAGAGGGCATCCCTGGCGTATCCGATACAGGCTGCCGGCTCTGTCAGGATACATATTGCCAGAAACATAAAAAATAGAAAAGAAAAGAAACGTTTCATTTCCGAATCCTGCAAGGTGTGTTATGCTATTACATATGCACATTTTGTAAAAGATATGCAGCAATCATTTCTATAGGGCGGACGCCCGACATGAAATAAGCAAAGCTGAACTGTTATTATGTGGAAATGAAATTGTAAGGAACAGGAGTACAACAGATGTTAAAGAATATAAATGCCGTTTTATTTGATCTGGATGGATCGCTTGTGGATTCCATGTGGATCTGGAAGGATATTGACCGCGAGTACTTAGGAAGGTTTAACATTCCGCTTCCGGAGGATCTGCAGTCCAGCATTGAGGGAATGTCGTTTTCGGAGACTGCCGTTTACTTTAAAGAACATTTTCCCATTCCGGACAGCATTGAACAGATGAAGTCGGACTGGACGCAGATGGCAAGGGATAAATACCTGCATGAGGTTCCGTTAAAGAACGGGGCTGACCGCTTTATTACTTACTGTGCGAATCACGATATCCGGCTTGGGATTGCCACCAGTAACGAACGTTCCCTTGTCGAGGGGGTTCTTCAATCCCTTGGAGTATCCCGCTACTTTACCTGTATCGTGACCGGATGTGAAGTAAAAAGGGGCAAGCCGTCTCCGGATGTTTATTTAGAGGCTGCCAGACAATGTGGTGTAGCACCTGAAAGCTGCCTTGTGTTTGAGGATATTATCCCCGGAATCCAGGCAGGGAAAGCTGCCAATATGAAGGTCTGTGCTGTACACGATCTGTATTCCCTGCATCAGACAAGGGAAAAACAGGAGCTTGCAGATTTTTATATTTACGATTATGAGGATGTGATGAAGCTGCTGGATCAGACTTCTACGGAAAATATGTGATAGAATGCGGAAGTGGAACCATGAACAGCTTAATTCGTTATATATGAGGAGGAAATATATGAGAGCCGTTAAAGGAACGTTTGGATATCTTGAAAAAAAGAAACAGAATGCCATTCTATGGACGATTCTCTGCTTTGGCATTTCACTGGCTGTTTTTCTGGCCGGTTACCTGACAACCGGAACCAGAAGAAATCTGTTAACTGTGGTTGCAGTTCTGGGATGTCTTCCAGCATGCAAAAGCATTGTCAATCTGATTATGCTCTGCCGTGCGAAGGGGTGCAGCAGGGAAGCCTATGAGCAGATCAGGCCCTGTGAAGGACGTCTGATTGGTATGTGTGACCTTTATTTTACTTCCTATCAGAAGAATTTTCCGATCAGTCATATGGTTGTAGACGGGAAAGTTATTCTTGGTTTTTCCGAGAATGAGAAGTGTGATCCGGATGCAGCAATTGCACATTTACAGACTATGCTGAAACAGGGCGGCTTCAAGGACTATACCATTACCTTAACAAAAGACCTTAAGAAATACTGTGAACAGTTAAAGAACCGTTCCGAAGCACAGCCGGAGAGGAATCCGGAAAAGGAAGATGAGGTCCGTGTATTATTCTATGAAATTACCTTATAACTTTGGATGATTTATGAATCCTTATCGCTTGAATGCAAGCATTCATCGTCCATACTGCCATAATTTGCATGGCTCTGAATAGTTACAAATCACAGAAAAACAGGAAACCGACATGAGGGAATATCAGATTGGGGAAAAGGAAGCCGGACAGACACTGCTTAAATTCCTGCAGAAATATCTGCCACTGGCACCTTCTTCCTTTTTCTACAAAATGCTTCGTAAAAAGAATATCAAATACAATAAGCAGAAGGCCGAAGGAAAAGAAAAGCTAAAGGCAGGAGATATGATCCAGTTTTATCTCTCTGATGAAACCTTAAACAATTTTCGAAAGGAGAGTTCTCATAAAACCTCTTACTATAGGAAAGCCTTTGAGGTTCTTAAGGGCATTCCGATTGTTTATGAAGATGACCATATTCTTATTTTAAATAAGCCCTTTGGTATTCTCACCCAGAAGGCTTCCGATCAGGATCTTTCCTTAAATGAATGGCTGATTGGTTATCTGCTGCATAAAGGAGAGCTTTCGGAAGAGGATTTGCAGGCCTTTCATCCATCGGTGTGCAACAGGCTTGACCGGAATACCTGTGGACTCGTTTTATGTTCCAAAACCATAAAAGGCGGACAGGTGTTGAGTGAATGGATCCGCTCCCGGGATGTCCGGAAATTTTATCATCTGTTCGTAAAGGGAACCGGGCTGCAGAAAGAATGCTTACAAGGGTATTTGAAGAAGGATGCTAAAACAAATCGTGTTTCCGTATGCCGGGACGCTGCCAGTGGAGATTACATTGAAACCAGATATGCCCCCCTTGCAGAATATGGGGATAAGACCCTTGTGGAAGTGGAACTGATTACCGGAAAGACCCATCAGATCCGTGCCCATATGGCATCCATCGGACACCCTCTGCTTGGTGATTACAAATATGGAGATCGTGAATTTAACGATCGATACAGGAAAAAGCTTGGTATCCAGAGCCAGATGCTCTGTGCCTGCCGGCTGGAATTCCCGGAATGTGAAGATGCTTTTCCGGATTTAAGCAGCCGGATCCTGACCATTCCGGAACCGGAGCTGTTCGAAAAATTAAAATTCATGTAATGAAACAGAAATGGTATTCTAAGCCAACCCTGTTACCAGAAAGGAAGAATGACCGATGTCAACCTGGAATTCCAGAGGGCTAAGAGGCTCTACCCTCGAGGATATGATCAACCGGACGAACGAGCGGTATTTAGAGAGCGGACTGGCTCTGATCCAGAAAATTCCGACTCCGATTACCCCGATTAATATTGATAAGAATACCAGACACATTACCTTAGCCTATTTTGACCAGAAAAGTACAGTAGACTATATCGGTGCGGTGCAGGGAATTCCGGTCTGCTTCGATGCCAAGGAATGCGCCGTGGATCGTTTTGCACTTCAGAATATCCATGAGCATCAGGTAAAATTCATGGAAAACTTTGAAAAACAGGGTGGAATTTCCTTTTTTCTCATTTATTATACTCACCGGGATGAGTTCTTTTATCTGCCCTACGAGATTTTCCGTTTTTTCTGGGATCGTTCCCTGGCAGGTGGTCGCAAAAGCTTTCTTTATGAAGAAATGAACCCGGATTACCGTCTTCCAAGGAAGCATGGTGTATTAGTGCCATACCTTGACATCCTGCAGAAGGATCTGGAAGAACGGGAGTTGACAAATGAATCATAGTCTCGTATACTAACAGTAATTTAGCGTGCTAATCAATTATCACGTTACTATATTAAAGTGCACATTATTTACAGCAGCATATAAAGTAAAGGGAAAGCATTATGAAAAACATACTATTGCATACACCGGAAGGTGTCCGTGATATTTACGGAAATGAATTGGCCGGCAAGGAGCATATCGAACAGGTCATTGGCAGGAAGCTAAGCAGCTTTGGGTACGAAAGTATTGAGACACCGACCTTCGAATTTTTTGACGTATTTTCCAAGGAGATCGGTACAACCCCCTCCAAGGAACTGTACAAATTCTTTGATAAAGAAGGAAATACTCTTGTTTTAAGACCGGACTTCACTCCATCCATTGCACGGTGTGCAGCGAAATACTATATGGATGAGACACAGCCAATCCGCTTTTGCTATAAAGGAAATACCTTTATCAACGCCGGAAGCCTTCAGGGCAAGTTAAAGGAAATTACCCAGATGGGCGCAGAACTTATGAACGATGATTCCGTCGAAGCTGATGCTGAAATGATTGCCCTGGTTGTGGAATCCTTATTACAGACAGGCTTAAAGGAATTCCAGTTAAGTATCGGAGAAGTAGAATACTTTAAAGGCCTTTGTGAGGAGGCTGGGTTATCCACAGAGATCGCAGAGGATCTTCGGGAGCTGATTTCCGGAAAGAACCTCTTCGGTGCAGAAGAGCTGTTAAAGGAACGGAATGTCTGCATCGAAGAAAGGGAACGGTTGCTTAAGGTCTCGGACTTCTTCGGAGCAGTTGAGATTCTGGATGAAGCAGAAAACCAGGTACATAACGAGACCTCGAAACAGGCAGTTTTGCATCTTAAGAAATTATATGAAGTATTGAAGGCCTATGGCGTAGAAAAATATATATCCTTCGATCTTGGCATGCTCAGCAAATATCATTATTATACCGGCGTCATCTTTAAAGCCTTTTCTTATGGTGTCGGGGATGCGATTGTAAAGGGCGGCCGTTATGATAAGCTGCTTGGCTGCTTCGGAAAGAGTGCTCCGGCCATCGGATTTGCCGTTGTAATTGATGATCTGCTTTTATCCTTAGAGCGTCAGAACGGCACCTATCAGGAAAAGCCGGTCGTACAGAAGATCACCTATACCGAAAGTAATTATACGGAAAAACTGAAAACGGCACAGGCGCTTCGAAGCGAAGGCAAGCGCGTTGCCCTGATTCCTGAATCTGAAAGAACCGAGGTTTAAACCATGAGTGAAGATCGTTATTTAACATTTGCGTTAGGCAAAGGAAGACTTGCCAATAAAACGCTGGATCTGTTAGAACAGATCGGAATTACCTGCGAAGAAATGAAAGACAAGAATACCCGTAAGCTGATCTTTGTAAACGAAGAATTAAAACTGAAATTCTTCTTGAGCAAGGCGCTGGATGTCCCTACTTATGTGGAATACGGGGCTGCGGACATCGGCGTGGTCGGAAAGGATACGATTCTGGAAGAAAACCGCCGTGTCTATGAAGTGCTGGATCTTGGCTTTGGCAAGTGCCGGATGTGCGTATGTGGACCGGCTTCTGCAAGGGAATTGTTACAGCATCATGAGCGGATCCGTGTTGCAAGCAAGTATCCGATTATTGCCAAGGATTATTTTTATAACAAAAAGCATCAGACCGTAGATATCATCAAGCTGAACGGCTCTGTGGAGCTGGGACCGATTGTCGGTCTTTCCGATGTGATCGTGGATATTGTGGAAACCGGATCGACCCTACGGGAGAACGGTCTTGAGGTATTAGAAGAGATCTGTCCGTTATCTGCCAGAATGATTGTGAATCAGGTCAGCATGCAGATGGAATCGGAACGGATCAAGAATCTGATTTCCAAAATGAAAGCACTGTGTGAAAATAATTAATGGAAGCACCAATGGAGGATAGAATAATGCGTATTGTAGAACTGACGGATGAGACGAAAAACAATCTGCTCGAAAGCCTTTTAAAAAGAAGCCCGAACAGCTATGGACAATATGAAAAGACGGTAAATGACATTATCGGGGATGTCCGTGCAAGAAGAGATGAGGCACTTTTTGAATATACCTCGAAGTTCGATCATTGTGAAATGAATGCGGAAAAGATCCGTGTTACAAGGGAAGAAATCGACGAGGCTTATGCACAGCTTGAAGAAAACTTCATTGAGGTGATGAAGCATTCTGCTGAAAACATTCGTAAATTCCATCAGAAACAGATGCACAACAGCTGGATCATTCCGGAGGATAACGGAACCATTTTAGGACAGAAGATTACGCCCATTTCCATTTCCGGTGTTTACGTTCCCGGCGGTAAGGCCGCTTATCCGTCCAGCGTATTAATGAATGTACTGCCTGCAAAGGTTGCAGGTGTTTCCCGTATTATTATGACGACTCCTCCCGGAAAGGACGGTAAGGTCAATCCCGGAACACTGGTTGCCGCAGATATTGCCGGTGTCGATGAAATCTACAAGGTCGGCGGCGCACAGGCGATTGCTGCAATGGCGTTTGGAACCGAAAGTGTCCCGAAGGTGGATAAGATCACAGGCCCCGGTAACATTTTCGTTGCCCTTGCCAAGAAAGCATGCTTTGGCTATGTCAGCATCGATTCCATTGCAGGTCCCAGTGAGATTCTGGTGCTTGCCGATGAAAGTGCAACGCCCCGTTATGTTGCCGCAGATCTGTTATCCCAGGCAGAACATGATGAGATGGCAAGTGCAATTTTAATTACCACAAGCAGAGAGCTTGCCGACAAGGTATCCGAAGAGGTGGAAGCCTTTACGAAGCAGTTGTCCCGTGAGGAGATTATCCGGAAGTCTCTTGATCACTACGGCTATATCCTCATTGCCCAAAATATGGATCAGGCCATTGATGCCGTCAATGAAATTGCATCGGAGCATCTGGAGATTCTGACGAAGAATCCTTATGAGACCATGACCAAAGTAAAAAATGCCGGAGCAATTTTTCTTGGTGAATATTCCTCCGAGCCTTTGGGTGATTATTTTGCAGGACCAAACCACATTTTACCAACGAACGGAACCGCAAGATTTTTCTCCCCGTTAAATGTGGATGATTTTCTTAAGAAAACCAGTATTATTTCCTATTCCAGAGATGCTTTGGAAAAGGTTCATAAAGAAATTGAACTGTTTGCTGAAAAAGAGGGCTTGACCGCACACGCAAACTCGATTAAAGTTAGGTTTGAATAGATCTTAAGAAAGGTTGTGAACCGGATGAACAGAAACGCTTCCGTAAAACGCAAAACAAAAGAAACCGATATTGCTCTTTCCATCAACTTAGATGGAGCCGGGAAGTCCGAGATTTCAACAGGAATCGGTTTCTTCGATCATATGTTAGAGGGATTTTCCCGTCATGGATTTTTCGACCTTGACGTAAAGGTTACAGGAGATCTTCATGTGGATGGACACCATACCGTTGAAGATACGGGAATTGTCCTTGGAACTGCCATTAAAGAAGCTCTTGGAGATAAGAAATCCATCAAACGCTTCGGTTCCTGTATTCTGCCGATGGACGATGCACTCTGTCTGTGTGCGGTAGATTTAGGCGGCAGACCTTACTTTAAGATGGATGCACAGATTACGGCTCCCATGGTGGGAAACTTTGATACAGAGTTGGTACGGGAATTCTTTTATGCCGTTTCCTATACGGCAGGAATGAACCTGCATATCAGGATGCTCGACGGAGTAAACGCCCATCATATCATCGAGGCCATGTTCAAGAGCTTTGCCAAGGCCCTGGATGAAGCCACGAAGAAGGACGAAAGAATTACCGATGTATTAAGTACGAAAGGAAGCTTATAGTTTCAATGGAACAGTTTAAGAAATTTATACCATGTATTTATTTAAAGGATGGCTGTGCTGTAACAGGCTTCAAAAGCCGGGAAATTGTCAGTGAGAATCCGGTAGAGCTTGCCTGCTTTTACAGCGAATGCAATGCCGATGAAATCTTAGTATTTGATCTTTCCTATGACGATGCAAGCCATGAAGCAGCCCTTGATCTCATTAAGGAAATCTGCAGCCGCGCGAACCTCCCGGTCATTGGTGCCGGTAATGTAAAGCGTATGGAAGATATTAAGAAACTGCTTTATGCCGGATGCACGAAAGCAGCCTTAAATTATTCCAAAGAGGACAATATTGAGATTACGAAAGAGGTATCCGATAAGTTTGGCAAAGAAAAGATCGTTGCCTGCATTGCAGCCGCAGAAGAAATTCAGGCCAACGAAGCCATTCTCAGCGAATATGTAAACGAAGTTATCCTGATCTCCGAAAAGACGATCAAACAGGCCATCGAGATCTCGAAGATGCCTTTTATCGTTACCCTGCCGGAGGTCTCTCTTGATAAGATCCTGGAGCTTTTGTCCGTGGAACATATTGCCGGAATTACCGGACCTGCGGTTAACGAAAACGCGAAAGAATTAAATGATATTAAGGATCTGTGTTCCGGAAACGGGATTGCCGTCCACACCTTTGAGCCTGAGATCCCCTGGAGTGACCTTAAGAAGAACAGTGACGGTCTTGTTCCTGTGATTGTACAGGATTATAAGACACAGGAAGTTCTGATGATGGCATACATGAACGAAGAAGCCTACCGCACCACCTTAAAAAGCGGCCGTATGAATTATTTCAGCCGAAGCCGTCAGAGCCAGTGGCTTAAGGGTGAAACCAGCGGTCATTTCCAGTATGTCATGGAAATGAAGGCCGACTGTGACAAGGATACCATTCTTGCCAAGGTTTCCCAGATTGGGGCAGCCTGTCATACCGGTAATTACAGCTGCTTCTTTAATGAAATTATGAAGAAGGAATATTCGGAATCGAATCCACTTCTGGTATTTGAATCCGTTTTAAATGTCATCAAGGACCGTAAGGTAAATCCCAAGGAAGGGTCTTATACCAATTATCTGTTTGATAAGGGAATTGATAAGATTCTCAAGAAGCTTGGTGAAGAAGCAACGGAAATCGTCATTGCTGCCAAAAATCCGAACGCCAATGAAATCAAGTATGAAATTGCAGATTTTTTGTATCATATGATGGTTCTGATGGTGGAACGCGGCGTTACCTGGGAAGAAATTACTGAGGAACTGGATAAGAGATAAAGAATCGTTACAAGAATTATTCATTAAGAGACATATTTGAATGGTCCCGTCATATATTGATAAAAATAAATGAATGGGACAACATGATGAGTATCAGTACCGATAAAAAATTAGAGCTGCTACGGGGTATTCGTCTGGAAAATCAGAGGAATCATCAGCTTATGCAGGAACGACAGCACATTTTGGAAGCTCCTTCTTTCAGGGAGACTTCAATGGGAAACATGGATCGTGGAAAAGGTACTTCTCCGGGATGGAGGAGCTTGCGGTTCCGGATTTTTGTTTCCTTTTTGTTGTTGGGTGGATTTATTGTTGCCCACAAGATGGAATGGCACTATCGCAGCCTTGATTGCGATATGTTCCTGCAACAGATGAATGAGTCCGTATCCTTAGAACAGCTCATGCAGGATGGAAGGGCATTATTGAACCATGAGAAAGCTTCAGTTAAGTGAAGAAATTTTAATGCAGGTGGAAAAGCCTGCCCGTTATATTGGAAACGAAGTCAATGCAGTTATGAAGAATGCGGAAGAAGTGGAGGTCCGGTTTGCCATGTGCTTCCCGGATGTGTATGAAATCGGCATGTCCCATCTGGGCATCCAGATTCTTTATGATATGCTGAATTCCTTTGAGGATGTATGGTGCGAACGCGTATATTCCCCATGGGTGGATCTTGACCGGATCATGAGAGAAAAACATATCCCGCTTTTTGCGTTGGAATCGCAGGATCCGATTACGGAGTTTGATTTCCTTGGAATTACGATCCAGTATGAAATGTGTTATACCAATATTTTACAGGTGCTGGATTTATCCGGCATACCGCTCCTTGCAAAGGATCGTATGGATAAAGATCCGATTGTCATTGGTGGAGGCCCTTGTACCTATAATCCGGAGCCTATCACAGATTTCTTTGACATTTTTTATATTGGAGAAGGAGAGACCCGTTACCGGGAACTGATTGATCTTTATAAGGAATGCAAGAAGAAGGGATGCAGCCGACAGGACTTTTTACGGAAAGCAGCCTGCATTCCCGGAATGTATGTACCTTCCCTTTACGAGGTTACCTATCATGAGGATGGCACGATTGCGGAGAGGAAGAAGCTTGTGCCGGAAATCCCGGATGTGATTCACAAGGAACTGGTCTGTGATGTTTCCGAAACGTATTATCCGGAAAAACCGGTTGTTCCGTTTATTAAGGTTACACAGGACCGTGTCGTACTTGAAATCCAACGGGGCTGCATCCGTGGCTGCCGGTTCTGTCAGGCAGGGCAGTTATATCGTCCGGTGAGGGAACGGAGCCTTGATTTTCTGGAGGATAAGGCCATTAAATTATTGAAAAATACAGGACATGAAGAGATTTCCTTAAGTTCGTTAAGCTCAAGCGATTACACGTTCCTTCCGGAGCTTCTGGATTTCCTGATCGACGAATGTGAACGCCGGAAGGTCAATATATCTCTTCCTTCGCTGCGAATTGATGCATTCTCCTTAGATGTCATGAATAAAGTACAGGACGTCAAAAAGAGCAGTCTGACCTTTGCACCGGAAGCAGGAAGTCAGCGCCTTCGTAATGTGATTAACAAAGGATTGACCGAAGAAGTCATCCTGCATGGCGCCCATCTTGCTTTTGAAGGCGGCTGGACCAGGGTAAAGCTTTACTTCATGCTCGGACTTCCGTTTGAAACCGAAGACGATATCCGTGGTATTGCAGAACTTTGTAATAAGATAGCGGCCGAATTTTATGAGACCGTTCCGAAGGAAAAACGAAACGGAAGGGTACAGATCGTGGCAAGCACCTCGTTTTTTATCCCCAAGCCGTTCACTCCGTTCCAGTGGGCTCCCCAGTGTACGAAGGAGCAGTTCCTTGAAAAAGCCTATCTTACAAGGACCTCGATTATGAGCCAGTTGAATCAGAAGAGCATTAAATACAACTGGCATGAGGCTGATGTGAGCGTCCTTGAAAGTGTTCTTGCAAGGGGTGACCGAAATTTAAACAAAGCCATTTTACGCGCCTACGAAAGAGGCTGTATCTATGATGCGTGGAGTGAATATTATAAGCATGATGTATGGCTTTCTGTCTTTGACGAATGTGGCATTGATCCGGACTTTTATACGACAAGGCTCCGTGAGGATGATGAAGTCTTTCCATGGGATTTTCTGGACTGTGGCGTAACCAGAGAATTCCTTTTACGGGAATGGCATAAAGCGCAGGAGGAAACCGTAACCTTAAACTGTAAACAGCAGTGTAACGGATGCGGTGCAGCCAAATATCACACAGGAATCTGTATGGAGCCACGTATCAGAGAAGGAGCAGAAGAATAAATTATGAAGGTCAGAGTGAAATTTTCAAAATATGGTCCTGTAAAATTCATCGGACATCTGGATGTGATGCGCTATTTCCAGAAAGCCATCCGCAGGGCAGAAATTGATGTGGCATATTCCGAAGGATTTTCTCCTCATCAGAAGCTTTCCTTTGCGGCTCCGTTATCGGTTGGACACACGAGCAGCGGGGAATACTTTGATCTGGAGCTTTGCAGCTTAAACAGTACCGAAGAATTAAAAACCGCTTTACAGTCTGCCATGGTGGAAGGAATCGATATTCTCGATGTCCGGCTTTTAGACGATGCCGAGGGCAATGCCATGGCAAGTGTAGAGGCTGCTTCCTATTACGTGACCATCCGTGACAGTGTTGTCCTTCCGGATGGATTCATGAAAAAGCTGCTTGCCTTTTATGAGCAGGATAATATCCCTGTCGTAAAGGAAACCAAGCGTGGTCATAAGGAAATTAATTTAAAGGAAAGCATTTATGAGCTATCTGTGGTATCGTGTGCACTCGGAAAAGCAGACGAAGAAGCAAAGGAACGGATCTATATGAAATTAAATGCCAGCAGCGGCGGAAATATCAAGCCGGGCTTCGTTCTCGAGAGCTTTTGTAATTCTATTTCTTATGAGCTTCCGCCATTTGGTTATACGGTTCACAGAATTGAAACCTATCGGGAACGGGAAGGAGAGTTCGTACCACTGTTATGGGAAAAATCATAGTCATTCGTAAAGCAGACCGTATTCTGGTGTTCACCTTTTCAGATTACCGGCCCGATGCACTGCAGGTATTTTTTTCACCGGGAAAAGGCGATCTGGTGGGAAATGTATATGTTGGACGCGTGGATCGCGTATTACCGTCCATGGGAGCCTGCTTTGTGGCCGTGCAAAAGGACCGGAAGGTCTATCTGCCTCTGCCATCTTGTAAAGACAGATCCGGAAATACCGTTATATGGAATGGTAAACCGGACGATGCTTTGAAAGCAGGAGATGAAATTCTCGTCCAGATTGAACGGATGGGCATGGGAGACAAGCTTCCGACTGCCAGGAGGGATATTGACCTGGTCGGTCACTATTGTATCTGCCGTGTAAACGGAAAGGGCATGCATTTTTCGAAGAAGCTGTCCTCTTCTGTGACGGCTTCCTTTAGAGAAGCCTTATCTGCCAGAGGTATCCCCGGAAGGCGTGACTTCGGTTTTACCATCCGTACTAATATTGAAGCATTGAAGGACTATGAAGAAGTCTTTTGCGAAATGGAGGAACTGATCAGGAATGCGGTAAGGATCAGGGAAGCTTCATCCCATCGGAGTATTTACAGCTGTCTGTATCAGGATACACCGGAATATATTTCCTACATCAAGGGAATTCCGATTTCTTCCTATGAAGAGATTGTGACGGAGGATCCCGGAATTTATGAAGAACTGCAATGTCTTTTTCCTGCTGAAAGGCTCCGGCTTTATACCGATACCTCTTATCCGCTTGAAAAGCTGTATTCCATTTCCACGCATTTAAAAGAGGCTCTGTCCGAAAAGGTCTGGCTGAAAAACGGCGGTTATCTGATTATCCAGAAAACAGAAGCTATGACCGTCGTTGATGTGAATTCCGGAAAAGGAAGCGAAAAAAAAGGAAACAGCAAGGAAGACATGGTGTTTGCCATGAACTGCGAAGCGGCTTCTGAAATAGCACGCCAGCTGCGGCTGCGGAATCATTCCGGTATTATCGTGGTGGATTTTATCAACATGGAAGAGGAACCGCATAAACAGCAGTTATTGACCTGTTTCGACCGGTTTCTTAAGGAAGATAAGCTGCCATGCCGTGTCGTGGATCTGACGCCGCTGGGAATTGTCGAGGTCACCCGTAAAAAATTTAATAAGCCTTTAAAAGAAATGCTTGACAACATAGAACTTTAATGGTATTTTAGTTGAGTATGCCGCATAGTGAGGTATAAGTGTGTCTTCAGGACTCCCCGAAACACCACCGAAGCTAGCGAGTAAACCATTTATGGTTAGTATAGGAGGTGCCATATGTACGCAATCATTGCAACAGGTGGAAAGCAGTACAAAGTTTCCGAAGGAGATATCATCAAGGTAGAAAAGCTTGATGCGGAAGCAGGAGCTACTGTAACATTTGACCAGGTTGTCGCTGTAAGCGATAAGGAGCTTAAGGTTGCCGGTGATGTAGCGAACGCAAGCGTAACTGCAACTGTTATGGAACAGGGCAGATATCGTAAGGTGATCGTTTACAAGTATAAGAGAAAAACCGGTTATCATAAGAAGAACGGTCACAGACAAGCATACACTCAGGTTAAGATTGAAAAGATCAACGCATAGTATGCATAGAAACAGGTTAAGATGACAACAGTAACCATTATACAATCGAAAGACGGGGAATACAAAGGTTTTGTCTGTGCAGGACATGCAGGCTATGCCAATTCCGGCAGTGATATCGTGTGTGCTGCAATTTCTGTTCTGGTAATTAATACCATTAATTCACTGGATCAGTTAACAAAGGCATCCCTCGATGTAGAAACGGAAGAGACCGACGGATACATATCCTGTCAGTTTAAAGAGCCTTTAAACGAAGCGCAGAAGCTGTTAATGGATTCCTTTGTCCTGGGGATTGAACATGTCGTAGATGGCTACGGCAGTCAGAAGAAATTCTTCAAATCGAAGAAATATTGTGAACTGAAATTTAAGGAGGTGTAGACCATGTTAAATATGAACCTTCAATTTTTCGCTCATAAGAAGGGTGTTGGTTCTACCAAGAACGGTAGAGATTCCGAATCCAAGAGATTAGGTGCGAAAAGAGCTGACGGACAATTCGTAAAAGCAGGTAATATTTTATACAGACAGCGCGGAACTAAGATTCATCCCGGCATCAACGTTGGACGCGGCGGTGATGATACACTGTTTGCATTAGTTGATGGAGTGCTTAAGTTCGAAAGAAAAGGAAGAGATAAGAAACAGGCTTCCGTTTATCCGGTAGAGAAATAGTACAAAAGTGATCAGGCTTCAAACATTTCCGTTTGAAGCCTTTTGCTATTATTCCCCAGACCACAGATCAAAGGAGGCAGGTCATGTTTGCAGATAGAGCCAGAATTATCGTAAGAAGCGGAAAAGGCGGAGACGGTCATGTATCCTTCCGCAGAGAAAAATATGTGCCAAGCGGCGGACCGGATGGCGGCGATGGCGGTCATGGAGGCAGCGTCATTTTAGAAGTAGATGATGGCCTGAATACACTTGCCGATTATCGTCATGTACGGAAATATCATGCAGAAGATGGCGAAAACGGAAACAAGAAGAAATGCCGTGGAAAAGACGGCTCCGATATTATTTTGAAGATGCCGGAGGGAACTGTTGTAAAAGAAGCCGAAAGCGGTAAGGTTATTACCGATCTTTCCGGAGAGAACCGTCGCTTCGTCCTGTTACAGGGCGGCAAGGGCGGTAACGGTAATCATCATTATGCAACCAGTACCATGCAGGCGCCGAAGTATGCCCAGCCGGGACAGCCTGCCAAAGAAATGGAGCTTTTACTGGAGCTTAAGGTAATCGCAGATGTTGGTCTTGTAGGATTCCCGAATGTGGGTAAATCCACTTTCCTTACGAAGGTTTCCAATGCCCGTCCGAAGATTGCCAATTATCATTTCACAACCTTAAACCCGCATCTTGGCGTTGTGGATTTAGAAGGTGCCAAAGGATTCGTCATTGCAGACATTCCGGGACTCATCGAAGGAGCTTCCAAGGGTGTGGGACTTGGATTTGAATTTCTGCGGCATATTGAACGTACCAAGGTTATGATCCACATTGTGGATGTGGCATCGACCGAGGGAAGAGATCCGATTGCAGATATTTATGCAATCAATAAAGAATTGGAAAATTACAATCCCGAAATTGCAAAACGACCACAGGTCATTGCTGCAAATAAGACGGATATGATTTTTATACAGGAAGGCGAAGAGGATCCGGTGGAACGTCTTCGCAAAGAGTTTGAACCGAAAGGAATCAAAGTTTACCCGATTTCTGCATTAAGCGGAGAAGGCATCCGTGAGCTGCTTTACGAGGTACGTCATATGCTTGACGGCATCGACGAAAAGCCCATCGTTTTCGAACAGGAATTCTTTCCGGAATATATGCTGGCTGACAGCGATGAGCCATACAGTGTAACCTATGACGAAGAATCGGATGAATATGTGGTAGAGGGTCCCCGCATTGAAAAGATGCTGGGTTATACAAATCTGGAATCTGAAAAAGGCTTTACCTTTTTCCAGAATTTCCTGAAATTAAACGGAATATTAGAACAGTTAGAGGAACTTGGTATTCAGGAGGGGGACACCGTAAGAATGTACGGCCTTTCCTTTGATTATTACAAATAGGAGAACTTGATTATGACAAGTAAGCAACGTGCATATTTAAAAGGTCTGGCAATGAATATTGAACCGGTTTTCCAGATTGGCAAGTCCGGACTTACTCCCGAGGTTACTGAAGCCGTCCGTGAAAGTTTTAACAGGAAAGAGCTTGTGAAACTCGCCGTTCTTAAAAACTGCATGGAAGATCCGAATGCCATGGCGCAGATTCTTGCGGAAAGAACCGGTTCCCAGGTGGTACAGGTCATTGGAAAAAAGATTGTACTTTACAAAGAGAACAAAGATCATAAGAAAATTGAACTACCCAGATAAACCGGAGGACAACAATGAAATCTGCTGATATTAAAAAAATCCGTAAGAAAATGGAAAAGACTCTGGACAGCGCGCGCTTTGAGCATACGCTGGGGGTTACCTATACGGCAGCCTGTCTTGCCATGCGTTATGATGCGGACATTACAAAAGCCCAGATTGCAGGTCTTTTACATGATTGTGCCAAATGTCTGACGAACGAAAAGCGTATTTTTCTATGCAAAAAGCATAATATCCAGATGAACGAAGTTGAGCTAAAGAACCCGCAGCTTCTTCATGCCAAGGTTGGAAGCTTCCTAGCCATGGAAGAATTTGACATTCATGATCAGGACATTATTAACGCGATTCTGAATCATACAACAGGGAGACCGGATATGAGTCTTTTGGAAAAGATTATTTATATTGCAGATTACATGGAGCCCGGAAGAAAGCAGGCACCAAATTTAAGTGCTATCCGTAAAGCTGCATTTGAAGATCTGGACAAGGCTTTACTGATGATTCTTGAGGATACACTCTCTTATCTGCACAGTACAGGCAGTGTTGTAGATACCATGACACAGAAAACCTATGATTTTTACAGTCAGTATTCATAAAGGAGGATTCCATGGGAAAGTTAACTGTAGAAGAAATTAAAAAGATGGCCGGCCTTGCAATTGAAGCATTGGAAGATAAAAAGGCAGAAGATATCCGTGTAATTGACATCAGCGAAGTATCTGTCCTTGCCGATTATTTCCTGATTGCAAGCGGTAAGAACCGTAATCAGTTACAGGCTCTTGCCGATGAAGTCGAAGAAAAGCTCGGCCGTGCGGGATATCCGATGAAACAATCTGAAGGATACGACAGTGCCAACTGGATTCTTCTTGATTTTGGTGATATCATCATTCATCTGTTCGATCAGGAGAACCGTCTGTTCTATGATCTCGAAAGAATCTGGAGGGACGGAAAGCAGATTGATCCGAAGTCTCTTCTTTCCGAATGATTGGTAATTCGGATTTACAATTGAAAATATCTGATATGTAGGGGCGCTGTTTTCGAAACAACGCCTCTTTTTGATCAGAGCACATGGTGAGGTTCTTTCGGGCTTGCTGTACACTCTTTTCTATGCCTCGCCGTCTGATTTCCCGCCGGCATACATATAAAACGTAATAAGATATAGTCCACAGATTCCGACGATGGCATAAATAATTCTGGAAACCCAGGAAAGATTACCAAAAATAAAAGCAACGAGATCGAAGGAAAAGAAGCCGATCAATCCCCAGTTAATCGCACCGATAATCGCAATGGTTAAAGCAGTGCAGTCTAATGCTTTGTTATTCATTATTGAAAACCTCCTTTCATTCAATGTATATTTTCCCCTTTTTTGGTATAAATATAATTGACAATAACAGGAATTTGCGATACGATAACGTGTAAATAAATTTGCGGTTATTTTTTTGCCGCTAAAAGGAGGAAATTATTATGAAAAAATGGATGAGTTTATTACTCGCAGCTGCAATGACCATGTCTCTTCTTGCCGGCTGTGCAGGAAGCAATGCCGGAAGTGCGGATAGCACAGACGCTACTGCCGGAACAGAGACTACAGAGACTACAGAGTCTGCTGACACTGAAACCGCGGATACTGCCGCTGCTTCAGGTGAAACCTTTAAAATTGGTGGAATCGGTCCTGTGACCGGTGGAGCTGCTGTTTACGGTCTTGCTGTCAAGAATGCAACAGAGCTTGCAATTAATGAAATCAATGCTGCAGGCGGTATCAATGGTTATCAGGTAGAGTTTAACTTCCAGGATGATGAGCTTGATAACGAAAAATCTGTAAACGCTTACAATAACTTAAAGGACTGGGGAATGAATATTCTTGTTGGTACTGTAACAAGCGGATGCTGTATCGCAGTTGCAGCAGAAACCAAGAATGATAACATGTTCCAGCTTACTCCTTCCGGATCTTCTGTAGATATCATTAATGGAAATGATAATGTTTTCCAGGTATGCTTTACCGACCCGAATCAGGGTATTGGTGCAGCACAGTACATCGGACAGAACAACCTGGCACAGAAGGTAGCCGTTATTTATGACAGCTCTGATGTATATTCTTCCGGTATCTATGCTAAATTTGCAGAAGAAGCAGCAAACCAGAATTTCGAAATCGTATCTGCTGAAGCATTTACCGCAGATAATAAAACAGACTTCTCTGTACAGCTTTCCAAGGCTCAGGGAGCAGATGCAGATCTGGTATTCCTTCCGATTTACTATAATGAAGCATCCTTAATTCTTGCTCAGGCAAAAGCTATGGGTTATGCACCGAAGTTCTTTGGATGTGATGGTCTTGACGGTATCCTTGGCGTTGAAAATTTTGATGCTTCCTTAGCAGAGGGTGTTATGCTGTTAACACCTTTCGCAGCAGATGCACAGGACGATGCAACCAAGAATTTCGTATCTGCATATGAAGCAGCTTACGGAGATACTCCGAACCAGTTCGCGGCGGATGCTTACGATGCCGTATATGTTGTGAAGGAAGCTATTGAAAAGAGCGGTGCAACACCTGCCGATGGAGTATCCGGAATCTGCGATAAGTTAAAGGGTGTTATGACAGAGATTACATATGACGGTCTTACCGGTTCTGCAATGAGCTGGGCTGCTGACGGTACTGTAAATAAAGCACCTAAGGCTATGGAAATCAAGAATGGAGAATATTCCTTAATTCAGTAGTTTTACAAAATTTACTTTAATAAAATCAGGAATGAATCCAAAGAGGGATGCCACTCGCAGCATCCCTCTTTTTAAATACAAAAATTTGTTGATTAACAAATTACCATTTTACTCTTGCAAAGCATTAAAGTAATTTGCTATAATGTAATGTATGCTATAATACTTTTATACTTTCACATAAGAAAGGACAGGATCTGTTATGAGTTTTATATCCTACTTAATCAATGGAATCAGTTTAGGAAGCGTATATGCAATCATCGCGCTTGGCTATACCATGGTTTACGGCATTGCCAAAATGCTGAACTTTGCCCATGGTGATGTCATCATGATCGGTGCTTATACCATTTTTGCAACTGTCAGCATGGCAGGATTACCGCCGGTACTTGGAATTTTACTTTCCGTTGTGCTCTGTACATTACTTGGTATTGCAATTGAAGCGATTGCTTACCGTCCGTTACGTCAGGCATCCTCCTCGCTGGTTGTTCTGATCACTGCAATCGGTGTCAGTTATTTCCTGCAGAATATTGCATTACTTATTTTTGGAGCGAATACCAAGGCATTCACTTCTGTTGTTAACGTTCCAAGCCTTTCCCTTGCGGGAGGACAGATTACCATTAGTGGAGAAACCATCATAACCATTTTGTCCTGTATTGTCATCATGATCGGCTTGACTCTTTTTGTAAATAAAACCAAAGCAGGGCAGGCCATGCTTGCTGTTTCCGAAGATAAAGGTGCCGCGCAGCTTATGGGGATTAATGTAAACGGAACCATTTCCCTGACCTTTGCAATCGGATCCGCATTAGCTGCCATTGCCGGTATGTTGTTATGTTCCTCTTATCCGGCATTAACCCCATACACCGGCTCCATGCCCGGTATCAAAGCCTTCGTTGCTGCCGTATTCGGCGGAATCGGTTCAATACCCGGTGCACTGATTGGTGGAATTATTCTTGGAATCATTGAGATTTTAAGTAAGGCATATATTTCCTCCCAGTTATCCGATGCCATTGTATTCATGGTATTGATTGTCGTTCTTCTGGTGAAGCCTACCGGTATTCTTGGCAAGAAGATTCAGGAAAAGGTTTAAGGAGGAGCAGAATATGAAAATCAAAATGACGAAAAATCTTCGTGAAAATTTAATCACTTATGGAATTGTTGTCGTTGCTTTTATCATTGTAGAGATTATGATATCAACCGGTAGCATTTCAAGCCTTATGAAAGGGCTCCTGGTTCCTCTGTGTGTCTATGTGATCATGGCAGTTTCCCTTAATTTAACCGTTGGTATTTTAGGAGAGTTAAGCCTTGGGCACGCAGGATTTATGTGTGTCGGTGCATTTACCGGGGCATTTTTCTCCAAATGCATGGAGAACGTGATCACTGTAGGACCGTTACGTTTCTTCCTTGCCCTCCTTATCGGTGCCGTATCTGCCGGTTTCATCGGTTTCTTAATCGGCATGCCGGTATTACGGTTAAAGGGCGATTATCTTGCCATTGTAACCCTTGCTTTTGGTGAAATTATCAAGAACATTATCAACGTTTTATATATTGGGAAGGATTCCAATGGATTGCATTTTTCCATGAAGGATGCGCTTTCTCTTAATATGGAACCGGATGGTCAGATCATCATTAACGGTGCACAGGGTATTACCGGTACACCGAAGGATTCTAATTTTGTAATCGGCTTTGTTCTGATTCTGCTTACCTTATTTATCGTATTAAATCTGATCCGTTCAAGAGATGGTCGTGCGATTATGTCCATTCGTGATAACTTGATTGCAGCAGAATCCGTTGGAATCAACATCACAAAATATAAGCTGATGGCCTTTTCCATTTCCGCAGCTTTAGCCGGAATCGGTGGTGTCCTTTACGCACATAACTTAAACAGCCTTATGGCAACTCCGAAGAACTTTGGTTACAACATGTCCATTACGATTCTGGTCTTTGTTGTACTTGGCGGAATCGGAAATATCCGTGGCTCAATCATTGCAGCCGTTGTATTGACCCTGCTTCCAGAGCTCCTTCGTGGACTAAACGATTACCGTATGCTGATTTATTCCATTGTTCTGATTGTTATGATGCTCTTTAACTGGAGTCCGAAGTTCATCACCTTACGCGAGAAGTATTCTCCGAAGAATCTTTTCCACAAGAACGCAAAGGAGGGAAAATAAAATGTCCACATTATTAGATGTTAAAGATTTAAGTATCTCTTTTGGCGGTCTTCATGCTGTAGATGATTTCAATATCTCCATTAAGAAGGGACAGTTATACGGTCTGATTGGACCGAATGGTGCCGGTAAGACAACTGTATTTAACCTTCTTACCGGTGTTTATAAGCCTGATGAAGGTAAGATTTTACTGGATGGCGTGGATATTACCGGAAAAAATACCATAGAGATTAATAAAGAAGGAATTGCCCGTACCTTCCAGAATATTCGTCTGTTCAAGGATTTATCCGTACTGGACAACGTTAAGGTCGGACTTCATAATCATTATAAATATTCTACAATTGAAGGAATTCTTCGTCTGCCCAGATATTATAAGACGGAAAAGGCAATGAATGAACAGGCTTTAGAACTCCTTAAGGTATTTGACCTGGATCAGGAAGCAGCTTTTCTGGCATCCAACCTTCCTTATGGTAAACAGCGTAAACTGGAAATTGCAAGAGCACTTGCAACCGAACCCAAGCTTTTATTGTTGGATGAGCCTGCAGCAGGCATGAATCCGAACGAAACACAGGAATTAATGGATACGATCCGTTTTGTTCGTGATCATTTTGATATGACGATATTGCTGATCGAGCATGATATGAAGCTGGTATCCGGAATCTGCGAGGAACTTACGGTTCTTAACTTTGGCCGGGTTCTTGCACAGGGTGCAACCAGTGATGTTTTGAATAATCCTGAAGTAATTACCGCTTATCTCGGTGAATAGTCTTACCCAGATTCAGAATTTATGAACAAACGGATACTTAGATGAGGAGGATTTTAACATGTCCATGTTGGAAATCAAGGATTTAGAAGTATATTACGGCATGATACAGGCGATTAAAGGTGTTTCCTTTGATGTAAATGAGGGAGAAGTAATCGCATTAATCGGTGCAAACGGTGCAGGAAAAACAACTATTCTGCATACGATTACCGGATTGATCAATGCCCAAAAGGGATCTGTATGGTTTGAGGGTAAGGATATTACCAAGGTTCCCGCCCATAAAATTGTTTCTATGGGTATGGCACATGTTCCCGAAGGCAGAAGAGTCTTTGCCAACCTTACGGTTCTGCAGAATTTGAAGATGGGAGCCTATACGCGAAAGGATAAAACAGAAATAGAGCAGACGCTTGATAGCATCTATAAAAGATTTCCCCGTCTGATGGAACGTCAAAATCAGCTTGCAGGTACGTTAAGCGGTGGCGAACAGCAGATGCTTGCTATGGGCAGGGCTTTAATGTCTCATCCGAAGATTATTCTTATGGATGAACCCTCCATGGGACTTTCACCGATCTTTGTAAATGAAATCTTTGATATTATCAAGAGCGTCAGTGCCAGTGGAACCACCGTATTACTGGTGGAGCAAAATGCGAAAAAGGCATTGTCCATTGCAGACCGTGCCTATGTTCTCGAAACCGGTAAGATTGTTTTATCCGGAAAGGCCAGTGATCTGCTGAATAATGATTCCATTAAGAAAGCTTATCTTGGAGAATAAAAGGCTTATAATTTAATACATAACGTTTAATATTGAGATAAAGTAACTATTCAGTACAGGTCGAAGCATTTACTGCCAAGACCGTAAGAAAATGATTCAGTAATGCAAAATCCCATCGGCGAAGCCGATTTGGAATGGATTTTGCATCGTAACTGTGAAGGTGCTGAACAGTTATGAGATAAATATAAATTTGGAGGGTGAATGCGATGGAAAAGAATATTGTAATTACAATTGCAAGACAGTATGGAAGTGGCGGACGTACCATTGCCCAGATGTTATCCGAGCGTTTGGGAATTCACTATTATGACAAGGAGTTGTTGAAGCTGGCTTCTGAAGACAGTGGAATTAATGAGGATCTGTTCCGTAATGCGGACGAACATGTTAAGACAACTCAGCTTTTTAAGATTGCACATAGTGTCTATAAGGGTGAACTGATTCCTCCTGAGAGTGATGATTTCACTTCGATGGAAAACCTGTTTAATTATCAGGCAAAGATCATTAAGAAGCTTGCAGAACAGGATGAATCCTGTATTATCGTTGGCCGCTGTGCAGAATATGTATTAAAAGATTATGACAATGTTTTAAGCGTTTTCATCCATGCACCACATGAATATTGTATGGAGCAGGCTGCAAAGAAGCAGAGCATGGGATCCAAGGAACTGGAGCGTTATATCCAGAAGATCGACAAGCATCGTGCCGATTATCACAAGTACTATACCGGTCTGGACTGGACGGATGCCCGGAACTATGATCTGTGCCTCGACAGCTCCAAGCTCGGCTTCGAACGCTGCGTACAGGAGATTATGTCTTATATTAATGTGAGATTCAACTAGACAGCTAATGATCACAACAGGAATCAGGTTTTCAACTTAACATAATGGTAACTATTCAGAGCCATATAATGAATAATAGGAAGATATATGATATCTATAAAAGCACATCTTTATCCCAAAATAAATTTACGGATAAAGATGTGCATTTTATTTTATAGAATTATATATTTTAGCATTCATTATAATTCTGTTTATTTGATTATGTACTTACTGTTCCTTATATTATTTCCTGCCATACGATGTATTCTATTTCATAACACGGAAAACACCAAATACCTTACCTAAGATCTGACAGTCATCCACAATAATTGGATCCATTGTATCATTCTCCGGCTGGAGACGGATATGTCCATCTTCCTTATAGAATGTCTTCACAGTAGCTGAATCGTCAATAAGTGCAACCACAGTATCTCCATTATGAGCGGTATTGCAGGCATTCACAAAGATCTGGTCTCCACTGAAAATTCCGACGTTAATCATGGAATCGCCCTTCACCTTCAAAACAAAAGATTCTCCCTGCGGAACCAGTTCTGCGGGAACCGGAAAATAACTGTCAATATTCTCCTCTGCAAGAATTGGCGTTCCGGCAGCAACCTGACCGACAACCGGAAGACTGACCATCTCGGTACGAACCATCTGAAAATTATCATCACAAATCTCAATAGCACGCGGTTTCGTAGGGTCACGGCGGATATAGCCATTCTTCTCAAGCGTCTCTAAATGAGAATGTACTGAAGAAGTGGAACGGAGATTCACAGCCTCACAGATTTCACGTACTGCAGGCGGATAGCCGCGCTTTAATATTTCTTCCTTAATATAATCTAAAATTTCCTGTTGCTTGGCACTGATCTTACCGTATCCCATCAAAAACCTCCTTAATAAAACAAACCTATAGTTAACTTAATTAGTAACTATTCAGTTACCTTAATTAATACTATATCACAGATAGACGCCCAAGGCAAACGTATATTCCGAAAAAATGTTCGATTATTTTCTCTTAAAATATTGACATACGAAAATATGTTCGGTATAATTCAAATATAGATGCAGAACGGTTGTTCGTAACAGATGTTCGGACTGAACAAACAAAGAAGAGAAGAGGAATCCGGTATGAACACATTAGACGAAAGAAGAAGCGAGAGAAGAATCCGTGTCAATCGCATGAAAAGAAGAAGAGAACTCCGCAAGCATATTCTGACACTTGTTCTGACCTTCGTACTTGTCATTACCTGTTCGATGATGTTCTTTACTGTGAAGACGAAAGCTCAGAATCGTGATGAAGCAGTTTATTATAAATATTATAAGAGTATTACCGTAAGCAGAGGAGACTCTCTCTGGATATACGCTGCTGAATATGCAGATGAAGATCATTATGACAGCTACCAGAACTATATTGATGAAGTTCTTCAGATGAATGGATTATCCAGTGAAAGCATTACCGCCGGCCAACACCTGGTTGTTCCTTATTACAGTGCAGAATTTGTAGGGTAGAACAATCATTATGAACTTATCATATTCAGATTCAGGAACAATATATGAACAGATCTTATGTGAATTATCAACCTATTCATGTAATCCAGGATTATAATGTTCCCTTAATTGTACTGCATTAGCCGCACGACGCTTTCTGGCATCCTCCTGCGCTGCATAATGCTTCCGGGTAGTATTAACATCCTTATGCCCAAGGACATCGGCAACAAGATAAATATCGCCGGTTTCCTGATAGAGGGCCGTACCATATGTACTGCGCAGCTTATGAGGGGTAATATGTTTCAGGGTGGTTACCCGTGAAGCATATTTTTTTACCAGATTTTCAACTGCCCGGACTGTAATCCGACGATTCTGTAAAGATAGGAATAGTGCTTCTTCATGTCCCTCACATGGAATAACATGGTGACGCTGTTCTAAATAATCCAGTAAAGCATCTTGTACTTCATCTCCAAAATAAACAACCGTTTCGTATCCACCTTTTCGGCGGATTTTAATTCCATTATTTTTAAAATCCACATCATTCAAATCAAGGCCAACACATTCCGATACACGAATCCCTGTTCCCAAAAGAAGGGTCAGTAATGCCACATCACGAATCCGTGTTTTCTTATGATATACCAGTTCCCGTTTGGTCAGCTTATCGCCATCTTCCACCTGATCCAGCAAAGTTGCAACTTCATCCGCATCCAGACGTATGATTTCCTTTTCATGAAGCTTGGGAAGTGGAACCAAAGCCGCCGGGTTGGTTTTGATCTGCTCTGATGTATAGTAATAGTTATAAAAACTCTTTAAGGCAGATAATTTACGTTTCTTGCCTCGTTCATCATTGGTAATTTCTTTACCATCCTTAATATACAGAGTCAGATAATCCATATATTCTTCGATATCTTCCCTTGAAATATGATCAAGAACAGATAACGGAAGTTCTGTAATACCTACTTTATTACAATAAGGATTATTCTCATGCATAAACTCAAAGAATACTCTTAAATCGTAAGCATATGCAAGACGCGTCCGGGAGGAAGTATAATCCTGGATTCCCCGGAAAAACTGCTTGCAAAAAGATGGGAGATTTGTAAGAACCTCTCTCATTTTCAAAGTGTTCATATTATTTTGTTCGTCATGATAATTTTTGTTTTTTTCCATAAGGCACCATTTTTGATCATTCATCTATGAGATAGTCATCAAATCCATTTAAAATAGCAGTAAACATCCGGTCCTTCACTCCCGGATTTTCACGATTAAGGCTGCGTAAAAGGTTCTTGATATATTCCCGGCGGGTATAACCATCCGCAGGGCAGGGACTTTTAACAACCGGAATCCGGTTCTTATTGACATAGCCAATAACATCTGCTTCATTCATATAAATCAAAGGGCGAATGACCGTCAGATTCATCCGGTCCAGATAGGTTACCGGTGAAAAGGTATGAAATCTTCCCTCATAAATTAAGGACATCAGCATCGTTTCCACTACATCATCCTTATGATGAGCGTACGCCACCTTGTTACAGCCAAGCTCCTTAATCGCCTGATTTAATGCACCTTTCCTCATTTTGGCACAAAGAGAACAGGGATTAGACTCTTTCCGTTTCTCAAAAACAATGGACGCGATCTCCGTGGAAACAACTGTATAAGGAATGTCCATGTGTTCACACAGTTCTTTAATTTTGCTCAGATCCAGATTATCAAAGCCCAGGTCCACCGTAACTGCGTGAATTTGGAATGGATGCGGATAAAACCGCATCAGTGCATGTAGTCCGTTTAATAAAGTAAGACTGTCTTTCCCTCCGGAAATACCAACAGCAATCGTATCCCCATCATCAATCATATGATAATCGTCCACAGCCTTACGGATTGGACTTAAAATTTGCTGTAATGTCATAAGTGATTCCTTTATTTTATCTGTTGTAACATTCGTCATATTCTTGTTAAGAATACTGTAAATGGGATTTGTGATATATCATGTTCTTGCACAGCCAGACAGCAAATGTTCAGCTGCGTAAGAACTGTAACATATATTTTACCATAAAATAGCTGCAAACCATAGTATATTTATTGTAAAAATGCTATACTAATAATATTGGTAACTATTCCGTACAGACCGAGGCGTTTTTAAATGGATTTTGCATCATAATCGTAAAGGTACTGAATAATTACAATTATTGATAAGCATATTATCAGGCAGGAGAGAGAATACATATGAAGATTAAGTTTAACAGAAAGATGATTATGACCGGAATTATTGCATTTCTTGTGATTGCAGCTTCTATCTGTTTTTATTATCTGATATTCCGCAGTGAAGCATTTTCGGCGAAGATCAACACTTTTATTTCTATATTAAGTCCGGTCATTTATGGAATTATCATTGCATATCTGTTAACGCCAATTGTAAATTTTATTGAGCGCAGAATGCTCAAACCATTATTTACAAAGAAAAATCCGGAAATGACGATTAAAAAGAAGAAATGTATGCGTGTAATTTCCGTTATTCTTTCTCTGCTTCTGATCAGTTTACTGCTTTATGCATTTATCAGTGTCATTGTCCCGGAAGTAAGCCGCAGCATTATTGCCATTTCCTACCAGTTTCCATATTATATCCGGAATCTTACTCAGTTCTCCAATAAACTGTTACAGGATAATCCGACATTGAATGATTTATTTATTCAGTTTGTAGATGATTACTCCGGAGAATTTTCCAATTTTTTGAACAAAACCATTATTCCCCAGACACAGGAAATCCTGAAACATATTTCCCTGAGTCTACTAAGCTTTTTAAAGACGCTGTGGAATGTGGTTATTGGTGCAATCATATCTGTTTATGTACTGTTTAATAAAGAATTGTTTGCCGGACAGGCAAAGAAGATTGCATATGCCTTATTAAATACTGATCATGCCAATACTTTCATTAAAGATATTCGCTTTACCAGCCAGACCTTTATCGGATTCTTAAGTGGAAAAATAGTCGATTCCATAATTATCGGGATTTTATGTTTCGTTGGATTATCCATTTTAAAGATGCCATATGCCATTCTGGTAAGCGTGATCGTAGGTGTAACAAATATTATACCTTTCTTTGGCCCTTACCTTGGAGCAATTCCCAGTGCATTACTGATTTTACTGGTAAATCCGCTGAAATGCCTGTATTTCATTATTTTCATTCTTGTTCTTCAGCAGCTTGACGGTAATGTCATCGGTCCTAAGATTTTAGGCCAGTCAACAGGTTTATCCGGCTTCTGGGTTATTTTCTCCATTACTATCTTTGGTGGATTGTGGGGAGTAGCAGGTATGATCGTGGGCGTTCCTTTATGGGCTGTAATTTATGCACTTGTAAAACGCACCATTGGTCACAAATTAAAGAATAAAGGTCTTCCTGCTGAAACTCAGGAATATTTAAATGTAGACAAAATCAAAGATAAAGAATTTATTATGCTGGATCCTGATACATCAAGGAGATCAAAGAAGAAAATTAAGCAAGTGAATAAAAACTCAGATCCTCATAAATCAGCAGATGCTCCCAATGAGGAAACCAGACAGGTAGACCTGTCGGAAACTCCTGTTATGGGATCTGAATCACTTGAAAATACAGAAGTTATAAAAGAAGAGGATTCCGAAAAATGAAATTTGTAATTCAAAGAGTAAGCCAGGCAGAAGTAGTAGTAGAGGAACAGAGTGTAGGTAAAATTGATCAGGGACTTATGGTTCTGGTTTCGATCTGCAACAGCGATACGAAAGAAATAGCGGATAAACTGATCAATAAGCTCATACATTTAAGAATTTTTGAGGATGAAAACGGCAAATCCAATTTAAGCGTTCAGGATATTCATGGTAATTTGTTAATTATTTCACAATTTACATTATATGCAGATTGCCGTAAAGGAAACCGCCCAAGTTACACCAATGCAGGAAATCCCGATCTGGCGAATGAATTATATGAATACATCATTGCACAATGTCAGAAAGAATTTCCAAACGTTCAGCATGGTATTTTCGGTGCATATATGAAGGTTTCTTTATTAAATGATGGACCTTTTACGATTATTTTTGATTCCGAGCAAATGTGCTGATTAATTGAATTATTTTGTGATTTATTATTATTTATTTTGCTTATCATTTTAGAGGTTTCTATGAAATTACTGATAACAGTTATTGTCGTGTTTATAATCATTGTATATGGATACACCTATATTCATTATAAGAAAAAACGCAGACAATCCATGGATCATGTACAAGAATTCCATGAGAAGTATAAAATTAAAAAGTCGAATATAAATGAAACTGTATCAGATCGTCTGTCATCCGCAAATACAAATACAAATGCCGATACCAATACATATCAGTCAATTGATTTTATAGATAAGGATGAATTTGTATCAGATATCCGGTCTGAAGTCCGTGAGCACTCAGGAAAGAATAATAGCCAGACTGTTCCAAGGAAGAAATTGCAGTTCTAAGGGGATTGCTGGTTGACATAAATATATTACGTAAACCTTTGGAACTATTCGTAAAACTTGTGTTTTGCGAATAGTTTTAATTCGCTTAATATTCCAAATTATTTGTTCAAAGTAGAATTTTTATTGAAAACTAATGAGCTTTCTAATATTCAAATTATAACTGTTCTGGCTGTCATCTTTCTTTTGATGTTCATTATTTATAAAACAGTTACCATTAATCAGAAAAGAAAAATCGTTCCTTTTCAAAAGAACAGAAAAATATCTCCATCAAGAGCTGCACGTAAATGTAAATTCCCTAAAGTAAAAGTCACACACAATACCAGTGTTTTTAACTTTACCAATGTATTCAGGCAGTCTGTCTGGGGATTAAACTGATGCACAAAACTATATACAATCTTATCTACATATGCAGAAAATGTTCCGCTCAAATGCCGTTCTGCATAATACAATGTCTTGTGTCGTGAGATTACATATTCAATATCACTCTGCATAAAAGACCGGATCCTGATCACATCATTGGCATCGCTTAATTTGTTACGAATCATAATAATTGCATGCCATATTTCCACCTGATCCTTTTCACTAAGCTTATTGAAAATGGACCCTAACTGTTGGTTCTGAATATCATTCAGCTGATTAATTTCCCTATGTCCCGACTCGGTCAGTCTGATATATCGAATGCGACTGTCTGTCTTGGAATGCGTCTTTTCTATGAGTTTCTGTTTCTCAAATTTTGCAATCATACGGCTCATATAACTACGATCAATATGTAACTGCTGTATCAGAATATTCGCCGTACAACGTTCCGTTTTGCTTATTTCAAATAAAACTTCCTTTTCTGTCAAAGTATATCCTGCTTCTAAAATTGCAGAATCCATCTGCTTCATTAAATTTTGATATACCTTATTAAATCCCTGAATATCAGCAATCTGATCCGCTGAAAACATTCCTGCCTCCCATTATCTTCGTGTTTGGAGATACCTCATTCCAAAGTGTAAAGCCAAGAATTAAAACTCCACCTGCAATCTGCCAAATTGTCATTTTCTCTCCCAGTATTGTTACAGAGATTAAAACAGCAACTAGTGGATCAATATAACTTAGAATAGCAGCTTTCTGTCCGGGAAGTTCTTTCAATGATGAAAAATACATACAGTATGTCACTCCGGTGTGTACAAGTCCAACGATCAACAGATTGATCCATCCAACTGCATTCATTCCTCCCAGAGACATTCCTCCCGATAGCATAACATAAGGGATCAATATCACAATGGCAGAAAGAAACTGTAAAAATGTTCTTGGAATTCCCTCTACATTTTTGATAAATTTATTTAATAAAATTACCGTAGCATAAAATACCGCTGCACCAAGTCCGAATAAAATTCCTATAAAATCACTTCCACTTCCTATATCCCCGATACCGGTAATCATGACAAGCCCTATCGTTGACATGATAAAACAAAGAATTTGTTTTCCGGTCAGCCTTTCATGGAATAATACAGGACATACCACGGTAACAATCACCGGGGCAAAATAATAGCTTAATGTTGCAAGTGACACGGTTGTATATTTATATGCTTCGAATAAAAGAATCCAGTTTACTCCCATGGCAATTCCGGATAATAACAATAACGGAACTTCTTTTTTGATCTTGGTAAATGAAATTCTCTGCTTTGTTATTATCAAATATATTGCTATTAACAGAGCTGCAAGTATTGCCCGATATAAAGCCAATTCTCCAGACGATACCGGAATATTTCTCACGAAGATTCCCAATGTACCAAATATGGTCATTGAAACAATTAACATCAATCGTGGATTTATCACCTTTTTCATATAGATACCTCGTCTCATCATACATTGTTGACTCGGTCCATTATATCATTATTAGTTGACTCATTCAACTTTTTATAAACGCATAATCATAAAAGATATTTTCTTCAGAAGTCTATTACATAATCATAACTATACGTGTGAACATAAAGCTTTCCATCCTGTTCTACAAGTAGATCCGGCATCTTTTTCAACTCCAGCCGGTCCAGAATTTCCCCTGTATTGCGGTTGATCTGATACAGATAATCATCCTCAGCAGTAAAACCATAACCACACAGGATCACATCTCCTTTTACCACAAAATTCATGGAATTATAGGACTGGTCAGCACTTCTCCACAGCAGCTTGTCCTGCTCCAGATCATAGGCAAACATAAAGCAGCTATCCGGCCCGGCATATCCGTTTGTCACACTCGCCCCATAAAAGATTCCGTCCTTCAGCCAGGCATTGTTTCCATTGATATACCATTTGTCTGTCGGATACTGTAAGACATATAAGCAATGTGTATCAGAATTTGAGATCTGCCTGTCGAAAATGTAAAGCTCATCGTCTGCCCAAAGATATTCATAAGTATCATCATAAAAATGGTTCCACTCATTCCCAATCATGGGCAGTGACAAATTTTCTCTCTCATACCAGTCATTCGCCCAGTCGATGTTATTGTACTCCTCCGATATGATCTGCAGCTTTAACGGCTCAACGGCCTCTCCGTCTATGTGTGTTTCCTTTATTCCGGACAAATCAATTGTAATATATTTGGGTTCGACCGCAATCTCTTCTTCGGATGTATTCTCTTTCACATCTTCTTCATCTTCTTCATCTGCTTCATCTACTTCATTGGGAAGTGCTTTTTCATTCCCAGAAGCTTCTTCCTCTTCCGACGCAGGGTTCTCTGCATCTGATTCTGCTGTCAGATCATTTCCTTTCTTTGTCTCATCCACTATGTATGATGTATCCTTTGCTGTTTCTGCTGTTGAATTAACATCTGAATTCACTGTTTCCCTGCCACAGCCAATCAACGTAAGACATAGGGCTGCTATCCATAGATACTGTAAGTTTTTCATCATAGACTCCTTTTAGTTTCCTCTTTAAATGATTTCAATCTCATTCTATCATAAACAAACAAAATTCGTTAGATAAAACTTATTAAGTCATTAAAAAAGCTTCTTCAGCCAGAAATAAAAAGGCATCTGATCCTTTAACCAGATACCCTTCCAATTTCATTTTTCTTATATTTATCAGCGATTTATTTCCACTTCGGCTCGAGTGCATACTTCATAAACATCGGGAAAATGGAACGATATCCTTCCTCCTTGATATGCATACCTTCAATCGTATAATCTGCACGGAGATTTCCGTCTGCATCCTTTAACGGAGCATTGATGTCAATATACCTGGCCTGATGCTTCCTGGCAAGCTCTGTGACTGCCTTATTCGCTTCATTGATCCGTTCGTTGGTACGGATGAGAAGGCAGGGCTTCATTTCTTCGGTTGCCGCCTCATAATTGATCGGGAAGTATGCCATCAGATAAATTTCAATATCGGGAATGGCTTTTTCAATCCGGCATAAAATTTCATCATATTTCTTCATCAGACCATCAATCGTAACGTCCGGATTGCTTAAGTCATTCGTTCCAATGTTAATGAAAAGGCGGGAGGGCTGCAGGTCAAGTACACAGACATCCAGATGCTCTAACAGTTCGTCTGTAATATAACCGCCAATTCCGCGATTATAGATGATGGTACCCGGATACTCTTCTTTTACGAACTTCTCAACCGGAAACATTTCCATTAGGGAAGAACCGGCACAGAGAATCTGTCCCTTCCGGATGTCCTGATTCATTTTTTGAAAACGTGCTACTTTTTCTTCTTTGGTCATTGTATTGTCCTCCATAGTTAACTTTCACATTTTTGAATTAATAGTTACAATAGCTTTAAAAAATAAATTCCATTCATACCTTCTGAATGAATCTAAACCTGCAGTTGAATAGTCCTCACCATATTGCAAGAAATTCCTGTACTTCTGCAGGAAGTCTTTCTTTTCTCCAGGCAAGGAGGATCTCTGTGGTCAGATCGACATCAATGATTTCACGGCAGATAACCCTGCTTGTCAATTTTTGCATGGATGCCGGTAAAACTGCCACTCCAAGCCCATTTTCCGCCAAAGTCAACGCCGTTCTAGCATCCTGACATTCACAGTAAATATCGCAGAAAATTCCTTTTTCTTCGAATGCAGAAAGAATATACTGACGATACCGGTGTGAAAGAATAATCTTATATTGAGAAAGAGCTTTAATAGTGAGCTTCTGAAGATCCTGCTGCATGATCTCATGGGTTGGAAGCGCCATCACCAGTAGTTTTTCCTGTGCAAGCGACCTCGTCTCACATCCTTTTAACATGATCGGGGTACGCAGCGTTGTAATGTCTACGACCCGGTTCTCCAACTGATCCTTCAGCGTAAAGGTCGATCCCTCATGAATGTCAAAATGAACCTCCGGGAACTTCTGTGCAAACCTTGCCAGATACTCTGACATCATGGATACTGAAGAAGGCGTCATTCCAATATGGATCGTTGCTGCAGTCCCGGCCTTAAATACCTCACGCTTCGTAATGTCAGCCATTTTTAGGAGACTTCCGGCACGCTCATATAATGCAGCCCCGGCTTCTGTCAGGGTGATTTTCTTCGTTCCCCGCAAAAACAACTGTACCTCAAGCTCCTCTTCCAACATTTTCATCTGATAGCTTAAAGGTGGCTGCGTCATGTGAAGGGCTTTGGCTGCGCCACTGATCGTTCCCGCCTCAACAATCGCACAAAAGTACTCCAACTGCTTCATTTCCATCGTATTCTGCCTCCCTTCTTTCCATTTGACATTTTCTTATTTCATGACAGAATACCGTTTCATACTACTCTATCATTACCATCTCATAACAATGCAGATGGCAGGTGGATAAAATTTTTACTATTCTGTTTTTCAAAATGTCCTTAATAAATTACAAACCATATAATATTTATCATTATATATAAATTTTATTTTATTAAGATATAAATACCATAATTTACATATACACTATCTCATGCTATACTAAATGTCAAGCGAAAGATAAAAACATCTTTTCTTAGAATTTTAAACTTATGAATCTCAAATTAATAAGGATAAGTTTAAGATTAAAATAACCTGAAACAGAAAAAGGAAAATATAGAAAAAATTATGAAACGAATTGATTTTGAACACGGAACCATTACAAGTAATATTTTAGGTGCTGCACTTCCAATGCTGGTCGCACAGATTTTAAGTCTTCTTTATAATATTGTAGACCGGATTTATATTGCGCGGATTCCGGGTGTCGGAACAACCGCCTTAGGAGCAGTCGGTTTATGTTTCCCGATCATTGTTATCATTACGGCATTCAGCAACCTGTTTGGCGGTGGCGGTGCTCCATTATTTTCGATCAGCAGAGGCACGAAGGATACTGATACTGCCCAGAGAATTATGAATATTTCCTTTACCATGCTTTGTATCTGTGCGATTCTGATTATGGCAGTCGGTCTGCTTTTTGCCAATCCGATCCTTACTTTATTCGGAGCTTCCAGGGAAGCATTGGATTACGCCATTCCATATCTCATGATTTATCTGATCGGAACACTTCCTTCTATGATTGCAACCGGTATGAATCCGTTTATTAATGCACAGGGATACTCCACGATTGGAATGCTTTCTGTCGCAATCGGTGCGGTTGCAAACATTATTCTGGATCCCGTTTTTATCTTTGCTATGAATCTGGGAATCCGTGGAGCTGCCATTGCCACAATTCTCTCACAGTTTCTGTCTGCATCATTTGTACTCTATTTTCTTCGTTATAAATCTGAATTTAAAGTGCAGTTTCTTCCCGTAAAAGAATGGAAAGGAAGCCGGAAACTGGCAAAAGATATTACCAGTCTTGGAACTGCCGGCTTTATCATGCAGTTGACCAACAGTCTGGTATCCATCTGTGCCAATAACGTACTTTCCATTACCGGAGGTGACATTTACATCTCCGTCATGACCATTATTTCCAGTGTCCGTCAGCTTGTCGAGACACCGATTTACGCCATGAACGAAGGAACCTCTCCGATCCTCAGCTATAACTATGGTGCCAGACGTCCGAAACGAGTGAAAAAGGCCGGACTCGAAATGGGCTTTATGATTCTTCTTTATACTGCCGTTGTCTGGAGTGTCATTTTATTTGCACCGGAATTTCTCATCCGGATTTTCAGTTCAGATGCCGAACTGATCCAGGATGCCATTCCTGCCCTGAAAATCTACTTTGCAGCCTTTATCTTCATGGATCTGCAATACATCGGACAGACCGTGTTCAAATCCTTAAATAAAAAGAAGCAGGCGATTTTCTTCTCCCTGCTTCGTAAAGTATTTATCGTTGTTCCTTTAACCTATCTTCTTCCCTATGCCATGAACATAGGCACGGAAGGCGTTTTTCTTGCAGAACCGGTTTCCAATGTGATCGGCGGAAGTGCCTGCTTCCTTACCATGCTTATTACCGTTCTTCCTGAACTGAAGCGCATGGAACAAAACGGATGAAGTAAAAGCGCGCCTATTTCTGGCGCGCCTCAAAATCCTCCACATACTGCTTAATCAGCCGAACCGTTCCTTCCTGACCTAATACACTGCTGTTGATGCACAGGTCATAGCTGTCGGCTCTTCCCCATTTTTTGGAAGAATAATAATTGTAGTAGCTTTGACGCTGTTTATCCTTCTTATTACACATATCTTTCGCCTTTGCGGCATCGACATTGTATTTCTTCATAACGAACTGGGTCTTCGCATCCTCATTCCCGTAAATAAAGATATGCACACAGTTCTTCATATCCTGAAGTGCATAATCTGCACAACGTCCTACGATTACGCAGGGGCCTTCGCTTGCCACCTTCTTAATGGCATCAAACTGTGCCAGAAACACCTTGTGGCTGATCGGCATATCTACATAATGGGAAGCATTATAACCGAACGAATAGGTATCCATAACCAGATTATAAAGGAATGAACTGGTTGGACGCTCATCATGGTTTTCGAGAATTTCCTCACAAAAACCGCTTTCCTTTGCTGCTCTGGAAAGCAGCTCCTTATCATAATATTTAATTCCAAATTCCTTGGCAACCTGCTCTCCGATCTCACGGCCCGCAGAACCAAACTGACGACCAATGGTAATTACTGTGTTCATATGTAATACCTCCTTCTCTTAACCCTGTCTGCAATCAAAACTTCCATTGCTTAATTATTATTATACATCAAAATGTCTTAAAATTCAAATAAAGTTAAAAGACATAATACTATTTCTTCTATTATCAGAAAATAAGATGATTATTTATAGAATTTCCAGCAAATGTTGAAAATACGCCGGTAACGGGGCATCGGTCTCGATATAGTCCCCGGTTGTGGGATGGATGAACCCCAGAATTTTCGCATGAAGGGTCTGTCCCTGTAGCTTATAAGGACATTTTACAGGGCCATAGACTTCATCTCCTAAAATCGGATGGCCAATGCTTGCCATATGCACACGGATCTGATGCGTTCTTCCGGTTTCCAGTTCACATTCCACATAGGTGTATTGATTGAACCTGCGTAAAACCCGGTAATGGGTAATGGCATCCCGGCCTCCTGACGTAACAACTGCCATTTTCTTCCGATCCCTGCTGTCCCGTCCGATACTCTTATGAATGGTTCCTTCATCCTCCTTTAAGCTTCCGCAGACAATCGCATGATACCTGCGGGTAATGGAATGAACTTTGAGCTGTCCGGCAAGACTGTTATGTGCCCGGTCGTTCTTACAGGCAATGATGGAACCTGTGGTATCCTTATCAATCCGGTGTACGATACCCGGGCGCAAAATGCCATTAATGCCGCTTAACTGTCCCTTACAGTGGTATAGCAATGCATTGACTAATGTTCCTGTATAATGACCGGGAGCCGGATGTACCACCATTCCCTTCGGCTTATTGACCACAATCAGATCTTCGTCCTCATAAAGAACATCCAACGGGATATCCTCCGGCTCAATGTTCAATTGCTCGGCAGGCGGAACAAACAATTTAACCTCATCCTCTGCCTTTACCTTATAGCTGGCTTTACCGATGGTCTTATCATTTATCAGCAAATTCCCATCGGTCAGAAGTTTCTGAATATAAGAACGCGAAAAAGAATCCATAAGACTGCTTAACAGCTTATCGATTCTTTCCTCTTCCATATCCTCGGTAACAGTAAATTCCATACACTGTAATTGTTCTTCCATCTTAACTCCGTATCTCTGGCATCAATATATCGTAACTGTTCAGCTTATCCGGCATCTGTTCATACAATGCAAATGATATTACAGTTCCCTGAATTTCTTTGGATTAAAGCTTAAGAAATTAAAGTCGTTCGTCTTATAAACAAACAGAATCTGAAAAACCAGAATCACGGTTGCCGTAGTTACATAAATGTCTGCCACATTAAAAATCGGGAACTGGATGCATACCAGATAAATAAAATCTACCACATAATCATACCGTACCCGGTCGATCATATTTCCAACCGCTCCGGCGGCAATCATCACAAGCAGGATATTCAGACTGTAATATTTCTTCTGCGTCGGAACCTTAATCAGTACGAAAACAATCACACCAATAAAGATCAGCGCCACAAAAACAAAGAAATATTTCTGATTCTGTAAAACCCCAAAGGCCGCGCCCCGGTTTTCCAGATAATTAAATTCCAGAATGCCATTAATGAGATTATAGGCTGCCTGATTCTTAAGCCGTACCACGGCCAGATGCTTTGTCAGCTGATCCGCAATCACCAGAATCACAAACAGCATAAAATCGGTTACTAATAAGGATGCACGTTTCATCATCACCGTATCCTAATCATTTTCGTTAAAGTTCAGTTCCTGAAGAGCTTCGCGAATTTCATCATCGGTAACGGTCTTATCAATGAGTGCCTTACCGACCTTCTTAAGTAAGATAAATTTAATATAACCATTTTCCGCTTTCTTATCGGACTTAGTAAGCTGCAGTACTTCTTCAATATCCAGATTATCAATGGAAATCGGCAGATAAAATGGAACAAACATATCCCGGATTTCATAATATTCTTCCATGGAAAGCCAGTTCTTTTTCCAGGAAATAAATGCTGCCGCAACACATCCCAATGCTACACATTCTCCGTGGGTCATGGTAAAGTTCATATACTTTTCAATTGCGTGTCCGATCGTATGTCCAAAGTTCAATAATGCACGGTCACCCTTTTCCAGAGGATCCTTCTCAACAACCAGCTTCTTGATCATGCAGCTCCGTTCCACCATTTCAGCAAGTGTTTCCACATCCCGTTCACAGATCTCATACATCCGGTCAATCAGCCACTCGTAGAAATTGCCATCCTTAATCAGGGCAGACTTCATGACCTCTGCAAAACCGCTGTAAAACTGACGGTCGCTTAAGGATTGCAGAGTTTCCATGTTCATATATACAAGCCTTGGCATATAAAAAGCACCGACCATATTCTTGTAACCGTCGAAGTCTACTCCGGTCTTCCCACCGATACTGGAATCTGCCTGGGATAACAGGGTTGTCGGAATCTGGATAAACTCAATTCCTCTTAAATAGGTTGCTGCCGTATATCCCGTGAGATCTCCTACCACACCACCACCTAATGCAATCAGTAAATCCTTGCGGTTAAAGTGATTCCCGATAAGAAATTTATAGATTTCCCTCACCGTATCAAGGGTCTTGCTTTCTTCTCCTGCCGGGAATACATAACGGACACATACTTCGGAAATGGCACCAATCATGTCCTCTACTTCTGCTCCATAAAGCGGATCCACATTGGAATCGGTAATGATACATACCTTCCGGTCCGTTAATGCAAATGGTTCCAACGCATCTGCAAGTGCACCAAAGGAATCCTCAATATAAATATCATAGCAGGGCTTATTCTGATATAAAACGTTAATTTTACGGCTCATTCCTTTACTCCTTCCGTTACTGTTCACTCGTATTTCGTTCCAGTAACGCCTCCTTCATTCGTATAAAAAGCGTCAAATGACGGATTTGACGCTTTCTTTTGCTTCTTAATCATTTATGCGCTTACAGGTTCCTAATTAATCGGTACATCAAAGGATCCACCGAAGATATCCTGAAAATCACCCGAAATATCTACAACAGCAGGGGTGATAATGAAGATATAATGGGAAATCTTTTGTAAATTACCACTGATGGCAAAGCAGGAACCGGAAGTAAAGTCAATAATTCTCTGTGCGATATCCACATCCAGTCCTTCCAGATTCAAAACAACAGTACGGTTTGCAAGCAAAGTTTCAGTAATCTCTCTTGCATCCTCAATGGAGGTTGGCTTAATTACACAAACTTCCATTCCATTGCCGGTTTTCTTCGTAGTCTGTCTCATCGGTGTTACTTTAGGCAGCGTTTTCTTGGCCGGTTTATCTTCCGCCAAATCATTATCATTGATTGCAGCAGCCTGTTTCTTTGGTTTTTCTTCTACAGTCTCGTCTTCCAGATAATCATCATCATAATAATCATCTTCATCCTCGTTTAGTTTCATGTAGTTGAGAAACTTGTCCATTACACCCATGATTCATGCTCCTTAATTTTAAATTCATTATCTACGTAACAATCAAATTCTTATATTGTATAGTTACGTTCTCCAAAAATTCCTGTGCCAACACGCACAAAGGAAGCCCCCTCTTCGATGGCTACCTCATAATCACCTGTCATTCCCATAGAAAGCACATTCATATTAATATTATCAATGTTTTTATGACTTATGTCAACAGATAATTGCTTTAGTCTATTAAAATATTGCCGATTTTCTTCCGGATTAGTGACAAAAGGAGCAATGGTCATCAATCCCTGTACTTCAATTCCTTCAAACGGAGCAATTTTACGAATTAACTCTTCAACCTCTTCCGGGGCAACACCAAACTTGGTTTCTTCTCCTGCCACATTTACTTCAATCAGAACCGGTACTCTCCGTCCGATTTTCATAGCTTCTTTATGGATTTCTTCCGCAAGACGTACGGAATCCACACTGTGTATGAGCGCCACCTTATCTACAATGTATTTCACCTTGTTCCTTTGCAGATGCCCGATCATGTGCCACTTGATATCCTTCGGAAGCTGTTCATATTTTAAAACCAGCTCCTGTACCTTGTTCTCTCCAAAATGCCGCTCACCGTTATCGTATGCCTCCTTAAGCATCTCTACCGGCTTCGTCTTACTTACATCAATAAGCTGCACCCCATTAGGATCACGATGCCCTCTCTCACATGCTGCTCTAATTCTTTCATGCACAGTTTTCAGATTGTCTGTAATAAATGTCTTACTCATAAATCAGCTCATCCTCATTCACGGTTGTTGCATCCAGTACAATATAGTCATAAACACTTAAGCCATACTGGGTATTGGATTTTACAATACTGTATTCTTCATTCTGATACAGAATATTAATCTGCTTAAAATCGGCATATCCCTTGTTCATATGATATACCCCGATCAGACTTCCCCTTTTGCTGACCGGATATTTCTCTGTAGACTCCGGCTTCACAATGTAGTCTCCGATCCGCAGTGTCATGTCATCCACATAATACTCCTCATCGGTTTCATTATAAATATTGGTTTCTATAAATTCCACTGTTGCAGTACCGTCTTCTGTATAGGTCTCTCTCATGACACCGAAATTATTGCTGTTGCCACCCTTGGTCACGTAGTCCTTCGGCACAATAAAGAATTCCTTCTCAACAATCGAAGAATTCGGAATCTTCAATCCGGCTTCATCTTCCAGAATCAGCTCTACATCGATGAACCGGTCTGTGCAGAAGGTTACCATGGAATTTGTAAAAGTAAGCATTACAAAAATATCTCCATCCGGATTGGTAAAAGAACTTACCTTTCCCCATGAAGTATCCTGATTTTTTAAAAACTTCACATTTACATATTCTGCATCAAGCAGTTCTTTCTCCTTGTCAGCATCCACTGGAATGACAATGGACCAGTCCTCATCCTCAGAAATTTTATAGACCGGATCTCCGGAAGCTACCAGCTCATTATTAATGAGCTGTGTCTTCTCATACTTTTTGGTATCGAACAGCTCCTCCGTCATATCTTCCAGCTGCACCTGCTCATACCCATCTGTGGAAAATACCACAATACCAGTTGCCGGTGCCGTACATAACGATACCAGCTCCGACACGCCGGAGCTGTTGATTTTGTCAATATTATCAAGGATGTTCGCACTTGAAAGCTTCTGCACCATACCCTGTACACTGTTCTTAAAGTCGTATACCGAGGCGAATTCCTCATGGTCGAAGCTGTTCACAAATCCCAGAATTTCCGTCTTTAGTTCCGATAAATCCTTATCGGTAAGAGTTGTTCCCTCCCCGTTCGTATTCAGATAATCTGCAAGCTTCCCGGATTCATCAATGGTATATACCAGATTGCCGACTCCGACACGCTGTCCTTCTCTTGCATAATAATTGATATATCCGGATTTTGTTGCTGAAATAATTTCTTCATCCCGCAGGGCTATTCCTTTATATACATTATTAGAAGATAAAGATCCCATCTTTACCTGATAGCTTTCAATGTGCTTCTGTGTAAAATACATAAACACACAGATGATAATATAAATAAAAATAGCCGCAAAAATAACGACACCAATATTTCCACCATTGGGAGGCCGCCTAAATGATACGACTTTATTATTCTGTTTCTGACTCATTCAAGGCCCCTCTCCCTAAAAGCTTTCAGTTCAACCCCTTTATTCATAAAACATATGCTTTGCATCCGTCGCTGCAGGCAGCTTATCTTTATTTCATACACGGGCACTCCGCTCATAAAACAGATTATATAATGCCTTTCGTGCAAGCACACATGCATCATATAATCTGTTTTACGACTGAACTGTTAATAAATTTAAAGCGCAAGGCCAAAAACCTTGCGCTTAAGGTCTATAAAGAAACAATAACTTTGTCTTTAAGGGAATCATCTAATTCCGATTCATCCAAAGATGCACTGATTACAAAATCAATGTTAAATTTCTCACTCATTGCTTCGATCTTACCAATCAGATCTGTAATATTATGATCCGGTGTATTGGCGATCATTAAAAAGCTGTCAATATACATCTGCTGTAAATCGTGGTCCTGTGAAACAATACCCTTGACAAATCCCATAAATTCATCGGGTGCAGTCACATCATAAGCAGAAATATCAATCAGTCTTACCTTGTTGTTCAGCTCATACATGTGTTTCGCACTTTTATCTATGTAAACAATGTTACCCGAAACATGCTGAACCTCCGTATTTACTTTGTCTAAAAGATGTTTTGTTTTACCCTTCCCCTTGTTTCCTACAATCAGTTGAACCATTGGCATACCCTCCTATGTAATAATTATAAGTGATTATATGATAAAACACAACTGCTAATTGCCGATTTGGGCTAATAACTCTGACATGGATATATAAAGGTTCTCTCGTGCATCGGATCGCATAATAACCGAAATATAAGGCTTATTCTGCGTATCTCTCGAAAGCAGAACCAAACAATGTCCGGCAGCATCCGTAGTCCCTGTTTTTCCACCAAGAATCGTAATTCCGGATGGTGGATCCGCTTTCCCAATAAAATAATAATTTGTACTGTTTACGGTAATTTCTTTTTCGGCTCCATTCTTGTCATGATATACCGTTGTATAAGAATCCATATGAATGATTTCACGAAACACTTCAAATTTAATGGCCTCATTCATAATCAGATACATATCGTAAACTGTCGTATAATGATTATCATCCGTAAGACCATGTGGATTTACAAAATGGGAATTGGTTGCTCCAAGAGCAAGTGCCTCTTCATTCATCATTTCACAAAAATTTTCTACAGTTCCCCCAACTCCTTCCGCAATCAGAACAGCAGCATCATTGGCTGAATTAATCAGTAAAAGATGAAGTGCCTGGGAAAGAGTAAGCTGATCACCTTCCTTTAATCCGCATACCTGCGCACCGGATTCGGTAATTTTCACATTGGAAGTTGCCGTAAGCAAAGTATCCTCTGAGGCGTTCTTAAGTGCAACAACTGCAGTTAAAACCTTTGTCAGACTTGCAGGAGCTAATTTTTCATAAATATTTTTTGCATAAATGGTTTCATGATTATTTACATCAAACAGCGCCCCACCGGATGCGTTTGACAAATCTATTGCATCCGCACGATAATTACTTTCACTTACACATAAATCTTTGGCGAACGGATCTGCTGTGTTTTTTTCATTTGTAAATTCAATAACACGAAAACTACTGACCTCAGAATCAGCTGTATAGGGGATTTCATATTTCTGTATCTGACCACATCCGGTCAGAACAGAAAATAATAAGATCCCTAAAATTGTGATACTGAACATGCGCTTTAAATAATTGCATTTACTTATACATTTCACGCCACTCTAAATCTCCTCTGTCCAATGACTTAATCAGCAGCTCTGCCGTAGCCAGATTCGTAGCCAGTGGAATGTTGTGCATATCACACAAACGTACAACATTATTCACATCCGGTTCATGATTCTTGGATGTCAACGGATCTCTCAGGAAAATGACAAGATCCATCTGATTGTGTTCAATCTGTGCACCAATCTGCTGTTCTCCCCCAAGATGACCAGCCAGAAATTTGTGTACATTTAAGTTTGTAACCTCTTCAATCAGCCGTCCGGTTGTACCGGTGGCATATAAATCATTCTTACTTAAAATTCCCCGGTATGCGATACAGAAATTCTGCATCAGTTTCTTTTTTGCATCATGTGCAATTAATGCGATATTCATGCTATGGCCCCTCCTGCATATAACCCATCCTAAACAATCCTATTATACATCATTTTTCCTTACATTGTAACCCCACATTTAAAACAAATCCAATTTCAATGAAAGAACATACAAGTGATGTAAGACCATAGCTCACAAATGGCAGTGGGAGTCCTGTATTCGGCAGAATATAAGTAACTACTCCAATATTGATAAAGCCCTGTAAGCCAAGCTGCACTCCTGCCCCCGCAGCAATAATTGTACCGGAAATATCCTTTGCCCTGTGCGAAATCAACAGACATTCCAGGGATATGAAGAGTAAAAGGATAATCACTGTTGCCGTTCCAATAAATCCAAACTCCTCTCCGATAACAGCAAAAATAAAGTCCGTCTGTTGCTCGGCAATAAAATCTGCATTTTTTACAGAACTGATTTGATTGTTTTTATATCCTTTTCCATATAATTGTCCTGAGCCGATTGCCATCTCTGAATAATACTGCTGATAACCGCCCTCATTTACCGAGCTTTCCTTGTTCAGGAAGTCCGTAATACGCCCTTTCTGGTAATCACTCAGAATTGTCTGATCCGGCTGCATGACAAGATAAACAAAGATAATCGCAACCGGTACTATTACGGCAAATACACCCAGAATCACCTTATAATGGATTCCGGCCGTAAACATCACTGTTACAAACACAAGACATAGAACAATCGTGGTCGAAAGATCCGGCTGTTTTAAAACAAGGGCAGTCGGAACCGCAAACAAAATGCAGCATAAAAAAATCATCTTAAAGGTATTAAACTTCTTATAATGCTTCTTAATAAACTGCGCCAGAAAAAGAATAATCAGGATTTTGGCAAGCTCGGACGGCTGAAACTGGATTCCCGCGATTTTCAGCCATCTCTGCGCACCATTTGCATCCTCTCCCAGGAAAATAACCGCAAGAAGTAATGCAATATTGACAACATACATCACCCAATACAAATTAAGGATTACGGAATAATCAAATAACGATAATACAAGCATCAGAACGACACCCAGTATGAATCCGCCAATCTGACGGTTCTGCAGCGCCGGTTCTGCACTTCCTACCGCAAAAATTCCAATTACAGCGAGTGCAATAACCATAATCAGCAATTTAAAATTGTAGTGACGGATCTTGTATTTAGTAAACATCAATTTTAACCTCTGTCATCCTTATGTAAGTCCAGAATCGGGATATTCGCATAAAGTGCCGGCATTTTGTTACGTCCCTTGCTGTCGGTTGTCGTAATCTGAATATCCATCGACTGGGTATCAATTTTCATATACTTTGAAATTACCTTGGTAATATCGTTCTTAATCATTTCAATCATTTCGGCTGAGCAGTTCACTCTGTCCGATATCAGCAGAATTTTTAAACGGTCACGGGCAATCTCTCTTGATTTTTTTCGTCGGAATATATTTTTCATCTTCATGGCTTCCCCTCCTAATTCCTGTGGAATATTCCGGATACTTTTGTCCAGAATGAAACATTACGTTCCAGATCAAGGAAAGGAACCTCTTTACCCGTCACACGGTAACAGATATTCTGATAAGCACGCCCTGCCAGTGTATGATCCCCAACAAGTGGTTCTCCCTGATTGGTTGCAATTACCACGTTTTCATCATCGGGCACAATTCCGATCAGATTGAGTGCCAGAATATCTACCACATCCTGTGAACTCATCATTTCGCCACGTTTCACCATATCATAACGCAGTCTGTTAATAATGAGGTCGATCTGGCGGAATTCACTGGCTTCAAGAAGTCCGACAATACGGTCTGCATCACGGATTGCTGAAACCTCAGGTGTCGTTACCACAAGGGCCCGGTCGGCTCCTGCAATGGCATTCTGAAAGCCCTGCTCGATACCGGCAGGACAATCCAGAATGATATAGTCAAACTGTTCTTTCAACTGATGAATCAGCTTTATCATCTGTTCCGGACGGACTGCTGTTTTATCCTTTGTCTGTGCAGAAGGCATGAGATACAGACTGGGGTGTCGCTTGTCCTTGATCAAAGCCTGTTTAATTCTGCACTTTCCTTCAATCACGTCTACCAGATTATAAACAATCCGGTTTTCCAGCCCCATGACTACATCCAGATTTCGCAATCCGATGTCTGTGTCGATCAGTACAACACGTTTGCCCATGGCAGCAAGACCTGTTCCAACGTTTGCGGATGTGGTGGTCTTCCCCACTCCGCCTTTCCCTGATGTGACGACAATTACTTCACTCATAAAAGCATCTCCTTTGATGAATTATTAGTCGTCCCCCGGGAGAATTCAATTATTCCAATGGAGCCATTGGCAATTCACCCAGTAATTCTTTTGTAATGGGATTGAGCTCTATTCTTTTGTTTTTCACATGTGCGATCTGCGGCTGTACCTTCGGTTTAATGGACCACCTGGACTTTTCCCTGCTCTTATAGGTATAATCACCGATTTTAAGCTTCTGTGGAGACATTTCAAGTGCCGCTATGAAATGTTCCTCCGAGCCGGACGCTCCGGCATAGGCTTCCCCGAACAATCCTCCGAGAACGATAATGTCCTTCGTTGAAATAACAGAGGAACCCGGATACACATCTCCGATCACAACAATGCTTGATGAGGTTTCAAGCACCTGTCCGTTTTTCAGTGTTCCCCGATAAAACTGCCCATTGCCGTTTCCTTCCTCACCGTTTAAGCTTTCAGCCTGCGTAATGGCACGGAAAAAGTTCTGGTTTGTCTCTTCATCCTCTCCAACAAGACAGATAATCTGCAGATCGGAATTAGCGGTAATCGCATCGATAACCTGAATCTCTTCTTCTTCGGTTAAGGTTCTTCCCTTAATAGCAAGCGCCATTTTCGCATCCTTGAAAAAGGCTCTTGATTCACTGAATTTTTCAGCAATATCTATTAATAAATCAGCAAAGGGCTTCTCGGGATCAAGATGCAGCACAATGCCGTTTGGAAAGCTTTTGATTAAACAGGAATTATTCAAATCTATCCTTCCTTTCTCATACTAATCATTCGCTTCAATCACTCCGGTAATCTGTGAGGCCGTTCCTGTAATAACCTCGTCTTCTTCTGCCAGATCAAAATAGTATTTTAAAACTTCTTTCGTCATTCTTGCTGCGTAAGTAGACGTATAACCATAGGCAATTCTGGTTGCCACGGCGATCTCCGGCTGTTCATACGGTGCATAACAGACAAACAATGCATGATTACCACGATTCTTGTTTTCTTCGGCAGTACCGGTCTTGCCGGCCACCTTTACGCCAAGATCGTTATAATAGCTTTTACTTTCAATCACCTTACGCATACCCTGCTGGATGGCATCCCAGTAAGAGGAATCCATATTGATGGTATTGCGGACCGATGCGTGGTTATCGGTAAGCACAATGCCGCTGCGGTCGGTAATCTTATCAACGAGCGTCAGATTGTAGCAGGTTCCGTTGTTGGCAATGGTTGTTACATACCGGGCAAGTCCGACGGTAGAAAAGTTGTTGGTACCCTGTCCGATTGCTGACCGGACCGCATCTTCTGTAGATACGGTAGGTGCGGACTCTTCGATTTCAATTCCGGTTGTTTCCGTAAGACCATACAGATCTGCATAATTCCGGATTTTCTCAAGTCCCAGTTCGCTGGAATAGCTCTCTCCTTCTGTACCAAGTTCGTAACCAACCTCGTAGAAGAACATGTTGCAGGAATGATTAATGGCTTCCGTCACATTTAGGGAACCATGGCGTCCCAGACAGCTTGCCGGAGGCGTAATCTTATCAAACAGCCCATTACAGAACAGGGTAGACCGTGGTGTTATAATTCCTTCCATAAGTCCGGCGGTTGCCGATACCATCTTAAATGTGGATCCCGGTGCGGTCATTTGCCTTGTTGCATAATTAATCATTGGCGTTGACTGATCATTTAACAGACTGTTAAAATATTCTGCATCTACACCGTTTGCCATCTTGTTATTGTCATATCCCGGATAGGACACAAGAGCAAGTACATCCCCGGTATTGACATCCGTGATCACCATGGAAGCCGAATGAGGATCAAGGGCAAGCTGCGCCGGAGTAATATTCAGATTCTGTATCCGGTTCATCATAAATGCATAGGCTGTTATACTGCCATTCAAAAAGCGCTGCTCTTCTTCTTCATCAATATCAATAATATCCTGCTCGAGTAACAGCTTACAGATCTGCGTGCCATTGATGATATCACCCTTTAACATGTACTTATAAACCTTCTTCGTATAGGCCAGATCATTGTCAAGCTGCTCGAAAATATAATCAACAATCTTTAAATAAATCTCTTCCGACTCGGAATACTGCTTGCTCAAATTCAGCTTCGATACATCAATCCAGTTTTGGGAAATACAATAATTAAGGTATTCATTCAGACTGATGATCTCATCCAGCGTCCATGCAATATAGGTTTCATCCGAAGTATCAACCACATCCCGCATAAGAATCCCGTTATTATATAAAAGCTCGGCTATATAGCTTTCGTATACCTGATACTCTAAGGAAAGTTTCTCATAAGGAGTCTTCGTATCAATCAGCTCCGTCCGCAGCTGCTCAAAGGTTTCTGCCTTACGTTCCTCAAACCGTTCCTTCACAAGCTTCTCTGTTTCTCCGGCGTTCGGATCTGTGAAATGACTGATATCAATCACGTTATTATCAAGCAGGGCAAAGTAAACATCATAAATCGGAATTTTAATTTTACTGCTTGTTACTTTGGATGCATCAAAGTCTTTCGCATTGATAATATTGGTATACAAAATACTGGCAAGCTCTTCTTCCAGAATTTTGTATGCCGCAATCTGCAGATCCTTATCAATGGTCAGATATACGTCATTGCCGGCAATCGGTTCATGATAATCCGTCGTTTCTGTAACCTTTCCGACACTGTTTACAAAAATAGTTTCATTCCCCTTAATTCCCTGAAGCTGGGTTTCCATGGATTTTTCAATTCCAAGCTTTCCTACCGTATCATTCATATCGTAATCCGGATTTTTTGCCTGTAATTCCTCCAGCTCATCAGTAGAAACCTTTCCTGTATATCCGATAATATGTGCAAAATAGACACTGTCCACGTATTTGCGGATGGTATCTTCCACAATGGAAACCCCTTCCAGAATGTCATTATTTTCCATGACAACAGCAACGGTTTCCTCACTCACATCTGTTGCAACTGTCGTTGCAATATATTTCTGATAAGAATTACTGTTCATATCATAACGAATCGTCAGTATCTTTAAGACCTCACTCTTATCATATCCGGCTCCCGGAATGAACTCATCCTTAGTAGTATCTCTGGTATACTCTCCGATCCGGAAGCGTTCCCAGCCACACAGATAATCTACAACCTCCTGTGCGGTTGCTGTACTCTGTTTTTCTTCAAGATCTTCAATATTCCGTTTTCCATAGACATCTGCGAGAAAACGTTTCAGGGTTGTTCCCTCTACGGTAAATGCATAATGATTGTTTTTATCCAGCGTGATTTTGAAGTCACTGACAATATGATCTCCATTCTTTTCAATCATTTGAACCAGTGTATGAATCGTGGTATTCAGATTATAATTTTTCATCTTACCACTTTCATACACATCCTCGATGGTTACAGAATGTGCCAGTTCATTATAGGCAAGCAGGTTTCCGTTCTTGTCATATATACACCCGCGGCTTCCTGCTATTGTACGCTCCTTTTTAATTTTCATCTGAAAAGAATCAATATAGTCCTCTCCATGCACAATCTGGAGTTCAAACACACGATGAATCATTACAGAAGCAACAGCAATCATAACGATCATCAGCAGGAATTCCCTTGAGGTAATCATATTCAGAAGCTTTTCTTTCAAATGCTCAAACAAATTTCCGACTACTCCTTTGCTCAGATTTCTCCAACCGATTGTTCATCCACAGAATAAACGGATAAAACAACAAGGTGATAAGGATCGTGTAAACTGTCTCAGGAACAATAATATGTACCAGATAATAACTGAAATGGAATCGTCCGCGGAGCATGAACAACGTCAGGTAATACAGTATTCCATATAACAGATCACTTACAAAAATGGAAATCAATGGAAGTTTAATGTCATCCGGATAAAAAATATGATGGAATTGTCCGTTCAGATAGCCAATATACATATAGATCAATGCATTCAGACCAATGACCGGTCCGAAAAAAATATCACATAGCAGACCACTGAAAAATCCGGTCAGAAGTCCCGCTTTCTTCCCTCTCATAAATCCATAGGATGCCGTCAGTACAATCATCAGATTCGGCACGATCCCGCCAAAGGACAGTGCCTGAAACAATGTGGTCTGCAATACGAAGCTGCCTATGATTAATAACACGGAAAATAAAAACCGTCTCATAACAACCTCCTAATCTTCCACAACCTGCTTTAATTCCGTAATAACAAGCACCTCTTCAAGATGCTCGAAATCGACCGCCGGAGTAATGAGTCCGGACTTTGTCAGATTATTGGCATCCATACTGATACTGCTGATATAACCGATCAGAATCCCCGGCAGATACTTGTCACTGACGTGTGAGGTTACAATCTTGTCACCCTCTACCACACGGTCGGCATTGTCCACAAGCTTTTCAAACCGGATCAAACCATCGGCATATAACTCCAGATCTCCGCATACAATCAGATTATCTGAAGTAGAAAGTACCATACCGCTGACATTGGAATTATCATCAATAATCGCAATAACCTTGGACCAGTTCGGACCAACATCCGTAATTCTTCCAACCAGACCGCTTCCTGCCATCACATTCATATTAATGGAAAGTCCGTCGTCGTATCCCTTGTCAATAACAAAGGAATGATACCAGTTGCCGGAATCCTTGGCTATGATGCGCGCTCCGATCTTTGGATAGTCGTCATACTGGGCATCCAGGTCATATAATTCCCTGAGATTCGTCAATTCGTAACGATCCTGCTGGAGCTTGATATTTTCCATCGTCAGTTCATCAATCTGTGCCTTTAACTCTTCGTTTTCCTTAAGCAGGGAACGGATCTGTACCAGTTCCTCGGTACGGCTGCTTATAAGGCTCCCTGCCTTACTGATTCCGTTCTGTAACGGAGTAATAAGGAATCCGCCAACCGCACTTACCGGTGCACTCAGAAGATTCGTATTAAAGGTCAGTACAATCAACCCTATACATAATATTGTTAAAATAAAAAGGAGATATTTACCAGGTAATGTAAACTTTTTTCCTTTTCTTTTTATAATCGGACTCATTTGTTCATTCCTTCGATTGAATAAGCAACGGTTTTCAGGTTGTCATCCTTGATGATCCTGGATAAGCCAAGGGCAACGCTGGTAATCGGATTTTCAGAAACGTTGACCTTTAAGCCCGTTCCCTTCTGAATCAGTTCTGCAAGATGACTTACCTGGGAAGCGCCGCCTGTCAGATAAATACCATGACGGTAAATATCTGCAGCCAGTTCCGGAGGAGTTCTCTCCAGAATGACTTTAATGTTATCAATAATGGTATAAAAGTGCTCAATTAAAGATTCATCAATCATTGCGGTGGGAAGCTCACGCTCTACCGGAAGTCCGGTCACAATGTCACGGCCGTATACAACCGCTCCCTTGTTTTCCTTTTCCAGATTAGCCAGAGAAATCTTCACGTTTTCTGCCGTCTTGCCACCAATAATCAGATTGTACTGCTTACGTACCGCCGCACGGATGGAATCATCAAACTTCTGTCCACCGACCTTAATGAGACGGCTTAATACGATACCTCCCAGAGACAAAATAGAAATCTCGGTCGTATCAAAGCCGACATTCACAATAAGAACTCCCTGTGAATTCTTCACATCAATATCGAGCCCCAGGCCATCGGCCACTGCCTTTTCCACTACCATGATCTTCTTTGCCTTCACATTGGCATCACGGATCAGATCATAGAAGGCTCTCTTTTCTACTTCCGTGACATCTGTCGGAACTGCAATGTAGTAATCCGCAGATTTGATGCTGTTTCCGGTCAGATCATTTAAGAAAAACCGTACAATCTTTTCCATATTATGGATATCTGCAATAACCCCATTGGATAACGGATAGGAAATATGGATATTGGACGGTGCTTTTTCATACATGTCAAAAGCAGAATCCCCGTAAGCGAATACGTTATTCTTATTCTCAATGGCGATCATGTTTTTCTCAACCAGTATGGTATCATCGGCACGATTATAAATCTTAATATTGTTTGTTCCTAAATCAATACCAAAAACATTGTTTAACATCTTCTTTATGTCCTTTCTATATATAGCCATATTCTTTCAGACTTAAATAGCAGCCATCTCCTACAATCAGATGATCCAGAAGCGGGATTTCCATCAGATTTCCGGCTTCCATGATCTTCTTTGTAACCGAAAGATCCTCCTTGCTCGGGTTGCAGCTTCCACTCGGGTGATTATGCAGCAGCACAATCTTACAGGCTCCTGCCCGGAGTGCATGCCGGAACACCTCTCTTGTAGATAACAGCGAAGCATTCACCGTTCCCTTCGATAACAGATATTCTTCCATGAGATGGAGCTTCGTATCCAACAATAACAGCAGCACCTTTTCAACCTCTTCATGCCGCATCTGTTCCATATAATAATCCGCAATGGATGACGGGGTCTTAAAATCCAGAGTCTGTGCCGCATGCTGCTTCGCCATCCGTGCAGAAAGCTCTGCAATACACTTAATCTTAACCGCCTTCACTTCTCCGATTCCTTCCATCTCCATCAGCTCCTGTATAGTAATGTGATGCAGGGAGTTGAGCTGGCGGTTCTGTTCAAACCGGTCAAGGAGCTTCTGTGCAATCGTTAAGGCAGAAGCATTCTTCGTTCCTGTCCGGATAATAATGGCAAGGAGCTCCGCATCTGTAAGGGACGCTGCTCCATGCTTTAAAAATTTTTCATAGGGTTTCAAATGATTTCCTTTCCACTCCTTCTCCCAAAGCGGCACTAAATCATTCGATAAACAATAATTCCTATCACAATGCCAATGATGCTGGCAACCGTAATCTTAATTGTAAGTCCAAAGGTTATGCAAAGGATTCCAAGATCAAGGATCAATGGTTCTGCCAGTCCAAAGGTCTGTCCATAATTCAGGAAGCTGCTCGGAAATAAATTTCCAATAAAGCCTCCAATGACAATACCTGCCAGAATTAATAAAAAACATGCCCAGTTATTTTTACGCATCCACCCGTACCTCGAAATTCTTCTTAACCGTAATAACTATCCAGACTCCATACGTCTGCATCCGCATGAACCTGAATAGTTACATATTAACACAATTATAAATTTATGTATACAAAATTCATACATTTTTTGTAGCTATCGTTTGGCAGATTCCAACAAAACAACACCACGTTCGACAAGTCTCTGCAGGCTCATAAGGATACCGAATTTACCGTGCTGCCACGTAAGTCCACCCTGAAAATATACCGCATATGGCTCCTTCATCGGTCCATCTGCACTCAGTTCAATGGAGGAGCCTGACACAAACGCACCGGCAGCCATAATGACCGGGCTGTCGTATCCGGGCATGTCCCATGGCTCAGGGGTTACATGTCCATCGACTGCGGCTGCTTTCTGAATGCCCTCACAGAATCCGATTACACCCTCCGGTGTTCCAAAGGTTACGGCCTGAATGATATCGTGTCTTGATTCCGTGCTGTCCGGCACGACCTGAAATCCAAGGGATTCATAAATATTCGCTGCAAAAATCGCTGCTTTTAATGCATTTGCAGTTACATTCGGTGCTAAAAACAGCCCCTGATAGAAGGCTGGCAGTGCCGTTAAGGAAGCACCGACCTCCTTGCCAAGTCCGGGAGATGTCAGACGGTATGCTGCATTTTCGATGCACTCTCTTCTCCCTGCCAGATAGCCGCCAATCGGTGCAAGACCGCCGCCAGGATTTTTAATCAGTGAACCAACCACAAGATCTGCACCAACATCCGTCGGTTCAAGTGTTTCCGTAAACTCTCCGTAGCAGTTATCCACCATACAGAGCACATCCGGTTTGTTCTCTTTAATGAAAGAAATCAGTTCCCCGATCCGCTTTACGGAAAGTGTTGGCCTGGTCTGATAGCCCTTCGACCGCTGAATCGTAACCAAATGGGTCTTTTCATTGATAGCCGCTTTAATTCCTTCATAGTCAAATGCACCATCCGGCAACAAGTCTACCTGACGGTAAGAAATGCCATATTCCTTTAACGATCCCTTCGAGGGACGGATTCCAATGACCTCTTCAAGTGTATCATACGGCTTTCCAACCGGGGATAACAACTCCTGTCCGGGACGCAGGTTACTCATGAGCGCCAGTGCAAGTGCATGGGTTCCGCAGGTAATCTGTGGACGCACCAGGGCATCCTCTGTATGAAAAATATCGGCATAGACACGCTCTAAGGTATCTCTTCCAAGATCGTTATAGCCATAGCCCGTTGTACCAAGCAGACAGGCCTCGCTCACCTGATTTTTCTGCATGGCGGCTATGACCTTTAACTGGTTATATTCCGACACCTGATCAATCTGTTTAAAACGCTCTTCCAATGCCCCCCAGATCTTTTCTCCAAACGCATAGACATCCTCACGGATCCCCATGGATAAATACATACTTTTTGAATCCATTTTTCCAATTCCTTTTTCTGTTCTTCTATAATTTGTAGTAACTTTTTCTTCCGGTTCCCATAGCTGTATTATCTGTTGATCCGCTTAGAGTAGGGAATGGCAACCATTCCATACCTTCACAGCTACAGGGAATAATAATACGGCCGCATATAAGATAATAACGCTTCTGTATCGGAGCCAATCTCTGACTTATCCACCCAGATCACATCCCGTTCCCTCCGAAACCAGGTCAGCTGCCGCTTGGCGAAGTGCCTCGTATCCCGTTTAATCCGGTAAATAGCTTCTTCGAGAGTGATTTTATCATCGAGATAATCCAGAATCTCCTTATAGCCAAGTCCCTGCATGGAAACCATGCCACGATGATACCCCATTTCCTTAAGGTGCTTCACCTCATCAATCAGTCCGTTCTGCACCATTTCATCCACGCGCAGTTCGATTTTCTGATAAAGCTTTTCCCGTTCATCGTTAAGTACAAAATACCGGAACTCATATGGAGATTCCCTGTGCTGCTGCGTTTCGTTGTGCTCGGAAATCGGATAATGATTCTTCTCATAAAATTCCAGAGCACGGATTACTCGTTTATTATTATGAAAGTGAATCTTCTCTGCCGAAACCGTATCCACCTTTTCAAGCAGATCATGAAGATATTTTTCTCCCTTTTCAGTAAGAAGCTGTTCATATTTCTGACGGATCCCGTCATTCTCTTCTTCCTCAAACAGGATGTCATAGATCAGCGACTGGATATAAAATCCGGTTCCACCAACCACAATTGGAACATGACCGTTTGCATAAATCTGTGCCATAGCCTTCTTTGCCATCTGCTGAAATACATAAATATTAAATTCTTCCTCCGGATTCAGGCAGTCAATCAGGTAATGTGGAACGCCGCACATCTCTTCCTTCCGGATCTTCGCAGAACCGATGTCCATATAACGGTACACCTGCATCGAATCTGCCGAAATAATCTCGCCCTGTACCTCTCTGGCAAGGGCAATGGAAAGTGCGGTCTTCCCGACTGCTGTAGGTCCTGTCAGAATAAGCAGGGGTGGTTTCTTCTCCATAGCTTCACCTACGTTACAATTCTTTTAAACTTTTTCTCAATTTCATATCTGCTCATGGAAATAATCGTCGGTCTTCCATGCGGACAATGATAAGGATTATCCAGTGTCAGCATCTCATCCAAAAGAGCTGAAACCTCTTCAAGGGTTAAACTGTTATTTCCCTTTACAGCCGCCTTACATGCCATGGATGCCAGTTTATTTAAGATGACATCCGGCTGATCCTTCATGGGATTCTCACACAGTTCATCCAATACCTCACGGAAGAATTCCATTTCCTCACAGCCATATAAATCCACCGGCATACTGCGGATGGCCACAGAACCGGTTCCAAACTCTTCGATTTCAAATCCAAGGGATGTAAAATAATCCCGATAGGAAAGCAATGCCTGTTCTTCCTTACTGTCTAAATGCAGCACCACAGGCGGCGTAATCTGCTGGGAGGCCACGGTTTTGTTTTTTAATTCCTTTAAAAGACGTTCATACCTGACCTTTTCATGCGCAGCATGCTGATCCATGATAAACAGCTTGTCCTTAAAGGCTATCAGCCAGTATGTATCAAAAATCTGTCCTAAGATCTGATAGGACTCCCTGGACTTCACATCCACAAAATTTTCCTCGAACAAGTCAAGCTGTACCGGCTTCTCTACCAGAATATGTTCTGCAGATTTTATAATATTATGATGAAGATCGCTCTCGGTGGTATTTACCGGATGATCACCCAGAATTTTCTGCACGGAAAGCTTTGCCTGATATGGCGTTTCTTCCTCGGCAACCATTTCCGGTTGCTGCCGGGATGTTTCATACTGCATACCTGCAAATCCAGACTCCTGTCCAACATCCAAACTTGCACTATCTGATTCTGCAAGATCGGATTCTGTCCCGTTTTCTGTCCTGTCTTTTCCTGCAGTATTCTCTCTGGCATAATCTGCTCTTACCGCCACCTGCTCCCCGGATTGTCTCTGATTCCTGGTATATTCTGCTACCGGTTCCTGAATCCTCTCCATGTAAGTACGGTTCACCTCGAACGGCTCCGGAGCCTGTCTGATCTGTGGTGTCTGTTCCTTTTCTTCCGTAAGAAGGACATCCGGAATCAATTCGATCTCATGGAGACGGTCACGGATCGCCGCTGCAATCTCTGCATAAACCTCTGCTCCGTGCTGGAGACGGATTTCCATCTTGGCGGGATGTACATTCACATCAATATCTTCCGGTTCAAATTCAAAGTGTAGAACACAGAACGGGAATTTATGCTGCATCAGATACTGCTTATAGCCTTCCTCCACAGCCTTTTGCAAAACATCATTATGAACATATCTTCCGTTCACAAAGAAAATTTCAAAATTCCGGTTGGAACGGTTCTGCTCCGGCTTTCCCAAAAAGCCCCTGACACGCACGGACTTCCCGTTTAAGGAAAAATCAATCAGATGGTCTGTCACTTCCTTTCCATAAATACGGTAAATAACTTCCTTTAACTGATTGTTGCCGCTGGTCTGGAAACGAACCTGACCGTTTACAATAAATTTAATTGAAATATCCGGATGGGAAAGTGCCAGATGCTCCATCAGATCTGCCACATAGCTTCCTTCCGTCTGTGGCTGCTTTAAGAATTTGCGTCTGGCCGGTACATTATAAAACAGATTCCGTACAAGGAATGTCGTCCCCTTCGGTGCTCCGATCTCACTGAATTCACACTCGGCGCCACCCTCAATCTGATAGTGTATGCCGGTAAAATCCTCCTGTGTCTTTGTAATCAGCTCCATCTGGGATACAGCACAGATACTGGATAAGGCTTCTCCACGGAACCCAAGGCTTTGAATGTGCGGAAGATCCTGTGCATCCTCGATCTTACTGGTAGCATGCCTTAAGAAGGCTTTCCGGATTTGACTCTTTTCAATTCCGCTTCCATTATCTGTAACACGGATGAGGGAAATACCGCCCTCCTTAATCTCTACGGAAATTGCCGTTGCTCCCGCATCAATTGCATTTTCCGTAAGCTCCTTTACGACACTGCGCGGCCGTTCGACTACTTCACCTGCCGCAATCTGATCAATTGTATTCTGGCTTAAAAGATGAATAACTGCCAATGCTAACCTCCTACCAACGATTCTTCAACTTGTTCTGTAACCGGTAAATGGTATTCAATGCATCAAGTGGAGTCAGTGTCGATACATCCAGCTCCTTCAATTCATTTAAAACATCTTCATCGGTCACGGTATCAAACAGGGACATCTGGCTTAAATCCACTTCGTCATATTTGACCGCCTTGTGCTTTGTTTCCTTCTGGTCGATCGCAATGCTTTGTACCTTTTCAAGAATGTCATTGTCACAAAGCTGTATCACGATTTCCTTGGCACGGTCAATGACCATATCCGGCACCCCGGCAAGCTTTGCTACCTGAATACCATAACTCTTATCGGCACCACCTTTAACAATCTTACGCAGGAACACAATGTCATCTCCCTTTTCCTTTACGGCAATGCAATAATTATTGACATTGTTCATCTTTCCCTCTAACTCGGTAAGCTCATGGTAATGCGTTGCAAACAACGTCTTTGCACCAAGCAGCTTCTTATTGCTGATATGCTCAATCACCGCCCAGGCAATGCTGAGTCCGTCAAAGGTTGAGGTTCCTCTTCCGATCTCATCCAAAATCAATAGACTGTTCGAGGTCGCATTCCGCAGAATGTTTGCTACCTCATTCATTTCCACCATAAAGGTGCTCTGTCCGCTTGCCAGATCATCTGAGGCACCGACTCTTGTAAAGATCCGGTCTGTCATGGAAATATTGGCAGAGTCCGCAGGCACAAAGCTGCCGATCTGCGCCATGAGGACAATCAGTGCCACCTGCCGCATGTAAGTGGATTTACCAGCCATATTCGGTCCGGTAATAATAGACACACAATATTTATTATTATCAAGGTATGTATCATTCGAAATAAACATATCGTTGGAAATCATCTGCTCTACGACCGGATGCCGTCCGGCTTTGATGTCAATAACTCCCTTTTCATTAATCTTCGGCCGTACATAATGATTCCGCTCTGCTACATAGGATAAGGAACACAACACATCGAGCCTTGCAATGGCCTTGGCTGTACGCTGGATGCGGTCGATTTCTCCGGCAATGCTGTCACGGATCTGGCAAAACAGATCATATTCCAGACCATTCAGCTTATCCTCGGCATTCAGGATAGTATCCTCCATTTCCTTAAGCTTCGCATTCGTATAACGTTCCGCATTCGTTAAGGTCTGCTTCCGGATATAATCCTCCGGCACCATATTCTTAAAGGAGTTCGTCACTTCAAAATAATAACCGAATACCTTGTTATATTTTACCTTAAGATTCTTGATTCCTGTCCGTTCCCGGTCTTCCTCCTCGAGCCTTGCAAGCCAGGTCTTTCCGTCATTCTTGGCATGACGCAGACGGTCGATATTTTCGTCAAAACCGTCCCGGATAATCCCGCCTTCCCTAATGGCAAGCGGCGGTTCCTCGCAGATGGCACGTTCAATTAAAGTACACACATCCGTAAGATCATCGGTTTCCTCCTGAATCTTCTTTAAAATGTCTGAGGAAAAATCATTCAGCAGCACCTTGATAGACGGCAGCATTTTTAAGGAGCCGGCAAATGCCAGCAGATCTCTGGGATTAGCTGTCTTGTAGCTGACCTTTCCAAGAAGGCGCTCCAGATCATAAATCGGATTTAAGTATTCACGGATTTCATCCCGCAGCATGGCCTTTTCCGACAGCTCTGAAATGCCATCGAGACGCTTTTCAATTTCGCTTTTATCAATTAAGGGCTGCTCAATATACTGACGCAGCGTTCTGGCTCCCATCGCTGTTTTCGTCTTATCTAAAACGCCCAGCAAAGAGCCCCGCTTCTGCTTTTCGCGGAGAGTTTCTGTAAGCTCTAAATTTCTTCTTGTCGAGCTGTCAAGCAGCATATAACGACTCGTAAGATACGGGTACAAATGGGTAAAATGGCTTAACGGGATCTTCTGCGTATTCGTAAGATACTGCATCAGAGATCCTGCTGCAATGAGTCCGGATGGAAAGTCCTCAATTCCCATCCCCTGCAGGGAAGTCACATGAAAATGCTTTAAAAGGCTCTTCCTGCAGCGATCCTCATCGTAATAAAACGGTTCAAGGGAATAAATGGCAATATTCAGACGGTCCTTCAGATCGGCAAGATCCATTCCGCTTACCGTAAATGCATCGTTACAGATAATCTCGCTCGGATGGTATTTCATGATTTCATCGAGAAGCTTCTTATTGTCTTCCACTTCGGTGAGGTAATAATCTCCCGTTGTGACATCGGCAACGGAAATTCCGATTTTCCCCTGAAAATATGCAATGCTCATCAGGTAGTTGTTTCTCGTTTCATCCATGGACTGCGTATTTAAGTTCGTTCCGGGGGTCACAATCCGTACAACCTCACGCTTCACCAACCCCTTTGCAAACTTCGGATCCTCTACCTGCTCACAGATCGCTACCTTATATCCTTTGGAAACCAGACGGTTTAAGTATCCCTCCACAGCATGATAGGGCACACCGCACATTGGTGCGCGTTCTTCCAGTCCGCAGCTTTTCCCGGTGAGGGTAAGCTCTAACTCTTTTGATGCTGTAATGGCATCATCAAAGAACATTTCATAAAAATCCCCTAAACGGTAAAAAAGAATGCAATCCGGATACTCCTTCTTCGTTTCCAGATATTTTTGCATCATTGGTGTAACTTCCATCACATCAACCATTTCCCTTTCGTCACTCTGCCTCGCAGTACTGCTCTGCTCTCTTTATTGCATCATCAATGTGTGCACAGAAATTTTCTTCTCCTACTTTTTCATAAAAGCCGGACTTCTGCATCACCTTAAACGGCTGTTCATTTACATGGGATAAAATCATATGTACCCCATATTTGCGGCATTTGCCCATAAGCTGCTCGAGGTTATGCATCGCCGTTGCATCAATCGCATTCACACTCCGCATGCGGATAATCAGGCACTGCGTATTCTCGGAAACATGAATACCAAGAAGCTTGTCTGCCGCTGCAAAAAACATCGGTCCACTGATTTCATAGACCATCGTATGATCCGGAACGGATCGTAATTCAATGGAATCCGGATCATCCTCATCATGAATATATTTCCAGCCCTCGACCTGTGTTACGTCACTCATACGCTTCATAAACAGAACAGCTGCTACTATAATACCAACCTCAATTGCAACGACAAGGTCAAATACCACAGTAAGGACAAAGGTGACAAGCAGCACTGAAATATCACTCTTCGGTGAGGTTTTCACAAGGTAGGCAAACTCTTTAAAGCCGCACATATTGTATGCAACCATAAACAGAATTGCCGCAATGGCAGGCATCGGAATCAAAGCCGCATAAGGCATTAATACTACTAAAATCAATAATAACACTACGGAATGCACCATTCCTGAAATAGGGGTGCGTCCACCGTTTTTGACATTGGCTGCGGTTCTCGCAATTGCACCGGTTGCCGGAATTCCACCAAATAAAGCGGAAGCAATGTTACCGGTTCCCTGTGCAATCAGTTCCATATTGGAACGGTGTCTGGAATTGATCATACTGTCCGAAACCACACAGGACAGTAAAGACTCGACTGCCGCTAAAATAGCAATTGTCAGTGCATTTCCAAACTGTGCCTGAATCAGCCTGAAATTAATCGCCGGAATCTGCAGCATTGGCGGCTTATTTGAGATTTCATATAAGGTTCCGATCGTATTCACCTTAAGTCCAAGTCCGCTCACAAGTGCAATTCCCAGGATCACTGCAAGCAGAGACGGTGGAATGCTCCCTACGATCTTCGCTGCCTTTCCCTTTAATACTTTTGTAAGCATCGGCCACAGAATCAGAACGGCCATACACGCAAGTCCAACTAAAAGTGCCTGCACATTGATCGTTCCGATATAATGGCAGACCGCCTTTACCTTGTCCACGGTTTCAATCGGGGATACTCCCGGTTCATACTGAAGTCCCAGGAAGTCCTTCACCTGTCCGATGGCAATTGTTACGGCAATTCCTGCTGTAAATCCTGTTGTAATCGTATAAGGAATGAAACGGATCAACCCTCCAAGGCGGAGCACACCCATCAGAATCAGAAAAATTCCTGCCATAATGGTTGCAACAGCAAGGCCTTCGATTCCATCAGATGCCACAATTCCCGCAACAATCGTTGCAAAGGCTGCGGTCGGTCCTGAAATCTGCACACGGCTTCCTCCCAGAAAGGCAATGATGAAGCCTGCAACAATCGCGGTATAAAGTCCGCGTTCCGGATTCACTCCGGAGGCAAGTGCCAGTGCAATAGACAGCGGTAACGCAATAATAGCAACAATAATACCGGCAATTACGTCCTTGACGAATTGCTCTTTGGTGTATGTTTTCATTACTGAAAACAACTTCGGTTTTAGTTTTTCCATAACTATCTCCTCATTTGTACGTTCGTACATTCCTCAGTCTGTGAATAAGAGCACAGACACTCTTTTTTAACAGTAATAAACCTTTATTTCTTCTATCAAATTTGACTTCTATTTCTTTCTATATCAGTTCACCAAGGTAATAGAATCCATGGCATTCCTTTAAGTATACCGGTACAATCTTTCCGATCAGGCCGGGATCGCCTTTAAAATGAACAATCGTATTATTGGATAACCGCCCGGTTAAAAGAGAAGCATCCTGTTCGTTCACTTCTTCTACAAGTGCTTCCAGAGTCTGTCCTTCCAGTCTTGCTACGCGCTCCCTTGCGGTATCCTGTACCACCTTAAGCAGCCGGTCAAAATCCTTCTTTACCTGTTCCTCCGGCACCTGATTTTCCATTGCGGCAGCAGGTGTCCCGGTTCTTTTCGAATAAATAAAGGTAAAGGCATTGTCATACTTCACCCTGTTGATGACGTCGATGGTTTCATCCACGTCGGCGCTGGTTTCGCCCGGGAAGCCAACGATAATATCCGTTGTGATCGCCATATCCGGAATTTCCTTCCGGATCCTGTCTACAAGCGCAAGATAACTCTCTTTTGTATATTTACGGTTCATCGCCTTCAGGATCCTCGTGGAACCGGACTGCAATGGCAGATGAAGGTGACGGCAGATCTTCTTTGAATCCCGCATGACTTCAATCAGTTCATCGGATAAGTCCTTCGGATGAGACGTCATGAAACGGATTCTCTGCAGACCTTCAATCTTCTCTACTTCTCTTAAGAGCTGTGCAAAGCTGATCGGATTCTCCAGATTCTTTCCATAGGAATTGACATTCTGACCAAGCAGCATGACTTCTACAACGCCATCTGCTACGAGACTTTCAATTTCACGAAGAATGTCCTTCGGCTCCCGGCTCTTTTCCCGTCCCCGCACATAAGGCACAATACAATAGCTGCAGAAGTTGTCGCAGCCAAACATAATGTTAATGCCGGACTTAAACGGATATTTCCGGTCAACCGGAAGATTTTCCACGATCTGGTCGGTATCCTTCCAGATATCAATGACCATACGGTCTGCTTCAAACATCGTAACTAAAAGCTCCGGGAATTTATAAATGTTATGGGTTCCGAAAATCAGATCCACAAAGGAATAACTCTTTTTGATCTTCTCAATCACGGAGGGCTCCTGCATCATGCAGCCGCACAGGGCAATCCTCTTATGCGGAGACTTCTTCTTAAGGCTGTTTAAATGTCCCAGTCTTCCGTAGACACGCTGATTGGCATTGTCACGGACTGTACAGGTGTTATAAATCACAAAATCCGCATCCTCGTCCTCAATCAGTTCAAATCCGGCACCTTCCAGAATTCCGGCAAGCTTCTCGGAATCTCTGGCGTTCATCTGACAGCCAAAGGTCGTTACACAGCAGGTTGCTTTCCGTCCAAGCTGCTGCGAAAGAGCTTCTACATAGCCTTTTGCTTTTTCGATATAATCCAATTGTCTTTGCTGTTCGTTCACACCTTACCCTCAGACAGGTCTTACACCTGTGCATCTTCTTTCTTTGTCTTTTTTCCTTCCAGAAAGATCTTTCTGGAAATAAAGTTGTATACCATAACCACTCCTGTGGCAATGATCTTACTGATCGGTACAATTAAGCTGTCCGGAATCAGTTCGTTTAAGAACGCCACATTCGCATATAACACATCCTGACACAGATAAATAATCAGTTCATTAATGACAAGTCCAACCGCAGAAAGAATGACAAATACAATGAATTCCTTCCTCTTGTCCATGTCCTTTTTCTCGGTAAAAACATACTTGATACTCAGCAGATAATTAACAATGCAGGAAATGACAAAGCCGAATACTGCTGAAATATAAACTGTGTTCTGTCCAAAAAAATAAGTTGGAATCGTAGTAATTGCAAAGTCAATAATAAAGCAGATCACTCCTACGATTCCAAACTTAATGATTTGTTCTAATAATTTTTTCATGTCCGCCTCCATAAAATGATAACATATCCATCATAGTATTTTATCAAATGGAGGACTCGCTTTCAATGTTTAATTTTAATTCTTTCCACATCCACAGCCGGGATTCGGATGTAAGTTTGTATTCTGATAAGTCATAAACGGTCTTACCTGTTCAAAGCACGGCTCCGGATCCATCTGACATCCACAATCTGAAGAAGCTCTCTCTGCATGGCTGCTTTCACAACAGGTCTCCTGCTCCTTCCTGCAATCTCCCTTGGAATTCTCCGGTCTCTCTCTTCTTGGCTGAATCACGCTCTGGGTTCCGCAGCCACAACCACAGGAACTGGTATTGCTGCCTCCACGGCAGGCGTCTCCACAGCACCGGTTCATCGCACACAAAATCAGTAAAATCAGTAAACAGCTGCCATTCATAATATGAATAACTCCTTTTACCACAATGGTTCTACTTCATAGTATGCTTCTGCTTCAGGAATGTTCTTATGTAGGCAAAGGTTTCTTTCTCTCCTTTTTCTGCCAGCATATAAAGGAACTGCTCCAGGATTTCCCTCGTATAGGGATGAAGTGGGGCGTGTTCGCTGCCTTTAAGATAGTACTTCAATGGTGCATCATCAGTATAACTATTCCCACTATAAATCTTACTGGCCGCAATGCGGTCAGCCAGCATCTCCGCGATATAACGATCCGGCATGGGAACCGGTACAATTTCCCCCCGCTTCCCGGTTGCAGCATAATCCAGCCAGTATTCGTAATGATGCCTGTTTCTTCCTTTATGATGAAGCCATGCGCTTGAGTAACCAAGAGCCTCCCGTTCGGCATTGTTCGGGCTCTGTGTTCCCTGATAATATTTCACTCCCACCCAGAATTCCGAGGGACTGTATTTCGATAAATCATGTAAAATCCCCTGCTTATACAGACCAATTTTAAAACAGCCCTGCATCACAAGGATCTTATGGTATGTGATAGTTTTAAAATGCTTCCAGATATTACGGATGTTCATACTACTTACTACTGCTTTCTGTCTGATATACGGCAATGCTCCGGCTTTCGATCACCTGTCCGTTGTCAGCTTCCATTTCCTTCAACGCCTTCCCTCCTGCCTCTTCTTCCGTTGACAGGATCCTTTTCCAGCGAAGGGTTTTCGGAAGCTTCGGAAGTGCCAGCTTATGCGCCTCCCAATGCATATTATATGCAAGATAAAGGAACGGATCGCCCTCATTCGCATACCTTCCACAAAGAAAAATACTCACAAGACGGCTCACAAAGCTTAAATCCGGGCGCCATGCTTCAGCTCCGTGATAGGAAATGTCCGGATAACCACAGCCAAGTGAATCCATAACCTTCAGTTCCTTTTTCATATGAATGATCGGATTCTGCTTCCGGAGCGTAATCATCTTTTGAGTGAAGGAAAGAAGCTCCTGAAACATCTGGGTATTATCTTTCCATTGCAGCCAGAACACTTCATTATCCTGACAATAGGCATTGTTATTTCCAAGCCGGCTGTTACCAAATTCATCCCCACTGAATAAGAATGGGGTTCCCTGACTGAGCATTAAAAACGCAATGGCATTCTTGATCTGCTTCTTACGCAGCGACAGTACATTTTTCTTACGTGTCGTTCCTTCAACACCACAGTTCCAGCTGTAATTGTAGTCAGTTCCATCGGCATTATTTTCCCCATTGGCCTCATTGTGCTTGCGGTCATAGGAAACCAGATCCATAAGACTGAAGCCGTCATAATCACACACCGCATTCATCACCGCATATTCCTTTGGGTTCCGGCGCTGATAGCGGATAAAGTCATTTACAAGTCCCTCATCACCCTTTAAAAATCTGCGGATATCATTGCGGAAATTTCCGTTGTCCACCGCCACATGCTTAAAGGAATCCTCATCAAGACAGGACAGATCCTCCTCCGGCAGATAAGGAAGCCACAGCTTGCTTCGTTTTAAAACCGGCTCTTCTAAAAGCATCCGCACCGGAAGATGAAATCCATTGATCCGGAATCCATCCACATGATATTCCATTGTCCAGAATTTCAGAACCTGTACCATAAAGCCCTGAGAAATATCCTCCGGGAAATAAAAATGCATCATCACTTCGATTCCTGCCTTATGCAGTTCCCGGACCATGGTTTTAAAGCTGATTTCCGGGGCTTTCGCACTATAGGATGCCTTCGGAGCAAAGTAAAAGCCCTTCTGGAAGCCCCAGCAGTTCAGACGTCTGTCCTGTACTTCCTTCTTCCCTTCCTCTTCCTTCTGTTTTGTTTCCTCCGGTTCCCGGTGGTCAGAATACAGAGGCTTGATTTTCGCTTCATCAAATTCGTAACAGGGCATCAGTTCAACCGCCGTAATGCCAAGCTGCTTCAGATAAGGAATTTTCTCCACGATTCCTTCAAACGTTCCGGGATGTGCCACATTCGAGGACTTATGCTTCGTAAAGGCTCTTACATGAATTCCATATAGAATTGTATCTTCAAAGGGAATCTCCGGATTCGTATCCTCTTCCCAGTCAAAGTCCTGCTTTTTCAAAACACCATAGGTCATTCGCTCTTTGGTACTCTTACCTCCAAACTGTTCCAGTCCGGTAACGCCCTGCACATACGGATCCGTATAAACCTCATCCCCGTTGTAGAAATTATAGGTCAGCTGATTAAGATCCTCTCCCCGGATCTCCACGCCAAACAGTTCTCCCTTGCGTCCCTTTTCACTCAAAGGAATTCTCTGTTCCTGTTTCTTATCATCATAAAGAAGGATTCCGCTTTCGCAGCCGTTCTTCTTATTGACCAAGGCAAACCGAAAGCCCGAAACGGTTCTCTCGATTCCGGGTTGGTACGGTTTAAAATATGTCACAGCAAGACTACTCATGCTTTTCCTCCTGATTTTAGTTAATCGTTCCATGTCTAGTCTAACACAAATCCCATTCCCTGTGTAAAAAACTTCGCAGAAGACTCTTGCAGATCGTCCCAAAGCCTTGTAGAATAAAGGAAAAACCGAAAGGAGAATTTATATGAGCCAAACATTTGAACAGCCCGAAAGCAACGATGAAGAAATGACTGTCACTTTGGATCTGGAAGACGGATCCTCTGTAGAATGTGCCATTGTAACCATCTTAACCGTAAATAATCAGGATTACATCGTCCTGCTCCCTCTTGATGAGAATGGTGAAAACGAAGATGGGGAAGTCTGGTTCTATCGTTACTCTGAAAACGAGAACGATCCCGATGAAGAACCGGTGCTTGATTATATCGATGATGATAACGAATACGAAGCGGTTGCCGATGCATTCGATGAGTTTCTGGACACCCAGGAGTTTGATGAAATCACGGAGCAGTAATTCATCTGCCTATTGCCGCAGTGCGATCCCCGCGGAGCTCCTTGCCTTATAGGAAATTCCGTCGGAATTCCTATAAAACAAGAAACCGCGTCACCTTACGGTTGCGCTCCCTGGTTTCATATAAGAACAATTTTTCACGGGCTCTTGTCACTGCAACGTACAGGAGCCTTCGTTCTTCCTCAATCTGCTTTGCATCAACAACATCCTTCGGTGGAATAATCCCTTCATTCAGATCCGGCAGATATACATGCTGAAATTCCAGACCCTTTGAAGCATGCATGGTCATTACATGGATTCCCTTTCTCTGCTCTGCTATCGGGCTTTTATTTTCCTTTTCCTGACATTGCAGGATAAATTCATCTAATGGCTTTGTCCTTTGGTAGGACGCAAACACTTCCTGAATGGTCTGTGCCATTTTCTTCTTATCTTCGTATTCCACATAGCTTCTGCTTTTCTTCTTCAGATAAGAATCATATCCGATCTCATTTAGAAACAACCGGATAGCCAGATGCGTCTGCAGCCGTCCGGCAAGTGCAAGCTTTGAAAACAGCTTCCGGATCTGTCCCCGCATCTCAACGTTATTTCTGTAATAACGCATAAGCTCCTCTTCACTTACAATTTCTGAGACAAGCGCCTTTCTCGTAAGATCCGGTTCCAGCTTATCCATAATGCGCATGAAATCCTTCCGGTGTCCTCCCTCATACAGAAACCTTAAGAACGCATACAGATCCTCTGCTATTTCCGATTGAAAGACCCCCTGTTCCTTCTTTACACTTCCGGCAACCGGAAATTGTTTTCCTTTCAAAAGCGACTCATACTGTCTGGCCTCCAGATTTGTTCTTACAATAATCGCCGTCTGATCCAGACATTCCATCGAATTCCTCCGGATATCCTGCACCAGAAGCTCTTCCTCTTCCCGCCTGGTATTCAGATGCTGAAAAGAGACTTCACCGCCTTTTTTCTTTGGGAGAAATTCTTTTGGGAAACGTTCTTTATTCTGTTCAATAATTTTCCGGCCAAGTGCAACAATCCGTTCCCCACTGCGGTAGTTCGCGGTAAGTTCATAACGCTTCACATCTGTGTACTGCTGAAGAAATCCCCTCATAAATTCCGGTCTCGACCCACGGAATCCATAGATGGACTGGTCATCATCCCCGACCACGAACAGCTCCCTCTGTGGGAGCGCCAGCATCGTAATCAATTCATACTGGGAAGCATTGATGTCCTGAAATTCATCCACCAGAATATGGGTAAAAAGCTGCTGATACCGTTCCAAAACCGCCGGTGATTTCCGAAAAAGTTCATTGCACTTCAAAATCAGATCATCATAATCCAACAGTCTCCGTTCTTCAAGATCACTCTGATACAGGGCAAACAGCTTTTCTGCATCAAATCCAGGCGTCTCCACATCCAGTAATTCCAATGATGTCTTCTCTATACCTCCTGCTTTTCTTGCTGCAAGGGCATTTAAAAGAATTGCTTCCTGATCATGGGTACATAAAGAGGAAAGCCCTTCGTTTTTCAGAATAACCTCCAGGAAATGATACTTCTGCTTATCTGTAATCAATGAAAAATTTCGGAATTGACCTGTGGATCTTAAAATCTGATAACCAAGACTGTGAAATGTTCCAAACCGGACAGGATTTGTGGAAGGATTGGAATCCGCAGATTCCAGATACCGCGTCTGCATCTCTATGGCAGCCGCTTTGGAAAAGGTCACAACAAGAATTTCTTCCGGTGGAATCTTCTTATTGCGAATCAGATATTGAATGTGACTGACAATCGTAAAGGTCTTACCACTTCCCGGACCAGCCAGTACAAGTGCCGGTCCGGAATCGTGGTTGATTGCCTTTAACTGCTTTTCATCAGGAGTTCTCAAGAAGCTCAATTCCCTTCCTGATACGTGCAAGGGACTCTTCTTTACCAAGAAGCTCCATTATTTCCGTTGCGCCTGCCGGAGTCATCTGCTTGCCGGATACTGCGGTACGAACCGGCCAGAGTACATAGCCGTTCTTGTATTCATTCTCAGCCGCAAAGCCGGTCAGAAGCTGATAAAGCGCATCGTTACTGTAATCCTCCTGCTGTTCAAAAACAGGAAGTAATTTGCAAAGCACATCAAGAGAGGTTTCCCTGTTGGTCTTCATCTTCTTATGCTCATACATGGACGGATCGTATTCCGGCAGCGTTTCAAAGAAATCAATGAGATCCGGGATATCCGGGAATACTTCAATTCTCGTTTTTACCATGTCCGCAATTTTGTGAAGATCCATATTCTTCGTAATGGTGCTCTTTAAATACGGCTCTGCCATTTCAAAGAACTTATCATCGTCCATGGCCTTAATGTATTCTCCATTCATCCATTTCAATTTCATATAGTCAAAAACAGAAGGAGATTTATTAATTCTGTGATAATCAAATTCCTTAATCAGCTCATCCAGTGAAAAGATCTCACGGTTGTCTTCCGGACTCCAGCCAAGTAATGCGATATAATTTACAACAGCCTCCGGAAGGAATCCCTGCTCCAACAGATCCTCAAAGGAAGAATGTCCGCTTCTCTTGGAAAGCTTCTTATGATTTTCATCGGTAATCAGTGGCAGATGAATGTATACCGGTGACTCCCAGCCAAACGCATCATACAGACGCTGATACTTCGGTGAGGAAGACAGGTATTCGTTACCACGTACCACATGGGTAATATTCATGGTGTGGTCATCTACTACGTTTGCAAAGTTATAGGTTGGATAACCGTCAGACTTAATCAGAATCATGTCATCAAGTTCCGCATTCTCTACGGTAATATCTCCATACAGTTCATCATGGAATGTGGTCGTTCCTTCGGTTGGAATGTTCTGACGGATGACAAACGGCTTTCCCTCTGCCAGATTCTTCTCGATCTCTTCCTTGCTCAAATGCAGACAGTGTTTATCATAAATCATGATTTCCTTGCCCTCTACGACCTCGGTCTTTAAGGTAGAAAGACGTTCCTTGTCACAGAAACAGTAATACGCTTCTCCCTTATCGATGAGCTCTTTGGCATACTTCATATAAATGCCGGTCTTCATACGCTCACTCTGTACATAAGGGCCATAGCCTCCATCCTTGTCCGGACCTTCATCATGGCTGAGTCCTGCCTTTGCAAGCGTATCATAAATGATATCGACTGCACCCTCTACAAAACGCTCCTGATCGGTATCCTCGATACGGAGCATAAAATCTCCACCGTCATGCTTTGCAATCAAAAACTCATACAATGCAGAACGTAAATTTCCGACATGCATTCTCCCTGTCGGACTGGGTGCAAATCTTGTTCTGATTTTCGTCATTTCCTGTTTCCTCTTCTTTCCAGCGTGATGCATAACTTCAAACACTGCAAATTCTGAATATTTCACGCCATCTAATCTGTTGTGTTATTTTCATAATCCTCTTAGTCTTCCTTTGAGGGCAGCTTCTCCTCGGCTGCATTCTTGAAGGAGGTTACTTCCTTAACCGCCTGCGGAATCGGAATATTGGTTCCAGCGCCGGCAACGCATCCACCGGGGCATGCCATGCCTTCAATCAGACATCCGTTCTTCTTGCCCGCCTTGGCAAGCATCAGCATCTTCTTACATTCGGTGAGACTCTCTGCATGTTCAATGTGTACTTCCACATCCGGATAGTACTCACGAATACAGCTTTCGATTGCACTTGCAACACCACCGGCAACACCATAACCACGTCCCGCTGAGGTTGCATCGTTCATATGGTCATGTGCTTCCACCGCTTCCGGAAGAAGTCCCTTTGCTTCAAACATACCTGCCAATTCCTCAAAGGTAATTACAAAGTCCACATCAGAACGAACGGTTCTTCTGGATGCCTCCAGCTTCTTTGATGCACAGGGTCCGATAAATACCACGCTGGCATCCGGATAGTCTTCCTTGATCTTCCGTGCGGTTGCTACCATAGGCGTTAGTTCGTTGGAAATCTTATCAATCGTTTCCGGGAAGAACTTTTTCGCAAGCATGGACCAGGAAGGGCAGCAGGAAGTCAGAAGGAACGGAAGCTCTCCTGTTGCAACCTCCTTCACATAGTTCTCTGCTTCTGCCATCGCGCCCATATCCGCACCGATAGCGGTTTCATATACATCATAAAAGCCCAGCTCCTTCAGCGCTGTTTTAATCATATCCGGTGTTACCTTCGGCCCAAACTGACCAACAAAGGCAGGTGCCACCTGTGCAATAATCTTCCGTCCGGACTGCATTGCACGGATCAGCTGGAAAATCTGGGATTTATCTGCGATTGCACCAAACGGACAGCTTACCATACACTGACCGCAGGATACACACAGATCCGGATCAATCACAGCACGTCCCTTATCATCACTCTTAATTGCATTCACGCCGCAGTGGTCAAGGCACGGTCTTACCTGATGGGAAATTGCATCGTAAGGACAAACCGCCTTACATTTACCACACTTAATACACTTCTCCTGATCAATAACAGATTTGCCATTCTTCATGGAAATGGCACCTCTTGGGCACACCTCACGACAGGGATGTGCCACACAGCCCATACACTTGTCCGTAACCATATAGCAATTAACCGGGCAGGCATTACATGCAGATGGAATGACCTGCATCAGAGGTGGCTCATAATACTTTTCATCAATATTACTTTCTTCCAGCCCCTGTGTCAGATGAACCGGAGCGTTCTCCGGTCTCAAGGATAATCCCATTGCAAGACGAATACTCTCACGGACAATCGCCCGCTCCCTGTAAATACTCTGATACTCGGATTCATCATAATCTACAATTTTATAAGGCAGTGCCTCAATGTCATCCTTCAGATTTTCTGAATGATACGCAAGAGACGCTACTTCTTTAAAAATACGTCTGCGGTTTTTGCGTACCTGGGTATCGATTCCTCTCATACTCAAACCTCTTATTTTCTTTTAAGTCTATATATTACTCTAATTCTATAGGTTACCCTAATTTTATAGTTTGCTTCTCAAATTATACAGTTTTATAGGCTTAATATAAACTCTGTTTTCCATTCTATGGCTTATTTATAAGTCATGGCGCACTTTTGATAATATACAGTATTGCATACTTTCCATTTGTATATTCTTACACAAACACGGTCGGAAATCAAGGTATAAATCTGATTTTCATCCTGTTATTGTTCACCCATACCCCGTTCCACCATCAAACCTGCCACCGGCATTTTCTCTGGCTGCTGTGTGATTCATCCTTTTTCGGTTGTATACCCAATATTTTCTTTTTCCAACACCAATCCTGCACAAATTCATAGAATATAGTAATAAAAACAGCATACAAGGAGTATTATGCAGGATCGTTTTAAAAGTGAATATATTGATAAATTTCCGGTTGCGATGGCATACGTTCCCTGGCAGCATCTGACTAACGTTTTTGAAAACCTCGAGGAAGCATTTAAAGCAGGAACGATTTTCCCTGAGCTTGAAAAACCTTTCAAGGGAAGGAGATGCGTGAAATGACCAATTTTAATTCTGAACAGAGCCGTCTCCTTCACAACATTGATATCATGGATTTCGTGATTGTCGAAATGAATGAATATCTGGACACACATCCGACTGACCGCGATGCGATCGAATATACCAGGCATTATGTGAGGATGAAAAATCAGGCTATGAAGGAATATGCTGCAAAGTATGGTCCTTTGAGCATTCAGGATATTGATGCAAGTAAACACGATGAATGGAAATGGGCTTTACAGCCATGGCCATGGGAAGGAGAATATTAAGCTATGTGGAAATATGAAAAACGATTACAATTCCCTGTTAATATCAAAAATCCAAATGCAACACTTGCACAGGCCATCATGAGCCAGTACGGAGGTCCTGACGGAGAACTCGGCGCTTCCATGCGCTATCTGTCCCAGCGCTATTCCATGCCTTATCGTGAGGTTGCCGCCATTCTGACGGATATCGGCACAGAGGAGCTGGCCCATCTCGAGATGGTTTCCACTATTGTTCATCAGCTTACCAGAAACCTTTCCATGGAGGAAATTGAAGAGTCCGGGTTTGCAAATTATTATGTGGATCATACGGTTGGTGTATGGCCGATGGCAGCCGGAGGCATCCCTTTTAACAGTTGTGAATTCCAGTCAAAAGGGGATGCAATTACTGACCTGTTCGAGAACATGGCTGCGGAGCAGAAAGCCCGCTCCACGTATGATAATATTCTGCGTCTCGTTCGTGATGACCCGGATGTATGCGAACCGATTAAATTCCTGCGTGCCAGAGAGGTTGTCCACTTCCAACGTTTTGGAGAAGCTCTCCGGATCGTTCAGGATAAACTGGATTCACAGAATTTTTATCAGTTCAATCCTGAATTTGACAAGTGCAAATCATAAGGAATATCATATCAAAAATGTAGAGACAGTTATAAAAGGCGAGGTGTATATCCTCGCCTTATCCTAAAGCTTATACTGAATGAAGTTTTCATTATATTTAAATTCAAAATCAGAATACCGTTTAACTCCCCGGCACCCTCTTCCCTAAGTTGGTTAATTCTCATCATAATAAAACCATCTAATTCATTTTCTGTAAGTCGTTTGAGCTGATCTTCTTTTTCGCTCCTAAATTAAATCCAAAAACGTCATCTGTTCATATTTATCCGGATACTCATGCAAATAGGAAAAGCAGTCCTCTGCTTTATACATAATCCCGTTTTTCCGGCAGACATCTGTAAAAATTTCCATAAGCCGGTCATTATGTGGACTTGGAAGTTCATACGCATTGCCATAAGTTCTGATATACCGCTTCCTCAATCCCGGGAAATGTTCATCCAAAGCCTTGTAAAAATATTCCCGGTTGCCATCCCGCATTGTAACTCCCATGCCAAAGCAGATAATCCCTTTCACACCGGCTCTAACACAGTAATCAAGAATTCCGTTTATATTTTCTTCCGTATCATTAATAAAAGGCAGAATCGGAGACAGCCACACAACCGTCGGGATTCCTGCTTTTTTAAACTGCACAAGTGCCCCAAACCGCTCTCTTGTCGTTGCAACATTTGGCTCTATCCTTTTACATAATGCTTCATCATAAGTGGTCATCGTCATCTGGACAACAGCCTTAGACTTATGGTTGATGGATTGCAATAAATCCATATCTCTCAGAATCCCTGTCGATTTCGTCTGGATCGCCACTCCATACTCATATTGATCAATTAATTCAAGACACTTGCGCGTAAGCTGCAATTCCGTTTCCAGATGCAGATATGGATCACACATAGCTCCCGTGCCTATCATACATTTTTTACGTTTGGATCTTAATGCCTTTTCTAAAAGTTCCGGTGCATTCTTTTTAACCTCAATATCTTCAAATTCATGTGTAAATCCATAACATTTACTCCGGCTGTCACAGTAAATGCAGCCATGAGAACATCCCCGGTAAATATTCATTCCATTACCGGCAGAAAGTATTCCCTTCGCTTCTACAAAGTGCATTTATGGCTTCTCCCCTAATTATGATTATAAAATTCTTCTACATCGCCTTTATTGTATAGGTTGCTCCCCAGTTACGCAACACCTCTACCGAAGAAAATCCTGCTTCATACAATGCTTCTGTTTCATGTTTTACCGTAAGTGGTGTATCATAATGATAAAACTCATGATCTGCAATCCCCCTGTTCTACTTTTAGTACGTTCAGGTTTTGACGATACATCCGTTCCTCTTCATCGGAAGCTGCAAAGTAATCCGTCAGGACAAAATACCCATTCTTTTTTAACGCAGTATGTAGCTTCGCATATAAGGGTATTTTTTCTTCTTTTGTAAAATGATGCAGACTTTCTACAGATACAGCTGCATCATATATACTTTTTCCAAAAGGAACGTCAAAATACGAGCCTACAATCAATGTAATGTCTTTGTTCATAAACTTCTTACGCAGCGCGGACAGCATTCCCTGTGACAGATCAATTCCAGTTATTTTAGCCGATGGGCACAGCCGGTCATATTCCTCCAGCTCCAAGCCAGTCCCACATCCCAGATCCAAAATACTGGCTCCAGCTACAACAGGTAACTGCTTTGCCGTAAAAGGATAAAATTCCTCCGCACCTATAAGATTCGTCCTCATATGCTCGTCATATCCCTCTAATCTGTTTTCAAAAAAATCACTCATTTTTTCTAGCATAGTAGTCTCCTTAACATGCTCAATAATGTATTTCCATAATATTATACTCTCAAATAAAGCTTTCGTATATCCTCATACTTTTTTATATTCATTCAGGTTCTGAATTTACTTTTGCAATCGATACATTCTCCCAGTATAATAATTAATAAAACTTAAGTTTTACATGGTATGAAGATTTATAGAGGTATTGCAATGAATCAAATGTTACATATTGGCTTCAAAGGAAAGAATAATGCATCGTGCATATTAGTAAAATCTATTTCTACGGATAGCTATTTGCTAACAAATTCTTTTGAAGGATTAAAAAGAGATATCGAAAATTTAGATTATTCTTATGATTGTGTTATACTTTTTGGTATAGATAAAAATCTGGTCAACGCTGTACGAATTGAAAAGGCTGCAGAAAAAGAAACCAAAGAGTATTCATTATTAAATTTAGAAAATCTATCTGCACAATTAAATGCTGTTGGCATATCTAATTATTTATCTGATATGCCAACACATTATTTGTGTAACGCCGCATACTGGTATTTATTGCGTAAATTCAATGGAAATGCTGTGCTTGTTCATATCCCCTCAATCAAAAATATTGACGAAAATCTTATGAAAGGTCTTAAAATGGTATTTAGTTAAATTTCTTTCAAATACTCTTCCCCATTTTATAAGCCTGCTGGATATATTCCGTACCTTTAACATCTGTCGGTGCATTCATTCCACACGCCATCACATATCCAGCATCTTCGTTTCCTTCAAAGCAGAAAATATATTGACGATAAGAATCCAGCATGATCTGCATATACTGTTCTCCCGTAGCAGCTCCAGCGGAAAGAAGGAAAAATTTCTTATTGTGTAACAAAGACTGTAATGCAAATGTCCGATCCAGTGTGCGCTTCATCAATGAAGTCCAGGTGTAGTAATACACAGGGGAAGCCAGAACAATAACATCCGCTTCCAGTATCTCCTGATAAATTGTTGCCATATCATCTTTCTGTACACAGTTTCCACCATTGATCTGACATGCTCCACATCCGGCACAATCCTTTATATTCTTCTCTCTCAGTTCTACTTTCGTAACATGATGTCCTGCATCCTTCGCACCACGGGCAAATTCATCTGCCAGTTGTCCGGTTACTCCGTTTACTCTACAGCTTCCATGTAAAATCAATACGTTCATCTTCTTAATTTCTCCAAACCTTTTAACTATCTTTATTTCCAAATTACTTTCTATATTAAAAGCCCCTAAATCTTAAAAACTTAGAGGCTTAATTCTAAACATTTATTTTTTTAATAAGCTTTGCCAATCCACTTTGTTATACAAAACTCTGATTATGTACACTACATTATTTCGCAGATCATAATAATAAAAAATGTTATAACTATCAAAATATGTCATTCGTAAACCAACACTTCTTAAAAGTTCATCGTCTATCAGTGGATGAGCTGTTGGATATTCACTTAGCTTTTCAGCGGCATCTAATATGCCATCGGATATTCTTTGAGCTGCTTGAGGATTGCAAAGGTCAACGAAGATATAGTATTCTATGTCCAACAGATCATATTCTGCCGGTTCAGTAAATACTACATTAGCCACGTTCATCTCTCCTGTTTTTCAATTTTTCTCTTACTTCATCGATTGTAATGGTTCTGCCATCCTGCATTGCCTTATAGCCTTCGCCAATCAAACGATAAAATTCCAACTTTGCAGTGTCAGTTGGTTCAACTATATGCTGTGGATTTGTTGCTAACATACAACCACTCCCTTTCTTGATTTTAAATATACCATATTTCTTCACCTTCAACAATCACGTATTACTCAAATTTATTTTAACTTATTATATGCAGTGGAGTTGCAAAGCACTCGTCTAATTGCTTATAAAAAACAATTATATCATTTTCTTTGCCCCCGTTTGACAATATAATTATAACATACCAAAGGTTTTATTGTAAATATTATTCGAACATTTGTTCCGTTTTCTTTTGAACCATGATATCGCATCTGACAACTCTATTCCACTACACTTTTCCATTAAACACAAAAAAGCAACCAATTTTTCTTTCTCAACTCAATATTGTTCCGCAATCCTCGCAGCCAGTTCTTCCAGGTACATCCACCGATCCATCTTTTCTTCCAGCAGCTTTTCGGTTTCCTCTTTTTCGGCTGTCAGTTGATTCAGTTTTACGAAGTCTGTGGATACGGCGGCCATTTCCTCATCGAACTTCCCGATCTTTTCCTCCAATGCTGCTATATCCGCCTCTATGGTTTCATAATCCTTCTGCTCCTGATAGGTAAATTTTAACTTCTGCGGTCCACGGGTACGCTGTCCCTTCTGCCCGGTCTGGGTATCCGTTTTTGCGCAGTTCCCATTTCCTGTTTTTCTGGTCTGTGCCGCTTCCTCTGCCGCCTTTTCTTCCTTCCCAGCGAGTTTTTTCAGGGAATAATCGGTATAGCCGCCTTCGTATTGTCTGAGTTTTCCATCCTCTTCAAAGGCAAAAATCCGCTTCATCGTCCGGTCAAGGAAATACCTGTCATGCGATACGGTAACAACAATGCCTTCATACCGATCCAGATAGTCCTCCAGGATCGTCAGCGTGGCAATGTCAAGATTATTGGTCGGCTCATCCAGCAAAATGAAGTTCGGGGACGTTGCCAGAACCCGAAGCAGATTCAGCCGCTTCTTTTCCCCGCCGGACAATTTCCCGATGAGGCTGTACTGCTTCTCCGGAGGAAATAAAAACCGGTCCAGCATAACGGAGGCCGACACTGGTCCATCCACCGTCTGGATATATTCTGCCCGCTCTTTCACATAATCAATCACTCTCTGGTTAGGATCCATGTAGGACAGGTCAATTTCCTTCCCATCTGCTGAGTTTTCCGAAGCGATCTCCTGCGCATAATATCCCATTTTCACGGTCTGACCGATCATGATCGTTCCGGAATCCGGAGGGATAAGTCCTGCAATCATTTTCATCAGCGTCGATTTTCCGCAGCCGTTAGGTCCGATAAATCCAACCCGGTCTCTCTTCAAAAAGATATAGGAAAAATCGTCAATCAGTGTTCTTTCTCCATAGGATTTGCAGATATGCAAAAGCTCCACAGTCGTTTTTCCCATTCTTGTGGAAATGGAACTTAATTCTACCTGGGAATCCTGTGTCGGCGCCTGCCGGTCCCGCAGTTCTTCGTAACGCTGAATATGCGCTTTCTGCTTGGTAGACCGCGCTCTGGCTCCCCTGCGTATCCATTGAAGTTCCACACGCAGGATTGATTGACGCTTCCGTTCACTGGCTGCTTCCATATCCTGCCGTTCCGTTTTCAATTCCAGAAAGCCCGAATAATTAGTCTGATAGCTGTAAATTTTCCCTTTGTCAATCTCGATGATCCGGTTGCACACGCTGTCCAGAAAATACCGGTCATGGGTGACCATGAGGAACGCGCCTTTCCACTTTTTCAGATAATCCTCCAGCCAGTCAGCCATGTCATTATCCAGATGGTTGGTCGGCTCATCCAAAAGCAGAATATCGGCCGGCGAAAGAAGCGCCGAAATCAGCGCAAGCCGCTTTCTTTGTCCTCCGGATAACTGGCCTGCCGGCTGCATAAAATCCTGAATTCCAAGCCGGGTCATCATCGTTTTGGCTTCGCTCTCTATGGACCAGCGGTTTTCTTCCGTGACATTTCCCTGCAATACACATTCCAGACTGCTTTTGTCCGCTGCAAATTCCGGATGCTGCGGAAGGTAACGCATTACCACATGATTTGCAATCGTAATGTTACCTTCTTCCGGCTCCTCTGTTCCCATAATCATCTTCAGCAACGTTGTCTTTCCGGTTCCGTTAATGCCGATGACGCCAACCTTTTCTCCCTCCTGCAGGGAAAAGGAAGCATCCTCAAACAGCTTTCTTTCCGTATAGGATTTCGTCACATTCTCTATATTAATCAGATTCATGCTCCTGCCTCTTTCTATTGTCCTTTTTCACTTTTATCTAGGGATTCCGTCTACCAATACCATTCCGTCCGCCGTAAATTAGTAAATGGCCTGCTGTTTCGTATCCGTCCTGCTTCTTCCAGATCCAGATCCGCATATAAAATCTGTGCTTACCCAAAAACTCCCGGCACCTGTAAGATTCATTGTATCGAACAAGTGCCGGGAGATCAAGCTGATCTTGTATTTCATATTAAGTTCATGTTACAGTTCAGCCCTGCTCATTCATAAGCTGCCGGATTGTACAGATTGGTTAGCAAATATACGTGCTTTCCGGCAACTTATTCCAGCATGATGCTTTTTACGGACTGCCGTTCAATCTTCCCGGAATAAACATACAGAATCAGTTCGTAAGCAAGGAGAAAGGTTACAAGGGAAACCAGCATGGCCTTCCAGTCAAAATGGAATTCCGGCATTGTCTCCCAGTCTGCAAATATCACATCTACCATGATCCGCAGCAGCACGTACTGATACAGCGTCCCGATCAGAAAGCCGACATAGGAAACCGGACGGTAACCGCCGAAAACAGACCGGCTGCACTCGGTTTTCGAATAGCCGAATACCTTCATCATTGCAATCGTTTGGGTATTGGCATTTAAAACACTGGTTAAAGACATCAGAAGCGTCATAAAGGCAAGTATCAACCCAATGGAAAGCATAATCCACGCCATCTGTTCACTGGCCAAATCGTCCATCGCCATAGACATCTGTGTCATGGCAGAAAAGCAAAAAGCAGAAAAGCCAACAAAAAATACCAGTATTTTCCGGCTGTGCAGCGTACTTTTCCTTAAGCCTGAAAGGAAAGAATCCTCCTCCTTATCCCTGGTAAAGTGCTTCCCTTTGCTATGCTTCCTTTCCTTAAGCAGATCAAGCACCGGGCAGTTCAGATCAAGGTACGCATAGAATACCGCAAGAAGCATAAAGAACAATGTCGGCAAAACAACAAGGAAAAGAACCAGGTTTCCATGAAACTGCGGCTCCAGATCCGGAAGAATCTTCTCCTTATTCATAACCCGGTAAAAGGTTGGCAGGTAAAGCCATGCAGCCCCAAATCCGATCCCTGCTCCTGCAAGCACACTGAAGCCAAACACCCAGAAGCTTTTTGCAATATGTAACCGGGAATAGCCAAGCGCCTTCAGAATTCCAAGCTCTTTTCCATGTGTATCAATATAATTCTTAATATAAAAGACCAGCAGAATTACTGTGGTAATGATCAGACAACCGCCGCTCACCCCAACAACAACCTTAGCGGTTCCCATCTGTGCCTCATAAAACACAATTTCCTGATATGCGGTGATTATTTCCCCGATTGCCGGCAGATCCATTTTGTAGTTTAAAAAGATAGTGCATACAAACGCAGCACAAAGAGTTACCACCGTGATTGCAGCCAGCTTACCCAGATCTTTCATTCCAATCATCCAGACTCACCATCCTATCTCATATGCGGTTTTCTGTGTCTGCGTCGTATAGACCTCCGACACCTTCCCATTGTTCATCCGGATCACAGTTTTCGCCATTTCCGCAATATTCAGATTATGCGTTACCATGATAATCGTGAATCCGTATTCCTTCTGCAATTCACTGATATACTGCAGAACCTGCCGTCCGGTATCTTCATCCAGGGCACCCGTAGGTTCGTCCAAAAATAAAACCTCCGGTCTTTTGGCAAGTGCTCTGGCAACCGATACACGCTGCTGTTCCCCACCCGACAATTCGCTGGGGAATTTGTAAAGCTTGTTTTCCAGTCCAACTTCTTTAAGAATGGCTTTATAATCGCTGTTTACGGCAAGATCTGCTCCCATCTTCACATTTTTGCCTACATTCATGTTCTGCAGAAGATAATACTGCTGAAAAATAAAACCGATCTTCTTTCTCCGGAAGGCCGTCAGCTCCTTGTCCGTAAGTCCTGTGATTTCGGTATCATCATAAAAAATCTGACCGCTTTCTGCCCGTTCGAGTCCCGATAATACATTCAGTAATGTGGACTTGCCGGATCCCGATGCTCCCAGAATCACAACGAAATCTCCATCCTCAATCGTCAGACTGATATTTTTCAAAACCTGAAAGCGGCTTTCCCCACTTCCATAAAATTTATTGATTTCTCTGGCTTTAATCATGCTTTTCCCCCTTTAATTCCTGAATGAGCAGTCCCCTAAAGACCTCTGCCATCATCTGTTCAATTTCTTCTTTCGTAAACCGGCACATCTTCGTTGCACACAATGCGGCAATTCCATGTGAATAAATCCATAAATGCCGGTAAATTCTCTCTGCCACCGCTTCCTCAAGCTGATATCCCTCCATCAGGGAAGAAAGTATTTTTTCATAATTGTCATCGATCACAGGAAGTACATGCCGGACATCCAGAATCTCCCCCTGCTCCTTCATAAAGAGAATCTGAAACAGCTTCGGCTCCCGGATGGCAAAGAGAATATACTGTGTACCAACGCCACGGAATGCAGGTGTTTCCCTAAGTCCTCTCTCCACATATTCTGCATACAGCCTCTTCGCTGCCCCAATCACTTCCTCCTGCACCTCTTCCATACTGGTAAAGATACTGAAAATTGGTTTCGGCGAGGAACCGAGCCTTCCCCCAAGTGCTCTTGCCGTAAGCTCGGAAAACCCTTCTGTCCGCACCATTTCGAATGCGGCCTGTATGATTTCTTCTTTCGTAAATTTACATTTCGGTGGCATCTCCCATTCTCCCTTCGGTTTGGAAACATTCCTATTTTGAAATTTTTATTAAGAAACATTTGTTTTGCAACATCTGTTTCTTATTATACAGAAACATTCACATCATGTCAAGGACCATTCATAACAAATTATCCTGTGCTCCTGTAAAAGCAATATTTACAGACAAAAAACAGGCAGCCTTTGTTATAAGACAAACTGCCTGTAAGCCCTCTTCTGTATGGTTCGCACTCAGCTCGAAATAACCTCGCTGAGTGCATTTTACCTTGATCCCGGCAGCCGGTGCCGGAACAGTACACGTGACAGTGCTCTTCCGTTAAAGGGAAACAAAGGATACATATAGCTCTTTTTTGCAATGGTCTGGTTGGAAAATAATACAACCACACAGAAGATTACGGCTGTGATATATCCAAAGACACCAAAGATAGCTGTCATAACCAGATTAATCATTCTCATAAATTTCACTGCATAGCCAAGCTCATAGCTGGCCTGGGAATAGCTTGCAATCGCCACAAATGCCATATAAAGCATGACCTCGGAATTAAACCAGCCGCTGTTTACCGAGAACTCTCCCAGGACAAGCGCCGCCATCACACTTAAGGGCGTGCTTAACATATTGGGCGTATTTACGGCTGCAAGCCGCAGTCCGTCAATCGCCAGCTCCAGCATCAGGAACTGCCAGATCAGAGGAATATTAATATCTCCCTGTACTGCAATAAATTCAAATCCGTGAGGAATCCACTGCGGATACTGCATCAGCAGTAAAAAGGTCGGTGTCCAGAAATACGTCAAAATGGCAATAATCATTCTGGCAATCCGAAGATACGTTCCGGTAATCGGTGGAAAATAATAATCATCAGCCTCTTCTATTACATCAAATACGGATGTTGGAGTAATCATGGCTGATGGTGAATTGTCCACCAGTATGACCACATCCCCTTCCAGAATCTGTGCCGCCGCAGTATCCGGCCGTTCGGTAAATTTGAATTTAGGGAACGGATTGATCCACCGCTTTTTATATAAGCATTCCGCAAGGCTTTCCTGATTCATCGTTAAGGCATCCGCATGAATGTGACTGATTTTATTCTTGATATCATTTAAAAAATCATGATCCACCCGGTCGTTCATATAGCACAGGACAATGTCCGTCTGCGAGCTTTTCCCGGCCTTCATAATTTCCATGCGAAGATCTGTGCTCCGGATTCTTCTACGGATCAGTGCAGTGTTAAAAACAACGGTTTCCACGAACCCGTCTTTGGAGCCCCGGAGCGTTTTGTCCTTTTCCGGTTCTGATACACTTCGCGCCGGATAGCTTCTGGAATCAATTAAAAGGCATTCCTCATAGCCATCAATAAATAAAGCAAATACTCCGGAAAGAATAAAATAGATAATCTCCTTCCATTCTGAATTCAGATCAACCTCCACATAGGGAATCTTCTTTTTTGACATTTCATGTGCATTTTCCGGCAGATCCTCTTCCTTCATATCCATAAAATACTGAAGCATTTTCTGCATCAGTTCATCCTTGCAAAAGCCATCAATAAAGTACATACAGGCTTCTCTTCCTCCAATACGGATTACCCTGTATACCACGTCAAAATTCTGATTGACTTTCAATTGATCATTCAGATAATTCATATTTTCTGAAAGAACCGCACTCATTTTTTCACACATAAAAAACTCCTTCCACGCTCATTCCGGTTTAGTACCATTATGAGGTAAAAGGAGTTATTTTATGCGTAACCATTCAAAGCCATACAAAATTGCCTTTTGTGAATGCCCGTCCGTGTTTCCAATGCCGCTTACGTCTACTGCTTTCCAGTACTTCCGAAACGGCTTGCGTCTACTGCTTTCCAGTGCTTCCGAAACTGCTTGCGTCTACTGCTTTCCGGTGCTTCCAAAGCCACCGCGATCCGTACTGCTTAAGGATACTACTTCATCAAAAGCTATCTTCGGCTGGTTCTCCATGATACGGAACTGGCAGATCCGGTCGTTAAAGGAAATATGCGTATCCCGGACAGCCAGAGCCGGCATAAACCACTGATCGTTATCTCCGCAGTAAGAACAGTCTACCACACCCTGATGATTGGTCTGGATAATTCCAAAATTCTTAAAGGTTGAGCTTCTTGGAACAATATGTGCCTCATATCCTTTCGGAAGCTGCATGGCAACTCCTAACGGTATCAGCTTGAATTCACCCTGTTTAAGATCCACATCCTCGGCGGCACGCAGATCAATCCAGTCCGATTTTCCATCTATATAAGCGAGTTTTTCCAGCTTGTCATTAAAATATTTGATTTTGATTGTTTCCATGAATTTATTTCCTTTTCGCTTTCATATATCTTGCTATGCCATTCATACGACGACACTTTTTCATCTTACAGCCAGGTTTCTTTATACCCATATATTGCTTAGCTTCAAATGCAGCTTTTGTACTTATGCATAATCTCTGCAGTGCAAAACCGGTATCATCGGATCCGTCTGCTTCAGGGACTTCTGTACATCAATCACACGCTGGTTGCTGCTTCCTTTCCACAGGAGCTTGACATCCTTTTTATCTACCTGAAATTCTCCATCTACCAAAACATCCACATACTGCATAATCGCATAGTGAAGAATATTCTCCCAGGAATCCCCTGTATATAACCAGATCGTTTTATCCGGATATTTCTCCTTGATTTCGGCCATCAGGTTGCGTACATCCAGACGGTTTGCTGCATGAAGCGGATCCCCTCCGGAAAAGGTAATCCCGGAAATATAGGACTTATCCAGCTGATCAAAAATTTCCTGTTTGGCAGCATCATCAAACAACAGTCCGCCTGCCGGATCCCAGGTAACAGGATTCTGGCATTCCTTACAGCAGTGGGAACAGCCTGCAACCCACAAAACGACACGAAGTCCGTCACCGTTTAACATATCATCCTTGGTAATATTGTGATATCTCATTCCCTACATACTCTTCCTTTCTGCAATTTCTGCCATTTTTGCTTCATTCAGACGAGTATCTCCATGCACTCTGGAATAGGAAAGGTAACCATTCATACGTTCAATCTTGGTTAAGTTCCGGCTTCCACACTTCGGGCAGACATCCATTTCCAGTTCCTGATGCCCACAGTCATCACAGTAAGCTAAAGAAAGATTGACACCCTCATAGAATCCCATATCCATAGCACGGCGGATCAGAGTTTTAATTGCTTCGATATTATAATCAATCGGGTATTTTACATACTGGATTTTACCACCATTACTCAGCTCCCAGAAACGATATTCCAGATCCTGCTTCTCAATCGGTGTAATATCCTCGGATACATGACAGTGGAAGCTGTTGGAAACATATTCCCTGTCGGATACCCCTTCAATAATTCCGTATTTTGCACGGAACTGCTTTACCTGTAAGCCGCACAGGCTCTCTGCAGGTGTTCCATAAATCGCATAAAGATTGCCATCCTCTTCTTTATACTCATTGATCTTCTGGTTGATATGCTCGAGAACCTCCAATGCAAACTGTCCGTCCTCAACAAGGGACTTGCCGTTATATAATTCCTGCAATTCGTTAAATGCCGTAATACCAAAGCTGGCAGTTGCAGACTTTAAAATCGGCTTGATCTTATCCGTAAGCTTTAAATGTCCTCCCAGAAAACCACCCTCACAGTAAGCAAGCGGATTGGTGGAAGCACGCATTTCTCCAAGATATGCATAGGTACGGATATGAAGCTGACGGATCAGATTTAAATAATAATCCAGCACTTCATAGAAGTCCCTGCTTTCCTGTCTGGACTTTGCCAGAATCATGGGTAAATGAAGGGATACGGCACCAATGTTAAAACGTCCGACGAAAACAGGCTCATCCTGATCATCTGCCGGATGCATGCCGCCTCTTACATACCAGGGAGAAAGAAACGCACGGCATCCCATCGGGGAAATGACCTTGCCATATCTCTTATACATGCTCGCAATATAACCCTTTCCGGTGAGGGATAACCAGTCCGGATACATGGTCTTCGCGGAGCACTTTACTCCGGCCTCAAATACATCCTCAAGCTCCTTGCCGGGGCCATGCAGGTTTTCATCATATAAAAAGACAATCTTCGGGAACAGAACCGGCTTCTTGCAGTCCTTCTTACCCTGTCCCTTGCGTCGTACATTTAAAAGGGAAATCGTTGCAAGACGGGCGAAACGTCCGGTACCGATTCCTGCAGTAACTGTGATAAACGGGTAATCCCCACGGGAGCTTGCCACCGTATTGAACTTATACTCCCATCCCTGGAAGCCCTGCTCAAATTCCCGCTTCACATCAGCATACGCTTCTGCCTCTGCAGTCTGCTGGTCAATTCCAAGATTCAGATATTTCTTCAGACTCTTCTGATAGGTTTTCTCTGCATAGGGCTCTAAAATCTTATCTACCTCCGGCACAGTAAAACCGCCGTACTGCTGGCTTGCTGCGCTCAATACAATATCACCGATTACGTCAAAGGCAACATCCAGGGTCTTCGGCTCATTGTACCAGATATTTCCCATTTCAAAGCCGCCGGTCAGTACATTTGCCACGTCAAAAAGACAGCAGTTCATGGTATCGCGGCGTGCAGACATATCATGCACATAAATATAGCCGTCACGGCATGCCTGAATTTCCTCTGTGGTCATAAAAAACTTCTGATATAATTCCTTGTTAAACTGATTGAAGATCAGGCTTCTCTTCGTGGAAACAAGGGCACTGTCAGTATTGGCATTTTCCTTGTCACCAACATACATAATGGACTGGCTCTTTTTATACACATCATCCATCATGCGGACAAAATCCTGCTTATAGTTCCGGTAATCACGATAGCTCTTGGCAACGATGGGCTTCACATCTTCAAGAGCGCTCTCCACAATATTATGCATAATCGGAATCGGGATCTGATCCTGCTCCAGCTCATTCACCTTATCAATGACATACTGACAGATATGCTTCTTTTCATCCTCTGTAAATTTAGTCAGTGCACGGTAAGCACTCTTTCCTACTGCATCAATGACCTTCTGTACATTAAAGCTTTCCAGGCTTCCATCCTTCTTGATTACCTTAACATCCCGCTCCGGTCTGAACTTCTCCCCATAGCCTGCAGCTTCTTTCTTCTCATCCATACTACTCATGACAACCCCTCCATCCATTTATTTGATACTGTTTCATAATATTACTCTTATGTTTCTTAACAAAACCGTAGCTGTTCAGATCCCCATTCGTAAAACCACAGTCTGATCGTTCCAGTACGGCTACCAATATCTAGTATTACTTTCGAATAGCGATATCAATATCTAGTATATTAAATTGTATCTTCCTTGTCAATGCAGGATATGAATTCTTCCACTTTAATTCAGAAGAACATCCATATTTCGTCAAAAACTATATTTCATACCGGTTCAGAATTTCACGTAAAAACTCCTGATACTGCCTTGTCACATCAGCTGGTGCGGTAATCTTAATCCGGCTTCCGAGCCCTGTGAGCCATCCAAAAAACTGGGGACTGACACAGACTGAAATTCTTGCTGAAATCTCATCCTCCGAGATCTTCCGCACATCAATTTCTTTTCCAAACCGGTCAAAAAGGACACCGGACAGTGTATCAGACAGCTGCAGCGTAACCCGCTGTGTCTCTCCTCCAAACATCCCGAATGACTGGTTCGTATACTCGGCAATATCGAACTTCCTGAATTCCTCCGAACCCTTTCTCACCTGACCTTCAAGCTCCCGGATCCGGTTCATCTTATCGACACGGAAATGCTTGATCTTCTCTTCTTCATCATCAAACGCAATAAGATAATAATTTTCTTCCTTCCAGGTCAGTGCCCAGGGACTCACCCGGTATTCCTTCCCGTTATGCCGCGGGACAAATTCCTTCTTCGCATTCCATTCCATGTAGATAAAAGAAATCGGTACATTGTCCTGTATCGCATTATGAATGTGATCCACATTATAATAAATACTTTCGTTCTCCGTTTTAATGCGGCTTGCCACAAAGACCTGACGCTGCAGCTGCTTTGCTTCATAGGGACCGGCAAGCGTCTCAATCTTATGAATAAGCTCTCTTGACTTCTTCTGGGTGATAAAGCGCGAAGACTGCACTGCATCTACTAAAAGCTTTAATTCCGGCAGCTCAAATTCACGGCTCGCCAGGTAATAGCCGCCTCCTGTTTTCGCCTTTTTATTCACAATATCATATCCAAAATCCGTAAGACATTCGATGTCATTGTAAATGCTCTTACGCTCCGCGCTTACCTCATACTTCTGCAGCTCACCGATAAGCTCCTGTGCTGAAAGACAGTGGGATTCATCTGTTTTCTCCGACAGAATTTTGAGCAGATATAACATTTTCAGTTTCTGATTGCTACCCTTAGACATTTTTAATGAATTCCTTCTTTCACGTACTCTACATTACCTGCTGTACTAAATTCGGACTGCATCTTTGACTTGTCCTCATTAAGTACACAGGTATCGCTTTACATCAAAGAGTTGCCTGACAACTCTTTGCGCGCTGATGTGCGCAAGCTTTAGCTTGCATAATTCATCTGCACATCAGTCGCATCCTCGCGGAGCGTTTTGATTTGTAGGATTGCGCAGCATTCCTATAAATCAAAAAAGGCCCGCGTAAGCGGACCCTTCGTACTGTGTAACAGCTTATGATGCGTTATCCGTTGCTTCCTTCGCAGCTTCTGCTTCCTGCTTATCTTTACGTTTCCGTAAGGTCGTTCCAATAAAAATCGCAACCCCGCAGAGAGCCACAATAATCACCATCACAAGTAAATATGATAAAAATTCATTCACAAATGCAATCAGATTGTTCATATTCCTACCAAGACCTTTCTTCAAATACTGTATCATATTTTATCATTTCACATATTCTTAGTCAAGCATCTGCCAGTGGGAGTTTCGTACGAATTCCAATGCCATCTGCTCGGCTTTCTGAATGATATCCTCCTGATAACCCATGATGGATAACAGGCGGATTGCATTTCTCGTCGTTGCCTTTCCGGGTAACAGCTGATAGCTGAAGGTAACATCTCCATCCGTAACCTCTTCCCTGAAATGATAATTCTCATACCGGTCTTCCAAAAGACTTGTCAGCTCAATATCATGGGTGGCCACAAAGCACATACTGTTTTCTGAATTCAGGCTTTTTAAGATCTGGGAAGAAGCGGCAATCCGTTCTACAGTATTTGTTCCGCGAAGCACCTCATCCACGAAGCACAACACCCTGTATTCCTTATGTGCTATGAGATCCAGTATTCTCTTAATGGACTTGATTTCCACCATATAGTAGCTTTCCCCATGCAGCACATCATCCTTTAAGGACATGGAAGAACAGATACGGAAAAAGCAGGTTTCAAATTCGCCCGCCAGACAGGTATGAATGCTCTGTGCCAGAAGGGCATTTATTGCAACCGTTTTTAAGAAGGTCGACTTACCGGAAGCATTCGAACCGGTAATCAGCATACCCTTTCCGGTCTCAAAAGTATTTCTGACCGGGTCAGTCAGCATCGGATGATAACCATCCACCATCCGGATTCTTCTTTCCTCATGAAAGGAAGGAACACAGAAGTCTACCAAATAAGCTCTGTACTCTCCGATCGCAATACAGCTTTCAATATAACCATAATGAGTAAGAAACGTATCCACCGCGTCCAGGTGCCTGCGCACTTCACCGAGCATCTGGTTAAATTTGATCAGATCGATATGAAATCCCATCCGAAAGAAATCCATAAGCATATCCAACGGACTTCCGCTTCCGCCTGCCCTCGTTCCGCTCATGACAATTCCGGAGCCTCGCTGAAATCTGTCCATCTGCCGAAACGCCAGTTCCATCTCCTCGAATTCTTCTCCCAAACACTCCGCCCTGTGCTTTTTGAACTCCGGATAAATATTAAGCAGCCGGAAGATATAAGCAAAGCTTGTAATATACGGTTCAATTTCCTTTTTCATACCAAAGTACGTGACATTGTTATAGATCACGACTGCAAGCAAAGCAAGAATTCCCACTGAAAAGTTCACAACCATAATTCCGATTGAGATAAGCATCAGAAGCAAAGCCAGATAATGCTTCCGATTGCTCCGCTCTCCAAGATCATCGAGATAATCCAGATAATCATAAATGGAAAATTTGCCTATCTTGCCAAGCTTCGAAAAAATAAACTGCAGCTCTTCCCGCTCTTCCATATGGGTGTCAAAATAGCAGATCACCTCTTCCATATGAACAAGATATGTTTCCTCAAGCTGCGGGTTACGCAGCAGATAATACAGATACTCCTCACCTGCGGAAGAATAGGTATAGTTCATCTGCTTAAACACCTCATCCATATTCAGATCGCACCAGGTAATTTCATCAATCGGAAATTCTCCGGCATGTTTATCCGAATAACGACAGATATGCGTAAACCACTCCGGTCTGTATTCCCGTTCCAGCTTCTTACCATAATCCGTATGCAGACGCTTTCGGAACCGTTTCTGTTCCTGACGGTAATCGTATAAGCCTTTTAAGAAAAGCAGAATCAGAATACCTAAAAGCGCTGCTGCAAAAATCACATATTCCATAATTTCCCTACTCCCAAAGCTTCTGTAATGATTCCTAAGTAAAAAGCTGTGAAAAGCAATTCTTTCCACAGCTTTTATCAGGTTCGCTAATTCTTATGTTTCCATTCCGGCCTTAGTCCATAACAAAGACTTTGATATTCTCCTCGAGGTCATTCGCAATCACATTCAGATGCTTTGCTTCCTGTGCAACATTTCCAATCGTGTTTCCAACTTCTGCAGCAGATGCAGAGGTTTCTTCCGTACTTGCAGCATTTTCTTCTGCAATTGCCGTCAGGTTCTGGACAACATCCACGACCTTCACTCTTGCGCCATCCAGATCCTTTGTCTTTGCAGCAATGGTACGGATTCCATCAATGGACTTGGCAATGCCGTCATTGACATCACGGAAGGAGGATTCCGTATTAGATACATATTCATCCTGCTTTCCAATGACTTCCTTCACTTCCTCCATGGTCTCTACGGATTTTTCAGAATCGGAAATCAGTTCATCAATAATTAATGCAATCTGTCTTGCAGATTCATTGGACTGCTCCGCAAGCTTCTGGATCTGGGATGCGACAACTGCAAAGCCTCTTCCCTGTTCTCCCGCACGCGCTGCCTCAATCGAAGCATTTAAAGAAAGAAGGTTTGTTTCTTCTGCAATATCGGTAATGATATCGGTTGCTTCCTTAATCTTCATGGCAGAGGTATTCGTGGTATTAGTCTGTTCATAAATCACAGAGATTGCATCCTTGGTCTGCTGGTTGATTTTATTCAGTTCATCGAGAATCTTCATGGCATTCTCACCAGCAGAACGCATGGCTCTTGCACTGTTACGGAGATCTTCAATCTCATTATTGGTTTCTTCAATCATATTTCCCATCAGAATAACATTCTCGGTAGCGGTCTGTGTCTCCTGTGCCTGGGAGGTTGCTCCCTGTGCGATTTCAGAGATTGCCTTATCGACCTGCTCTACGGATTCTGCGGTCTGGGAAGCCAATTTGTTCATGGACTGCGCTGCATCATACAGTTCACCGCTTCCGGTACGAATCTTCTCAATGGTGGTTTTCATTTCCTTACGCATACGGATTAAGGCACGCGCCATAACACCGACTTCATCTTTCTTTTTTCCGAGAAGATTAAGAACACCGTCATCACGGAAGTCCATATCTGCCATTGCACCGACATTTCTGGAAATCCGGATAATCGGATCCACGAACATGGCAATCAGGAAATATGCCGCAATCAGAAATAAAAGTAATGCGGCAAACATATAGGCCTTGGGAATGGATGGGATCAGACAGATCACTGCTGTTAAAATGACAACTACAAATACAAGAAATACGATTTTGGTCTTAATAGAATTAAAAAAGCCAACCCGTTCTCTGTTTTTAATTCGTTCTTCAATCAACTGTCTGAATTCTTCTTTTGTCTCTTTTTTCATGGAATACCCCTCCGGTTTCATTATGTATATAATATCAATTCTGAATATCCTTGCATATTGTACCACAAATCGCTGCAAAATCAAAGATATTCTGTAATTATTCAAATTCTGTATATCTATGTTAGTGATCACAAAGCTTACGGGTAATTTCCTCACATGTCTGATAAATTTTTCCAGCCTGCAGTTCTTCCGCAAAAACTCCGTTTTCATACAGAATCTTTCCATTTACCATTGTCATCTTTACATTAGCTTTGCTTCCACTGTATACAAGATTCTTGCAGATATTGTGAATCGGCTGCATATTGGGCTGTTTTAAGTCAATCCGGATCATATCGGCATATTTTCCTGCTGCTAACACATCACAATCCTTAAGTCCCATGGCATGCGCTCCATTTACCGTTGCCATTTTCAATACTTCTTTTGCATCTACCGCAGAAGCGTCCATTTCCCTGACCTTTGCAAGCCCGGTTACCAGAAACATCTCCCGGAACATATCAAGACAGTTATTGCTGGCAGGTCCATCTGTTCCGATTGCAACCGGAATTCCACGCTTCAAATATTCTGTAACCGGTGCAATACCGCTTGCCAGCTTCAGATTGGATGCCGGATTCGTCACAATACAGAGTCCGCGTTTTTTCATAATCCGGAGATCTTCTTCCGTCATATGCACTCCATGATAAATTCCACCACCATAGTCAAACATATGAATGGAATCAAGAAAAGCAAGCGGGGTCATGCCATAACGCTCCTTACAGCCCTCCACTTCGGCTTCAGTTTCTGCAAGGTGGGTAAAGACCGGTGCCTGATATTTCTGTGCCAGGGAAGCCACCTGTTCCAGCAATTCCCGGCTGCAGGTATATTCCGCGTGAAATCCCAGGAAATATGAATTAAGGCTCCCGGGCTGATTCAGCTTCTGATACATTTCCTCCATCAGTTTAAGGGACTGGCTGAAATTATTCAGTGCGCTCACCTGTACGCATCGCATCCCCATATCTTCAAAGGACCTTGCAATACTCTCCGGTGTAAGATACATATCAAACACGGCTGTCACGCCACTTGTCAGATATTCCAGTATGGCAAGCCTGCTTAATTCATAAATATCCTCCGGCGTCATCTTTGCTTCCACCGGAAAGATCTGTTCATTAAGCCATTCATTAAGTGGCAGGTCATCGGCATAGGAACGCAGCGCCGTCATGCCGGAATGTGTATGGGCATTCTTAAAGCCCGGCATTAACAAATCTCCGTCACAGTCGATTTCACGGTTAAATTCGAGGTCTTCTCTTTGCAGCTTCCGACAGATTTCCTGCTTTGTGGCAGATGGTCCGGCATACAGAATCCGTGTTCCCTCTGTCCAGACCTCTCCCATCGTAATTTCCATTCCTTCCTCCATGGAAAGGATTCTTGCATTAAAAAAACGTAATTTCATCGAAACCCTCTTTTCTTAACTACTTTAAACAGATAACTGTTCGCCTCCAAAGCTCTCCGGAAGGAGCTGTTCTAAAGTAAAGACCTGATACTCCTCCACACTCTTTGCCACAATGATGAAAAAATCATTCGGCTTAACAAATTCGCGCATTACCTGCCTGCAGACACCACAGGGATAAGAATACCGGGTAAGTGCCTCTCCCCTCGGACTTCCGGCAATAGCAATCGCCTTGAATTTCAAGCTTCCTTCACTGACTGCCTTACTGATCGCACATCGTTCTGCACAAATCCCCGGTGTAAATGCAGCATTCTCAATATTACAGCCGGTATAAATCCGCAGATCATTCGTAAGAAGTGCCGCTCCTACCATATAGCCCGAATACGGCGCATAGGCCTTCTTTCTTGCCTCCATGGCGGAAATAATCAGATCGGTAACAGGAATGCTCTCCAGATGAAACATAGCCTTTCCTCCTTTTCCCTAAAATGCTGCAATGCTTTCGGTAACGAGCTGTTCAAACAACGGTGCTGCCTTGGCAGAGGCTTCCTGTACCTCCTCATGGGTCAGCGGCTGTTCATTCATTCCGGCTGCCGGATTGCAGACACAGGAAATTCCACAGATCTTCATCCCCATATGGTTTGCCACAATGGCTTCCACTACGGTACTCATGCCTACCGCATCCGCACCAAGCGTCCGCAGCATACGGATTTCTGCCGGAGATTCAAAGGAAGGCCCGGTAAGCTGGACATAAATGCCCTCTTTTAAATCAATCCTCTGTTCCTTTGCCTTATTGCGGATAATCGCCTGTAAATCTTCATCATAAACACTGGTCATATCCGGGAACCGTACCCCGAACTCGTCCGCATTCGGTCCGATCAGCGGATTCGGTGCAAAGCAGGATATGTGATCGGTAATCAGCATAAAGTCTCCTGCCCGGAAATTCCAATTGATTCCACCTGAAGCATTTGTAAGAAATAAAACCTCTGCTCCCATCATTTTCATCAGACGGGTTGGCAGAACCACATCCGATATGGAATATCCTTCATAGTAATGAACCCGTCCCTTCATACATACCACAGGAACCCCCTTCACATAGCCGAAAATAAATTTACCGGCATGTCCCGGTACGGTAGACACCGGAAAATCTTCGATTTCCTTATAATCAATCTCTCCCTTTACTTCCATCGTGTCTGCATAATTACCCAGCCCTGACCCAAGCACTAATGCAACCCTTGGCATAAACGGGATCTTGTCCTTAATACTTTCATAGCACCTTGTAACCTTCTCATATACCTGATTCATTGCATACCCTCTCTTTTTCAATTAATATCATTTCATAATTGCTTTTCAATTGATTGTGTTTCATAATTACGTTTCAATTGATTACTTTCCAGATCATGATAAATGGTGCAGGAAGTCCTGCACCATTCAAGTATATCAAAATTATGAGAAAATGAACAGAGGTAAGCTTCTGGTTTCAGATAATTGATTTTAAATAATAATGCAAACCATACCTCCGTTGGATTCGTTCACAATCTTCTGCATGGTTTCCTGAAGCTTTAGCTGGCTTTCATTTCCGATCATGGCAATTTTGCTGTTGATCCCATCATATACCAGCTGCTCCACCGACTTCCCAAAGATATTGGTTTCCCAGATACCGTCTCCCTGACCGCTCTCTGTCTCAATGAATTTAATCAGATCATTCGCCTGGCTTTCGCTTCCGACAATCGGTGAAATCTCCGTTTCGATGTTGGCCTTAATCAGATGAATGCTCGGACTTTCCGCATGAATCCTGACACCATACTTATTGCCATGCCGGATGACCTCCGGCTTATCCAGGCGAATCTCGGACCGCTCCGGAGATACCACACCATAGCCGTTATTCCGTACCGCATCCATGGCATGAATAACCTTCCGGTATTCCTTTTTCATCTTTGCCATGTCCTTAAGGGACGAAAGCAGCTGATATTCATTCTGAATCGGTTCATCCACCATTTCACTCAGCATCTGATAATAGTAATTGTCCCCGATCTGCACCCAGATCCGCACACAGCCGCTGGATAAATCAATCCCGTCCATTTTGCTTGCGGTGACATATTCACTCTCCAGATTGACCTCATTCTCCCTTGCATCCTTAATGGTTTCATACTGATCCATAAGCTCCCTGATCTGATTAATCAGGTCTGCCTTAAGCGGATAATCCACAGGAAGCATGTTCACCCATTTAGGCAGATAAAATTCCATCGAGCTGATCGGGAATTCACAGAGCACCTTTTCAAAGATCTGCAAAATGTCTTCCTTGCCAAGCTGCTTACAGTTAACAGGAACAACCGTAACATAATACTTTTCAGCCAGCTCCTTCGACAGCTGCCTTGCTTCCTCGCCATAGGGTTTTACCGTGTTCATCAGAACCACGAACGGCTTCTTTAACTTTTTCAGTTCCTTAATGGTCTGTTCCTCTGCCTTTATGTAGTTTTCCCGTTCGATTTCACCAAAGCTTCCATCACAGGTCACGACAATTCCAATCGTGGAATGATCCTGAATGACCTTCCTGGTCCCGATCTCTGCCGCCTTGGTAAAAGGTATTTCTTCTTTGGCCCAGGGTGTTTTCACCATGCGCTCCGCGCTGTCCTCCATGTGCCCTGCCGCGCCCTCTACCATATAACCGACACAGTCGATGAGGCGCACACTGGCCTCCATACCCTCCTGAATCTTGATTCTGGCAGCTTCTTTTGGAATAAACTTCGGCTCTGTCGTGGTTACGGTTTTTCCCCCGGCACTCTGTGGAAGTTCATCTACCGCACGCTCCTTTTCAAATTCATCGGACATATTCGGAAGCACCATTTCTTCCATAAATCGCTTGATAAATGTGGACTTTCCGGTGCGCACAGGACCGACCACTCCAATGTAAATCTCGCCCTTGCAGCGCTGCTTGATATCGTTGTATAAATCATATTCCCTGTTCGTATTCAATTCCATAAAAATACCTCTCGCACATTTAATAAAATGTATGTGGAGAGGTATTTTAAATATGACTACTTATTGTAAAATTATCCTCTGAAAGAGAACTATTCCCGACTTCCTTTTTACTCAAAAAGGATAAAGCTCGTAAATATGATCCTTTAACCATTTACGGTACTGCCTGTGTCCCGGACAGAGCCGCTCCACCAGCTTCCAATACTCCGGTGAGTGGTTCATTTCAAGCCTGTGACAGATCTCATGGATCACAATATAATCGCATACCGGCTCCGGTGCTAACAGGATACGCCAGTTAAAATTAATGTTTCCCTTCGAGCTGCAGCTTCCCCAACAGCTTTTCTGATCCTTGATATAGATTTTTGTAAAAGAAACGCCATAAAACTTTGCGTACTCTTCCGCTTTCTCCGTGAGGACGGCAAGTGCCTCCTTCCGGAACCATTTGTCCAAAAGCCGGGCACGGAAAGAAACATCCGCCTCATAGGGAACGGTCATAATAAGCCGGTTCATCACACGCTTTATCCGTCCGCTCTTACGATCCTCACGCACCACGGTAAGTGTCAGCGTATCTCCCAGATACGGCAGGGTATCCCCTGTCAGGAGTTTCTTTTTCTCAGGCTTTCGGTTTTCCATATTTTACTCCAAAGGATCCGGTCGCAATATAAAATACATATGGCTCTCTGCTGTCGCCATCCATACTGTTGATGTCTCCGAACTGCTGTGCATCGTTGTTCAGCTTCTCCCATGTCCTGCCCTCATCAAAGGACCGGAAAAAGCCATACTGTTCCTCAATGATTCCGCAGATATAGAGTGCCTTGTTACCGGTGCGGTAATCCTGTCCCGGAAGTACACCCAGTCCCATACGGAAGACGCTTTCTCCCTCTTTCGTCAGACGTACAAACTGAATCTCCTTCGTTTCCGGATCCACCTTTAAGCGGTATAGTCCGTACTTACCCATTGCACAGTAAAAGACACCTTCCTTGCCGGCATCCCCGCGGATCTCCGTTTTATTCGCGCAGTCGATCAGCCCAAGCACGGTTCCTTCACAGAGCGGCTCGCTGATCTGGTAGAAATGATCACCGCCATCGGTACTTAAGTAAATGGCAAATCCATCCGCAAATCCGTAAAAAACCGAAGGATTCACACGGTCTGCATAGATTTTCAGATGAATGGCTTCGTTTGTCTCCTCCCTGTCGGCAATCCCATCCGTTCCATAACCAAAGATCTGTGCCTTGTGGAAATGTGCACCCTGATCGTGGCTTACGAGGATTCCTTTCATATACAGATCAATTCCCTCTGCCACGCCATAGCAGATCGTTTCTGTATCCGACGCCATTGCCACCCATCCGGAATTTACATTCGGACATTCAATCTCCAGGAAGCGTTCATCCAGGTAATCCGATATTCCAAACGGTAACGGGAGACGCGTAAAGGTCTTCCCGTAATCCTTCGAAAGAATCAGTCCCCCCTTTGTTTTGCCCTTCCAGTTGCCCCGCGGTGTTACAATGACATATTCCGGATGTTCATCTGAAAAGTCCGCATTGATACAGGTAATATACCGGTTTCCGTCTGCATCCGCAAAGGAATTGGCACACGGCATATCCGGATCTTCAAAAGCGAAGCCGCCAAGGTCTCCCAGAATATCCAGTACCTTAACCGGTCCATCCACCGGACTGTATACATTTAAATGAACTGTCTCTTCGATTCCGTCACAGCAGTCCTCAAAGCTTCTCTGCTCTGATGTAAAGTTATGGCAGACGAACACTCCTGTTCCGCTGTTAAACCATACCTCATCCGGGTCAAACGGATTAATCCTGATATCACTCAGCCAGTGCAGCAGGGATTCCTTTCCATTATATTCCGGCTTCATATAAGAAGTGTGAAAATGCAGGTTTCCGATCTCAAGATCGTATAAAACCACCTGCCAGGCAGAACCATGGTCTCTCGAAAGATAAACCATATCCCCCTCTTCACGGCAAAGCGTACTTAATGCCAGCAGTCCCGGTTCCTTCGGGCAGCTTGAAATCCCGCCAAAACCATACGTTAACACGGTTCCAGGCGCATACGTCCCACGCTCTGTCTTTAACGCATATTCCATCGGGGTAATATCTTCACAGGAAGCAATCCTTCCCTTTTCATCAAAGGAATAACGTAGCACGCGGCCGCCAAGCAGATCGCCGCAGTCACAGCTGTAACCCATATCCACAATATAGGAATGGGCTCCGGTGTAATTCATGGTATAGTACAGGTAAGTGCCATCGTAATCATAGCGGTGTGCCACATAGCCGTTCCATTTGGATTCCGGAATGGAAATGTTCTCAGGCTCCATCAGGGGTGCAAAATGTGCTCCTGCATCGTAGGAAACATACAGACTGTGACCCCTGCATTCCTTCGTTCCGGTCGTAATGCCTGCAGTTCCAACCACAAGTGTCTGTCCATCCGGTGCACACCAGACGTTCGTCAAATATTTTTCACCGCAGATGTCCGTTTTCTCCCAGGTTTTCCCATGGTCTCCGGTCCATAACAGACCATCCTTCTGGGAAGCAAAATAAAGTGTTGTTTTATCCTTCGGATTCTGCACCAGGCGGTAACCGGTTCCTCTGCCGTTCAGGTTACCATGCACAAAACAGGGAATTTTCTCACGCGTATAGGTCTTCCCCCCATCATGGGAAATACTGAACGTTCCTTCTGTGCCTTCCTTATTGATGCCGCTGATGACATAAAGCGTCTCGGCCTTCTGTAAATCCGTGGCAATGGCAATCGGATAGGTTTCACTCAGGTCAAACATATTGACTGACTCACTCAACGAATCCCAATGCCGGTTTTCATAAGAAAACCGGTAACATCCCCCGATATCGGTACGGATATATAACACATTTTTCCTGTCCGGATCAAACAGAAATCCGGTCACATACCCCCCTCCCGGAATCGGAAGATTCCGGTATTCATATTCGATGTTCTTCATAGTACCCTCTCCTGTAAAACCATGATTATATTATTTAACAATAATCTTACGGAAGTTCTTCTTTCCACGACGTACTACAATGCCATCCTTGCCAAAGGCATCTGCTTCAAACACAGCCTTGACATCAGTGATCTTTTCTTCGCCAAAGGTAACGCCACCCTGTTCAATCGCTCTTCTTCCTTCGGAACGGCTTGCAACAAGTCCTGCCTTTACTAAAACACCAATCATGTCAATCCTTCCATCGGTGAAATCCTCTCCGCTAAGCTCTGTGGTAGGCATTTCGGCAGCTACACCGGTAGAGAACAATGCCTTCGCACTCTCCTGTGCCCTGTCTGCTTCTTCTTCTCCATGTACCAGCTTGGTAAGCTCGTAAGCAAGGATTTCCTTGGCCTTGTTTAACTGGCTCCCTTCCCAGCTGTCCATGGCGTCAATTTCCTCTAATGGAAGGAAGGTCAGCATACGGATGCATCTGAGGACATCGGCATCAGCTACGTTTCTCCAGTACTGGTAGAATTCAAACGGAGTTGTCTTTTCCGGATCAAGCCATACCGCACCCTTCTGTGTCTTACCCATTTTCTTTCCTTCGGAATTGAGAAGCAGGGTAATGGTCATGGCCTGTGCATCCTTCCCTAATTTCTTACGGATCAGTTCGGTTCCGCCAAGCATGTTGCTCCACTGGTCATCTCCACCAAACTGCATATTACAGCCGTATCTCTTGTACAGCTCCAGGAAATCATAGGACTGCATAATCATGTAGTTAAATTCCAGGAAGGATAAGCCATTTTCCATACGCTGCTCGTAGCATCTTGCACGAAGCATATTGTTCACAGAGAAGCAGGATCCGATGTCCCGGATAAAGTCAATGTAATTCAGATCACGAAGCCAGTCGGCATTGTTTACCATCATGGCTTTTCCTTCACCGAATTCAATAAATTTACTCATCTGCTTCTTAAAGCATTCGCAGTTATGATCAATCGTTTCGGTTGTCATCATGGTTCTCATATCACTTCTTCCGGAAGGATCCCCGATCATACCGGTTCCACCGCCAACCAAAGCGATCGGCTTATTTCCTGCCATCTGCAGTCTCTTCATTAAGCAGAGTGCCATAAAGTGTCCTACGTGGAGGCTGTCTGCGGTAGGATCAAATCCAATATAAAAGGTTGCCTTTCCGTTATTGATGAGGTCTCTGACCTGATCTTCGTCGGTTACCTGTGCAATCAGTCCTCTTGCTACCAGTTCTTCATAAATACCCATTTTCTTTTCTCCTCGTCTTTATAAATACTTTAGAAATAATAGCTCTTACCAGGGAAGCTCCACACTGTTCTGTGCCAGTTCTCTTAAGTCCACGTTTTCGATCTTACGGTCACGCAGCATCAGATCTTTAACAGCCGCATCTGCCGGTGCACCTTCAAATAATACCTTGTTCACCTGCTCAATAATCGGCATGGACACATTATATTTTTTTGCAAGTGCAAGTCCTGCCTTTGCAGAATAAACACCCTCAACAACCATCTTGACTTCTACCATGGCTTCATCCATCGTAGCGCCCTTCCCGATCAGTATTCCGGCACGGCGGTTACGGGAATGCATGGATGCACAGGTCACGATCAGATCCCCGATTCCGGTAAGTCCATAGAACGTCTCAAGACGTCCGCCCATATGGATTCCAAGTCTTGCAATCTCAGCAATTCCTCTGGTAATTAAAGCTGCCTTGGTATTGTCTCCATAGCCAAGTCCATCGGCAACTCCGGCTGCAAGCGCCACCACATTCTTAAGCGCTGCGCCCAACTCAATACCAAGCACATCGGCACTGATGTATACACGGAATACCTCGCTCATAAAAACAGTCTGTAAATACTCCGCAGTCTTCTTATCCTTAGAACCAACCACGATTGTTGTCGGAATTCCCTTTCCAACCTCTTCTGCATGGGAAGGTCCTGACAATACTGCAACATTGGCCTGCGGGATTTCCTGCTCGATAATCTCAGACAACGTCATTAAGGTTGCTTCTTCAATTCCCTTTGCAACATTTACAATGATCTGTCCCTGCTTCGTAAGCGGAGCCATCTGCTTCGCAGTGCTTCTGGTAAACGGAGAAGGTACGGCCAGAACCAGTACATCCTTATCCTTCATTGCTGCGTTGAGATCGGTTGTAAAGATCATATCCTCCGGTAAGATCACGCCCGGAAGCTTCTCCTTCTGCTCATGACATTCCTTCAGCATCCGGATCTCCGGTTCCAATGCCGACCAGACGGTAATGTGATGTCCGTTATTATGTAATAATACGGATAATGCTGTTCCCCAGCTTCCTGCTCCAATAATTGCAATATCTGCCATATCGAAATCCCTTCCTTCTGCAATCCGCTTCCTGTCTCTATAAAATGATTGCTTACTTTCTGTTTCTTTCACCAAATGTAACTATTTATTTTTATTTTCTGCTTCAACCTCGTTCTTTTTAAATAAGTAGGTTTTGCGCTCGTTTCCATGAAGGAGACGACTGATATTCTCTTTATGCTTATAAAAAGCAAGTATTGTTAAAAATGCCGTCACGGCATACATTTCATTTAAAACAGGCTGTGCGGCTCCAAAGAGTCCCGTCTGCCCGCAGATCACCATTTCGGTCATCAGTCCGACATAAATAAGAAGAGATCCAAGGGATACATAGTGGGTAGTCAGGAACACACCAAAGAATAAAACGAATCCGACCGGAATAAAGTACGGATGGAAGGCCAGAATCAGTCCGGCTGTTGCTGCGATTCCTTTTCCTCCCTTAAACTTAAGGTAAAAGGGATAATTATGTCCAAGGATTGCACCTGCCGCCGTATAAAGCTTTAACAGATAAATTTCATCCGCATGGCTTCCCTTAAAAATCAGTGTGGTGATCCAGACTGCAATCATACATTTCAAAACATCCCCGGCAAATACAATTAGTCCTGCCTTCGTTCCCAGGACACGCAGGGTATTGGTCGTTCCGGCGTTGCCGCTTCCATGCTCACGAATGTCGATTCCATGCATTTTTCCATAGAAAAATGCTGTCTGAAACATGCCAAATACATAACCGATAATAATACAAATGATCCGTTCCACGTTACTTGTTTTCCTTTCTCTCACGAATAATAAACCGTAATGGCGTTCCTTTAAATCCAAAAGCCTCACGGATTTGATTTTCAATATATCTGGTGTAAGAAAAATGCATCAGTTCCTTATCGTTTACAAAGATAACAAATGTTGGAGGCTTCACGCCAACCTGCGTAATGTAGTAAAGACGCAGACGCTTTCCTTTATCGGACGGGGGCTGCTGCAGGGCAACCGCTTCACTCATAATTTCATTCAGGACACCGGTCTGGATCCGGAGTGCATGATTCTCTGCCACGATATCAATGAGATCGTAGAGCTTTGGCAGACGCTGTCCGGTCAGTGCAGAAATGAAGGTAATCTCAGCATACGGCATAAAGGAAAGAATGTTTCTCACCTTATCGGTATATTCGTTCACCGTCTTATTATTCTTCTCCACGGCATCCCATTTGTTTACGGCGATAATGACCGCCTTGCCGCGTTCATGTGCGATTCCGGCGATCTTCGCATCCTGCTCGGTCACACCCTCGACCGCATCAATAACAAGAATCACAATATCCGCACGCTCTACCGCACTTACGGTACGTACAATCATGTAACGCTCGAGTTCTTCCTTAATTTTATTCTTGCGGCGAAGTCCTGCCGTATCAATCAGGACATATTCTTTCCCATTGTGCTTTACAAGGGTATCCACTGCATCTCTTGTTGTTCCGGCAATATCGGATACGATCAGACGGTTCTCGCCGATCAGACGGTTAATCAGGGAAGACTTGCCAACATTCGGCTTTCCAACGATGGCAACCCTCGTCTTATTGTCTTCTTCCTCTTCACCCTGTCCTTCTTCAAAATATCCGGTCACAACATCAAGCATATCGCCAATGCCTAACTGGTTCGCTGCAGAAACCGCATGCGGATCACCGATTCCAAGATTATAGAATTCGTAGACATCCGCCATATATTTATCATAATTGTCTACCTTATTAACGACAAGCACCACCGGCTTCTGCGCACGGCGCAGCATGTCTGCCACCTTGGAATCCGCATCCACAAGTCCCTGATGCACATCCACCATGAAGATGATGACATCTGCGGTATCAATGGCGATCTGTGCCTGCTCCCTCATCTGGGAGAGGATCACGTCCTTGCTGTCCGGCTCAATACCACCTGTGTCAATTAAGGTAAAGTTCTTATTCAGCCAGGTGACATCCGCATAAATACGGTCTCTGGTAATTCCAGGAGTATCCTTGACAATGGAAATCTTGGATCCTGCCAGCGTATTAAATAAAGTGGATTTTCCTACGTTCGGTCTTCCGACTACCGCTACAATAGGTTTACTTCTCTTACTCATGTATTTTCCTTCCCAAAATCTGATTGATCAAGTCGCGTCCGCTTGATTTTACAATATCTACCGGTACTTGTAAAGTTTTTTCAACCTCACTGACGGTTACATCGTCAAGGAATACATTTTCTTCCACACGCACCATATTCTCCGGAATAAGCAGTGCTTCACCAAGTTCCTTATCCTTTAACTGGTTCATCAGATCAATTCCTGTGATGAGTCCCGATACCGTAATCCGTTCTCCGAAAAAGTCATTCCGGATCTCATATACATTCGCCGTAAGCCCCGGCATACAGGCTTCGACCTCCTTTGCAATCTGCCGGATGTATGGATACGCCAGCTTACCGGTTGCAAGGGAAACCGTTCTTGTTTTCTTCTTCCAGTCGTGATGGCATTTCAGCGTAGTTAAAAACTTATGCTTATACAGCTCTTCCATCGTCTCCTTTGCTTCGTTTAATAAAAGCCGGATCATGCCGACTCCGTTTTCCAGCTGCAGATAGCCATCGTAACATTCCTCTTCCGGAACGGGTTCTTCTGCCAGAAGATACCACTCGTCACTGGCATGAATGAAATGTGTACCACACTTTTCCATACATTGCTGCTGGTATCCATGGATCATGTCAATGACTTCCTTCGCATCCTCTTTGGTAAAGGGCTCTAAGGGATACAGCCCCTCGCGGAATCTGGACAACCCGACCGGCACCACGGACACACTCTCGATGACCGGAAGATATTCCATCAGCTTACGGATGCTGTAATCCAACTCCTTCCCGTCATTCACTCCCTTACACAACACAATCTGCCCGTTCATGATAATACCGGCTTCATAAAGACGATCCACCTTTTTGAGTGCTTCCCCGGCAAACCGGTTATGCAGCATCATGCATCTAAGCTCCGGATTCATCGTCTGGAACGATACGTTAATCGGTGCCAGATGATATTTAATGATCCGGTCCAGATCGTGATCAGACATATTCGTCAGAGTCACGTAATTTCCCTGTAAAAAGGATAACCGGCTGTCATCATCCTTGAAATACAAATTCTCCCTCATGCCCTTTGGCATCTGGTCAATAAAGCAAAAGATACATTTATTATGGCACGAACGGTACTGATCCATAAGTCCGTTTTCAAAAATAATCCCCAGATCGTCGTCCTCATCCTTATCAATGATCTTCGAGACCTCTTCTCCGTTCTTCGTCAGAAGAACAAGCTCTACATGATCATTCTGTACCTGATACTGATAATCAAAAATATCCTCCATCATGGTTCCGTTGATGGATAAAAGGCTGTCACCTGCACAGATTCCTTCCTGCTGTGCAATGCTTCCCTGTTCAATTTGTTTAATCTTGTGTCCTTTATCTGTTCTCATAAAGAACATTGTACTAGAATTTCCTTGACGTGTCACTAGCAGAATGTTATAAAATAATTGGTTGAGAAATATTTATTTCATTTCAAACTTTCGGAGGATATTATGCCTAATTTATCAAAACTGGAAGCAGCAATTCCTGTTGCTCCCTTAAAGCTCATCGTTATGGATTCTGCCCGGAATCTCGGAAACAGTGTCAATCACTATCTTGTCAATTTCCGTAAAGATGTGAAGAATATTGCCAAGAATGATCCCGCCTTTCAGGGATATGTTTCGGATAATTTCATTGCGGATGCTGCATGCCACCGCTTCGGTTCCGGTGAAGGCAAAGCAACAATTGACGAATCCATCCGTGGAAAGGATATTTTCATTCTGGTCGATGTATGTAACCACAATATTACTTATAAAATGAATGGTTTTATCAATTATAAGTCACCGGATGACCACTATCAGGATCTGAAGCGCGTGATCTCTGCCATCAACGGCAAGGCACACCGCATCAATGTTATCATGCCCTTTCTTTATGAAGGAAGACAGCATAAACGAAATGGCCGTGAATCCTTAGACTGTGCCTATGCTATCGAAGAGCTGAGCAATATGGGCGTAAGTAACTTCATCACCTTTGATGCCCACGATCCCAGAGTCCAGAATGCAGAACCCTTATGTGGCTTTGATAACTTCACACCACCCTATCAGTTTATCCGTGCGCTGCTCGGTTCCGAACAGAATCTGATTATCGACAAGGATCATCTGATCGTCATCAGCCCGGATGAAGGAGCGCTTGACCGTGCCGTATATTTTGCAAATGTTCTGGGCGTTGATACCGGTATGTTCTATAAGCGCCGTGACTATTCCACAATTGTTAATGGAAAGAACCCGATTGTTGCACATGAATTCTTAGGTGACAACATCGATGGCAAGGATGTCATCATCATCGACGATATGATCTCCTCCGGCGGAAGCATGTTAGATACTGCAAAGCAGTTAAAGGCCATGAATGCCAAGCGCGTTTATATCTGCTGTACCTTCGGACTGTTTACAGATGGCTTGGATCGTTTTGATGAAGCTTATGAGAAGTGCTACTTTGACAAGGTGGTTACCACGAACCTCACCTACCAGCTCCCGGAATTAAAGTCAAAGCCCTATTATCTGGAAGCTGACATGAGCAAATTTCTTGCTTCCATCATTGACTTTATGAATCACGATTCTTCCATGATGAATGTTTACACACCGACCGAGAAGATTCAGGAGATTCTTGCCAAGTATAACAACCGTGAAAATATGTATATTACCGAATAGATTTATTCTTCTACAGAATGATTTTTGCATGCAAAACCGGAACCCACATGATTGAGTTCCGGTTTTCTATATTACTGTATTCTGACCCTTTTATACTTCTGTTTGCGGCTTCACATCATCCATCTTTGGAAATACAAGCACTACCTTGAATAAATCACCGTCAATAGAAATCTCAAACATGCCATTCATGGCTTCTGTCAGGTTCTTCGCAATTGAAAGTCCGAGACCGCTTCCTTCTGTTGTTCTCGATTCATCCCCACGGATAAACCGTTCAGTCAGTTCTTCCGGTGCCACATTAAGCTCCATTGCGGAAATATTCTTTAAAGAAAGGAATACACCGGCCTGGCTTCCGCTTCCGTCTGCACTCTTCCATTCTGTGAAGCCAAGATCAATGTAAATTCTGGTTCCCTCTAATGCGTACTTATAAATGTTGTTAAAGAGATTTTCCATCACGCGGTAGCTTCTGCGGCTGTCTGCCAGTACATAGACGGCCTGTGAAGGTGCATTAACCACAGATATAAGTCCCTTCTGCTCAAACTTCTCAGAAAATTCTCCAAGCGTCTGATTGAGCAGCTCCACCAGATTAATCCGCTCCATATGAAGTACAATATTTCCGGAAGAAATCTTGGAGGCTTCGAGCAGGTCTTCCGTTAACTGCTTTAACCGCTGTGACTTCGTATCCAGTACTTCAATATATTCCTGTACCTTCGGATTATCGACCCGTTCTCTCTTAATGAGATCCACATAATTGATAATTGAGGTTAACGGTGTTTTCAGGTCATGGGAAACATTGGTAATGAGATCTGCCTTTAACCGTTCATCCTTCATACTGGTTTCAACCGCCTCCCGCACACTGTCTCCAATCCGGTTCACGGCCTTTGCCAGCACCAGATTATCTCCATTCAGTCCGGTCTCATCCACCTTGGCCTTCAGGTCTCCCTTACAGATCCGGTTAATCACCTGCAAAATATTCTGTCTTGCAACTGCATTCCGGAAGCACACCACACCAACCAGTGCATCAAACAGCAGGATTCCGATAAACACCACATAGGACATCATCATTTGGTCTGCAAGAATCACCGCAAGCAGGTTCACTCCGGCAAATCCAAGGAACGGTATCCATACCCGTACCACCATGGATTTGTGATTCTGCATATAACAGACTCCCTTCTTAAGCTGAACAATTGCCCAGCGCAAGATGCTTCCTTTCCAGATCCGGTGTGCCCTGATCCTGCGCACCAGACTATAGTAAAAGAAGGAACAAAGCAGACTTCCAAGCAGTGCAATTCCGGCAGTAAGCAGAACAACGCCGTTTCTCCGATATAAAGTATAGATATCTGATATCCATCTTCCACCAAAGAAAAGTTCTCCGCACACCCCAATCAGAAGCCCAATTGCAATAGCAAAAAATACAAGGAAAATTTCTGTCGGAATCTTATCTTCCACATGCAGTACACAGGTTTTCACTCCGGTTTCTTTATCTTTGACAACACCCTCTTTGACCGTAAGAAGGATCACCATGGCAAGGAATACAAGCAGCCAGATCACCGCAATAATGACATTCTGCGTAAAGTTTGGAACTGCATTCTGATAAGCCGCGCCGGCAGTAACAAAGCAGTCCTTCACTGCGCGGTCCTCGTTCACTCCGATCATGATCTGCAGGTTTTCCGGATATGCATAACCGTAAGCGCTGATAAACTGACGGAGTTCTGCTTCCGTAACCTGCGTATTCGTTTCATAGCGCAGATCCTGCGCATCATAAAGAAGATACCGGTCGCACTTTTCTTTCAGAGCCGCCTCTAAAAAAGCAGGATCCGTCCGCTCCGTTCCCAGATTAGTATAAAGCTCTGTTTTATTTCCGATCGTTTTACGGATCAGATATACTACATTGGATTTGGCATCACTTCCGGTTTCATCATAATAGTCGTAGTACTTCCCGCAGAGTGCATAATTCTCTGTCAGATCCCGGATCGTCGTTGCAAGGGAAGCTACCAGCTGATCATACTCCTCCCAGTTTGAAACATAATCCTCAACATTTTTGCCATCGACTGTCTGATAACGGTTTACCAGAAGCTGATGCTGTGATACCTCTGTGTTTTCCCCACCTTCTCCACTCAACCAGTCTCCTGTATAGACATCCTCATAAATTGTCGGAGATAATGAGTTTCCGGAAACATCAATCTTTTCTACTGAATGACTTAGGTCGGTATTATATGGGCTGAAGTTACCGTGATAACTTCCGTATTCCGCATTGGAAATGACGGTATACTGTGTAATTCCGCTTAGGAAATCTGCTTCGCAGGTTTCCGTCATCACATATTCAATACCATATTTGCCCCAGCGGATCAGATCCTCTAAATAATAATCTGCCGTTACATACCGGTTGGGTACACCTTCAAACCGGTTGGCATATGCCGTAATATCAATAACTTTATTGGCATCGTATACCCCGTCGGTTTCAAGCTGCCCGCGTATTGCGCCATACCGGACAATCGTGAGCGCCTGTTCCTTCATCAGCTCATTAAAAATTTTTGAATCTTCAAAGTCCTTTTGCCGTCCTTCGTTATTTAAGAATGTAGACCGCACACCGTTTACGGTCTCATATCGAACATACGAACTTAGCAGCGCCGTTGTAAGCAATACAACGCCTACAACAAGTGCAGCATGCTGTACCACATGACAGATAACCTTCTGAACCCTGTTCATTCTCTCTCTACCTTTCCTATTGTTTTTCTACTTTGTAGCCTACACCCCAGACTACTTTCAAATAACGAGGTTCCTTGGGATTGATTTCGATTTTTTCACGAATATGACGAATATGTACTGCTACGGTATTATCTGCACCGATGGCCTCTTCATTCCAGATATTTTCGTAAATCTGGTCGATGGAAAAGACCTTGCCCTGGTTTTTCACAAGAAGGAACAGGATATTGTACTCGATCGGAGTAAGCTTTACCGGCTCTCCATCCACGGTCACTTCCTTGGTATCATCATTCATATACAGCCCGCCCACCTGATACAGTGCATTATTCTCGACATTCAGGCTGCCAAGCTGGGTATAACGCCGCAGGTTTGACTTTACCCTTGCCACAAGCTCAAGCGGATTAAACGGCTTCGTAATGTAATCGTCCGCTCCCATATTTAATCCAAGGATCTTGTCCGTATCCTCCGATTTGGCAGACAGGAAGATAATCGGGACACTGCTGAATTCCCGGATCTTTAAGGTGGCATGAATGCCATCCAGTCTCGGCATCATAATGTCAATAATCAGAAGCTGGATATTCGTCTCCTTAAGTACTTTAATCGCCTGCTCTCCATCGTAAGCCTTATAGATCTGATAACCCTCCTGCTGCAGATAAATCTCGATGGCATCTACAATTTCTTTGTCGTCATCACATACCAGAATATTCGTCATTGTTCTCCCTCACCTTTCTCATTTGACCCTCTTATTAAAACACAGGAATTTTAAATACATGGTAGGAATTTTATTAAGGTTTTATTAATGTTTCCCTGTCAGTTCCAGAAATGCACACAGATTTCCCCTCTGTCCATGGCTTGCCCGGTGCGAAAACAAAAGCTCCGGGTTGCAGCAGGTACAAAGATCTGTAATTTCAAGATGCTCTTTCCGGATTCCGGCATCCAGTAAGAGCTGCTCATTGGCCTTCCATAAATCAAGCTGGTACTTGCCCTCCTGCTTTCCCTTCTGTAATACCACCGTATCCGGAAAAGCCTTTTGAAACTCCCCGGCAACATCCTCTCCCACTTCATAGCAGTCTACACAGATCGATGGACCAACCGCCACAAGCAGATCTCCGGGATTACTTCCAAACTGACGTTTCATCTCTTCAATCATCCTTGCTCCCATACGGTTCACGGTACCACGCCAGCCGGAATGGGCAAGCCCGATTGCCTGCTTCTTTGGATCTACGAAATAAAGCGGTACACAGTCTGCAAAAGAGGTACACAGAATCAATTCCAGCTCATTGGTAATCAGTCCGTCTATTTCCTCATAATCCGGTTCTTTCGTTACTCCCTTTCCGGCATCTACCTTCGTCACTCTGCGGATATTCGTGGTATGGGTCTGCTTCGCACAGACAATTTTATCCGGTGTACTGTCAAAAAGCGCTGCGATCCGCCGGAAATTTTCAAGAACATTTTCCGCATCGTCCCCACGGTGAAAGCTGAGATTCATGCTTTCATAAATTCCTCTGCTCACGCCACCTTTTCTGGTAGAAAATAAATGTCTGACATTCTCTGCTCCATCCAGAACAGGAAATGTCAGATATATAAGACCATCTTTTCCTTCATGTGATATCATATGATACCGATTTTCTTTTCGTTTCCATTCTGTCACCGATTCCATCTCCTTCCAGAAGCTTCCTCATTCATCCGGAATATCCGGGCTGCACCTATCCTCAAAACGTCAGATCAGAATGCATCTTTAATATGCCGGATATCATCTCCGCAGATTCCAACCACATCAAAACGAACCTCACAATCTGTCTGCTTTCTGGTAAGCAGATAGACCTCCGCCACCTTGCGGATCGTCTGCTGCTTCCGCACGTTCACAGCTTCTAACGGAGAACCGTAACGATCTGTCGTACGGTATTTGACCTCCACAAAAACAAGACAGGTTCCATCACGTGCAATCAGATCAATTTCACCTGTCCTGCACCTGAAATTTCTCTCAAGGATTTTCATTCCCTGCTTTTCCAGATAATGCATGGCAAGCAGCTCCTTCTGCGTTCCTAATTCCCTCTTATTCAATGATTTCCCCTTACTTCTTATCTTTTCGTATTTCTTATCTCTTCTTTTACTTCTTATGCGCATCCATTTTGGCCTTGATCTTATCCATCGCATCAACAAACACCAGAATCTCCGCCACCACCTCATAAAGCTCCGGTGGAATCATATCTCCAATTTCCAGTCTGGATAAGGTATCTGCAAGCTTATCATCCCGGTGCACGGCGACATTTGCTTCCTTCGCCCTTTCAATGATTCGTTCTGCCAGTGCTCCCCGTCCGCTTGCAATGACCTTGGGGGCATCTTCTTCCGGATCATAGGAAAGTGCAACCGCCTGTTTTACCTTTTCTCTTTTCTGTTTCATTTCTTCCATACACGATCCTTTACCGCTTTCGGTTCCTTATTTCCGGTTCCATTTCACCTGTCTTAAAATCCGTGTTCCATATTCCATTAAGCCCTCACATCAAAAGAGGTTCCTGACAATACAGAGATATTTTTACTCTGATCCAGAATCTCGCCAAGCACATTCGTCTGTGTATCCCGGTTGATAAATTCTGCATTCATCGAGTACCCACGCTTGTTCAGCCGGTCATTCAGCAGATCGATATGCTCTGCAATAAGATCCAGTGCGGCATCATCCTGCAGATAAAACTTCGTTGCCACCTTCTGCCCCTGGCTCAATGTGACATGCACATCGACGCTTCCTAAGTACTCCATATCCAGATGAAGCAGTGCGCTTACATTACCGTCCTTCTTTGCCAGACTCTTCTTATTCGTATAGACAAACAGTTCGCCGCTTGTCTCTTTATTGTACATTTTAAGCGGAATCTGAATATAGGAAAAATTCTGATTCACCGCATTCATAAAATCCATATTCTGATTCAGATTCGTTACTGTTTTCGCAAGTGCGGTATCACCTCTTGCCGGATCGGATAACAGTACGTTCAGACTCTTCATCTGTTGGTTCAGCTTTTCATAGAGCTGATCTACCCTGCCCTCCTGCGCTACCTCGGCAGGCTCTAAAAGCAGCTGCCTGTTTAAGGTCTCCTTAAATAACTGTTTAAATTCCTTTCCCTCTAAAAATTTCCCCAGCTTTTCACTAAAGTCCGGTGTACCTGCTTCTCCTTTAAGGTTCTGATCAATCAGCTGCAGCACCTCTTTTAGTACCTGCTGTCCGTTTCCCTTATTGGAAACCAGATTGGAAAGCTGTTCCGGCGATGCACCAATCTCCTTAAGCTCCTTATATAGTGCGCTTTCCGTAAAGTTCTTCTGCAATCCGGCTGCCTGTCCGTCCGTCTTATTCTGTACTACCTCCGGATTCCGGGATCCATCCCCTTCCGGGATTCCCTCTTCACTCACAAACTGTCCTAATACATCCTTCACAAAGGCCAGTCCCTCCTGTGCCCCCTGTTCCCCGGATAGTTGTAAGAAGCTCTCCGTAAAAGCATCGGTAAGATCCGAAAGACTTCCGGTAATCTGATGCTCATAATTCTGGTAATTCTGAAACTGCCGGATCATATCCACTTCCAACGGAATCCCTAGACGCTGCATCTGTGCCAGTGTTGATGCCGGCACTCCCTGATTCAGATTCATGGCACGGTTCATCTGATACAGCGACTGACGGTCGATCGGAAGTCCCTCCTGCATCATATCCTTTACCATCTGGATCATCTGATCCGTCAGGGGAAGTCCTGCCGCCTTCAATGCCGTAGAAATATTGGAATTCTGATTTAAGTTTTCAAAAAGCGGTGTCAGTAAAATTTTATTGCCTGCCATATTCTGGATCTGAAAGGTCATAAGCTGCCCCGTTCTGGGCATGGCTCCGCCCTCCAGCCTCGCCTGCAGAAGCTGATTCCCTCCAAGGGACAGCAGAATCTCATTTCCGTTCATCTGCAGGACTTCTCCCGTTACTGACTGTCCGGAGCCCTTTGACAGAATCGCCTCGAGTCCATTGCGGATGCTCTCCTCTAACGCAGACGGAGAAAGATTCCCTGTGTTCCCATTCGCCGCATCTGTAATTGTCTGTGTAATCTGATTTACAAAGGATGAAATGTTCAATCTGATTTCTCCTAGTATAATATTATGTTTTTGATAAATGATCTCCGGTGAATTGGTGTCGGTCCTAAGGTACGGATTGCATCCATATGGGCCTGTGACCCGTATCCCTTATTTCCTGCAAACCCGTATCCCGGAAAAATTTCATCATACTGCACCATCAGACGGTCTCTGTATACCTTGGCAATGATACTGGCTGCAGCGATGGAAATGCTTTTGGCATCCCCTTTAATAATCGGTACCTGTGGGATCTCTACTTTGGGTATCGTCACCGCATCGTTAAGAAGCAGATCCGGCTTTACGGAAAGATTCCCGATTGCCTGACGCATTGCCTCATAGGTTGCCTGTAAAATATTGATTTCGTCAATCCGTTCCGGTGATATGACACCAATACCGGTTGCTACTGCCTTTTCCAAAATGATGTCATTTAACTCTTCTCTTTTCTTTTCGGAGAGTTGCTTGGAATCATTTAGATATAATATATCACAATCCCTGGGCAGAATCACGGCACCTGCAACAACCGGCCCCGCAAGCGGTCCTCTCCCTACTTCGTCAATTCCACAGATATAGGAATACACCCCGTATTTCTTCTCATATTCCTTCATTCCTTCGGTACGCAGCAGCTCCTTCTCATAATCGTCGATCTGCTTACGCGCTTTTTTTACAAGCGCAGCTACGCCGCTGCGTTCATCTGTTTCATATTTACTTATAAAGAGAGGCAGCTCTTTATAAGATGCTGCCTGTAATTCTTCTTTGATCACACTGATCTTCGTTTCCATTATATACTCCTGTTTTCAAAAATCTGTGTCCTGCTTCCAACTCTTATTATTTACTGAAATGGTAAAGCTTTACTGATGTTTAATGATACACATCTGGTCAAACGGATAAATCCGCATCCACGCCTTACCAATCAGTTCATCCCGGTGAATGTTTCCCACAACAGGATCCCTGCTGTCCGAGCTGTTGTTACGGTTATCGCCCAACACAAAATACTCATCTGTCCCAAGTTTAACCGGCTCATAAGCCCTCCCCGGATCCTGAATCACTTCCTTGCCAAAGTTCTCATTAAGAACCTCTCCATCGATGTAAATGGTTCCTTCTTCATCAATATAAACCGTCTCTCCCGGCAGACCAATAATCCGCTTGATATAATAGGTCTTCTCTGCGTACCGGAATGGGAAAACCACAATATCGAAACGCTCCGGATCATGGAAACGATACGAAATCTTATCCACAATCAGATTATCTCCATCGGCAAGTGTGGGGGACATGGAGCTTCCGATCACCTTCGTTCTCTGTCCCACATAGGTCACAACCAGAAAGGTCATCACCAGTACAATTAATAAATACAAGCTTGTGCTCAGAATATCCTTTAACTTCTTATTCACTGCCATTCCTCCGGACGCTCTAATGTAATCCTTCCAAGCTTTCCTGAACGAAAATCTTCAAGCAGCATGGAGGATGCGCGATCCACATCAGGTAATTCCCCTTTTTGCAGGCACTTACGTGCGATTGCAATCTTCTTCAATGTATCATATGCATCTTCATCTATTGTAATATCATATCGTTTTTCTAACAAGTCCAAATATGAATTTTTCAAATTCCGGATCAGTGCCACTGCAAGCTCATCCACATGCAGAATTTCATCATTGATGGAACCAATGAGTGCCAGCCGCTCTCCAATTTTCTGATCCTCAAACTTCGGCCACAAAATGCCCGGAGTATCTAACAGCTCCAGATTCTTATTAAGCCGGATCCACTGCTTTCCCTTCGTAACCCCCGGCTTATTTCCGGTTTTGGCACATGCTTTTCCTGCAAAAGAATTAATAAACGTAGACTTGCCGACATTCGGTATTCCCACAACCATGGCACGTACCGGGCGGTTGATGATGCCACGCTTTCTGTCACGTTCAATCTTCTCCTTACAGGATTCCTGCACAAGCGCCTGGATGTTCTTGATTCCGGCTCCGGTTTTCGCATTGAGCTGCTGTACAAAATAACCTTTTTCCTTAAAAAAGCTCTCCCATTCCTGATTCAGCCCTGCATCTGCAAGATCCGATTTATTTAACAAAATAATTCTGGACTTCCCCTTTCCCAGTTCGTCAATATCCGGATTCCGGCTGCTCATGGGAATTCTGGCATCTACAAGCTCGATAATCAGATCAATCAGCTTGATATTCTCCTGCATCATCCGCTTTGCTTTGGTCATATGTCCGGGATACCATTGATAATTCATTCTCGACTCCTAACTTTCACCTTAAGATCCTTACCAGAATCCTTACTATTCTGAAACGCTTACCTTTATTTTACAAAGCCCCATCCATCCTCGCCACCGGATAAATGAAACCATGCTTTTCCAATAATATTACTTCTCTTCACCGGACCAATATTACCTGACCGGCTGTCCTCACTGTTATTACGGTTGTCTCCCAGCACAAAGAATTCATCAGGACCAAGCGTAATCTCAGTCTCTGCAATCCCGGGATCTGCAATCTTATCCAGTGTCTCATCTTCGTCAAGCATCATGCCATCCACATAAACATAGCCACCGATAATCTGCACCTTTTCTCCCGGCAGTGCAACCACCCTTTTCTGATAATCGTGGGAATTCGTATTTCCATTTGGCAGAAAAACGATCACATCCCCGCGCTTTGGAGATAACAGCTTATATATGAACCGATCAATAAAAACAGTCTGCCCGTTCGATAAGGCAGGCTCCATGGAAACACCAATCACACTGGTTTTTAGGCCAAAAGAAATCACAATGACAAATGCGAGCAGAATCGCCGCAAAGCAGAAAAAAATCACAGAAAAAATCTCCCGTACCATTCCTTTACTTATTTTCTTTTTCTTCTCATAAAAAGAAAGCCCCTTGTGTTTTGCCATATTTCATCCTTTATCATATCTGATGTCCTGCACTCAGAAAATGTTCCACTGAATCATAAAAAGGACAACCGATAACTCGGTTGTCCTGTAAATTCCTACCGGTTGTCGGCAGTCTATTTGTTACTGTTCACTCGCACCAGCAACGATTATTTCACTACTTCCTTAACCTTAGCAGCCTTACCTACACGGTCTCTTAAGTAATTCAGTTTAGCTCTGCGGACTTTACCCTTACGAACCACTTCAACCTTCTCAACGTTCGGGGAATATAAAGGCCAGGTCTTCTCAACACCAACACCGTTAGATGCCTTACGTACGGTAAAGGTCTGACGTGCGCCGGTTCCCTGCTTCTTTAATACAACGCCTTCAAAAACCTGGATTCTTTCACGGTTTCCTTCCTTGATCTTACCGTAAACCTTAACGGTATCACCAACGTTGAATTCAGCAACTTCTTTTAATGCTTCGTTTTCAATGTTCTTAATAATTTCGTTCATTTCTATATCCTCTCTTATTCTGTATTTGGAAAATAGACGTTCTTAATATCATCATACCAGCGGACCATCACAATTCCACAACATATGAGATGATACCATATATTTCATATATTTGCAAGCATTTTTTGTCATCAGCTGGTATTATATGTTACAGTTCAGCCATGCAGAAATGATTGTGCAAGATGACCATGGGAGCTTGCTCACTAAGGGCAGCTTATACAATCATTTCTATAGGGCGGACGCCCGACATGAAATAAGTTGCCGGAAAGCGCGTATATTTGTCAGCCAATCTGTTCAATCCGGCAGCTTATGAATGGGCAAGGCTGAACTTTTCATCAATTTATATGAGACATTTCCTGTTCTTTCCTCAATCTGCGTTCTTCCTTCTGTCTCTTCCGGGCTTCCCGCCTGCGCAGCCGTTCAAAATAATCCTGATTTTCGGCTGCCCATTTTTTATACAGATCAGGACGCAGCTCCTTCGTCCTCTCCAGGGACTGTGTAAGCCGCCATTCCTCCACCTTTTCATGGTTACCGGATAGCAAAACCTCCGGGACCTTCTGACCGTTCCATTCCTCCGGTCTTGAATACTGCGGATACTCCAGCAGATAGTTGGAAAAGCTCTCTGTTTCTCCTGAATCCTCATTACCAAGTACCCCCGGCACCATACGGGAAACCGCATCAATCATCACCATCGCAGGCAGCTCCCCGCCCGTCAGCACGTAATCTCCGATTGAAACATAATCTGTCACGATCGTATCCAGTACCCTCTGATCGATTCCCTCGTAATGTCCGCAAAGAATAATCAGATCCTCTTCACAGGCCAGCTCCCGTGCCATCTGCTGATGGAAGGTCCGGCCCTGCGGTGCCATATAAATTACCCTTGGGCGCATTCTGCCCTTTAAGTTCTTCGTCACACTTAAGAACGCATCGTATACCGGCTGTGCCTGCATCAGCATCCCTGCGCCGCCTCCATACGGATAATCATCCACTTTCTTGTGCTTGTCCTTCGTATAGTCCCGGATATTCACAAGCTCCAGCGAAATGACTCCCTTTTCTATGGCTCGTCCGGTAATGCTGGTACGGACTCCCTGATCAATCATTTCGGGAAATAAAGTTAATACATGAAAATTCATCTAAAGAAGCCCCTCCATCAAATGAAAGGTCAGCTGTTCTCCTTCTACATCAACCTTCAGAATACACTCCTTAATAGCCGGAAGCAGAAGCTCTCTTCCATCCTCTAATGCGATGACATACACATCATTAGCCCCAGTTTCAATCACATCGGTAAGGGTTCCCTTTAGTGTCTCATCATCCGAAACCGCAGTCATGCCAATCAGATCGGCAATGAAATACTCGTCCTTCTGGAGCTTTACTGCATTCTCCCTTGTAACGTAAAGGCTCTTTCCTTTATATTTCTCTATGTCATTGATATTATCATAATGCTCAAATTTTAAAATTGCGAACTGCTTAAAGAATTTCACGCTTTCAATCTTCAATACCTGCTGTCCGCTTCCGGTATCCAGAATGACTTCCTTTAATTTTTTAAAACGCTGTACCTGATCGGTCGTTGGAAACACCTTGACCTCTCCACGTACTCCATGCGTGGAAGAAATGACTCCCACCTGTAAGAGTTTTTCCATAATACCCCCATCGTAATCCAGACAAATATAATTTGAATACAGACATTCTCGCATGTCAATAGTAACTCAAAAATGATCCACTGGATCATTTTTCTCATATGTATTGTAACTAAGAGGGAGCTCCGAAGAACTCCCTCTTATCTTAATCGGGTTTCATACCCATATTAGACGATTTCCACGTCTACCTTCTTGTTATCTTTTGATGATGCAGCCTTAACAACAGCACGGATTGCTTTCGCAATTCTTCCCTGCTTACCGATCACCTTTCCCATATCAGATGCTGCCACATGAAGTTCAACTGTAACATGTTTTCCTTCTTCTTTTTCTGTAACAACGACTTCTTCAGGATGATCAACAAGGTTTTTAGCAATTACTTCTACTAATTCTTTCATTGTTCACCTCCAAAAGGGCCAGACAACATACAATTATTTCTCAATTCCTGCCTGCTTGAAGATCTTGCTGACAACTTCTGTAGGCTGAGCTCCGTTTGCTAACCACTTCTTAGCAAGCTCCTCATTTACCTTAAAAGTGCTGGGATCTGTGTTCGGGTCATAAGTACCGATCTCTTCGATACATCTTCCGTCTCTGGGAGAACGTGAATCTGCAACTACGATTCTATAGAAAGGAGCTTTCTTCTGACCCATTCTTCTTAATCTGATTTTAACTGCCATTTTGTTTCACCTCCATAGTGTAATGAAATAATCATTTCTATTTATATAAAACTTCCTAAAACGGAAACTTCATACCACCAAACATTCCTCTGCCGCGCTTACCGCCCATCAGCCCCGGCATCTGCTTCATCATCTTCTGGGACTGTTCAAACTGCTTGATAAAGCGGTTGACTACAGCGATATCCACGCCTGCGCCCTTTGCGATTCTGCCCTTGCGGCTTAAATTCATCAGCTTCGGATTCTTTCTTTCTTCCGGAGTCATGCTTAAGATGATTGCTTCGGTTCTGGCAAGCTGCTTTTCATCAATCATGGATTCCACATCTCCGAGCTTACCACCCATACCGGGCATCATGGAAAGAATACTGCTTAAGCCTCCCATGTTCCTCATCTGCTTCATGCTCTCTAAATAATCATCAAAATCGAACTTGCCCTTCTTCATCCGGGCAGCCATTTCCTTTTCCCTGTTCTCGTCAATGGAAATGTTCTCCTGTGCCTTTTCAATGAGGGAAAGCACATCTCCCATTCCAAGGATCCGGTTTGCCATACGATCCGGATAGAACTGCTCTAAGTCACTTAGCTTTTCACCCATGCCGACATAAAGAATCGGCTTGCCGGTAACAGCCTTAACAGAAAGAGCTGCACCACCCCTGGTATCACCATCCATCTTGGAAAGTACAACACCGTCAATTCCGATGCGGTCATTAAACTGACTCGCTACGGTTACGGCATCCTGACCGGTCATGGCATCCACAACGAGGAGTGTCTGATGCACTTCCACATTGTGCTTGATCTCTTCGAGCTCAACCATCATATCTTCATCGACATGTAACCGGCCTGCGGTATCGATAATTACAACATTCAGATCCTTCTTACGTGCATGCTCCACAGCGGCCTTCGCAATGTCCACAGGATTCTGATGATCTCCCATGGCAAAAACCTCTACCTGCTGTTTCTCACCATTGATCTGCAGCTGTTTAATTGCTGCCGGACGATATACGTCACAGGCAACGAGCAGCGGACGTTTCCCTTTCAGCTTCAGCTTTCCGGCAATCTTCGCTGCTGCGGTTGTTTTACCGGCACCCTGAAGACCACACATCATAATCGTGGTAATTGCCTTACCCGGCTGGAACTGTAACTCGGTCGTTTCCGATCCCATCAGGGCAATCATTTCTTCGTTAACGATCTTAATCACCATCTGTCCGGGATTCAGTCCGTTCATGACATCGGAACCGATTGCCCGTTCTTCCACAGACTTAATGAACTGCTTAACGACCTTGAAGTTGACATCGGCCTCTAACAGAGCCATCTTGACTTCTTTCAGCGCAACCTTGACATCCTCTTCAGTGAGACGTCCTTTGCTTTTCAGTTTTTTAAATACATTTTGAAGCTTATCTGTCAGACTCTCAAAAGCCATTCCTTAACCTCATTCCTGCAATAACATCAGTATCTACAGTATCTATATACGGACAACAGCCTATCCTGTTCTCAAATTGTAGCTGTTCCGAATCAAATCGTTTACAGTTCCTCAATAATCCGATGGGAAATCTCATTCACCTTGCCAATCAGCTCTTCCTTCGAAATCTGTGGATTCTCTGCCAGCTTCTGAATACTTCCCACTTCTTCCCGGATCTTCACGAAACGTTCTATTAAATGAAGCTTGTTCTCATATTCCTGCAGGATCTTATTGCACCGCCGGATCAGATCATGTACTCCCTGACGGCTGATTCCGTTCTCTTCGGCAATCTCGGATAACGAGAAGTCATTGTATACAACATCCTCATAGATCTTCTTCTGATGCTCTGTCAGCAATTCTCCATAAAAGTCATAAAGCATTGCCTGCTTAGCTATTCGTTCCATTGCACTCACCTTGAACAATATACATGATACGCAAAAGAATGTCAAGCATTTTTACTTGACATTCTTTTTAAAATATAATTTTACAAAAAACATTTTTCTTTTATTTCATCCAATAACGTAATTACTATCACTGACAATGACATATCTCCAGTGATACCTTTTCACATGACCTTTTACGAAGCATATTGTATATTTAGAATAATCACCTTCTACTATCTTTCACTTGTTAGACTCCTGTTTCAATTTTGCTACGTAATCTGTATCATCCCAAAAATCTCTAATTTTTAATTCAAAGTTTGAAAATACTTTTACTAACATTTGTGTTTCTTCAAATGTTAATTCTTTTTCTTTATTTCTAACTACATTCTCTATTTTCTCCATTGTTCCATTAGTGTCGTCAGTGCCATTAGTCATTATATTGGCATAATATAACTCCTTGTCCAAATGTTTTACACTTTTAATTATTTTATAATGTGGTGTGTGTTGTTTATTATACATTGTAGCCCCAGCTATGTACATTTCATACCACATGCTAGTAAATTTAATTTTTCTCTTAAAATTAATCGATAAATTTAAACGAGAAAAATCTACTGCAATACCAATTAGTAAAGCAATTAATGCTACAAACATAATAAATCCCATTATTTCTTTCATTAATTCATCAATATTTTCACTATTTACAATAACATCAGAGCATATTAATGAAAATACAATTGCTATAATTGCAACTACATTTTGGTCTATCCATTTTTTTATATTTTTTATTGTTGATGGATTTTTCCCATTTATAGCTTTAATTTTATCTATATTATTCAAAATATATTCTCTCGACGACATGTCATGATCTACATGAATCATAAATTCTTCAAATTTCTCATCGCTTGGAAGTTGCAAATTCATTTCAAAAAGTGTCTTTCTATTCCATATTACGTTTGTAACAATGAAAACTATCATTATAATTATCCATATAAGAAAAGCATAGCCCAATAGCATCCTAATATAGTTCGATTTGCTTTCCCCATATTCAAAAATATATAATTCTCCTATAACTACTACACTCATTATAGCAAGCCCAATTGCTCCTAATATATAAAATATATTTGATTTTACATCATATATCTCTCTTAATTTCATTTCTATCCTTTCCCACTATCCATCAATCCTTACCAAAAGTATACCTATCAAAGCAACTACTGCATCTAATATTGCTTTCTTATCTTCTCTTTCTTACCAGCAATCAGTACCGTATGTCCATCAAATCAAATCTAATACTGTTATTTTTTAAATATTCATAATCTTAATTTTTACTAATTCCATATTGGCGGAAACCTCATCTCCAACTGTTTCCTAATCAGAACTAATCTTCAACTTACTTTCCAACCACGAAATAATAATTCCACAATACGGTGTCAGTTCCCGCTCCTGCACCAAATGCGCATATGTACGCTCCAATTCATGTTTATATGCGTCATGCGATTTTTTATCACACTTTTTCTTGATTCTTTCCTTCTCTGCCATCAAAACGCTTCTCCTTATCTGTGGAAGTGAAACAGCCTGACAATTTAAGTTCAATGTTTCCACCACATCTTTATTGATTGCAGAATCATCCGAATAAATACTTCCATCCTCTTTGTATTTAATCTTTCTAATAGAGCTTTCATCAAATGGATTGACTGAAAGCTCTGTATTTCCTTTATGCGCATAGCAGGTCATATGCTCTGGTTTCACGCCTTTCTCCAGACTATTCCCATAGCAGACTCCAAGCATCCATTTATAATCTAAGGTGGCTTTGTTATCATGTTTTTCTTCTCCCTGCGGATGCCGCGGTCTGCAATGCTCTATCCGAACAATACCCGGACTGTCTATTTTCCTCATACAATAGGCACACAAATGTCTTTGTTCTTCCCACATCTGTCCCCTGATATCTTTTAATACATTAGTCGGCATATCTTTCTCATAATCCGCATCCGAATTCTTTTTTCGAAATGCCAAAAGACTATCCGGTTCTTTTCCTCTTTTAATGGTAATCAAATTTTATTCTCCCAATATCATTTCCAAATCCAGTGATGTCCTTGCCGCAGCAATATCAGGATCTGTTGTTCCAACAATATTCTCAATCTCTGTCAGAAGCCGATCTGCTTCTTCATATTTGTTTTGATCCATGCATGTATAAAATAGCTCCAGACGCTTTTTTATATCATCCGGACGTTCTGATACTTTCATAACCTCTCGCAATATGGAATTTGCATCTCTGCCATATGTCTGTGCCACCGGCATATAAACTGTACCTTTGTCCAAAATACGGATCTGTTCTCTTGGAACCGAATTAATTACTGCTGGTGCATGCGAACTGACAATAAACTGAATATTCGGAAATATTGCATTCAGATCACTTAAAATAGTTTGCTGCCACTGTGGATGTAAATGCAGGTCTATCTCATCAATTAAAATAACTCCGGGAGTTTTTTCCAGCACCATATTTCCCAAAACAGGATTCAAAACTGCCATACGGTATGCAATATCGCCAATCATACTAAGTGTGTTCTTATAGCCATCACTCATTTCATCCATTGCAAACTTCTGTGCATTTCCATCTTCATTTTCAAATTCCAATACCAGTTTATGCGTATCCAGATCAAAGAAAACTCTGGTATTTTTCGATCCGCTGATTCTTTCAAAACATTTGCAAATAGCCTTTTCAACGGTTTTCAAAAGCATAGGTTTGTCCAATATTCCAGTTTTCTGTTGTTCCTGAAGGCTTTTTAAGGTTTGTATCTGAAACCAGTTCAGCATCAGCTTCTCATTAGACTCTGCCGCCATACAATCTACATATCCAACCTGACGTTTAAATTCCGTTAAAGACTGAATATTTCTTTTTTCTTTCTTCTGTGCATACAAACGTCCGGTTCCATAATAAGATACCAAAGGAAGTATTAATGATTTATCCCCTGTCATAATTCTGTTTTGTACTTCCTTAGCAATATCTGTCAACTCAGCCGCATCTTTAATGGTAGTCTTACTATGTTCAGAGTTTAGTGAACGTACCCACTTTATGTTTTTCTTATCTAAACAATCACCACGGCTATCAACGCTTACCGGGAACTGATGCTGTGGATCAATCGTCCCCTCAAGATCATGAAACTCATATCTTGCATCATCCTTGGATATAGTTCTGCTCACTGCCCCATCAATTCCTAGCAAAAATGTACTGATGGAAACAGCTACTGCATCTAATATTGCCGTCTTACCAGCTCCATTCCTGCCAACAATCAATGTAGTATGTTCATCAAAGTCAATACTTATTTCCTTAAAGCATCTGTAATTTGTGATTTTAATATTGTTTAATTTCATTAAGTCACCACCCAAGCCCATTAAATCCCTTTTCTCTATTCTCATTTCTAAGGATTATTATTTACATTATACCATAACTGGTTAAATATACCAAATGTATATGGTATCGGTTGATTAAACATTAAAACTATCAATAAAATTTATTTTTTACATAATCCTTGAAATAATGTGCTGTTCATAGTATATTATAGAAAAGGGAACAGGAGAAGCGGCTTACCCTTTAATTACAACTGTTTTAAATTATCAACAGCCGTCATTATTGTGAGTAATGGCGGCTATTTTCGTTTTCCCCTGAAGAGTGCATGACACAAACCTACAAGGGATACCAAGAAGATACCTATCTGGATCAGATCCGAATATGTAACATACATTGGCATCACCCTCCTCTCTTTCGTCTGGAGGGTTAGCCCCTCCGAAGAGGGTAAGCCGCCTGGCTCTCAAGTTCCCTATTAATATATTACCATAAAATAAAATACGGTCAATTATTTTCTTAGTACACAAAGCCAATCGGAAAATGTTGAATTTTACAATTTTCCTATCATTCAAAATTTCTTCCCCAGGTCTTTCAAGGCATCAGTCATTTTGAATTCTAACCTCTTTGCGGACCCGTTTAATACTCCTTCATACACACATTCAGATCCACATCGCCCTTGATTCCATCCACCTTGCCGGTACTGCTGTACTGCCAGATGGTGAATTCATACGGGAAATAAACCGGAGTCTGATAGTAGGCAAACCACTTGTCATACTTTTCGATCCGACTCATGTCGAGCATGATAAAAAATGTCTTTAAGTTTCCGTAGATCATGGGCCGGTAGCCTGCTTTCTCTACGGTATCCAAAAATTCAATAGCCGCATCGGTAAAATCTTCCTGTGTCATATCATCGGTACGGCTCTTTCCATTTACTTCCTCAAGATCGAGGACTACCGGATAGGTAATATCATACGGTTCTAACAGATCCAGCAGGAACTGCGCTTCTTCCTTTGCTTCTTCCGTGGTTACTGCCTGCGTATAGAAATAAACACCAACCTCGATATGATTCTCTAATGCGCCTTCAATGTTATCAATAAAATATTCATCCTCCACAAGCTTCCCTTCCGAGCTTCCCCGGAAACCGACTCTGATAAATGCAAAGTCAATACCATCGGCAGCCACCTTCTCCCAGTCGATCTTTCCCTGATGCTTGGAAACATCTATACCGGTCTTAGAGTGCACTTCTCCGACATCATCCGTATAGGTAATTCTGGAAGATGCCTCATCTAAAACAAAATTATCCAGTACATAATTATTCCGCTTGTATTCATCGGTAATCGGGAAGAAGTTATACTTACTATCGGCATAAACCACCACATCCTCCGGATACAGCTCCCGTAAAACGGCAGCCGTACTGTCTCCGCTTTCCATACGACTCTTGATATCATCCAAAAGCTTTCTTGCTTCCGTGGTCTGTGCATTTAGAACAGCCTCTTCCACAAAGGAATTTACATCCGACTGGGTATAAATATAGTCCTTCGTATCTTCCTTGATCTGCTCCACCTGTGCCAGTGCCTCGGTTGTTTCAAAATTCAACTGGTAGTTTTTCAAAAGCAGAAAAATACACACCGTAAGTGAAACAAGTGCCACAAGACACAAAATAATATTCATCAGATAATTCATCCGCCGCTGTCTTTTTTTATTCATTCGTTCATTCCTCATATTCTATTTCACAGTTCTTCGAAGCTTCATTTGCAAAATTGATACTTTACAACTTTACATATATTCATGCGGTTACCAAGTTCAGTATAGTATGAATATGTGATTTTTACAATCTGTTTTATATCCGTTATGCGATTTCTTCTGACATATATTTCTCCACAAAAAACCGCTATCAAGAAATTTCCCAGATAACGGCTTTTCCATTCTTTCTATTATAAATCATGTTTCTCTCTTCTTTTTGCTGCTTCTTTGTAAACTTGTTCATCAGTTCTGGCAGAAACAACGATAATCTTCATTACTCCATCCACTCTCTCAATCTTGTAGACAACCCGGATACCCAAATCCCTAAACTTTATCTTCATGAGATTTGTAAGGTTTGTACCACTTTTATTACCCAAAGGCTTTCCATATCCACCTTCTTCGGTCGGTAATGGATTCCCGCTTACTTTTGTAATACCCTTTAACACTTGTATTTGAGCTGAATGGTCAAGCTTTTTCATATCTCTTTGGGCTTCTTCTAAAAACTCAATACTCCATGTCATTCGATATCTACATCCTCCGCTTCCAAAAGTTCTTCTTTACTGATTCCAAGATGATTCATCACAGAATCTAATGAAACAGTCTTATTATCTCCATTCTCCTCTATACGCCTGTTCGCCTCCAGCAGAAGATAATAATCCTCCTCAATTTCTGTTAATCTGGTATATTCCGCTGGTGATAATATGATTGCTGAGGGCTGATTGTTCTTTAAAACAATTAATTCTCTTTCCGAATGAAGCCTGTCAAATATCTTTGCTGCCTGACCTTTATTGAATTGAGAAATAGGAACAAGACTTTGTAAAAGATCTGCTGCAATTGCCATAGTAAACACCTCCATCACTTTATTCTACCTATAGTATATGCAGAAATCACAATAGAATCAATACCATTAACTGAATATTTTCCATTTTATTTTCATTATAATTTAGCGTTTCTGTTTTTTATTCCTATTATTTACCATGAGACACAGCATCACTAATCATGGAATTCTAAACAAAAACTATTAAAATGTCACCTCACTTGGGTGCACACCCCCACTCAGGTCATGACTACTGAATTACGCATAAAACATCCGGCAATTCTGAACATACACTGCCGGAGTTTTATTCATATGAAATGCGTCTCTCTACCTTCATCAATATTACAGTTCCTACACTAACCAATTATTAGACTATACTTTCTTTATTTGTACTAGTATTTTAGATAAATAATGGGAAGCAGCTCTTCTCGCCGCTTCCCATATTCATGCCTTCAACATATCATAAATCTTGTCCAAGCAAATAATTAGCCTTTACTAGTGGTTGTCCCTGTCATTTTGGATTTACTGATTTATCAAATAAATTTTGCCGGACAAATCAACTAGGAAATTTGTACCAGTACAATTAGCTTCTTTTAATAACTAATGTGACTGTTAATGTTTGATATCTTATCAGACAACCATTACAGCTTTTCCATAAAATAACTCTTATAGCCCTCTCCATAAATTTCCGATGCACTCGATACAATCATAAAGGCATTCTCATCCTCCATGCGGACGATGTCTTCCATTTTCTGCATATTCTGTTTCCGGATGACACACAGAATCACCTTCTTGTCGGTATTCTGGTAAGCACCCTTGCCTTCCAGGTAGGTAACGCCGGAATCAATCTCTATGAGAATCCGCTCTGCGATCCGTTCCGAATGGTCGCTGATGATATAAAGAAGCTTCGCGCCGTCTGTTCCGTAAAGAATCAGATCGAGAACCTTTGAAGTCACCACCTCTGCCAGAACGCTGTAAAGAATCGCATTCAAGTTTCCAAATACAATGCCGCCAAAGCCAATGACAATGGCATCGGCAAGCAGGAAAATCGTTCCCGTCTTAAGATAAGGAAATTTTAGCTTGATGACCTTTACAATAATATCCATCCCACCGGTTGTTGCCCTGCATTTAAAGGCAATGCCCATTCCGACCGCAATTAGGGCTCCGCCAAACACTGCCCCAAGAATCGGATCGGTTGTTGCTGCGCCCCTTGCTGCAAACCAGTTGGAAAATCCGGAAATCAGTACAATTTCATACAGAGTGGATGCGATAAATTTTCCTCCAAATTTCCAGAAACCGAGAATCAGAATCGGTATATTTAACAGGAAAAATAACGTACCGATTTCAAGCGGAATCAGCCGGTTTAAAGAAATACATAAGCCCGATACTCCTCCCGGTGCAAAGTTATTTGCATCAATAAAAGATGATACCCCACAGCTATAGATCACGGATGCCACTGTGAGCCACAAATATTTCCAGACTAATTTTTTCATATCAACCCTCATTTACTTTCCCGTACTCTACTCAAAAATGATCCACTGGATCATTTTCTCATATGCATGGCAATTCAAAACAAACCACATACCTATTGTATGTGGTTCGCTTCATTATTACTCAAGTATTACGTCCTACATGACATTCTGTCTTATATTGATCTTATATTCCGCTCGGGAATTATTGCCGTACCGTATTCCAACTTATGCTCTAGATATTCGTACGAACCAGCTTCGGCTGGTATCCGTTCTGTTCGAGCGCTTCCATAATCTGTTTCTTATGCTCGGTGCCGAATGCTTCGAGAGTAATCCGGAGTTCTACCGCCGCACTGCGGTTAATGGATACGAACTGGTTGTGCTCGAGTTTAATCACATTACCGTTCTGTCTGGCAATAACATCTGCCACATGACTTAATTCACCCGGCTTATCCGGAAGAAGTACCGATACCGTAAAAATACGGTCTCTCATAATCAGTCCCTGCTGGACAACGGAAGACATCGTAATCACATCCATGTTACCACCGCTTAAAATGGATACAATCTTCTTGCCCTTTACATCCAGATGCTTTAATGCTGCTACGGTAAGAAGCCCGGAGTTTTCTACAACCATCTTATGATTTTCTACCATATCAAGAAATGCAACAACAAGCTCTTCATCCGGAACGGTAATGATGTCATCGAGATTCTTCTGTAAGTAGGGGAAAATCCTGGATCCCGGTGTCTTCACGGCAGTACCGTCTGCGATGGTGCTGACATGATCAAGAGTCAGTACCTTTCCCGCTTTCACGGATTCCTGTAAGCAGTTCGCACCCTCCGGTTCCACACCGATTACCTTGATCTTCGGATTTAAGAGCTTCGCCAGCGTGGAAACACCCGTTGCAAGTCCGCCTCCGCCAACCGGTACTAAGATATAGTCAACCACCGGAAGCTCTTTGATAATTTCCATGGCAATGGTTCCCTGTCCGGTTGCAACCGCCGGGTCATCAAACGGATGAATGAAGGTATATCCGTTTTCCTTTGCAAGCTCATAGGCCTTCTCACAGGCTTCATCATAAACATCACCATACAGAACCACCTCTGCGCCATATCCCTTGGTACGGTTTACTTTAATCAGCGGCGTGGTTGTCGGCATCACAATGACCGCCTTTACACCAAAGCACTTCGCTGCATAAGCAACACCCTGTGCATGGTTTCCGGCCGATGCGGTAATCAGTCCCTTTGCACGTTCTTCATCAGAAAGTGTGCTGATCTTATAATAAGCACCTCTTAATTTGTAGGCTCCGGTCAACTGCATGTTTTCCGGCTTGAAATAGACCTTGTTTCCGGTCTGTGTACTGTAGAAATCACTGTACACCAGCTTGGTTTCCTGTGTCACCTTTCTTACAATGTCTGAAGCTTCTTCAAATCGTTCAAGTGTCAGCATTTTCGTATCCATCTTCTTCGCCTTTCATTTCCAGAAGTCCATCGACATATTCCTGTACATCAAACTTCCGTAAATCCTCTAATTTTTCTCCAACACCAATATATTTCACCGGAATGTCCAGCTCTGCATGAATTGCAACTGCAATTCCTCCCTTGGCCGTTCCGTCCATCTTGGTTAGAATAATACCGGTAAGATCTGCAGTTTCACCGAATTCTCTTGCCTGAACCAGTGCGTTCTGTCCGGTTGTTCCATCGAGCACCACCAGATTTTCACGGTGCGCATCAGGGAATTCCCGGTCAATGATCCGGTTCATCTTCTTTAACTCTTCCATGAGGTTCTTCTTATTATGAAGTCTTCCTGCCGTATCACAAAGCAGGATATCCACATTTCTCGCTTTCGCTGCACTGACTGCATCGAAGATCACGCTGGAAGGATCCGCTCCCTGTGCACCGCTTATTATTTCCACACCGGCACGCTTTGCCCATTCATCGAGTTGTTCTCCGGCTGCAGCGCGGAAGGTATCTGCAGCTGCAATCAATACGCGTTTCCCCTGCTTTTTGTAAATAGCTGCCAGCTTACCAACAGACGTGGTCTTGCCGACACCGTTCACACCGATTACCATAATTACGGACTGCTGATTCTCAAAGTCGTATGCATCCTCCGGAACCTGCATCTGCTCTTTAATGCTTTCCTTTAAAAGCTCCCTGCAGTCCTCTGTCTCCTTCACATGGCGTTCCTTCACCTGACGGCGAAGCTCCTCCATGACCTCTTCGGTCGCTGTGATTCCCATATCTCCCATGATGAGCGTTTCTTCAAGTTCTTCGTAGAAATCTTCATCAATGGCAGAATGTCCACTGAATATACTTTTTAACCTGCTAAAAAATCCTGCCATTACTCACTCAGCTCCTTATCGATCAAATTAACGCTTACCAAAGTGGAAACACCCTTTTCCTGCATGGTAATACCATATAAGCGATCCGCCTTTTCCATGGTTCCACGCCGATGTGTAATAACGATGAACTGGGTATTCTTCGTAAGCTTATGTAAATATTTTGCAAAACGGGTTACGTTGTTTTCATCAAGGGCCGCTTCAATCTCATCAAGCAGACAGAACGGGGACGGTTTCAGATTCTGAATGGCAAACAAAAGAGCAATTGCCGTGAGAGCCTTTTCTCCACCGGATAACTGCATCATGTTCTGCAGCTTCTTTCCGGGTGGCTGTGCAATAATCCGGATGCCGGCTTCGAGGATATCTTCATCCTCCATCAGCTCCAGTGTTCCCTTTCCACCACCGAATAATTCCTTGAATACCTTATCAAATTCCCGGCTGATCTCTGCAAACTTTTCTTCAAACTGCTTACGCATCGCCGTATCCAGTTCCACGATGATTCCTTCCAGCGTTTTCTCCGCTTCTACGAGATCGTCATGCTGTGTCTTTAAGAAGGTGTAACGCTCCATGAGGTTCTTATAATCCTCAATCGCATTGACATTAACATCCCCCAGCTTCTTAATCTGATCCTTTAAGGAACCGGTTTCCTTCTTCATGGCAGACAGATCGGTCATCGTTTCATCCCGCATGGAAGATGCATCGGATAACGTGATCTCATATTCATCCCACATGTAATTGATCTGGTTCTCAATATTCTCCTGAATCCGTTCCTTTTGGGAATTCAGACGGTATACTTCCTTATCAAGGCCTGTCATTTTCTCTGCCAGGGATTCCCGGTCTGTAAAGAAATTCTTCTGTTTTGCAGACAGTTCTTCTTTATGGGCAATATCATCCTTTAACTTCGTTTCTGTATCGGATTTCGTTGTGTGGGAAGCCTCGATTGTCTTTTCGATTTCGGTAATGCTGTTCCGTTTCAGTTCAACTGCCTCAGTGCTCTCCTTAAGGCTGTCTAAAACCTCCTGCAGTTCTGAAGATAACCGTTCGATCTCACCATCAATACGATCCACATTCTGCTGATGGAAGTTCTGCTGCTGCAGCATCTTCTCCACTTCCACATCCCACTCCGATACATGCACGGACTGTTCGGACTCTTCCTTACGCTTCTCTTCCAGTTCTGCGGTAAAGCCCTTGATCTGCTGTTCCACATTCTTTTCAAGCTGCTCGGAATCCTGTAATTCCTGCTGGATCTCCTGCTTGCTGCGATTGATCTCCTGAATCTGGGTCTCAATCTCGCGCTCTTCGTTCTTTAATTCCACCGAGCCTTCGGAAGCTTCATTCTTACGTTCCTCTGCCTTGATGACATTCAGTCTTGCGGTATTCTGTTCAATGAACTTCTTCTGTAATTCCGCCTTGTCTTCTTCGAGACTTAACCGTAACTGATTACGCTCCTGCTTGGTCTTCCCGATGTCCTCTAACAGCTCATCTACCTGTTTTAAATATTTCTTCACCTTCTCGTTCAGTTCTTCGATTTCGCGCCGCCGTCCGAGAAGATTACTGTTATTCTTAAAAGCACCACCGCTGATAGCACCACCCGGTACTAAAAGTTCTCCTTCCAGCGTAACCATACGGATACCGTAATCGAATTTCCTTGCAATCTTTACGGCATTGTCGACATTATCTACAACAACAATTCTTCCCAACATAGCTTTGGCTACGTTCTTATATTTCGCATCAATATGAACCAGCTCATCTGCCATGCCGATCACTCCCTTTTCCTTAAGGGACTCCGGGTTTTTAAACTCCTGCGGCTTTGTGATACTCGTTAAGGGTAAAAAGGTAGCTCGTCCCGATTTCGTATCCTTTAAGAAACGGATCATGCGTTTCGCCGTCTCTTCATCATCCGTTACGATGTTCTGGATGTTGCCGCCCAATGCCGTTTCAATCGCGGTTTCATACTTCTTATCTACTTTAATGATGTCCGCAACAACACCGATGATTCCCTTTTCCTGCTCTTTGCGTTCCATGACCTTCTTGACACTGCCGCCATATCCTTCATAGCGCTCGGTAAGGTTCGTCAATGCCTCAAGCTTCGACTTCTCCTGATGGTAATTCACCTGGGTATCACGAAGAAGCTGATCCTTCTTTGAAAGCTCCTCACGGATCAGGGCAAGCTTTTCTTCCTTACTCTGCTGGGAATCGTTCAGGGCACGGATCTGTTCGTTAATCTTTTCAAATTCTTCCTCGAGGGATTTAATTACGGCTTCCTGCTGGGCCTCATCCGACTTCACACGTAAGATCCGTGACGTCAGCTCGGACTTCCGGATGTTGATCTGCTCGGTCATGCTGTCGTATCTTCCAAGCTTTGATTTAATCGTGGCTCTGGCATTCAGCGCATCAATAATTGTATTCTTACCACTCTCGATCTGATTATTTAATTCTTCAATCGCTTTCTGTACCGTAAGCAGCTTTTCTTTTGCTTCATTACGGGTCTTCTCGATTTCGGCAACCTGTTCATCGATCACCGATTTATCCTTCAGAATTCCTTCCTTATCCAGCTTCCGGCCATCAATTTCCTTTTGAATGGCCTGTTGCCGTGACAGGAAATGCTCTTCGTTGCTTTGTGCAGATTTGATCTGTTCCTTTAAGACATTGATCTCACCCTCTAACCTGCCACGCATCACACTTGTATCGGTAATGGTATTCCGTTCCTGTTCAATGGTGGCATCAAGCTGTTCGATTTCTTCCTGAACCTTTTCATATTCTTCCCTGATTTGCTCATAACGCTTCGAGGTTTCCGCAAGATCATCACCGGCAATCTGGTACTTCCCGGTTACTGCACTTAACTGCTCCTGTAAATGCAGGTTTTCCATAAGAAACAGGTTCACATCCAGTGTTTTCAGTTCTTCCTTCTTTTTCAGGTAGATCTTCGCCTTTTCCGATTGCTTCTCTAACGGTCCTACCTGCTTTTCCAGCTCGGAAAGAATATCGTTTACACGGACTAAATTCTGCTTTTCATCCTCTAACTTCTTCTGGGCAGCTACCTTACGCTTCTTAAACTTCACAATACCGGCTGCCTCATCAAAAAGCTCACGGCGTTCTTCCGGCTTGCCACTTAAGATCTTATCAATCTGCCCCTGTCCGATAATGGAATAGCCTTCTTTACCAATACCGGTATCGTAAAAGAGCTCATTCACATCCTTCAGACGGCACGGTGTTCCATTCAACAGATATTCACTTTCTCCGGAACGGTAGATTCGTCTGGCAACGGTAACCTCATCATAATCAATCGCCATGTGGTGATCTGAATTGTCAAAGGTAATTGCCACATAGGCATATCCCATTGGCTTACGAAGTTCTGTACCCGAGAAAATGACATCCTGCATGGAGGCTCCACGCAGCTGCTTGATACGCTGTTCACCCAATACCCAGCGGACCGCATCGGCAACATTGCTCTTACCACTTCCGTTAGGTCCTACAATTCCGGTAATACCATTGTGAAACTGAAGCACAATTTTATTTGCAAAGGACTTAAATCCATGAATTTCTATACTTTTTAAATACATTCCGTTAACAACCTATTCTATAAATTCTCTTGTGGAGACTTCATCAGCACCGCATAAGCTGCCTGCTGTTCCGCAGATTTCTTGCTTTTACCGTTGCCGCTTCCTACGCATTTCCCATCAATCCATGCTTCGATCACAAAGACCTTATCATGATCCGGTCCGGATTCCGAAACCAGACGGTAGGTCAGCTCCTTACCAACCTTCTGTGCCCGTTCCTGTAAAATGGATTTGCTGTCATAAAAGAGCTGCTTCGTCTCAAGATCGGACAGGATCCACTGGTGGACGTATCTTTTGGCCTCTTCAAAACCGCCATCCAGATAAATGGCGCCAAGCACGGCCTCCATGACATCCGAAACGATGGAATCTCTCTCTCTTCCTCCGGTTGCCTCTTCCCCCTTGCCAAGAAGGATATACTTCTGCAGGGAAATGTCTCTGGCGCAATAGGCAAGTGCAGGCTCACAAACCATGGAGGAACGGACTCTGGTAAGCTGTCCCTCCTTCCACTCCGGATAATGCTCAAAAAAGAACTGGCTTGAAATCAGCTCTAACACCGCATCACCTAAGAACTCCAGACGTTCATAATTTGGATGCTTATTGATCTTCTGTTCGTTCGAAAAAGAGCTATGGGTCAAGGCCTGCAGTAATAACTTTTTGTCCTGGAACTCATAGCCGATTTTCTCTTCTAAACTGCTAAAATCTTCATTTGGTAACATGATATTCTCCCATATGCATGGCAGCATCGGAAAAAAGCCCTAAAAGGGCTTTTTTCCGATGTAATATATGCCGAAAGATAACTGTTCAGTACCTTCACAGTTACGATGCAAAATCCATTCCAAATCGGCTTCGCCGATGGGATTTTGCATTACTGAATCATATTCTTACGGTCTTGGCAGTAAATGCTTCGACCTGTACTGAATAGTTACACCGAAAGATCAATTGATCCTTAGTTGGTTGCAGCTTTGATCATATTCACTGCTTCTTCCACCGTTGTAATTTTTTCAGCTTCCTCTGCGGGAACCTCTATATCAAATTCCTCTTCGATTCCCATAATAATCTGAAAAACATCCAAAGAATCAGCTCCCAGATCGTCAAGGAATGTTGTGTCCATCGTAATTTCATCGGGATCAACGTTTAATACATCCGCAATAATTTTCTTTAATTTTTCAAATTCCATAGTGATAATCCTTTCTAGTTCTCTTCCATAGTAATTTTTTCTTTTATTTTTTGATTAATATTCTGTTCTGAAAAAGTAATACATTGCAGAATAGAATTCTTGATTTCAACAGCCTTGGAGCTACCGTGAGTCTTAACCACCAGACCCTTAAGTCCTAATAACGGTGCTCCGCCATACTGCTCTAAGTCAAACTCCTTAAGTGTCTCCTTCAGGGCAGGCTTCACAAGAAGCGCACCGATTTTACTGCGCAGAGAGGTCATCATTCCTTCCTTTACCTTATGGATTAAAGATCTGCCGACACCCTCGTACATTTTAAGGATAACATTGCCGACAAATGCCTCGCAGACAATAACATCAGCCGCGCCTGCCGGAATGTCTCTTGCTTCCACACTTCCGATAAAATGAATATCCGGACAATTCTTCAAAAGAGGATAGGTTTCCTTTACAAGTGCATTGCCCTTTTCTTCCTCTGCACCGATATTGACAATGCCAACACGGGGATTCGAAATTCCCATAACACTTTCCATATATACGGATCCCATCTTTGCAAACTGTACAAGATGAGAGGGTCTTGCATCGACATTCGCACCACAGTCAATCAGCAGTGCGCATCCCTTCTCAGTCGGAATCAACGGAGCAAGCGGAGGACGCTCCACACCTTTGATTCTTCCGACAATTACCTGTCCTCCAACCAGGGTAGCACCAGTGCTTCCTGCTGACACAAATGCATCACAGGTACCGTCCTTCACTAAATTCAACGCCTTAACAATGGAAGAATCCTTCTTGCGGCGGATTGCCATAACCGGAGGCTCTGCGGTTTCAATGACCTCCGTTGCATTCACTACCTCGATCCGGTCTGCCGGGTAGGTATATTTCTCAAGTTCCCTGCGGACAAGCTCTTCCTGTCCGGTCAGATACACCTTGACATGATCGTTTGCATGAACTGCATCGACAACACCCTTTACGATTTCTACAGGGGCATTGTCACCGCCCATAGCGTCTACTGCAACATTGATAAAATCCGCCATTTGGAAACCTCCGTCCATATCTTACTTAAATATACTAGACCGTTTCGTAAAAATCAACCCTACATTATGATTTCGCCTATACTGAATCCTTACTTCACTACAATATTGATAATACGTCCCGGCACATAAATTTCTTTCACAATGGTTCCTGTCAGCTTGTCAGCCACAACTTCCTTACCCTTTGCAATTGCGGTATCCTTATCTACATCTGCAGGAAGCATTACGGTTGCCTTCACCTTACCATTAATCTGGATACCAATTTCCACAGTATCTTCCTTTACTGCAGCTTCGTCATACTCCGGCCACTTTTCAAAGGCAATCGTCCCTGTATGACCAAGCATCTCCCAAAGTTCCTCACCGGTATGAGGGCAGATACAGGAGAACATCTTAATGAAGCCTTCGGCATATTCACGGGGGCATTTGCCCTTCGTTACCGCATTCATAAAAATCATCATCTGTGCAATGGCAGTATTAAAGCCTAAGGTTTCAAAATCAGAAGTAACCTTCTTAACCGTCTGATGATATACCTTCTTTAAGGATTCATCGTTTTCTTCGGTAATATTCTCAGGCTCGGTAAAATATTTGAATACTCTTCCGATAAATCTTCTTGCTCCTTCTACCCCCTGCTGGCTCCACGGCTTGGATACCTCTAAGGGACCCATGAACATTTCATAAAGGCGAAGGGTATCTGCGCCGAAATCACGGACAATATCACTCGGATTCACTACATATTCCGGGAAACGCTTGCCCATCTTGATTCCGTTCTCACCTAAAATCATTCCCTGATGAACGAGCTTCTTAAACGGCTCCTTGACAGGAGAAAGACCCTTGTCATAAAGGAAACGGTTCCAGATCCTCGAATACATCAGATGTCCGACTGCATGCTCCGGTCCTCCGACATAAAGGTCAACCGGCATCCAGTGCTTTAAAAGCTCCTGATTAGCGAATTCCTTATCATTATCCGGATCAATATAACGGAAATAATACCAGGAAGATCCTGCGGAGCCTGGCATGGTAGAGGTTTCTCTCTTCCCCTTAATTCCGTTATGGTCATACTGCTTCCACTCGGTTGCATTCTCAAGCGGAGCCTGTCCGTTACGTCCCTTGTAATCCTCAAGCTCCGGAAGAACTAACGGAAGTTCATCATCGTCCAGTACATGAATCTGTCCGTCTTCGGTATAAACCACCGGTACGGGCTCGCCCCAGTAACGCTGACGTGCAAAGATCCATTCACGGAAGTGATAATTCACTGTTTTCTTAGCTACACCCATAGAAACGAGCTTATTGGTAATGGCTTCCTTTGCTTCTTCTACCGTAAGTCCGGTAAATTCTTCGGAATTGATCAGCTTGCAGCCCTTGCCGAGGTAATCCTGCTTTTCAAAGGCATGTTCGGAAACATCTGCACCATCAATAACCTGGATACGGGGAATGTTGTGTGCAATGGAATATTCAAAGTCTCTCTGATCATGGGAAGGAACTGCCATAACAGCACCGGTTCCATAATTTGCCAGTACGAAGTCACCGATGTAAAGCGGAACTTCCTTGCCGTTTACCGGATTGATACAGGTAACACCCTTTAATTCGCATCCGGACTTTGTTTTATTTAATTCGGTACGGTCCATATCGTTCTTCTTGATCGTTTCATCGATATAGGCCTGTACTTCTTCTTTATTCTGGATTCTCGGCATTAAATCCTTCACGATCTGTCCGTCCGGAGCCAGTACCATAAAGGTAATGCCATAAATCGTTTCAATACAGGTCGTGTAAATGGAAAACTCTCCACCACCTACGATCTGGAATTTCACCTCAACACCTTCGGAACGTCCGATCCAGTGTCTCTGAATATCCTTCGTGGATTCCGGCCAGTCAATTTCATTTAAACCTTCCAGAAGCTTGTCTGCGAAAGCCACCTGATCAATAACCCACTGCTTCATATTCTTACGGATAACAGGATAGCCGCCACGCTCGGACTTTCCATCAATGACCTCATCATTGGAAAGAACAGTTCCCAGTTCCTCGCACCAGTTTACCGGCATATCAACCAGCTTTGCATAGCCATCCAGGTATAACTGCTTGAAAATCCACTGGGTCCATTTATAAAACTTCGGATCGGAGGTTGCAATCATCTTGGACCAGTCATAGTCAAAGCCAAGCTCCTTCAACTGATTGGTAAAGGTCTCGATATTCTTCTCGGTGAAACCTGCCGGATGATGACCAGTCGTCACGGCATACTGCTCTGCCGGAAGACCAAAAGAATCATATCCCATGGGATGAAGCACGTTGTAGCCCTGCATTCTCTTCATTCTGGACATGATATCGGTTGCTGTATAGCCCTCGGGATGTCCGGCATGCAGACCGACACCGGAAGGATACGGGAACATATCTAAAGCATAATACTTGGGTTTTGAAAAATCCCAGACATCTGTCTTGAATGTCTGATGCTCCTCCCAGTATTTCTGCCATTTACTTTCAATTTCTCTGTGATTATAAGGGATTGCCATAGCGATTACCCAGCCTTTCTTTCCATGAACTCTTTCCTTGAACTAAGCCTGATACCCATGAAACTCCAGGGAACCGGAAATCCATTAGTAAAAAGCCAATCTAAATTGTACCTATTCTACAGGAAAATGTCAAGAAAAGGGGGATACCTTTTCGATATCCCCCTGAAAAAACCTTCATCCGTAACGGTTCATGAAATCGTTCCCTTTCTTTGTATTCCTTCGCAGGTACCTCAGGCCTCTTCGTTCCCCTCAGTAACCTTGGCTGCCCGCGCTGCCACTTCCTTCTCCTGTACATCGGAAGGACACTGCTCATAGCGTGAAAACTGATACTCAAATTCACCCCTGCCGCCGGTCATGGAACGAAGATCGGTACAATATCCAAACAGCTCCATCATAGGGACATCGGCTTCAATGACCTGCCTGCCCTGTGCGGAAGGATTCATGCCGAGCACTCTTCCCCTTCTCTTATTGAGATCACCCATAATATCACCGGTATAGCTGTCCGGAACGGTAACCTTCAGGGAAACAATCGGCTCAAGCAATACCGGATGTGCTTCCATGAAGCCCTTCTTGAAGGCCTGGATCGTTGCCATCTTGAATGCCATTTCAGAAGAATCTACCGGATGATACGAGCCATCATAAAGAACTGCTTTCACACCAACAACCGGATAAGCTGCCAGAGGACCCTTCAGTACAGATTCCTGGATTCCCTTCTCAACCGCCGGGAAATAGTTCTTCGGAACGGCACCTCCTACAACCACCTGCTCAAATTCATATGGTTCTTCCAGATTACCGGAAGGGCTAAAGCGCATCTTGACATGACCATACTGTCCATGTCCACCGGACTGTTTCTTATACTTATATTCCACATCACTGTTCTTCCTGATGGTTTCGCGGAATGCAACCTTAGGCCTGCTTAATTCAATCTCGACCTTATAATCATTTAAAAGCTTGCTTGCAATGACTTCAAGATGCAGATCCCCCATGCCGTAAAGCAGCATCTGCTTATTTTCCGCATCATTGACATATTTCATCGTCAGATCTTCATGGGAAATCTTCTGCAGCGCCTGTGATAATTTATCCACATCTGCCTTGTTCTTCGGCTTATATCTCATATAAGTATAAGGAACCGGCATCTCCCATTTACCATATTTAATCGTGGTTGCCTTCGTGGAAAGGCTGTTTCCGGTACGCGCTGCGGTCAGTTTTGCAAGTGCTCCGATATCTCCGGCATGTAATTCCTTTACTTCGATTGGTTTATTGCCCTGTAAAACATAAAGCTTGCCAACCTTCTCTTCAATATCGCGGTCTACATTGTAGATCATGTCATCTGACTTCAGCACACCGGAGTTTACCTTAATGAGGGAATATTTACCGATAAACGGATCTACGATGGTTTTCCATATGTATGCAGATTTCGCCTTGGAAAAGTCATAGTCTGCATGATAGATATCGTTCGTCTTCATATTGATTCCGGCAACGACACGGTTCTCCGGACTCGGAAAATACTTAATGATGTCATCGAGCAGGGTATAAACACCCTGACATAAAACATTGGATCCCATGGTCATCGGAACGATACTGCCGTCACAGACATTCGTCCGTAATGCGGCACGGATCTCTGCTTCCGAGAAGATCTCGCCGCCAAAATAACGCTCCATCATCTCTTCACTGGTCTCAGCAACTGCCTCCATCAGTGTATCCCGGCAGATCTGTAAATTCGCCTTATTATATTCCGGAACCTCACATTCCACAACATCCTTGCCCTGCCAGCGGTTACCGGTCTCGGTAATGACATTGACATATCCAACAAACTTCTCATTCTCACGGATCGGCAGATGGAACGGTGCCATCTTCTTGCCAAACATCGCGGTCATATCCTCTACCACCTGCCGGAAAGAAGCCTGATCCACATCCATGTTGCTGACATAAATCATACGGGGCAGCTTATACTTTTCACACAGCTCCCATGCCTTCTGGGTTCCGACCTCCACACCGGACTTGCCATTCACTACGATAATGACTGCACCTGCTGCACTGATTGCCTCTTCTACTTCTCCTACAAAATCGAAAAATCCCGGTGTATCAAGAATATTGATCTTGTATCCTTCCCATTCAATGGGAACCACTGACGTATTTATAGAAATCTTACGCTTGATTTCTTCTTTATCAAAATCACTTACGGTATTACCGTCATCGACCTTCCCCATCCGGGAGGTAATTCCGGACAAATATGCCATTGCTTCTGCCAAAGACGTTTTACCGCTTCCCCCATGTCCAACCAGAGCAACATTACGAATCTTATCTGTTGTGTAAATATTCATGCATTTCCCTCCATTCTTTCAAATACCATGTGTCTATTTTACTAAATATTCTGATAATATACAAGCGTTTTTGGTGAATTTTCCTACACATTTATTACAGTAAGTTTATTTTTATATTGACATCTATCGTAATCGGAATTAAAATTAGTACGTTGAAGTGTCATAGTCTAAAGCGTCGAAGTGCTAAAGAATTGATATTTTCAAGAATAATATAATTCATATTATACAGGAAGAAAGGAAGTTATACCATGATTGTTGTTATGAAACCCAATGCCTCCGACCAAAGCATCGGAGCTGTTACCAGATATATCGAAGAAAACGGATTGCATGTCCACATTTCCAAAGGTGATCAGGTCACGATTATTGGTGTCGTCGGTGATAAAACCCGGTTTTCCACCGATAACCTCACCATTTTCGATGGCGTAGACCGGATTCTTCCGGTAACCGAAAGCTATAAGCTGAGCAACATTAAATTCCATCCGGAACCCAGCGTTATCAAGGTTGGCAATGCCTCCTTCGGTCCCGGTCATCTTACAGTCATCGCCGGTCCCTGTGCCGTTGAAAGTAATGACCAGCTTATGAAAATTGCTGTTGCTGTCAGAAAATCCGGAGCGAATGTTCTTCGCGGCGGAGCTTACAAGCCGCGCACCTCTCCCTACTCTTTCCAGGGACTTGAAGAGGACGGTCTTAAATACATGCAGGAGGCAGGACAGGCAGCCGGCCTTGCTACTGTATGTGAGGTCGTAAGCCAGGAAGCGATTGAAGCAGCGGTTAAATATGTAGACATGATCCAGATTGGCGCCCGTAACATGCAGAACTTCATTCTGTTAAAGGAAGCCGGACAGTCCGGTCTTCCGGTTTTATTAAAAAGAGGCTTATGTGCCACCATCGATGAATGGCTGAACGCTGCCGAATACATTATGGATGCAGGCAACCCGAATGTGGTTTTATGTGAACGTGGTATCCGTACTTACGAAACCGCTACCCGGAATACGCTTGACTTAAGTGCCATCCCTGTATTAAGATCCAAGACACACCTTCCGGTCATTGTGGATCCTTCCCATGCAACCGGAGCCTATGCTTACGTTCCCCCTATGGCAAAGGCTGCTGTGGCAAGCGGTGCAGACGGACTGATCATTGAAGTGCATAACGATCCTGCCCATGCTCTCTCCGATGGTCCCCAGTCTCTGACCTTTGAACGTTTCGATACCTTAATGAAGGAATTAAAGCCTTTTGCTTCTCTTATGAACAGGAGTATGACATGATTACCAAAACAGCTTTTCAGACCTTTGGTTTTATCGGACTCGGACTGATTGGCGGTTCCATCGCCCGTGCCATCCGCGAAAAGCTTCCATTAAGCAGAATTCTGGTTTTTGATGCAGATCAGAATACCATGGAGCTTGCCTTAACAAGCGGTGTTGCATCCGAAACAACAGATTCCGTTAATGAAGCCTTTGCGAAATGCGACTGCGTCTTCTTATGCGCACCGGTTTCCGATAATTCCCGTAATTTAGCCTTATTAAAGGAATACACTTCCGACACCTGTCTGATTACTGATGTTGGCAGTGTCAAAACCCACATCCATAAACAGGTTGAGGAATTACAGTTAAGAAACCGTTTCATCGGAGGCCATCCTATGGCAGGAAGCGAGCGCGTCGGATTTATCAATTCCAAGTCCCTGCTTTTGCAAAATGCCTACTACATCCTGACTCCCTGCAGCGGTGTTCCGGAAGAAACCGTATCCGCCTTCCGCAGCCTCATCGAATCCATTGGTTCCGTACCCCTTCTTATGGATTACCGGAAGCACGATTTCATCACCGGTGCGGTAAGTCACCTTCCGCATGTGATCTCCGCTTCTCTGGTAAATCTCATTAAGAAAGAGGATACCCCGGATGAACTGATGAAAACCATCGCTGCCGGAGGCTTTAAGGATATCACCCGGATCTCCTCCTCTTCCCCTGTCATGTGGCAGCAGATCTGTCTGACGAACAGGGAGAATATTTTGGTCTTGCTGGATCATTACATTACGGCTCTGCAAAATATCAGGAAGCTGATTGACGATTCTACGGAGCAGGAAATCTTCGACTTTTTTAAGGAAGCGCGTGATTACCGGGATTCCTTCGTCAATACTTCAAGCGGCCCGATCAAAAAGACCTATGCCATTCATGTGGAAATTGCCGATCAGCCCGGTGCCCTTGCATCCGTTGCCATGCTGCTTGCTGAGAATTCCATCAGTATTAAAAACATCGGCATTACCCATAACCGGGAACGCACCGATGGTGCTCTGCGTATCGAGGTTTATCAGGAGGAAAGTCTGAGACAGGCAGAAGAACTGCTACAGAAAAACGGCTATCTCACCCATCTTCCCTAAAAGCCAAAAGCAGCAAGTGAAGAAAGAAATCCCCTGCACCTACAACGGTACAGGGGACTTTTTATGTCTTCTTAATGTAAATGCCATCCCAATGATCACCATGCCTGTAATTCCACCTGCACAATCAATAAAGACATCCTTTACTGCTGCATATCTGCCGGGTACGAAGTACTGGTGAATTTCATCCAGTGATGCTGACAGCAATAACTGCACTCCTATGAGCAGCCTGCCGCTCCAGACCTTTCCCTTCCACCACATTAAAACCAGACTGTAGGAAAGCAGACCGACACAAAGATATTCGAAAAAATGAGCCAGCTTCCGTACGATCTTTTCAAGCGCAAGCGGAAAGAGATCAACGACAATCTCTGTCGTTGGTGTTCCGTCACTATTCTGGAAAAAGCTCCAGATTTTCAATAACAATTCTGTCACTGCCGAGCTCTTCATAGAGGAATCCTCTGCCACATCAGATGACAGCAGAAAAATCATCATATACAAAAACACCAGCAGGCAGACCGCTGCTACGGTATAAATTCTTTTCTTTCTCATCATTTGGCCTGAGTCAGATTATTGATGGTATCATAAAGCTGGATTCTGGATGCCTCCAACTCCGGCATTCCAATAAAGATTGCTCCATAAGTAAACCCATCCGCAGCCTTCTCAATACGGACGATCTCCAGAAAGGCATGCAGCACTTCCTGTGTCCAGATACGCAGATGAGACTCATAAACGGCTCCGATCTCCAACGGCTTGGAGCATGAAAATCCAACACCGGACTTGGACACATCAAGAATCTCGATCTCTACCTTTTCCTGTGTATCACGATCCAGTCTTTTAATGAATAAGGACGATGTTAATTTAATTCGGTTATTCTTTCTTCGCTCTTCCATAGTGTAACCCCTCCATTAGTATTATCTTACTCATAAATCCTGTTTTTGTAAAGTATCCGTAAAGAAACAGGCATCCCCGAAAGAGAAAAAACGATATTTTTCGCGTACTGCTTCTTCATAAGCGGCAAGAACATGTTCCCGTCCTGCCAGTGCACTCACCAGCATCACCAGTGTTGACTCCGGCAAATGGAAATTGGTAATCAGGCAGTCTAAAACCTTAAACCGGTATCCGGGATAAATAAAAATCTCTGTATTGCCACAGCATTCCTCCAGTCTTCCGTTTTCATCCGCGGCACTCTCAATCGTCCGGCAGCTTGTTGTTCCGACACAGATCACACGCCCACCGTTCTCCTTCGTCTGATTGATAAGCTCTGCGGCTTCCTGTGTCACCTGATAATATTCCGAATGCATATGATGCTCTAACACATCATCCACCTTCACCGGACGAAAGGTTCCCAGGCCCACATGAAGTGTCACATACGCAAGCTTCACGCCCTTCTGCTCAATCTGCTGCAGCAGCTCCTTTGTAAAATGAAGTCCTGCAGTCGGTGCTGCGGCAGATCCGTCAAACTTTGCATACACGGTCTGGTAACGGTTCTTATCCTTTAGCTTATGGGTAATATATGGTGGAAGCGGCATCTCGCCCAAAGAATCCAGAACCTCTTCCCAGATTCCATCATAATAAAACTTCACAAGACGGTTGCCCTCTTCGACTACATCCATGACCTCGGCTTTCAGTCTTCCGTCGCCAAAGACCACCCTGGCACCGGGACGCAGCTTCTTCCCCGGCTTCACAAGGGTTTCCCATATATCACCTTCTCTTCGTTTCAGCAAAAGAATCTCTACCGAAGCGCCGGTGTCTTCTTTCGTTCCCATGAGACGCGCCGGCAGTACTTTCGTATTGTTCAAAACAAGGCAGTCTCCCGGTTTCAGATAATCAATAATGTTCCGGAAAATTTCATGCTTCCATTCCCCTGTTTTCTTATCAACAATCAGCAATCGTGATGAGGAACGATCCTCCAGTGGATCCTGTGCAATCAGCTCCTGTGGTAATTCAAAATTAAAATCCGATGTCTTCATTAGATGGCTGCTCCCTTTAAGAATGCCACATAACCACGCTTTGTCTCATATACATCGGCCTTGCTCACAGCTTCCCAGGGAGCATGCATATTTAATACGGCTACACCGCTGTCGATGACGTTCATGCCGTATAAAGCAAGAATGTAGGCAATCGTACCGCCGCCGCCAAGATCTACGCGGCCAAGCTCTGCTGTCTGGAAATGAATGTTTTCCTTTTCAAAAATACTGCGGATATGTGCCAGATATTCTGCATTGGCATCGTTGGAGCCGGACTTTCCTCTGGCTCCGGTGAATTTATTGAAGACCATACCGCCACCAAGATAAGCTACATTTTTCTTATCAAAGCTGGCTGCATAGGTCGGATCAAACGCACTGCTGACATCCGAAGAAAGCATACAGGAGGATGCCAGGCATCTGCGTACATTAAGCTCTGAATACTCTCCCATGAGATTGAGCACTTCAGCTACCATATTTTCAAAGAAATGGGACTGCATACCGGTTGCTCCGACGCTTCCGATTTCTTCCTTATCCACTAACAGGCAGCAGGCCGTTCTTTCCACACTCTTCATTTCGAGCATGGCCTTTAAGGAGGTAAATGCACAGACTCTGTCATCCTGTCCGTAGCTTAAAATCATACTGCGGTCAAAGCCGGCTTCTCTTGCTTTTCCGGCAGGAACCACCTCAAGCTCTGCGGAAATGAAGTCCTCCTCGTCCATGTCATAGTTCTCTTTGAGGATATTGAGAATGCCCTTCTTTACGGCCTCCTTGCCTGCGGATTCGCCCTTCTTCTCCTTTTCTTCCTCAGAGAACGTAAGCGGCTTATTTCCAACGATAATATCCAGTGCTTCTCCTTCGATCACCTTGGCTGCCTTCTTTTCCAGCTGTTCCTGTGCCAGATGAATGAGAAGATCGGAAACAAAGAATACCGGATCATCTTCATTTTCACCGATGTTCAGTTCAATTGTTGTTCCATCCTTCTTCACAACCACACCATGAATTGCAAGCGGAATCGTTACCCACTGATACTTCTTTACGCCACCATAATAATGGGTGTCAAGATAAGCAAAACCACCGTCCTCATATAACGGATTCTGTTTGATATCCAGACGAGGGGAATCGATGTGTGCACCGAGAATATTCATTCCCTCTTCCATCTTCTTCTCACCGATATGGAATAATGCAACAGACTTGTTCATCCATACGGAATAAACCTTGTCACCTTTTTTGATCCTGCCGCCTTTTTTGATGATATCCTGTAATTCCTTGTATCCGGCTTCTTCTGCCATATTTACAATATAGTCCACGCACTCCCTTTCCGTTTTGCATTCGGAAAGGAATCCGCGGTATGCTTCATTCAATGCTTCCAGTTCTTTTAACTGCTTTGTACTATAGGTTTCCCAGACATTTTTCTGTTCCATGTTCTGCCTCCGTTTTCTATATAGTATTACCTGATTACCAGTATATCACACTTATGCTCTCAGATCGATATCCAGATCATTCTTCAGTGTTCTGCAAATCTTATCTACGAACTTCTGAATTGCTTCTGCATCAAAGGCTTCTTCCTTCGGCGCAAAAGTGATGGTATAAGCCATGCTCTTCTTTCCTTCCGGAATCTGTCCTCCTTCGTATACATCGAACAGCCTGATCTCCTTGATGTATTTGTTCGCTCTGCGGATGCATTCCTCTACCTGTCCATAGGTAATGTCCTTATTCATAACAAGCGCAAGATCACGCTTTTCTTCAGAGAAGCGGTTCAGAGACTCGAATACTCTCTTCTTACCATACCACGCTGACAGCTTCTCCAGATCCATTTCCAGAATAAAGGCACTGGTACGCATATTCAGTTCATCCTGAATGTCATAAGCAAGCTTTCCGAAGTAACCGATCACTTCACCTTCGCACAGCACATCTACCGCCTGATAAGGATGCAGGAACGGCTTCTCTGTGGGAGTATAGGTAAAGGTTACATCCAGACTTTCTGCTATCGTGTTTGCAATGCTCTTCATGGTATAAAAGCTCTCCTGAAGGCCGAAAATACCAATGCACAGGGTATCCTTTTCCTCCGGATACTCAGTTAACGGCAGGGACTTTGGAAGGAACTTCTTTGCGACTTCAAACAGTCTGCCGGAGAGAATGCCATTCTTCTCATTTCTGGCAATTGCATTTACCATGGAGGGAGCAAGTGTTGTCCGCATCAGGGACAGATCCTGGTTAATCGGATTTAACAGCCTGATCGCATTGCGCTCCTGCGCATCCTCAGGAAACTTCATCAGATCCAGGTCTGCCGGGGAGAAGAAGGAATAATGCATACATTCATTGATACCGATGGCACATAAGGTTCTCTTTAAGGCAAGTTCACCCTTCTGCTTCTTATTCAAACCTCCCATGGTAACCTGTGCAGTCGGAAGGAAGGTCGGCACAATATGATCGTATCCGTACATGCGGATCACTTCCTCTGCCACATCCGGATAACGCTCCACATCGTTCTCACCATTCGGAAGCATATCTTCACGATAAGCCGGTACATGGATCGTCAACTGATCACCATCTACCGTAGGTGCAAAGTCGAGATTCTTCATAATGCGGACAATGTCTTCTTCCGGTACAGTAATACCAAGTACGCCGTTTACTTTGGAAATGCTGACATTCATTTCGGTCGGTTCAATAGAATTACCGGTATTAATATCTACATGTGTGGAGGAAACCTTACCACACTGTAATTCTTCGATCAGATGTAATGCTCTCTTCATGCCAAGAACAGTAGAATACTCGTCCACACCCTTTTCGTAACGGGCACTGGCATCGGTACTCTTTCCAAGACTTCTTGCAGTCTTTCTGACACTGTCTCTTGCAAACTTCGCAGACTCAAAGATCACGCTCTCTGTGGTATCACGGATTTCGGAATTCAATCCGCCCATGACACCTGCAAGGGCAACCGGCTTAACACCGTCGCAGATGACCAGATTGTCTGTGTTCATTTCATATTCCTGTTCATCCAGGGTAATGATCTTCTCTGCATCCTTTGCTCTTCTGACGCAGATCTCATTTCCCTCCAGGTAAGAGCCGTCAAATGCATGCATCGGCTGTCCGATTTCCTTTAATACATAGTTCGTGATATCAACGACGTTGGAAATGGAGGCCATGCCAACCAGGGCAAGACGTCTCTTCATCCACAGCGGAGACTCTCCGATCTTTACATCATATACATAATGGGCGCTGTAACGGGGGCACAGATCCTGTGCTTCTACCGTTACCTTAAAGCCATCCTTCTTTACTTCGGTTTCGGTATAATCGGTTGCCGGCATCTTAAGCGGCTTGCCAAGCATTGCAGCCACTTCTCTTGCCATACCGAGAATACTCTGGCAGTCCGGACGGTTTGCGGTAAGCGCAATATCAAAAATCCAGTCATCCAGTCCGGTGATTTTCTTTACATCATCGCCCGGATTTACGTCTTCGGGAAGCACCAGTAATCCATTGTATTCAGCTCCCGGATACAGATCCTCGGTAAGTCCCAGCTCGACACCGGAGCAAAGCATTCCGTTCGATTCATAGCCACGGAGCTTGCCATTCTTAATGGTCATTACACCCTCTACCGTCTTATGATCCTTTGCGGTTGCATAAACGGTTGCGCCGGGAAGGGCTAACGGGAACTTTCCACCTGTACAGACATTGTCTGCACCACAGCATACCTGCATCGTGCCATGTGCGCCTGCATTGACCTGACACACATGAAGGTGGGTATCCGGAATCGGTTCACAGGATTCAATAAGACCAACAACAATATTGCTGACATCCCTGCCCAGTTCGTACTTTTCTTCTACTTCAAAACCGGCATCAAACAGCTTCTTCTCTAATTCGTCCGGCGTTACATCCACATCTACATATTCTTTTAACCAGCTTAATGGTAATATCATAATCTGTTTCCTCCTGACTATTTCTCATTGATCTGCTCTAATACACGTAAATCGGAATTGAACAGCAGCTTAATGTTGTTAATACCGTATTTGAGCATGGCAATACGCTCCAGTCCCATACCAAAGGCAAAGCCGCTGTACTGCTCAGAATCAATGCCGCAGTTTTCCAGCACACGCTTATTAACGACACCGGCACCTAAAATTTCAATCCAGCCGGTTCCCTTACAAAGGCTGCACCCCTTGCCGCCGCATTCAAAACAGCTTACATCCACTTCTACCGAAGGTTCTGTGAACGGGAAATAGGAGGGACGAAGTCTCGTGGTTACGCCCTCACCGAAGACCTTCTGTACAAATACATCAAGCATACCCTTTAAGTCTCCGAGGGTAATCCCCTTATCTACAACAAGTCCCTCCATCTGGGAGAACATCGGGGAATGGGTTGCATCATCATCGGAACGGAATACCTTGCCGGGTGATAAAATCTTAATCGGCGGCTGCTTCTTCTCCATAACATGAATCTGTCCTGCGGAGGTCTGGGTACGGAGCAGAAATTCCGGGGAAAGATAGAAAGTATCCTGCATATCTCTTGCGGGATGATCCTGTGGGGTATTCAATGCTGTAAAGTTATAATAATCGGTTTCGATTTCGCTTCCTTCATAAATTTCAAAGCCCATTCCGGCGAAAATATCAATCAGCTGATTCCTCACAAGGGTAACCGGATGAAGATTTCCGATTTTCACAGGTTCAGCCGGGATCGTAAGGTCGATCTTTTCTCTTTCATATTTATGCTGAAGCTCTAATTTCTTCATCTTCTCTTCCATGTCGGCAAATTTATCAAAAGCCCATGTTTTTAATTCATTAACAGATTTACCGTAACCGGCACGTTCTTCCGGAGCAAGCTTACCCATGTCCTTCATGAGTTCACTGATCTTACTCTTCTTGCCCTCCAGATAAACATTCTTGAATTCATACAATTCCTTGGAGTTCTTTAATTCCTTCAGTTCCCCTTCAATCTTCTCTTTCAGGGATGAAAGCTTGTCTGATAATACCTGATCCTGCATACGTTTTACCTCTCTTTTCCTTTCATTTTTTGTCCCGCTCTACATGTACCTGCTGCACTAACCTCGCCCTTCGTCTTCGACTCGACCTCACTAAGTGCACAGGTACCGTTCGCACTAAATTCGAACTTCGCCTTCGGCTCGTTCTCATTAAGTGCTCTACATGAAAAGTCCCTTGTATTCAAAAGAATACAAGGGACGAAATGATCCGCGGTACCACCCATGTTCCTGCCCACATTGTATGAACAGACACCTCTGAGCACTTAACGCGTGCAACGTTCTGATCTACTACAAGACTGATTCAATCAGAAAGCTCCGGTGGGAATTTCACTTCATGTCAGAACCTGAGGATGCTCGCAGCCGATGGCAACCTCTCTCTGCAGGTAAACATGTCATTACTATACACCTTCACAGCATTTCGATATTTATTAATAACAAACACTCTACATAATCTTTATTCTAGTCAATCTCCAATTCCTTGTCAACAAGTATTTTGTTGATATAAGCCCCGACAAGAACCAGATTCATGCACACATACAGCCAGATCAGTAAAATCACGATCGTGGTAAGACTTCCATACATGCTGAAACCATTAAAGTATGTCACGTAAATCGAAAATCCGAAGGTTACCACCGTCCAGCCAAGAGATGCCAGTACTGCCCCCGGAAACTGCTGGCGCAGCCTGCCACGCGGTCTTGGCAGATATGCATAGAGACAGGCAAGAACCAGCGTGATAATCAGGAAGAAAAAGAGATGTCTTCCACTGTTAAACGCTGTCATAAAGCTTGCGATACCATGAATTCTGCGGTCTAACAGATTTACAATAGCCTCTCCGAACACCATAATAAGCAGTGTCAGAATAATTACTAACAGAATCAGTACCATATAAAAGCTGGTCACAATACGGAGAATGAAATAATTCCGCTTTTCTTCCACTCCATTGATAACATTCAGCCCACGCAGCAGTGCGAGGAGTCCCTTGCCTGCCGACCACAGGATCGCTACAATAGATAAGGAAATGAGCCCCACCGACTGCCGATACACATCATTAATAATAGAAATAGCCAGCGGCTCCACCGAAGACGGTACGATTTCAATCACTACCCTCATGAAGTCCGCCCTTGTAAGAGGTACAAACGGAATGATCGCACACAGCAGCATCAAAGACGGAATCAGAGAAATAAACAGGAAAAAGGCAGAGCTTGCCGCATAAGCTGTCACGTTCTTCTTTGACAGCTCCATACACAACAATATGATTCGAATGATCCTTTTCTTCAGCATAAGCAGTCCTGTTCTCCTGATTTCCAAATAAAGCTTCATATCCATCTGCTTTTTCCATATGTCCGCAATTTTACCATAATCAGTATTTTTTCGCAAGCTGACAATTCCAGTAGAACATAGCAAGAATCTCCTCATACGTCTTACCGGACTGCGCCATGGCCTTTGCTGCATTCTGCGACATGCCGACACCATGACCGAATCCACCACCATAAAGTGTAAATCCTGTGATACCCTTTTTCCCCTTTTGCAGATCCATCACAAAATAAGCGCTTGGTAAAATAGTAGAAAGTGTATATGCCGAGTCATCCTGCCGGATTACCTCTCCTTCCTGATTCAAAACATAACGGATCTCATATTCTCCCTCCACCTGAAGCTCTCCCTGATCGGTACTGATCACCAGTGTCCGTGCACTTCCTCCTGCTGCACGCCTTATAATTTCCATGTCCTTTACTTTCTTAAAATCGGCAAAAGAAATCCCCCGTTCCTGCAGTTTCTTTTTTAAAAGATTAATGTCTAAGTCATTCACGGTATAGCTCCAGCGATACCAGGGTTCCTCTTTCTCGTAATCCTCTTCATGAATGGTAGTGAGATATTCACGAAGCGCTTCTTCCTGTGTAAGATCACTCAGCTTATTATCTATATCTTCATTATTCTTTTGTTCTAAGTTCTTCTGTGAATTATCCTGCTGATTTTCAACTGGCTGTTCACTCTTCTTCTGTAATTCATCTGTCTGTGTCGTATCTGTCTGCTCATTGATCTCCTGTGATTCATTGTTTTCATCCTGCGCAATATGTACACTCCTTAAATAAGGAGCTGCACCCTCTCCTTCTTCTTTCCAGATGCGGTCATCTGTCCCGTAACCGCAGGACGTGGAATAATAATACGCAGTGATCGGCTTTCCATCCTGCAGCAGCAGCTCCCCTTCAGTCTGCCGTACCGCATCGGTTGAACTCTTCTTTTCCATAATATTGTTATAAACCTGATAATTCACACTGTCGTCCACATGCGCGCCCAGTGCCGGCAGTCCGGCATGCTCCAGATAGCCATAGGAGTAGGTTCTCGCACACACAGCCTGGGCTTTCAGGCTTTCTGACGGATAAGTGGATGGCATCTCACTTGGCACAACGGCATACAGATATTCCTCCAGCAGCAGCTCATTAATCAGTAAAAGCCCCTCCTCCGTCTTATGAATCTCAAAATTCCCACGGTAAGAAGGTATACCCTGATTCCGATGCACCGACAGAAGATCCGTCCTTCCGGAGTTGGTCGGATTCACAACCTTTAGCATCCCTTCTTTCAGATAATCTGTATCCTGTGTCAGGACAAGCTTTTTTCCTGCCGGAAGCGGTTCTTCCTTTCTTTCACCGTTTTCAAGATAAGACAGCATGAGCTCCTCCGAAGCCTGCAAAACAACCTCCTTATGATACAATCCCCGGTAATCACTCTGCTGAATAGCCACACGGATATACTCCATTCGTTCCTTCGGAAGAATTAAGAAGGCACAGATCTTTCCATCCTTTATAAGATAATCCGTAAAAGCATAACCGATGGGAATGTCATTGGTATTGCTGCTATGCACCTCTTCCTTCTGATAATACCCTTCGCATACTTCTCCAAAGGGAATTTCTCCCTGCTCCTCCAAAGTAACTGCATGTTCCGTCACCTGCAGTGTCTTTCCGCTGATGATTTCTCCATCCTCTTCATAAGAAATAAGCTCCCCTCCCCTAAGACCAAGTGTCACGATCTGCTCGGATCCCTGCTTCTGCGTACAGGGGTGGTACAGCTCACAGCCCCGGTAAAAAAAGCGGATGCCGCTCTCATCGGCTTCTTCCAGATAAGCTTCGGAAAACATGACCGGATCGGTCAGCTTTTCCCGGATGGCCAGTAATGTGTTTTCCATACGGTAGGCATCGACATTTATGTATTTTAACCGGGCAAACTCATCGGAAATGTAGGAATATACCGTACCATCCACAGCAAGAAGCTGTCCTTCTGCAAGCTCCGGTTTATGTACAAAATCCTTTCCTCCAATGATCCCGATGGTTTCTTTACAGATCTGCCGGTCCAGCTGATGACAGGTAAGGAACTGGTCGAATGCCTCATACCAGTCTTCTTCTTTCATATACTGCCCTATTTCCTGACATACCTCCTCCGGATCGGTTTTCAAAAGCTCTGCACTCTTGTCTGTTAAGATCTGCATCTCTCCTGTAAAAACCATTTCTCCGACATATTCCGGTTCCGACCGGTCCTTATAAAAAAACAGTAAAAAGGTAAGCAACGCCGCCAGTACTAAGATGGCAATCAGCTTCCAGCGGATCTGCATATGACGATTCATTCTTCTCTCTCCTTAAAATACAATAAAGAGTCCGCCTGAGACTTCTTTGCATGAGGGCGGAGCTTTTGACTTTATAGCAAGAAAAAGCAGCGCATCCGCGCTGCTTTTTCTTTGGAATAACCCCCAAAATGCTGTTTCCTGCCTTTTGACTCCTAGCAAGGCTAGGTGGGTGACCGCAGCCTTACTTTTGCCTTCCCTTCCAATCCTTATTGCTAAGTGAGGGCTTGACAGCCATAAGGTAATATAGGAATCCCGTTTAAAGTATCTGTAGGTTCAAAAATAACAAGAAACAAAAACACATTTCGGGTTGTTTTTATTATATCCAAATCCCTGATAAAATACAACCTATTTTAATAGTTTTTGTATCTGAATCATGCCCCATCCCTGCTTGTTCCATGGTTCTCCCAGATCTCTTGCGGTATGCAATAATTTTGTTTTCGCTTCTTCATTTGAGATCTCCGGATTTTTCTGTAAAAGCAGGGCAAGACCACCGGAGACCACCGGTGTTGCCATCGAAGTACCGCTCCGCGCAATATAGGGATTTTTCTTATAATTGGAATTGCACGAAATAATTTTCGTCCCCGGCGCAACTACATCCGGCTTTTTCATGGCATAGATGCTGGGTCCTCTTCCGGAATGATCCTCACACAGATTTTTTGCCTTGCCAAAATAACCGCCTTCATTGCAGCCCACCGTAATGACATCCTTTAAAGCTCCGAGAAGTGAAATTGTCATAGGCTCCGGTCCGGAATTTCCGGCAGCGCACACAATCACGATCCCACTCTTCCAAAGCTCCTCCATGCATCGCAGAAGCTCCTTCATCTTCTCCTCGTTCCTGCACTCTGCAATTCCAACTGAAATATTCACAATCCGGATGTTCCATTCCCTGCTGTTTTGCAGAATCCATTCCATTGCCTTTATCATATGATCAATCCGTCCCTCACCGCGGTTGTTCAATACCTTTCCAATCACCAGGCGGCATCCCGGATGCATTCCGCTGTAAATCCCGCGTGACAGCCTGCCATTTCCGGCAACACAGCCTGCCACATGTGTCCCATGTCCACTATCATCATAAGCACCTGTCTGCTCATTTACAAAATCCCGGAACACCAGAATCTGCTCCCTTAAATCCGGATGAGAACTGACTCCGGTATCCAGTACTGCCACTCCGACCGCCGGATTCCGTCTTCCCACATGCAGCACAGCCGTCTGCAGCTCTTTCGTTAATCCGATCTGACGCTTTACCCGATACATAATAAAAACTTCCGGCTTTTTCTTTATCATATGCCGGAAGTCTTGTTCGGTTTATTTATATACCATATCCTGTAACTATTCAGAACCCCATTCGTAAAGCCGCTGCTAACGCAGCTTTAGTTTTACTCACGCACTGGCTTTTTGCCCTGTCCCTTGTAAAAAAGAAAGACACAGGCAAGCGCTGCAAGTCCAAGAGCCAGAAACCACTTTGGATGAATCAGATCCCCGGTATCCGGGGTATTATCCCTGCTTCCACCACGGATGATAGCTTTACCGTTACTGACCACCCCGGTTCCACCGAAGCTGTCATATTCATAAATGCCATAGGGAGAAAAGTGACTGGTGGTAAAACGGATCTTATTCTCTCCGTTGCTTTCAGTTACCTCATAATTGACTGCTTCTAACTGTCCATCGTCATCCAGTGTAACCACATGCATCTGATCTGTTGAAATACCATCCGGAACAGGCAGTTCCACCGTTGCAGTCTGCTTGCCCAGCTTATGAATCGGAACCGTATCCGTCTCATCCATCAAAGAGATTTCATACGCCTGCAGTTTGGAAGGAGTACGTCCTCCATATAATTCACCGTAGGCGTCACCGATTCTTGCTGCGGCATCCTCAGATTCCCGGATATGAAGAATAAAGCCTTCCTCACTTCCCGGAATTGTAATGTCGTGCATCATATCCGATGCTTTGCTTACTCCCTGATTCTGTGCAAGCAGGGTTCCCTGCTCGTCATAAATAGTTCCCTGATATCCATAAATACCATCCTGCAGAATTGTGTTTTCAAAATCAGAAACACCTGTGGGTACAATCACTTTATTTAAGTTTCCGGAAAATGCATAAGTCCGGTCTTCTTTATTCAACGCACGGGAAGAATCGGTTCCATAGGTCAGCTTCGGGAGTGCCGTTCCTTCCATGGTAACCGTATCGGTTCCACCACTCAGATCGTACGCAGCAATTCCAATTTCTTCTACAGAGGAAGGTATGGTCACATTGGATAAAGCACACCCCTGAAACGCTCCTGCTCCAATTGTTTTCACATTCTTTCCACCATTTACCGTGGTCAGATTGTGACAGCCTTTGAATGCATCCTCCCCAATCGTTTCTACCGTCTCCGGCAGATTCACCGCCGTAATTCCCATATGATCCCGGAATACACCATCACTGACCTGCTTTACACCACCCGGAATATTAATGATACTGTCCGCTCCCAGATATCCGATCAGGATGCCATCTCCCGCAACTACAAACGGATAGGTTGCAGAATGATTGTTCTCTAAAAAAGGAGTCTTTGCAAATGCATAATCATCGATCTTTGTTACAGTTGACGGAATCTGTACAGACTGCAGGTTATCACAATGATAAAATGCACCATAACCGATCTTCGTCACTCCCTCCGGAATTACAATCGCTTCAAGTCCGCTTCTTGCAAAAGCAAAGTCACCGATTTCCATAATTCCTTCCGGAAATTCATAGGAAGTAAGATCTGCATTCTGGTAATAAGCCTGAGAAGCAATCTTGTCCTGAACTACCGTATATTTCGGGAATCCTTTTCCCTTCTCTGCATTGTCTGCAAGCAGATTTCCGATTGTTTCATCGGAGGTGCTCTGCGAAGAAGCATCGCCCTGTGACTGAACCTCTCCTCCAAGCTGTGATAAGTCAAGTGTTGCATTCTGTACCGGCATGCCCTGCTGTACCTTCGCCTTGCCGTTATCAATAAAAACAAGCGCTCTGCCTGTCACAATACTGGACTGTCCAAGCAATACCTGATTCTCTACCGCTTCAGAGGTAGTTGTCATGGAGGGAGCCGGAGTGGGATCTGCATTGCTTATTGCATCCGTATTGTTCTCCAAACCAGCATCTTCTGGTTGGTTTGCTGTAACTGCTGTCTGCTCCGGACTTACTGTATTTGTTTTGGATGCTGTATCTCCTGCTGTTGTAGGCGTTCCGCCGGCTGCCGGAGCTGTCGTGGCTGCAGAACCGTTCTGTGACTCATTCGTACCGGTAAGGTTCTGCGGCTGTACCGTCTGTGCCTGCTGCACATCTGCATATTCCACCTGTTCTACCGGTGTTTTCTGCATGTTCTGTGCATAATTCCAGGCATAGGAACCCTCTTTCGCACTAAGCTTCACATTGGGACAACCATCAAATGCCGTATCCTGGATATTGGTTACGGATTCCGGAACCTCCACATGCTGTAAGCTCACACAGTCTTCAAATGCCTTGGCTCCGATACTCTGCGTTGGCAGATGAATCGAAACATCCGTCAGATTACTGCAATTCGAGAATGCATAGGACGGAACCTCATAGAGACCGCTCCCTAACTGTACCTTCTTAAGAGAATCATTGCCCCAGAAGGCATACGCCATGATTGTCTTTACATCATTGGTCAGATTTAAGGCTTCCTTCTGCGAAGACGGTAACAGGAAGTACAACGTTTCATGCTCTTTGCCATACAGAATTCCATCCTCCATAAATAAATAGGGATTGGCATCGGATACCTTAAAATCCGTCAGTGCCTTATCCCCTGCGAAAACACCACTTCCAAGCTTCTTTACACCGGAGCCGATCGACACATGGGTCAGAGATGTATCATTACTGAAGGCGCCTGCATCAATCTGCTCCACGCCATCCCCGATATTCACCGTCCGCAGATAATCACAGTTTGCAAATGCACCATTCCCAATCTGCTTTACTTTACCGTCAATATTGACTTTCACAATATTGTCATTGTTGGCAAAGGCCTCTTCTCCGATGATCTGTACATCATCCGGAATAGACACGACTTCCGCCGTGCCTGAATACCGGAGCAGCTTATTTCCTTCCATTTGAAAATCAGATGCAGTGCCTGCCGCCTCCGCATCTGATACCGGTACCTGGGTAACTGCTACTGCAGTCAGCAATAGCAGCACCCCGATTGTTTTTGATATCTTTTTATTCATACCATCCACCTTATGCTGTTCTGGTCTTAGGCAGCTTCCGGTCTCTCTTGAAGAACAGGATCAGCGAGAGACTCGCAAGGCCTAATGCAAGGAACCACTTAGGATGAATCGGATCTCCGGTCTTCGGAGTTGCATCAATTGTTCCTTCAGTCAGATTTGCTGTATTCACATAAATCACATAGGGTGAAAAATGTGTTGCAGTAAAGTTCACACAGGGAACACCATCCACAGTTGTAAATCTGGTATTCAGATCTTCAATGGTTCCTCCCAACGTGGATGCTACTTTATTATTTCCTGCATACTGTGCCAGATCATCCGGCAGCGGTAACGTAATATTCACAGAAATTCCCGAAGTATCCGCAATCTTGGTTCTGCCTGTGGAATCATACAGACTGATGTCCATCGGTAAATACTTCACCCTGCTGATATCTCCGAATTTTGCCTGTAATGCCTGTACAGCCAGATCATTTGCAGTCTGGTCTTCGGTTACCTTAACCACAAAGTTATCGGTAGATCCTGCTACAGTCGCACCCGCAAGATTCGTGTTGGAAATCCCCGGCTTCGTTACTTCTACGGTCGTTCCGCTGTTGCGGTTCGAATTGCTTCCAGAGCTTCCGTTCGATGAGGAGCCTCCATTTGAGGAGTTTCCCGAGCCACTGTTGCTGCCCGAGCTTGCAGATGAGCCACTTCCGGTCTTATACGTTGCCGTAATGGCAACATTGGCTGCCGGCATAGTAAAGGTTGTTGAAGTAGCTTCTGCATTTGCAAATCCCACTCCTGCTGTTGATGTTGTCCACTTGTCAAACTGTTTTCCAACACCCATATCATAAGCATTCAGGGCTACAATTGCTCCTGCCGGATAGCTTCCGCTTCCGCTTCCACCGGATACACTTACGGTATACTTCTTCGTGTTATCACCATTGTTACCATTGTTATTGTTTCCAGCCGTTGAGGACGGTGAAGCCGATGCACCTGATGAAGAACCTCCGCTTGGTGACGCACCCGGATTCGTTGAACCTTTCTCATATGCTGCAACAATGGTCAGGTCTGTAGTTACTTTAGAGAACACTGTTTTATCCGGATACCATCCTGTAAAAGTATATCCATCTCTCGTCGGAACTGCCGGCTCTACCGCAGCTTCTCCATCATTGACCTTTTGGACACTGATAGCAGTCATCTTATTTTTTTCATAAGCATAGAACGTAACCGTATGTCTGCTCTGATCTCCCGAATTATCCGTATATTTTGCAATAACCGTCAGATCCTTGGAAACATTATGATAATCCGGTGTCCATCCAGCAAAGGTAAATCCTTCCCTTACAGGATCTGTCGTGGGAGGCGTTGCGCTCTTTCCATCTTCAATATACTGCGGATTGGTAAATCCGGTCTGTGAAATTACCGTTCCATCCCAGTCTAAGAATTCCACCTTATAGATGCTGCCTCCAAAACTCGGCCACACATCCGTATCCTTCGTAATTTTGGTATAATCGGTCCATCCACTGAACATATAACCTTCATGTTTCGGTGTGTCAGTTGGAGGAACTGCATCTTCCCCGTCACGAACCTTTACCTTGTGGAAAAGTGCCTTATTTGATGTGTCCGGATAGTTCGGATAATCCCAAAAAGATACTGTATGTTCCAAATATACCTTCCCGTATTCAGGATTAATATACCAGTTCTCTGTTTCTTTAGCATAGCGGTCTGCTGTTGTTCCTTCTACACACTCAAAAATAATTGTTTGCTGATCACCATGATCTTTGCTTTGCAAATACTTACTGGTTGCAAAAGCATCTTTAGCAATATATGCCTGCATTCCAGGGATCGTCAACAACCGAATCGCACTATCTCTGAATGATTCTGCTTCAATATTCCTTACTGTATCTGGCAACACTACGGAATTTAAATCATCTGTATTCTTAAAGCAGCCCTCTGGAACAATATCAACTGTACTCGAAGATAAATCCACTTTACCAATATCACCACAACCTGCAAATGATTCATTCTTTAACCCTACTACTCCACTAAGTTCATCCGGTCCAACTGAATATGAACCCACATTCTTCCCTCTTCCGGGAAGGCACTGAACCACCTCATACCCACTTCCTGTATTTCTATATAAGACTCCATTGTTATAAACAAAGTCTGAATCCAGACAAGTAATATTCGTAAGATTCTGGCATCCCTTAAAAGGTCTCTTCCCGGTATCCGTCAGGCTGGTTCCAAGTGTTACCATCTGCAATTGCATATCCTTAATTGCAGATGTTCCATTCAGCAGACCTGTGAATCCAGTGTCATCATCAGTACTGTCAAATGCATAGTCCCCAATGTAATCAGGACCAATAATTCCGGCCTCAATCAAAGACACACAGTTTTTAAATGTATACGGTTCTACTTCATTTACTCCATTTAATGTAACTCTTTGAATATAAATATCCGGCTTAGACTCAGTTGGTTTACCAGCCACCATTGTAATATTGTTCTCTTTTGTCCATCCCGTAACAGAATTTTCATCTGCCACATATCCGGAGAAAAGACCCGGTTTAATACTATCCACACTGCTTGGCACAACAACATTCAATGTTGAATTAACAATTGCCATTTCATTTTCTGTTGGCTGAGTCAGGTTCTTCTTTTCCTCGTCCGAAGCCTGATAATATTTAGTTGCATTATCTACCATGTCTTTATACTCTTTTTCATTATTTGAAGTAACATAAGGCAGATTCTTTACCCACGCAGTTCTGGCTGTTCCGTCCATAATCATATCATATCGGGGATAGCCTACAAGCTGTGCCTCACCGGTATTACTGATTGGATCATAATGATACTGTACCTCAAGATTGGTTGGCCAGCCACTATGACAGGTAATCCATATCTTCTCCTGATTGGCATTATTGATATTGCTGACACCATTCATTGCATAGATAAAGGGAACTGTATCCCCTCCTCCATCATTCATCATGGCTCCAACAAAAGTCAGACTCGGATCACTGCTTAACGTATCTCCACACGATACTTCCTGTGTTTTAAAAGCATTATTGCCAATGCTCTGAACGGATGATGCATCGGTAAAAATAACCACTTCCAGATTATGACATCCCTTAAACGCATTATCGCCAATGGACTTAACAGACGCCGGAATGGTAAGTCTCTCAAGATCACAATTATTATTAAAGCTTCCCTGTCCAATTGACGAAATGCCATATGGTCCAATCGTTTCCGGAATCGTTACATTATCCGGCTTTCCTTCTCTAATCCAGAATTTCACCAGTTCATTATTGCTGTTTACTTGATAAAGTACTTTTGCATTCTTAACTGAAGGATCAATATCCGCTTTGTCATGTTCAGGAACAATTTTTTCATATAAATCCTGATCCAAATATTTAAACGCAAGTGACTCATCCTTAGCTGTATCGTGGATCTTTGAAATATCCGGTCCTTCTACATAAAATGATGTAGGAACCGAATCTTTGAATTTATCCCAAGTAAGGCTGCAATTGGGATAATTGGTACTATCTTTTGCATGATATACACCAAAATTGATTAACTCATTAGGAATCCTTAGATATTGTAGAGAACTGCACCCCTCAAACATATCAATGTCCAATTTATTTTCTCCATAATTGGAAGGAAATTCCATTTTAGTCAGACTGGAGCAGCCACGAAACGCATGATTTCCAATCTCTTTTAAGGCAACCTGTCTATCCCCTGCACCACCAATATCTACTGTCTGCAGCCCGGTACACTTCTCAAAACAACTATCTCCAATTGCCTGCAGACCGGTAGGTGTCGTAAATGTTTTAAGTGAACGGCAATCATAAAATGCATCTTTTCCAATAGCCTTAATATTTGCATTTGTTTCAATATTGCAGTTTTCCAGATTGATGCATTCCGCAAATGCACCATTACCAATCGTCTGCAGACCATTGGCTAATGATACACTCTTTAAGGTACTGCAACCATAAAATGCGAAATCGCCAATACCCATGATGTTACTTCCGATCGTCAGATTCGTAATATTGTTCTGGCTTGCAAAAATACCGTCTTCCGGATTTTTTACATACCCATTCAGTCTCCATCCACCATTACCATCATCTTCTATCTTCTCTGATCCTATGTAGGCAACATCAGCCATAATTTTCCAATGGTCATCATTATCCTTGGTCTGAACGAAATTACCTCCAGCATCTTTATAATATAAATCTGTTTCCGCAATATCCTGCCATTGGGATCTCTGTGTATAATAACAGGGATTATACTGTGGCCCTGTAATCGGCTCAATCGCATATTTCGTATAGACGGGTGTCATATCCCCGGTTTCTTCGTTCTTCTCTTCACCTGTTTTTTCCCGATAACAATAACTTCCATCCTCATTTACATAAAGTTCCGTCTGATTAACCTGCTTTACTTCCTGTTGCTGTGTACTCGGATTTATATAATTGACAACATAATATAACAGATTGCCATTGGAATCTTTCTGCTGCACTTTAGTTTCATAATATAGGAACTCGTCCATTTTGCTTACAAGACAATATCCTTCACTGGTAACATTGTCTGTATACTTCTTGTACGCCTCAAGCCGCTCTGGAATGGTCAAAGAACTTTCCATCAAAACCCCCGCATTATAACCAAGAAGAACTGCTACCTTGTTAGGGTCTGACTCTACCGGTCTCATATAAACAAATTGGAAAGTTCCATCACCAGATGTATATACAATTTTTTCTTTGGGATCACTTCTATCTTGTGAAAAAGGAATCGTACTCTTATACTCAGATGTTCCTGAAGCATTATTGATCGTAGCATGATTGCTCGAAACAATTACCTTATTTTTTTCTGCAACGGTCGGATTCGCACTTACATCTGTCACCGGAATCGCAGCAACTACAATAGCGGAAACCATCAGCAGTGCACCGATTGTTTTCCGGATCTGTCTTCTTAATTTTCTGTTTTTCTTTTTTGCAACTTTTGTCATTGAAAAACCCAAGCCTTTCTTTTACTGTGCATTTTGTAACTGTTCAGTACCTTCACAGTTACAATGCAAAATCCATTCCAAATCGGCTTCGCCGATGGGATTTTGCATTACTGAATCATTTTCTTACGGTCTTGGCAGTAAGTGCTTCGACCAGTACTGAATAGTTACTGCATTTCTATATCTGAAATGAAATCAATTTTCAACAAGCAATCAAAGGACGGATCTGTCCGATTGTGTCAATATATGATTCATTCTGTCCGATTAGCTAATCCGCTTTGCTACCACCACGAAACGTCCGTCCGTCTGGGAACTGTCGCAGGTGGACAGTGTCAGAAGGCTGTCGCCGAATTCTGCCGTCACACCGGTATCGTACAAGCTTAATTCACTCATTTCCTGCATATAGGAATTGAATTCTGTTTCAGAATTTGCTTCAATAAACTGATAATACTTGAAAACAATATCATCCTCATTATAAACCTGTGAACGGAATACATACATCACCTGATACTGTGCCTTTTCATAAATCGTATCAAACGTAATGACAGCGTGCTTTTTTCCATAGGATTCTTTGGCATATTTCTGCAGATTACCAAACATATTACCCGATTTCATATGATGTCCGTAGACAATCATGTTTGTGGAACGGGGATATACACTGCAGTTATAATCCAGAAAAATGCTTCCATTCTTGTCATATTCCTGGTTATAGTTATGATCCAGATAATAGGTATTATCCGAGGTCTGCATAACAGGGTAATCTATATTTGTATCGTCAATTTTGAGCCATCCGATTAGCTTTTTATTCTTATTATATAAAGTTTCATACTCCGGAAGGATATCCGGAAGCCGGACGGCCGATTTATGTAAGGAAAAGGTATTCTGTTCCTGCTGTGTTCCGGAATTTAATACATTGCTTCCCTTAAGGGAGGCCAACTGATCATAATCCATGTTCGTCCGTGCACTGAAATAATAATATACGAAAAAGTATCCGAGACTCGCAGCTGCAACGATTGATGCCAGAACCATAATTCTTTTCCGCAGCTTCTCTGCTTTCTGCAGCTCTTTAAGTGCTTCCTTTTCAATTACAGCCTGATACTTTGCATTATTCCTGGTATTCTTTATATCTGTTCTTACAGCCTGTCTGCCTGCAGAAGCAGCTGCTCTTTTTCCCTTCTGTTGATCCTTGTTTCCACTTTTCTTAAGAGAATGTTTTTTCTCTTTCTTCCGGGTGGAAGGATTCCTCTTCATCTGCTCCATCTTCTCATAGACCTCATCATCAAAATGAGTTCCAATGATGGTTTCGAACCGGTAGACTCCGGCCTGCATTTCATTAAACAAGCCTTCTAACTGCTTTTTATTGTTGAAATCCACTTGTGCCCTGATCTCATCAATCTTCTTCTGATCTCTCAGAGCCGCCTCATAATCTGCCCTGGTGCGAAAACGCACGCCCCCAACCGACAGGTTTTCTGAAGTCATGACCTACTACTCCTTTATAAAAACATATACCTTTATTTTAGCTATATCTAGAAAGATATGCAAGTGTTTTTCTACATATAGAAGTTTTTACATATAGGAGATTTTCCCTATACGCAAGCTGTGTATCCATGCACAACTTGTATTTTACAGATAATTCCGGCGAAATTTCCTGTGAACAAGCAAAGAGCCGTGTCTTCCACGGCCCTTTCCCCTTAAGCAATATTGGCTTATTTGGTCTCTTCGTATGCCTGACGTACTGCCTTGCATAACTGATCAGCACAGGAGGTTGGCTTGAATCCGCAGGTATTTCCGAGCAACTTGCTTTCGATGTAGTCCACGGTACATCCATCCACCAGCTTGGAAACTGCTTTAAGATTTCCGTTGCAGCCTCCGATAAATTCCACATTGGAGATCACATCTCCATCGATATCAAAATTAATCTGCATTGCACACACGCCCGACGGCTTATAACTGTATCTCATACTCTCTTACTCCTTCTAAATCATATTCCATACTCTTACAGCACGGTAAGAATGATGTTCAGTACCCACATGACAATGCTGAGCACACAGGCAATGATACCAAGTACCCTACCCGCTTTCGCCATTTTGGCCTTCGTGGAACCCAGTCCAAGGCGGCCGCGCATTACAGCAAGTACACCACAGCAAAGTCCGGCAATCGGAACAAGGAGTCCGGTAAGACATCCCAGGATACCAAATATGAGCGATATGGTTGCTGCGGAGGTGTTATTCACCGTTGTAACCGGAACCGCACCTGCATTGGCTGTGCCGCCTGCAATACCGGCTGCGCCTGCATTCATCTGATCCGTCGGAATATCCTGCCGCATCAGGGTATAAAGCTGCTCAAGGCTCTGCTTAAACGGCTTCTTCTGCAGACATCCTACAAATCCTGTCAGACCCATTTCACCACCAAACAATCCCTTTAACCACGCTTCTACATGCAGAACTCCATTGATATAGCTCCATGTCATGAACTTGTAGCCCTCCAGCATTGGATCCCCGGCACGGTATACGGGCTGTCCCTTCCATTCTGCTGTGGAAAAGCCATTCTTGCTCAGGTAATCGTTCATCATAAACTGGACGAAATCTACCGGTTTGTTAAGTGGTAAATCATTTGTGTATCTTGACATGTTATCCTCCTTCATCCCGTTGCATTTCCTTACTGCAACATGCTTCCTTTATTAATAAAAATAACATAAAAAATTTTATGGTGCAACTGAAACACATACAAGCTTTCCTACATATGATATAGCATAAATAAAACAAATACCCTTGGAGGTAACTTATGAGCGATTTAACAGCAACATCCTGCGGATGCGGAACAAACAACAATAACGGATGTGGATGCAGCATTCTCTGGATTATCCTTCTTCTGTCCTTCTGTGGCAACGGTAACGGATGCGGAAGCAGTCTGTTTAATGGTGACTCCGACTGTGGATGCTGGATCATCCTTCTTCTGCTCTTCTGTGGTAACGGTCTGTGTGGCTCTAACAACAACTCCGGTTGTGGATGCGGATGCTGATTTTTCATTTCTCTTCACCCTTTCTTCAGAAGGGGCTGTAAAAAAACAGTTCTAACGAAATGCCATAGCGACATCAGTTGATGTTG
>OIWT01000026.1_pt1 | contig 200886 bp, 191 predicted proteins | sample 1587701 | NCBI WGS metagenome assembly OIWT01 (sample SAMEA3888904, study PRJEB22519) | human gut metagenome | biome: human gut; feature: human-associated habitat; material: faeces | place: Denmark | collected 2009
TCTGAGGCGGCTATTAAGAAAAATCCGTCGGCACATCTAAAGCAAACTGTGTTTAATAATATTTCCGACGAAGCAAGCTTCAAGAAAACATTTTTTAACATAATGCATCTTTTTAAGGCAAAGGCTACGCTATCGGATTATCTTGATTTAAACCGCCGATATATTAAAACAACAGATGTGGTTTTGTTTGAAGATAATACGATAAAACTCGATATTATCCCTAAACATTTTTTTAAGGCAATTGCGGAAAGATTGTATTTAGATGCATTCAGTGTGTCTGATTTGCTACATGAAGATTGTGATATGTCAGAGATATCCGAATGTCTTGTGGTAAGTGATGAAACTATTGTTGCCGGTATTAATGAAGAGCTTGGTATAAGTATTTCTGATATGCAGTCAGCTAGGGAAGTTTTGGAAATAAGGCGTTATAGGAGATTGCAGAATCTTATTGATACTAAGTTTACAGATGATAATTTGCTGTTATTACTCGATTGCTTTGAAAATAGAAGAGATGATGAAATCAGAAATATAGTTACCGACAATGCAGATATACCTACAATTTTCGAATATGTATTAGGAATCTTATGGTATAAAGCAAGTGAGCGAAATGGAAAAATTCTTGAGTATATGAAGCTTTCACTTGATGCAGAATTATTACCTAAAACTCATGCTTCCGGAGGAGAGGCTGATATTGTTTATGAGTATGAAGCAACAGATTTTTATCCAAGACACACCCTATTGCTTGAAGCAACACTCGCCGATAGTACAAATCAGCGTAGAATGGAAATGGAACCGGTGTCGAGACATTTAGGCATGCATTTAATACGCACCGGTAATATGAATTCTTATTGCGTATTTGCTACAAACTATCTCAACATAAATGTTATTTCTGATTTCCGTAGTAGAAAGATAACTCCGTTTTATGATCCACAAGACTATTCAAAGTCTGTAACAGGAATGAAAATTATTCCTTTGCAAACATCTGAACTGAAAAAAATTGTTTCACAGGGCATAACCTACAAAGAATTATATCCGATGTTTGAAGTGGCTTTTGATTCTGTTTTGCCACCTCATGAATGGTATGAAAAGTGCATCAACATTATAGAATAAAATAGCATTGCTATTGCTTTCTGCAGAAAAATGGACGGTAGATTTATAGATGCATGTATAAAAATTAGACAAAACCGATTAATGATGTTTTTTATAGAGAATAAAAACACAACAGGCTGCGGCACCGCAGCCTGTTGCCCTTTGTTTGGAGATGAATTCAAAACATGAGGTTAGAGTGTAAGGTCGAGAGAGTCCTTAAACCTTTCGCCTCCGTCTATTGTAAGGTCAGCTCCCGTAACGTATTTTGCCTCATCACTCGCAAGGTATAGAACTCCGTATGCAATGTCGTCGGGCTCGCCGAGATGACCAATGGCTGTTTTATTTATACATGCTTTAAGTACAGCGGGTTTTTCCGTAATAAGCTCGGTCATAGGAGTAACGATTGTTCCCGGGATAATTGTGTTTACTCGGATGCCGTGTTTACCGAGTGCTTGTGCTGCACCTCTTGTGAGGGAAACAACACCGCCCTTTGACATACAGTATGAGTTAAAGTCAACGCCTACCACTGCTGCAAGAGATGATACATTGACAACAGAACCCTTACCTGCCTTTATCATTATCGGAACTACGGTTTTCATTCCGACAAAAGGGCCCCATGCGTTTGTGTTCATTATCGAGTCAAAGTCCTCTTTTGTTGTGTTGTCGTAGTGAAGCCCCTTTGAGCCGACTCCTGCATTGTTTACAAGTATGTCGATTGTGCCGAATTTTTCTACTGTTTCCTTGACTACCTTTTTCCAGTCGTCTTCAGATGCAACATCGAGTTTCATGCCGACGGCTGTTCCTTCTCCGAAATCTGCATTGATTTTGTCTACGACGGCGGCGAGCTTATCGAGCGATCTTCCCGTTGTTGCGACAACCTTTGCGCCTTCTTTAGCGAAAAGATATGCCTCTGCCGCACCTTGTCCGTATGATGCGCCTGTGATGATAACAATTTTGTTTTTTACTCTATCCATTTTTTTCCTCCCTTTTGTGAGAAAATCCCATAACACGGATCGGGGGTCAAAATTAACTTGATTTTAAACCCCTCTGTACTTATTTTAAAATAACACTTTATTTTTGTGAAATACTTATATATAATCAAAAATATAGCATTATAAAAAAATTTTATATATCTATTCCATGTCTATATATCACAGACGAAAGTATAAACGGCAATCTACTGAGGTGACGTATTATGACCATTCAACAGATTGAATATTTTGAAGAGGTATTCAGAATACGCGGTATGCGAAAGGCGGCGGAAAAGCTTTATGTTTCACAGCCCGCCATCTCTACCGTAATTAAAAATCTGGAAAAAGAGCTTGGTGTGACTTTGTTTTTGAGAAGCAGTCCCCTTATTCCGACCGAAGCCGGAATGAAATTTCACGAGCTTGCCTCTGACCTCCTTGCGCGCAGAGACAGCATGACAGATGAAATGATGGCTTTTAAAAACAAGGCCCGTCCTTTTGATGCGGGTTTTTCCGTGGTTTCCAGACAACTTCTCAATATCCCCGCAGATCAGATAATCAAGGGAAATCCCCTGCTGAAATCACTCGATTTCTATTCGGGCTCATATCTGAAAGAACGTGTTCTTGACCACAAGATGGATATTGCGATAATTGCCGCGGTTCAGAACATGGATCACATTGAAGAGTAATTCAATTATATGAAGCTTATGAGCACCTCGATAAGCTTTTATGTCAGTAAGGACAATCCTCTTTCGTCTCTTAAGTCAATTTCTTCGGAGCAGATTAAAAATAAGCCTCTGGGAGCGTTTTCGGATGAGCCTATAAGCAGGGAGGATTATTTAAAGACGATGAGCTATCTTGTCGGAAGTGAACTTAATAATCCAGTTCCGTTTTTAACTTCAAATCTTACCGAGATTGAGGTTTATATCGCCAATGGATCGCTTTGCGCAGTGATGCTCGACGGGATGTTTAAAAATAACAGGAGAATAAAGGCTGTGCCCATAGAGTGCGACCGAAAGGTGGATATCATGGCTATATGGAACAAGGATCATTATCTGTCAATTGCGGAGAGCAGGATGATAAAGGGTCTTGAGAAATATGTTTCAATTATAAAAAAGAGGTGAGCTTCGCTGGAACCGATAGCAGTTATACATACAAACCTAGAAGGAAAATTCGGAGTGCCGAGGCAGGGCGGTGTTGTGCCGAAGCTTTACGGACGCATAACCCTTTTACCGAAATACAGAGTGCCGGAGGCGATTTACGGTCTTGACGGTTTCTCGCACATATGGCTTCTGTGGGACTTTTCGGAGTCACACTGTGACGACGAAAGCGGTGTTTGGTCGCCTACGGTTCGCCCTCCGAGGCTTGGAGGAAATAAGCGTATGGGTGTATTTGCCACACGCTCTCCGTTTCGTCCGAACAGTATCGGATTATCCGTGGTGAAGCTTGAAAAAATTGATTTTCCGGACATATACGTGTCGGGGGTTGACCTTATGGACGGTACACCTATATACGACATAAAACCGTATATTCCGTATTCGGACTCGGTGCCGGAGGCAAAAGCGGGCTTTACGGATTCGTTGTCGGAATTGAAGCTTAAGGTGTGTTTTCCGGAAAATCTTATGAATGAGCTTTTAAGCGTTGTTTCGAATTTGTCGCAAAGCACGACTGAGCAGAGCACTGAAGAACGAAATACAGTCTTGCAAAGCACGACTGAGCAGAGCGCAGAGGAACGAAATACAGTTTTGCAAAGCACGACTGAGCAGAGCATAGAAGAACGAAGTACAGGTGTGCAAAGCAAGACTAATCAGAGCATTGAGGAACGAAGCACATGCGTGCAAAACATGATAGCACGAAGCACGGAAGAACGAGATGCGGGCGTGCAAGGTGCGACTAAGCAGAGCGCAGAAGCACGAAGCACAGAAGGACGAGATGCGGGCGTGCAAGGTACGACTGAGCAAAGTGCAACAAAACAAAGTGCGGATGAACAAAACACAAGAGGACAAGCTATAGAAAAACAAGGTGCAGGGGAGCAAATAAAAAGTGAAATACTGGATATACTCTCTCATGACATGCGCCCGCAGTATCAGAATGACCCCGAGCGGGTTTACGGAATAACATACCTTCACCGAAATATCCGTTTTAAAATAGACGGCGATACTCTTACGGTTTTGTCGGTTGACTGAAAAGAGAAGAATACAATTTACAATTGTATATATTTTTTATAAGTATTATAATATTGTGGTTATTTTTATGATTTGTCGTTTGTTTATGTATGCACGAGTCATAAAATCCCGATTTAAGATTCAATAAAGCTTGAAAATTACAATAAAAAGGCTTTTGGGAGTGGTGTTATGAATCCTTCAAGAATTTTTTGTGCAGTGGATCTCGACGCTATATGTTCAAATGTAAAAAATATAATGAAAAAAATCGGAGACGATGTTGCCGTTATGGCTGTGGTTAAGACGGACGCATACGGTCACGGTGCGGTTGCCGTATCACACGCTCTTAGCAGAATCGGGGTTGATTCATTTGCTGTTGCAACCATAGATGAGGCAACGGAGCTGAGAAATTCCGGCATTCAGAATCCCATCCTCATTCTGGGCTATGTATTTCCGAATGACCTCCAGGCTGTCCTTGACTACAACATAATAACTACGGTTTTCTCCTTTGACAGCGCAAAGATTATTTCGGATTATGCCTCTAAACGCGGTAAAAAGGCAAAGATACACATAAAGCTTGATACCGGTATGGGAAGAATAGGGTTTATTCCGTCAGAGGAATCCATTCATGAAATCGAGAAGATTTTCTCGCTTCCGAATATCGAGGTTGACGGAATATTTACTCATTTTGCCTGTGCGGATGAAAGGGATAAAACCTCTGCACACAAACAGGCAAAGCTCTTTACCGATTTTGTAAAAGAACTTGAGAGCAGAGGGATGAGTTTTGAAAGAAAGCATATCTGCAACTCGGCAGGAATTATGGAGCTGCCGGATTGCTTCTATAACATGGTACGCTGCGGAATCATAACATACGGTCTCTATCCGAGTGATGAGGTCGAAAAAGCCAATCTTGCCCTCACTCCGGCGCTTGAACTTAAAAGTCATGTGGCATATGTAAAAGAGGTGGATGCCGGATTCACTGTAAGCTACGGCTCAACATATGTAACCACGGGAAAAACAAAAATTGCAACTATTCCCGTAGGCTACGGCGACGGTTACCCGCGGCTTCTTTCAAATACGGGAAGAGTTCTTGTCCGCGGTGAGTATGCGCCGATTATCGGTCGTGTATGTATGGACCAGTTTATGGTCGATGTAACCGATATCGAAGATGTATCACAGGGTGATGAGGTTGTACTCATAGGCAGACAGGGTGAAAATCAAATCCCCGTGGAGGAGATAGCCGCACTTGCCAATACTATAAATTATGAGATTGTCTGCGGAATAAACAAGAGAGTTCCGCGAATTTACAGTTACTGACAAAAACGTGTATAAAGAAGCATAACCGTAAAATTTAATGCAGAAAACGAGTTATATATAAAGTCAGCTTAAAAATGACGACGTGAAAACGTAAACATAAGTAAGCCGAGGCGTGGGAGGAATCGTTCATTGAAGATAATTTTTAAGTATCTGAAGCCATATGCTGTTTTTGTAGTTATGTCCGTTGCCATGCTTTTCGGTCAGGTAGTGTGTGAGCTTACATTGCCCAACCTTATGAGCAGCCTTGTAAATGAAATTATAAAAATGAGCGCTCACGGCGGCGGAGCAAACGATTATATAAAAACCATGGGTTTTAAAATGATAGGGATGGCTCTTCTCACGGTGCTATGCTCTGTGAGTGTGGGATATCTCGCCTCACGTGTTGCTTCGGGCATCGCAAAAAATTTGAGAACCGACCTTTTCAGAAAGGTAAACGATTTTTCCAGCGCAGAGTTTGACAGGTTTTCAACGGCTTCGCTTATTACAAGAAACACAAACGATGTACAGCAGATACAGAATTTTGTTTCCATGGGACTGCGTATGATGCTCTTTGCACCCTTTATGGGTCTCGGCTCCATAGTTATGACTCTTGAAAAAAGCCCCTCGCTGTCCTGGATAATAGTATTGGCTGTTCTTATTATTCTCTGTGTGCTTGCGGTTGTTATGGCGGCGGCACTTCCGAAGTTTAAATCCCTTCAGGTACTTGTTGACAGGCTGAACCTTGTAAGCCGTGAACAGCTTTCCGGCCTTATGGTAATAAGGGCGTTCGGAAACGAAGCTTATGAGGAAAAGCGTTTTGATACGGCAAACAGGGATCTCACCTTTACAACGAGGTTTGTACAGAGAACCATTTCATCGCTTATGCCGGCGGTAACGCTCATAATGAGCTTTGTAAACGTTGCCATAGTATGGTTCGGTGCAAAAGCGGCAGGAGAGCTTACGCTTGAGGTCGGAGATATGATGGCGTTCATACAGTATGCCATGCACATAATGATTTCGTTTATATTCGTTTCAATGATATTCATTATCTGGCCGCGAGCTCAGGTTGCCGCAGAACGAATAAATGAAGTTTTGAGCTGCGAGATTTCCATAAAGGACAAAGAAAATGCCGAAAGCTTCGAGGACGTTACGGGTACGGTAGAGTTTTCCCATGTAAGCTTTCGCTACGAAAATGCGGACGAGGATGCATTGTCCGACATTTCTTTTGTTGCAAGGCCCGGTGAAACAACAGCGTTCATAGGCTCAACGGGCTCGGGAAAGACCACCCTGATAAACCTTATACCGAGGTTGTACGATGTAACCTCCGGAAAAATAACAATCGACGGAAAAGACATACGTGACGTAAAGCTTCACGATCTGCGTGAGGCTATAGGCTATGTACCGCAAAAAGCAATTCTTTTCTCCGGCACCATAGAGTCCAATGTAAAATACGGAGACAGCACCGAGGACATACGTCCGGCTCTTAACGTCTCACAGGCGACGGAGTTTGTGGAAGCCAAGGAGGAGGGCATAAACGCACCGATTTCTCAGGGTGCCGCCAACGTATCCGGCGGACAGAAGCAAAGGCTTTCAATCGCGCGAGCCCTTGCAAAAAAGCCTCCCATATACATCTTTGACGACAGCTTTTCCGCACTTGATTTCAAGACTGACGCAAAGCTTCGTGCTGCGCTTCCCGCGTATACCGGATGCGCAACGGTTCTTATAGTTGCACAGCGCGTTTCGACTATAATGCATGCGGATCAAATCATAGTTCTCGACGAGGGAAGGATAGCGGGTATCGGAAAGCATGAGGAGCTTGTAAAGACCTGCAGTCAGTACCTTGAGATATGCGAAAGTCAGCTTGCAAAGGAGGAGATATAATGGCAGTTTCGGCAAAAGAAATAAGAAGTGCCAAGCGTCCTCCGAAGATGGGACACGGCCCCGACAGTATAGTTATGGGCGAAAAGGCAAAAGATTTTAAGGGCACGCTTAAAATCCTCATGAAATATCTGAAACCGTTTCATGCAAAGCTTGCCGTTATCATAATTTTTGCGGCTCTCAGCACGGTTTTCAATATCCTAAGCCCCAAGGTTCTTGCGCTTGCCACAAATGAGCTTGCGGCTGGAGTTGTGAAGTTGCTTAAGGGCGTCGGAGGAATAGACTTTACATTCATAGGGAAAATTCTCCTCATATGCCTTGCACTGTATCTTGTATCCGCACTCTTTCAGTTCGCACAGGGCTTTATCGCCGCCGGGGTTTCGTCACAGGTATCCTACGACCTTCGCAAATCCATCTCCGAAAAGATGAACAGGCTTCCCGTATCCTACTACAATCGTGTAAGCTACGGCGATGTACTCTCCCGTATAACCAACGACGTTGACACCATAAATCAAAACTTAAATCAGACAATTACACAGGCGATTTCGGCTGCAACCACGATTATAGGCGTTGTTATAATGATGCTGACGATAAGCGCGAAGATGACGCTTGTCGCAATGATAATGCTTCCTCTTTCGGGAATAGCGGTTGTATCCGTGTTTAAGGTTTCTCAAAAGCATTTCTTCGCCCAGCAGGAGTATCTCGGCTCCGTAAACGGTCAGGTTGAAGAAAACTTCGGCGGACATCTGGTCGTAAAGGCGTTTAACGGAGAAGCTGCAGCCGTTGAGCAGTTTGACAAGGATAACGAAAAGCTTCGCATGGCAAGTCTTAAGGCGAATTTCCTTTCGGGGCTTATGCATCCTATCACAAACTTTATAGGAAATCTCGGATATGTAGGCGTTTGCGTTGTGGGAGCATATCTTGTTTCAAAGGGACAGCTTAAGGTCGGAGACATACAGGCATTTATTCAGTATATACGCAACTTCACACAGCCTATAACACAGGTGGCTCAGATTTCGAATCAATTCCAGATGGTTGTGGCCGCATGTGAGCGTGTGTTCGAATTTCTTGCAGAGGAAGAGGAGAAAAACGAAGCTCCGAAGATAACCGTAAAGGATGCCGACATAAAGGGCAATGTAACCTTTGAACACGTAAAATTCGGTTATGAGGACAGCGATAAAACTGTTATCAGGGATTTTTCGGCTGATGTTAAAGCCGGAATGAAGGTTGCGATAATAGGACCTACCGGCGCCGGCAAAACCACCATGGTAAAGCTTCTCATGAGATTTCATGAAATACTTGACGGTAGAATTCTTGTTGACGGGCATGATATTCGTGATTTTGACCGTCATGACCTTCGTACACAGTTCGGTATGGTGCTTCAGGATACATGGCTTTACCGCGGCAGCATAATGGACAACATACGTTACGGGCGTCTTGATGCCACAGACGAAGAGGTGAAGGCGGCCGCAAAGGCGGCGCAGGTGGATCACTTTGTACGTACATTGCCGGGAGGCTATAACATGGAGATAAACGAGGAAGCCTCGAATATCTCAGCCGGACAGAAGCAGCTTCTGACCATTGCGCGTGCGATTCTTGCCGACTCGAAGATAATGATTCTCGATGAGGCGACCAGCTCGGTTGATACCCGTACAGAGGTGCTCATCCAAAAAGCCATGGATAACCTTATGAAGGGAAGAACAAGCTTTATTATTGCTCACAGGCTGTCAACCATCAAAAATGCCGACCTTATTCTCTGCGTTAAAGACGGAGATATCGTTGAGCAGGGAACACATGACGAGCTTATGAAGAAAAACGGATTTTACGCAGCCCTCTATAACAGTCAGTTTGAGGTTGCGTGAGCCGTCAAAAGTATAAATAAAAAATTGGAGAATTAAAATGAAAAACAAAGAGATTCCCGGAATAATCATGGTTGTGATTGCCGGGGTGTTATGGGGAACAACAGGAACTTTCGTGAGAACCTTTTCGGCACTCGGACTTTCCTCGCTGCAGATATCAGTATTTAAGGTAGTGATTGCGGCTATAATACTGTTTTTATATACAGTTATATTTAAAAGAGACATGCTTAAGATAAGGCTTAAGGATATCTGGATATTCATAGCCGCAGGAATCATAAGCCTTGACTTTTTTACAATTTGCTATTTCTCGACCATACAGAATACATCGCTCTCTGTTGCTGCCGTACTGCTATATACCGCGCCGGCCTTTGTCATGCTCATGTCCGTGATGATTTTTAAGGAAAAGATTACAGTCCGGAAAATAATCGCATGCCTTATGGCCTTTGTCGGATGCGCGCTCACGGCAGGAATTATCGGAAACGGCTTTTCCGTTCCCGCGAAGTCACTTTTAACAGGTGTTCTTTCGGGATTCGGATATGCTCTTTACAGCATATTCGGTGAGATTGCGCTGAGAAAAGGCTATAAGCCGCTCACCATCACAACGTACAGCTTCCTCTTTTCCGTAATAGGCTTTGTGTTTATCATAAAGCCGAAAGAAATCATGGCTGCCGCAGAAAAGGCTCCGTCGTATTTTTGGTTTTTCGGAATGATGGTTGTTATGTCCGTTGCTGTATCTCTCCTGCCTTATGTATGTTACACAAACGGTCTTACGAGAGTAAACCCGTCAAAGGCGTCCATCATTGCATCTGTCGAACCGATAACCGCAACCCTTGTGGGAGCCATAGCCTTTAAGGAATATCCGGACTTTTACGGAATACTCGGAATTGTATGTGTGGTAGCGGCAATAGTTCTTCTCAATATAAAAATAAAAAGAGCACATGACAGTAAAACTGTTGATGAAGAAGCCGTGATAAGCGAATAAAACATATAAGAGTTTTTTGTGATTCTGCATAAAAGCTCTTATTTTTTGCATAAAAATTAAAAAATATGCAAAAATTTTAAAAAAAGTGTTGCATATCGTGAATAATTAAAGTATAATCATGCACGTACTCAGAAAATTAAATTATTTCGGGAGGAAAAAACAATGAAAAACTTAAAGAAAATTATTGCTCTTGTTCTTTGCCTTGCTCTTGCATTTGCGCTTGCAGCATGCGGAAAGACAGATAAGGAAGACGACGGAAAACTCAAGACCGCTGAGGCGGGTAAGCTCATCATGGCAACAAATGCTACATTCCCGCCTTATGAATACTATGAGGGTAAGGACGTTGTAGGTATAGATGCGGACGTTGCGGCTCTTATTGCCGAGAAGCTCGGCCTTAAGCTTGAGATTCAGGATGTTGAATTCGACTCAATCATCCCGGGTGTTCAGCAGGGAAAGTATGACATAGGTATGGCAGGTATCACGGTAAATGAAGACAGGCAGCGTAAGGTTAACTTCTCAGATCCGTATGCTACCGGAGTTCAGGTCGTTATCGTAAAAGAAGGCAGCGCTATAAAGTCAATCGACGATCTCAGCGAGAAAACCAAAATCGGTGTTCAGCAGGGAACAGTAGGAGATACTTATGCATCTGATACTCCTGAAAACGGCGGTTACGGCGAGGACGCTGTAGTACGTTATTCAAGCGGAGCTCTTGCAGTTGAGGGTCTCAAGGCCGGAAAGGTTGACTGCGTAATTATAGACAATGAGCCCGCAAAGGCATATGTTGCTGCAAATGAAGGCCTTAAGATTCTTGACGGTACATGGGTTGAAGAGAATTATGCCATTTGCTTTGCAAAGGAGAACACAGCTCTTCAGACTGCCGTAAACAACGCTCTTAAGGAGCTTATCGCTGACGGCTCGGTTCAGAAGGTTGTTGACAAGTATATCAAGGCTGACAAATAAGGTCGATAAAATAATCTTTTTAAACAGTTTTAAAACAAATAATGAGGGCGGCTGATAACCGCCCTTATTGCAGGTTTAAGGACTCATTTTTTGAAAGGAGAAAAATAAGTGGGAAAGTTTTTTTCATCACTTGCAGAAGAGTTTGACTTCGTCTTTATTCAGGGTAACAGATACCAGCAGATGATAGACGGCGTGCTCAATACATTGAAGATTACCGCCGGAGCTCTTCTTGTCGGAATAGTAATCGGTATTGTTGTTGCTTCGATTCGTTCCTCTTACGACAAAAACAAGGAAGCCATGAAGCGCAGGGGCGGCATAGGATACGGGATTCTTACCGTGCTCAATGCAATATGCAAAATTTACCTTACGGTTATACGCGGAACACCTGTTGTTGTTCAGCTTATGATTTCGTATTTTCTTATCTTCAAATCCGCGAAAAACGGTGTCCCGATAGGAATATTTGCATTCGGAATAAATTCAGGTGCGTATGTTGCCGAGATTTTCCGCGGCGGCATCATGTCCATAGATAACGGACAGTTTGAAGCCGGACGCTCGATAGGCTTCAATTATTTTCAGACAATGAGGTATATCATAATTCCGCAGATGTTTAAGGCTGTGCTTCCGACCCTGTGCAATGAATTTATCGCGCTGCTCAAGGAGACATCCGTTGCGGGCTATGTGGGTGTAATGGATCTTACAAAGGCCGGCAATGTAATCGCAGGACGTACATATTCGTATTTCCTTCCCCTCCTGACGGTTGCGGCGATATACCTTGTTGCGGTTATGATTCTTACATCGCTTGTCGGAAAGCTTGAGAGGAGGCTTCGCAGCAGTGACTGATGTACTTGTTAAGGTTACAGACCTCCAAAAGCATTACAAGGGCGGAATACATGCGCTCAACGACATAAACACGGAGATACACAAAGGAGAGGTTGTTGTTGTTATAGGACCATCCGGCTCCGGTAAATCGACATTTTTACGCTGCCTCAACCTTCTCGAGCTTCCTACGGGAGGAACAATCGAGATGGACGGCTGTGATATAACCGATAAAAAGACAAATATCAATAAGCACAGACAGAAGATGGGTATGGTGTTTCAGCACTTCAATCTTTTCCCTAACATGACCGTGCTTCGCAATATGACTATCGGGCCTGTAAAGCTTCTCGGACTTTCCGAGGAGGAGGCTGACTCAAGAGCCATGTCTCTTTTAAAGAGGGTTGGCCTTGAGGATAGGGCAAGTGCGTATCCTAACCAGCTTTCGGGCGGACAGAAGCAGCGTATAGCTATTGTTCGCGCACTTTGCATGGAGCCGGAGATAATGCTCTTTGACGAGCCGACCTCCGCGCTTGACCCTGAGATGGTAGGAGAGGTTCTTGAGGTTATGAAGGACCTTGCAAAGGACGGAATGACCATGGTAGTCGTAACGCACGAGATGGGCTTTGCAAAAGAGGTTGCAAGCCGTGTACTTTTTATGGATGAGGGAAAGATAATCGAGGAGGGAACCCCCGCCGAGATTTTCGACAACCCGAAGTCGGAGAGACTTAAGTCCTTCCTTGCAAAGGTTATCTGAAAAACCTGACCTGATTCCGGGAGAACACAATTGATCTTTGAAGAGTATAATTAATCTTGAAAGACATAACCAGTATCAGATTTATATAAAGGACAGCGGCTTTTTCGGTCGCTGTCCTTTATTGTTAAATCTTCGGGCAAAATGAAATTTATAAGCGGGAACGTTTTTAACCTTAACACTTGTGTATTCATAAAACGATAAACACAATATATGGAAACTGACGGACAACGCAGAAAAATACTGTGAAAAATCTACAAAAACTTTCAACTTTTTATTGCATTTATTATATGTTTATGATAAACTTGTCATAGATTTTACCCTATTTTTTGGATTTAGGAGGAAATAAATTTATGACTTTAGCCGAGTTACTTAAAATTGCAGAGGAAAATAAGGCTTCCGACGTACATATCACGGTAGGTGTTCCGCCCCTTATGCGTGTTCACGGCTCCATGATGCCGATACCGAATGAACCGCGTCTTATGGCAGAGGATGTCGAGGCCCTTGTAAAGGGAATAATGGGCGACTTCCAAAAGCGTGCATTTGCCGAGCGCGGAGAGATAGACTTTTCCTTCGGCCTTGCGGGAATGGGACGTTATCGTGTAAACGTATTCCGCCAGCGCGGTACAACGGCTGCCGTATTCCGTCTCGTAGGTTCAAAGATTCCGAATCCTCGTGACCTCGGTGTGCCGGAGGCAGTAATAAACCTTTATCAGCAAAAGAGCGGACTTATCCTTGTAACAGGACCTACGGGCTCCGGTAAGTCAACAACTCTTGCTTCTCTTATAGGTCTTGTAAATGACAACTTAAACGACCACATAATTACGCTTGAGGATCCTATAGAGTATCTTCACAGACACAATAAATCCATTGTAAACCAGAGAGAAATCGGTGTTGATACGCGCTCGTATGCTGCGGCCCTCAGAGCTGCGCTTCGTGAAGACCCCGACGTTATTCTCGTAGGTGAGATGCGTGACCTTGAAACAATCGCAACGGCTGTTACCGCCGCCGAAACCGGTCACCTTGTATTCTCGACACTTCATACCATAGGTTGTGCGGAGACGATTGACCGTATCATAGACGTTTTCCCGACAGATCAGCAGGATCAGATTCGTGTACAGCTTTCTATGGTTCTTGAGGCAGTTATTTCTCAGAGACTTATTCCTACTCTTGACGGAAACGGACGAGTTGCGGCCTTTGAGGTTATGATTGCGGACTCAGCTATAAGAAACCTTATTCGTGAGGGTAAGAACTATCAGATTCCGAGTGCTATGCAGAGCGGAAAGAAAAAAGGTATGCAGTCTATGGACGACTGTCTTTATGACCTTTATACCACGGGAAGAATTTCAAGAAAGAATGCTCTTCTTTATTCAACTGACCCGGATGAGATGTCAAAGCGTCTTATGTGATTAAGGAAACAAAGTACACACATAGATTTGTATAGGTTAAATCAGCTTCGTTTTTGCTATTGCGAGAATGAAGCTGTTTTTTTTGCACACAATTAAACGGTGAATCGCCGCTCACAGGTCAAAATTGCAAAAAATGGTTGATTGTTAATTAAATGTTCACATAAACTGGGCATAATAAACAAAAAATATTAACAAAAATTGGATTGAATTGTTATCTATGTTTGAATTATAATGAAGGTAGATTTTAACGCCTTGTGGCGTAAAATAAATGAAATGGAGATGTTCTAGTATGCGCAAAGTAAAAAGAATAGTTGCAATCGTTCTTGCACTTGTTCTCTGCTTCAGCCTTGCAGCTTGTAAGAAGACTGACGGCAAAGAAAATGCTAAAACGGGTAAGGTTTACTACCTCAACTTTAAGCCTGAATCAGACAAGGCCTGGCAGGAACTTGCCAAGACTTATAAGGAAAAGACAGGCGTAGAGGTTAAGGTTGTAACGGCAGCTTCAGGTGAGTACAACACAATGCTTACTTCGGAAATGGGTAAGGCAGATGCTCCGACGCTTTTCCAGTGCGGAAACCAGGGCGCTCTTAAGACATGGGGTGAATTCTGCTATGATCTTAAGGACTCGGATTTCTACAAGGAAATGACAACAAATGACTTTAACCTTATGGGCGAAAACGGTGAGGTTCTTGCGGCAGGTTATTGTTATGAGGCATTCGGAATCATCGTTAACAAGGCTCTTCTTGAGAAGGCAGGCTACAAGCTTGAGGATATCAAGGACTTTGCTTTGCTTAAGAAGATAGCTGATGACATCCATGCACGTTCCGCTACTCTCGGATTTGATGCATTTTCATCTGCGGGTCTTGATGATTCTTCATCATGGAGATTCTCGGGTCACCTTGCAAACATGCCTCTTTTCTATGAGTTCAGAGACGACAAGGTAACATCTCAGCCTGCTTCTATCAAGGGTAAATACCTTGACAACTACAGAGCAATCTGGGACCTTTATACAACAGATTCCGCTACAACGGGTGCAGCTCTTGCTAAGGCTACCGGAGACGAGTCCGAGGCAGAGTTCGGAAAAGGAAAGGCTGTATTCTATCAGAACGGCTCATGGGAGTATTCCAACCTTGTAACAGACCAGACAAAGGGCTTCAACATGAAGGCTGAAGACCTTGCGATGATTCCTATCTATTGCGGCGTTGACGGAGAAGATAAGGCCGGCCTTTGCTGCGGTACGGAAAATTGCTGGTCAGTAAACAAAAATGCTTCTAAGGAAGACATAAAGGCTACTCTTGACTTTATGTACTGGGTTGTAACCTCCGAAGAGGGAACAACACTTATGGCTGAGCAGTTCGGTCCTTGCCCGTTCAAGAAGGCAAAGACACCTGAGAACGTATTCTTTGCACAGGCAAATGAATACATCAAGAACGGCAACTACACAGTAACATGGGCATTCAACTATACTCCTGCTGTTGATGATTGGCGTGCAGGCGTTGTTGATGCACTTACACAGTATACGGCAAACAAATCAGATGCTAACTGGGAAAAGGTTAAGACAGCATTTGTAGACGGATGGGAGAAACAGTATAAGGCAGAGAATGCCGGCTGATAACCATTCCTGTATATTTCTAATCAAAGCACGGGGCGAGCGGAAACGCTCGCCCTTTTTTAAAAAGAGTACTGTGAAAAGGAGGGGACGAAGTTGGCAGTAAAAAAGCATGACAATGCAGCGTTTAACTCGAAGCTTATAAGAAGGCCGATAAAACGCTCTTTTATGTTATTTCTTCTTCCTACATTTTCAGCTTTTTGTATAGGATTTCTTTATCCCTTCGCAAAAGGATTGTTTTTGTCCTTCTGTAAATTCGTAGTTACGAGCAGATGGACGTTTATTGGTATCGAAAATTATAAGAAGGCTATTACAGACAAATCGTTTATGCACGCATTTACGTATACGGCGTTGTTTGCGGTAGTTTCTCTTGTTCTGATAAATATTCTCGCGTTTGCGGTCGCATATGTGTTGACGCAGGGAATAAAAGGCTCCAATGTATTTAGGACGGTTTTCTTTATGCCGAACCTCATAGGCGGTATCGTTCTCGGATATATCTGGAGTATGATATTTGACGGCATACTCGTAAAGTACGGTACGTCCGTTGTTCTCGAAACAAAATACGGTTTCTGGGGACTCATAATACTTATGTGTTGGCAGCAGATCGGTTATATGATGATTATATACATCGCCGGGCTTCAGTCTGTACCCGAGGACATGATTGAGGCGGCAAAGATTGACGGAGCGGGCAAGTGGCAGACGCTTATCCATATCACAATACCGAATGTCATGCCGTCGATAACTATCTGTATGTTTTTAACACTGACAAACTCGTTTAAATTGTTTGACCAGAACCTTGCACTTACAAACGGACGTCCGTTTATCATGGAGGCTGGCGGCGAAACTGTCAAGACGACGGAGATGCTGGCGCTCAATATCGTAAACTCGTTCTACAGTAACCTCACGAACAGAGGAGTCGGACAGGCTAAGGCAGTACTTTTCTTCATTCTCGTTGCGACTATAAGCCTTATTCAGCTCAGGTCAACACGTTCAAAGGAGGTACAGCAATGATGAAGCATACAAATACACTAAACTCGGAAAAGAATGCTAAAAAAGCATTGACTATAATTTTTGCGGTTGTTTGCATCGTTTATGTCATGCCTATCTTTCTTGTTCTTATGAACTCACTTAAGACAAATGCGGCCGTAAACACGGATACCTTCGCATTTCCCGGTGAGGAATCCTTTGTTGGCTTCGCAAACTATATAAAAGGTATGACCTTCGGCAACTATCCGTTCTACAAAGCTATAGGCTACAGCTTCTTTATAACCATCGTGTCCGCAGGGCTTATACTACTTTGTACGTCTATGGCTGCATGGTATATCGCCAGAGTGGGAAGTGTTTTCTCAAAAATTGTTTACTATCTTTGTATCTTTTCAATGATAGTTCCCTTCCAGATGGTTATGTTTACTCTCTCAAACGTTGCCGACCGATTAAAGCTCAACACTCCGTGGACTATACCTATCGTATATCTCGGATTCGGAGCGGGTCTTGCGGTGTTTATGTTTGTAGGATTTGTAAAATCCATGCCTCTTGAGATTGAAGAGGCGGCGGCTATTGACGGCTGCGGACCCATTCGCACATTTTTCCTGATTGTACTCCCTATGCTGAAGCCTACGATGATTTCAGTCGGAGTTCTCGAAATAATGTGGGTATGGAATGACTATCTTCTCCCGTATCTTGTACTTGACATCAACAAGTACAGAACGATACCGATTCATATCCAGTACCTTAAGGGAAGCTACGGAACGGTTGACATGGGTGCGACTATGGCTCTTATCGCACTTTCTATCATACCCGTGATTATCTTCTACCTCGCGTGTCAGAAGTATATCATCAAGGGTGTTGCGGCGGGTGCCGTAAAGGGCTGATAAAACAATCATGCTTTGAGGATTTGATTATATGAAAATAAAAAGAAGCAGCGGTGTACTTATGGCGGTGTCCTCGTTACCGTCTCCTTACGGTATCGGTACCCTGGGTAAAGCCGCGTATGATTTTATTGATTTTCTCTTTGAATCGGGGCAGAGCTATTGGCAGATGCTGCCGCTTGGACCCACAAGCTACGGTGACTCGCCCTATCAGAGTTTTTCATCCTTTGCCGGGAACCCTTATTTTATCGATTTTGGCTTTCTTGTGGAGGACGGGCTTCTTACGAGAGCGGATCTTTCAGGCATCGACTTCGGAGAAGATGAATTAAGGGTTGATTACGGAAAGATCTATCAAAACAGATTCGGAGTTCTCTACAAGGCGTATAAAAACGGAGCCGAGCGTGATGCCGCGAGGTTTTCAGAGTTTAAAGAGGAAAATGATTCATGGCTTTCCGAATACGCCACGTTTATGGTTGCAAAAGAAAAATTCTGTATGCGGCCGTGGATAGAGTGGGAAGACAAGGATTTACGTCTTCATAAGCCGGAGGCGGTTGAAAGCTTTCGCAGAGAGCGTGTTGACCGCATAGAATTTTACAAGTATATGCAGTTCCTCTTTTTTACGCAATGGAAGGAGCTTCGCGAATATGCCGCGAAAAAGGAAATAGGTATTATAGGAGATATCCCCATATATGTTCCCCTCGACTCGGCTGATGTCTGGTCGGAGTCTGAGCAGTTTCAGCTTGACGAGGACAATCTCCCGACAAAGGTTGCCGGTGTGCCGCCTGACTATTTTGCGAAGGACGGTCAGCTTTGGGGAAATCCTCTCTACGACTGGGATACTATGAAAAAGGACGGATACGGCTGGTGGATACGCAGAATAGCGGGTGCCTCAAAGCTGTACGACATAATTCGTATCGACCATTTCAGGGGCTTTGAAAGCTATTATGCAATCCCGTACGGGTCTGAAACCGCAAAGGTCGGAGAGTGGGAAAAGGGCCCCGGAAAAGATTTTGTCAACATAATCACCTCTTGGTTTTCGGACATACAGTTTATCGCGGAGGATCTCGGATTTTTAAATCCCGAGGTTACGGAGCTTCTCAGAGAGTCGGGTCTCCCGGGAATGAAGGTTCTCGAATTTGCGTTTGATTGGCGCGAGCCGTCAAATTACCTGCCGCATACATATACGAACAACTGTGTATGCTATGTGGGAACGCACGATAACAACACGATACTCGGCTGGCGTGAAGAAGCAGATGAAAAGGACGTCCTGATGGCGAGGGAATATCTCGGCATCAGTGATGAGGAGGGACTTGCGTGGGGCTTTATTCGAGGTGGAATGACCTCTGTTGCGGACCTCTTTATCATGCAGATGCAGGACATACTTGAGCTTCCGAAGGACGCGCGTATGAACGTGCCGGGTACGGTCGGCGGAAACTGGCAATGGAGAACCGACAACGGCTACAGAAAAGAAAAATTCATCATTGATAAGCTTGCCGAGCTTACGAGAATAAGCGGAAGGAGCAACAGCGAATGGCTAGCGTTATACTCAAAGGAATAGAAAAGGTTTATCCCTACACCAAGCCTAAGGTAAAGAAGGGGCAACCTGAAAAAAAGACAAACCTTAAAATTGTTGACGGCGGTGTTCTCGCGGTTGAGGATTTCAATCTCGACATAAAGGACAGGGAGTTCATAGTTCTTGTCGGCCCGTCGGGTTGCGGAAAATCCACAACCCTTCGTATGATTGCGGGTCTTGAGGAAATCACGCGCGGAGAGCTTTATATCGACGGAACGCTCATGAACGATATCGCTCCGAAGGACAGAGATATCGCGATGGTATTCCAAAACTATGCGCTCTATCCTCATATGACCGTATATGAAAACATGGCGTTCAGTCTTAAGATAAAGAAAACGCCGAAGGATGAGATTGACAGAAAGGTTCGTGAGGCTGCGGAGATATTGGATATCACTCAGTATCTTGACAGAAAGCCAAAGGCTCTTTCGGGAGGTCAGCGTCAGCGCGTTGCGATAGGTCGTGCCATAGTAAGAAATCCGAAGGTTTTCCTTATGGACGAGCCGCTTTCAAACCTTGACGCAAAGCTCAGAAATCAGATGAGAGCAGAGATAATAAAGCTCCGTCAGAGGATAGATACGACCTTCATCTACGTAACTCATGACCAGACGGAGGCCATGACTCTCGGTGACAGAATAGTTATAATGAAGGACGGTGCCGTTCTTCAGGTCGGAACTCCGCAGGAGGTGTTTGATCACCCGGCAAACCTCTTTGTTGCAGGCTTCATAGGTATGCCTCAGATGAATTTCTTTGATGCCGAGCTCCTGAAAAAGGGAGACGAGTACCTCGTAAAAATCGGAGATGCCACAGTTAAGCTTTCCGATGACAAGCAGGAGAGACTTCGCAACAAGGATGTTTCCGCCCAAAAGATTACACTCGGCGTCAGACCCGAGCACGTAGAACTGTGTAAGCCCGAAGATGAGGGTGCCGTATGTGCCAAGGTGGATGTTTCCGAAATGATGGGAAGCGAGGTACACCTTCACGTCAGTGTTTTCGGACGTGATGCTATCATCATCGTCCCGACTATCGACCTTGAAAACGGAGTAAGCTTTGCCATGGGTCAGGACATCTATTTCAGGTTTGAAGGAAAGGTTGCACATGTTTTCTCACCTGAGACGGGACTTAATCTCGAATAATTGACAATTAATCAGCCGCTTCGGTTTTTAAAATCCGAAGCGGCTTTTTTCATTTGCATAAGCTTAACTTTGCAGAACTGTTTGTTATTTATACGTTTCCGAAACGTACTTTGAAAGCTTGTTTGCAATCTTAACGCTGCAAAGTGCATCTATCTTAAGTCCGTTTTCGGTATATTCCTCTCCGAAAACGGTGGAGTCTTCACGTACGAGGCTTGACGGGGACATATCATCGTACGGGAAGAGAAAGACGCAGCGACGACGGTCGGGAGGAAGTGCTCTGTCTATAGCGGCGAGGAGCGCGTCTATACCGTTTCCGTGAAGTGCAGAGATGAATACGGAGTCGCCGAGAGTCATGACGCTGTCGGCGTCATACAGAAGGTCACTTTTGTTCATAACGGAAACGACGGGTATGTCCGCGGCACCCAGCTCCGACAGGAGCTCATTTGTGATGCGGAGATGCTCCGCACAATCGGGGGACGAGGCATCACATACGTTTAGAATGACGTCTGCACACGCGGCTTCCTCAAGGGTTGACTTGAATGCCTCGACGAGGTTGTGCGGCAGGCGGCGAATAAGACCGACTGTGTCTATAAGCATGACCTCTCTGCCGGATGGCATAGAGAGTGCACGGGAAGTCGGGTCGAGGGTAGCAAAGAGCTTGTTTTCGGCGAGAACGCCTGCGTCTGTCAGACGGTTCATCAGAGTGGACTTCCCGGCATTTGTGTAACCGACGATAACAACTGTCTCAACACCGTCTTTTTCGCGGCGGCGGCGCATCTGATTTCTTCTTTTTTCAACAGCCTTCAGTTCTTCGGATATGGCTTCGATACGCCTTCTTATATGACGTCTGTCACTTTCGAGCTTTGATTCACCCGGTCCTCTTGTACCGATGCCGCCGCCCAGTCTCGAGAGAGAGGAGCCCTTTCCGACAAGGCGCGGAAGCATATACTTAAGCTGTGCGAGTTCGACCTGCAGCTTGCCCTCTCTCGAGCGTGCGCGCTGTGCAAAGATGTCGAGTATGAGAGTAGTTCTGTCTATGACTCTGAAGCCGGTATAATTCTCGATATTTCGCTGCTGCGACGGTGTGAGCTCATCGTCAAAGATAAGGAGGTCGATATCCTCGTACTTGTAAAATTCTTTTATTTCGTCGAGCTTTCCCACGCCGAGGAAAAGTGCCGCGTCTGGAGCGGGACGTACCTGTATAACCTTTGCGACGACTTCTGCACCCGCAGTACGGCACAGTTCTTCAAGTTCATCTATGGAGACTTCCGCGTCAAATCTTCCCGTGTCTACCGAGCAGAGAACGGCGCGTTCACTTTTTTCTTTGTTTTCGGTTTCGTACATATAACTTATCCTTTAGCCTATTCTTTAACTTGTTTTTTTAACTGTTCTTTTTAACCTGTTCTTTGAGCCGTTTTTAAATCAGATTATCATAGCTTGAAAATAATTCCCACAATTCCCGCTATGAGTATGAAGACTATGGGGTGAAGTTTTTTTACCTTGGGAATAAAATTGCATATAAATATCATGAGAAAAAGGGCAAAACATCCGACTCTGAAGGTTCCGTCCGGAATTATTGCGGTTGAGAAAACGCTGACACCGGCGGAAATGATAAGCCCTATGGCAGCTGCACGGAGAGCTGTGAACACCTTCATAACCTTTTCATTTGTTTTATATCTTTCCCATATCTTTGCGACAATTAAGACAACAATGAATGATGGCAATGTAAGGCTTAGAGTTGCACATATGCCGCCGAGAATTCCGAACACCCTGTATCCGACATACGTTGCCATGTTTACGCCTACGGGACCCGGCGTTGACTCCGAAACGGCAAGCATATCCGCCATGTCGGAAACGGAAAACCAATTCGGGTGTGCCGCCGACATCTCTCGTAAGAAGGGAAGTGTGGCAAGCCCGCCGCCGACTGCAAAAAGTCCCGCTTTGAAAAACTCAAAACACATCTGCAGGAATTCAGTCATTTTTATCGCCCTCCTTCTTCTTGTTTATCTTAGAGAGGTCGATAAAGAAAAGCCCGAAAATGCCGCACACTATAACGATGATTATGGGAGATGCTCCGAAAAAGGTCACGGCGGTAAACGAAGCAATGGCGATGCCGAGCTGCTCAGGGCATTTTATTGCCGACTTAAAAAGCTTTATACATATTGAAAGGATAAGAGCCGCAACGGCAACCCTTATTCCCGCAAAGGCGTGAACAACAACGGGCATGTCGGCAAAATTTGAAATAAAGGCGGCTATAATCGTGATGATGATTATGCTCGGCGTTATAACTCCGAGTGTTGCAAAAAGCGCTCCGAAAAAACCTTTTATCTTTGAACCGATAAATGTTGCCGAGTTTACGGCGATAACGCCCGGGGTACATTGACTCATTGAAAAGATGTCAAGCACCTCGTCCTTTGTTGACCAGTTGTGTTTTTCGACGATTTCACGCTCTATCATCGGCAGCATTGCATATCCGCCGCCGAAGGTGAAAAGTCCTATTTTAAAAAATGACACAAAAAGTTCCAGTATTTCTTTCAAGTATGATTCCTCACAATCTGCGATTATACGTTTGTTTATATTGTTATCTTCCCAGCAGAAAGTCGATTGATACATCAAGCGTATTTGCTATGGCAAGAAGCTCGTAGTCGTTTATGCTTCTGTGCTGCCCCTCGATTTTTGAAAGGCCGGAGTTGTTTAAGTCTACGCCCTGAAGTGCGAGCGATTCGATGATGTCGACCTGCTTCAGTCCCTTTTCCTTACGCAGCGCCTCAATGCGCGCGCCGCAGATGTTTTTGTTTCCGCGGAGTTGTTCACGTATTCTCATTTTATCACCCTTTTGATTATTTGACGGTAGGTCTGTTTTCAACGGAGATACACCGTTTTTACAGTATATCCTTTTTTCTTTTTTGACAATATAATTATATGCATAAGCTTACTTTAAATCAATGGTATTCCTTGAATAATAGTATTCTTGGTGGTATAATAATTTCCAATTTGAAAAGGAGAGAAATTTTCAAAAAACTTGAGGTGCAGATAATGAAAGAAATGTACGACAGTAAGATGAATCTTACCATGCTCACAGACTTTTACGAGCTTACTATGGCAAACGGGTATTTTAAGAACGGCTTCAAAGATACCATAGGTTACTTTGACATGTTCTACCGTACTATTCCCAGTGCCGGCGGCTTTGTTATCATGTGCGGTGTGGAGCAGGTGATAGACTACCTTAGCAACCTGAAATTCACGGATGAGGATATCGAGTATCTCCGTACCCGCGGCTTCGGAGAGGATTTCCTCGATTATCTCAAAAACTTTAAGTTTTCATGCTCCGTATGGGCTATTCCCGAGGGTACACCCGTATTCCCCGGTGAGCCTATCATAAAGGTTCGCGGTCCTATCATACAGGCTCAGTTCCTTGAGACTATGATTCTTCTCACTATAAATCATCAAAGCCTTATAGCGACAAAGGCAAACCGCGTTGTACGTGCCGCTGACGGTCGTTCCGTTATGGAGTTTGGCTCACGCCGTGCGCAGAGCGCACAGGCCGCTATTCTCGGCGCAAGAGCCGCATATATCGGCGGATGTGTGGGAACAGCCTGCACGATAGACGGACGCGACTACGGAATTCCGGCTCTCGGAACCATGGCTCACAGTTGGGTTCAGCTCTTTGATACCGAGCTTGAAGCCTTCCGCGCGTATGCCTGCGAGTATCCGGATAACTGTACTCTTCTTGTTGACACATACAATGTTCTTAAATCAGGACTTCCGAATGCCATAAAGGCCTTTAATGAGGAGGTTGTTCCCAGAGGCTTCAGACCTAAGGGAATCCGTATTGACAGCGGTGACATAACATACCTTTCAAAGAAAGCCCGCAAGATGCTTGACGACGCAGGCTTCCCAGACTGTCAGATTGTTGCCTCCAACTCGCTCGATGAGTACATAATAAGAGATATGCTTCTTCAGGGAGCAAAGGTTGACTCCTTCGGGGTCGGCGAAAGACTTATTACATCGTCCGCTCATCCTGTTCTTGACGGTGTGTACAAGCTTGTTGCTATTGAAAATGACGGTGTTATAACTCCCAAGATAAAGATTTCGGAAAACGTTACAAAGATAACCACTCCTTGTGTTAAAGAGGTTTACCGTTTCTATGATAAGGACACCGGCAAGGCAGAGGCTGACGTTCTCACAATAGAGGGTGAGGTTATAGACGAGTCAAAGCCGTATACATTGTTTGACCCGAACTACACATGGAAACAGAAGCAGATAACAAATTTCGTTGCAAAACCGCTTCTTGAACAGATTTTCAAAGACGGTGAATGCGTCTGTAAAAAGAGATCCGTAAAGGAGATTCAGGAGTTCTGTAAGGAACAGATAGGAACTCTCTGGGACGAGTGCCTGAGATTTGAACATCCGCATAAGTACTGGGTTGACCTTTCACAGGCGCTTTATGACGAAAAATACAGACTGCTTAAGGAGTACAGCAGCAAGATATGAGTAAATATACTACGGTTATATGGGACCTTGACGGCACCTTACTGTATACCCTTACAGACCTTATGAATGCTGTGAATTCGGCACTGAAAAAATACGGATACCCGGAGCATGACCTTGAGTTTATAAGAAAAGCCGTGGGTAACGGGGTAAAAAAGCTTATGGAACTCTCTATACCGGACGGTCTTTCAAACCCCGACTATGACAGGGCATATGAGGCCTTTAATCTCTTTTATAAGGAGCATGACCTTGATAACACAAAACCGTATGACGGAATCCCGTCCGCGGTGGAGAAGCTCCGAGAGTGCGGAGTGAAGCAGGCGATTGTTTCAAATAAGATAGACTATGCGGTGAAGAGGCTCAACGATAGCTTTTTCCGTATGGAATGTGCCATAGGTACACAGGATGGGCTTCGTCGCAAGCCGGATGCCGACATGGTGCTTAAGGCTATGGAGGAGCTCGGTGCGGACAGGGAAAGAACGGTTTATGTCGGAGATTCCGAGGTGGACATTGCCACCGCAAAAAACGCGGGACTTCCGTGTATTTCGGTTCTTTGGGGCTTCCGCTCAAAGGAGGAACTTATGCCGTATAAGCCGCAGCTGCTGGCTGAAGATACAGACGAGCTTTTAAAACTCGTTCTGGGTGAATAATAATCAATTTCCGGAGGTGTAGGATGGTTTTAACCAAGTATGAGGTCTTTTCAGATAAGGTGAGCCGTGACTACACCTTTGTTATGCTCTCAGACCTTCACAACAGGGATTTTACGGAGGCGGTCAGGATAACACGCGACCAATCCCCGGACATGATATTCGTTGCGGGAGACCTTGTTGACAGACACAAAAAAACATATGATAAGGCGCTGCCCTTTCTTCGGGAGTGTGTGTCTGTTGCGGAGACGTTCTTCTCTTACGGAAACCACGAGGTAAAATTCCCCGCTATCACAGGAGAACAAATTCTTTTAACCGGTGCAAGACTCCTTGACAATTCATACTGCCTGACGGGTGCCAACGGTGAACTCGCCGTCGGTGGTCAGACTCCTAAGTCTGACACGGCGTGGCTTGACGGCTTTGAAAGAGAAAATTCCGACAGATTCAGAATCCTTATCGACCATCATCCCGAGCATTATAAAAAAATCTTTAAGGACAGCCACGCCAAAAGCCTTGAGCTTATCCTTTCAGGACATGCCCACGGCGGTCAGATACGTATTTTGGGACACAGCATATTTTCTCCGGGGCAGGGACTGTTTCCAAAGTACACCAAAGGCTTTTTCGACGGCGTGCTTATAGTCGGTGCCGGTCTTGCAAATACGGGCGGAATAGTACCGAGGTGGGGAAATCCTACCGAGGTTGTAAGGATAGATCTTAAGAAAAAATAAGATATCGACATTTGTTTTCGGGGAGGAATTTACTTTGAAGGAAAACAGAAAGCTTTTAAGAGAGGTACTTAAGGACATAAGACATGACATGTCCGACGAAGAGGTGCTTAACCTTTTGGCCGACAGTAAGGTTTCGACACGCCCCGAAAACGAAAAAGAAAAGTATACGCTGGGACAGCTTGCGGCTGACACTATAGCGAAATTTGCCGGAAGCTGGGCTTTTATATTTTCCTTTACGGGAGTTCTGGTGCTTTGGATGATTATCAATGTCATTTTGGCGTCCAAGGCATTTGATCCGTACCCGTTTATTTTGTTGAATCTTGTTCTTTCCTGCGTGGCTGCGATTCAGGCGCCGCTCATCATGATGAGCCAAAACCGGCAGGAAGAAAAAGACCGTCGCCGTGCGGAAAATGATTATAAGGTGAATCTCAAAACTGAAATAATGATTGAAGACCTTTATGATAAAATGAACCTTCTCCTTGCAAAGCAGGCTGTTATGGAGAAACAATTAAAAAGTCATAACGAGGTGAAGTCTGATGCCGTTGCAAATAGTAAGAAATGACATCACAAAGATGACGGTCGATGCCATTGTCAATGCCGCCAATGAATCGCTGCTCGGCGGCGGTGGCGTGGACGGTTGTATTCACCATGTCGCAGGGCCGGAACTGGTGGCAGAGTGTAGGACCTTGCACGGCTGTGAAGCCGGAAATGCAAAAATCACAGGCGGGTATAAATTGCCCTGCAAATACGTGATTCACGCTGTGGGCCCGAGGTGGCGTGACGGGAAGCACGGGGAACGTGAGCTGTTGGTTTCCTGCTATCGGACTTCGCTTGAGCTGGCAAAGGAACACGGCTGCGAGTCAATCGCATTTCCTCTGATTTCGTCGGGCATTTTCGGGTACCCGAAGGATCAGGCTCTAAAGGTGGCTGTTGACACCATCGGTGATTTTCTTCTCGAAAATGACATGACGGTTTTTATCGTAATCTTTGACCGTAACGCGTACCAAATAAGCAATAAGCTGTTTGCCGACATCACATCTTTTATCGATGACAGATACGTAGAGGAATGTGTCGACAGCGATTTTCTGCGCATAAACAGACCTTGCACCTTGGAATCACAGGCGTTTTACGGTGCTGAAATACTGACCGAATCGGAGTCATTATCCTTGGATGATGCACTCAGCCGGATTGATGAAAGCTTCTCGGAGATGCTTTTGCGAAAGATAGATGAGTCTGGAATGACAGACTCCGAGTGTTACAAAAAAGCCAATGTAGACCGTAAGCTCTTTTCCAAAATCAGAAAAAACAAGTTGTACAAGCCGTCCAAGACTACGGCTGTTGCATTCGGTCTGGCGCTGAAGTTGCCCATGGAGGAGCTGACCGAACTTGTTAATAAAGCGGGATACTCCATGACGCATGCCAGCAAGTTTGACATAATCGTCGAATATTTTGTCGAGCGTGGAAATTACAATGTATTTGAGATAAACGAAGCATTGTTTGCCTTTGATCAGACTTTAATAGGAGTATAAATTTGTCGCTTTTCGGGCGACCGATGCCTCTCTGTGATTTGTTATCATAAAGACAACAAATTACTTGGAGGTATTTTTTATGAAAAACACGACTGAATTGGTATTTATTCTTGATCGAAGCGGATCGATGTCAGGACTTGAAAAAGATACTGTCGGAGGCTTCAATTCCATGATTTCAAAGCAGAAGACGGAGGACGGAGAGGCATTGGTTTCTACTGTGCTTTTTGACAACAAGAGTGTTGTTATTCATGATCGCTTACCGCTTGACGATGTACCGCCTATGACAGAAAAAGAGTACTTTACACGTGGCTGCACGGCATTGCTGGACGCACTCGGAGACGCCATACACCATATAGGAAATATTCATAAGTATGCGCGTCGAGAGGATGTACCCGAAAAGACGTTGTTTGTAATCACGACCGACGGTTTTGAAAACGCAAGCTGCCGCTATGACTATGATACGGTGCGCGCGATGATTGAGAGGCAGAAAGAAAAATACGGGTGGGATTTCCTTTTTCTCGGCGCAAATATTGATGCGGTGGCAGAGGCGAGGCGTTTTGGTATTGATGCCGATTGCGCGGTAGACTACAAGTGTGACGAGGAAGGTACTGCGCTTAACTTCAGTGTAATCAGCGATGTTGTCTGCGGTGTGCGGTCGAACGGGAGAATAGAAAGTGACTGGAAAAAGCAAATCGATGATGATGTAAAAAAACGCGGAAGATAAAAAGAATCCGGCAGTGATGTTGCACTGCCGGATTTAATTTTTCCGAGTTTTATTTATTCTTGTCAAGACTTACGGGTGTGAAAACAATTGTTTCATCATCTATAGTAAGAGTGATTTCATTTCCGTTATACTTTGTGACTATCTTTTTTTGGTTGCCGGAGGACGGCTTTAAGGTGATTTTCTTTTTACCTGCCTTGTATGTTCCGCGGCTTATCTCGGCTGTTGAAATTCCGAGCTGATCACAGATGAAGTCATCGGAGGTTGCAAAGCCCTTTGCCTTTGCCGCCTTCAAAAGAAGCTCTTCGATAAGTTCCTCTTGTGAGCTGCAGTTTTCAGTCTCGCTTATGGCCTTGTTTATCTCATCCTCGGTATGCTTTGACTTATAGAACTTTGTATAAAGCTTTTTGTAGCCGTCGATTGCCTGTGCTTTTTGGTCATCCGTAACATAGCGAGAAAGGGCATATATGTTGTCATCGTTGAAGGTAAGATTGTAAATACACTCGGTGTTTGCCGCAAATGGATACTCCGCTTCATCGAGGGCTTCCGAATTGAAGTCAAGCTTGTAGGTTGCAGACCACTTGCCCTTTATCTCACTGTTTTTGCTGCACGACGTGAACAAAACCGAAGCAACCAAAAGCAGAATGGATAAGAATACGACTTTTTTAAGAAAAAAATTATTTTTCATGTGGCACCTCTAATTGTTTAAAATCAAATAAAACGTGCGAAGGAGTGCGAAAGTAAGTGTGAAAACCGGCAAACAGTATAAGCTTCTGTATGTAATTTTATCAGAGACTGTTTATTGTTTCAAGAAGAGCGTCTGTCTTGTCAGTCTTTTCCCATGTTACACCAAGATCTTCACGGCCCATATGACCGAGTGCCGCGAGGTCCTTGTAGATGGGTCTTCGAAGGTCAAGAGCATCGATTATGGCTGCCGGACGGAGATCGAATACCTTCTTTACGGCTTTTATAATCTTATAGGGTTCAACCTTTTCCGTTCCGAAGGTGTCAACCATTACGGATATCGGTTTAGCAACGCCTATTGCATATGAAATCTGAATCTCACATCTGTCCGCAAGTCCCGCCGCAACGATATTTTTTGCGACGTATCTTGCCGCATATGTTGCACTGCGGTCAACCTTTGTCGGGTCCTTGCCTGAAAAAGCACCGCCGCCGTGACGTGCATATCCGCCGTATGTATCTACGATTATCTTTCTTCCGGTAAGTCCTGAGTCACCGGCGGGACCGCCTATAACAAAGCGTCCGGTCGGATTGATGTAAAACTTTGTTTTTTCGTCAAGAAGGTCAAGGGGGATAATCGGTTCTATGACTTCCTTGATGATATCCTTTCTTATGGTATCCAGCGAAACGTTTTCGTCATGCTGAGTGGAAACAACTATGGCGTCAATACGCACAGGCTTGTTGTTTTCGTCATACTCCACGGTAACCTGAGTTTTTCCGTCCGGACGAAGATAGGAGAGAATGCCGCTTTCACGCACTTCCTGAAGTTTTTTTGCGAGCTTGTGCGAAAGGGAGATGGGGAGAGGCATAAGCTCGGGTGTTTCGTTGCATGCGTAGCCGAACATCATTCCCTGGTCGCCGGCGCCGTTTAGGTTGTAGTCGTCGTCGTCCCCGTCCTTTACTTCAAGTGATTTATCCACGCCGAGGGCGATATCCGATGACTGCTTGCTTAAGGATACGATGATTTTACAGTCGTTTCCGTTGAATCCGAGTTCATCGTCATCGTAGCCTATTTCGCAGATTATTTCACGCGCAATGCTTTCAACGTCCACGTTTGCGGTCGTTGAGATCTCACCCATGATGAGAACCTGATTTTTGGCGCAGGTTGTCTCACAGGCAACGCGTGCATTTTTATCCTGTGCAAGAATTGCGTCGAGAATACCGTCGCTTATCTGGTCACAGACTTTATCCGGATGTCCCTTTGTAACGGACTCAGATGTAAAAAGGTGATGCATAATTAATCCTCCGATTGTATGCTTATCAAAAGCTCGGTATGAATAGAATGCTTTTCGAAAAAGTTTACAAAAGCAAAGCCCCTCGGCAAAACCGAAGGGCTTATAAAACCTTATCTTTCGGTCTTCACCGCAGGATTTGGCACCTTAGAAAAACCAGGTTGCCGGACGTCAATGGGCCTGTCCCTTACGTCACTCTTGATAAGAAGTATATGTAATTTTGTTGTCTTTCTTCGTACAGTATTCTATTACTATTACGCCTATAAGTCAACAGGTATTTGAGGGTATTTAATTATTCCTCTTCGCTTTTCACTTCGTCGGCTTTGTTTTCCTGATTCAACTCTTTCTTTGGCTGAGTGTTGTGAAGAATCGGAGAGATGTGCTTGTAAACAAGGAAGGTAATAGCCGCTACAATGAGACCCTTTATAAAGGTGAACGGTACATTGAAGATGAGAAGTGCCTTCGGAAGCGATGTGACGCTCGGTAAAATAGCCGTATATGCCGAAACGATTGCTCCCATATCACCGCCTGCCATAATCTGTGCGTAGATAGGGTAGATAACGAAATAGTTAAGTGGGAAGCATATTACAGCCATGCAGAGCGCACCGACGAGGGCGCCGATAGCGGCTGTTTTCTTTGACTTATTCCTCTTGTATATGAGGCCTGCCGGCACACAGAAGAAGCATCCGAGAATAAAGTTTGACAACTCACCTACAGCCATTGAGCTTGTCGCTGCGATATGGATTACGTTTCTTATAAAGCAGACTGCGACGCCGCTCAGAGGGCCGTATGCGAATGCAACGATAAGCTCCGGCAGGTCTGAAAAGTCAAGCTTTATGAATGGGGGCATGATAGGGATGCTTACTTCAACAAATTGGAGTATAACGCCTATTGCCGACATGATAGCTATGGTTGTCAGCTTTCTGATGTTTTGAGATGATTTTTCGGTTTTTGTTTTTGCCATTTGTTTTTCCTTCTTAAAAATAAATTTCTTCATTTTAAAGTTCGTTTTTGAGGAGATGGTTGCAAAAAACAAGACGAAAGCCCCGTGCGCTTGGTCACAGGGCTTTCTTTATCTTGCGTAATGCATAATGCGAATCTTCTCTCATCCAGACTTTACTGTCGGTACCGGAATCACACCGGTTCATGCCTATCGGCTCGCGGACTTTACCGCCGGTGAGGAATTGCACCTCGCCCTGAAGATGCCTAAATAGTATCACTCTTTTTCATGCTTGTCAACAAGGTTTTCACAAATGAATAAATTTGGTATAAATTGCCTATAATTATAGTATAGTTTTTATAAGATTTTTAAAAAGGGAGACAGAGTTTGAAATGAAGAAAGAGCTTTTTAAAGATTTTTTTACCGACTTTGACTTCATGGACGATGATAAGCTTGTGACAAAGAAGGACCTGGATGACGAGACACGTCTTTTGTCGGACATACGTGATCTGGAGTTACAGCTGCGTGCGGCAAACTTAAGATTTCAATCCGCTGAGGACAGCGACCTTGTTGAGGCGAGCATCTACGAGATAAAGTCGCTGGACGCGAAGTACAGATATCTTATCAAGCTTGCCAAAAGTAAAAAAATGAAGAGCGCCGATGTCGGCGCTCTGTATATACGATCTGCCTGATACCGCAAAACGGTAAAGCATCATTTTTGAATATGCTTGATTTTGTCAAGTATGTGAAGTCTTACATCGCCTGCAAGGTAAAGTGAGCCGCAGACAACAACGGCGTCGTCGCTGTCGGACACGTCTACTGCGAAATCAAATGCGTCACACGGGTTGTCAATCGGCTTTACGGAGGCACAGTGTTTTTCAGCGAGCTTTGCAAGCTCCCCGGCGGGAAGCGCACGTTCGTTGCAGGGGGTTGCGGTCACGATGCGGGAGGCCAAAGGTGCAAGGTGCGCTAAAACCTTTTCCACTTCCTTGTCCGCCATCACTCCTATGACGAGTGTTATTTTTTTCGGAAGCACGTATGCCTTAAGTGTTTCTGAGAGTGCGAGCGCGCCGTCATCGTTGTGACCTCCGTCAAGGATTATGGGTGGGCTTTTTGATAAAACCTCCACTCTTGCCGGGACGGTTGTGGCTTCAACACCCTGTTTTACGGCTGTGTCCGGTATTGGTATACCCTGTTCTCTGAGTGCCTCGATTATTCCGAGAGATACGGAAAGGTTTTGAATCTGATGAGGCCCTATAAGAGGCAGGGTCATTTTTATACCCTTATACTCAATGAGATTTCCGTTTATGTCCTCCTGGATCGGAGTGATTTTTGACGGATCCGCCATGATGAATTTGTTGTTTTTTTCTTCGGCGGTCTTTTTTATAACACGAAAGGCCTCTATGGAGTTTTGCGGCGCGCATACCGTCACACCGTTTTGCTTTATGATGCCGGCTTTTTGTGCGGCAATCTCAGTCATGGTGTTTCCGAGAACTCCCATGTGGTCAAACGAGAGAGAGACAATTCCGGAAACAAGCGGAGTGCCGATGACGTTTGTTGAGTCGAGAAGTCCTCCGAGCCCCACTTCAAGAACAACGTAGTCTGTTTTCATGTCCCTGAAATAAAGAAAGGCTATTGCCGTTATAACCTCAAACTCGGTCGGCTGTATGCCTTCTTCCGCAAGCTCCGTAACTATCGGTTTTATCTTTTCGGTAAGGTCTGCGAGTTTTTCCTCTTCGATAAAGCTTCCGTCAATCTGAATCCTTTCACGGAAGTCCGAAACAAAAGGAGAGGTGAAAAGCCCTGTCTTGAAGCCGGCGCTTGTAAGTATGTTCGCTACGGTTGTACAAACGGAGCCTTTTCCGTTTGTTCCCGCAACGTGGACAACCCTCAATTCCTTTTCAGGATGGCCGATACGGTCAAGGAGAGCATTTATGCGCTCAAACCCCGGTCTTGAGCCGAATACGGCGAGACCTTCGATATAATCAACAGCTTCTCTGCAATTCATAATTTGATTCCCTTTTCTGAAAGACTTTGAACTAAGTTATATTTTACAATATATCCTCCGAAAATCAATTGCATACGGTAAATTCAATTCAAAAAATTGTGGCTTCGCGTAAATTCATTGAATTTTATAAAAAAGTCCATCTTTCGTCTTCGGCTTAACGGTATGGCGACGTTGTTGTCAAGAATAAGTTGATTTTGATCGAATTCTCTTATGTGCATCATGTTTACGGCAAATGATCTGTGCGGTGTGATAAAGTATTCCTCCGGAAGCTGCTGAGATATCTGTATATATGGAGTGGTGGTGACTATCCCCGATGTATCGCAGTAAATAGTGGTTATTTTTCCGTCCGCCTCGATGTATATGATTTCCTCGGTGCTGAATGTACGAAAAACTCCCTGCACCTTCGCGACAACCATTTTATACGAGTAGTTTTCTTTTCTGTATGCGTCAAGGCACTCTGTTACCGACGATTCCTCTATGGGTTTTACCAAAAAGCGAAAGGCTTTTACGAGAAAAGCATCATAAACCTTTTCCGTATCGTCGGATATGACAACGACAGCTCCGGACGGATGCCTTGCTCTGATTATTTTTGCGGTTTCAATAGTTGTTCTTCCCTCAAAACCGTCGTCTACAAAAATGAGATCAAACTCAAATACATCGTTTAAAAATGTACGAAGCTCCGTAAAAGTCCTTATGTCGAGAACCATCATTTTTCGCAGAGAATATTCACTGGCGGCTCTCCTTATTATTGTGTTGATTTTCTTTTCCGATGAGAATATTGCAATTTTCATCTTTCATTTCCTCCTTGAACCTTAGAAATAATAAAATTAAACTACAAGGAGTATATTCCAATATTGAAGAAAATTGCAACTAAGTGTCATATTTTGTTGCGATAACGACCATTCATACCGATTTTAAGACCGTTCGTTCCAAAAATAGGATTTTTCATCGAAAATCATATATTATCTCCTCGGAGGTGTAAGTATGAAAGTGACGATGTCGGACTTGTACAAAAAGTACTACGGTGTCCTGTTTCGGGAGGCGGTGTCAAGGGTAAAGGATATAAATATTGCCGAGGATTGTGTTCAGGAGAGCTTTTGTGTCCTTATGGAAAAAATTTCGGAGATGGAGAGGCGGGGAGAGAGTACGGAAGAACTGCGCTTTTATCCTTTTCTCAGAAAGGTATGCCTTAATTCCGTCAAAAAAAATATGAACAGCTTTACGCGTATTCACCTTATGGATACTGAAAATTTATCTGAGGAGGGATACAGCCCGGGAGCCGAGGACGAGTTCTTCAGAGAGAGAATTATGACGCGTCTGGAAAAGGCCTTGGAAAATCAGCTTCCGGAGCCGAGAACCGTTCTTTTTTACAGGTACAGCTGCGGAATGACATATAAGATGATAGGCGAAAGGTTACATCGCTCGAAGGGATCGGTACAAAAGATTTCATACAGGGCGATAAGCGAGATAAGAAAGGAAATGGAGGAAAAAACAAATGGAAGAGAATGAGTACGGCTTTGCCCGCGGAAAGGACATAATTATGTACAGGGCGGACAGTTCCGCACAGCTTGACACATATACATACGGTGTAATAAAGGTAAATCAACCGGACTTTTTATTGGTGAGCGGGCTTGAAAAGGATGAGAGGCTCCTGAGGTTTGCCGTTTCCGGGCTTGTTCCTCTCGGGGAATGGCTGCAGAGTGAAGACGGGAAAGAAAATTTCAAAAAAATACAGCGGCTTGCAGAAAGCCTCGTCGATTTATTTTCTTTTTTTGAAGAGTACACAATTCCGGTAAATGAGTTGATCTTACGGACTGACACCGTGTTTTACGATGCCGGGAAGGACAGGCTGCGGTTTCTTTGTCTGCCGTTGGTTTCCGAGACGGCAGAGAAACCGCACCTCTCTCAGTTCTTCCCGGCTGTATTGTGCAGCGCGGAGTATACGAATGACCGACAGAAAATCCTCGCGATGGATATCGCGGGATTTTCCGCAACGCATACGTGCGGAGATAATGATAATAATAGTATATCCGATGCGTCGGTCTATTCGGTATACAGGAAATGGTTATCGGAGCTTCACGAAAAGCTCCGCGCTGCCGCCACGGCGGATACTGCGGTGAAGCGGAAAAAGATTTCCTCGTTTTTAACGAGGATTTTTTCCGCTCAGGGTGAGTCTATGTCCGATGATGAATTCTTTATGTCTGAGGAAGCTCCCTCTTCGGAGTCGTTTTCCGTGCTGACGTGCCGCAGCACGGGAGCGCAGTATCCGCTTGTTTTCGGTCCCGATTATCTCGGGACCGACCCCGAGATATGCAGTATATGTGTGGATAGGGAACAGGAGAATGATAAAGATGAAATTTTTTGTATGCTGAGTGCTAAAAGAGGTAAATGGTTCTTAAAAAATGTTTCTGAAAACGAAAAAATTTTTATAAACGGAGAGGAAACCGTGCCCGGATACGAAAGTGAGCTAAGGCCGGCAGACCTAATAACTATAGGAAAAAATGACTTTGTTTTTTCTGACAGAAATTGATTGAAAAAATTTTTAAAAAAATGAAAAATAATTGTTGACTTAATGGGTTCACGGTGGTACATTATATATGAAGTTAGCACTCGGAAGTTTAGAGTGCTAAAACCTGACAAAGAAGAGTGGTGAAAAAAGTGCTTCCGCCAAGACGACAAAAGATATTGGCTGCGATAATAGAACAGTACATCGAAACAGGTGAGCCGGTAGGCTCAAAAGCATTGCTTTCAAGACTGTCGATGGATGTTTCTTCGGCAACCATAAGAAACGAAATGGCTGAGCTTTGCAGGGAAGGCTTTATAAGTCAGCCTCATACATCGGCAGGTCGTGTTCCTACTCAGTACGGATACAGGTACTACGTCGATAACCTCATGCAGATTTCGGATCTTTCGGATACCGACAAGCGCAGAATAGAGTCGGGCGTTGATTACAGGTCGGGAGACCCGGAACAGCTTCTTGCAGGAGCGGGGGAGGCACTTGTAGATTTCACTAACTTCGCTGCCATCTCGACAACACCGTCAGACGAAAATGCATACATCAAAAATATAAAGATGGTGCAGATAAGTCCGAGAACGGCAATGGTCGTTCTTCTTACTTCTACGGGAATAGTTAAAAGCAAAGCCTGCAGAACGGATGTTGTCATAACGGAGGATCTCAAGGATACATTCGCTGAGATTGTCAGGGATAACTTCTTCGGGAGACCTCTTTCGGATGTCGGAACGGTAATGATTCAGACACTCGTTGCGAGTCTCGGGGCAAGAGCCCTGTCCATGTCACCGCTTCTTGTGACCATAGCGGATCTTACCGAGGCGGCGGGACAGTCAGAGATAAATCTCTCCGGACAGTCAAACTTGCTTGATTATAAGGAGTACGATGAAAACGCAGGTCAGCTGCTTGATTTCCTTCACAGACGCGAGCCTCTTTCAATGCTTGTTTCCTCCACAAAGGATGACAACAAGGACATCGAGATTCGCATAGGAAGCGAAAACAGATACAAGGAACTTGAAAATTCCAGCGTTATCATTTCAAAATACAAAATCGGCGACAACGCCAGCGGCGCTATAGGAATCATAGGGCCGACCCGAATGAACTATTCAAAGCTCATTCCCAGTATTAAGTATCTCACTGACATAGTAAGTAAGCTTTTGTCAGATGTATATGAGGAGGAGAACACCGGTGTCGACAGAGACAAAGAAACACAATCAGGATCCGAAGAATCCGGAGCAGAATAAGGATGAGGTGTCCGCAAGGAACACCGAGCCTGAAAAAAAGGGTAAAGCCGCAAAGGCAACCGGACCGGATAAGGAGGATAAGAAGGAGCAGACTGTAGAGGAAAAACTCGTAGCGGAGCTTGCGGCTCAGAAAGAGGTTTACTTAAGACTTGCCGCAGAGTATGACAACTACAGAAAGCGCACCGCAAAAGAAAGAGACGATGCTTTTACAAATGCAAAGGTATCTGTCTTTTCCGAACTGATTCCGGTGCTTGACAACTTTGACAGAGCGATGAGCGCAGAGGAATCAGAACTCGCAAACTTTAAAAAAGGTGTTGAGATGACACACACACAGCTTAAATCCGTGTTTGAAAAATTCGGTGTTTCCGAATTCGGCGAAGCAGGAGAAGTATTTGATCCGAACTTCCACAACGCGGTTATGCATATAGACGATGACACTCTTTCAGCCAATGTTATCACCGAGGTATTCCAAAAGGGATATAAAACAGGTGATAAGATACTGAGACCGGCAATGGTTAAGGTTGCAAATTAGTGATTATCGCCGTGGGGCTTCAGAACCCCGTAAAATAAATCTGTTAAAAATATCTTTATCATAAACTGGAGGCTTTTATTATGGCAAAAATAGTAGGTATTGACCTTGGTACAACAAACTCATGTGTAGCAGTAATTGAGGGTGGTGAGCCCGTTGTAATTCCCAACGCAGAGGGCGCACGTACAACTCCGTCAGTCGTAGCATTCGGCAAGGACGGCGAGCGTATGGTGGGTCAGGTTGCAAAGAGACAGGCAATTACAAACCCTGACAGAACGATTTCATCAATCAAACGTCAAATGGGTTCCGACTATAAAGTAACAATCGACGGTAAGAAGTACACTCCGCAGGAAATTTCCGCAATGATTCTTCAAAAGCTTAAGTCAGATGCAGAGAGTTATCTCGGTGACAAGGTAACTGAGGCTGTAATTACAGTTCCCGCTTACTTTACGGACGCTCAGCGTCAGGCAACAAAGGATGCCGGTAAGATTGCCGGACTTGACGTAAAGAGAATTATCAACGAGCCTACTGCCGCAGCTCTTGCATACGGCATTGATAAGGGCGAGGATCAGAAGATAATGGTTTACGACCTTGGCGGCGGTACATTCGACGTATCCATCATTGAAATGGGCGATGGAGTTCAGGAGGTTCTTGCAACGGCAGGTAACAACCGTCTTGGCGGTGACGACTTTGACCAGAGAGTAATTGATTATCTTGCAGACGAATTCAAGAAGTCTGAGGGTATCGACCTCAGGGGCGACAAGATGGCAATGCAGAGACTTAAGGAAGCTGCAGAGAAGGCAAAGATTGAGCTTTCAGGCGTAACTACCTCAAACATCTCGCTTCCGTTCATCACGGCAGACGCAAACGGCCCGAAGCACCTTGAAGTAACTCTTACACGTGCAAAGTTTAATGAGCTTACGGCTGACCTCGTTGAAAAGACAATGGGACCCGTAAGACAGGCTATAAAGGATTCAGGTCTTAAGACCTCTGAAATTGACAAGGTTCTTATGGTCGGCGGTTCTTCGAGAATTCCTGCAGTTCAGGAAGCTGTTCAGAAGTTTATCGGTAAGGAACCGTTTAAGGGTATCAACCCGGATGAGTGCGTAGCAATGGGTGCTGCTCTTCAGGGCGGCGTTCTCGGCGGCGATGTAAAAGGACTTCTTCTTCTGGATGTTACTCCGCTGTCACTCGGTATTGAAACACTCGGCGGTGTTACCACAAAGATCATAGAAAGAAATACGACTATTCCGACAAAGAAGAGCCAGATTTTCTCAACCGCTGCCGATAACCAGACATCCGTTGAGGTAAACGTTCTTCAGGGTGAGCGTGAATTCGCTAAGGATAACAAGCAGCTCGGACTCTTCCACCTTGACGGAATTCTTCCGGCACGTCGCGGTACTCCGCAGATCGAAGTAACATTCGATATCGACGCAAACGGTATCGTTCACGTATCCGCAAAGGATCTCGGAACAGGAAAAGAGCAGTCTATCAACATCACGGCTTCCTCCAACATGTCCAAGGAGGATATCGACAAGGCCGTACAGGAGGCTGAACAGTTTGCTGCTGAGGATAAGCAGCGCCGCGAGGATGTTGACACACGTAATGCCGCAGATCAGATGGTATTCCAGTGCGAAAAGATTCTTACAGATGAGGCTGATAAGTTTGACGAGGCTGATAAGACAGACCTTCAGTCAAAGATAGATTCACTCAAGGAAGCTTTAAAGGGCGAGGACATGAACCTTATTAAGAACAGACAGGAAGAACTCCAGGCTAAGTTCTATGAGGTTTCAGAAAAACTCTACAAGGCAAATGCTCCTCAGGGCGCTCCTGATATGGGCGGTGCACAAGGTGCCGCAGGTACAGGCAGCCAGGGAGACGCAGACGACGTTGAGTTTACCGACGTTGACTGATAACCGGAATAGCCGGTGATTGAAACAGTTTTTCAAGGAACGGTGTTTCCCCGAGCAGTCGGGGAAACATACCGTTTTATCTACAGATAAAAGGAATGATTACTCTTGGCTGATAAGCGTGACTATTATGAGGTGCTTGGTGTTGACAAGTCCGCCTCTGAAGACGAACTTAAAAAAGCATACAGAAAAAAGGCAAAGCAGTATCATCCGGACTTGAATCCGGGAGATGCCGAAGCCGAGCGCCACTTCAAAGAGGTCAACGAGGCATATGAGGTTTTGTCTGACCCTGAAAAGAAGTCGCGCTATGACCGCTTCGGTCATGCCGGCGTGGATCCGAGTTTCGGCGGAGCCGGTGCCGGTGGCTTCGGCGGCGGTTTCAGCGGGGCCGGATTTGACGATCTTGGTGACATCTTCTCGAGCATTTTCGGCGGCGGTTCGGGCTTTGGCGGCTTCGGCGGCTTCGGCGGCGGTTCGCAGAGAAATCCCAACGCACCGCGGCAGGGCTCAAACATTGAAACAAGAATCAATCTTACATTTGAAGAGGCTGCAAAGGGCTGTAAAAAGACAATTGAGGTTCCGCGTATCGAGAGATGCGACGTCTGCGGCGGTTCCGGCTGTAAGGCTGGAACAGGTACGGAGACGTGCGGCGAGTGCAATGGTAAAGGTACCGTAACCACTGCTTCACGTACACCGTTCGGAACATTTCAGTCAACCAAGGAATGTCCGCGCTGCCACGGAAAGGGCAAGGTTATAAAAGACCCGTGCACACGCTGTAAGGGCGCGGGAATGATTCGCCGTACCGTAAAGGTGGACGTGAAGGTGCCGGCAGGCATTGATCACGGTCAGGCATTTACCGTGCGCGGCGCCGGAAACTACGGTGCAAACGGCGGTCCTCAGGGTGACATATATGTTGTCGCAAACATCCGCCCGCACGACGTATTCGAGCGTGACGGCTACGACGTTTACTGTAAGATTCGTATCACCTATTCACAGGCTGTTATGGGCTCCGAGATCTACGTGCCGACGCTCGACGGCAAGGTACGCTACAACATGCCTGCCGGAACACAGCCCGGAACAAAGTTCCGTCTTCGTGAACGCGGCATAAAGCCCGAGGGATCATCGATACGCGGTGATCAGTATGTTACCGTCATAGTGGATGTCCCGAAAAAGGTGACCGAGCATCAAAAGGAATTACTCAGGCAGTTTGATGCGGAATACATCGATAAGCCGAAAAACGATGCCAGCGGTTGTGCGGAAACAGTGAGCAATAAAAAGAGAACCATCTTTGATAAGATGAAGGATAAGATGTAAGTGAAGAGCATTTACATTGCGCATAACTGCTTGCATATAGCAAATTGCGTATTACTGTTTGCTTATAACTGACTGCACGTAACGGTTTCGAATGATTAAATGCTTGTGATGATTTACAGGTAATTAAGATAAACAGAGCTTTTACGGCAAAGTCAAAAAACGTTATACCTCCTGTTGAGAAGACAGGGGGTATTTTATTGTTTGTTTGCTTCTTTTTTTGCTTTTTTACTGTTGACTTTTGCGCTTTAAACGACTAAAATGTATGTACTTTTGTATTGAGGTGATACTATGCCGATTTTTGAATATCTTGAAAGGAACGCAAAGCAGTATCCGGATGATATTGCTCTTGTTGAAATAAATCCAAATTACGAGCCTGCCTCCAGAATTACGTGGAGGGACTATGCTCTTATGGAGCCTCAGCCCGGTGAGCCGTTCAGACGTGAAATCACATGGAAAACGTTTGACGACAAGGCAAATATGTTTGCAAACCTTCTTTTTACCAGAGGTGTCGCAAAGGGAGATAAGGTTGCGGTTCTTCTTATGAACTCAATCGAGTGGCTTCCCATATATTTCGGTATTCTGAAAACAGGAGCCGTGGCGGTTCCCCTCAACTACAGATATACTGCGGAGGAAATAAAATACTGCCTTGACAAGTCAGATTCGTCCATGCTCATTTTCGGCCCTGAGTTTACTGGAAGAATAGAGGAAATAGTTGACAGGATTCCGAAGGTAAGACAGCTTTTCTATGTAGGTGAGGATTGTCCTTCCTTTGCGGATTCGTTCGAGAAAATGATAAAATTCTGTTCTCATAAAAAGCCTGAAGTCACGGTTTCTGACGAAGACGACGGGGCGATATACTTTTCTTCGGGAACAACAGGCTTTCCGAAGGCTATTCTCCATGCACACAGGAGCCTTATGCATGCGGCAATAGCCGAGCAGAAGCATCACGGTCAGACAAAGGAGGATGTTTTTCTGTGTATTCCTCCTCTTTATCATACCGGTGCAAAGATGCATTGGTTCGGAAGTCTTATCTCAGGCAGTAAGGCAGTTCTCTTAAAGGGAACAAAGCCGGAATGGATTATAAAGGCCGTGTCTGATGAAGGCTGCACTATCGTTTGGCTTCTTGTTCCGTGGGCACAGGATATACTTGATACCATTGACAGAGGGGAGATAGACCTTTCGGAGTATCACCTCTCACAGTGGAGGCTTATGCATATCGGCGCGCAGCCGGTTCCGCCCGCTCTTATTAAGCGCTGGCTCACTGTTTTCCCGAATCATCAGTATGACACAAACTACGGACTTTCCGAATCGATAGGACCCGGTTGTATCCATCTCGGAGTTGAAAATATCGACCATGTAGGTGCACTCGGAAAGGCAGGATACGGATGGGAGATAAAGCTCTGTGACGACGATGGTAACGAGGTGCCGCGCGGAGAGGTCGGAGAGATATGCATAAAGGGCCCCGGCGTTATGAAGTGCTACTATAAGGATGAAAAGGCAACCGAGGAATCGCTTCGCGGAGACTGGCTCTGCTCAGGTGACATGGGCCTTGTTGATGAGGACGGATTCATACATATCGTCGACAGAAAGAAGGACGTTATTATTTCGGGCGGAGAAAACCTTTATCCCGTACAGATAGAAAACTTCCTTCGTAAAAATCTTGCTATAAAGGATGCTGCGGTCATAGGCTTCCCCGATGACAGATTGGGTGAAATCGCAGGCGCGATAATTGAAATCAAAGAGGGCTACACTCTGACTGAGGATGAGGTAAATGAGTTCTGTCTTGACCTTCCGAGGTATAAGAGACCGAGAAAAATTATCTTTGCGGATATTCCGAGAAACCCGACAGGAAAAATCGAAAAGCCTGTTTTACGCAAGATGTATTGCGGAAGCAGCGTAGTTGCTCATCAGGTTCAGGAGGATTAATTATGAAAAGACTTTTACTTGGAAACGCTGCCGTGGCGGAGGCTATTGCAGACGCCGGATGCCGCCTTGTTTCAAGCTATCCGGGTACGCCGAGTACGGAGATAACGGAGTTTGCCGTAAAGCATGACTCTGTTTACTGTGAGTGGGCACCGAATGAAAAGGTTGCTCTTGAAACGGCAATAGGCGCGTCTATTGCCGGAGCACGTGCTTTCTGCGCTCAAAAGCATGTCGGGCTCAATGTTGCGGCAGACCCCATGTTCACTGTTTCATACACGGGTGTAAATGGCGGTCTTGTGATAGCCGTTGCCGATGACCCGGGTATGCATTCAAGTCAGAACGAGCAGGACTCAAGACACTATGCAAAGGGTGCAAAGATTCTTATGCTTGAGCCCTCGGACTCAGGTGAGTGCTATGAGTTTACAAAGCTTGCTTTTCGTCTTTCGGAAAAGTTTGATACACCTGTGCTTCTTCGTCTTACGACGAGGGTTTCTCACTCGAGCAGTCTGGTGGAAACGAAAAATGAGGGTGAGGTTGCTCTACTTGATTATGAAAAGAATCCCGGAAAGTATGTAATGATGCCCGCTATGGCAAAGAGCCGCCACGTAATTGTTGAAGAGAGATTCAAAGCGGAACGCGAGTATACGGAAACCGCCGAAATAAACAGAATTGAAAACGGCTCCGGTGAGATAAACGGTAAGAAAATAGGTGTTATCGCAGCCGGTGTAACATATCAGTACGCAAAAGAAGCACTTGGTGAAAGAGCATCGTATCTGAAGCTCGGTTGTGTTTATCCTCTCCCCGAAAAGCTCATAAAGGATTTTGCGGAAACGGTGGATGAGCTCTATGTGCTTGAACAGCTTGATCCTTATCTTGAAGAGCATTGTAAGAAACTGGGACTTAAGGTTCACGGTAAAGACGAGTTTACGCTTCTCGGTGAATACTCTCAGGCTCTTATAAGAAAGGTTATACTCGGAGAGGAAGCACCTATGCTCAGCACGGATATTGAGATACCGGGCAGACCTCCCGTTCTCTGTGCCGGCTGTCCTCACAGGGGTCTTTATGCGGCTTTGAAGCAGCTTGACGTTTTTGTTTCGGGTGACATAGGCTGTTACACGCTCGGCGCACTTCCTCCTATTCAGATGATTGACACCTGTGTCTGCATGGGCGCGTCCGTAAGTTCTCTTCACGGAAGGAATAAGGTAAGACCTGAGGATGCAAAGAAATCCGTAGCTGTAATAGGTGATTCTACATTTATTCACTCCGGTATAACGGGGCTTATAAATATCGCATATAACCAAACTAATTCAAAAGTAATAGTTCTCGATAACTCGATAACCGGTATGACCGGTCACCAGCAAAATCCCACAACCGGAAAGCGTATAAACGGCGACCCGACGACAGCGGTTGACCTTACGGCTCTTGCACATGCTGTCGGAATTGAAAGAGTAATTGTTGTAGATCCTTACAATATTCCGGAAACAAAAAAGGCTATTGAGGAAGAACTTGAGGTTGATGCACCGAGCCTTATCATCTCAAGGCGTCCGTGTGCGCTCCTTAAAGAGGTTAAGCACAATCCTCCGTTCAGCGTAGATACCGAAAGGTGTACGGGCTGTAAAGCATGTCTCAAAATCGGATGTCCCGCAATAAGCATAAAGGACGGAAAATCCGCCATAGACTTTACACAGTGCGTGGGCTGCGGTATGTGCAAGCCGTATTGTAAGTTTGATGCCATAAAGGAGGGTAAGTGATATGTCTGTTAGAAGTATCATGATAGTAGGCGTAGGCGGACAGGGGACACTTCTGGCATCTCGTCTTCTCGGCAATGCGCTCATAAGAAAGGGCTACGATGTAAAAATCTCCGAGGTACACGGCATGTCACAGCGCGGAGGTTCTGTTGTGACCTATGTCAAATACGGAGATAAGGTTTCCTCCCCGATAATAGAAAAAGGTGAAGCGGATATCATTCTCTCCTTTGAGCAGCTTGAAGCGGCACGTTGGCTTCCTTATCTTAAGCCGTCGGGAAAGATGGTTGTGAATACACAGACTATCGACCCTATGCCGGTGGTTATCGGGGCCGCACGGTATCCGGGCGGAATAATCGAAAGTCTTAAAACAGCAGGTGCGGATGTTCTCGCAGTTGACGCTCTCAGAATGGCGCTTGAAGCCGGAACACCGAAGGCGGTCAATGTTGCGCTTATAGGTGTTATGGCACAGCATACAGAGATACCGAAGGATGTCTGGACTGACACCATAAAGGAAACCGTTCCCGAAAAATTCCTTGAGCTCAACCTGAAGGCGTTTGAGCTTGGATACAATTACGGTGAATAAGGCTTCTGTCAGTGCCGGGGCAAGGATCGGAAAAAAGTTTTTCAGTTGAAAATAAAAAGAAAAGCAGCCCGCTTTTGCGGGCTGCTTTTTCATATTCGTTAAACGGATTTTCAATCCTGATGATTTCATCCGTGATTATGTCTTCTAAGTGAATCGGACTCAGGCTTACTCTGTTGCAAAGCTTTACAACAGAGTTTACTTTGCTTTTGTGAATCGAAAGAGCCGGAACGGATTTTATGACCACAGGGTCTTCTCCGTCACGCACTGCTTCGATTCCGTAAATAAAAATGTTTTTTCCGTTGCTATCGATAATCGTATCTGCCGTGAGTCTGTACAAAACTTTCATTTCTTAACTATCTTCTGAAAAGAATATGATCTCTGTAGCACAAGTAGTATAATAACATACTTTAACAAAAATTTATAGTATAAAAACGTACAATTAGAAATAATTTACATATTTACCATAATAAATCTGCAAGAGCGAAAAGCTTTTGTGCAATATAACAAGGCGCTTTAAAGCATTAAAATATTATCAGTCAAACAGGTTTATATTTTTACTTTTTTTGACAGTTTTATATACGGAAAGGGTGTTCTCCGAAATCGTTGCCAGAAACACCTCTGAAAGATCACTTATCTTTTGCTCACGGAGCTTTTTTATAAGCCAATCGTCGTTTTTGCCGGATAGTTTTAAGTTCTCGGACATGATATGTCCGTCAAGAATCACGCATGGAATGATTTTCTCGGCGACGGGGACAAGGTTGTTATCGCTTGGAACCATTGGACGGAATTCCGACTTCTGCAGCACGCTCAGCGTACCGTTCGGTTCGAGTATCACATTTTGAAGCTGAGATATATCAAAAAAGCCCTTTACGCGGAGCATGCTGAGAAAATCATTTATATCCATGCGAGCCTTCTTGAAGTTGTCCCTGTAAAACATACCGTCCTCAAAGAGAAGAATGGTTCTTCCGGTGATGATTTTTCTGAAAAATACAGATTTGTTTGTAAGCACGGCAAAAACGATACTGATAAGCGCGTATACGGTCATCGCAACCAGAGGCTTTACAACGCTGTCCTCAGTCTCAACGGCCATTTCCGCACTTATCGACCCTACTGAGATACCGATGATATAATCAAACATATTCATTTGTGATATCTGCTTGTTTCCCATTATCTTTGTAAGGACAAATAAGAACAAGACGGATACCGCACTTAACCAAATGACGTGAAAGATTTCTCCGCTATTCATAAAAATCACCTCGTTTTTAGTGTAACCAAAAGCCTTGCTTTAACAATTAATAAAACAATCAAAAAAACTATTTCCTTTTTTATAGAAAATATGTATAATATGTTTGTACAATTACATTTTATTTTATGAAAATCTCACAAAAATTCCGGAGGGATTAAAAATGAAACGATTTACAAGAAGAATTTTCAGTGTTTTGCTTGTGCTTGCACTCCTTTTTACGCTTGCACCCATAACGCTGATAAGCGCAAGTGCAGAGGGGGAAGCAGGTAATACCGGTGAAAAGCCGTCAGAACCAAAGCCTGATACTATAACTCTGTATGTGACAAAGGTTGTTACTGAGGCAGTAACCGATCCGGAATCCGGAGAAATAATCACCCCGGCCGTTACGGAGGAGGTTAAAGAGGTTATAGAGGATAAGACTAAAGTCCAGTCAGGCGCCGGGTGGTCATGGACACCTGAAGTGAAGGAAGGTGAAACTACAACACCCGGATACCTTACGCTGGAGAACTTCAACGGTACATACATTGAGTCTGACCAATCACTTGACATCAAGCTTAAGGGTAAAAACACAATCACAGGCAAATCCTTTGAGGAAGCTCTGCCTGCTGAAGAGGGCGCAGAACCGAAAACCGTTACAACTGTTTACGGTATACGTCTTAAAACCGGAGTGTTGACGATTGATAAAACGGAATCATCCACAGAAGATGTTCTTACGATAGACCTCGGAACAGTTTCAAATAAAGCGTACGGTGTTTATCTGGATGCTTTGGCTGTCTTTTCCGGAGTCAGCATAAGAGGCGGTACGGTAAATATTTCGGGAACACAGGTTTCCGATGAAAATCTTTGTGCCTTTGGAGTTAAACTGGGACGTATCAATGTTACTGAAGATTCCAATCTCAATGTAACAATGAGTAAAACCGGACAACTTAAAGAAAATGATAAAATAAATGTGGTGACCGGAAGAGCATATGCCCTGGTGGCTGATACATCCGGTAACATAAATATTGACTGTTCGGATTTTCCGGACGCTACAACACTTGTATCTCTGTTTACGGTTGAACGTGGTTTTTCGGGTACCGCAACCTTAAAGGCTCCTTCCGGAGAGGGAAAAGAGAATGCCAAAATAGGTGGCTTGGATACTTTCAGACCGGAGGCAACGGGAACGGTAACCTTTGTGGGAAAGATTGAGTTTGTATCTTCAATATTTACCGGGAACAACTATCTCAATAATTTTGAGGTTACGGCACCGTCTGAATATTTGTTCAAAAGTTCAGAAGGCGGAGACTACGTGATGTTCAATCCCGTAACAGGCGAGGCGGTTACCGCGACTACGATAAGCTTTGCTGACGGAGAGGAAAAGGATCTTGCTCTTAACCCTTCCGCAACATTTGATATTCCCGAGGGTAAGTACGGTGAGGCTATCACACCGATAAGTCTTATAACCGCCGTTAAGCCCGGTACCGGAAACGGCTCGTATACCTTCACTCTCAAGGAAGGAAGCAAGCTCCCATCAGGTCTTTCACTTTCACGCTCAGGCAATATAACCGGAAAATATACTTCGGAATATGAAACGGGAGAGGCAACTGTTGCCGTTATTTCAAACGGAAAAATACAGGAGCTTAAGGTGAACTACGGTAAGGTTACAGTAAACAATCCTGTAACAGAGGTTAAGGTTTCTGCGGTTGAAGAATTACCTGAAAAATCAGATGTCGGAGATGAAATCACATTTAAGGCAGTTGTTAATCCGGACAACGCAGATATAAAGACTGTAAAATGGTCAACCACAAACGATAAGGTTCTTGAACTTAAGTCAACCTCTGATAAGGATAACACGGCCACCTTCGAGGTTATAGGTGAAGGAACTGTCGAGGTTATCGCCACCTCTACTCAAGGCGCTGTGTCAAGTGAACCTGTAGAAATCACGGCAATTGATTCAGGCTTCTATATCATTCTTGATGAAGAGACTGATACAAACTATCTCACCCAATTCGGAGAAAAATATACCGGCCATGAAGGCTGGATTAAGCTGGAAGGCGACGATTATTATATCAATAACGAGGGTGCACTTCTCAGCGGATGGCAGAAGATAGACGGTAAGTGGTATTACTTCTATCATGATGAGAGTGATATCATGGTTACCGGTTGGTTTGAGATAGACGGCAGTCACTATTACTTCTCTCAATGGGGAAAAATGGTTACCGGTTGGGAACAAATTAACGGAAACTGGTATTACTTCAATCAGTGGGGAAAGATGGTTAACGGATGGAATCAGATAAACAACAGGTGGTACTACTTTAACCAGTGGGGAAAGATGGTCAAAGGCTGGGCACAAATAAGTAACAAGTGGTATTACTTCAATAATAACGGCGCTATGGTTAAAGGCTGGGCTGCTATAAGCGGTAAATGGTACTATTTCAATAACAGTGGTGCAATGGTAACCGGTTGGGCTTCTGTAAGCGGAAAGTGGTACTATTTCAATAACAGCGGTGCAATGGTAACCGGTTGGGCTGCTATAAGCGGCAAGTGGTATTACTTCAACGGCAGCGGTGCTATGGTTACAGGCTGGCAGCAGATAGGCGGCAAGTGGTATTACTTTAACAACAGTGGCGTCATGCTTACAGGCACGCAGAGAATAAACGGAAGAATATACAGATTCAATTCAAGCGGAGCTTGGATAGCATAAATATTTTTGGGGCTCGTAGCTTTATGCACGGGCCCCTGTTTTAAAAAGAACGGAGGGCTTAATGAAAAAATATAAAGGTATCATCGCATTAGTTCTTTCACTTTTGGCTGCAGTATACATCGTCCCTTATGCGAGTGCGGCGGAGAAAAAAACAACTACATACGCAAATCTTATCGTTTTTGTTGATTTTGCAGATACGACTCATGTTCACGAGGGTCAGACGCTTGCAAAATGTTATGCTACTGACCCGAGTGATACCTTGAGATTTTTTAACGGAACACCGCAGGATCAAAGAGGAATGAAGCCTTATTACGAGAGAATTTCCTATGGTCAAATATCCGTGAACAACATAATGCCGCAATATGACGGAACAAAAATAACTCCGTTGGTTCTGGAGGCCGGCACGCTTTCCTATACCTCGGGACCGCTCGGCAGCTTTGATGAATATATCATTCAGGATGTTCTTGTTTGGCTTAAGAAGCAAAATCTTTCGGCGTATAATCTCGATGGAAATAACGATGGATTTCTGGACAATCTAACTCTTGTTCTTCCTTACGAATACGGAAATTTTCACACAAATATACGCGGACATAAGTCGACATGGTCGGGAACGGATGTTGTCGGCAATGTACGTGTAGGCTCGTACAATGTAATTCCCGAACAGAATTTCTATTTTTCTTTGGGCGAATCGGGACTTGTTATTCATGAGTTTATGCACACATTGGGAGCGCCGGATTTGTATCCTAACAGTGATCCGGAAAACAAGTTGCCGGTAAGCTATTGGGATATGATGGCTGCGGCAAGCACGTTCGTTCAATATCCGCTTGCATACACGCGCTCCCGTTATCTTGGGATATTTGACATTCCCGAAGTTATGACGGACAAAGATGATTATACGATTTACGCGGCATCCTCCGCTACATATGAAACCAGAAACAATCAAGCTGTGATTCTTAGAACCGATTATTCCGACAAGGAGTTTTTCGTAATCGAATACAGGATAAAAAATGAAAAGATAGGTGACTATTACGGTTATGAAAGAAAAATTCCCGGAACCGGACTGGTTATTTATCGCGTCAACACGGAAGCGGTAACAAACATCACGGGTGAGCCGTATCTTATCTATATCTTCAGAGAGAACAACAATATCAACCAATCCTTTTATTCGGCGGAGTCCGGAAGAGGTTCCTTTTCGGGTTTAACTTATTCAGACGGAACTAACAGCGGTATAACGATAAATGATATTTCCGCAGCCGGCGGAGATACGATTTCATTTGACATAACCTTTAAAAAACCTACCGAGGAATGGAAGTCCGAAAACGGAAGCTGGTATTACTATGACAAAAACGGAAACAAGGTCTTCGGTTGGCAGCTCATAAACGAAAAATGGTATCATTTCGGAGAGGGCGGCGTTATGACAACAGGTTGGCTTTTTGATAACGGCAAATGGTACCACATGAATAAATGGGGTGCAATGGTTACCGGATGGGCGCAGATAAATGGCAAGTGGTACTACATGAACTCAAACGGAGCTATGCTCACAGATTGGCAGCAGATAAACGGAAAATGGTACTACTTCAACACAAGCGGTGCAATGGTAACCGGTTGGGCACAGATAAATGGCAAGTGGTACTACATGAACTCAAACGGAGCTATGATCACGGACTGGCAGTCGATAGGTGGAAAGTGGTACTACTTTAACTCAAACGGAGCTATGATCACGGACTGGCAGCAGATAAGCGGTAAGTGGTACTACTTCAACAGTAGTGGAGCAATGCTTACAGGCACACAGAAAATAAACGGAAAATACTATCGTTTTAATTCAAGCGGTGTGTGGATTGCTTAAATCCTTTGACTTATAAGATGTAAAATAAAACGACGGCAGCCGGAGAACTTAGATGGGTTCTCCGGTTGCTTTTTACAGATATTTTCCGATTTTATTATTTTGATTTGACAAATTTACTGTTCACGTATATAATGGCATTGTATGTTCACGAAATTAAGAACGAAGGTGAAACATGAACAAGATTGATTTGGATATGTTGCTTGCCGTTTATGAGGGTAAAAAAAATAACCAGAGAGAGCTTGCGGAAAAGACCGGGTATTCTTTGGGTGCGGTAAACAAAAGTGTGAATTATCTTTGTGAGGAAGGGCTTATTGACAAAAAATTGGCGGTAACCGATACGGGAAAAGAACTTATAAAATCCCGGAAACCGAAAAATGCCGTCATTCTGGCGGCGGGCTTCGGTATGCGTATGGTGCCCATAAATATGGAAACGCCTAAGGCCCTTATCACTGTTAAGGGTGAGGTTCTCATTGAACGCCTCATAAAGCAGTTGAAGGAAGTCGGAATAGAAAAGATTTATGTTGTTGTCGGATTTATGAAGGACAGCTTTGAGTATCTCATCGACAAATACGGTGTAAATCTTATTTACAACCCCGATTATGCGTCGAAAAACAGCTTGTTCTCGTTGATGTGCGCATCAAGGTATATATCGAATTCATACATACTTCCGAGTGACATTTACTGTGAGGACAACCCGTTTTCGGAAAACGAGCTTTACTCATGGTACCTTATAACCGATAAAAAAGATGATGAGAGTAAAGTGAGAGTGAATCGCAGACAGGAAATTGTTCGCTCTGAAAAAGCCAATCAGTCGAACAGATTGGTAGGAGTAAGCTATTTAACAAAAGAGGATTCGGCAGATTTCCTGAAAAACGCCGTGTCACTGAGCAATAATCCCGAAGCTGACGACAAATTCTGGGAAGCAGCTTTTTATACGGATAAAAAAATTACTGTTTATGCGCATGTTGCTCCCGATGAAAGAGTGTATGAGATAAACACCTATGAGCAGCTTAGAAATATTGACAGTGATTCCAATCACTTAAAGAGTAAATCGATAAAAATCGCAGCTGACGCGCTTTCGGCGGATATGAATGAAATAGTCAATATAACCGTTCTTAAAACGGGAATGACCAACAGATCTTTCCTGTTTATGTGCCGAGGGAAAAAATATATCATGCGTATACCCGGAGAGGGCACCGATAAGCTGATAAACCGCCGCGAAGAGGCTGAGGTTTACGGTGTGATAAAGGGGAAGGATATTTGCGACAGGATTATTTACATCGACCCGGAAAACGGATACAAGATAACCGAGTATATGGACAATGCACGCGTCTGCGACCCTTTATCACAGTCAGACATACAGAGGTGTATGGATTATCTTCGTGCCTTCCATGAAAAGAAACTGAAAGTTTCACATGAATTTGACATATTCGGACAAACCGAGTTTTATGAAACTCTTTGGGAGGGTGACAAGTCGATATTCAGAGATTATGAAGAAACCAAGAAAAATGTTTTCTCACTAAGAAACTTTATTGATGAAAACAAAGAGCCCTTCTCTCTGACACATGTCGATGCGGTTCCCGACAACTTTTTGTTTACTCCGGACGGAAAAGGCGGAGAAGAGATTCATATGATTGACTGGGAATATGCCGGAATGCAGGATCCTCATTTGGATATTGCCATGTTCTGCATATACTCACTTTATGACAGAGATCAGGTTGAAAATCTTATTGATACTTATTTCAAAGAGGGCTGCCCGAAAAAAACAAGAATAAAAATTTACTGTTATATCGCTGCCTGCGGACTTCTTTGGAGTAACTGGTGTGAGTACAAGCGTAAGTTCGGGGTTGAGTTCGGCGAATACTCTTTAAGACAGTACAGGTTTGCAAAGGATTATTACAAGATTGCTGTGGAGGCAATGAATGATGAGAGTTGAGAGAGCGATTATTATGGCGGCCGGTAAGGGAGAGAGAATGGCTCCTATAACCCTTACGACACCAAAAACCTTGGTTCGTGTAAACGGAAAAAGAATGATGGATACCGTTATAGAGGGACTTCATAAAAACGGCATATACGAAATTTACGTTGTTGTGGGATATCTCAAGGAACAGTTTGAGTGTCTTACGGAGGAATATGACGGCATAACTCTCGTTGAAAACCCTTATTATGAAGCCTGTAACAACATTTCTTCATTGTATGTTGCCAGAGATCATATTGAGAATGCAATAATTCTTGACGGGGATCAGGTTATCTACAATGATTCTATACTGAGTCCCGAATTTGATATTTCTGGCTACAATGCCATTTGGACAGACGATGAAACAGACGAATGGTTGCTTACCGTAGAAAACGGAATTATTTCATCGTGCAGCCGTACAGGTGGATCACATGGCTGGCAGCTTTTCAGTATTTCACGCTGGAGTGCCGAGGACGGAAAAAAACTGAAGCATTTTCTCGAGGTCGAGTTTGAAGAAAAAAATAACAGACAGGTTTACTGGGATGACGTTCCGCTCTTCTGTCACCCGGATTCGTTCAAACTTGGGATAAGGGAAATGAAAAAGAATGATGTTGTCGAGATAGACAGCTACTCTGAACTCATAGAAATTGACAAATCGTATTTGTCGGAAAGTCTGGAGGAAACCAAATGAAAAATTTAACTCTGAAAAAAGATGAAAGCAGAGAAATCGATTGGATGATAACACTCGTGCCCCTTGCATTTATCGTTGTTCTCTGTGTGCTGTTCTTTATCATGCCGGAGCAGTCAAATGCGGTGCTGGGTCAGATAAGATATTTCTTCGGAGATACTTTCGGAACGTATTATCTGATTATCGGACTCGGAATCCTTATTTTGTCGTTCATTATTGCGGGATCAAAATACGGAGATATCGTTCTCGGCGATCAGGATGAGAAGCCCAAGTATTCGTTTTTCACCTGGGGTTCAATGATGTTTACGGCTGGACTTGCGGCGGATATTCTTTTTTACTCATTTGCGGAATGGGTTATGTACGCGACGGATCCCCATCTTGAAGAGCTCGGAAAGCCGGAGGAGTGGTCAAATGTCTTTACGCTTTTCCACTGGAGCTTTATACCGTGGTCATTTTATCTTGTGCTCGCGGTTGCCTTTGGCTTTATGCTCCATGTACGCAAAAGGAACAGACAGAAATACTCTGAGGCATGCAGACCGATACTCGGTAAGTACACGGACGGAATTCCCGGAAGAATAATCGATCTTCTTGCTGTAATCGCACTTCTTGCCGGTACGGCTACGACCTTCAGTGTTGCAACTCCGCTTATGGCGAGTGCAATAGAGTCACTTTTCGGGATAGAAATAAGCAGAAACATAATTACAATCATAATTCTCATACTCACGTGCGCTGTGTATACATATGCATTGCTCCACGGAATGAAGGGAATCGGCGTTCTTGCAAAGGTATGTATCTACCTTTTCTTCGGACTCCTTGCATTTGTACTTCTTTTCGGCGGTGAGACAAGATTTATAATTGAAAACGGGTTTTCATCACTCGGAAGAATGGTGCAGAATTTTATAGGCCTTTCGACCTTCACAGACCCTGAGAGAACAACAAGCTTCCCGCAGAACTGGACCATTTACTACTGGGCATACTGGATGGTATGGTGTGTTGCGGCTCCGTTCTTTATAGGAACCATTTCACGCGGAAGAACCATTCGTCAGACAATTTTAGGTGGCTATGTATTCGGTGTCGGCTCAACACTGATAAGTTTTATAATTCTCGGAAACTATTCGCTCGGAAAGCAGATTTCCGGGCAGGCGGATTTTATCTCTTATTACAACGAAACAGGCGATCTTTACGGAATGATTATTTCAATGATAAAGACCATGCCGCTTGCTCCTGTTGTTATGGTAGTTCTTATTGCTACAATGATTGCCTTTTATGCAACCTCTTTTGACTCGATAGCACTTATCGCCTCATGCTACAGTTACCACAGAATCGGTGAGGATGAGACCCCGAACAAGTGGATTGAGCTTATGTGGTGTATCCTTCTTATCCTTCTTCCGATAGCGCTTGTTTTCTCAGAAAGCTCAATGAGCAACCTGCAATCGGTAAGTATCATAGCGGCATTCCCGATAGGCGCGGTAATCGTGCTTATTGCGGCAAGCTTCCTCAAGGATGCGAGTGCATTCCTTAAGGAAAACAAAAAATGATATTGACTTTAATTTGTAAAAGAAGCAGATACAGCCGTGATGGCATGTATCTGCTTCTTTTTGTTGAAAGTTTTTATTCTTTTTTTTCAATTGGTCTCAATACAATTAATATTATTGAGGGTAGGGCGCAAAATACAGCATATATGTATCTTAACTCTGCATACACAGGGGTGGCAATAAGCAGTGAAGCTACAATTGCCGTTATCAGTACAGTTGAAATTGCTCCTGTTTTATCTCGCCTGAAAATACTGATTGCGAGCATAAGAAGGTTTATCCAGATATAAAATCCTATGCTCATAAACGGTTGTACTCCGTTTAGCGTGTCAAAAGACCACATATACCCCTCAACAATGTTGTTGGTTTGTTCTGATACAGTGGTCCTTGTAAGACCCATATCATTATCAAAAACAGCTTCAGTCCATTTGTAAAGAGAATAACCGGAGTTCCAATAGCCTTTAGTTTGGTCAATCCATGCTTTCATATACCAAACGGGGTGTCTTAAACCTACGGAAATGTATAACTTTGCATACTGCCATTTGTTTTGAGCAATCAGATCCTGATTCCCACATGCCCTAACCAGATTTTTAATAGGATCTGACAGCCAGGATAAATATATTTTAGGTACTTTGTCAACGTCTACTATTTGTGTGAGGAGTGACATTTCCTCATCGGTGAAATCATCACAATTTATAATAACTCTTGAAATCTGTTGTGCGGGAATTGAGAGGCTTTCTATAACATCTGCAGAGGGGATTTTCATGTAATCGAGTAATACGGTTTTCATCCCAAAACTTAAAATTATAGAAAAAATCATTATTGCAGAAGTCGCCTTTTCTTTGAACTTCCACAGTACTAAAAAACATGCAGCAGTCAACACAAATGCAAAAAAGCCATTGCTTCTGAAAAGACATACTCCCATACATGAAATAAACAGTGTGAAATAATTGAAAATCTGATTTCCGACTTTTTTCAGGCATCTGAACAAAAACAATATATTCAATAAAACGAATAATGCAAAAATCACATCTTTCCAAACTGTAAAACTGTACATGATATGCATTGGAAGTGCTGAATAAAAAAGTATAGATAGGATCAGAAAGATACGCGGAACGCCGATACGGTACATTGTACTTATCATCAAAGAAAAACATACTGCGGTAAATAATATCTGAAAAACGCAATAAAGTGCAACTGCCGCGTTTATTTCACCGAAAACCCTCAAGCCTATACTGACAAATACTTTTATCAGAAATGTATGAAATACCGGATGGTGGTTGGAGTATTTGTTTGTCAGAAGCTGCTTGACTTGTGACACACTGTCGGAAGTCAATACTCCCGGGTATTTGCTTAAAAACAGTATTGAAAGATTGATTAGAGAGATAATTGCAAACGGTATGATAAATACCAGTGCAGGGTTTTTATTGTTTTCTTTCTTTTTCCATATGATAATCCCGATATTATTTTTAATCCATATAAAAATATTTCTGAAAGCAATAAAGCTTCCAATTGAAATAGCGGCTAGCAATGTACTTTTGTAAACTATTCTTCCGATATCTGAAAAATACTCGGGGACATCTACTTGAAGCCAGATATTATAGTTCGAAAGAGTTATCATGAGCATGAACAGTAAAGAAAATGTAGTTATAATCCATGCGTCATCTTTTTTTTCCTTCACTTTGAAAAACGTTCCGGATTTATGATTCACAAATGTGCATAAAACAGAAATGCAGAGTATTAACAGGTACGGAGTGTAATACGCATCTGTTTTAAGAAGCTCGGCAAAACATAAAAAAATGAGAATAAACTGAATTGATAGCGATTTTACCATGTTTTTTTACCCCATTGCCCCTGATTGACCTTTTGCTTGTAACTGTCATTTGTTCTGATAAGCTCATATTCGAAATCCTGTTTACCTTTTTGTGCGATGGTAGAAAGAATAAGCCCGGAGAAAAATGATTGTATTGCGGCAAGTGTAACAAAACCGCATACTATGAGTGTTGGAATCTTTTCCACTATTCCTGTCTTGAAAAAGCTTATGAGAATCGGAACGAAGAAAATAAGACTCAGTGTAAGCAGAACTGTTGCAATAGCTGAGAAAAACTGAAAAGGCTTATAGTTCTTATATAACTTAGGAATTGTTTTAAGTACTTTAAAACCGTCTGAATACGTGTTGAGTTTTGATTCACTTCCAACCGGGCGGTCACGATAGTCAATTATTACGTTGTCAATTTGCATATTTTTATCAATAGCGTGTATTGTCATTTCGGTTTCAATTTCGAACCCTTTCGAGAGAACAGGAAATGTTTTTACAAATTGGTAACTCATTGCCCGGTACCCAGTCATGATATCCTTTATGTTACTTTTAAACATGAAATTTATTGAGTTGCACACGAGCTTGTTTCCAAAATTATGGAACGGGCGTTTGTTTTCTGTGAAGTATGTTGACGACATTCTGTCTCCGACAACCATATCGGTGGCTTCATTTAACACTTTATCTGCCATTTCTCTTGCGAATTCAGGCGGGTATGTATCGTCCCCGTCTACCATGATGTAACACTGAGCATCGATTTCACGGAACATTCTGCGAATTACATTGCCCTTTCCTTGTTGATGCTCATACTTAACAACTGCTCCTGCTGCCAATGCCAATTCTGCCGTACTGTCTGTTGAATTGTTGTCGTAAACGTATACGATTGCTTCCGGCAATACCTGTTTGAAATCCTTGATAACCTTGGATATGGTCTGGGCTTCGTTATAGCAAGGAATAAGTACTGCGATTTCATCCATTTTTGTTAATCCCTCCCTCAAACGAAAAGCGTCAACTTATATTACTTTTTCTGTTAGCGTATATTATATCTATTTTGGATTGCTTATGTCAATGGTACATCTATATATTGACAAAATGAGGCCTTTGGTATATAACGAATTAATTTGTTGCGTATTGCATTTTTCCATAAGGAAAGCTCGATGAGCAACCTGCAATCGGTAAGTATCATAGCGGCATTCCCGATAGGCGCGGTAATCGTGCTTATTGCGGCAAGCTTCCTCAAGGATGCGAGTGCATTTCTTAAGGATAATAAAAAATGATATAAAAATATTTTTGTAATGTCATTCGACCCGAGATCTTTTTGTCTCGGGTCGAATTTTATTGTCGGATTATACATTGATTTGCCATTACAGATAATGATATACTTATGAAACATTTATGTTATCGTTCAAAAACTTGTTTGCAAATACGTTAGAGAGGTATGATCGAAAGTGATGGTCGATGTAAAAAATATTTCAATAGTGGGAAGCGGAAATATCGGAACACATTTTGCGGTTATGTGTGCACGTAAGGGATACAGGGTAACTGTATGCTCTTCTAAGCCTTCAAGATGCTCTGATGAAATGTGTGTGTATGATGCCGATACGGGATTTGAGTATACCGGTAAAATTGCAAAAATTACAAACTCTATAAAAGATGCAATTGAGGATTGTGATCTCGTATTTATAACTCATCCTGCGTATATGTTCAAGGAGGATGCTGATGCTATATTGCCGTACATGAAATCCGGTCTTATCATCTGCGTTATTCCGGGAACCGGCGGTGCCGAATTTTCTTTCAGTCCATGCATAAAAAAGGGAGCAGTTCTTTGCGGACTTCAGAGAGTTCCATGTGTTGCAAGGCTTATGGAGTACGGAAAGAAAGTTCACGTTGAAGGCAAGAGAGCTGAATTGAATCTTGCTGCTATACCAAGTGATATGTCTGTTTGGATTTCGTCTGTGATTTCGGAAATATTTGATATGCCTTGTGTTGCTCTTTCTAACTATTTGTGTGTTACAATGACACCCTCCAATCCGATTCTTCATACTACCCGCCTAGCTACAATGTTTGAAGACTATTGCAAGGGTAAGGTTTATGAGAAAAATCCGCTTTTTTACGGTGAGTGGACGGATAAGTTTTCCGAAAGACTTCTTTCTTGTGATTCGGAACATCAAAAGATACTCGGCGCACTGAAACGTATGGACCTTTCATCGGTAAAGTCATTGGTTGTTCACTATGACAATAGCAATACACCTGAAAAAATGACTTGGAAAATTACAAGTATTAAAAGTTTGCATGATTTACCTTCTCCTATGAAAAAGGTTGAGGGAGGATGGATACCTGATTTTGATTCAAGATATTTTACTGCGGATTTTCCATACGGTCTTGCTATCATTCAAGAATTTGCGAGGATAACGGAAGTTGACGTACCTAATATGAACAAAACGATGGATTGGTACAGAAGGGTCACAGGAGATAACAGCAGACTTGAACTGAGTGAATTCGGAATAAATTCCGTTGAGGATATTTATAGGTTTTACACTTGATATATTGTGTGGTATTCATCTGATATGTATCTGTATGTTGATAAAAAAGTGTTTTTAGTATATAATAAATTGATTTATTTGTATTATATTTTCCGTGAGGAGAGTTTAATGAGTAATTTTGCGAAAATAACTGACTTTTCAGACAGATATATATTTAAACCGCTTTATTTCAAATTGATAATGGTCATTATGACATTGCTTACAGCCATTCCATATGTGCAGGTAGTCCTCGGAGGATACGTCAAATATGGTCTGGCTTTTGGTGTCCTTATATGCATTTGGACGCTTTTTAACGGCAGGTTCAAAGAAATAATTAAAAACAAATACAATTGGCTTTTATGGGGCTTTATACTTCTGTATGCGGTGACTACTGTTATAAACAGGGACATGCTTTTTACCAAAAATATCAGCCAACTCATATATATGACGGTTTTTCTCTATCTTTTTGTCGGAGTTGAAGGAACACTTCCGGCAGAGCAGAGAAAAAAAGAGTTGGAGATAGTATTCGGGGTTGTGCTGCTGTTTGTAGCGGTTTTTTCATCTGTAGGTATCTACACCTTTCTTTTCGGCATAAGTAAAGAATACCAATTGGATATTTACTATCTTGCCACTCACTTCGGTATGTATCTCGGAAGGCTTTGGGGCCTTTATCAGCCTAATACCGGCGGTGCGCTTGCCTCGGCTTCGATGCTTATAACCCTTTACTTTTTGCCTCGGATAAGGCAACTGAACAAAAAATGGCTGCGTGTGATTGCTTATATCGGTGCAGTACTAAACATGATTTTGCAGTTCTGCTATCTGGTTTTGTCATACTCAAGGGGTGCAACCTATGCTTTTGTTGCGGCAATTGCCGTATACTCTTTCTTTTGTATATTCAGGGCGGAATTTTTAAAAGAGAAAAAGATGTTCATAAGGCTGATTGCCGGTTTTGTTATCGCCGCCGCCCTTGCAGGAGCTGTTTACGGTATGACGGGGGTTACGAGAAATATTCTTGAGTATGCTCCCGGAGCTTTTCAAAAACTTGTAGGTTACGAAAAACCGGCTGAGGAGCAGACCGCAGTCGTTTCGTTTCCGATTATGACGGAGACGCTGTCAGCCACAAACGAAAGCGCTCCGAAGGTTATTGAGCTTGAGGTTGAAAAAACCGAACTTGACAGAGCGGATACGACAGATGATCTCACTGCAAACGGAAGAACTCTTATTTGGAAGGCTGCAATTGATTCTATCAAAGGACACTATCTTTTCGGACTGACTTTGGAAAAAGCGGTGAAGCTTACGTCGGATAAGCTGTTTATAGGTCTCAAAGAATGTGTGGATGACGGCGGTATGCACAATGAATATGTAGCCGTATTTGTTTCCTCCGGCGTACTTGGATTTATTGTGCTCGGCGCATACATGCTGGTGTGCATGTTTAAATACATCTTGTCTTTGTTCAAAGCCGGCGGACTTCCGGGAATTGACTTTACGGCTTTTTGCATAGTCGTATTTTTCCTGGTGTCAGGCTTGGTTGAGATGAGAATTCTTTACAGAGTAGGAATATTCAATGTACTTTTTTGGATGTGTATGGGCTTGATTGCTCCGCACTCTGAAAAAGAGGTTTTTAAAAAGACTGGAGAGAAACAGAATTTATCATGAATAAAAAGGCGTTAAGGTATAGCAAAAGGGATATACAAAGTGTATCGGGTCGCAAGCTGTCTCATGAAGAAATTCAGAACAGGCTTTTTGAGATGATGTGCAGTTTTGATTCTTTTTGTAAGAAAAATGATATTGAGTACTATCTGACATACGGTACACTGATCGGGGCAGTTCGTCACGGGGGCTTTATACCGTGGGATGATGATGTTGACATATTTGTTCCGCGTGCGGATTATGAAAGACTGAAATTCATGGACTGTGTTGACGAAAACATCGACATTGTGTCTGCATGGGACGACCACGGCTATTATCATCCGTATACCTACATAAACCTTGCGGATAAGCATACGGTCATAGATGAAGCTTTTGCGGCGCACCCGACAGGTAAGGGCTTGTTTATTGATATATTTCCCCTTGATGAAATACCGGATAGAGGCGTAAGACGTTTTGTTTTTATGTCCCGTATACTTTTTTTGAGAGCAATTCACATGTTTACAACAAAGTCTTTTAAAAAAGAGTTTTCCTTAAAAGCTGTGTTGATGGACATCTTTATCATTTTGTTTAAACCGATTGACGAGGTGGAGATGGCAAAGAGGATTGATACACTTTCCGCAAAATATTGCGGAGAAAACTGCAGGACTCTCGGTCTCACTCTTCAAGCGGATCTCAGAGAAAATTCCTGGCCGTCAGAGGACTACGATCATTCGGTTATGGTAAAATACAACGGTAAGGATTTTCCTGCTCCATGTGAGTATGACCATGTTTTGAGAGTCGGATACGGTGATTATATGACACCGCCTCCGCCCGAGTGCAGAAACGGCACACACGGATTTGAAGCATATGAAAGAAAAGAGCAGAAAGGATAATTACCTATGTATAAAAAAGGAACAAAGGGGCTTTTAAAGCACTGGGATTTTGTCTTTTTGGATCTTATAGTATTGCAGCTGTCATTCTGGCTTGCTTACTGTCTAAGGCACGGATTTTACTCTAATCCTTATGAAAATGAGCTTTACAGAAATATGGCTTGGATAGTTGAGCTTGCAAGTATTTTTGTGGCTGTATTTACCGATAACTATAAAAACATACTGAAAAGGGGCTTCTTTAAAGAGCTTATTGCAACCTTTATTCAGGGCTTCGGAATAATGGCGCTTTCGACGATTTACCTTTTCTCCGTGAAAAGCTCGGCTGAATATTCACGTATCACTCTTTATACGATGATTGCGCTTTATGTTGTAATTGCGTATGTTACGAGGCTTATTCTCAAAAAAATCGTCATAGCAAGGCTTGTTAAGTCCGGCTTGCGTTCTATGCTGATTGTAACGACCTCGGATATGGCTGAAACCGTAATCGACAGCCTTGAGGCAAATACCTTCGGTCAGTTTTCAATCTGCGGTCTTGTATTTGTTGATAAAAATTCTGTCGGAGAAGTTGTGGCAGGTATTCCCGTTGTCGCAACAATAGACAACTTTACGGAGTATATATGCCGTGAATGGGTTGATGAGGTTCTTCTTGCATCACCGAGAGAGTATGTCTATTCAAAGACAACGATTAACAATCTTATTTCCACCGGTGTAACGGTTCATATGGCTCTTTCAAAGGAATTTGAGCCGATAGGAAACAAGCAGATAGTTGAAAAAATAGGTGAATACACGGTCCTTACCTCCAGTATGAATACTGCAAGCGGCGCGCAGTTTGTTGCAAAGCGTATATTGGATATTCTCGGAGGACTTGTAGGCTGCCTTATCACCGGAATTCTCTACATATTCCTTGCGCCCCTTATAAAGCATGAATCACCGGGAAAGGTGTTCTTTGCTCAGGAAAGAGTGGGACGAAACGGAAAGGTTTTCAAGATGTATAAGTTCCGTAGCATGTACCCGGACGCAGAGGAACGAAAAAAAGAACTCATGGAGAAAAACCGTGTGTCTGACGGTATGATGTTCAAGCTTGATTTTGATCCGAGAATTATCGGAGCCAAGCAGCTCCCTGACGGTACGATAAAGAAGGGTGTCGGAAATTACATACGGGATCTTTCTCTTGATGAGTTTCCGCAGTTTTATAACGTACTTAAAGGAGACATGTCACTTGTGGGAACACGTCCGCCGACACTTGATGAGTGGAATAAGTACGAGCTTCACCACAGAGCAAGACTTGCCATAAAACCGGGAATAACGGGTATGTGGCAGATAAGCGGAAGAAGTAACATAACCGATTTTGAAGAGGTTGTACGTCTTGATACCGAGTATATCAACAACTGGAATCTTTTACTTGACTTAAAGATTCTTCTTAAGACATTTGTTGTTGTGTTCAAAAAAGAAGGTTCAATGTAAGGGGAAAACGATGGATAATTACGATAACTTTGTAAAAAATGAAGTGATCAATCAGGAAGAGGTTCTCGGAACAAATAAGAGAATACAAATGCTTAACACAACTATAGATGTTCTCTCTTATGACGAAACAATAAAACTGGTTGAAAAGTATGTGGATACAAAAACTCCGCTTCATCTTATGGGTGTAAATGCGGATAAAATAAACGAACTGAATAAAAATCCGAAACTTAAAGAGATAGTAAACAGCTGCGGAGTTATAAATGCTGACGGCGCTTCGGTTGTTCTGGCAAGCAAATTTCTCGGTGACAGACTTCCTGAAAGGGTTGCCGGTGTTGACCTTATGGAAAGCCTTGTAAAACTCAGTGTGGATAAAGGCTATTCCGTTTATCTTCTCGGCGCAAAGCAGGAGGTCGTTGAAAAAACATCTGAGGTTCTTTGTGAAAAATATCCGGGACTCAACATATGCGGCTTCCGCAACGGATATTTCAGCCAGGATGATTGGAAGGATATCTCGGAAGAGCTTAACAGACTAAACCCCGACTTTATTTTTGTGGGAATTACATCGCCGCTCAAGGAGTACCTCATAGAGTATCTCCAGAATAACGGAAACAAGGGTGTGTTTATGGGAGTAGGCGGCAGCTTTGATGTTATTTCCGGAAACATCGCCAGAGCTCCGGTATGGATGCAGGAGCACAATCTTGAATGGCTCTTCAGAGTAAGTCAGGAGCCGAGGAGACTTTTTAAAAGATATTTTGTGGGAAATACCGTGTTTATAGTATCCGTTTTGAAAGAAAAACTTTTTAAGAGGTAAAAAATGAAAACTGTTATGCTTGTCTTCGGAACGCGTCCCGAGGCGATAAAAATGTGCCCCCTTGTAAATGAACTTAAGGGCAGAAAAAATATCAATACGGTGGTTTGTGTCACAGGTCAGCACAGGCAGATGCTCGACCAGGTGCTTGAGGCTTTCGACGTTGAGCCGGATTATGATCTTTCGATAATGAAAGACAGACAGACGCTGTTTGATGTTACGACGAATATACTTGAGAGAATAAAAAGTGTGCTTGAGGAGGTCAAGCCGGATGTCGTGCTTGTGCACGGGGATACTTCCACAACCTTTGTTACGGCACTTGCTTGTTTTTATATGCAAATTCCGGTAGGCCATGTTGAAGCGGGACTTCGCACATACAACATCTATTCTCCGTATCCGGAGGAGTTTAACAGACAGGCTGTAAGCATAATTGCAAAGTATAATTTTGCTCCTACGGAGGTTTCAAAGGGAAATCTTATCCGTGAGGGTAAGAGTCCGGACAACATATATGTTACGGGAAATACGGCTATTGATGCTCTTAAGACAACCGTCAGGGAGAGTTATACTCATCCGGAGCTTGAATGGGCAAGCGACAGTAAGCTTATCATGATTACCGCGCACAGACGTGAAAATCTCGGTGAGCCCATGCACCATATGTTCCGTGCGATACGCAGAATTCTTGATGAGCATCCGGATGTAAAAGCGATTTATCCTATTCACATGAATCCTGTTGTACGTCAGACTGCGGCAGAAGAACTCAGCGGATGTGACAGAATCCATATCATAGATCCGCTTGATGTTCTTGATTTCCATAACTTCCTTGCACGCAGTTATATGATTCTTACCGACAGCGGAGGAATTCAGGAGGAGGCGCCGTCTTTGGGAAAGCCGGTGCTTGTCATGAGAGATACCACAGAGCGTCCCGAGGGAATTGCAGCCGGTACTCTCAAACTTGTGGGGACCACGGAAAAACCCATCTACGATAACTTCAAGCTTCTTCTCGAGAACAAAGAAGAATATGATAAGATGTCAAAGGCGTCCAATCCATACGGTGACGGATTTGCATGCAAGAGAATTGCGGACATACTTGAAAAGTCCTGAGTATTAAAGCAAGGTGAAAGTTTTATGAAAATTCTTCATATTTCCAGAACAATGGGACAGGGCGGAGCAGAAAAGGTTGTGATGCAGCTCTGCTGTGACAACAATGAGCATGAGCAATTTGTTGCGTCATGCGGAGGAATTCACGTTGCGGAGCTTGAAAAACACGGAGTAAAGCACTTCATGATTCCGGATATTGATAAGAAAGATCCGGTGCTCATGATAAAAACCTTGTTTGCCCTCATTCGAATCGTCAAAAAGGAACATATAGATATCATTCATACGCACCACCGCATGGCTGCCTTTTACGGAAAGCTTATCAAAATTATTACGGGAGTAAAGCATGTGTACACGGCACACAATGTATTCTATGACAAGGTAAAGCTCATGAATTTTGCCCTTGACGGAGCATTGATTATTGCTGTCGGAAACGGTGTAAGGAACAATCTTGTTGACGATTACGGAATTATGCCCGAACGTGTAAATGTTATAAACAATACGATAAAGCCCGTGCTTACAGGTGAAAAAAATATCGAGCTTGAGGCTTTGAAGAAAAACGGAAAATTTCTTGTCGGCTCAATAGGCCGTATTTCAGAGCAGAAGGGTATGGATATTTTCATAAAGGCAATTCATACCGCGCGTGAGGAAAACGACAGGATAACCGGTGTGATAATAGGTGACGGTGAGGACCGTGAAGAAATGGAGTCTCTTGTACGAGAGATGAGTCTTACACAGGGAATTGTTTTCCTCGGGTATCAGTCGGCCGTGCTTGACCTTATAAACCAACTTGATTTTGTCGTTCTCTCATCACGATGGGAGGGACTTCCTCTGACGCCGATTGAGGTGTTTTCACAAGGAAAAACAATAATTGCATCTGACATAAGCGGAAATAATGAGGTCGTTTCCGACGGATACAACGGATTACTTTGTCAGAAGGACGACATAGCTGATTTTGCGGAGAAGATTTTACTGCTTTCACGTGATGAAAAGCTTAAGACTGAACTTGAGAAAAATGCCGGATACACATACAAAACCGAATATGACTACGGAACTTTTATAAAAAAATACAATGAGGTTTATTTATCATTGGAAAATTGACGGGAGACACAGATGATTCCTAAAAAAATACATTATTGCTGGTTCGGAAAAAAACCGTTATCAAAAGAGGTAAAAAAATGTATAAAAACATGGAAAAAATATTGTCCTGATTATGAAATTATTGAATGGAATGAGAGCAACTTTGATGTCAACTCTCATCCATTTGTGAAAAAAGCATATGAGGCCGGGAAATGGGCGTTTGTTTCGGATTTTGCCAGACTGAAAATTGTCTATGAGGAAGGCGGTATATACCTTGATACAGATGTCGAGCTTCTTAAAAACATTGATTTTCTTCTTGATAATGAATTCTTTATCGGGGTTCAGCAGAGCCAAAAATGTGTGACAACAGGACTTGGATTCGGTGCCGAAAAAAACAATCAGGTCATACTCAAAATGCTCAAAAAGTATGATGAGCACGAGTTTGATCAGAACACAATGACGGAAATTATGTGTCCGAAACTCAACAACAGTGTTTTTCATGAACTGGGATATGAGTACAAGGATGAAATAGTAAAGCTTGAAGGCGGAACGGTTTATCCTCCGAAGTATATGGACCCGCTTGCACCGGGATACTTTGATCTTCTTTGTGATGATACAATATCAATTCACAGGTATGCTGCGAGCTGGACATCCGGAAAACAGCAATTAAAGCGAAAACTGATTCTTTTTATGGGGCAGAAAAGGGTAGTTGCTCTTGCCGGATTTTTGAGAAAAAAAGGACTTATTGAGTAGGTGTGTGAATGATAGACTCAAAAGAAAAACTTCATGAATATCTCTTGCAGGATAAAAGACAGCTTGGAATAACGAAAAGGAGACCCAGGCCGTTTCTTGATCACATCTGGAAATATGAAATTGAGCTTCGAAAGTATGAATATTGGCTCAACAAAAGCGGCGGTTTATTGACACCGTTTATGAGAAAATTCTATCAGTTTAAGCATTACCGTAGCGGAATAAGGCTTGGAATATCCGTGCCGCCCAATACCTGCGGAAAGGGCCTTAGTATCGCCCATAACGGCTGCGTTCAGATAAATGACAATGCCGTAATCGGAGAAAACCTTCGTATACATGAGGGCGTTACCGTAGGTGCATCCGGAGGATCTGCTGCGCCTCATATCGGAAACAATGTATTTTTGGGATCAGGTTCAAAGGTTATGGGTGGAGTTACGGTTTCGGATGACTGCGCTGTCGGTGCAGGAGCTGTTGTGGTGAAGGATGTAAATGTATCCGGTGTTACAGTTGCGGGTGTTCCCGCAAAAGTAGTGAGCGAAAATAACTCTTACCCATATGTATTCTGGTTTAACAATGGTAAAAAAATATGATTTCTTCAAAATATTTGAACATTACAACCAAAAGTGAATTATATATATACGCGGTCATTTTTGCTATTCTTTGTCCGCGCGGTCCGATAGAACTCAGTTCGGCCTATAAATATGTATTTACATTGTTTACATGGGGAATCGTGGCTTTGATATGGCTGAGATTTTTTATGCGCTTTCCGGTAAACAAGCATACGGTGAACAAAGAATATCTGCCTGCGGTTTTGTATTTTGTTTTTGCAATAATCATTTCGTTGGCGGTAAAGCGTTCTGTTTCCGGCGGACTTCAGCAATTATTTGCATACCCGACTTTTTTTCTCTTTATATGTGAGGAAATGAGGCGGAATTCAAAAACTGTGATAAAGGCCTTTGCCGGTATTTTGACTGTGCTTCTGGCAATGAATTTCCCGCTTACACTCATTATTTTCAGGCGAGTACTTTATCACATTACATTTCTCGGACATGTGCAGATGATATCCCAATTCGGAGTGCTTGCGATATTTATTGCAGTAATAGGTTTTATGTCCGATGTACTGTCGCGGCGCAAGGCATGCTTACTTGCGGCTCTGACCTTCTTAAACATGATGACAACAGATGCTTCCTCGGCGGTTCTTTCAGCTGTTATTATAGTTGCAGTGCTTATTGTGTATATCTTTAAGCTCTACAATCTTTTTTGCTTCAAATCACAGATATATGTTGGGATTATGGTCGCATTCAGTTTCTTTATAATTGTTGCCGCATGCAAAAGCTGGCTTGTAGGCATGGTTCCCGATTATACTTTTTCGGGAAGAAGTTATATTTGGAGAGAAGTTTTTCAGCGGTTTTCTGAAAGTCCGATTTACGGCTACGGCATTGAAGGAATTTTGATAAAACCATTCTGGGTAGGTCCAAACGGGGGATTTAATTATGCGCACAACCAGATAATGCAGAATATTCTTGACGGAGGAGTTATACTTTTCACTCTCTTTTGGGCAATGATTCTTTCGTTGGCACAGTCGATAAACAAAATGAAAAATAAGATTTTGGTTATTGTTTCAAATGCTGCGCTTATCTGTACCTTGTTTATGATGGTGTTTGACAGTGTGTCACTTTATTGCTACTCATATGTGTTGTTCGCAATCATTATGAATTCAGAATTCCTGTTTGACTCTGAAACAAAGTCTTTAAAAAAACTTAATCCTGGAGGATAATTTCATTGAGATCTTTTATTGCTTATCTTAAAAAAAACGGTCTGAAACATTTTTTTGAAGTGATTTACAGATACAAAATAGATGCTTTGATAAGAAAAATACTTATGTTATTTCTTAAAAACAGACCCCTTGAAGACGTTATTGTGATAGCCAGCCATAATGACTTTGATTGCAATGGCGGTGCATTTTATGACTACCTCATAAAAAATAACTACAACAAAAAATACAAAATCATTTGGATACTCAGAAATGACAAGAAATATAATCTTCCGCAAAATGTAAAAGCGTACTACGAATTCAGACCTTCACCGGCAAAAGATTACTATGTTTGTGTTGCGAAAATATTTACAGCGGATTGTGACATAACTCATAAGATGAGGAAAGATCAGAAATCATTTTTCTTTTGTCATGGGCCTATCGGTCTTAAAAATGTTAAAGGAAACCATGTTATTCCTGATTACGTTGACTACATCCTTGCTCCGTCAATGGAGTTTATGCCGGTGTTTGCGGAGCAGATGGACATAGATATCAATTCAAAAAGGTTTGTTCATCTCGGTTATCCGTTCTTTGATACTCTTTTTTCAGAGCCTACGGGAGAGCTAAAGAAAATTACGAAAAAAGAGTTTTCAAAGGTTATTCTTTGGATGCCCACCTTCAGAAAAGGAGGAGGGGATCGGAGAAATGACAGCGCGGCAGAGCTTCCTATGGGTATACCCACTGTGGAAAATGAAGAGATGCTCGTTGAACTGAATGAAAAGCTTGTCTGTATGGATATGCTTCTCATAATAAAAATTCATCCCATGCAGGATCTTTCAGAGTTTAAACTGCATTCCATGTCCAATATTTTCGTACTGACGGGGGTAGATGTAAAAAAACTCGATATTGACAACTATCGTCTTATGCGTGAGGTTGATGCACTTATAAGCGACTATTCGGCTGCTTCTTACGAATTTTTGCCGCTTAACAGACCGATCGGATATGATTTTTCCGACATTGACGATTATAAAATCGGACTCTGCGTTAAAAATGTTGACGAATACATCGCCGGACCCAAGATATATAATTTTGAACAGTTTATCGAATTTCTTGAGACAGTATATTCGGGTAAGGATGAGTATAAAGAAAAACGGACGGAGCTCATTGCAAGGCTTTATGACCCGTGTGATGATAAATGCTGTGAAAGAATAGCAAAATTTATGGGCTTGTAGGGATTTCGGATGAAAGAAAAAATATTGTCTTTGAAAAACAAATATGTAAATCTTGCAGCCCCTGTTAAAGCGTCTGTTTGGTTTACCATATGTAATATACTCAACAAGGGAATCGCGCTTATCTCCACACCGATTTTTACCCGTATTATGACAACGGGCGAGTACGGCGACTATACCGTTTTTCAGTCTTGGTATGCGCTTATAATTATCTTTTCTTCGCTCAACTTAACCAGCGGAGCATACGGAAAGGGTCTTGTTGAATTCGATGATGATAAAAAAAGATTCACCTCTTCTATGATGGGGCTTTCGGTCACTTGTACATTTCTGGTTTTTTTAATATATATGATAGGAAAAACCTTCTGGACAGGTGTTTTCGGTATTGCACCGTTCCTTATGTATGCAATGTTTTTAAAACTGTTGGTTTTACCTGCATATGAGCTTTGGGCAACACAAAAAAGATTTGCATATGAGTATAAGAGTCTTGTTGCGCTGAGCGTAATCTCAACTATTCTCTGTGTTGCCGTAGCGGCGGTTGCGGTTATAAAGACGCCTGAGGCAAGGCTTGCGGCAAGGATTTTTTCGGATGTCGGTGTAAACTTTGTTTTTTGTTTTCCTCTCCTCATAATTCTTCTTATGGGCGGAAAACAGTTTGTAAATCTAAAATACTGGAAGTATGCATTGCTTTTCAACCTTCCTCTTATACCGCATTTTCTCTCAACCATGGTTTTGAATCAGGCTGACAGAATAATGATAAGGGACCTTGACGGAAGCTCACAGGCAGCCATGTACGGAATCGCATATACGATAGGTACGGTTGCAATTCTTATAGTAAATGCGATAAATAACTCATTTGTTCCGTATGTTTACACGTCTATAAAGGAAAAAGAGTACGGAAATATACGCAAAAATGCAAGTTCTCTTGTTATACTTGTTGCAGGAATTATTGCACTCTCAATGGTGTTTACTCCGGAAATTATCTATGTGTTTGCCGGAAAAAAATATGCTGATGCCATAGGAATCGTACCGCCGATTGCGGTTTCCGTATTTCTTATATTCATGTACTCTCTTTTCAGCAATATCGAGTACTATTACAAAAAGACAACATATATCGCTATTGCAAGCGTGTTCTGTGCTCTCGCAAATGTGGGACTTAACTATGTGTTTATAAAGAGATTCGGCTATTACGCTGCCGGCTATACTACTCTTTTCTGTTATGTATTGCTTGCATTGTTCCACTTCTTCTTCTGCAAGAAGATTCTCAAAAAAGAGGAAATCCCGATAAACAGTATTTTTAACCTGAAGCTTTATCTTATTACCTTTGCGGCAATGCTTCTCATAATGATATTTATGGTTATAACGTACGACTATTTCTGGGTAAGATATTCAATGCTTGCGGTCATAATCGTGCTTGTAATAATTTACAGAAAAAAACTTTTGGAAGTTTTAAAATCCGTTAAAAGATAATTTTGGAGGATAAAAATGGATAAAAAAAACATAAGAGAATATGAGCTTGGACTTGACCTTGCGACAGTGTTTGTCGGACCTCTTAAGCGATGGAAAAAAATTCTTGTGTGCGGGCTTGTTTTTGCTGTTCTTCTTTCAGGGTTTTCGTATGCCAAGACAACCGGAGTTTTCGGTAAGGAGACTAAGGAAGAAAAAATAAAATCCTACAACAAGGACGTCGCTCAACTTGAAAAAGAGATTGAAATGCTTCAGCGTGAGTATGAGAGCAATGAAAAATATATCGACAATTCGATTCTTATGTCCCTAAACAATGACAACGCATATACCGGATACGCAAAATTCAATATTTCGGTAAATGCAGAGGATGAGAATGAACAGAAGCTTTTGCTTTCAAAATACAGATCTGTTTACGAGAGAGTTCTTGACAGCGAGGAAACCATTGAATTTATCAGAAACAAAATACCGAATGTTGACGATGTTTACCTTTCAGAGCTTGCAAAATTTGTTACAACCGGCTCTGACGGACTTATTACGATAACGTTTTCATATACGGATAAGAAAATTGTCCAGGATGTTATCGGCTTTATCTCAGATTCCTTTGATAAATACTATAAGAATGACACCGCTTCCGATGAATATACGCTTGATTCACTCGGAACAAGTGTAAGAAAGGGTGTAACAACGGATCTTGATAAAACATACTCGAGCGTTATAAAACAAATTGCCGATTTGGGTACTCAGATAAGTGATAAAAAGACTCAGCTTGAGAGTCTTAAAAGCCCGTATTTTTCTGTAAAGTCACTGATAAAATATGCTGTTGTCGGTTTTGTCGGCGGTGCGATTCTCGCATACGGTGTTTATTTCCTTGTCCTCGTTATAGGCGGCAGAATCGAGAGCTTAAACCAGGTGAAGATAACCTTCGGCTCTTCTTCGGTGCTTTCATCCTTTGCTGAAAAAGACAAGCCGTCCGGCTTTATGATGAAAATGCTTTATAAGGGACTTTATACCGAAAAGGATGAATTTTTGAAAGCCTTTGAAAATAATTATGCTGCCGTATCTCACGGACAGTATAAAAATACGGTTATTATCAGTGACGACGACACGGGTCTTGACGGCTTCACAGCGATACCCGGCGACACATCCGCGGAAGCACTTGAAAAGCTTTCGGGTGCGGACTCGGTGATTATCGGAATCAAAATAGGAAAAACAAAGATAAATGATGTGATTGAAGAAATCCAGAAGATTGATTTCTACGAAAAAGATTTTTTAGGTTTTATTGTTCTTGTTTAATGCAATAAATCCAAAATAACAAATGATAACTTTCCCGGGGTGAAATTATTGAAACTCGACCGATACCAATTTGAAGTGCTTGCGTATGTCGCAGATAGGAAAAACTGGACATATAACTGGCGTGAGCTTGTGGATGAGCTTTGTATCTCCGGCGCAAGAGCAGTTAATTCGCTTGATATATTAAAGACGGAGAATCTCATAAGAGAAAGCGGCGGTGTATTATATGTTACCGATTCCGGATTTGACGCACTTGAGCCATACAGAGTAAAAAAAGCGGTGATATTTGCTGCCGGATTCGGATCAAGAATGGTTCCGGTGACCCTTGATACTCCGAAGCCGTTGGTTTCGGTTAACGGTACTCGGATAATTGATCGTCTTATTGATGCCCTTGTTGCGGTTGGTATCTCAGATATCACAATTGTCAGGGGTTATTTGAAGGAAAAGTTTGATATCCTTCTTGAAAAATACCCGTTTCTGACGTTTATTGATAATGACAGATATGAAGAGGAAAATAATATTTCCTCGGCTCTTGTCGCAGAGGAAAAGATAGACGGGTGTTATATCTGTGCCGGGGATCTTTTGTTATCGAATCCTTCTATAATTAAAAAATATCATTATTGCTCCGATTATCTGGGGTCATTTTCTCTTGAGACGGATGATTGGTGCTTTGACAGTGTAAACGGTATGGCAAGGAATTACCGAAAGGGCGGTACATACTGTTACAACCAGTATGAAATCGCATACTGGACGAAAGAGGATTGCGAAAAACTCCGTCACGACTGGAAGAAAGCCTATTCACGTGAGAACGGAAAGGATTTGTTCTGGGAAGTTATTCCGCTTACCTTGTTCAGTGAACGGTACGAGGTTGAAATACGTCCGTGTAAAAAAACAGATATAATAGAAATTGATAATTTTGACGAGCTTGTTGAAATTGATTCATCGTACAGAGATTATAAATAACTTTTTCGGAGGTTCTTTGATATGAAGTGTTATAAGGGGAATATTCTGAGTGTAAACAAGAATGACGATGTTTTCAAATATCTAGTTGAGGACAAAGGCAGAATCGTGTATGTGGGAAATGAGCTCCCGAAAAAGTACAGACACGTAAAAAAGGTAAAGCTTCGCAACGGCTGTCTTGTGCCTGCTTTTGTTGACACACATCAGCACTTTGCGTCCTTCTCGACTTTTCATGCAGGTCTCAACGTAATGGATGCGGAGTCAAATACCGAGATTTCTGAAATGCTTCGTGATTTTTCAAAAGACAGTAAAGCAAAGACGATTATTGCTTTTGGTGCTTCGCCGTACTCCGTAAAAGAAAAACGTCTTATAAGCAGGGAAGAGCTTGACTCTGTATGCCCGGATAAAGAAGTAATGGTGGTAAAGTATGACGGACATGCCTGTATTGTAATACAAAGCTTCTTAAGAAGATAGACAATAAGGTTAAGAAAAAACGCGGATATCATCCGGACAGCGGTGAGATGAATCAGGAGGCGTTTTTTGAGGTTTCAGACTATATAACCAACTCATTGTCAATAATTGATTTGTTTAAAAATATGCAGTCGGCGGTTGATTTTGAAGCAAGCAAGGGCGTAGGCTGCGTGCATACTGTGAGCGGCGTAGGCTTTATTGCAAACCTAGACATAACGTTTGAGAAAATTTTTGCACGCTCCCTGAAAAACGGCTTTATGATAAGGGTATTCCCTCAGTCAATGAAAACAAGGACCGCAACCTCGCGCGGACTTCCGAGAATAGGCGGTTGCTTTGCATGTGCGCTTGACGGTTGCTTCGGTTCACACGATGCCTCTATGAATGAGCCGTATTCGGATGCAACAGACGGAGACGGAGTTCTTTATTATGAAGATAAAAAGGTGATTGATTTCTGCAAAAAAGCCAATAGAGAGGGCTTGCAGATTGAGATGCATGCAATAGGTGACAAGGCGTTTGACCAGGCATGCAGGGCTCTTAAAGCGGCACTTGATGATTATCCCCGCACGGACCACAGACACGGAATAATTCATGACTGTCTTCCGACCGAAGAGGGTATGGATATTTGCGCAAAATATCATATTCAGATGCCGGTACAGAGCTCGTTCATTGACTGGAAGCAGGAGCCGAATGAGTATCTTGAGGAGCTTCTCGGTAAGGAACGTGCAGAGAGACTTAACCCGTTACGCACCTTTACCGACAAGGGTATAATTATTTCGGCGGGATCTGATGCACCATGCACCACACCGGATCCAATCGTATGGATTGACAAGGCTGTAAATCACAGCGTTAAAAGTGAGTCGCTTAACGTAAAAGAGGCACTTAGGATGTGTACCTACAACGGCGCTTACGCATGCTTTGACGAAAAAGAGATCGGCAGTCTGGAGGAGGGAAAGCTTGCGAACATGGTTATCCTTTCAGACAATCTCTATGAGACTCCGAAAGATAAGATAAAGGATATCCGTGTAAATAAGCTCATACTCGGCGGAAAAGAATACAAATCCTGTAAGTCAAGCGTTTTACGAGCTGTTTTAACAGGCCTTGTTTCTGATAAAAAAGCGTAAAAAGTATGTAATAAGGCGTGAATTATGAATCTTGATAAAAAAAGTTTTTATTATCTGAATATGCTTTACAATACTTCTATCGGAAGAGGGAATCTCACTTCGGATAGCTTCATGAACAGTGTTGTAAATGATAAAAACGTACTCGATGCACTTGCTGCGGCCGGGTATGCTGATTTACGCTTTAATACGATAACCGAAGCCGGAATAAAGGCACTTGCTCCGTTCAAAGTGGATAACGCCGTTATACTTGCTGCCGGAGCATCCACGCGCTTCGTACCCCTTTCTCTTGAGCGTCCGAAGGGACTTTATGAAGTAAAGGGAGAGCGACTTATCGAGAGACAGATAAATCAGCTTCATGAGGCGGGGATAGAAGATATCACAATTGTCCTCGGCTATAAAAAGGAGATGTTTTTCTATCTCAGAGATAAGTTTGGTGTAAAATTTATTTTTAATGACCTGTACAATGTAAAAAACAATATAGAGAGCATATACGTTGCAAGAAATGAATTGAAAAATACATATATCTGTAACTCGGACAATTATTTTGTTGAAAATCCGTTTAACAAGTTTGAGTATGAATCCTTTTATTCGGGGGTGAGGACTTCGTCCTCCACAAATGAGATGTATGTGGATATCGACAGCGACAGAAAGATAGTATCGATGTGTAAAGGCTTACAAGAGGGATACATCGTCTTTGGTCAGTCTTTTTGGAAGAAGGACTTCTGTGATAAATTCATAGAAATTTTCGAAGAGAACAAAGAAGTGGGTGTTTACGATAATCTTTTCTGGGAATGGCTTGTAAAGGATCATCTCGGTGAGCTTCCGCCTTTTTATTTCAAGGAGTATTCCGTTACATCCATATATGAGTTTGACTATTTTGACGACCTCAGAAAATTTGATCAAAAGTATATAAAGGATACAGAAAGCAAAATTATCGCAAATATCAAAAAAGTATTTTCATGCAATGAGTCTGATATATACAATTTCAGAAACATTGACGAGGGAATGACCAATATTTCCTTTGTTTTTAATTATAACGGAGTGGATTATATCTATCGGCACCCCGGTGACGGTACGTCAAATATAATTTCCCGTGCCAATGAAAAGTCATCTCTTGAAATTGCAAAAAAATTCGGTTTTGACCCGACCTATGTCTTTATGGATGTGAACGAGGGCTTCAAGATTTCTTCTTTTGTCGATTCCTTCAGAGAGCCTGAATACGAAAACGGGGAAGATACAAAGGCTGTGTGCAGGGTTTTAAGAGAGCTTCATTCAATTGATGTAAAGGTGAATTACGGTCTGTCTCCGTGGGAGGATGCCGAAAGAATCGAAAAAATCCTTACCGAAAAAGATCCCGAGTGTTTTGCCGATTTTTCAGAGCTTAAGAAAAAAGTCGGAATCCTTTATGAAAAGACAAAGGGTGACGGCATTGAAAAATGCTTCTGCCACGGGGATACCTACAGTCATAACTGGATGATAAAGCCCGACGGCGACGTTATCCTTATAGACTGGGAATATTCCGGATTTTCCGACCCGGGTATAGACGTGGGATATTATATCGTCGATGCCATGTATGACTTTGACAAGGCAAAGGAAATGATCCATGAGTATCTTCTGGATGATTATGATGAGAAAAAAGAATTTCATTTTCTTGCCTATTCGGCTTTGATTGCCTATTATTGGTTTGTCTGGGCGCTATACAGAGAATCATGCGGGGCTTCTATGGGAGAGTCGCTTTATAACTGGTACAGAATGTCCGAAAAGTACGCTGACTATTTACTGGACGGTGAGAACAATGGTTAAAAAATTGTTCGGAAAAATAAAAGGCAGCCGTGTTATAGGAAACGCCTCGTGGATGGTCGGTGAGCAGATGGTACAGATGCTCATGTCATTCATTATAGGAATGATAAGCGTACGTTATCTCGGACCGTCAAACTACGGCTTGTTGCAGTATTGTGCTGCGTATATGACCTTCTTTACCTCGATTGCACTTTTGGGTCTTGAGGCAATAGTTGTAAAGGAACTTGTTTCTCACCCCGAAAAGGAACAGGAAATTATCGGCAGTGCTATACTTATGAGACTTATTGCCGGTACACTTTCTATAGGTTGTATCCTCCTGATTCTTTATTTCTTTGACGATGCAGATCCTCTTATAATGAAGGTTGGATTTTTGCAGTCGCTTTTGCTTGTTTTCAGGGCCTTTGAGATATTTGATTTTTGGTTTCAGTCTAAGCTGCAGTCAAAATACGCTTCTATTCTAAAGAGTATTTCTTATGTCCTCGTTGCAGGATACAAAATATTTATACTGGCGACGGGTAAAACCATAGAATGGTTTGCTTTTTCACAGAGCCTTGATTTTCTTATAATTGCAATTCTTCTGACAATTGCGTATAAAGCAAAGGGAGGAAAAAGGCTGACATTTTCCTTTGATATGTCAAAAATTCTTCTGTCACAGAGTTATCACTTTATAATTTCAAGTCTTATTATAACGGTGTATGCTCAGATAGACAGAGTAATGATAAAGCACTTTATTGACGACACACAGACGGGACTTTATTCGGCTGCGGTCATGATTTGTTCTTACTGGGCGCTGGTTCCCACCGCAATAATCAATTCCACACGCCCAGTTATAATGGAACTCAAAAAAGACGGCAATGAAGTGATGTATAAAAGACGTTTAAAGCAACTCTATGCATTGCTTATTTGGCTGGATATTCTTGTTTCGCTTATCATTTCTGTTTTTGCAAAGCCCATTATGTTCATTGTTTACGGGGAAGCATATCTTCCCGCGGCAGGGGCTTTGGCTATTTCCATATGGTATACAACCTTTTCGGTGCTGGGAGTTGCAAGAGGCAATTGGCTTGTATGTGAGGGGAAGAATAAGTACGCCAAGTGGTTTGTGCTGTTCGGCGCAATAGCCAATGTGATTTTAAACTGGGCCCTTATTCCGCACATGGGCATAGAGGGCGCTGCAGTTGCGACGCTGATAACGCAGATTGTTGTTTGCTTTGTGTCTCCTATGTGCTTTAAGGATACGCGCGAGAATGCAAAGGATATGATAGAAGCACTGGTGTTCAAGTTTAATTAGGATTTTATTCAGGAGGGCTTATCTTGAAAAATGAACCGCTTGTTTCAATAATAATGCCTGTTTACGGTGTGGAGGATTATGTCGGACACGCCATAGAAAGCATACAGGCACAGACATACAAAAATATTGAGTTTTTCTGTGTGGATGACGGAACAAAGGACAGAAGTGGAATCATCTGCGACGAGTATGCAAAAGAGGATTCCAGAATAATTGTAATACACAAGGAAAACGGTGGGGCACCGTCCGCAAGAAACGTTGCAATTGACAGGGCTCGGGGAAAGTATCTGTATTTTCTCGATTCCGATGACTGGGCAGAGCCGACCATGCTTGAGGACATGGTGAAAATTGCCGAGGAAAACAAGCTTGAGCTTGTTGTATCGGGCTTTTACATCGACACGTATTATACCGATACCGAAAAATTTACACAGGAGAAGTATTGCGAGGACAGGATATATGCTTCACAGAAAGAATTTCGTGAGGATTCCTACAGGCTTTTTGATGAAAATCTCCTCTACACTCCGTGGAATAAGCTCTACAGCACAGAGTATATAAAGAACAACAATCTTTATTTTCCGCAGACCTTCTGGGACGATTTCCCCTTTAACCTAAGTGTTGTGAAGGATGTTGAGCGTGTAGGCGTTACCTCAAAAAAATATTATCATTTCATACGCAAGCGCGCCGAATCCGAGACCGCAAAATACCGTGCGGATATGTATGAAAAGCGCGAGGAAGAAGCGGATTGGATGGAAAGCCTCTACAAATATTGGGGTGTTTCGTCAAGAGAAATCACGGAATTTCTTTCGAGAAGGTATATCGAGCGTATAATAGGCTGTATTGAAAATGTGACAAACAAAAACTGTTCACTTTCGACACGTGAAAAAAAGGCAGAAATAAGAAAAATTATTCGAACCAAACGTGTTCGCAGGTCACTCAGAAGGGCAAAGCCTAATTCAAGGTATATGAAGATAATGCTTGTTCCCATAAAAATGCGCTCTGTTTCTCTGACTTATCTTGAGGGCAAGGTTATCTCTTTTGTAAAGAGACATTCGACAAAGGTGTTTGCGGAGCTCAAAGCAGGTAGATGACATGAAAAAGGTTCTTATCGGGTATATTCTCAACGGAAAATCCGGGGGCGTTGACAGATATTTAATGAATGTGCGTCAGGGGCTCTCGGGAGATGTTCGGATTGATTTTCTGACGACTCACAGGTCGGCTGAGCTTGAAAACACGCTTTCAAAAAGCGGCTCACGTCTTTTTGAAGTCCCGAGAGCAACGCGCCCGGTTGAGCACTACAGGGCTGTAAAGAGAATTATCGATGAAAACAAATACGATGCGGTTTACTTCAACATCTCAACCGGGCTTATGTTTCCGGGAGTGCTAGCGGCGAAAAAAGCCGGTGCACAAAGGATAGTTGTGCACAGCCATGCGGCGGGAACTGATTCTGCCGGCGGACTTAAGAAAAGCATCGCCATGCTTCTCCACCGTATAGGCAGAATTGTTATCTCCCGCAGCGCAACAGATTTTTTCGCCTGCAGCGAGGCTGCCGGAAACTGGATGTTTACGAAGCAGATTATAGATTCTGGTAAATTTTCGCTTGTGAATAATGCAATCCGGGTGGAAAATTTCGTCTATGACGAGGACGCGAGAAAAAAGACCAGAGAGGCTCTCGGTATTCCCGATTCTGCGCTGGTCCTCGGTCATGTCGGAAATTTTCTGTATGCAAAAAATCACGACTTTCTCATAGATGTATTTGCGGCTTACCATGAAAGGCACCCGGATTCGCGTCTCATCATGGTAGGCGACGGTCCGCTTCGTGACGGAATAGAAAAGAAGGTTTACAGGCTGGGACTTTCAAAGAATACTGTTTTTATTGGTGAGTGTGAAAGCACTGCACCGTATCTTCAGGCGATGGATATTTTTCTTATGCCGTCACACTTTGAGGGCTTCGGTATCGCTGTGGTTGAAGCGCAATGTACGGGTCTTCCGTGTATTCTCAGTGACAGCATTCCGAAATCGGTTGACCTTACGTCATTAAACAGTTTTCTTCCGACTGACAGTCCGATTTGTTGGGTTGATGCAATTGATAAGGCCCAAAATTATAAACGCAGGGATTATACGGAGTTGGTTGCCCAAAAAGGTTTTTCGCTTTCGACCGTGGATTTTGACAAAATTGTATTCGGAGGTAGTTATGCCTAAGGTGAGTATCATAGTTCCCGTATATAAAGTTGAGGATTACCTGCAAAGGTGTATCGACTCAATACTTTCTCAGACGGAGCAGGATATTGAGCTTATACTTGTGGATGACGGATCGCCGGATTTGTGCCCTGAAATATGTGATAAAAATGCGGAAAAAGATTCTCGCATAAAAGTGATACACAAGGAAAATGAGGGACAGGGTGAGGCACGTCGCAGGGGAGTAGAACTTGCAGCATCCGAGTATATTCTTTTTGCGGATTCTGATGATTATATCGAAAAGGATACAGTTGAAAAGGTTTTGTCCGTTGCAGTCCGCGAAGATGCCGACCTTGTTATGTTCGGGTTTTCAGCGGCGGACTGTAAAGGCAATGAACTTTACAGCGTAAAGTTTGAGGATATGAGTTCCGTATCGCTCGAACAAAAGCCGGAATTACTGCTATTACCGGTTGCGTTCTGGAATAAGATGTTTAAAAAATCTCTGCTTGACGGTGTGCCCTTTCCAAAGGACGGTTGGCATGAAGATCTGAGACTCGTTCCCTCTCTGTATCTTAAGTGTAAGAGGATATCCTTTTGCGGCGGAAAACCGTTTTATCATTACTTTGCAACCCGTCCGGGCTCGTCGATGCATAATAAAGACGCGCTTCTTGTGTGCGAAAAAAGAATCTTTGCGGTAAACAGCGTGGTTGAGAGCTTCAGGTCACTTGGTGTATACGATACGTACAGAGATGAGCTTGAATTCATATACATCGACCATGGGCTTATTACACCCGCGAGGGAAATAGCACATATAAGAGGGCGTGACAGCATTCCATCTCTCAAAAGCCTCCGAAAAAATATTTCGGAGATTTTTCCCGATTATAAACATAACAAATATATCTCACGCCTCGGAAGAAGCGAAAAAATAATTTTCGGGCTTCTTAACATGAGGATGTTCCGCTTGTTTACATTGATAGCACGAATAAAAGAAGGATAGGATGTTTATTTTGAAAAGGCCGTTTTTTTCTGTTGTAATGCCGATGTACGGCGTAGAAAAGTATATCGAGGATGCGGTAAACAGTATTTTATCTCAAACCTTTGATGATTTTGAGATAATATTGGTTGACGATGCATCCCCTGACCGCTGCGGTGAAATTGCCGAAGAGCTTGTATGTAAACACGGCAGTATCCGTGTGATTCACCATGAAAAAAATATGGGTCTTTCCATGGCACGGAACTCCGGACTTTCGGCAGCAACAGGCAGATATATTTTTTTTATGGACCCTGATGATACCGTCGAAAATACACTTTTTGAACAGATAAAAAATTCACTCGACAGGAATCCTGCCGAGGTGGTTGTGTTCGGTATGGTGGAGGAGTATTTAAACGCTGAGGGTGAACTGAAAAAAAGTGTCCCTGTTTCCTACGGAAAGGAGCTTTTCTTTTCTCAGGAAGACTTACAAAAGCTTAGACAAGAGGTCATAAGTCTTGAGAAAAAAACCTTTTACGGATATGCGTGGAATAAGGTTTACAGTCTTGATTATCTGAGAAAAATCGACGCAGAATTTGAAGTTGTGACGCTTATAGAGGACATTATGTTCAATATATCCGTTTTTAACGACCTTAAAACTCTCAATATCCTGAACACTACGCCCTATCATTATATGAAGCGTACCTCCGGAAGTCTTACTAATAAATTCGTACCGGAATACTTTGAACTTCATAAGAGAAGGGTATATGAGATATACAACCAGTATGAACGCTGGGAGGCCCTCACAGACAGTGTGAAAAATATACTTGCAAATATCTTTGTAAGATACATCTTTTCGGCGCTGCAGCGCAATTGCGATAAACGTTCCGGAATGAATTTTTACGGCCGTTACAGTTGGGTGCGCAGTCTTTACAAGGATGATTTATTCTGTGAGTTGATTCCGTATGCAAGGTCGGACAACAGGCTTCTCAAAGTCATGGTAAAACTGCTTAAGGGCAGACATACGATACTGCTTATGATTACGGGAAAGTTTATTTTTTACGTAAAAAATAAAATGCCGTTATTCTTTTCATGCATTAAACAGAACAGATAATGGCTCTGTCGCCGGCTTTGGCGGTAATGGATGAATCAGATTGAATTTTTGAGAATTCGCAGGAGAGCAATAGTTTTATGAAAACATACAGCAACATAGATTTATTTAAGTTTATAGCTGCAATTTTTGTTGTTGCCATACATACGGACCCGCTTGCAAACTGAAAAGGAGAGTTTTTTTACTATCCTCTGAACATGCTTTTTTTGACGGCGGTTCCGTTTTTCTTTTTGTCCACAGGCTTTCTCATAGGGAAGAAGTGCTTTGCAGGTGATGCCGTCATTTTGTCTGATGAAGGCAGGATTTCTTACCTTAAAGGCTATCTTTTGAAGATGATAAAGCTGTATCTCATATGGACGGCCGTATATATGCCGCTTACAGTAAAATCGTATATTGATTGGGGCTACTCACTGCGCTATGCCGTAAAAGATTTTTTTACCGGCTTGATTTTTATAGGACAGCACTATAACTCATGGATACTGTGGTATATACTCTCTACCGTATATACAGTCACGCTTATAATTATTATGGCAAAAAAGAAATACAGTACGGAAGTCATTTTTGCTGTCGGTTTTGCTTTTTACCTCATAAGTATCGGTGCGGATTGGATTGTAAACGAAGAACACACTTCTGCTGTTTTACTGTTTTTTGAAAGAATAATCGGTGAAACGGTTGAGAACGGACGAATTTTCAGAGGCTTTCTTTATATACCTATGGGTATATACATATCAAAGCATGAGGAAGAAGCAAACGCGCCTGTTTTGGCATTGGTTTCGATTGCGGCATTTGTTACGGGTTCAGTGTTTTATGAGAATATGATTGTGATGAGATTTATACTTCCGGTCCTTATGTTTTGCTTTTTCCAATTGCTTTTGAAGGTGAGATTTGATCATCCTGAAATCGCAAAATTCCTTCGCAGAAACAGTACGGTTATATATTTTATTCACCTGTGGGTGTGGTCGGTGTATTATTATATCGTCTATGGAAAAAAGACTCACGGATTTTATGTCTTTCTGTTTACCGCGCTTATAACCCTTGTGATTTCGATGACCTATGTATGCTTAAGATATTATTTATTGCCGAAGTTGAAGAGTCGCAGATGTGAAAACGAAAGTACGACAGGTGAGGATAATCATTGAGCACCTGTTAAAGAGTGCTTTCTCACAAAATTTTGTTCATAATTTCATCTTGTTCATATTTACACTTGTTCATATTTATGGTTAAATATTAACAAGTGTATTTTTTGTTTTTACAACTAAAAAAATATTTTGCAAAACCTGTTGTTTAAAGATTATTTTAAGAAAATCTGACTATTATCTAGTTGATTGAAAGGGGAAAAAGCAAATGGCTTTGGGAAAAATTCTGGTAGTTGATGACGACACCAACATCTGTGAGCTTCTCAGACTTTATATGGAAAAGGACGGGTACAGCGTATCCATTGCAAATGACGGTGAAACGGCAGTTAAGGCTTTTTCGGAGGTTCAGCCGGATATCGTTCTTCTTGATATCATGCTTCCTAAGATGGACGGATGGCAGGTTTGCAGGGAAATACGCAAGACCTCGGACAAGCCGATAATCATGGTTACGGCAAAGGGAGAGACCTTTGACAAGGTTCTTGGCCTTGAACTCGGTGCTGATGATTATGTTGTAAAACCGTTTGACACCAAGGAAATCATGGCGAGAATCAAAGCGGTTCTCCGCCGTACATCCGTAGCAACCGAGGAAGAATCAAAGCAGGTTGATTATGAAGACCTTTCGATAAATCTCACAAACTATGAGATGAAGGTAAAGGGAGAGGTTATAAATACTCCGCCCAAGGAGCTCGAGCTCATCTATCATCTTGCAAGTAATCCCAACCGTGTTTTCACACGTGATCAGCTTCTTGACGAGGTGTGGGGCTTTGATTATTACGGGGACTCACGTACGGTTGACGTTCACGTTAAGCGTCTTCGTGAAAAGCTTGAGGGTGTTTCCGATAAGTGGGCGCTTAAGACCGTATGGGGCGTCGGATACAAGTTTGAGACAAAGGATTAACTGATATGTCACAGGGGAAAAAAATCATAATCCCGAGACGCACGACTCTTTTCATCAAATATTTCCGTGTAACCCTTGCTATAATCATCATTACGATTATAGCCATGGGATGTGTGTTCGCGCTTTTTTTGACAAATTACTGGACCGGTTCGACTGTTGATACGCTAAAATCCAATGCCTTTAACGTTGCAATGACAGCGGAGGGTCTGTTTTCATCCGGAAGAATGAATGAGGATGAGGCGGAGGCAAACCTCATACTCTGCAACAGCCTTAACATGGTCTCCGAGTCACTCGGGGCGGACGTGTTTATGACAGACCTGAGCGGAAAGATAGTTCTATGTAAAGATATTATCGACAGTAAGCTTGAGGTAAAGAATGAAGGCAAGTGTACATTTCATGACGGATATGTAGTACCGAAAAGGATTGTCAATGCGACAAGCGGCGACGGGTATTACACCATAGATACGCTTGAGGGTCTTTACGGTGAAAGATCTATCATTGTGGGCAAAAGTGTCGAGTATGACGGTAAACTCATAGGGTATATCTACGCAGCAAGCCCCGTTCGGGATGTTATTGCACCGTATGCCATTCAGATGCTGAAGCTTTTCGGCGGAGCCGCAACTATTTCGGTTGTAATAGCGGTAATTCTCATATACCTATTCAGCTACGGTCTTACAAGACCTCTTGAAGAGATGTCGCGAATTACCAAACTTTATGCACGCGGCGACTTTTCAAAAACAATAAAAGTCAGAGGAAATGATGAACTTTCAGACCTTGCGGGAAACCTCAATGCCATGGGACAATCCCTCGCGATAATTGAGGATTCAAGAAAAAGCTTTGTTGCCAATGTATCCCATGAGCTTAAAACACCTATGACTTCCATAGGCGGCTTTATCGACGGAATACTTGACGGAACCATACCGCACAGCGAAGAGAGTAAATATCTGAGAATAGTGAGTGATGAGGTTAAGCGTTTGTCTGCTCTTGTTATGACAATGCTCACCCTTTCCAAAATAGAAGCTGGAGAAGAAAAGCTCCACGCTTCGGAAACAGAACTCAGAGGGCTGCTTTTCAATGCACTTTTGAAGTTTGAAAATCCGATAGAGGATGCAGGGATAAACGTTGACGGATTTGAAGATATGCCGTCAGTCAAAGTGGTAGCCGATGAGAACATGCTTTACCAGGTTGCTTATAACTTGTATGACAATGCAGTGAAGTTTACAAATGACGGCGGAACCATAAGCACCTCCGTGCTTGAGCTTCCGGACCGTGTCACAGTTTCGATTACAAATTCGGGTGTCGGCATGAGCGATGAGGAGCAAAAGCGTGTTTTTGAAAGGTTCTACAAGGTTGATAAGTCCAGAAGCGAGCATGTAAAGGGTGTCGGACTCGGACTTAATCTCGCAAAAACAATCGTAGAACTTCACGGCGGTGAGATACAGGTGAGCAGTATACCCGGGACAAGCACCACCTTCAGTTTCTGGGTTCCGAAAAAACAGTAATCGGAGGTATTTCTATGGCTTTTAATGAAAACAACACAAACACACAGGAAGATATTCCGACAGTAGACGCTGAAATCGTTGAAATCTCGGAGGACGGTACGTACCATTCGGGACCGTCAAAAAATACATCGCCGAAGAAACCGAAAAAGCCGCATAAAAAAGGCTCGGTGGGAAGAAAGATCTTTTTCGGGCTGCTGATTGTTATTCTCCTTATTGCTATTCTCGGAAGCGCCATAGCCATAAGCGAGGGCAAAGGAAAGAAAAACGGCGGTTCTCAGAACGGCAAAATCGACAGCAGCGCAAACATAAAGGTGTCGGATTCAAAGGAATACAAATCCGAGAGTGCGGACGGAACGCTCACAAGCGTCCAGATAGCCGAAAAGGTAAAGCCGTCTGTTATCGCAGTTATAACTTATAAGGGAAATACTGTTGCCGGCGAGGGCTCCGGTGTGGTTATGAGCGAGGACGATCAGGGTAACACGTATATACTCACCTGTGCACACATAGTAAGCTCAGGCGGAATAACCGTAAAGGTCGAGCTTCAGGATGAAACTCAGTACGACGCTCAGGTTGTCGGATACGATACCAGAACGGACATTGCAGTTCTGCGCGTTGCGTCTAAGGGCTTTACGGTTGCGGAATTCGGTGACTCCTCCGTGCTCAAGGTAGGAGAACCGGTTTATGCTATAGGAAATCCGGGCGGAACAGCCTTTTACGGTTCCTTTACGGGCGGATATGTTTCCGCAATAGACAGACCTACCTCCACCTCTTCGAGCGGTTATACCATGGAGTGTATTCAGCATGATGCGGCAATCAACCCCGGAAATTCGGGCGGAGCGCTTGTAAACAGCTTCGGACAGGTTATAGGTATCAACTCATCTAAAATTGCTGATGAGGATTACGAGGGAATGGGCTTTGCCATTCCGATAAACGTCGCAAAAGATGTGGTTGCCGACATACTTGAAAACGGTTATGTTGCCAACAGAGCAAAGCTCGGAATCACATATCTTCCGGTGGGACAGAATCGTACATACAGCACGATTGCGGAGAAAAATCATCTTCCGTCGGGCTCCATAATTGTTGCGACAATAGACGACAACAGTGCTTTTACGGGAACTGATGTAAAGAGCGGAGACGTAATCATCGCCGCAAACGGCAAAAAGCTTACGAAGTCCGATGTCCTTTTGAACATCATCGAAAAGTCGTCTCCGGGAGATAAAATAAGTCTTACTATGGTAAGGATAAAGGATGACTATTCTGTTGAAAAATACGAGGTAGAGGTTTCACTGATTGAGGATAAAGGCAGTGCGGAAAGTACGACCGGGACACTTGAAAACGGTGAGGGCTTTACAAATCCGTTCGCACAGTAAAACTGATTTTCAAAAGGTTTACAAGTGTTAGATTTTATGCTATCATGAACGTCATGAGGTGTTGTTTTATGGTAGGAAGAGAGAACCCCATATCCGTGCGTTCTAAAAGGCTTATAACGGATGCACTTATAGAGCTTATGGGAGAAAAGGCTTTTTCAAAGATTTCCATAAGAGATATTGTTGAGAGAGCCGGATTGACAAGACAAACTTTTTATCATAATTTCGACTCAAAGGAGGAGGTCTTGCTTCATAAGTCGGACGAACTTTTTGATGATTTTTTTCAGTATCTTACCGACAACGAAGTGAGTGACCTTGAGGGAGTTATATGTCTTTACTTCAGGTATTGGCAGAACAATGATGAGTTTATAAGAATGCTCATTGATAACAACCTTGTATTTCTTCTTGAGAACAGATACCCGCAGTATTATGATCTGGTGCAACTTATTTATTTCAGAGGCAAGGACTTCACGGGAACTGAGACGGAATACCTTTATGCAGCTATCTGCGGTGCGATAGTCAATCTGCTTGTAGTATGGGTAAAAACCGGAGAGACCATGTCACCGAAAGAGATGTCCGCATTTGTTATGGGACTTTTTGAAGGACGTCTTTATGACCTCTATCTTCCGAAGGAGGAAAGACGCGAAAGACTGCGGGATGTGACAAAGCTAAAGAGAACCATATCAAAATAAATCATCACAACGAAACCGAATGAATTTTTTGAGCGATGAAACCTTAGTTTCACCGCTCTTTTTCCTTGACAATAACCTTGACAATAATAGGTATAAAGTTATAAAATGTTAAGGATATTGTGGAGTAATAATTCTAACTTTACATATTACAAAAATTTTAAAAAATAGGAGGTGTCTTTTAACTTTGGACATAAAAATTGCGATTATACTTATAATTGTAGCTGCAGTCGTATTTGCAATACTTGGTTTTATTGCCGGCCAGATTTACAGAAAAAAGGTTGCCGAGGCTGCTATCGGTTCTGCCAACCAGGAAGCTACACGAATTATAAATGCTGCAATGACTACAGCAGAGCAAAAGAAAAAAGAGGCAATTTTAGAAGCTAAAGATGAAATTCACAAGCAGCGTTCCGAAACGGAGCGCGACCTCAGGGAACGTCGTTCCGAGGTTCAGCGACAGGAGCGTCGCATCATTCAAAAGGAAGAGGCTATTGATAAGAAGGTAGATACTCTTGAAAGGAAAGAAGAGGTACTCAACCAGAAGATCAGAAATGTTGACGAAAAACTTGAGGAAGTTGATACCGTAAAGAAGAGTCAGCTTGAGATGCTCGAAAAAATTTCGGGTTACTCAAAGGAACAGGCAAAGGCATATCTTCTTCAGCAGCTCGAGGAGGACCTTGAGCATGAAAAGGCTGTCCGTGTACTTGATTACAAGGACAGAGTTAAGGATGAGTCAGACGAACTCGCAAGAGAGATTATCACAACCGCCATCCAGCGTTGTGCGGCTGACCATGCTGCAGAGGCGACCGTTTCGGTTGTTCCTCTCCCGAATGATGAGATGAAGGGTCGAATTATAGGACGTGAGGGCAGAAATATCCGCACTATTGAAACCATAACAGGTGTTGACCTTATCATCGACGACACACCGGAGGCAATCACCATTTCCTGCTTTGATCCTGTACGCAGAGAGGTTGCAAGACTTACTCTTGAGCGTCTTATTCAGGACGGACGTATTCACCCTGCACGTATCGAGGAAACTGTTGAGAAGTGCAGACGTGAGGTTGAACAAACAATCAAGCAGACGGGTGAGCGTGCAGTGCTTGACGCAGGCGTAAACGGCATCCATCCGGAGCTTGTAAAGCTTCTCGGACGTCTTAAGTACCGTACAAGTTACGGACAGAATGTGCTTAATCACTCTCTTGAGGTATCCTACATATCCGGTCTTATAGCCGCAGAAGTCGGAGCAGATGTGAAGCTTGCGAAGCGTGCCGGTCTCCTTCATGATATCGGTAAGGCGATAGACCATGAGTACGACGGTACACACGTCCAGCTCGGAGTTGAGTTTGCCAAGAAGTACAAGGAAAACGAAGCGGTTGTACACGCTATACAGGCTCATCACAATGATGTCGAACCGAAAACAGCGGTTGCGTGTATTGTTCAGGCTGCCGACGCTATTTCGGCTGCTCGTCCGGGTGCCCGCCGTGAAAATATTGAAAATTACATCAAGCGTCTTGAAAAGCTTGAGGAGATTGCTACGTCATTTGACGGTGTTGAGAGCTCCTTTGCGATTCAGGCAGGTCGTGAAATTCGTATAATGGTTAAGCCGGAGGCTGTTTCCGATGACAAGATGGTTCTTATAGCTCATGACGTTGTAAAGAAGATTGAGGAAGAGCTTGAGTATCCGGGACAGATAAAGGTAAACGTTATAAGAGAAAGTCGCACGGTAGACTACGCAAAATAAAACTGAGTGGGGCAGGACTTTTTCTGCCCCATATTTTTCTCAATAGAAAGGTTTTTGAATGAAGGTACTTTGTATTGGAGACGTTGTCGGTACTACCGGAATCGAATTTTTAAGACGTGTGCTTCCGGGTTTTAAAAAGGATAACGGAGTGGACGTTTGTATTGTCAACGGTGAAAACTCATCAGACGGAAACGGTATAACTCCCGTATCTGCAGAGCATATCTTTACGAGCGGAGCGGATGTCATAACAACCGGAAACCATGCTTACCGCAGAAAAGAGATGTACGCTTACTATGAGGAAAAGGAATTCATAGTAAGACCGGCGAATTTTTCCGACAATAATCCCGGAAAAGGTTATTGTATACTGGATAAGGGAAGAGTTCAGGTGGGTATTATAAATCTGATGGGAACCATGTATATGGATCCCTTGGGAAACCCGTTTGAGGCTGCTGATAAGCTTCTAAAGATCCCCGAGCTTTCCGATTGCAGGATAAAAATAGTGGACTTCCATGCCGAGGCAACCTCTGAAAAGAGGGCTATGGGCTTTTATCTGGACGGACGTGTGTCGGCTGTGTTCGGTACACATACTCACGTACAGACCGCGGATGAGCAGATACTTCCAAACGGCACGGGATATATCACCGACCTCGGTATGACGGGAACTGTACAATCCGTTTTGGGTGTCGACTCAAAAATCGTGATTGATAAGTTTCGCTACAATATGCCGACAAGATTTGATTTTATCAGAGGCTCCGCATATCTATGCGGTGTATTGCTTGAAATTGATGAAAAGAGCGGAAAGGCGCTAAGCGTTTCCCGCGTTATGATAAAGGAGTGAGACTGCAGGTGAAAATCAAAGTTTTTCGCAGAGTAACTGCAATTATAATGCTCATATGCATGGTTGTTTCGTTTACCTCCTGCAGTAAAAATCCGTCGGGAGGCAAGGACGACAAAGGAAAAAACACGGGCTCATCTTCAACTGAGGGGCAGATATGTATTCCGTACTCCAGAGAGGACGGTATGAATCCTTTTACGGCGAAAAGTCTCCTTAACAGTTCGATTATGCCTCTTTTATACAACGGATTGTTTTCACTCAATGAAAAATATGAAGCCGAGGACGCGCTCGGAAAAGATGCGGTGGTTTCCGGAACAGAGGTAACGGTAACTCTGGACTCCGGCGCAAGGTTCAGCGACGGCAGTACAGTTACGGCGGATGACGTCGTGTATTCCTTCAATCTTTCTAAGAATTCGGCGTATTATTCAACAATGCTCCTTACTGTGGAGAGCGTTGTTGCTGCCGCAAGAAACAAGGTAGTGTTCAAAATGGCGGTGGCTGATAAATATGCTTCGGCTCTTCTGACCTTTCCGATTGTGAAGCTGAATACCGCAGCTGAAGAGAGCAGCATACCTGTCGGAGCCGGTCCGTATGTATACACGGCGACTGCTGACGGCGGTACGCTTACCCCGAATTCTCATTCGGAACTTAAGTACAAAAAGGATAAGATAATACTGTCAAATACAGCGGATACAAAGCCCCTGATGCACAGCTTGGTTATCGGTAACATAACGGCTTGTTTTGATGATTTGTCAGGCGGTGAATCGGAAAGAATAAATGCATCGTCGATTCAGGTTGACTTGAACAATCTTGTTTTTCTCGGTCTGAAAGCCGACGGAGTATTTTCCGATGAAAAGCTCAGACGCTCACTCTCGGGAGTTATTGACCGCGATAAACTGATAAATTCGGGATTTGAAGGCTTCGGTACACCGACAAAACTGCCGTTTAATCCTGTGTGGTATGGGCTAAAGGGAGTAAATCCCGTAAAACATGATAGGGATTCCGACAGTGCATACCTCGGTCAGAAACTTTCGGGAAGAACAATAAAAATTCTCGTGTGCTCGGACAACAACTTTAAGGTGAAGTTTGCAGAGGAGCTTGCCTCTCAGTTTTCCGCCGTCGGAGTTAAAACGAATATTATTTCCGTGGCTTATGACGTTTACAGGAGCAGTGTGGAGTCAGGAAACTACGACATATATGTGGGTGAGTACAAGCTTACCGGCGACATGAATATCTCAGGTCTTATAAATGATGAAGAGTTTAAAAATAAGTATTTTGAGATGCTTTCGGGCGCAATTACAGTAAAGGATTTTGTGAAGGACTTTGAAAATACCTTGCCTTTTGTCCCTGTTGCTGTAAGAAACGGTGTTCTCGCATACTCAAGAAGTGTGCAGACTGAGGTAAAACCCATGCCCGGAAGTGTATTTTCAAATTTGACAGAATGGTCAGTATGATATAAAATTTTCTTTATTCGAGGATGCATCTGAAGATGTATCCGGTAAAACTAAAATCGATAAAACCAAAATTCAGGTTAAAACTAAAATTCAGTATCTGAAAAATTAAAAGTGTAATCAACAAAGGTATAAAAAGGCTGGTGCTTTTTATGGTAGCATATGAAAACCCGTTGGGTAAAATTGAAATAAGTGAAAGCTATTTTTCACAGCTGCTCGGCAGTGTTGTTCCCACATGCTTTGGTGTGGCAGGCATGTCCGACAGCAACACTTATCAAAATATCAGATCCTTTTTCCTGAGAAAGCATTATTTTCTCGATAAAGGAGTAAGTGTCCGCAGAGAAGAAGGCGGTCTTGTTGTTGAGCTCCATATAGTTGTGACGTACGGACTCAACATCTCCGTTGTAGTACAAAGCATCGTAAACAAGGTGCGCTACACTATTGAAAACGCGACGGGACTCACGGTGAAAACTGTAAATGTTTACGTAGATTCGATGATTTCTTAAGGAGTGCACAGAGTTGATTAACGGAGCTTTATTACGTGACGCCATAATTTCGGCGGCGAACAATGTAACAAACCATCGACAGGAAGTCGATTCCTTGAACGTCTTTCCCGTGCCGGACGGAGATACCGGAACAAATATGTGTATGACCATGGCATCTGCCGGCAGGGAGCTCTCTCTTATGCCGGATGACGCTACCGTAACAAAGGTTGCGGATACCACGTCATCTGCCATGCTCAGAGGAGCGAGAGGAAACTCGGGCGTAATTCTTTCCCTTATTTTCAGAGGTATTTCAAAGGGGCTCAAGGGGAAAGAGACTATTGAGCCCAGAGATCTTGTAATTGCGCTTTCCTACGGCGTGGCTTCTGCCTATAAGGCTGTCATGAAGCCTACGGAAGGAACAATTCTCACAGTTGTCCGTCTTGCCGCAAAAGCCGGTGCCACATATGGCACGGAGCACAAGGAAGCGGGCATTGCGGAAGTATGGGAAAGCGTGTGCGAGGGCGCTGATGAAGCTCTTGAGATGACTCCGGAACTTCTTCCGGTTCTCAAAAAAGCAGGTGTTATCGATTCAGGCGGGCAGGGACTTGTATATGCCTTTTACGGTATGCTTTCGGTTTTCAAGGACGGAAAGATAATTCCGGATGAAACCGCAGAGGATGGAGCAGCCTCCGAAAAGTCTGAAAGAGCGGCTTCAGATAAGAAATATTCCGTTAACCTTACCGTAAGGAAAAATGATACTACCAAAACATCGGTGGCCGGACTTCGTGCATTTCTTAAATCATCCGGAACAAAGACAAGAGTTACCGAAAAGGACGACCTTGTCGTTCTTCATGTAAATACAGACGAGCCCGGATGTGTTCTGAGTGAAGTGCTTAAGATAGGCGACCTTATCGAGGTTAAGATTGAAAATCTTGCACTGTCAGTAAAAGAGGATACCTCCGGGAAAAAATCAAAGGACAAAAAGAACGACAAGGATGAGATGGGTACGGGTAAATACACTCCGGTTGCACCCGTAAATCCTGTCGGCTTTGTTGCCGTAGCTGCCGGTGACGGACTTTCACAGATGTTCTCGGAGATAAGGGCTGACCTCGTTGTTTCGGGCGGTCAAACCATGAACCCGAGTACGGAGGATATATTGAGAGCCGTGGAGGCAACTCCTGCGCACACGGTGTTTGTTCTTCCTAACAATAAGAACATAATCATGGCTGCCGAACAGGCTGCGCCGCTTTCCACAAGGAAGGTCATTGTTCTTCCTACAAGGACCGTGCCTCAGGGCGTATCCGCCATGTTAAGCTTTGATCCTGATATTTCTGTTGAAGAAAATCACCTGGCAATGACGAAGGCCATTGACCGTGTTTCGACGGCACAGGTTACATTTGCAGCGCGTGACAGTATCGTTAACGGACAGACTGTAAAGCAGGGCCAGATACTCGGAATGGAGGACGGCACGATAACCGTTATCGAGAATGATATCATCCAGGCTGCGTTTAAGATAACAAGACATCTTTACAAGAAGCATACGGAGCTTATAACTATCTTCTACGGAGAGGGTGCAACAGAGGAGGATGCCGGAAAGCTTGAGGAAATGCTCAGAGAAAAATTCCCGAATGTCGAGTATGCAGTCATTTGCGGCGGTCAACCTGTTTATCACTTTATTATTTCGGTAGAGTAATCGGAGGGTGCAAAAAATGCTTCCGGATACAGAAATAAAATTTTTAAAGGGCGTTGGTGAAAAGCGCGCCGAGCAGTTTTCAAAGCTCGGCGTAGATAACATCAACGCTCTTTTGCATTTTTATCCCAGAGCCTATGAGGACTGGAGCAATCCTGTCCTGATAGCAGGCTCTGAGTCGGATGAAAAATGCTGCGTTAAGGCGACGGTTATGGCGCCCGTTACAAGATGGCGTGCAAAGAGCGGGATAACCATGTTTAAAACACAGGTGTTTGACAGTACCGGAGCACTTGACATAATTATTTTCAACAACAGATATTCCGCCGCGAAGCTTATACAGGGGTGTGAGTATCTTTTTTACGGTACGGTAACGCTTAAAGGCGGAAGGCGCCAGATGCTGTCGCCGTCAATTGAGGATGTAGGGGAAAATCAGATTATACGTCCCGTATACAGAAGGACAGGTACATTGTCCTCAAGGTTCATTGAAAAGTGTATGAAAATTGCTCTTTCCGGCGTGACGGGTGAGATGCAGGATTTTATGCCGCCGGATGTTACCGAAAAATATGATCTCATGCCGCTTTTGGAAGCGCTTGAGCAGATACATTTCCCGGTAGACCTTTCGCATATGCGCAGGGCAAGAGAGCGTTTTATTTTTGAAGAGCTGTTTTGTCTTCAGGTCGGCTTTTCCATCATGAGCGAAAATAAAAAAGCTCCTACTCAGGTTCGTCTGCTCAATGATTATACAGATGAATTTTTCTCAAAGCTTCCGTTTTCTCCTACGGGCGCACAGAAAAGGGCTGTGCGGGAGGCGGTTGCCGACCTTCAAAGCGGGCACGTTATGAGACGTCTTTTACAGGGTGATGTAGGCTCCGGTAAAACAATGGTTGCGGCTGCTCTTATGTATGATATGGCGAGGAACGGATACCAAAGTGCTATGATGGCACCTACGGAGATACTTGCGAAGCAGCACTTTGATACATTGTCAGGATTTTTTAAAGATACCGGTGTAGAGGTTGTTCTTCTCACAGGGGGCATGGGAGCCGCTCAGAAAAGAGACGCGCTTCGTGCGATTTCAGGCGGAAGCGCAGACGTGGTTGTGGGCACGCACGCACTTATTTCAGACGGAGTGCAGTTTAAAAATTCCGGCTTTGTTATAACGGACGAGCAGCATCGCTTCGGTGTGAATCAGAGAAATGTTCTTTCGGAAAAGGGAGAGGGTACACATGTTCTTGTTATGTCGGCAACCCCGATACCGAGAACACTTGCACTCGCAGTATACGGGGATCTGGATATCTCCGTTATAGATGAATTGCCTGCCGGACGTAAGCCTGTTGAAACATATATGATAGACAGTAGTATACGTATGAGAGCATTTGGCTATATAAAGAAATTTCTCGACGAAGGTCGACAGGCATTTGTGGTTTGTCCCCTTGTCGAGGAAGGTGAAAACGAAGCTCTTTTGTCTGCTTCCGAGTACTATGAAAAGATACGGAAAAATGAGTTTAAGGACTACCGTGTGGGATTACTTCACGGAAAGATGAGTGCTGCCAAAAAGCAAGAGGTTATGGAACGGTTTGTTGCGGGAGATATCGATCTGCTGGTTTCCACAGTGGTAATTGAGGTTGGAGTGGACGTCCCGAATGCGGTTATAATCCTTATTGAAAATGCCGAGAGATTCGGTCTTTCGCAGCTTCATCAGCTTCGCGGAAGAGTCGGACGTTCGGATTATAAGTCAACTTGTATTTTACTCTCTGACAATAAAACCGAGCTTACAGGGAAGAGGCTTTCCGTCATGTGCGCAACGAATGACGGCTTTGAAATAGCGAAAAGGGATTTGGAGCTTCGCGGACCGGGCGACTTCCTCGGAGAGAGGCAGCACGGATTACCTGAACTGAAAATTGCGGATATGCTTGACAATATGGATGTTTTAAAGCTTGCGGGTGAGGCGGCAAAGGAACTTATAAAAGAGGATCCATCTCTTGAAAAACCGGAAAATTCACTTCTCAAAAGTGAAGTGAACAGGATGTTTGAGCGAGTATCTTTGTCATGATTTTCGCTCTGTTTCACTTGACTTATTAAGCGTGTAATACTATAATAGTTACAAATTGTAACTTTTAAGGAGACGACGAGTGTGAAAGATGAAAAAAATCAGACTGACAACTACTCGTTTTATTTAGATAATAACGAAGATAATGATGATAAAAAAGAAGAAACAGTTGAAGCCGTAAAAACCGAAGCGACTGAAGAAAACGATGAGTCTTTCGGTTTTACTTCTTTTGCGACTTATGTCGGAACTATGCTCGGCGCTGTAATTTCCGCCGTTTTCAGATTCATAGTTTCACTTTTCAAGTCTCTTTGGAAGGGAATAAAGACTTCGGCAAAATTTATCTATTCAAAAATTGACAAATTCATTCTTACCTCGGTGAAGGCTTTTCATGAGGAATGGGTTTTCTTCAGGTCTGAGATTAAGGGGACAAGAGCTAAAATACGCGAAAGCATGCGTAAATCCCCCATCGCGTTCTTTAAGATACTGAACCATTACATCGCCGTGGCGATAAAGCGTCACCCCCATATGTTCTCAAAGGCTGCCAATGTAGTTCTTCCGATTTTAGGTCTGGTAGTTCTCGTGGGAACCATAAATCACTGGAGTACCTCTACCTTTGCACTTCAGGTTGAGTCGGGCGGACAGGAAATAGGATATGTTGAGAACGAGTCGGTTTTTGTTGAAGCACAGAGTCTTGTAAAGGAACGCTTTGACTCGGACATTACTTCATCTAATGAGGACGTTGACCTTAAGGCAAAGTATAAGGTTGTAACCGTTGATGCAAATGAGCTTACCGACTCTGAAACCATAAGCGACAACATCGTTGAAAACTCAAAGGGTGATTCCGTGTATGCATGCGGAGTTTATATCGACGGCGAGTTCATCTGTGCTCTCGAAAGCGAAACAGATGCAACGCAGGTGTTCAATAATATTCTTGACGGATACAGCACAGATGATGAAAATGCTGTAGTGGGCTTTGTTGAGGATGTACAGTACGTTCAGGGACTTTATCCCGATTCGGAAGACGTTGTCTGGGATTCACAGAAGCTTTCCGACAAGCTTAAAACAACAAAATCCGAAGCAAAATACTACACGGTGGAGACCGGAGATACCGTATCTCAGATTGCAAATGCAAACGGTCTTAAGACCTCCGAACTCTTTGACTTAAATCCGGGTCTTACGGAAACCATTAAGGTCGGTGACCAGATTCTTGTCTCACATGAGGTTAACTACGTAAGGCTGAAGGTTGTAAAGACAGAGATTACGACTCAGGAAATTGCATTTAATACGGTTAAAACAAATAACTCCAACCTTTATAAAGGAACCACAAAGACAACACAGAAGGGTGTTAAGGGACTTGACAGAGTTACAAGCCTTGTGACGTATGTTGACGGAGTCCGCGTAGGCTCGGAAGAGATAGGACGTGAAACGCTTCGTGCTCCTGTGGATGAGAAGATAGATATCGGCACAAAGAAGGCCACCAGATACTACGGCTCGGGCGGAGGCTATACCTCCAGCTCATATGTAAAGGGCAACGGCTCAATGATATGGCCTGCTGTTGGTTGTTATGTAGTTACACAGCCGTACGGCAACAGGGGCTACGGCTTCCATCTCGGCATGGACATTGCGGGAGGAAACGCATACGGTAAGTCCGTTGTTGCTGCCGCATCGGGAACGGTTGTTTCCGCGGGATATTCCGGCTCGTACGGTTATCGTGTTGTTATTTCACACGGTAACGGACTCACGACCACATATGCACATATGATAGCAGGTTCTATCTGTGTCTCCCCGGGACAGTATGTTTCGGCAGGCTCCGCCATAGGAAAGGTCGGAAGCACGGGCAACTCGACCGGTCCGCATCTTCACTTTGAGGTGAGAATAAACGGTTCGACAGTGAACCCGGCACCGTATATCGGAGCATAGTTTTTCCCGCTGCAGGTTTTATACTTGTAGCGGGTGTTTTCTTGTGTTAAAATGATACTCAATTTATAATTTTTATAACTTTGAATTCGGAGGAATAAACATGCGGGCAGTAATAACAGTTGTAGGTAAGGATACGGTTGGTATCTGTGCAATGGTGTCAAATTTTTGCGCGGAGAACAACGTGAACATTGACAATATATCTCAGACGGTTCTTGATGATATGTTCTGTATGATAATGTCGGTAAACGTTGATAATTGCACCCTTCCGTTCGGAGATTTTGCCGAAAAAATCTCAGATGCCGGAAAGACAAAGGGTCTTGTCATCCATGCGATGCATGAGGACATTTTTAACGCAATGCATACCATTTGACAGGAAGGAGCCTTACTGTGGCAAACATAAATACGGGAGATATTCTTGAAACTATAAAAATGATTGAGAGTGAGAACCTGGATATCCGTACGATAACCATGGGTATCTCGCTTCTTGATTGCTGTGATTCTGACATAAATAAGGCCTGTGACAAGGTGTATGAAAAGATAGTAAGAAAGGCTGAAAAGCTCGTATACACGGGTGAGCAGATAGAACGTGAATACGGGATACCTATAATAAACAAGCGTGTTGCTGTTACACCGATTTCAATGATACTTGCGGCAAGCGGCGGAGATCCGGTTTTGTATGCAAAGACTCTTGAGCGGGCTGTAAATACTATAGGAGTAAACTTCCTCGGCGGATATTCGGCTCTTGTTCAGAAGGGCTTTGCTGCCGGTGATGAGGCTCTCATCAGAAGTATTCCCGAGGCGCTTGACGTTACGGATCACGTATGCTCGAGTGTAAACATCGGCTCAACAAAAACCGGAATAAATATGGATGCCGTAAAGCTTATGGGTGAGATTGTTAAGCAGTCCGCTGAGGTTACGGCATATAAGGACTGTATCGGTCCGGCAAAGCTTGTTGTGTTCTGTAACGCGCCGGAGGACAACCCCTTTATGGCAGGTGCCTTCCATGGCGCCGGTGAACCTGACTGTGTTATAAATGTTGGTGTTTCAGGTCCCGGAGTTGTGCGTGCCGCACTTTCAAAGATTCCGGGTGCAAACATAACGGAAATTGCCGAGACCGTAAAGAAAACAGCATTTAAAATTACGCGTGTCGGCCAGCTCGTGGCAAATGAAGCTTCACGCAGACTGGATGTGCCGTTCGGAATTGTCGATCTGTCTTTGGCTCCTACGCCCGAGGTCGGTGACTCTGTTGCGCATATCCTTGAAGAGATGGGTCTTTCCATGTGCGGAAGTGCAGGTACAACGGCTTGTCTTGCGCTTCTCAATGATGCCGTTAAGAAGGGCGGCGTCATGGCTTCAAGCTCCGTGGGCGGACTGTCCGGTGCCTTTATTCCCGTTTCGGAGGACGCCGGAATGATAGATGCCGCAAGATGCGGATGTCTTAAGATTGAAAAGCTTGAAGCAATGACAGCGGTGTGCTCCGTTGGTCTTGACATGATAGTTATTCCGGGTGACACAACACCCGCTGTCATTTCGGCAATTATTGCCGATGAAGCCGCCATCGGTATGGTGAATTCAAAAACAACGGCCGTACGTGTTATTCCGGCAATAGGAAAATCCGTGGGTGAGGAATTAAACTTCGGTGGACTTCTCGGATCGGGACCGGTTATGCCCGTAAACAAAGCGGATCCGACAGTGTTTATAAACAGAGGCGGAAGAATACCCGCTCCGCTTCAGAGTCTAAAGAACTGATAAAAGACAAAGATTAAAAAGCGAAAAGGGTTTCTAATCCTGTCGTATATAACTTTAATGAAAAAATCAACAGAATAAAAAAAGTAAAACCGTTCACACTAGTTATGACTGCGAATTTTCGCAAGTACATTTTACAGAGGTGAACGGTTTTTGATTGACAAGATTGCTATGGCGCTGATAATAATCGGCGCGGTGAACTGGGGAAGTGTCGGAATTTTCGGTTTCGACCTTGTTGCATTTATCGGCGGAGGTCAAGACGGAGTTGTCGCACGTATCATCTATATACTCGTTGCGGCTGCCGGACTTTGGTGTATATCTCTCTTTTTCAGAGATAACGAAATGCTGAGCACCGCAAAAACAAATCCGGAAAAACAGGATCTTTAAGCTTTAAATCCTTGCAAAGGACAAACTCTTGTGTATAATTAAAGTAGTGATAATCAATTGCCGATTGCAGAAAAAGTATTTCGGTTAATCGGTATATGAATCTTTAATTAAGATAGTTTTTATTTACAGGAGAGTTTATTATGGCAAAGATTACAAAAGATATGTTGATTGGAGATCTTCTTGACGCGCATCCCGAGGTTGCTCCTCATCTTCTCGCAATGGGTATGCATTGCCTCGGTTGTCCGAGCGCAAGAGGTGAATCGCTTGAAGAGGCTTGCATGGTTCACGGCGTTAACGTTGATGACCTTATCAAAACAATGGAAGCTTCTCTTTGATTCCGGAAACTTCAGAAAAAAGGCGAAGTGCCGTATTTCCGGCCTTCGCTTTTTTACATAGCGTAAAAGGTGATAATGATGACTGACCTTTCCCCGCGCCTTAAGATGGTGGCAGGAATGACAAGAGAAAATAAGGCACTTTGTGACGTCGGTACGGATCACGCATATCTCCCGGTGTATCTTTTACAAAGGGGAATGGTTCCGTATGCGTTTGCGGGTGACATAAACAAAGGACCGCTTGAAAATGCCGGGCACACCGTAGAAAAATACGGCCTTTCCGAAAAGGTCGAGCTTATACTTGGCAGCGGACTTATGAATTTTAAGGAAAATTGTGCTGCGGATTTTGTCATCGCCGGGATGGGCGGTGAGCTAATAGCAAAAATTTTATCCGATACCGCATGGGTAGAAAGGGACGGAAATCATTTTGTACTTCAGCCTCAGTCACATGCGGAGGATCTGCGCGAATACCTCACAAAACACGGCTTTGAAATTTTAAAAGAGGATGTCTGCAGGGACGGAAAGCATCTTTACCTTGCCATGGAGGTTGTATTTACCGGAAAAAGCTCGGACGAACTTATACCGCAGGGTGTTTTTTCAGATGCTTATTATTATACGGGAAAGCTTCCGCATTCGGACAGTACGTACAAAAATGAATACCTTATGCAGATAAAGTCACGGCTTTCCGTACGGGTTGACGCGCTTGCCAAAGCGTCAAGGGATGATCAGACGGTAAAAAGGCTTTGCAGGGTTATGGAGTATATCGACGGTTTATTGGATGATTCCTCTTGCTGACCTTACGGCTGACGGAAAACCCTTGAATCACAAAATGAAAAAAGTGATTATTTTTAAAGCGGACAGAAAATAAGGCTCAAAAGAAATTAATCCAGAAAGCAAATTAAAATAAACCCAAAAGATATTAATCTAGAAAGCAAATTAAAATTAACTTAAGAGAACTAAAAAAATTGACAGTAAAATTATATAAACAGGAGGCAATGTATGGTTACCGTATCAGATGTATTTGACTTTATAAATCAGATAGCTCCTTTTGAAACACAGGAGTCGTGGGATAACAGCGGACTTCTCATAGGAAACAGAGTTTCTGTCGTAAGTAAGATTGCCGTGTGTCTTGACGTGACGAATGATACCGTTTCTAAGGCTCATGACTTCGGTGCGGATCTCTTAGTAAGTCATCACCCCGTTATTTGGGATCCTTTAAAGTTTGTACTTTCTGACTCTCCGGTTTTCAGAGCCATACAAAACGGGATATCAATTGTCTCTGCGCACACAAATTGGGATTTTGCCGACGGCGGAGTGAATGATGTGCTTGCAGCCTTATTGGGGCTTTCGGACGTTCACAGGCTTCGTGAAGAGGGTGACCTTTCCATGCCTCGTGTCGGTGAACTCAAAGTACCTGTTCCCGCAAACGAATTTGCAGAGGTTGTCGCAGAAACGCTGGATACGGTTGTAAGACTTTCATCTCCTGATAAAATGATAAAAAAAGTTGCTGTATGCGGTGGATCCGGCGCGTCGTTTATGAGGGATATCGCTGCGGACGGAATTGACGCATACGTAACAGGGGACGCAAAACACAATGACTTTCTTGATGCGGCAGAGCTCGATCTTTCGCTTTTTGCGGCGGGTCATTATGAGACGGAAACGGTGTCCATGCCTGTTCTTATGAGCTTGTTGAAAAAAGAGTTTCCGGATATTGAATACGCCTACCTTGAATCCTCACCGTGCTGCTTTATCGGTTGAGCTGTTAATTATTTAAAAAGGAGAGAAAACAAGTGTCGCTTGACGGATTATTTTTGCACTGTATAAGGACAGAGCTTGAAAACAGTATAGTCGGTGCAAAGGTTGATAAGGTGTATCAGCCGTCATCGGAGGAGCTTGTCTTTTCTCTTCGCACCAGGAAGCAGGGCGGAAAAAAACTTTTGCTCAGCGCTCGTGCGAACAGTCCGCGGATAAACCTTACCGGTGCTTCGTATGAAAATCCGGCAAGCCCGCCGATGCTGTGTATGCTTCTTCGGAAAAGGCTTGGCGGCGCCACGGTCACAGCCATCCGCCAAAACGGATGTGACCGCATCCTTTTCCTTGATTTTCTCGCAGTAAATGAGATGGGAGAGAAAGAAAATCTTTCTCTCGCCGTTGAAATTATGGCACAGTACAGCAACGTCGTTCTCGTTTCGGAGGACGGCATGATAATCGACGCACTTAAACGCGTCGATTTCACCAAGTCCTCAAAGCGTCTTGTCTTGCCGGGCGTAAAGTATGAATTGCCTCCTGCTCAGGAAAAGGTAAACATACTTGAAGAGACGGCTGACCTTGCCACAGAGCGTATTATGTCATTTCCGAATAAAACAGTGTCATCTGCAACTCTTTCATCTGTTATGGGTGTTTCACCCATAGTCTCAAGGGAACTCTCATACATTGCCTTTGGTGAGGACGTGTATGTGCGTGATGCAGACCTTAAAACGTTTTCTCTTGTGCTTGATAAGTTTAAACGTGAATATGCTCACGGTTCTTCAAGGTATTGTTTATTGAAAGATGAGGATGGTAAGCCCTTTGATTTTTCGTTTATGCCGATAACTCAGTATGGGGGTATGGCAACAGTCGAATACTTTGACAATGCATCGGAGCTTCTCGATGAGTATTATTCAAAACGAGACTCAATCGAAAGAATGACGCATAAAACTGCGGATCTTCGTAAGCTTCTTCAAAGCACAAAAGAGAGGATAATACGCAAGATTGACAATCAGCGTATTGAGCTTAAAGCCTGTGAAAATCGTGAAACTCTTCGAGTAAGTGCTGAACTGATAAACGCAAACCTTTATCAGCTTAAAAAGGGCGAGTCCTTTTATGATATACCAAACTATTATGATGACAACAAAATAATGCGTGTTTCCGTTGATCCGGCACTTTCTCCGGCACAGAATTCACAGAAATATTTTAAGGAATACAAGAAAACCTATACCGCAGAGAAAAAACTCACGGAACAGATTGAAGCCGGGGTCGAAGAGTTAAACTACCTTGACACCGTGCTTGACGAGCTTTTACGTGCAGAAAATGAACGAGATGTCGGTGCGGTAAAAGAAGAGCTTTTGTCAAGCGGATACATACGGAACAGAAGCATGCAAAAGTCACAGAAAATCAAAAGGAACGGGCAGAGGGTAAAACAAAAAACCGTAAGCTCACTTCCACCGAAGGAGTATGAGACGACTGACGGTTTCAGAGTTCTTGTAGGGCGCAACAATCTTCAAAATGATAAGCTTTCTATGAAATCCTCCGAAAAACTTGATATGTGGCTTCATACAAAGGACTATCCCGGCTCGCACGTTATTATCGTAAACAAAAACGGTGAAGTTTCCGACCGTGCCATAGAGGAGGCGGCTGTAATAGCTGCTGTCAACAGTACGGCAAGAGACGCACATAAAGTGCCGGTGGACTATACCCTTGTCAAAAATTTAAAGAAGCCGACAGGAGCAAGACCCGGTAAAGTAATCTTTCATGAAAATTGGACGGTCTATGTAACACCGGATGAGGCTTTCGCCGAAAGCCTCAGAGTAAAATAAAATCTTACAAACTAAAAGGGCATGGCTCGTATGAGTCATGCCCTTGATTGATTTTATTCGTAATGAATAATCGTGTTTAATTTTCGGTTTTTAGGCAACCCATGCACCGCTTGAATTGAATCTGTATGTTTTACCGCCGATTCTCTGTGTGCCTGTGAGCATAGCGCCGCTGCCGTTGAAGTAATACCATTTACCGCCTATCTGCTGCCATCCTGTGAGCATAGCACCGCTGTTGTTAAAGTAGTACCATTTACCGCCTAACTGTGCCCAGCCTGTAACCATAGCACCGCCGTTGTTGAAGTAGTACCATTTGTTGCTTATCTGTGCCCAGCCTGTAACCATAGCACCGCTGTTGTTAAAATAATACCACTTGCCGCTTATAGAGGCCCAGCCTTTAACCATCTTGCCCCACTGGTTGAAGTAGTACCACTTGTTGCTTATCTGATTCCAGCCATTAACCATCTTACCCCACTGATTGAAGTAATACCAGTTTCCGTCAATATAAGTCCAGCCGGTAACCATCTTACCCCACTGGTTGAAGTAATAATGACTGCCGTCTATCTCGTCCCAGCCGATAGAAGCAAGGCCTTTGTTTGCGGGGTCAAGATAGTAGTAACTGCCGTCAATCTGTGCCCAACCTGTTTTTGCAAAGCCCTTATCCATGTAAAGATATTTGCCGTCTTCATTGGTAAACCATCCGCTGGCATCTACAGGAGCAAGCAACTGCTTTGTGCGATACACGCCCTCGTATATACCTGCTGTGATTTTGAAAGGAGCGATGTTAAGACCGGTAATCTTGTAATTATACTTTTCATCTTTTTCGTCTGTGAAGTTTTTTTCGGAAACCTTCAGAACAGGGAAAAGATATGATTTATCGAAGGATACATCCGATATTCAGGAAAAGCTTTATGAAAATATAGAGCAATTCGGAAAAGAGAAAGATATAGAAATAACGGAGGCTATTGAGAATAATATAAAGGATTTTTCAAATCAGGCCGTTGAAAAGTACAGAAAATATATCAGCTTAAGCTTTATACAGTACTATTCAAAGATATGTTCAAAATTTGAAAAACCGCTTATCGTCGCACTGGGTGTGTGTTTGCTCTTTTCTTTAGTGATAAGTATAATACTTATAAAGTCGAAGTATTATGACCGTTGCGCCAAAGACTATTTTTCATACTCTTTTGTGACTGCGGCGATTTTAACAGCCATATACCCAATCTATTCACTTTCTACAGGTCTGTGCAAGAAAATCAATATAACTCCAAAGTACGTTTACGATATCATTAAAGCCTTGTTATTGAACGTGCAAAATACTTTTTTTGTATTTTCAGTTATACTGTTTATTGTCGGGATTGTTTTTTCCGTTACAGCTTTTTTCGGCGCTTATGGCGGCAAAAGGAAGGATGAAAAAAATGAATTACAAACAACTTCGTGATATGTCTGTATATTTGTTTATTGTTCTTCTTGTTTCGTTCTGTGTCTTTTTCACAACTCAAGAGAAGGGAAAACAGGTGGAGCAGCTGCCGACAGACAAAACGGAATTTTTATCGGAAAAGGGCGAAAACTCGACTACAAAAACTAATTCTAAAACAGAGATTACAGAAAATAATCATAAAAAAAATGAAACAAATTCAAAGAAAAAAATGAATCAGCCGCAAATAAAAATATTTCTGCAAACTATAGTTTAACGTCAAGTAAAAATGAAGCATATACAGAAAAAACTATAAGTACATCTGTTCCCGCAGAGACAACAACTTTCATCCACCCGGAGATAAACAGGTGCTACGGAACATTTTCTTGCAGAAGGCTTGGAATAAACGACTTAAAGGTATACTATGGGGATAATGAATTTTGCTTATCAAAGGGAATTGGAACATCAACACAGTCAGCACTTCCCGGATTTGGTGCACGAACACTCATGTCTGCTCACAATCTCACATATTTTGCTCCTATGAAGGATGTCGCCGTAAATGATATTTTTGAATTGAACCTTAAGTGGGGCTACTACAGATACCGTGTTTACAAAACGGAAGTTATGGCTCCGAAAGAATTTGACCCCGGTCTTATAAGGGTGCCGAGTGACGAAATAATAGTTTACACCTGTTATCCTTTCAATGGGCAGTCAGGCTCTGCACAGCGGATTTTCATGTTTTGTGAAATGCTTGAAGGACCGCGCATGTACTGATATAATAAAAACATTATAGTTTTGACCTAATATGTGACAATACGTAATTGGAGGAAAAGTGATGGATGAAAAGAACAGAGAGCATTATGAAGAGATAGATCTTCGAGAAGTATTCATATTGCTCAAAAACAATATTGCACTTATACTCGTGGCAACTATTGTTTTCGGAATTGCCGGATTTTTCGTGACAAAGTACCTCATAACGCCGCAGTATGAGGCGTCTGTGAATATGATAGTAAATACGAAGCAGGAAAATACGTCCGCCGTGTCGAACGATAACATTACATCGGCGAAAAACCTTGTTTCTACATATGCTATCATCATAAAGAGTAATACAGTGCTTAATCAGGTTATAGATAACCTTGGGCTGGATATGGATTATGACACGCTTCAGAAAAAGGTTACGGTTACTGCGGTGAATGACACGCAGGTTATGCGTGTTGCAGTAAAGGATCCGGATCCGTATCTTGCGGCACGTATTGTCCGTTCCATAAGTCGTGTGTCTCCGGATGTCATAGTTGATTCGGTTGAGGCCGGCTCTTGTAAGGTTATAAGCCAGGTGGACGAGCCTAAGGCTCCCGTTTCGCCGAGCATAACTAAAAACACATCCGTGGCTGCGCTTCTCGGACTTGTGATAAGCATTGCAATTGTATTTGTAAAGTATTTCTTTTCAAATTATATCGTTGATGATGACGATGTTCAGAAATATCTCGGAATCCCGGTTCTCGGAGTTATTCCGCAAACAGAGGCGTAAAGGAGGGGATTTCAGATGGCAGAAACAAAGAAAGTATCAAAATCTAAGCAGAGTGTAAACGGTAAAGCCGGAAAGCCCTCCGCAGAAAAGAAAACGATTGAAAAAACGAAGCCTTCGAATGAATCCGCTCATAAGGATTCACCAGAAAAAAAGACAGAAAAAGCAGCTTATAAAAAGTTTAACTATGCCGAAGCAAAGGCAAGGCATGAAGCTGTTAAGGGGAAGGCTGAAAAAAAGAGAAACAAAAAAGACCCGGAAAAAATTCTGAGGCTTGCCTCGGGTGATGACATGCCGTTCGGTTATGTCGAAGCTTACAAGTCTTTGCGTACAAACATAAACTTCATCTCTTCAACGGAAAACGTGAAGAGTATAGTTGTTACGAGCGCTCTTCCCAGAGAGAGTAAGAGCAATGTATCCATAAACCTTGCGGTATCTCTCGCTACGGAAGGAAAAAAAGTTATTCTTGTTGACTGCGACCTCCGCAAGCCGGCCATTCATTCTTACCTCTATATGGGCAGAAACGTCAGGGGCCTTACCGATGTTCTTTCCGGCAAATGCAACTTGGATGAAGCTATAGGTGAGATAGAGGATATCGGTATATATGTTCTTCCGGCAGGTGCTATTCCTCCGAATCCGTCGGAGATGCTTGCTCAGGAAAAGATGCAGAAGGTTATAGAAAATCTTAAGGAAAAGTTTGACTTTGTCATAGTGGATGCACCGCCTATTTCTATCGTTACGGATGCAGCTGTCCTCGGAAAGTATGTTGACGGAGCGGTTTTGGCAATACGCTCAAAATATGCATCCTGTGACGCCATTTTAGTTGCAAAGAAAAAGCTTTCAGATGTAGACGTTAAAATTCTCGGAGCTGTTGTAACACGTTTTGAAGCTAAGAAATCCGCGAAATCCGGATATTATTCTTACGGTTACGGATACGACTATGGTTATAAATACGGCTACGGTTACGGAACTCCGAAAAAGGATGAGGAGAAAAAGTAATGACGGATCTCCATTGTCATATCCTGCCCGGTATGGATGACGGGGCAAAGGACATTGAAGCTTCACTGGGACTTTTATTAATGGAAAAAGAAAACGGAGTAGACAGAATTGTGTTTACTCCGCATTACCTTTGCGAAAAAGAGGGTATCGCGTCTTTTCTCAAAAGACGTGATACTTCTTTTAATTTGCTTGCCGAGGCATGGGAAAAAGCAGGGAATAAGGAAAAACTCTCTTTTTCGCTCGGCGCAGAGGTGAAGTATTCACCGGCGCTCACGGAGCAGGGCGTAAAGGGCGGGTCGTTGAGAGATCTTTGCTTTACGGGAACGTCATATATGTTGCTTGAATTGGCCTTTACGCAGAAGCCAGCGTTTTTGAAAGAGGTTGTTTATGACTTGCAGACGGAGGGTATAACGCCGGTTATAGCTCACGTTGAGCGTTATCCGTATTTGCTCGATGACCTCACGGAGCTTTACGAGCTTGCCGAAATGGGTCTTGTTGTACAGACCAACGCAAATACGGTCTCTGCCGGTGACAAAGTCTCTGCGCAGATGCTTAAGCTTATAAAGTGGGAGCTTGTACATGTGGTATCAACCGATGCGCACTCACTTCACAGAAGACCGGCAAGGCTAAAGGCTGCATATGATGTTATAGCGAATAAGCTCGGAGAAGACATTTTAAAAAAAGTTTCGGAAAACGGAGACAGGGTGTTTTTCGGAGAGGATATAATTACGGATTCACTTCACGAGCCAAAGAAGCTTCTCGGAAGATGGATTTGATTTTTTATCCGATTTATCATCACTTTTATACGTGAAGGAATTTATTGAATTTTTATCTTGGAGATTGAAAAATGAGTCTTAATTATGACGCCCATATCCATATGGGCTTGCCTACAAAGAAAATAACGGATGATGAGATTTGCGAACGCCTCAAGGGATATGCGGATGCCGGGATAACATTTTTGCGTGACGGCGGTGACAACAGCGGTATTTCCCTCAGGGCAAAACAACTGTCGGGTATGTGCGGAGTTGATTACAGGACCCCGGCGTTCGCCATACACAAAAACGGACATTACGGGTATTTTCTCGGCAAAGGCTTTGATGACATGGACGGTTACAAAGCTCTTGTTGACAGTGCGATAAATGACGGTGCAGATTTTATAAAGATAATTATTTCCGGTATCATGGATTTTTCTCAGTACGGTGTTTTGGCAGATGATGATAAAAAAGTTTCTGTTATAACGGCAGCCGATTTTACGGAAAAAGAAACAGAAGTCCATGACTGCGATTGTGATTCTCATGAGCACGAGCACGCTCACGGTGACAACTCAGACGCTTATGAGCGTGAGCATGAAAGGGTTGAACAAAACGGTTATATCGCCACCATATATGAAAAAAGCGGCGAGACCGGAGGGCTCACCGCGGAAGAAATTTCAGAAATGATTTCATATGTACATGAAAAAGGTCTTGCCGTTATGGCTCATTGTAACGGAGCGACTAACATAAAGGCAGCGCTTGTTGCCGGTGCGGACAGTATAGAACACGGATTCTATATGGATGACGAGTGCGTGGATTTGCTTTCAGGCTCCGACACCGTATGGGTTCCGACAATAACGCCGGTTGCAAGCCTCATAGGAAAAGGAAAGTATGACGACGGTGTGCTGAAGCTCATAGTTGCAAACCATGTAAAGAACATAAGCAGGGTGTGGTATCTCGGCGGCATGATCGCCCTCGGAACGGATGCCGGCGCTGCGGATGTTCCTCACATAACAGCGTCAAAGAGTGAGTACAATTTCCTGAAAGCGGCAATCGGTGCTAAAGACTTTGACGCACACCTTTCCATGTCTGCCGAGCAGCTTAAATGGAAGTTTAGCTGATATGGTTTTGCATGAGGTTAGTTCCTGCTATGTCTTTAAGGCGTAAAATGCTATAAAAAAGACCCGCTGTGCGGGTCTTTTTTTATTTGTCAACTTCCATGGCGTTGGCGTAGACTTTTTGCAGAAATTCATCCGTGAAGTGTTCATCCAAAAAGACGTCCACCTTATTTGAGGCGGGCACGCCGTCGTGACGCTGATTATAGCGGTTAACCGCTTCTGCCGAGAGGACGATATCCACGAGCATGAACAAAAACAGAATCCAGAAAATAATCTTTCCCGGCTTTATGGGTATCTTGTGAATAAACTTTATGAAGCTCGGATAAATAAGCTTACACCAAACAAGTCCGAGGACACCCCAGAACAGGGAGTAAAGGAAGCATACACGCCCGTTTATGTTCAGCGGCATGTGACTGTAGTCCCATGAAACGTGTCCGAAAACTATCTCCTCTCCGAGCGAGGAGATGTACTCCGAAACTGAGCCCCAGAACCATGATTTTATAAAGATATACCACCATGGTCTGTCGATATCCTTATGGAGTATGTAGCTTAAAACAATTCCTCCGAGTCCGTATGCGAGACCGAACGGTCCGAAAACAAGTGACTGGCGGCTTTCCCAGTAACCGTTTTTGAGAAAACACCATACCATTTCAACGCAGTAGCCGATTACATTGCATATCATGAAGATGTAAAAGACCTCGTATCCGCTTAAGTGATTGTCGTCTTCGATTTCAAAAAATCTCTCACTGAATTTATGAAGCTTTTCCTTTGCCGGAAGCTTTGCTTTTTCGTTTTTTACTTCTGCCATTTTATTCTCCTGAAAATTTTACGGACAGAGCATTAAAAGCATCTGTCTGTTTGTTATGTGTTGTGGACGTAATTGTGTTATGAAGGCTGCAAAACATGAGGATAATGTATTGTGAGCGTTCTGCGGCGTAACACAAAATCAATCACACTGGTGTTCAAAATAGAAGCAGCCGAACATGAGGTGCTTAAGAGAGGGCTTAAGTCCGATACAGAGCTTTTCCGGCATACCCGGTATGTCAAGCTTTACAACAGCCTTTTCAGGTGTGAGCCTGTCAACCCAATTTGCATAGTCTTTTATAAAGCTTATTCTGTTCGGGAACGGAACGTGTGAACCGTAGAGCTTTTTGTAGCCATCTTTTTTAACGTCCCTGTAGTAATTCCTTGCGGTTTCTGCGTATGTGTGCACACTGCAGCCGGGATTTGTGAAAAGCCATGTTGCCATACAGCAGGCGTCTCCCGCGTAAATCAGCTTCTGTTTTGGGTCGAGAAGGGTTATGGAGCCGGGAGTGTGTCCCGGAAAATCCTTTACGATAAGGGTTCTCTCTCCGAGGTTTATTTTTTCGCCGTCACGGAGAGGTATGTACTTTGTTCTTCCCTTTCTTGTGCGAAAGACCTTGTTTATGACAGGCTTTAAGAGCCGTACCTTCGGGTAATTTTCATAAACTGCGGACGAGATGTCGCCAAAGAGCTTAAAGTATACGTCGTCGGAAGAAAATGAGGGAAGGTCGTTTTCGCCGATGTAAACCTTTTCCCACTTATGATTTCCGTTTGAGTGATCCGGATGAAAATGCGAGTTTACAACCATTATCTCCTTGCTTGTTTTACTCTTTACAAACTTTTTGAGATTGAAGAAGCCCATTCCGGTATCCATAAGAACCGCCCTCTTTTTACCCTCTAAAAGGAATTCGGAGGACAGATATTCGTTGATATTTGCCGTTCCTTTTCCTATCTTTTTATACTGATAAAAGCCCATTTCATGATTCCTCCTGTCTTTTCACGCAAAATAAACTGGTATTATTGTATCATATTTGTTATAATGTTCAAATAGATATATTGTTAAGTTTGTCTGGTTTACACCATGATAACGGTGTTTTATGACTTGCAGGGAGAGGAATAAGGCTGTGAAAATATTGGTTATAAACGGGCCGAATATCAATATGCTCGGAATCCGTGAGCCTAAGGTTTACGGAACGGATACTTATGACGACCTTTTGAGGTTCGTTAAAAAATACTGTGACAAAGCAGGCGTGGATGTGGAGTTCTTCCAGTCGAATCATGAAGGAGATATCGTTGACAGAATTCAGGATGCGTACGAAAAGAAAGACGGTATAGTTATAAATCCCGGAGCGTATACACATACAAGTGTTGCTATTCTCGACGCGCTCAAGGCGGTTTCCATACCTGCGGTTGAGGTACATATCTCGGATATTGACGAGCGGGAGGAATTCAGACACGTGTCTTATGTTTCCGCTGCGTGCTTCGCTACCATAAAGGGGCACGGTCTGAAGGGTTATACTGAGGCAATAGACCTCTTTCTTAAACAGGAAAAGATATAATAAAAGAAACAATGAGGTGAGAACTTGAAGGTGTCGGTTGCTCTTGCGGCCTATAACGGGGAAAAATACATCGCCGAACAGCTTCATTCAATACTGGTGCAGTTGCGTTCTGACGATGAGGTCATAGTTTCGGATGACAACCCGGGCGGCGAGACGGAGAGAATTGTTCGTGAAATGGCGGCGTCCGATAAGCGAATACATTACTTTGAGGGACCCGGACAGGGTGTTATAAAAAACTTTGAATACGCTATTTCAAAGACCACGGGAGATATCATTTTTCTCTCTGATCAGGACGATGTATGGATGCCTGACAAGGTGCGCGCCATTACACGTGAGATAAAAGACGGCGCCGTGCTCGTGCTTCACAACGCAGAGGTTACCGATGAAAGCCTGAATATTATCGAGGAGTCATTCTTTGAAATACACGGTTCGAAAAAGGGTTGGCTTTCAAATGTGATAAAAAATTCATATATGGGGTGCTGCATGGCTTTTGACGCATGCCTTAAGGAAAAGATTTTACCTTTTCCGAAGAGACTTCCCATGCATGACCAGTATATCGGTCTTGTAGCAGAAAAATACGCAAGGCGAAACGGGAGACGGGTTGTATTTCTGAGCACTCCGTACATACTCTACAGACAGCACGGTGATAACCTGACCGGAAGAAAAACAAAACTCAGTGATAAAATACGCTGGCGCTGTAGTATAATTATAAAAACACTGTTCAAGTAAGCGGGGACTTTTCGCTTGCCTGACTTTTCGTGTGGGTGATTGATTTTGAAAAAAACTAAAGTTTCGGCATGTATTGTTACGTTTAACAATGTAAAATACATCGAAAAGGCGGCCGGTACTCTTCTTGACAGCGTTAAGAGTACCGATATTGAGTTCAGACTGTATGTTGTTGACAACGGATCTACGGACGGCACAGCCGAGCTTTTAAACGAAAAATTTGTAAACAATCCGCTGTATGACGGGAAATTCTTCCTTATGAAAACCGGAGCCAATATCGGGTTCGGCGCGGCGCACAATAAAATGCTCGACGTGATGAGGTCGGATTTCCAGTCGGATTACCACTGCGTGGTGAATCCGGACGTTGTCATAGAGGATGACATAATTGAAAAAATGGTTACGTTCATGGAAAATCCGACGAATGCGGATGTGCTGCAGCTCTCACCGAGGATATGTTTTCCGGACGGACGGGATCAGATACTGGGTAAGCGCACACCGCATTTCATATATCTTCTGGCGAGCCGTCTGCGCCGCGGGAACGAACCCTCAAGGCTCCTTCGCCGGTACGCAATGCTTGATGAGGATTACACAAAGCCCTTCCCGATAAAAAATGCGACCGGCTGCTTTATGTTTTTTCGCTCGGCCACATTTAAAGAGGTGGGAGGCTTTGACGAGCGTTATTTTATGTATTTTGAGGACTGCGACATAACCCGTGAGATAAACAGACGTGGAAAGGTTCTTTTTTTCCCGGACGCCGTTGTATACCATGTGTGGGCGCGTGATTCAAAGAGGAATTTCAAACTAAAGAAGATACACATAGAATCTTGCTTAAAGTTCTATCTTAAATGGAGGATTTTTTAAATGAATTTTGCAGTAGTTTTAGCAGGCGGAATAGGCTCCCGAATGGGAAATTCGGACACACCTAAGCAGTATCTCATGCTCGGAAAGCAGCCTATCATCATACACACTATTGAAAAGTTTTTTGTAAATGCGCAGTTTGAGCATATCATAGTTCTGACTCCGGAATCTTGGGTTGCGCATACTGCCAACATGATAAAGAAAACCATGGGAGATACCGACAGAGTAACTGTTATTGCCGGTGGCTCGACACGTAATGAAACGCTTAACAATGCGATAAAATTCATAGAAAAGAATTACGGCATAGATGACGACACCATTCTCGTCACACACGATGCCGTGCGCCCGTTTGTTACGCACAGAATTATTGAGGAAAATATCGAAGCGGCGAAAAAATACGGCGCATGCGACACGGTTGTGCCCGCAACGGATACAATAGTTGAGAGCCTTGACGGAGAAGTGATAAGCCAGATTCCGAATCGTGCAACTCTTTTCCAGGGACAAACTCCGCAGAGTTTCAAGGCAAAGAAGCTTAAGGAACTTTATGAAAGTCTTACAGAGGACGAAAAATCAATTCTTACCGATGCCTGCAAGATTTTTGCCATGAAGGGTGAGCCTGTTTATCTTGTACAGGGTGAGGTTTCAAACATGAAGATTACATATCCTTTTGATCTGAAGGTTGCCGCAACCATGCTTGAAGGAGAACTCGATAAATGATTAATTCCATATATCAGCTCACGTCTCCGCGTATGATCGAGGTCATATATGACGAGATAGATATCTCGGAGCCCGGTATCATAATAAGGCCGTCGCACCTCTCCATATGTAAGGCTGACCAGCGTTATTATCAGGGCGCAAGGTCAAAGGCTGTTCTTAAAAAGAAGCTCCCTATGGCACTTATACATGAGTGCATGGCGGAGGTCGTGTATGATAAGGACGGCTTGTTTAAACCCGGAGAGCGTGTTATAGCAATTCCGAATACGCCGACAGAGGACGATGAAATAATTGCGGAAAACTACAGGTTTTCAAGCAAATTCCGTTCCAGCGGCTTTGACGGTTTTTTGCAGGACTATGTACAGATGCCTGCGGACAGGCTCGTAAGGCTTGATGATTCCGTAAATCCCGACGTTGCCGCATTTTCGGAGCTTATCTCGGTTTCCATGCACGTTATCTCAAGATTTGACGGTATTGCACACCAAAGAAGAAATTCGGTGGGTGTTTGGGGTGACGGAAATTTAGGCTTTATAACCGCCGTGCTCCTTAAAACGCTCTATCTCGACATGCAGGTATATGTTTTCGGACGCAGCAGCGACAAGCTGTCATACTTCTCTTTTGCGGACGAGACTATGCACACCGACGACATACCGGAAGACCTGCTTTTTGACCATTGCTTCGAATGTGTCGGAGGACCCGGTGCCGAATTTGCCATAAACCAGATGATTGATCACATAAACCCCGAGGGAACCATTGCTCTTACGGGAGTATCGGAGAACAATGTAGCCGTAAACACAAGGATGATTCTCGAAAAGGGACTCAGACTTTTCGGCTCTTCACGTTCCGGAAGAGAGGACTTTGTGAAAACTGCCGACTTCCTTAAAACACAAAAAACGCCGGCCCGGTATTTTGAAAATCTTATCGGAGACGTTTTTGATGTAAGAAGTATTCCCGACATACACAAAGCGTTTGACGCCGACCTCAATCACCGTATAGGAAAAACAGTCCTTCATTGGAACAAGTAGTAAAAATAAAACAGCAAAACCGGAAAACAAATCAAAATCAGATGAAGGCGGACCGTAGTAAACAAACAGGACTGAAGGGAAACCGAACTGTAAGTATAAAAAGGAGTGACGGAAAATGAGTGTTAAAGATATGGCGTTTTCTGTTTACTCCTTTTTCTTTAATCTCGGAGCAGGATTCGGTATTAAAAAGAATCGTGTTGCGCTTGTGTCAATGCACAACGCAAGCTTTCGGGACGGACTCGGCGAGGTCCTGAGAGTCCTGGAGGATGAGCATAGAGAGTGTGAAATCATAAAGCTTGACCGAAAGGAAATGTTCGGCAAAAAAACCGCTTTGAAAGCACTTACCGTCGATGCATTTCGTCTCGGTCGCTCAAGGCTTATTTTTCTCAATGACAATTTTATGCCGCTCGCGAAAACCCACCCGTCGAAGGATACAAAAATAATACAGCTTTGGCACGGACAGGGTGCCTTTAAGAAGTTTGGGTTGTCCATAGAACAACCGAAAAAAATTCGCGAGCGGGAACGCGCGGCGAACGAACGCCTTTCCTGTGTTGTTTGCTCATCGAAGGGCGTCGGCAGTATATATGCCGAGGCCTTCGGTGTCGATGAGCAAAGGATTATCACAACCGGTACTCCGAACGAGGATTATTATTTTCACCCGGAAAGCCTCTCGTCCGCGCGCACACATGTTTATGAAAGGTATCCGGAGCTTAAAGATAAATTTGTAATACTGTACGCGCCGACTTTTCGTGACGGAGCAGGAGACTCTGAGATTTTGAATAATTTTAACGCAGGGGAAGTCAGGGTTGCCGTTGACAAGTGGCTTGATTCTCTTGCTACGGCAGACTGCAGACCGTCGGAGGGCGAGGGCACCAGTGCTTCAAAAACCGGAAAATCAATTGTTGTTACAAGACTTCATCCTCAGGTTCATGAGTCTCTGCCGGGAGATGGCTTAAAAAAAGACAGCTGTGAAAACGGACGGAAAAACGAAGCTCAATCAGATAAAGATATGCACAATAAAAAGGCAGAGGTAAATGCCACTGACTACGAGAGTATAAATGAGCTTTGTCTTGTGGCGGATCTTCTCATAACGGACTATTCATCTGTCTGTATGGATTTTGCTCTTATAGATAAACCGACGGTTTTTTACGCTTTTGATCTCGATTCTTATAAGGGCAGCCGCAGCTTTTATTTTGATTATTTATCATACGTTCCGGGCCCCGTCGCAAGAAACAGGGACGAGCTTTTGAGGATTCTTGCGAACGGAGAATTTCTGTCCGACGAAAGCACAGAGAAACTGAAAAAATTTAAGGCATTTAACTTTGACGTACCGGACGGTAACGCCACAAAAAGGCTGCTTTCGTGCTTGGAACTCTGATTTTAAGGAACAAAAAACAGGATTCACGAGGAAAAGTGAATCCTGTTTTTTCATTGTTTTCTGTAAATATTTTGCAAAAATCATCTGAATATCGGGCAAAAACCGTGCCCGTTTAGTAGCAATCTTCTTTTTCAATGTATTTTGCAAAGACTCTGTCGATACCGTTATTTATCTTTGATGATTATTGCGGGGAAGCCCTGCTCTTTGAGCTTTTGAACGTAGGCATCGGCATTCTGACGACTCTTGAACGCACCGGTTTGAATTCTGTATACGATGCCTTCATCTGTCTTTTCGGGTGGCTTTGAGTCAGGCTTTGATGTCTTGTCTTTTTCCTTTACTCCGCGTGCCTTTGCTATCGCTTTTGCAATAACCTCGCCCATTTTTTTCTGACCGGCGGCGGTGGAGACAAGCGCAAGGTCCGACGGCGTGTCTATGAAAACAGTCTCTATGAGGATTGCCTCCATACGGGTTTCCCGTATGATGCCGAAGTAGTCGGACCCCGACGACGTCGTTTTGGTTTTTCCGCCTCTGTCTTTTATGCCGAATGCGCTTGCAATTGCGGCACTGACGGTGGCTGCGGTTTTATTTGTATTGTAAACGGAATGATACACCTCGGTACCGGTACCGCCGCCGGCATTGAGATGAAGCTCAGCGAGAAAATCATAGCCCTTCTGGTTTGCAAGCTTATATCTTTCACTTAAGAAATACTCTCCGTTGTAGTTTATAAGATCGCAGTGCTCTGCGTAGTTTTCGTTGTAGTAGGCAGCGGCGTATTTTCCTATCTCCTTTGCGACCTTAAACTCCTGCGTTGTACCGGAAACAGCGCCCGGGTCGTAGCCGCCGGTGTTGGACTTGCCGTGACCTATAGCAATACATATACTCAAAATTTTCACCTCCTAAAACATTTTATTCAAAACGGACATATAGTGTTAAGGGGTGAAGCTTTGAAAAAGATAAACTTCAAGGTAAGGTTTCGCAATCCTGCCTTTTGGATAGGCTTTATACCGGCAGTCCTTGCCTTTGCATATTCAATAATAGCGAATTTTACGGATATTGTTCCGTCTATCAGTGAAAACGATGCAATGGGAATAGCCACCACTATTATAACGGCGCTTACCGCTCTCGGCGTGCTTGTCGATCCCACGAGCAGGGGAATAGCCGATTGTCCTCATTGCCGGGAACTTGAACATCCCGAAAAATGATTCGATAAAATTTTCTTGACACCGATAAAAAATTGGTGTATAAACTTATCATACAATTTAAAATAAAGACTTTGACGGAGAGGGCAGAGAACCTTTCACTTGTTGAGGAAAAGTTTTATCAGAAAACTTTTCCGTGAAGAGAGCCGGTGGGTGGTGCAAATCGGCAGTGGAACTCTTTGTTTGTAGCTCCTGAGTCGGAGAGAAGAAAGGCGTGTTGCTCAGTAGAACTCTCCCGTGTAGGCTACGTTAGTGCATAGGGCTTGTCAGAGTCTGAAGGTGGTTGTGTTTATACACGGCAATTTGAGTGGTACCGCGGGTGTACAAAAAAAAGATTTGTAGCTCGTCTCAAAGTAATTACACTTTGAGACGGGTTTTTTATTTGTCCGGGTGTAGAGGTAAAAGGAGGACTATGTATGCAGAATATTACATCGCTTGATTACAAAATTCATGAAATGGCACGCAGAATCCGTGAGCTTCGTGAGATTGAAAACTTTTCAACCGCGTATATGGCTGAACAGACAGGTGTTTCCGAGGAGGAATACATCGCCTGTGAAAGCGGAGAAATGGACTTGAACTTTGCCTTTATTTACAGGTGCGGTCTTGCATTCGGTGTAGACGTAACGGATATCATTGAGGGCCAGTCTCCGAACCTCGCAAAGGTTGTTGTTACAAGAAAGGGTGACGGACAGGAGATTCAAAAGGCACACGGTATGACCTACTATAACATGGCGGCATCCTTTAAAAACAGGATTTCCGAGCCGCTTTTTGTCGTTGCGGGCTATAGTGATGAGGCACAGAACAAGCCCATAGAGCTTACAAGTCACAAGGGACAGGAACTGGATATCGTTATAAAAGGCTCACTTAAGGTACAGGTTGGAGAGCATTCAACGATACTCGGTGAGGGCGATACCATTTACTACGACTCCGACACACCTCACGGAATGATAGCCACGGGCGGAGAGGACTGCCTGTTTTATGCAATAGTTCTCAATGCAAGCGGCGAACCGATTCCCGAGCTCATGGCTCCCGAGGTAACTGCCGGTGAAACTCCGAAGCGTATAGGTAAGGAGCAAAGAGAACGTGTTTATAAAAAGTGGATACACGTTGAAAAGAACGAAAAGGGAACACCCACAAAGATTGATTTTATAAATCCCGAAAACTTCAACTTTGCATTTGACGTTGTGGATGAGCTTGCACGCACCAAGCCTGATAAGCTCGCCATGCTTCATTTGGATGTGGATAAAAACGAAAGACGCTTCACCTTTAAGGATATGAAGGAACTCTCAAACAGGGCGGCGAACTATTTTACAAGTCTGGGTATAAAGCGGTATGACAAGGTAATGCTTATACTAAAGCGTAATTATCAGTTCTGGCCCGCAATCATAGCTCTTCACAAGATAGGCGCAATAGCGATTCCGGCGATGAATCAGCTTAAAGACTATGACCTTGAGTACAGGTTTAAGGCAGCGGATGTTAAGGCTATCGTATGTACCGCCGACGGAGAGGTTGCGAATCAGGTTGACCTTGCTTCGGAAAATTGCCCGTCGCTTAAGATAAAGATAAGTGCAAACGGTGCACGTGAGGGCTGGCATGACTTTGATTCGGAATGGATGCTTTACAGCGACATATATGAAAGGCATGAGGACTCACCTAAGGGTGATGATCCTATGCTCATGTTCTTTACCTCCGGCACCTCCGGGTATCCGAAGATGGCGCTTCACAATTACAAATATCCATTCGGTCACTTTATAACCGCTAAATACTGGCACTGTGTTGACCCGGACGGACTTCACCTCACCATTTCGGATACAGGCTGGGCAAAGGCGCTTTGGGGCAAGCTTTACGGCCAGTGGTTTGCAGAGGCGGCAACCTTTGTTTATGATTTTGACAGGTTCCATGCCGACGACATACTTCCGTTGTTTGCGAAGTACCATATCACTACCTTCTGTGCCCCTCCGACGATGTACCGTATGATGATAAAAGAGGATCTTTCAAAGTACGACCTCTCTTCCGTTGAACATGCGACTACCGCGGGTGAAGCACTTAACCCCGAGGTTTTCAGTCAGCTTGAAAAGCTCACGGGCCTCAAGGTAATGGAGGGCTTCGGACAGTCGGAAAGCACACTTATCATAGGAAATCTTGTGGGAGCAGACCATAAGATAGGATCGATGGGTAAGCCTGTTCCCATATACGATGTAAAGCTTATTGACAGTGACGGCAACGAGGTTGAGCCCGGTGAGCCGGGCGAAATCGTTATCGATGTAAAGAACGGCGCTCCGTCCGGACTCTTTATGTGTTACTACCGCGGACCCGAAAAATCTGCGGAGGTATGGCACGACGGATTCTATCACACGGGTGACCTTGCGTGGAAGGACGAGGACGGCTTCTTCTGGTATGTCGGTCGTGCCGACGACGTTATCAAGTCGTCGGGATACCGCATCGGACCGTTTGAAATTGAAAACGTTATCATGGAGCTTCCATATGTTCTCGAGTGCGGTGTCTCCGCAGCTCCGGACGAGGTCCGCGGACAGGTTGTAAAGGCGTCAATTGTTCTTGTAAAGGGGACGGAGCCGACGGATGACCTTAAAAGGGAGATTCAGCAATACGTCAAAAAGAAAACAGCACCCTACAAGTATCCTCGTATTGTAGAATTCAGAGACGAGCTTCCGAAAACCACAAGCGGTAAGATAATAAGGTCAAAGCTCTGATAATAAAGAGGAGAGTATAAAAGAGATGTAACCCACCTCGGGCTGCACATGATAAAAGAAAAGCAGACACTCAGCCAAAAGAGTGCCTGCTTTTTTAACTTGTACTTAGAATTTTTTAGAGTATTTTTCCACGGTGTTCAAAAGAATCTCCACGTCCAAAGGCTTTGTGAGATGAGCATTCATGCCGCATGAGATTTCCTTTTTGTCATCATCCTCAAAGGTGTTATTTTTTATTGCGATTATGGGAATGGTTGTAAGAGCCTTTCTGCTGAGGTTTCGGATGATCTTTGTCGCTTCATAACCGTCAAGATTCGGCATCTCAGTATCCATGAGGATAAGGTCATAGTCGCCCGGGTCGGAATTTTTCAACTTTTCAACCGCCTCTATTCCGTCATGTGCTTCATCTACGAATACGCCTTCTTCTTTAAGTATCTGAGATATGATTTCACGGCTTTCGTCATCGTTTTCAACAACGAGAACACGTCTGTCTCGGAGATCCCGTATCTCATACTCATCATTTTTTGAGCTGTCTTTTTTGTTCGATTGACCGTCAAGTTTCAGAGGAAGTGCAACGATAACCGTCGTTCCTACACCCGGCTTACTCTTTATGTCTATAGTTCCGTCCATGAGCTCGACAAGCTTCTTCGTTATAGGCATACCGAGCCCCGTTCCCTCTATTCCGGAGAGGGCGGTTGAGCGCTCGCGTTCAAAGTTTTCAAATATATGCTTTAAAAATTCTTCGCTCATTCCTATTCCGGTATCAGACACTTCAAATTCGTAGTTTCCGTAACCGGGGTTGAAGGACGGTTTTTGGCATATGGTAACGTCGATTCTTCCGCCCTTATCGGTGTATTTCAGGGCGTTGCTCATGAGGTTAAGAATAATCTGATGTATGTGAGTTCTGTCCGCCAATACGTCTTCATTTTTTATCTTTCCGTATTTCAAGGAAAATTCGATACCCTTTTTCTTTGCAATGGCTGCTGTCATTATGTTCACGGCATCTCCGCATTCGTGAACCTTTGCGGGCGCCTCTTCGATAAACACTTTTTCGTTCTCGATAGACGACATCTCCAGTATGTCGTTTATCAGCTTCAGAAGATGCTGGCTGGAGGTTTCAATCTTTTCAAGATATTTTTCCACAGACTCTTCCTCATCACTGTGACGTTTTGCAAGAGCGGTAAATCCGAGGATTGCGTTCATGGGTGTACGCATGTCATGTGACATGTTGAACAGGAATTTACTCTTTGCCTCGTTTGCAGCTTCTGCCTTTGTTCTGGCATCTTCGAGAAGTATGCGCTGTTGGATATCTTTCTTTGTAAGTTCATCTACGTTACGCAGTCCTAAAATGGCGAGCTTGGTGTTTTTGAAGTTTTCGCCGGCAACAACCTTTATCTGGTAGAAAAGAGGGCCGCTTATGGAAGTAAGCCTGGTTTCTATGATGTAATCCGGATTTTTTTCAAGATTGTAAATGATGTTGTGAATGGACATCTTTGCGTAGAATTCATCCTTGTCCTCCGGATAGACGATCGTTTCGGCAAGCTTTGTTATTCTCTCGGTATAGTCGCGTGTATGTGCGGATATGTCGTCAATTTCCCGAAGCATGCTGTTCAGTCGGTAATCATGCATCTTTCCGTTTGAGAGGTCAACAAGGATGATACTCTCATAATCCCCGGTAAGAGCATCAATAATTCTCAGCTGATTTTCGTTTGTCTCCCTTTGTACGGTTAAGAAAAGGAAAAGCAGGGATATGGTGATACCGGCGCAAACCATCGGCAATCCGTCCAGAAATACCTCGATACACAGCGCAATTACTGGCGGGATTGCAAAGAAGGCGAGCGCAAAGTCCTTTGCGCGGTTTGCCTTGACTTTTTCGCGGAAGCCTCCGTAAAGAGCACGAAGTGACGCAAATGCAAGGTATCCGAAGGAGATGATGGGGTGGAGCGGATAAAGGATACCGCGGTGGTATACATTGTTTTCGTCTACGAAGAAAAGCAGATGATTCCACCTCGCTGTAACCGAGAAGAAGATAAGCGCGATAACCGGTACTAAAAATATGATTTTGGTGGATTTCTTTTTGAAAAAATTAGTTCCGAGAAGAACCTCCGAATAGAGTATCCAGAAGTATGCTCCTATTCCCGATATGGTGAAATATACGGAGTCAAGGAGATAGTTAAGGTTTATCGGAAGCTTGGCTGATCCGTCTGTAAACGTCCAGAAAAAGTCCATGGCGAAAAAGATACATTGAGAAATAAGGACAATTGTAAAATAATTGCTCCTTTTTTCCTCTTTTTCACTTTTCCAGTTAGCAACCATGATAAGCGAAAGTATCGCGATACAAATAGCATTCAGTTCCGCAGTCAGAACCATTTCCATAAAAGTGTCACCTGATTTCTCTTTTGCGTTAATGTGTAGTATACACTGACCTCATTATAGCATTTAGAGAACATAAAGCGGTATTGGCAAAAAGGACAAAATTTTTGCAAAATATTTTATGAAAACCACTTAAACAGGGAGTATGATATGTACTTGAGCAATGTGATTTTTGACAGGCTGGAAAAAATGAAGTAAAATCAAAAATGCAAGCAACGAATAAAACATCATTTTTTTCGAAAGCGAGGGTGAAGATGGACGATAAAAATAATAAGGAAGAAAAGTTTCCGCATTTTTATGATGGCAAGCCCTGTGAGATTTGCGGCAAGGGACACTTAAGAGCTAAAGGTTCATATAGCTATAAATGTGATTATTGCAGAATATCTGTGAATATTACTCCGGCTTTCACTGTGGATTAATAGGACATACAAGTATAACACCCCAAAAAAGGATACAAAAAGAGCCCGTAACTAACATAGTTACGGGCTTTATCTTGTGGCAGCGGAATAGGGATTCGAACCCCAACAAACAGAGTCAGAGTCTGTCGTGCTACCGTTACACAATTCCGCTGTGTATAAGAAGCCGCGTTTGCAGCTTCTCAATCGTTAATTAAACTGCGCGCTGAACCTTTCCCGAACGAAGGCAACGTGTGCAAACATATACTCTCTTCGGAGTTCCGTTAACAACAGCTTTAACTCTTTTTACGTTTGGCTTCCATGTTCTGTTAGAACGTCTGTGTGAGTGGGATACAGCAATTCCGAAGGAAACATCCTTACCGCAGAATTCGCATTTTGCCATGTGTCGGCACCTCCTTTAAACTTTTGCGGCTACGCCGCTCAAATGCAACAGAGTTAGTTTAACAAAATACCGTACAAAATGCAAGAGTTTTTTTTAATAAATGAATGTTTTATTAAACTGTCGAAAAACTTTCGTCGATTCCGGCGTTGTATTCGCAGTCCATACCCGAATAAATCCTGAAAGTATAGAGTTGATTATTTGACCGAACAAAAATTCACACAAGAACATATACATCGCCGATTATGGAAACATGAACGGCTGTAAAAACCCTTTATTACAGCGCAATGAAACCTTTTGTCCTATTTTTCGTACAATCAATAAAAGCACGGTAAAAAGTAGTTGATTTTATTTCCTCTTTGGTCTATAATGTTCTCATAACAGAACATTTGTGCGCAGTTTGTTCGGCTGCGTTTGTTGCGGGAGGAATTAAATTGGCTGATAAAAATAAGGCTCTTGAAACGGCGATTGCTCAGATAGAAAGACAGTACGGTAAGGGTGCCATAATGAGACTTGGTCAGAATTCTTCAATGAATGTTGAAGCTATTTCGACCGGCTCGTTTACATTGGACATCGCTACGGGCATAGGCGGATTGCCGAGAGGACGAATCGTTGAGATTTACGGTCCGGAGTCTTCGGGTAAGACAACCCTTGCCCTTCATGCCGTTGCCGAGGCGCAGAAGATAGGTGGAGAGGCGGCTTTTATAGACGCGGAGCATGCGCTTGACCCTGTTTATGCGTCAAACCTCGGTGTTGACGTTGACTCACTCCTTGTATCACAGCCGGATAACGGTGAGCAGGCTCTTGAAATAGCCGAATCATTGGTTCGCTCGGGAGCTATTGACATTCTCGTTGTTGACTCCGTTGCGGCTCTTGTTCCTAAAGCCGAGATAGAGGGAGACATGGGAGACTCTCATGTCGGTCTTCATGCAAGACTCATGTCACAGGCTCTTCGTAAACTTGCCGGAGCAGTTGCAAAGTCAAATTGTATAATCATTTTTATTAATCAGCTCAGAGAAAAAGTAGGCGTGGTATACGGAAATCCGGAGGTTACAACCGGAGGACGTGCGTTGAAGTTTTATGCTTCCATGCGTATAGACGTGCGCAGAATTGAACAGCTTAAGGCTTCCGGAAGCGAGTTTATCGGTTCGAGAACAAGGGCAAAAATCGTAAAGAACAAGGTTGCTCCGCCGTTCAAGGAGGCTGAGTTTGACATCATTTACGGCCGCGGAATCGCAAAAGAGGGAGAAATCCTGGACGCGGCAGTAAATCTTGACATCATACACAAGAGCGGTGCGTGGTTCTCTTACGGAGACCAGCGTCTCGGACAGGGCAGAGAAAACGTTAAGAAGTATCTTCTTGACAACCCGGAGTTTATGGCAGAGGTTGAAAAACAGGTTAAAGACCATGTCTCAGAGCTTTCGAATCAGATGAGACCTTCGTACAAGGGCGGTCTGATGCACAGCACACCCGTGAACGTGCCGCCGACAGACATAAGCGCCGAGGAGCCTGTACCGACTACCGCCGCTTCCGCGAAAGCAAAGCTTGACATAACAGTTGATGACTGAGTTTAACCCTTGGCCGGAAAACTCCGTGATTTGCGATAGATGAGTGGTGACCGAAACGTGACGATAAAGGTGAAGCAGGGGCGTGGCAACAAGATCCATATTTTTCTTGACGGGGAATACGCTGCAACTGCAACCCTGCACTTTTGGTCCGTATATGGGCTGAAAAACGGTGATGAAATATCCGAGGACGAATGGGAAACTCTAAAGGATAAAATTGCATTTGAAAAGATGTACGGCCGCGCACTCGACTTGCTTGCCATACGTGACCATTCTGAGCGAGAACTCAGCGACAAGCTTTTGAAAAAGTGCGGCTTTGACACGAAGGCGCAAGTCGAGGATGTTTGTGCGGAGCTTAAGGAACGCGGTTATCTTGACGACCGCCGCTTTGCTACCGCATACGCGGAGGAGCTTATTCGCAGAAAACATCCTGCCCCTTCGGGGCTGCGCGCGGCACTGTTCGCAAAGGGGATACCCCGTGACATTGTAAACGAGGTTATGGATTCCGTTGAAATAGACACAAGGTCTTTTATAAACGAGCTTCTTGACACAAGGTACAGAAACGTTGACCTTACAAATGAGACCTTAAGGAACAGAACCTTCAGCGCTTTGCTCCGTTTGGGATATTCTTACAGTGAAATAAAGTCCGTGTTTTATGAAAGAACCCATATTGATTAGCTCATACAAAGGGCTTCGGTACTCTAAACACAGTTGTTTTTTATAATTCAAGTCTGTTGATGAAATTTTTATTTATGCTTTTTTGTTTTCCTGAATACATTTTACATTAGTCCTTTTAAAGCGAAGAGCAGTCACGGGTTTTCGTGACTGCTCTTTGCTGTTTATTAATCTTAAGTCAAAATTAAGAATCAATTGTTAAAAATATCTGAGATTAATTATGAAATTTTTTCAAAAATAAGGGGGAGAATTTCAGAAAACTCGTTATCCTCATCTGCGGGATTAACCTCTTCGAGAATTTTAAGTTTTCCGTCGTCGGTGAATTCATATGTATTATATACATTTACATCGATTTCATTATCCTTGCCTTCCGAGAAAAAGATTTTGTCGTCTTTAACTTTGAAGTTGCCCTCTTCACGGAGCTTGCCGATAAGCTCCATCTTCATGGCATCGGTTACTTCTTTAGCTATTTCATCGAGGTCTATTTCGTTTTCTTTCATTATTTCACTTGTTGTTTTACCGGGGTATAATTGAGCCAGGAATTCTTCTACGCTTATGTCTAAGTTCCTGTCTTTCAGTTCTTGCTCTATTGTGTATCTGAAAAGTTCTTCATATGACTTTTTCATAGAATCTCCAAAGGCCTTTACCGCAGAATCAATACTTTCGTTGGTGATTTCACCTCGGTAAGTACCGTCTTCATTGAAGGTCCATATGTAGTCGAAGGTGTAACCTTCAATTTTGATAAGATGTGCGACATCCTGCATGTCCTTTTCCGAAATAAGCTCATCGGTTACTTCTTTAGAGAAGTCCAAGGTTGTCTTCCATTTTCCTATGAATTTGTCTGATTCTTTGCTGCAGCCCGCAAAAACGAACATGAATGCAACAGCCAGTGCAGCAATGATAAACGATTTCATCTTTTTCATAAGTGTTTCTCCATTTTCGTATGATATTTACATTATACTGCAATCCTGTTGTTTTGTTAAGGGTGGCAGTATTGAGTAAAAGCAGATGCGTTGAGCGGTTATTCCCTTGTTTTTACGGGTAATTAATAGTATAATTATTTTCACGCGATTTCGGAAATTTTATAAAAAAGGAGATAATTTTATGCCGACACTTGCGAAAATAGTTTTCAGAGTTGTGGATTATGTTACTTATATTCCGCAGAACAAACACGAGATGCTTTATGACAGGGAAAAGGTTGTAAAGATAAAGAAAAACATACGCTATTCAAAGACGGATAAGCGTGAGTGTAAGCTTGATATCTACAGAATTCCGGGTAAAAAGCCGCAGCCTGTCATGTTTTACATACACGGAGGCGGATTTACTGCCGGAAGCAAATTCTGCCGTGAGGGACTTGCAACATGGATGGCAAAGCTCGGTATAGCTGTTGTAAACATCAACTACGGTCTTTCACCGAAGTACAACTTTAAAGAGTCCATGGGCATGATTTGTGAGGCTCTTGAGTGGCTCAACAAGAACGCAAGAAAGTATAACCTTGATACAAAGAGAGTATGCTTCGGCGGTGACTCATCGGGCGGATACTGTGCACTTTATCTTACGGATATATGCACAAATAAAAAGCTGCGTGAAGAGCTTGGCTTCAAAAAGCCTTCAATCACACCTGCGGGACTTTACACATGCTGTGGCATTTTTGATCTTGAGAAGATGCTCCGTATACCGGTTCTCGGACTTGTTTCCGGACTTCTTTCAAGAGATGTTATGGGTGCGACAAAGAAGCAGTTCAAGTCTCACCCGGACAGAGAACTCTGTAGCCCGATTAATTACGTAAACAAGAACTTCCCGAAGGAAATCTTTGTAAACTACTCAAAGAAGGATCTCCTTTGCGGCGGTCAGTCAGATAAACTTATGGAGCTTTACGATAAATACGGTCTTAAGTATACCGAGTGTCACTCAACAAAGCTTCTTGACAACCACTGCTACCAGCTCCTCTGGAACGGAGAGGCTTGTGACGCTCTTAACGAGGCTCTTTCAAAGTTTATAAAGGACTTCGTAGCAAATTCATAAACTTAAAAGTCAGGAGGCAGACATGGCAAAGATAGGAATGATATCACTCGGATGTCCTAAAAATCAGGTGGATGCCGAACTTCTGCTTGCAAAGCTTGCGGATGCCGGATACGAGATTTCCGGTGAAATCTGCGGCTGTGACGCAGTTATAATAAACACCTGCGGCTTTATTGAGGATGCAAAGCGTGAGGCGATAGACAATATTCTTGAAATGGCAGAGTACAAGGATGCCGGAGAGATTAAAAAAATAATAGTTACCGGCTGCCTTGCCGAACGCTACAGAGAAGAGATACTCACAGAGCTTCCCGAGGTGGACGCCGTTGTGGGTATAGGTGAAAACAAAGATATTTGCGGTATTGTAGAGCAGACGCTTTCATCGGATACACCCGTAACCGCATTTTCGGAAAAGGAAAACCTTCCTCTTGAAGGACGGAGACTTCTTACTACACCTGAATACTGGGCTTATCTTAAAATTGCCGAGGGCTGCTCCAACCATTGCGCATACTGCGCCATACCAAGTATACGGGGCGAGTTCCGCAGCCGTGATATGGAGAGTATCCTTGAAGAAGCGAGGGCTTTGGCTGAGGATGGAATAAAAGAGCTTATAGTTATAGCACAGGATACCACAAGATACGGAGAGGACATATACAGAAAGCCTTCCCTTGCAAAGCTTCTTCGTGAGCTTTGTAAGATAGAGAAGCTTTCATGGATAAGAATTCTCTATTGCTATCCCGACAGAATTACCGATGAACTTCTTGACACCATAGCGGATGAGGAAAAGATATGTAATTACATCGACCTGCCGCTTCAACATGCAAACGGTGAGGTTCTCAGAACTATGAATCGCCACGGTAACAGGGAAACCCTGACCGCACTCATAGAAAAAATAAGGGAGAAGATTCCGGATGTATGCATACGCACGACGTTTATAACAGGCTTCCCCGGGGAGACCGACGAGCAGTTTACAGACCTTGCGGAATTTGTAAAGGACATAAAATTCGACAGGCTCGGCTGCTTCCCGTATTCACCGGAGGACGGCACCCCGGCGGCTGACTTTGACGGTCAGATTGACGATGATGAGAAAGTTCACCGCGGAGAGTTGATTATGGACAGTCAGTATGGTATAGTTGTTGAACACAACAAAAGTCTTGTAGGTAAAACACTTAAGACGATAGTTGACGGGTATAACCCTTATACCGACTCTTACGAGGGGCGTACCTTCAGGGACGCACCTGAGATAGACGGAAAGGTTACCTTTATCTGTGACGGCGCTCTGAATCCCGGTGATTTTGCAGATGTCCTTATAACCGGAATAAACGAGTATGACCTTATAGGTGAGGTAAAACACAAAAAGTAAACTCCGGAGGTTTTGATTGCTTTATGAACACACCGAATAAACTTACAATCGCCAGGATGATTCTTACCCCGATTTTTTTAATCCTGTTTACGGTTGAATCAATTCCGTATCACTACGTTCTGGCAATGATAGTTTTCATTGTGGGATCGCTTACGGATCTCTTTGACGGAAAAATTGCGAGAAAATACAATATCATCACAAACTTCGGAAAGCTTGCAGACCCGCTTGCAGACAAGATGCTTACAACATCCGCACTTCTCGGCTTTATGGCCATGGGATACTGCAATGTATGGATTTTATTTCTGATTCTCTTCCGTGAGTTCGGAATAAGCTCGATAAGACTTGTCGCTGCTTCGGAGGGAGTTGTAATTCCCGCGAACATATGGGGAAAGGTAAAGACGACATCTCAGATGGTATCAACGATAGTTATCATGCTTCTCCTTACTCTGCAAAAGGATTTCTCCGTTATTCCGTCAGCCTTCAATCTTCCTCTTGTATCAAATATCCTGCTTGGAATAACGGCATTACTCACAATTATATCCGGAGTAACATATGTTATACAGGGTACAAAAGTAATTGACTTTTCAAAATAACTTGCTATTATAATAGTTACCTGATAACTTAATAGGGCATTGATCGGGAAGAGTAGTACAGTGTTACGCAACAGAGAAAAGGAGTCGTCGGCTGAAAGCTCCTTTTGCGGAAGGTGTATGAAGTGCGCCCGGGAGTCCGTATGGTTTTTAAAGAGTTATAAACACGGAGTGGAACCGCGGAAAAGTTTTTCGCCTCCGTCGCCGGTCATTGTACCGTGCGGCGGAGTTTTTATTTTTATCCCCGCCTTAGAAGGAGATGACAGTATGCATATGAATCCCGTAATAAAGATGTTTAAGTATATGGCGGAAGACGTGCGCTGTGTAAAAGAACGTGACCCCGCAGCAAGAGGTACTGTTGAGGTGCTTTTTCTCTATCCGGGTCTTCATGCGATATGGACTTACAGGATTGCGCACTTTTTTCAAAACAGACATTTTTATTTTCTCGCCCGTGCCCTTTCCCAGCATGCGGCAAAGACTACCGGAATAGAAATTCACCCCGGTGCAAGGATAGGACGCAGGTTTTTTATTGACCACGGACACGGGGTGGTTATAGGGGAAACCACGGAGATAGGCGATGACGTTACCATATATCAGGGCGTTACGCTCGGAGGTACAGGAAAGGACAAGGGAAAGCGTCACCCGACCATAGGGAACAATGTAATGATAGGCTCAGGTGCAAAGGTTCTCGGCCCCTTTAAGGTCGGTGACAACTCAAATATTGCATCGGGCGCGGTTGTTCTTGATGAAATTCCCGCAAACTCAACTGCGGTAGGTGTTCCTGCTCAGATTGTAAGGCGTGACGGAATACGCATTGATAACCTTGACCAGATTCACGTACCAGACCCGATTAAACAGGAAATAAATGCCCTTCAGGCTCAGATAGATGAACTTAAAAAGCAACAAAAGTAATTTGTTGAAGAGAGGAAACCGGAAATGAAAATTTTTAATACGCTCACAAGAAAAAAAGAAGAACTCACGCCGATTACCCCGGGAGAGTACAGGATTTATGCGTGCGGACCGACTGTATACAACTATATACACATCGGCAATGCACGTCCGCTCTGTGTTTTTGACGTCCTTCGGAGATACCTTGAGTACAGAGGCAACAAGGTGACCTTCGTACAGAATTTCACGGATATTGATGACAAGATAATCAAGAAAGCGAATGAGGAAGGAACGGATTATCTCACGGTTGCGAAAAAATACATCGACGAGTATTGGACAGACGCAAAGGGTCTTAACATAAGGCCGGCGGATATCCACCCCAAGGCAACCGAAAATATCGACGAGATAATAGAGATAATAAAAACACTTATTGAGAAGGGTCATGCGTATGCCGTGGACAACGGCGATGTATACTTCTCCACAAAGACCTTCCCCGAATACGGAAAGCTCTCGCATCAGCCGCTTGAGGACCTTGAGGCGGGCGCACGTATCAATATCGGAGAGCTCAAGAGAGACCCTGTTGACTTTGCTCTCTGGAAGGCTGCAAAGCCGGGCGAGCCGTACTGGGAGTCTCCGTGGGGCAACGGCAGACCGGGATGGCATATCGAGTGCTCCGCCATGAACAGAAGATATCTCGGTGAGACTATAGATATACATTGCGGAGGACAGGACCTTATCTTCCCGCACCATGAGAATGAGATTGCCCAGTCAGAGTGTTGCAATGACGCGCCGTTTGCGCATTACTGGATGCACAACGGGTATATCAATGTTGACAATGTAAAGATGTCAAAAAGTCTCGGAAACTTTTTCACGGTAAGAGATGTTGCCGAAAAATACGGCTATGAGCCTATAAGATACCTTATGATTTCCTCTCATTACAGGAGCCCGATAAACTACAGCGTTGAAACCATCGAGCAATGTGAATCAGCTCTCACCAGGCTCTATACCTGCCGTGACAGTCTTGACTTTGCATTGAGCAAGGCAAAGTCCGATTCAAAGCCGCAGGATTTTGAAACAAAGAAGAAACTTGATTCACACAGGACGGACTTTATTGACGCGATGGATGATGATCTCAACACGGCAGATGCTCTTGCGGCGGTATACGACCTTGTAAGAGATATAAACTCACTGGTTCTTTCCGAGGACTCCTCCGAAAACATAATTGAGTACGCAATCGAGGAGTTTGATGAGCTTACGGGTGTTCTCGGTCTTGTTTATAACAGAAAAGCCGAGGAGCTTGACATCGATATCGAAAAGCTTATCGAGGAGAGGAACACGGCAAGGAAGAACAAGGACTTTGCGCTTGCAGATAAGATACGTGACGACCTCAAGGCTCAGGGTATTGTTCTTGAGGACACACCGCAGGGAGTTAAGTGGCACAAAGCTTAACAAACAGCTTTTGGTTAAAAGTATAAGTCTTAAGACGTATTTAGCATTTGAAATAAGAATTATATTCTTAAAAGATACGTTTTTTAAGGTAATAAATAAACCAATAATAAAAGGGCAGTAATCGTTCAAAAAACGGTTACTGCCCTTTTTCAACAAAAGTTTTGACAACAATTTTGGACAAAATGCACTACTTTCTTGTTAAAAATATAACTATTAAGTGCTTTTTGTCTAATATGTATATTATTTTTAGACAATGTCAAAAAAAATTGTAAAAATGTGTTGACATTTATTTTTTCATGGTGTATAGTGTGTATTGTAAGAGGGATAACCCTTATAAAACGAAGAGGCGGAGAGGTTATACTTCTACGGAAAAGGTAGCTTCTCCTGCATCTTAAAAGTCTCTCTTATACTCCATTTTGGTTTTATCTCCTTTCTTTCTTTCATTATTAGATAGTTTTTTCATTTTAATATCTCCTTTATTTTGAATAATTATCTCCTCAAAAACCGTAAGGCTCCGCAACAGCGGAGCCTTATGGCTTTTATTTTGTCTTTTTTTATAATTGCGCCTGTTTTTTAGGCAGTATTTTGCCTTCGTTACAGCAGTATTCGGTTTCTTTGTTGGTCAGTATTCGGTTTCTTCGTTACGGCAGTATATGAGTTCTTTATTTACACGGCATTCGATTTCTTTGTTGGGCAATATCTGGTTTCTTTATTTCAGCAAAATCCGGTTACTTTACTATGGCTGTGGTTACTTGCTTTTTCGGAATCCAAAAAATTATCGAGGAAAATTTAAAAAAAGTCTTTACTTTAACGTGCTAATGTGTTACTATGCTATCACATTAAAGAAAACGTATTTACAAAAGGAGAAATAATCATGAAAAGATTTTTAGCTCTCGCACTTGCTCTTGTGCTTATCTTTGCACTTAGTGCTTGTGGAAAACAGGATAAAGAAACAAAGAATATGACAGATTTACAGTACATCCAGGACAAGGGAAAGCTTGTTGTGGGAATCACAGAGTTTAAGCCTATGGACTACAAAGATGCTGACGGTAACTGGATAGGCTTTGACGCCGACATGGCAAAGGCTTTTGCAAAGAGCATCGGTGTTGACGTTGAGTTCGTTGAGATTGACTGGGATAATAAGGTTGCAGAGCTTGACGGTAAAGCTATCGACTGTGTATGGAATGGAATGACTCTTTCAGATGAGGTTACATCCGCAATGGATTGTACAAAGCCTTATTGCTCAAACAGACAGGTTGTTGTTGTGAAAAAGGATGTTGCCGATAAGTACACAACGGTTGAGGCTTGTAAAGACCTTACTTTTGCGGTTGAGGCAGGCTCTGCCGGTGCATCGGCTGCAAAGGAAGCAGGCTTTACAAAGATAACAGAGGTAAAGGATCAGGCAACGGCTCTTTCTGAGATTGCTGCAGGTACATCTGACGCAGCTGTTATAGACCTTACTATGGCAAAGGCAATGACGGGTGAGGGAACAGACTACGCAAATGTTGTAAGCACAGTCGAGCTCACCTCTGAGGATTACGGTGTCGGCTTCAGAAAAGGCTCTGACCTTGTTGTCGTTCTCAATGAATTCTTCAAAACAGATTACGAGAACATGAAGAAGACTGCTGAAAAATACGGCATTTCCGACATACTTGCGGAGCAGAAGTAATCATTTGTCGTAAAACATTACAGTACATATATTGCGACAGAGGGCGTGAAAGCGCGCCCTCTGTCATTGCGGTTTTGAAGGGAAGTTTTAAATGGAACGTTTTGTAGAACAGCTGCCGATAGTTTTATCGGCTCTGAATGAGGGCTTTGCACAGACGCTGCGTTTGTTTTTTGTTACATTGCTCGGTGCGCTGCCTTTGGGTCTTATTATTTCACTGGGCTCAATGACAAAGTTTAAGCCGGTTCAGCTTTTCACGAGGTTTATCGTATGGGTTGTTCGGGGAACTCCGCTCATGATCCAGCTTCTTATCATTTTTTACGTTCCGGGACTTGTGTTTCACAACCCCATCTGGGGCGGCGGTGAGACGGGGAGATTCGCGGCTGCATCGGTTGCTTTTATCTTTAACTATGCTTGCTATTTCTCTGAGATATACAGGGGCGGAATAGTGAGTATACCCAAGGGTCAGACAGAGGCAGGACTCGTTCTCGGAATGACTAAGTCGCAGATTTTCTTTAAGGTTAAGCTTCTCCAGATGATAAAGAATATCGTACCGCCTATTTCAAATGAGATAATTACTCTCGTAAAGGATACATCGCTCGCCCGTATCATCGCGCTTCAGGAAATTATTTGGGCAGGGCAGGCGTTCATGAAAGGCTCACACGGTATTTCCGGTGCGATGTGGCCTCTCTTTTTCACCGCGCTTTATTACCTTATTTTCACCGGCGTTCTCACTGTTCTCCTCGGAAAACTTGAGAAAAAACTTACATATTTCAGATAAGGGAGGACTGCTGTATGGAAATTCTGAGAGTTGAAAATATTGAAAAAAACTTTGATAACACCGCAGTTCTCAAAGACATAAGCTTTAGCCTGTCAGAGGGAGAAGCGCTTGCCATAATAGGCTCATCAGGCTCGGGTAAGACCACACTTCTTCGCTGTCTGAACTTCCTTGAAAAGCCGAGTGGGGGAAGGATTTACGTAAAGGATCAGCTGGTATTTGATGCGGCCGACCCGTCGACTCAGCTTGAAAAGGATGTACGTAAAAAAAGACTTCATTTCGGACTTGTTTTTCAGAACTTTAACCTTTTTCCGCAGTACACGGCGCTTCAGAATGTAATGCTCAGCCGCCAACTTCTCGCAAAAGAGGACCCGGATTTCAAGAAAAACAAGAAGCAGATTTATGCGGATATTGAGGAAGAGGCACAAGAGCTTCTTAAAAAGATGAATTTGTCCGACAGGGCTTCGCATTACCCTCATCAGCTCTCCGGCGGGCAGCAGCAGCGCGTGGCTATCGCTCGTGCGCTGGCACTTCATCCGGATATTCTTTGCTTCGACGAGCCGACATCGGCGCTTGACCCTGAACTTACAGGTGAAGTGCTTAAGGTGATTCGTGAGCTTGCGGATGACCATGTAACCATGATAATCGTCACTCACGAAATGGCTTTTGCCCGCGACGTTGCGGACAACATCATCTTCATGGATGATGGCGTTATAGAGGAGCAGGGTAAGGCAACAGAACTCATAAACAATCCACAGACAGAAAGACTTAAAAACTTTCTTCTCAGAGTAAACGAAGAATAAAAAAGACGTGTGTACGGTTAATCGTACACACGTTTTTTAATATGGTGTTATAATATCAAAAAAGGCAGAAGGGTCCGTCAAGTCAGACACAACATCTATCACTTCCGGTGTATTCGGATTTTCAGAAAACGTCAATACAAAGGCTTCTCGAAAAGACCGTTTTGCAAGAGACTTAAAGCGTGAGTACAAGTATGTGATCTACGACAACGAAGTAGAAGACAAACGGATACTTGCAGTTTACGGTATACGGACAAACTACGACAGAGCAACAACAAGAGAAATTGCAGAGTATTTATATGATTTGGAGGAACACGGATATGTTAACGAGAGAATGGCAAAAGAGATTTATAACCGTATTGGGCGAAATTACGGAGCATTACTCGGTAAATACGATAGTAAAAACTCTCGATTTGTTAGGTCACGAAGATGGAATACTGGCATTGGAGAAGTTAATGGAGAAGGAACTTCCGGAGAAGGAGTTCCTGAAGGAGTTAAGTATTCTCGAAGAGATCGATTTGCAAGAGAAGTAAAAGTATAAGTATACCAAGTCTATAGTTTGCAATGAACAACAAGAGAAATTGCGGAATATTTGTATAAGTTGGAGGAGACACATTATGCCGGACGATATGAAAAAGAGATACTTAAAAGCATTAGCAAACGTTACGGGGCGTTACTCGGGAAGTACAGTAGTGAAACTTCTACCTTTTATAGAACAAGACGAAACACTTCCCGAAATGGAGAAGTTGATAAACAAGGAACTTCCGGAGAAGGAGTTTCTGAAGGAGTTAAAAGTTATTAAAAAATCGCAAAAAAAGCATATAAAAAGAGACCAATGATTGGCTCACCCTTAATAGGCTCCAATTGCCGGTGGGGGTGAAACCAACTGGTCTCATTTGTAGGATAACATATGTAAAGTAAAATTTCAAGGCTTAAGATGAAAAAGAAAAGCATTCAAGTCAGTGAACCGAAGGGACTAATCCCCTCCCGTTATAACAGGAATGCCTTTATTACGCAAAAAAAGAAGCCCTCAATTTGATACCCGCTGGGGTCCAATTCCCCATACGAATTCAAAAAGCGATGGCTTCTAACCCCATTATACGCACCTTCAACGAAAAAATCAACATGAAAATTTCAGATGTTACACAATCCCTGCAATACAGGAGGAAAACTCTCTTGCCAAGCAAAAAATAAAACAAGCGCAGCACTGTTAAATCTGCTGACCCTATAACATATGATAACAGCGGAGATGTTATCACTCTTCCAAAAAGATTCAATGACGAAAAGAATGATATAAGATTTTCTTGCAGTGAGTATACATTATCAAGAGCGTTGACCTCCGAAGAATGGAAGAAGTATAAGATGTGTTTTAATTTTACGCACACATTTCAAAAAATGCATTTAATTTTTAATTGATTTTTTTTAGTTGTGTCAGGTATAATAAAATCAGCACACAATTATGTACTTGCTGTGCGTGAATTTTATTTAAGAGAGAGGGTGAATGAGTGAATCTGTGTAACGCAAGCTTTCTTAATCGTGTACGATATGGATACGATATCAACTGTTGAAGAGGGTACTTTTAAAAAGTCGGATATTTCTCTTGTTGACCAAGTTTTCGAATATTTTAGGTCATATAACTTTGAGCTTGAAAGAAAATATGGAATGATAAGTATCAAGAAAAGCGGAATAAAATCTTCTATTTCTCATGGAATGGGAATACAAAAATATTTTGAGTCTTGCGTGGTTAAAGAAAGTACTACAAAAAATGCTTTTTACTTACACGAGGTTGGCATAATAAAAGAAGGCGAAATGCCGTTCAAGACTGAACCTATGTTCAGCGGCAAAACACCTTCTGTTAGAAACATACTACATTCGCTCATAAATGTCAAATCAAATATAAAAATAAAGAAGCAGACTGCACAAGAGGCTGTGACAAAGTCAGGAAGCCTCATAACAAGTGCGTCTGTTTCTGTTAACAGTATATACAGTTCATTAAAAAATGTCAAATCTGACACTGATAATGTAGGTGCATTTGGTAGAAATTAAAGATTGATGAACGCCTTAAAGCCAAAAATAAAACAACCGCATAACTAACGTAGTTAAGCGGTTGTTGGCGGAGAAGAGGTGATTTGAACACCCGCGTGCATTACTGCACCTACTCCCTTAGCAGGGGAGCCCCTTCGGCCTCTTGGGTACTTCTCCGAATAGCCAAAACAAAATAAGCTTTGTTTTATTTTCATAAAAGCCCCGCCCTTTTGGGCAGGGCCTTTTTTGGCGGAGAGGATGGGATTCGAACCCATGTGGGGTTGCCCCCAAACGGTTTTCAAGACCGCCTCGTTATGACCACTTCGATACCTCTCCGTGCTGACGCGAGATTTATAGTAACATATTTGATTTTTAGTGTCAATGACTTTTTGCTGTTTTAAGATATTTTTAAGTATGTATGTCTATACTTTGAACAGTATTTTTAGTATAATTTACCTAAGGTCTATTATGAAAGTTTAGGGACGGTAGAGAACATGAGAGTTTTGATTGTTGAAGATGAGATTAGACTTGCCGAGGCACTCGGGGAAATAATGAAATCCCAGCGTTATACGGCGGATATCGTCAATGACGGTGAAGACGGACTTGATTATGCGATGAGTGACATATACGACGTTATAGTCATGGATGTTATGCTCCCGAAAATGAACGGATTTGATATCGTTCGGAAGATGCGCGAGGAAAAAAATCAGACCCCAGTCATCATGCTCACGGCAAAGGATGATACATCGGACAAAATAAAAGGTCTTGACTGCGGTGCGGATGATTACCTTACAAAACCGTTTGTACCGGGTGAGCTTCTTGCGCGTATAAGAGCTATCTCAAGACGTCAGGGTGAGGTCGTTATGGATGAGATTAAGGTGGAGGATATCACGCTTAGTCTGTCTAATTATACATTGTCCTGTGACGGACGCTCAATCAATCTCGGGCCTAAGGAGTTTGACATCCTTAAAATCCTCATGTCAAATCCGAACGTGATTGTTCCCAAGGAGGATATCCTTATCAAGGTGTGGGGCACGGAGTCCGACGCCGAGGATAACAACGTTGAAGTGTATATATCTTTCCTCAGAAAAAAGCTTACACATCTTAAGTCAGCCGTACAGATAACGACTGTCAGAAAGATAGGCTACAGGCTGGAGGTGGGCGCTGCTTGCTGAAAAAGTTACGTTCACAGTTCATACTCAGTAACATGATAATGGTTGGAATAGTTATTTTCGGTCTGTTCTCGGCACTTACGATAATAACCTACAACTATGAGGCTTCTCAGTCGAAAGCGGTCTTAAAGATGGCGCTTAACGGAGACTTGGATCTTTTCATGTTTTCGAGTGAAAATGTACTTCTTTTCGGGGAGCCCTCAAGTGAAAAAAGTTTCCCGGACGCTGACGTGGAAAGGGAAAAACGACGCGGTGACGGCACGAATGAAAAGATGAATACCATTGTACTTTTTGCTCTTACAGACAACGACGGCAATGTAATCGTCAGCGATATTGCGGACGGAAAATCATACACGGCAGAAGAGGTAAAAAGCATTGTAACACATGCAATGTCCTCAGATAACAAGGTCGGACTCATTCCGACAAAGCATATGCGGTATATGAAGGAGCCGAATGAGTACGGCGGTTACAAAATTGTTTTTGCCGACAGAACCTCCGAGGAGGAAACACTCAGGTTCATGGTAAGGCTTTACGGAGTAAGTTCGCTCTTTATTCTTTCTATCATGTTCCTTATAAGCGACTACATGGCACACAGGGCCGTGGCTCCGGTTGAAAAGTCATGGAAAAAGCAAAACAGATTTGTTGCGGACGCAAGCCATGAGCTCAAAACCCCGCTTACCGTTATACTTGCGAACATGGATATCATGTCCCTGAATCCGGACTCGACCGTTGAGGAACAGATGAAGTGGATAGAGAACACAAAGTCGGAAGCAAAACGTATGACGCAGCTTGTAAATGATATGTTGTTCCTTGCAAAGTCGGATGCCGCTGTTGAGCAGGGCTACAGCTTTATGAACGCAAACCTGAGCAGCCTTGCCGAGGACTGTGTTCTGACCTTTGAATCGGTTGCTTTTGAAAAGGGTGTTTACCTTCGCTCCGTTGTTCCGGAGGACATATATGTAACCATGGATGAAGCAAAGATAAAGCAGGTTATAATGATTCTCCTTGACAATGCAATAAAATACGTAGACGACAACGGAACTATTTTCCTGACTCTTGCACAGAACGGAAGGCAGGCAAAGCTCCTTGTTGCAAATACCGGCCCGGCGATTCCGAAAGAAAAGCAAAAGCATATATTTGAGAGGTTTTTCCGTGCGGATGATTCACGCGCAAGAGACAGAGGCGGATACGGCTTGGGTCTCTCTATTGCCGGAAACATCATATCCGCCCACAAGGGTAAGCTCTCACTTGAGTATTCAAACGAAAAAGGCACATGCTTTTCAATTGTTCTTCCCTGTAAGGGAAGCGGCACTGCGAGGAAAGGTAAGTAGATATAGATAAACACATATGACGGGCAATGTAAAATTCGGCCTGCCGCTATGAAAACTTGCCAGTGAAATGACTGCTAAAAGCAGTACACATAAAAGCCCCGTGGCTTTTATGACTTTGCATGAAACAGCAGGAGAAGCGCGCTCGGACAGGAGCGCGCAGAGTATCCTGCCGCCGTCAAGAGTGTTCACTGGTAACATATTTATGAGAAACAGCGCTGCGTTTATACCGGCGGCGGATACGTCACGGCGCAGTGCGAAAATAACACAGAGAAGAAGGTTTACAAGCGGTCCGCAAAGGGCCGCTTGTATTTCTTCTCTGTAAGACAGCGTTTGCTCCGTTCCGATATCAAGGCATATCCCAAACGCTGTCAGTTGCACTGCGCGCACCCGCCTATGCATGATGCGGAGCATGATTACATGCCCCGCCTCGTGCATGCACACGGCGGAAAACAGTTTAAAGAACAGCATTTGTCTGTCAAAGATAAGCATGGTGCAGAGTACTGTTGCAGACCAAAATGATATATGCACGGCAGTTTTCCCGATTTCGATAACCATATGACCTTACGCCTCTTTTATTTATGATAAAACCCTTTTAATTGTATGCGAAAAGTGATAGAATTAATTCAGCTTAAAAACGCGTATTGTTTACGCAGAAAACAGGGAGTGAAAAAAATGACTTTTATCAAGGATCTTCTCAGCGCAGTAAAGGACGGTCTTTTAAACGGAATTAAAGACGGTATAAAAGAAGGCGTTAAGGAGGGAGTAAAAGAGGGCGTAAAGGACGGCGTTAAAGCCCTGATTGTTCTTCCTAAAAAGCTTCTTGGCTGAAGATTTTAAGCCACCCTGACGGGTGGCTCGTTTTATATATGCGGGTGAGATATGGAAGAGAAGATATACCTTGAGGATACCGAAATAACAATTGTCCGTAAAAAAATAAAAAACATGCATATGTATATACGGCCTCCGAAGGGCGAGGTTCTTATAACCGCTCCCCTGCGAGTGCCTTACGGTGAGATAGAAAGGTTTGTCTTTCAAAAAAGAGACTGGATAACCGAAAACGTTGAAAAGATGAAAAACACGGAGGTTACTCCGGACCCCGTATACAAAGATAAGGACGTTATAATGATATGGGGCGAGCTTTACGAGCTGTCGGTTTTTCAGGGGACGAGATATTCCCTGACGCTGACGGAGGACATCTCGCAGGAAGGCAGGAAAATCGCAAGGCTTTGCGTAAGAGCGGGCTGTACGGACGAGCAGCGCATACACTTTATGAATGAGTGGTACAGGAAAGAACTTTCGGAGCGGGTGAATTATCTTTTGCCGAAATGGGAGACATATACGGGTCTTAAGTGCTCATCATGGCAGAGTAAGGTTATGAAGACAAGATGGGGCACGTGTAACACGAAAACAAAAAAGATATGGTTGAACGTGAGGCTCGCTGAGCATCCTGCAGAGTGTCTTGAGTATGTTATTCTCCATGAGCTTGCGCACACGAGAGTTCCCAATCACGGAGCGGACTTCAAAGCTATCCTGACGGAGTACATGCCGGACTGGAGAACAGTTAAGAGGAGACTTAAAGATAATGAATGTAACTAAAGAGTTGTATGGCATGCACGGGGATACGGATATTTTCAAATTCGTTATAGAGAATGATAACGGGATGAGGGTATCTGCGATAAACTACGGATGTGCGATAACCGAAATTCTTGCTCCCGATAAGGACGGGAAGCTTGAAAACGTTGTTCTCGGATTTGACTCATTCAAGGAGTATGAAAAAAATCCGCCGCACTTCGGCGCTGTTATCGGACGTGTTACCGGAAGGATTTCCGGGTCAAGATTTAAGCTTAAAAATCAGGTGTATACATTGCCGTCAAACGAAGGGGAAAATCATCTTCACGGAAACGGAGAACTTGACCACGCCGTATGGAATTATATGCTCACGGGACGGGGCTTCGGAGTCGGCAAGGCTGTAGGAATTGAGTTTTCATACGAGAGCCACGACGGAAGCAACGGATATCCGGGATGTGTGAATATCACGGTGACATACACCCTTGACAATATGAACAGGCTTATGATTGAGTACAGAGCCGCAACCGATACCGATACGATTCTAAACCTTACAAACCACTCATATTTCAATTTATCGGGGGATGCTAAACGAACGGTTGAAGACCATATCTTAAAGTGTGATGCCGAGCGTTTTTTACCGCTAAACAGCGACCTTACACCGAACGGAAGGATAAGAGATGTCTGCGAAACAACCTTTGATTTTTCAGGCGGACACACTTTAAGGGTGGGAATGGAATCCGAAGACGAGCAAAATATAATCGCCGGTCACGGATATGACCATGCACTTGTTTTTGGCAACTGTAAAGACTATAGCCTTTACACGCGTAATCCTGTGCACAGTGCGGTTCTTTATGATGAAAAATCCGGGCGTAAGCTTACCATGGAAACGGACTATCCGTGCTTTGTGTGTTATTCGGGAAATCAACTCCCGAAAAAGCACAATGCCGTCTGTCTTGAGGCGCAGATTCTCCCTGATGCCGTGAATCACCGCGGCTTCGGAAGCACGGTTCTGAAACCGAACAAAGAGTACAGGCGCTTTGTTTCATACCAATTTGGTATTGATTTAATCGACAACATTTAATATACTCTTATTGGACAATTTTATTGGACAAAAATAAATTACAAATAACCAAAGTACCTGCTGCCGCAGATACTTTGGTAAGGAGATATCAAAAATGGCAGAATTCAAGTACGAGATAGTTGAAGAACTCGGAGTTATTTCGGAAAACGCAAGCGGATGGACAAGAGAACTTAACCTCATTTCATGGAACGGCGGAAATCCCAAGTACGACATTCGTGACTGGGCTCCCGAGCATGAGAAGATGGGCAAGGGCATAGGTCTTACGAAGGATGAGCTCGGAGAACTCAAGGAGCTTATCGAAAAGGTTCTTGACTGATTTTTAAAAAAGATGACACCGCGGATTTTTCCGCGGTGTCTTTTTTGTCGGATCAGTTGTAAGGTCAGTCGATAATAAGGGATTTTCCCGTCATTTCCTTTGGCTGAGGAAGATCCATTATTTTGAGAATTGTCGGTGAGAGGTCACAGAGCCTGCCGTCATTACGCAGCTTGACATCTCCGCAGCCTATAAGCGCAAACGGAACGGGATTTGTCGTGTGTGCCGTAAACGCCGAGCCGTCGGGCTCATACATCTTGTCTGCGTTACCGTGGTCTGCGGTCAGGAGAATTGCGCCGCCCATTTTAAGAACTGCGTCCTCAAGTCTGCCGACGCAGGTGTCAACGGTCTCAACGGCTTTTACTGCCGCGTCAAACACACCGGTATGACCTACCATGTCGCAGTTAGCAAAGTTTACGATGATAACGTCATACTTGTCCGAGAGTACAGCCTCAACAAGCTTGTCGGTAACCTCCGGAGCACTCATCTCGGGCTTTAAGTCATATGTGGTAACCTTCGGGCTCGGGACAAGAATTCTGTCCTCGCCTTCATTGACAGTTTCAACTCCGCCGTTGAAGAAAAATGTTACGTGAGCATATTTCTCGGTCTCGGCAATGCGCAACTGCTTTTTGCCGTTTGCCGCAAGATATTCACCGAGTGTATTTGTAAGCTCCTCGGGTTTAAAAGCAACCTCTACGTTCGGCATGGTTGCATCATATTGTGTCATGCAAACATAGTAAACGGGGAAGTACGGGCGTTCAAAGCCGGTGAATTTATCATCTGTGAAGGTACGTGTGATTTCTCTTGCACGGTCGGGACGGAAGTTAAAGAATATAATGCTGTCATTTTTCTCTACGCGCCCCTCATTCATGAGAACGGTTGGCATAACGAATTCATCTGTGAGATACTTTCCGTCGGCGTCCTTGGTCTTGTAGGAGGCTTTAACGGCCTCTATGGCATCTGTCGCCTTAATTCCTTCGCCGTTTACAAATGCATTGTACGCCTTGCTTACTCGTTCCCATCTGTTATCACGGTCCATTGCATAGAAACGGCCTGTAACGGTTGCAAGCTTTCCGACACCGAGCTTTTTCATTTCTTCCTGAAGCTGAGCGATGTATTCTACCCCTGAGGTCGGAGGTACGTCACGTCCGTCGAGAATTCCGTGCACGTAAACCTTGGTAAGTCCGTTTTTCTTTGCGAGCTCGAGAAGTCCGAAAAGATGTCTTATGTGACTGTGAACACCGCCGTCGGAGAGAAGTCCCATAAGGTGAAGAGCCGAATCGTGCTCCTTGCAATTATTTACGGCGTCCATGAAGGCTTTATTTGTAAAAAAGTCTCCGTCCTCTATGGACTTGGTTATTCTTGTGAGTTCCTGATAAACAACACGGCCCGCACCGATATTCGTATGTCCTACTTCTGAGTTTCCCATCTGTCCGTCGGGAAGACCTACGTCGAGACCGGAAGCGCCGATAGTGGTATGGGGGCACTTTGTCATTATCTCATCAAGTCTCGGGGTCTTTGCTGCGGCGATTGCGTTTCCGTACTTTTCGTCCGGAACCCATCCGAAGCCGTCCATGATACAAAGTACAACAGGTTTTTTCATAGTATATGCGCCTTTCTAGTGTATAGCTTTATAAATCACTTTTGTATTTATCGTAAAAAATCAGGGGCAGGCAGATATGCCCGCCCCAAAAGGTAATCAAACGCTTGCGGCTTTTACTATTGTTGCAAAGTCCGGAGCCTTGAGTGAAGCTCCACCTATAAGTCCGCCGTCGATATCCTCCATTGCGAGAAGCTCTGCGGCATTTCCGGCATTCATTGAACCGCCGTACTGAACTACAAATGCATTGGCTGCGTCTGTGCTGTAAAGCTCTGCAATAAGGCCGCGTATATAGTTGTTTACTTCGTTTGCCTGCTCTGACGTAGCGGTTTTGCCCGTTCCTATAGCCCATACAGGCTCATAGGCAATGATAACGTCCTTGAGCTGCTCCTCGGTAACGTTCTGAAGAGCAATCTTTGTCTGTGTCGAAACGGTTTCAAAGGTGATGTTCTTCTCGCGCTGCTCGAGTGTCTCGCCTACACAGAGAATAACCTTAAGTCCGGCTTTCAGAGCTGCGTCAACTCTCTTGGAAACGGTATCATCTGTTTCACCGAAATACTGACGTCTTTCGGAGTGTCCGATAACAACGTACTCAACACCCATGGAGGTGAGCATCGAAGGAGAAATCTCTCCTGTGAAAGCTCCTTTTTCTTCCCAGTGGCAGTTCTCTGCACCTACCTTGATGTTTGTGCCCTCTGTGCAGTAGAGAGCGGTCTGTAAATCAACATACGGTACACAGATAACAACGTCACAATCTGCGTTTTCTACAAGCGGCTTCATCTCATTGATAAGCTCTGCAGCTTCAACCGGTGTTTTATTCATCTTCCAGTTACCTGCGATAACTGCCTTACGGAGTTCTTTATTCATTTTGAAAACCTTCTTTTGTTTACTTTTTATTTATTTTAACTGAATTTTTATTTGAATTATATTTTTCTTATTCAATTTATTTCCATTCAAGTCGGCTTTTTTACGATTATCTGTCGTTCATTGCCGCAATGCCCGGAAGCTCTTTACCCTCAAGGAATTCAAGAGAAGCGCCGCCGCCTGTTGAGATATGGGTCATCTTGTCGCCGAGACCGAGAGTATTTACGGCTGCTGCGGAGTCACCGCCGCCGATAACCGTTATAGCGTCGGAGTCAGCCATTGCCTGTGCAACTGCAAGTGTACCCTTTGCGAGTGTCGGATTCTCGAATACGCCCATGGGGCCGTTCCAAACAACGGTTTTTGCAGACTTAACCTCCTCTGCAAAGAGAGCGGCAGTCTTCGGTCCGATATCAAGACCTTCATAATCATCGGGGATTTTATCCGAATCAACAACCTCGGTTTCAATAGGAGCATCTATGGGATTCGGGAAGCTTTTTGCGATAACCGTATCTATGGGAAGAAGAAGCTTTACACCTTTTTCTTCAGCCTTCTTCATCATTTCCTTGCAGTAGTCAATCTTGGTTTCATCAAGAAGTGATTTGCCTGTGCCGTATCCCTTTGCAGCGAGGAAGGTAAATGCCATACCACCGCCGATGATAAGAGTGTCAGCCTTGTTAAGGAGATTCTCGATAACGGTGAGCTTGTCGGCAACCTTTGCGCCGCCGAGGATTGTTACGAACGGGCGCTGCGGATTTTCAACGGCGTTTCCGAGGTATCTGAGCTCCTTCTCAATAAGATATCCGCAAACAGCTTCATCAACGTATTTTACTACGCCTACTGTGGAGCAATGTGCCCTGTGAGCCGTTCCGAACGCGTCATTTACAAAAATGTCTGCAAGAGAACCGAGTTCCTTTGAAAATGCTTCTTCGTTCTTTGTCTCCTCTGCACGGTAACGTGTGTTTTGAAGAAGAACGATATCTCCGTCTTTCATTGCGCTTACTGCGGCTTTTGCATTTTCACCGACAACGTTATCGTCAGCGGCAAACTTAACTTCCATGTTGAGAAGCTCCGAAAGTCTCTTTGCAACAGGTGCAAGGGAAAGCTCCGGCTTCGGTTCACCCTTAGGCTTTCCGAGGTGTGAGCAAAGGATAACCTTGCCGCCGTCGGCTACGAGTTTTTTGATAGTCGGAAGAGCAGCGACGAGTCTGTTTTCATCGGTGATTTTTCCGTCCTTGAGAGGTACATTGAAGTCGCAGCGTACCAGAACTCTTTTGCCTTTTACGTTGATGTCGTCTACGGTTTTCTTGTTAAGAGTCATTTCTTTTCTATCCTTTCATGAATAAATGTCATTCTTCGAAGCAAAGAGCGATGGCTGCCTTGCTTGCGCCGTAAGCCGAAATAGCTCCAAGCTTATAGAGTGCTACCGGCGGATATCCGAGTTCCTCTTCAAGGAGCAATGCAATAGCTCTTGCTTCCTTTACGCGGGACGCATATCCTATTGCGTAATCCGGCTTTTTCTCCGAAAGAGCGGATACGCAGTATGTGTAGAACTGATCAAAAGCGGAATGATCTCCTTTGACGATTTGAAGTTCATCTGCTTTTTTTGTCGTAATCTTGAGTGCCGGATACGGATGATAGCTTCCGCCGAAGGAAATCCATTTTCTCCAACTCTTTGTTGGGTCATTGTATGAAAACGGAATGTTGAAAGCGTCAACCAGGATAGTCATATTGTCCTTGCTGCTCTTTACGGCTTCCACAATCGTGTCAAAGTCCGTTCCGTCTGCCGCTAGTTTTGCGGCTTTTATTACGAGGAATCCTGCGGCCATGCTGAAGGTATCCGTATCGATAACCTCAATTTTAAGGTCTGCTGTCGGATTCTGTGCATTGAAAAGCGTTACCGCTTCTCTTGCGGATTCGTGTATAGGGAGGTCTGCCATTCCCGGAAGGATAACCGCAACACTGTCAAAGCCACGGCTTGCTGCACTCTTATAACGATCAAGGAAAACGGCAGCGGGGATGTAAAAGTTTTTGATTTTACCCTTCGGAGCCGGGAGTATCTCATAGAAGTTCTCATGTGAGAAATCTATGCCCTCGCTGAAAAATCTGTCGTCAATGTTGATTGTTGTGGCGAGAACCTCAACGTCATAATTGTCAACAAGATTGAGCGGAAGGTCACTACAGGTGTCGGTTATAACCATAGTTTTGCTCATAAATAATCCTCCTAATACAAGTATATTATAATAAAAAAATTTATTTTGTCAAAACTTTAACAAGGACTTTGATATTGTTTGTATAATTGACTAAATGTTGTTTATATCTTTCCATTTGTAGTTGTGCAGTTCACCCGAACAAAGCAGCTCGGGATAGTCCCACTGCCTGAGTGCTTCATAGACTGCTACGGCAACCGAGTTTGACAGGTTAAGGCTTCTGCAGTCGTCCATCATGGGTATGCGCACACACCGCTCCGGATGCTTTATAAGGAGCTCCTCCGGAAGTCCCTTTGTCTCTTTCCCGAAAAGGAGAAAGGCGTTGTCGGGGTAGGTGGTGTCCGAGTGCCTTTTCTGTGCTTTGGTAGTGAAGTAAAAGAAACTGCCGTCCCTGTTCTTTTCAAAAAACTCATCAAGGCTTTCATAGTAAGTGATGTTAAGAAAGTGCCAGTAGTCGAGTCCGGAACGCTTAAGATGCCTGTCTGTTACCGTGAATCCCATGGGTTTTACGATATGGAGATTTGCTCCCGTGCATGCGCACGTTCTTGCGATGTTTCCGGTGTTCTGCGGTATTTCGGGCTCAACTAAAACGATGTTGAGAGATGCCAAGCTTATTACCTCCGATAAGTCTTTAAAACAAAACTGTTTTACAGAATTAGGATAGCATAATAAACCGAATAAATCCATATTTTTTGCACAATATAAGGACAGTTTCATAAAAACGGAGGGATATCTTTGAATATGATGAAGCACATCTTATGTGCGGCCGTTGTCGTAATACTTTTGTGTACTGCGTCGGGATGTTCTGTGAAAAAAGCCGACGACAACGGCAACAGGTCCGGGACGGAGTCTGCCGGCAGTGAGGAAAAGGTTGCCGCGAGTGCTGATGATATCACTGCCGGCAAAGTTACAAGGACCGGTCTGCATGCACTGACACCTGTGCATTTCGCCGTCCCGGACCCTGAAAACGCGGCAGGCCTGTCGACAAAAGGCATAGGATACGGATTCGGAAAGGCTTCGGGCGGCAAGCCGCATCGAATATCCGTTGACAATCAGATATACTTTGATAAATTCGGCGCCTTTTGTCTTGACAGAAAATCTGAAGCACGTGACGAGAAGGCTTTGTATCTTACCTTTGATTGCGGATATGAAAACGGTTACACAAAGCCTATACTCGACACTCTGAAAGAGAAAAAAGTCCCTGCCGCGTTTTTCGTCACTCTTGATTATCTGAAGAGTGACGAGGGCTCGGATATGACAGAGCGAATGATAAAAGAGGGACATATCGTCGGAAATCATTCGACGACTCATCCGATTTTCCCGAGGATATCAAGAACCGAAATGGCAAAAGAGATAGAAACCTGTGATAACTTTTTGAGAGAGGAATTCGGATATACATCGCCGTATTTCAGATTCCCGACGGGCGAGTATTCGGAATGTGCGCTGAATCTTGTAAACAGCATAGGCTATACCTCTGTTTTCTGGTCGCTTGCCTACCTCGATTACGATACCGAAAAGCAGCCGGACCAAAGCTCGGCATTCAAAACAATAACGGAAAGACTTCATCCCGGAGCCGTAATTCTCCTTCATTCCGTTTCAAGCACAAACGCCCGTATACTGGGCGATGTAATAGACTATGCAAGGGAGCAAGGCTACGTATTCCGTTCACTTGATGAATTTCCGAAAGACTGAGCTTTAATTTGAGATTCACTGATTTTCTTTAAATTGTATGAAAGCACAGCTTATACAAAAACGGTCCGCTTCATAACGAAAGTGGACCGTTCTCATTGTATGTAATTCTGTTTGTACTGTTTGCCGCACCGATTGTTATGCTGTTTAAGTGCTGACAAATTGTACTGTATAACCTGTTGATAAATCCGCCGGTATAGTGTGCGGCAAATTGCACTGCCCGAGCTGCCGCATTACTTTGTTATATCCAGAAGATTGTCGACTGTCTGAGTCAGGTAGTCGGATTCCTGCTCTATAACTATAAGCTTTTCGCGAACATCCTCCTCGGTCATAAGGTTGAGCCCTTCAACCATTTTCTTGGAGCTTTTATGGATAAAGGAAATACGCGGATACATGTCGTGTGAAATACCCTTCATGACCATAGCCTTGAGCTGTTCACGTTCATGAGACCTTGCTTCCTGTCTCTTTTCATCCTCAAGCTCCTCTCGTTCAAAGGCAATGGATACCTGAGAGAGAAGTGCTATAAGACATTCCTCAGCCTCACGAGAAAGCTCGTTTTTGGAGCAGTCTATGGAAACGACTCCCACGGTTTTACTGTTACTTCTTACCGGGATATACTTGAAGCCGGCATCGGAGAATTCGGTTTCGCCGTGTCCGCACTTTGACGAGTTCTTGAAGCACCATTTACGCGCCTCGTTGCCGTCATTTTTGGAAATATTGAAATCAAAGTCAACCTCGCAGCCCGTAAGCTTTGTAAGGGCTTCATCGGCATATTTTACAACGTGGTCTTTTCCGTGAACGGAGAGAAGTCCCTCGCTTGCCTCATAGAGCTTTTTGTGTAGGTTTTCGTTGTATTTTGAGGTTTCAATCTGCTTTTGCAGTCTTACAACCAATGTATTTACTATGAGAGCCACAAGGAGGAATATGGACGCGGAGAGCGCAAAGCTTCTGCTGTGTGTTATCCACCTGTAGCGCGGCTCAAGGAACAGGAAGTCATGTGTCAAAATAAAGAGAACTGAGGCGAAAACCGTTGAGAGAAAGCTCTTTGTCTGCATGATTACTATGAGGACTCCGAGCAGGTACAGGGTTAAGAGGTTCTCCGAGTGTATGCTGTAGCCGTCAAGAACATATGCGAGAAGAGTTGTCAGCGCGTATATGACAATTACCTGAAGAAAATTTTTCGCAAATGTACGGATTCTGTTTTTATTCATCTGCTCTTTTTCCCCTTCCTTTTATTTGAAAGTCTTATATCTGAAAACAATTCTCTTATGTCGGAGATTATTCTCGCCACGGCGAAGATGATGATATACACTTCAAGTCTTGCGATGAGCATTCCGATGATTATTATCCACATTTCGGGATTACTCATCTCGGGATTTGCTATGCCTATCGAAAGGCCTACGGTTCCCAGTGCGGAGAAAAATTCAACGAAGGAATCCGTGAAATTGTTTCCGCAAAGCATGAGCCCGAAGGTACCTGCAAAACCTATGAGCATATAAATGAGTATGTATGTATAGTTTTGACTTTGCTCACTGTCCGTTATGGTTTCTTCTTTTCCGAAACGATTTATCTTACGCGGGAAAATAACGCGCTTACGCGAAATCTGATCACGTGCGTCATAGAAGAGACTGCGTGCGGCAAGTGCCACACGGTTTGCCTTTATTCCGCCTGCGGTGGAGCCGCTGTGCCCTCCGACAAACATGAGGATTATAAGCGGAACAAGTGCGTAGCTTGCCCTCGGAAGGAAGTCATTTATTGTGGAAAGACCGGTTGTTGAAATGATAGAAACAACCTGAAACAGCGCATTGTCAATCGCACTTAGGGTGTTCGGACAAATACCCTCGGTAAGCATCATTACAACCGTTATCGGTGTGACTACCGCGATAAGGAAAGCGGTTACCTTCGTTTCGCAGTTTGAGAGGAAGTCTCTGAATTTTCCGCGCAGAAGAAGAAGGCTTGCCATGAAGTTTGTACTGCCGAGAATCATGAGTATTATTGTCGTTATGTCGATAGGAACACTGTGCCAGTAGCCTATGCTGTCATTCTTTGTTGAAAAGCCGCCGGTAGCTACTGCGGAAATGGAGTGGTTTATCGCGTCAAACGGATTCATGCCGAAAATGATGTATGAGATGGTTCCTCCGATGATAAATCCGAAATAGATAAGAACTATGGTTCTGGCAGAGTGCAGAAGGCTCGGCGTAAGCTTATCCGTGTGTCCCTCCGCATTGAAGATTTGCATACCGTAAATATTAGAGAGCAGGGACGAGAGAATAAGAATAAGTCCCACACCACCGAAAAGATGTAAAACAGAGCGGTAAAGGAGTATAAGATGCGACGCCTCTTCAACCGCCGTTACGGTAAAGCCCGTCGTCGTGAATCCGCTGGTCGCTTCAAATACCGCCTGCGTGAAGGTGTATTTTCCCGTCATGACGAACGGCACCGCACCTATGAGGATAGATACTATCCATATGAGAAGAACTATTAGCGATCCGGAATGCCTTTTGAGCGTCATGCTGTAATTCGTTCCCGTAAATACCTTTATGAGATACCCGCAGAAAATTGACAGAACACCGGGAACTGCAAAGCACGGTATCTGATATGTCTCAAGAGGATAGAACGGGAGAATAAGCAGGGGAATCAGCATTATGATACCAAGCATGATTATGGCATAGGCGAGTGCGCCGAATATGTTTTTTGTGTCGGAAAATGCCCGGCTATCAGTAAGTTTCATAGTAAAAAGACCTCTGATGATTATTTTGTGATTGCCGCCATTACTTTCTTCTGTTTTTCGGGTGAAGAGAGTATGAGAAGCTTATCTCCGGCGTGTATCTCCGTGTTACCTGTCGGAATTATCATGTCGGCGGATTTTCTGATGACGCATCCTATGATAGAGTTTTCCGGAAGATCGATGTCCGAAAGCGTGCGATTTACACAGGTGTACGTGTCCTCGACCAAAACCTCAGTTATGATAACCCGGTCATCCTCAATTGACATGGTTTTTATAAGGTTCTCAATATTGGTCGCCTGGGCGATATACTGTGCTACCATATGCGTCGAGCTTATTACCGTATTTACACCGAGCTCTCTGAACAGCTCGGCGTTTTTAGGGTTGCCGACGGTACAAATGGTTTTCTCTACTCCGAAGCACCTTTTGGCATACTGGCATATGGCAAGGTTGTCGGCATCCTTGTGCGTCAGAGCAACTATTACGTCAAAGTCTTTTATTCCTGCCTCGTCGAGGACGAAATACTTTGACGGGTCTCCGTAGAATACGGGGATTTTATGCGTCGTTGTGAGGAAGTCGCAATACTCGCGATCCTCGTTTATAACTATAAGCTTATGCTTTTTCTTGACAAGGCTTCCTATGAGGAAGTCGGCCTGCGTGCGGCCACCGGCAACTACTATTCTCATTCCTCTGCCTCCATGTCTTCACCAAAGATGTTTTCCTCGAAGACACCCATTGTAAGCTTGAAGGGATAAACGCCTTTTATGTTGAATCCCTTTATGAGCTTTTCCTTGTCCGTGTCTTCAAACCTCACGTATACGTTCGGCACGCCGAAAATCCTGCTCGCTATCTGGGCAAGCAGGCTGTTTATGTTGTCATTTCCGGTGCATGCAACAAACATGGACGCCTCGCTTATGTCAACATATCTCAGCGAATCGAGGTCAATACCGTCAGCCTTTATCTGAATGCCTCCGAAGCTCTCGGGGAGCTTGTTGAACGCGGCCTCGTCGTTGTCCATTACGACAACCTGAAAACCTTTGTTTGAAAGCATTGTTGCAAGTCTGCCGCCGAGACGTCCGCAGCCGACAATAATAACACGCTTTTTCTTTTCAAGTTTCATTTTGAGAACACCTCGTGGTGTTTAAAATCAGCCGAGCTTTTCAAGACTGGTTTTAAGCATTTTAATCTTTTCCGAAATCTTTGCGGCGGATGCCTTGTCCTTTTCGACAACGGCAGCGGGAGCCTTTGCAAGGAATCCCGGGTTTGAAAGCTTTCTGTTGAAGAACTCAAGGTCTTTTTCAGCTTCCTCAAGTTCCTTTGAAAGACGTGCTTTTTCAGCTTCAAAGTCAACGAGCTCATTCATGGGGATGTATATCTTTGCGTCTTCGGTTACAACCTGAACGGCACCGTCAATTTCGACACCTGCACATACGGTAACGCCCGAGGCGTACGCAAGTCTTTCCATGTACACGGTGTTGCTTATGAAGGTTGACTCAAACGGTGTGTCTATAAATACCTCCGCCTTCTTTGACGGCGGAACATTCATCTCGGCACGTCTGTTACGTATCGCACGTACAGCCTTCATTATACGCTCAAACTCCGCCTCGTCGGAAGCAAAGTTAAGCTTTTCATCATACTCGGGATAAGAGGAGAGCATGATTGTTTTTCCGTCATGCGGTAGGGTAAGCCAGATTTCCTCCGTGATGAAGGGCATGAACGGATGAAGAAGCTTAAGAGCGTTTGAAAGAACATATATGAGAACATCCTTTGCGGTCTTTGCTTCCTCTCCGCCTTTCTGGAGTCTTATTTTCGCAATCTCGATATACCAGTCGCAGAAGAAGTCCCAGATGAAGTCATAGAGCTTCTGTACTGAAATGCCGAGCTCATAATTGTCGATGTTTTGGTTTACCTCTTTTGCAAGAGTGTTGAGCTTTGAGATGATCCACTTGTCCGGCATGGTGAGGTTTTCCGGAATATGCGGAGCCTCCTCGGTTCCGTCAAGGTTCATGAGGATAAAGCGTGCGGCATTCCAGATCTTGTTTGCAAAGTTTCTGGAGGCCTCAACCTTCTCGTCCGAGAAACGAATGTCATTTCCGGGGCTGTTTCCGGTTGCAAGTGTAAACCTGAGCGCGTCCGCACCGTACTTGTCGATTATCTCGAGCGGGTCTATTCCGTTTCCGAGTGACTTTGACATCTTTCTTCCCTGAGCATCACGTACAAGACCGTGGATGAGAACCGTGTCAAACGGATAGGTTCCCATCTGCTCGCAGGATGAGAAAATCATACGGGCAACCCAGAAGAATATGATATCGTATCCCGTTACAAGCGTGCTTGTCGGGAAGTAGTGACGCAGCTCCGGAGTGTCGTCAGGCCAGCCGAGTGTTGAGAAGGGCCAGAGTGCCGATGAGAACCATGTGTCAAGAGTGTCAGGGTCCTGATGAAGCTTTTCGCTTCCGCAATGTGAACACTTTGTCGGCTCGTCTCTTGAAACGGTTATCTCTCCGCATTCGTCACAGTACCAAGCGGGTATTCTGTGGCCCCACCAGAGCTGACGTGAGATACACCAGTCCTTTATGTTTTCCATCCAGTGGAAATAAACCTTGTCAAAGCGCTCGGGTACAAATTTTGTGCTGCCGTTCTTAACAATGTCAATAGCCGGCTTTGCAAGAGGCTCCATGCGTACGAACCACTGCTTTGAAACGCGCGGCTCAACGGAGGTTCCGCAGCGGTAGCAGGTGCCTACGTTATGCTTCATAGGCTCGGTTTTTATGAGATAGCCCTCTTCCTCGAGCTGCTTTACGAGAGCCTTGCGGCAGTCGTATCTGTCCATGCCGCAGTATTTTTCTCCTGCGTTTTCATTCATAAAGCCGTCGTCTGTCATGACGTTTATGATAGGAAGGTTATGGCGAAGACCAACCTCAAAGTCGTTGGGGTCGTGAGCCGGAGTTATCTTTACAACGCCTGTTCCGAAATCCATCTCAACGTATTCGTCCGCAATGAGGGGGATTTCCTTGTTTACCACGGGGAGAATAAGGGTTTTTCCGATAAGCTTCTTGTAACGCTCGTCATCCGGGTGAACGGCAACGGCGGTGTCTCCGAACATGGTTTCGGGACGGGTTGTTGCAAGCTCGATATATCCCGAGCCGTCCGCAAACGGATAGCGGACATGCCAGAAGAAGCCGTCCTTTTCCTCATACTCAACCTCAGCGTCCGAAATGGAGGTCCTGCAATGAGGACACCAGTTTATAATTCTCTCACCTCTGTAGATGAGATCCTTTTCATAAAGTCTTACGAATACTTCCTTTACGGCCTTTGAGCAGCCCTCATCGAGAGTGAAGCGCTCGCGCTCCCAGTCACATGACGAGCCGAGCTTTTTGAGCTGTGTGATGATACGTCCGCCGTACTGCTCCTTCCACTCCCATGCGCGCTCCAGAAATTTTTCACGTCCGAGTTCTTCTTTTGAAGTGCCCTCTTTTTTGAGAGCTTCAACGATTTTTGCCTCGGTGGCTATGGATGCGTGGTCCGTGCCCGGCAGCCACAGTGTATCATAACCCTTCATCCTGTGATAACGGATGAGGATATCCTGAAGAGTATTGTCAAGAGCATGTCCCATATGAAGCTGCCCCGTGATGTTCGGCGGGGGAATAACTATGGTGTAAGGCTTTTTGCTCTCGTCCGGATTTGCGTGAAAATAATTACCCTCTATCCATGAGCTGTAGATTCTGTCCTCAACTTCGGCGGGGTTGTATTTCGTAGCCAGTTCTTTTGGCATGTTTGTGCCTCCTTAAAATGATAGACCTATTTAACTTATATAGTATACATTTAAGGCGATTTATTTGCAAGTAAAAGTACCGTTTATCACAAATTACATCGCCGCCTTGCGCAGGGGCTTCAAAAGTGATAAAAGTGACTTTAAAACAGTATCGTCGTGTGGTATAATTACTTGATTAATTTTACTTTGGAGGAATTCACATGTGTGGATTTACAGGATTTTCCGATTACATCGGTGAATCGGAGGAAATGAAAAAAGTATTGTGTCGGATGAATGACCGCATTGTTCACCGCGGACCCGACGCATCGGGAACATATATCGACGACAGAACGGCTCTCGGCTTTCGCCGCCTGAGCATCATCGACCTTTCGGACGCGGCTGACCAGCCTCTTTATAACGAGACAGGCACGGTTGCCGTTGTTTTTAACGGAGAGATTTATAACTTTGAGTCCATACGCGAGGAGCTTTTGAGGCTCGGACATACCTTCGTGTCGCACACGGATTCGGAGGTGCTTGTTCACGGGTATGAGGAATACGGTGTAGAGCTTCTTAAAAAGCTTCGCGGTATGTTCGCTTTTACGATATGGGACAAGGAAAAGGGACGTCTTATCGGGGCGAGAGATATCTTCGGTATAAAGCCTTACTATTACACAAAGTGCAAGGACGGAACATTCCTTTTTGCCTCGGAGATAAAGTGCTTTTTGGAGCATCCGTCCTTTGAAAAGGCAGTAAATAAAGAGGCGCTCAGACCGTATCTTACCTTCCAGTATTCATACGGAGAGGATACATTTTTCGAGGGCGTAAAAAAACTCCCGCCTGCTCATTACTACGTTTACGAGAACGGCGAGATGACCATAAGCCCCTATTGGGACGTTGAGTACGGAAAGGTAGCGGGCTCCTTTGAGGAGTGGACCGACACGGTTGCAAGGACCGTTGACGAATCCGTAAAGGCCCATAAGATAAGCGATGTTAAGGTCGGATCGTTTTTGTCGGGCGGCGTTGACTCGAGTTATATCACCGCAGAGCTTATGCCTGATGAGACCTTCTCGGTAGGCTTTCACTATGAGGAGGACCCGAACTTTGACGAGAGCTGTTACGCAAGAGAGCTTTCGGAAAAGCTCGGCGTGAAGAACTATACAAAGATGCTTACGGCAAAGGAATGCATGGACGCTGTTCCGACTATCCAGTACCACATGGATGAGCCGCAGTCAAACCCGTCCTCGGTTCCTCTCTATTTTCTCGCAAAGCTTGCCCGCGAACACGTAACCGTTGTTCTTTCGGGTGAGGGTGCGGACGAGCTGTTCGCAGGGTACGAGTGGTATCAGGACACGAAAGAGGTTGCAAAGTTTAAAAAGGTTGTTCCGGCTTGTATCCGTCACGGTCTTGCGGACATGGTAAAGCCTCTGCCTCACTTCAAGGGGAGAAGCTTCCTCCTGCGTTCTTCCGGCAGACCGGAGGACTACTTTGTGGGACAGGCAATGGTGTTTGAGAGCAATGAAGCGGCTGCTTTTCTCAAGGAGCCGTATCGCTGCGGAAAGAGTGCAAATCAGGTCGTTGCCGAGCATTATGCAGAGGTTAAGGACAAGGACGAGCTCACAAAGAAGCAGTACCTTGATATGAAGCTTTGGCTGCCGGGAGATATCCTCCTTAAGGCCGACAAAATGAGTATGGCTCACTCTCTCGAACTCCGTGTTCCGTTCCTTGACAAGGAAGTTATGCAGATGTCAGAGCAGATTCCGACGGAGTACAAGGTAAACGAGCATGATACAAAGATAATTCTCCGCCATGCCGCAAACCGCGTGCTTCCCGACGAGTGGGCGAACAGAAAGAAGAAGGGGTTTCCTGTTCCCATCCGCTATTGGCTCCGCGACGAAGAGATCTACAAAATGGTACGTGAAATCTTCTCGAGCGATTATGCTGCCGAATTCTTTGAGACGGACAAGATTCTCGATCTTCTTGATAAGCACTACAGCGGACACGCAAATAACGGAAGAAAGATATGGACCGTATATACCTTCCTCGTATGGTATAAGCGATTCTTTATAGATGAAACTCCGGTTACAAAGTGAGTGTGAAAAACATGTTGAACAACAAGCCGGTACTCGGTATTTTGGGTGGTCTCGGACCTATGGCAACGGCATATTTTTACGAGCTTGTGACAGGGCATACGGTTGCTCATGCCGATTCCGAGCACATAGATATCGTCATTTCAAGCCATGCGAGCACTCCGGACAGAACGGCGTTTATACTCGGCGAGAGCGAGGACGACCCGCGTGAATTCATGATTGAGGACGCAAAGCGTCTTCAGGAGTGGGGCTGCGACTTCATCGCCATACCATGCAACACCGCTCATTATTTCTATGACAGTATCGCCGACAATGTATCAATTCCCGTACTGAATATCGTTGAAGAAACCGCAAAATTCCTGAATGACGAGGGAATAAAACGCGTCGGGCTTCTCGCGACAGACGGTACGGTTTGCAGTCATACCTACGAGAAGTATCTCAAAAAATTCGGTATAGAGTGCATAGTTCCGAATCCGGACGACCAGAAAACAGTTATGCACATCATATATGACCAGATAAAAGAGGGCAGACCTGCTGACATACAGGCGTTTTACGGAGTTGTGAACAACCTGAAGGAGAGCGGAGCACAGGCCCTTATTCTCGGCTGCACGGAGCTTCCGCTTATTGAAAAGCAGACTCATCTCGGCCCGGAATTTGTCGATTCGCTTCTGGTGCTCGCGCGTGCGTCTATTCTCGCCTGCGGTAAAGATTTTAAGTAATTTTAATATAATTTTTATAAAGTTAAAATGAGAACACTTGAGTATAAAATCCCATGTGAATACAACGAAAAAAGAGTCCTGTCTTTTCTGAAATCAGAGGCGGGGCTCTCGTCGCGTCTTATACGGGCTTTAAAAATGCATGAAAATGGATTGCTTTTAAACGGAGTACATGTCCGTACCGTGGACATACTACATGAGGGAGATATCCTTACGGTAAACATACCCGAGGACGATATGGATGAAGAGCTTTGCAGATATGACGGTGCCGACTTCGGAAGCCTTCAAATACTCTATGAAGATGATGACCTTATCGCCCTCAACAAGCCTGCCATGCTTGCTATTCATCCGTCGCACAATCATCAGGGAGACACTCTTGCAAATCTTCTTGCAGGATATCTCAAAAGTAAAAATAAAAAAGCGGTTTTCCGCGCGGTCGGAAGACTTGACAAGGGCACGTCCGGAATTGTTATTTGCGCGCTCAATGCGTTTGCGGCAAATAAGCTGCAGGGTAAGATTGAAAAAACATATTTTGCAATTCCGTCCGGTATATACCCCGACAACGGAACCATTGACGCGCCCATTTACAGACCCGACCCCATTAAAACATACAGAACCGTTGACAAACGAGGCGACCGCGCCGTGACGCACTTCCGCGTTATAAAGGCGGGGGAAATGCCGGACGGTACAAGAGCTTCATTCGTCAAGGTGAACATAGAGACCGGCAGAACGCACCAGATACGCGTGCACTTTGCGTCCATCGGTACTCCGCTCCTCGGAGATACCATGTACGGAGTGCCGCGCGACGACATTTCCCATCAGGCTTTGCACTGCGGATGTGCGTCATTTTTACAGCCTTTTACGGGTGAGACAATTACATTGTCTGCACCTATTCCGGACGATATGCAAAAAATTTTGGACAACATACACAAAATTCAGAAATAATACGTAAAAGGCTTTAATTTTATAATCGGATATGTTATTATAACCAATGGTTATTTTTTTGACATAATCAAGGCTTTCGTTTTGAACGATTGTGGTTTGTCAGACATTATAATTGTTTTATTCAGGTTTTTACTATGACTTTGTAACAGTCGGATTTTATACATTGACACTTAAACAAACACTTAAAAAAATCTGTTTTTACTTTGGTTTTACCTGAGAGTTAATCGGAAATTGGGAGTGTAATCTTTTGGAGAAGTTTGTTATCAACGGGGGAAACAAACTTTGCGGAGAAGTAAACATTAGCGGTGCGAAGAATTCCGTTGTGGCGATTCTTCCTGCCACTCTTCTTGCGCAGAGTGTTTGTACAATTGAAAATGTCCCGGATATCAGTGACGTAACAGCCATGCTTAAGATACTCAAAACAATGGGTGCTAAGATAAGGCTTATAAATAATAACACATACGAAATAGACACCAGAACCGTTTCATCATTTACAGTTCCGTATGAGCTTACGAGACACCTTCGTGCTTCTTATTATCTCATAGGCGCTCTTCTCGGTCGTTGTAACTGTGCGAGAGTTGCCATGCCCGGCGGCTGTAACTTTGGCGGTGTACGACCTATCGACCAGCACCTCAAGGGCTTTGAGATGCTTGGCGCAACGGTCACCATGGAGGAAAACGCTATCGTAAACGCAAGTGCCGACCAGCTTACGGGAAGCTCTGTGTATATGGACGTTGTTTCCGTGGGAGCTACGGTAAACGTTATGCTTGCGGCAGTCAAGGCGCGCGGCCTTACGGTTATCGAAAATGCCGCAAAGGAGCCTCACATAGTTGACCTTGCAAACTTTTTGAACTCTATGGGCGCTGACATACGCGGCGCGGGTACCGACGTTATAAAGATACGCGGTGTATCATTCCTTCACGGCTGCGAATACTCTATTATTCCGGACCAGATTGAAGCGGGAACGTATATGGCTGCGGCTGCGGCTGCGGGCGGAGATGTTCTCATAAAGAATGTCGTGCCGAAGCACCTTGAGTCCATCACGGCAAAGCTTGCCGAGTGCGGTGCGGAAATCACCGAGTACGATGACTCCGTAAGGGTTGTTGTGGATCACAGACTTAACAAGTGTAACATAAAGACCATGCCTCATCCGGGATTTCCGACAGACATGCAGCCCCAGTTTGCGGTTGCACTCTGTGTCGCTCAAGGAACAAGCATCATTTCCGAGGGCGTTTGGGATAACCGCTTCAAGTATGTCGATCAGCTTGTGCGCATGGGCGCAGAGATAGAGGTAAACGGTAAGGTTGCCGTTATAACGGGAGTGGATCATCTCAAGGGCGCTCCTGTTAAGGCTGATGACCTTCGCGCAGGCGCTGCGATGATAATTGCGGGTCTTGTGGCAAAGGGCAGGACGGAGATAGAAAACGTCATATACATCGACAGAGGCTATGAGAACGTAATTGAAAAGTTCCGGGCACTCGGTGCTGATATCTCACGTGTTGAGTTTTCAGACGAGCCCTCAAACGAAAATCGTTCGGCAGGCTAAATAAGTTTGATTGAATGGGGGTGCACTTCTTGCTGCACCCCTTGATTTTTAGGTGGATTAGATGTACAAATTTTGCACATTGTTTTCCGGCAGCAGCGGAAACTCAACTTATATCGGTACGTATGAGCACGGTATTCTCATTGATGCCGGGAAGAACGCAAAGCAGGTAACCCTGTCTCTGCTTGAGGAGGGACTTTCTCCCGACTGTGTGGAGGCTATCTTTATAACGCATGAGCACAGTGACCATATCGGTGCGCTTAGGGTTTTTTGTAAAAAACACGGAATTCCCGTATATGCGAGCCGCGGAACTCTGGAGGCTCTTGACAAAGGGGGACATCTGAACGGTGATTTTCCCGTATACGAGATGAGTGAGTTTGCAGATATCGGTGAATTTCATATCGAGTGTTTTCATACCATGCATGACGCCGCTGAAAGTATGGGATATACCGTTGAACTTGAAAACGGCTTCAAGGCGGCCGTTGCCACGGACCTCGGTGTTATAACCAATGAGGTTCGAGCGGGAATCATAGGGTGCAACGCCGTACTTCTTGAATCAAACCATGATATCGGGATGCTGTCAAACGGGCCGTATCCGTATCCGCTAAAGAGAAGAATTCTTTCCGAATCCGGACATCTTTGCAATGACGCCGCGGCTGAAATGGCTGTTGAGCTTATAGAAAACGGAACCGAGCATATCCTTCTCGGACACCTCAGCCATGAAAACAATCTTCCCGAGCTCGCGTTTGAAACGACCTTTTCCGCTCTTTGCGGAGAGGGAGCAAGAATAGATCTTGACTATACGCTTTCTGTTGCCGGAAGGCACAGACCTTCGGATGTGAAATTATGATAACGGTAAATATTATTTGTGTCGGAAAGCTCAAGGAAAAATACCTGAGAGACGCGTGTGCCGAGTATACAAAAAGATTGACGGCATTTTGCAAACTACATATAATTGAACTGCAACCCTTTGCACTCAGTCAGAACCCCGCCGAGGCGGAGATTAACGAGGGACTCAGACAAGAGGGAAAGTTAATTCTTTCAAAAATCCCGGACAGCGCATATGTTGTTGCAATGTGTATAGAGGGGAAACAGATCTCATCACCCGAATTCAGCAAAAAGATACAGGATGTTGCTCTTGGAGGTCACAGCACTGTGACCTTTGTTATAGGAGGCTCCTTCGGGCTTTCCGATGAGGTAAAAAAAAGAGCGGACTATAAGCTGTCCATGTCGGAAATGACATTTCCTCATCAGCTTGCGAGGGTCATGCTTCTTGAACAGATATACAGGGCATTTCAGATAAGCAGCGGAGGAAAGTATCATAAATAAGTCTTATTGTGGAGGTGAGACTGAAAGTGGCACAGAAAAAGCCGGCGGCGGAAAAGAAACCGGCAGAGAAGAAGCCGACAGAGAAGAAGCCGGCAGCCGAAAAGAAGCCGGCAACAGAAAAGAAGCCAACAGAAAAGAAGCCGACAGAGAAGAAGTCGGTAGAGAAGAAGTCGGTAGAGAAGAAGTCGGCAACAGAGAAAAAGTCGGCAACAGAAAAAAAGTCGGCAACAGAAAAGAAGTCGGCAACAGAAAAGAAACCGACCGAAAAGAAGTCGGAAGTTGAGAAAAAGCCAGAAGCCGAGAAAAAACCGACTTCACAGAAGAATATTGAAATAATCAACATACCGATTGATAATTCTAAGGTTATTGTCGATAAAATCAAAGAAAAAGAGACGCCGTCCGAAAGCAAGTCGCCGTCCGAAAGCAAGTCGTCGGCTGAGAACAAACCGGCACCGGCAAAAAAGACGGGACTTCGACCACAATTCCTCATTATCTACCTTCTTATTGCGGCACTTTTATCTTACGGTCTTATTTCCGTAAAGGAAAAGAAGGATTATGAAAGAAACAATCCCGTGACGACAGAATCACGGTCAAGTGTTGCTTCAACAACGAAAAAAACAAAGCCGAAAAAAAGTAATGATGAAACAACATACATGAACGTCTATGATGATTGGGTTGAGCCTACGTCTGAGGAAACAACTGCGGAAACCACTTCCGAAAAGGCTTCAACCACCACAACGAAAAAATCGGAAACAATAACCGAAGAAAAAACGACGGATAATCATGAGGTGACGGAGCCCACCGGGACTGACCCTGTTACGCCTACGGAAAAACCGACAGTTCCGGATGAAACAACGACAGGGGAAATGCCTACGGGAGAATCATCGTCGGAGCTTGAAAAGCCGTCTGTGTGATAATTGGCGTTGCGATAGGTACAGATAAAAACACCATTTACAGAATAACTGTAAATGGTGTTTTCTTCTTATGCGTTTAGACTTTTAATCTAACACATTTTACTGTCTGACATAAAGCACCGTAGAAGGTCGGCATATACCGTTGCCGGTATTCAATTTACGTCAATAGTTTATAGCCCAAAGCTCCTCGATAGTGAAGTCGGCAAACATATTTATGTTGGAGTCCTCTGACTTATAGGAGCCTCTCATTTTTGTCGGGACCGTATGTATCAGAAAATCGAGGTGACCGTCATAGTAAATCTTTGCGTCTATGGTTGCACTGTAGGTTTGAGTTGAGAGGTCACCGGTCAATTGGCTGTATGCCGAAAGGTCAATTATATCCATACAGGTTTTTGAATACGCAACCGTTCCGTCAGGGTCATCCTTGAGGATGATTTTCACCGTGTAGTATCCGTTTGAATAACTGCAGGAAGCGTATTTTACCATGTCGGCTGAAAGGATACTCGAGTAAAGAGCTCCCTCAATCGGGAAATTCTTTACTATCTGGTCTGTGCCGACATACTGCTTCGGGTTAGTATCTGTGCCCTCTTTAACACCTGCCAGTGCTATTAGAGTTTTGATGGATTGAGAGTTTTCTCCCTCATTGTACTTAAGGGTGATATAACTTCTTGTAACGGCGATACCCTTTGATTTTACCTGATTTGCAGCCGCATTGTAAAAGGAAACGATGTCTGCGTATGAAGAATATGTCACCGGAGCGTTTGTCGGAGCGTTTGCGGTATTTCTCTTGGTGAGAGCAACAGATGTTGTATCAGGTTTCTTGGTGGTGGTATAGATTGTTGAATGCTTCTTGGTTGTTGTAACGGCAACCTTTTTTACTGCCTTGACCTGATAATAATACTGCTTTCCGCTAACAGCCGTTTTGTCGGTATATGACGTTGCCTTAGTGCTGTCGATATACGAGTATGTACCGTTTTTAGATGTTGAACGGTAGATGTTATACTTTATTGCTCCGCTTACGGGATTCCAGTGGAAGGTTGGATATCCTCCCTTTGACGTGGTCGCCGAAGAAAAAATATTTGAACCGTTAAAGCCTACGGGGGTATCTTCATATGAATAGTTCCCGCTGCTGAGAGAACCGGAGCTTCCTGCCGGTATCGTAGCCGGCTCCTCCGTGCCCGGAGTGTCCCCGTTTTCCCCATTCAAAAAAGCCCAGATATCTATGTCACTGTCGGCCTTTTCCGTTGTGACCTTGGTTTTTTTCTTGGTTGTAAGCACGGAGTCTTCGTCTTTTTTCTTACATGCGGAAAAGGCGAATACCATGACAAGAACCATGAAAAAAGCCATAATTCTTTTGAACCTTGACATACATGCCACCCTTTATGAAAGTTTGCTTGAATTCAAATCAGTATGTTATAGTCCACCATTGCTCGATAGCGGCACCAAACTTCTGATCACCCTTTGTGAAATAACTCGGCATATATGTATTCAGGTTTATAAGTCTGCCGTTTGCGTCAATAGTAGCCGTTACTCTTACGTCTCTGCACTTCATAACAAGACCGCTGCTGAATGTTGAAGCAAGATCCGCAACTGCCGTAGCGGATACGGCTTTGTTTGAATAATTCTGGTTGTCTGTTGTGTCGTCCTTTACGTAAATGGTAACGATAAGGTTGCTTCCGCTTTGCTTAACGGTAGCGGATTTGACATCGTTTGCCGTAAGGTTGCATACGTAGTTCTGTTTTTCAACCACAAAGCCCTTGATTATGTCTGATTGAGATGAAAGAACCTTTTGCTTTGTGTCATCCTTCGGGGCAAATGCTTTTCCTATAATTGTGCCTGAAAGACCTGAAAGATTTTTCTCTCCGACTTCGGTGTACACCTCTCTTGTTCTCGTAACCGTTACACCTGACATGGTTTTTATCGGGTTTGCAGCTGCCTTGTAAAGCTCAACGGCCTCGGCGGCGGTGTATGTTGTCTTTGCCGGTACGGTAGCAGTTCCTGTGTTTGAGCCGGCATTAGAGGTTCCGCCTGAAGCTGTGTTTCCGCTGTTTCCCTGTGCTTTTGCAGTTCCCTGCTGTGAACTGCCCTGTGAATTCGGTGCGGTTTTTGTAACGGTTTTCTTTACAACCTTTGTGTGTCCCTCTTTGTCTGTGACAACCTCCGTTACGACCTCTGTCTCAGCCTCTGCTTCTGATGCTTCTTCTTCGGAGGCTTCTTCTGCGGTTTCGGTTACCTCTTCCTCCGGCCAAATCTTAACCCCGTTTACTACACCGTCCCATCCTTCGGTGATGAAGTTGATTAAAGACCCTTGGCTACCGCATCCCGTAAGGGAGAGTGCCATGACGATTGCCATAGTTAGCGCTACGATTCTTTTCTTATTTTTTCCCATTTTTTTAACTCCTAACCTGTTTATTAACTATACACTGTTTGTTTACTTTGCGTTAACATAATAATTATACGGAACTTTTACCTTGTTTGCAAGTACTCATTGTGGTAAGATATCTCTTGTTTATTTACTTATCTTACGGAAGGGACGATAACGGGTGGCTGAAAGCTTTTTTGTGGTTGCGCAGCAGGTTGTTATACTCTTTATACTTATGTCTATAGGTGTGCTGTGCAACAAAATCGGTTGGCTTGATTCGAAAGCCGTAAAAAGTCTCACGAATATCGTTCTTTACTTTGTGACACCATGCGTAATTATCAATTCCTTTAACCGAGAGATGGACAGAACACTTCTGCGGGGCCTTTGGGTGACGGCTCTGCTCTCTTTTGGGATTCAGATATTTTCAATAATACTCGCGAGCCTTGTTTTCAGAGGAAATCAAAATGAAGAAAACCGTGTGCTGAGATTCGCCACCGTTTTTTCAAACTGCGGTTTTATGGGACTTCCTCTTCAACAGGCGCTGCTCGGGTCTGTGGGAGCTTTCTTCGGCGCGGTTTACATCGCCGTGTTCAATGTAATCGTCTGGACTTACGGAATATGGGAGATGAGCGGCAAAAAAGAGGAGATAAGCCTGAAAAAACTTGTGCTGAATCCCGGTATTCTCGGAACAGCTATAGGTATGATCATATTCCTTCTTGAGATAAGGCTTCCCGAAGTGGTGGCTGCTCCGGTGAGATATCTTGCCTGCCTGAACACGCCTCTTCCGATGATAATAATAGGCTATTATCTCGGAAACCTGACCGTTGGAGCCTTCAAAAAAAATCTGAAGCAGTATCTTGTTATTGCGCTGAGACTTTTTGTTGTTCCGGTCGCCGCCATACTGGCGATGTATCTTCTGAAGGTTGATTCAATTATCGCCGTTGTCTGTGTTATAGCATGCGCCGCTCCGACTGCCTCAATTACCGCGATGTTTGCCACTTTATTCGGAAAGGACGCATCACTCGGAGCGCAGATGGTTTCCGTATCCACCCTGATTTCGCTTATAAGTATTCCTCTGGTGGTAACGCTCGCACGGCTCCTTATTCCCTGATTATATGATATGAAAAATCGGTACAGCCAATGATTGGCCGTACCGATTTATTTTTATACTTTGACTTTTATCAAAAAGACCTTATTTGAGAACTCTTACACGGATTGTTCCTTCAATATCCTTTATGGCATTTATAAGGTCTGCCGTTATTTCGTCGTCAACGTCTACCATGGTATAAGCGTAGTCGCCTTTTGAGCGGTTGAGAAGGTCAACGATATTGATGTTAGCATTTGTGAACGGGGTCGTTATCTGGTTAAGCATATTCGGGATATTTTTATGGATAACGCACACTCTGTTCTGTGCCGCTCTGTGCATCTCTGCCGCAGGCATGTTTACGGAATTCTTTATATTGCCGTTTTCAAGATAATCAACGAGCTCAAATACAGCCATTCTCGCGCAGTTGTCCTCTGACTCGGGGGTAGATGCTCCGAGATGAGGAATTGCAACAACTCCGGGGACTCCGAGAAGCTCTTCGCTTATAAAGTCGGTTACATATGCCGCAACCTTTCCCGTGCCGAGTGCCTCGATGATGTCATCCGTGTTTACAAGCTCTCCGCGTGCAAAGTTTAAGATGCGGATTCCGTCCTTCATGCCTGTGATTGACGCTGCATTTATAAGGTCGCGCGTCTCATTATTGAGGGGAACATGAATAGAGATGTAATCACAGGTAGAGAAGATATCCTGCATGGATTTTGCGTGGTGAATCGTGCTTGAAAGATTCCATGCCGCGTCAACAGAAAGGTGGGGGTCGTAGCCGTAAACCTCCATGCCAAGTCCCTTTGCCGAGTTTGCTACAAGCACACCTATGGCACCGAGGCCTATAACGCCGAGTTTTTTGCCCTTGATCTCCGGACCTGCAAATGCGCTTTTTTCTTTTTCGGCCTGCTTTGAAACGTCAGCCTCGGGTGTGTCCTTGAGCGTTTTTGCAAATTCTATTGCGGGAACTATCTTACGTGAAGCGAGGAAGATACCGCAGAGAACAAGCTCCTTAACTGCATTTGCGTTTGCGCCGGGAGTGTTGAAAACAACAATTCCCTGCTCGGCGCACTTATCAAGCGGAATATTGTTTACGCCTGCGCCGGCACGTGCGATTGCAACGGTTTTTTGATCGAATTCCATGTCGTGCATGGCTGCGCTTCTTACCATGATTGCGTCAGGTGCTTCCATTTCGGTACCGTATGTGTAAAGTTTGCGGTCAAAGTGGTCAAGTCCCGACGGAGAAATTTTATTTAAAGTTAAGATCTTATACATCGTTATTTACTCCTGATTAATTTTCTGAATTTGTCAAATCTTATTTTGTGTGCTCTGCTTCGAATTCCTTCATAAACTCAACGAGCTTTTCAACGCCCTCGATAGGCATTGCATTGTAGATGGATGCACGCATACCGCCGACGGATCTGTGTCCCTTGATGTTAATGAAGCCGTTTTCCGTACAAGCTTTTACGAACTCTGCGTTGAGCTCGTCACTGTCCGTTACAAACGGTACATTCATGAGAGAACGGTCCTTCTTAACAACCGTTCCGCGGAACATCTTGCTCTCGTCGAGGAAATCATAGAGAATCTTTGCCTTTGCCTCGTTGTGCTGTTTCATTTTCTCAAGGCCGCCCATCTTTTCAATCCACTCAAGAACGAGCTTGCACATATAGATGTTATAGCACGGCGGAGTGTTGTAAAGGGAATCATTGTCAGCCATTATCTTGTAGTCAAGCATAGACGGTGTGTAGTCGCGTGCATGACCGAGAAGATCCTCGCGGATTATACATATGGTAAGTCCCGCAGGTGCGATGTTTTTCTGAGCGCCGCCGTAAAGCATGCCGAACTTTGTAACGTCGAGAGGTTCAGAAAGGAAGCAGGATGAGATATCTGCTATAAGAGGAATGTCACCTGTTTCGGGAAGCTTTCTCATGATGTTTCCGTGAACTGTCTCATTAAGGCAGATATACACGTAGTCTGCGTCCGGGCGAAGCTCATTCCTGTCAACGTCGGGAACGCATGAGAAATTCTGCTCCTTTGACGTTGCGACAACTTTTACGTCGCCATACTTAACAGCTTCCTTGTAAGCCTTGTTTGACCACTGACCGGAGATGATATAATCAGCCTTTTTCGAGCCGTTCATGAAGTTCATAGGGATGGCAGCAAACTGTGTGGATGCGCCGCCCTGAAGGAAAAGAACTTTGTAGTTGTCAGGGATGTTCATAAGCTTACGAAGAAGAACTTCCGCACCTTTGATGATAGCGTCAAACTCTTTACTTCTGTGTGACATCTCCATAACCGATTCGCCTGTGCCTTCGTAGTCGAGCATCTCGGCAGCTGCTTTGTTAAGAACAGATTCAGGGAGCATAGAAGGTCCCGCAGAAAAATTGTAAACTCTAGCCATGATTAAGTCCTCCGCTAAAAATAATAGTAAATAAAGTATGCTGTCACGGCGATGTATCCCGCTTTAAAAACGGCTTTCTTACCTCACGTGACTTCTCCATTATATGTTGTAACAGGGGAGATGTCAATATGATTGTTAAAAAAATTAACAAATTTTCTTTAAAATAATTTATCTAAATAAAATATATCGTTAAAAAAATAACATAAAACCAGAAAACAACGCAGTTACGTTGTTTCAGCATTACGTGATAAGAAAGGATAATATGAGCTTCCTGCATAAGGCAAAGCAAAAGACCGAAGACGAACAATTCGCCTTCGGCCCTCGTTGAATGACCAGTTTATTAAACTGTTAGCAAGTCTTATGCTTTTCCGCCGAGAACGACGAGGTCAAGGCAGTGTGTAGGACAACCCTCAACGCACTTGCCGCAACCTGTACACTTGTCATAGTCAACGGTTGCAAAGTTGTTCTGTACGTGAATAGCATCAAATTCACATGTCTTCTGACACTTCATACATCCGATACAACCAACCTTACACTCTTTACGTGTAGCTGCGCCCTTGTCCTTATTCTTACAGAATACAACAGAGTTTGCTTCGTGAAGAGGAACAAGGTCGATGATTGACTTCGGACAAGTCTTTATGCAGAGCTTACAAGCCTTACACTTAAGTGGGTTTACTCTTGCAACACCGTCACAGATCTGGATGGCGTCATAGGGACATGCCTTTACGCAGTCGCCGAGACCGAGACAGCCGTAGTTGCATGACTTCGGACCGCCGAAGAGCTGAGATGCTGTTTTACAGCTCATGTCTCCGTGGTAGTTCATTATGGAGTCACAGTTCTCAGGTGTACCCTTACACATAACAACTGCTGCCATCGGCTTCATTTCGCCGACTGCAAGACCCATGATGTCTGCAATAGCTGCAGCACAATCCGCACCTCCGGGTGAGCAAAGTGTGCAGTCTGTGGTTTTTCCTTCAGAAAGTGCCGAAGCATAACCGGCACAGCCTGAGAATCCGCAAGCGCCGCAGTTGGCACCTGCGAGAACTTCCTGAATTGCCTCTGCTTTTTCGTCAACAGGTACAGCCATAACAATTGATGCAATTGCAAGGATGATACCGAGCACAAGACCGATAACAGAAACAATGATTACCGCCAATACAATTGGATTCATATTCGTTTCCTACCTTTCTTATGCACCGAAAATATTTTCAACAACACCGGTGAAGCCAAGGAATGAGCAAGCGGTGATTGCTGCTGCGACAAGGGTGATCGGAAGACCCTGCCAGAATTTCGGGAAGTCGTTTCCTTCGAGTCTCTCACGAACGCCTGAGAACATGATCATGGCAAGCATGAAGCCGAGACCTGCACCGAAGGAGTTTGCGATTGATTCGATGAAGTTGTATGATTCCTGGATGTTAAGAGTAACAACACCAAGAACTGCGCAGTTTGTTGTGATAAGAGGGAGGTAGATACCGAGTGAATTGTAAAGAGCCGGCATATACTTCTTGAGAACTATCTCAACGAACTGAACAAGAGCCGCAATAACGAGGATGAATACTATAGTCTGTAAGTAGTCAAGACCGTTCTTTACGAGCAATAAGTTAATCGGGTATGTAACTGCCGTAGAAAGCACCATTACGAAGATAACTGCCGCACTCATTCCGACTGCGGTATTTGTTTTCTTTGAAACACCGAGGAATGGGCAAATACCAAGGAACTTAGAAAGAATAAAGTTGTTGGTGAGAATAGCAGTAAAGATAATAGCTACCATTTTCATTATTTAGCACACTCCTCTCCGCTGAGTTTAACAGCACATGAGGCAGCCATAGGACAGCTGTCACAGCCGTTGAGTTCAGCTTTATCTTTTCCTTTGCTCTCTGCAAGCTTGTTTGCACAAGCAATGAGAAGACCGAATACGAAGAATCCGCCAGGAGCAAGGATGAAGATAAGAATCGGTTCAAGATGAAGTGCTGTGAGTACGTCTGCGTCGCCGAGATGGAATATCTCAGTAAGAGTTGTACCGTGGCCGAGAACCTTGAGTGTAAGGTTACCTGTACCGAAGAATTCACGGATTGCAGCCATAAGAGTAAGGGCTATTGTGAATCCTACACCCATGCCTATACCGTCGACAGCAGCAGGAAGAACAGGGTTCTTGTTTGCAAAAGCTTCGGCACGGCCGAGGATGATACAGTTAACAACGATAAGAGGAAGGTAAATTCCGAGGCTTGCGTCAAGTGACGGCGCAAATGCCTTTACCAGAAGCTGTACTATTGTTACGAAAGCGGCAATAATAACAACGTAGCAAGGAATTCTTACCTTTGAAGGAATTACCTTTCTGAGAGCTGAAATAACAATGTTCGAGCATACAAGAACTATTGTTGCAGCAATACCCATACCGATAGCATTTTCAATGGATGTTGAAACCGCAAGAGTAGGGCAGGTACCGAGTACGAGGCGGAGAACGGGGTTCTCAGCTATAAGGCCTTTGGTAAATTCATGACCAAGTGATTTCTTTTCAGCCATTAGTTTGCGCCTCCAATCTCTTCAAATTTTTCAACTGCAGCATTTACTGCGCTTGTAACAGCCTTAGATGTAATTGTTGCACTTGTGATTGCGTTTATCTTTCCGTCGGATGTATCTGCGGCTGCTTTCTCGTCTTTTACAACCTGAAGTATGCCGGATTCACCGACAAACTGAGCCTGCCATTTTGCCTTTCCGGCATTCTGACCGAGACCCGGGGTTTCGTTTGAAAGGTCGCCCGGAACGATACCGGTGATTTTTCCGTCAGTAGTAATACCGACTGTAACCGAAACAGCTCCGCCGTAGCCCTTTGATTCACCTACTGTGTTGAATACGTAGCCGACTGTTTCGCCGTTTGCGTCAACACCTTCATAGTAGTCAACGTTTCCGCCCTTTTTAACTTCCTTGAAGTCTTTTGCGTCAGGAAGAACTGCTACTCTTGCTTCTGCCTCTGCTTTTGCTGTCTGTTCCTGAATTTTTGCAAATGTAACATTGTTTACAACAGCAAGAAGGAGTGTGGCAACAAGGCAGATAATGAAGAGAGAAACGGTAGGAGTCAAAATATCTTTAGCATTCATTTTCATGATTTTGCTTCCTCCTTTTTCTCTTTTTTCTCTTTAACGTAGCCGAATACCTTAGGAGTTGTGAGCTTCTCAATCTGAGGTGTAAGGATGTTCATAAGGATGATTGAGAATGAAACACCTTCCGGAAGGCTTCCGAAGAGACGGATTACGCAGGTTATGAGAGCACAACCGATAGCGTAAACAACCTTACCCTTCTTTGTGATGGGTGATGTTGTATAGTCTGTAGCCATGAAGATAGCACCGATAAGAAGACCGCCGCCGAGGATTTCATAAGCTACAGCGCCCATGTCAAAGCGGAAAGCGATTGCCATGATAACGGCAACGGATCCTACATATATACACGGAATGATGGGGGAGATAACCTTACGGATGATAAGGTAAAGACCTCCGAGGATAAGAGCAAGAGCCGAAACTTCGCCGAGACAGCCGCTCGTTGTTCCGAGGAACATATCCATGAGAGTGGGAGCGCCTTCTGCGATTCCGCCCTTGAGTGAGATGAGACCCATGGGGGTTGCACCTGTTGCAGCGTCGATATCCCAGCCCATTCTGTTAAGCCCTGCAAATGCAGAAGCGGACATTCTTGCCGGGAAAGCTGACATAAGAACAATACGTGCAAGAAGAGCGGGGTTTACAAAGTTCTGACCGATTCCGCCGAACATCTGCTTTACTACTACGATTGCGATAACCGAGCCGAGAACAACAATCCAAAGAGGAATGTTTGACGGGAGGTTGTACGCAAGGAGAAGACCCGTAACTACAGCCGATAAGTCGCCTATAGTCTGTTCTCTCTTCATTGCTTTGCGTGATAAGAATTCAGCGAGCACACATGAAACCACAGCAGTGAGAATAACAAGAAGTGCCTTTATGCCGAAAATAAATATTGAAGCAACACCTGCAGGAAGAAGAGCGATTATAACGTCGAGCATAATTCCCGTGGTTGTTTCAGCGGAACGCACGTGAGGCGATGCGCTGACTGTAAGTTTATTTTTAAGTTCCATTATTTCGCACCTGCCTCTCTGATTACTGCTTTTGCAAGACGCATGTACTGAACGAGCGGTCTGCCTGACGGGCAAGCGTAAGCACAGCTTCCGCACTCCATACATGTCATTGCATTTGCTTCTATAAGTGCCTCTGCATCTCCAAGATGAGCACGTGTCTCTATCTTTGTAGGCATGAGGTTCATAGGACAGGCATCTACGCAGCGTCCGCAACGGATGCAAGCGCGTGTCGGTTTAACACGGATGTTGTCTGCCGCAAAAGCAAGAACAGCATTATTGTTTTTAAGAAGAGGTACGTCGATATCCGCAAGGGCCATACCCATCATAGGACCGCCGCTTATTACCTTATAAGGCTCAGCCTTGAAGCCTCCGCAGAATTCGATGATCTTTGAGATCTCCGTTCCGATAGGAACTCTTATGTTCTTCGGCTCTGCAATTGCCGAACCGTCAACAGTAAGGGAACGGCTAACAAGCGGTTTGCCTGTCTTTAAGTATCTTCCGAGGAAGGAAACAGAAGCGACGTTCATTACAACAACGCCTACGTCTGAGGGAAGCTTTCCCGGAGGAACACATCTGCCGGTTACTGACTGAATAAGAACTTTTTCAGCACCCTGCGGGTAACGCGACTTAAGCACAACAAGCTTTACGCTGTCGTCAAAGTCGGCATCGTCTGCAGCGACCTTCATAAGAGCCTTGAACGCATCGCTCTTGTTGTCCTCAATTGCGATGTAAACGTTCTTGAAGCCGAGGATTTCTTTTATGGTATAAACACCTGAAAGAACATCCCATGAGTTGTCGATACACTCTCTGTGGTCAACTGTGATAAAAGGTTCACACTCTGCGGCATTTATAATCAGAGTGTCCACACCGCTATCCTCTTTGAATCCGAGCTTAACGTGTGTGGGGAAGCCGGCACCGCCGAGTCCTACAAGTCCCGAAGCTCTTACGGCCTTCAGGAAGTCCTCGCGCGAATTGATCTCAGAAGCCTTTATGCTCTCGTCGAGAGTCATAAGACCGTCTGATTCAATGGTAACTGCCGGAACCATGTTTCCGTTGGCGAGCTTAACCGGACCTACAGCCGTAACCTTACCAGAAACAGAAGCGTGAATCGGAGCACTTACAAAAGCATCTGAGTCACCGATAACCTGGCCGACCTTAACTTCGTCGCCAACCTTAACGGTGGGTTCGCAAGGAGCACCGATATGCTGCTGCATGGGAAGGATTACACGCTCAGGTGTTGGAATACGGACGATTTCAAGAGCAGAGGTGTTCTTGTTGTGAGAAACTCGAACGCCGCCGTGTCCGTTTGCCACCGGGCTGAGTACGCCTTCAATTTTTTCGCTTGCCATTCATTCAACTCCTCAATGGACTTACATGTTGCTTTTGACAACACAGCCTATTATTGAAAATATATTAATAAGCGGAACAAAGAATTCATGTTATTAAGATATGTACTCCCTGTACCACTGATTAACCGAAAATTATTTGTGTTTTTAGATATGATTGGATTTGCTTCTGCATGAAGTTGCTCCAAATTCAATCGAATTTTTTCCTGTCGGCCAGTTTTGAATTTAGTCAGACTTTTTTGTTGGTTGGTCATTTTTGAATTTAACCAGGCTTTTTTGCTTGTTGGAAATTTTTGAATTTAGTCAGACTTTTTTGCTGGTTGGACATTTTTGAATTTAATCAGACCTCTTTTTTTGCTTGTCTGACTTTGAATTTATTTTAAAAAAGTTGCTTTGCTTTTCAAGTGCCGGCATGACAATTCTCAGAATTGTCCCGGTTACGGCGCCTGTGATGATTGCGAATAAAAGAAGCAATGGGCCGTAACCCCACACGAGGGCGGGAGTGCCGGAGATGACGCATGCGACAAGAAGCTGTCCTGCGTTGTGCGCCGCTGCCGACGCTATGGAAACACCGATGATACCGAACGGATTTTTCGGGAACTTCAAAACGGCAACCATGACAAGCGTCGACAGCACGCCGCCGCAGAGACTCATGAAAAAAGCCGTTGCGCCCCGTGTTATGCCGGCGAATACGCTTTTTACGAGAGTGATTCCGAGAGCCGGAAAAAGTCCCATGGTGCTTGCTGTGAACATGGTGACGATATTTGAAAAACCGGGCTTTGCTCCGGGAGGAAGCCCCGGTATGGCAGGTATGAAGTTTTCAAGAAGAGAAAGCACAAGTGCCTGCGCACTCAATATTCCGAGAAGAGCGATGTATCCGGTTTTCCCGGTTATTTTTTCTTTTGACATTACACGACCTCACCGGTGTATGTTTTTAATGAAAATAAGCTTAATAAGTAATGACGTCGGGTGCTTCGCCGTCCTTTTCTCCTTCAATCACCACAAGGGTTTTTGAGGGAAGACAGGCGGCTGTGTCTCCCGGCTTTGAAAGCTTGCCGGAGTTTACGCACAGCTTGTCGTGACACTCTGCGTGTGAGTAGTATATACAGCCGTTTTCAACTCTCAAGGTTGCCTTCGGGGTACAGTCAAGGTCAAAGTCATAGGGTTCCCTGACCGAGGATAAATCGATTTCCTTTACAACTCTTCCGTCTTTGTAGATAACAGCCTTTGCCTGTGCCTTGCTGAAATGCTTGGGGATGAGGAGCACGGCACACACAAGAAGGAGCAATACTATCAAAATAATGTCAGCCTTTTTTATAAACCTGTTCATGTAAAGACTCCTGTGCGAAACGGAATAAAAGAAAATCTGTATGCAGTATGTAAATCAATCGACAACCGTAAAGCCTGCTGCGGATTCCGGAAGTGTGAATTTATCTTTAAGACCGTCGGTGACGTATACTTTTTTGTCATGTGTTATGAAAACGGCCTCGGCATCGTACTTTTTCAGAAGATCAAGTGCTTTGTCTCCGTATCCCATGATAAATACGGCTGTTGAAAGCGCATCGGTGTCAATCCCCGAGCCTGAAACAACCGTGACTCCGGTTATGTTGCTCTCTGCCGGATAACCTGTTTTCGGATTCAGTATATGATGATAGGTTTTACCTTCATACGCAAAGGTCTTTTCGTAGTCTCCCGAGGTTGAGATACAAGTGCCACCGGGAAGATTTAAAACGCCCATATAGTCGTTTGAACTGCCGAAGGGGTCGCGGACAGCGACGTTATATGTGCCGTCCTTTCTCTCGGGATTCTTTCCGTAAAGAAGCACGGAACCGCCGACGGAGACTATGGCTCCGGATATATCCTTCTTTGTGGTGAGGTATTTTGCCACCTCGTCACACGCGAGACCCTTGCCGACTGCTCCGAGATCCAGCTCGTGACCTTTTGCCGTAAAAACGAAGTTGTTTTCGCCGAGGTAGTCTCTGCTGTAATCTACAAGGGAAAGCTGTTCTTTTATGGCGGAGTCCGGCGGCGGAGTGTGTGCAGCGGAATCAGCGTCAAAGTTCCAAAGATGAGAGACGGCCCCTATGCTTATGTCAAGCGCACCGTCCGAAGCTTTTCCTATCTCGAGAGCCCTGCGAATACAGTCGGCTGTAACCTTTGAAACCTGCGTTTTTCTGAGGTCTGTTCCCTCGGATTCATTTTCCGATGTGTTTATGTTGTAAACATCCGAGCCCTTAACGCGCCACGAGAGGTTTTCGTTTTCAAGCTTGTCGATTACGGAATCAATGTCCGAAAAAATGTCTGATGAGTTATCCTCACCGCTTAGATATACGGATTCGGAAACTACCGTTCCCATAAGTATGGTGGAGTGATCATACTTTGTTGTCTTTTGATTCACGGAAGAAGTACAACCGAAAAAAGACAAACAAAGAAGAACAGAAATGCCTGCCGTTCCTGCCTGCTTAAAGGTCTTTTTCATTTTGCAAAGCACCGCAGTCATCTCCGTTACACTGATAGTTGTAGTAATAAGACGCGGCAAAGGAAGTATGGAAGATGTTACTCTATACACCATGCCGGTCGTAATCCGTCGGTCTTATTATAATTTATTATTATAATAATTACATATATAATATGCGCCGCTGTTTCAATCACCACGTTATTATATATTCTTTATAAGTGTTTTTCAATATTGATACGCTTATTTTTGCGCTTAATCTTTGTCTTTTTTTTGACAATTTATATACTTTTTCGTCCTTTTTTTGAACAAATTTTTGAATAAAAAAAGAGCCCCCTGCGGGACTCTTTTTCAACTATGTTTTTATGCCGTAAAATGGTTATGAACAACCGCATCCGCTGTTGCATCCGCAATTGTTGTTGCATCCGCAGCCGCAACCACATCCGCAGCCGTCGTCAGCAAAAAGAATAAGGATGATAATAAGAATAATAATCCAGTTGTTGTTATTACAGAAACCCATATATCGTTCCTCCTTTCCTATCACATACTATGGAGGGAAAAGAGAATTGGTTACAAAAACTTATTGACGAAAAACGCTTGTTGACCGATAATAGAAAGGTAAGAAAGGGGCGAGGCGCATGCTTTGTCAGAACTGTGGAAAAAACGAAGCAACCACGCACATAAAGAGAATAGTGAACGGTGAGGCAAGTCAGATTTTTCTTTGCTATCACTGCGCCCAGCATCTCGGCTACGCCAACATGTTTTCGGGCTTTGGCTTTAACATAAGCAACATGCTTGCAAACTTTTTTCCGGAGTTTTCAAGGTCTTTGCCGAATGCCGAGAAAAGTGAGTGTTGCCCGACCTGCGGGACAAGCTTTGAAGAGATTATAAGAACCGGAATGATGGGCTGTGCCGATTGCTATAAGGTTTTTTATGATAAGCTTAAGCCGAGTCTTTCGAGGATACACGGCAGAGCAATTCACGCGGGAAAAACCGGTGCATCGTTTACGGAGAACTCTGCGCTTGAGTACAGGCTAAACGAGCTTAAGGAGCAGATGCAGGCTGCCGTAAACTCACAGAATTTTGAAGAGGCGGCAAGGCTTCGTGACGAAATCCGCGACCTCGGAGGTGACAGTTCAAATGGCTAAGTGGTACACGCTTCACGGCGCGGAAAACGACGTAGTTATAAACACCAGGATACAGATTGCACGCAATGTAAAGGGGTATAACTTTACAATAAAGCTTTCCGATGATGAAAAGTATGAAATTGCGGATAAAATTGATGAAGTGCTGACTGAAAATCTTCCCGGAAAGTTCGTAACTACGCCCATGATAGAGGTTGGACGGGATCTCCAGATATCTCTTGCCGAAAAAAATATCGTGAGTCCGGAGTTCGTAAGTCGTGCCGACGGGCGAACTCTTATCATGACGGAGGATGAGACTCTCAGCATCATGGTATGCGAGGAGGATCACCTCAAAATTCAGTCGCTTCTTCCGGGGCTTGAGCTTGAAAAGGCTTATGAGCTTTCAAACACACTTGACAACATGCTTGACGAAAAGCTGTTTTTCTCATTTGACAAAAAACTGGGTTACTTAACTCAGTGCCCTACGAATATCGGTACGGCGATGAGAGCGTCTGTTATGCTGCAGTTGCCGGCACTTCTTATGCGCGGACAGATAAATCGACTCAGCAACATGGTATCAAAGCTCGGACTGGTGCTTACGGGAGCGTACGGCGAAGGTGATTCTCCGACAGGTGCGCTTTATCAGCTTTCCAATCAGGTTACGCTTGGTATTTCCGAGGACGCGGCCATTTCAAACCTTAAGTCCATCTCACTTTCTATCATAGAGCAGGAGCGTGCATGCCGCGCCGAGCTTATGGAAAGTCTTAAGTTTCAGGATATTTTCTGGCGCTCATACGGCACGCTCAAAAATGCCCGCGTCATGACCTTCGCCGAGTTTATGGAAGCAATTTCCGTAATCAAGGTAGGAATAACCTCCGGCGAGATAAAGGTTTCCTGTGAAAAGATAAATGAGCTTATTTTCACCATGCAGCCCGCAACCTTGAATGTTGAATTCGGCGAATCCCTTGACCGTCAGGTAAGGGATATAAAGCGTGCAGAGAAAATAAGGGAAATTTTTTCGGAGTGAAAAGTTTTCATAGCCGGAAGCAGTTTGTAAAAACTAAAAGAGGAACGGTGCTTTATGCGCTGTTCCTCTTTATTGTTGGATTTTTTTGTTTTAAAATTTTCAGAGTTTTTATTCTCTGCTCTTATTTTTTCAGATTGCCTTTTTTTACTCAATTTCAGAAGCATCCTCTTTTTCAGACTTCCGTGTCTCTGATGATTGGTTGTCAAGAATATCCTTTGTGATGAAGATAGGCCTGCCCTTTGACTGGATGTATATCTTTGAAAGGTATTCGCCGATGATACCGAGTGACAAAAGCTGGAGACCTCCGAGGAAAAGTATGAGAACGACTATGGTTGCATAGCCGGGGATTGCAATGCCGAAGGCGAGCTTTTGCACGATAACGACTATCATATAGATGAGAGCCGCAAAGGATGTCAGGGAGCCTACGAAGGATGAAACTCTGAGCGGCATGGTTGTGAAGGCAACGATTCCCTCGATTGCATACTTGCAGAGCTTCCAGAATGACCATTTGCTGCTTCCTGCGTGTCTTTCTTCAACGTCATACGGCATATAATATGTGTTAAAGCCGACCCATGAGAAGATGCCCTTTGAAAAGCGGTGATATTCACTCATGCTCAGTACGGCATCCCTCATTGAGCGTCGGAACGTGCGAAAGTCGGAGGCGCCGTTCACGAACTCGGTTTCGGATATCCTGTTTATAAGTTTGTAAAAGCAGTTTTTACAAAATACGTTTAGTTTATTTTCGTGCCTCTTGTCCTGAAATGCCGCCACACAGTCATACTCACTGTTGCTTTCAAGGAATTCGACCATTTTAAGAACGTATTCCGGATTTTGTTGAAGGTCCGCATCTATGAGTGAGATATACTCTCCGTCAGCGTGTGTGAGTCCCGCAAAAATAGCGGATTCCTTGCCGAAATTTCTTGAGAAGTTTATCACCTTAACGGGGATAGATTCATTCTTACAAATGGCTTTAAGATTTTCAAATGTTTCATCCTTGCTTCCGTCATTGACAAAGACGAATTCATACGAGTCAATCTTTCCGAAAAGGACGTCGTTTACTTTGTCGAACAGAGGACGGACGTTATCTGCTTCATTGTAACAGGGTACCACAAGGGAGAGTCTCAACAGGGCATACCTCCTGCCAATATGTATATTACCTGTAATGTGAGCCAATTATACAACAAAGGTTTTTTTCTATCAAGGATATTTGGTTAAAGTAACATTTTTTTAATAATATATGCGGTTTTGTTTGATATATTGTGAGATAGAGGTTATAATGAGGATGTAAAGTTTGACAAAAAAATAACTAATGAAAGTTTTGCTTTTAAAAAATTCATTTTTAGTGTAAAATGTCCGTACAAAACGTGCTTTACGCATAATATGTGATAATAATAATTCAAAATCAACGAAAAGGAGTTTTGTAAAATGGAAAATCTCACAAAGAATCCAAGTGTACTTTCCTGGCTTGATGAAAGAATTTCACTTCTTTCACCGGATAAAATCGTCTGGATTGACGGTTCACAGGCGCAGATTGACGCTCTCCGGGCAGAGGCTGTAAGCACAGGTGAGCTTATGAAGCTCAATGAGGAAAAGCTTCCCGATTGTTATCTTCACAGAACCGCAGTAAATGATGTTGCCCGTGTCGAGGGACGTACATTCATCTGCACACCTACAAAGGAAGAAGCAGGTCCTCTCAATAACTGGATGGATCCGGCTGAAACATATAAAATGCTTGACGGAATCGCAAGAGACAGCTACAAGGGCAGGACGATGTATATCATCCCTTACTCAATGGGTCCTGTAGGTTCTCCGTTCTCCAAGATAGGTATCGAAATAACGGACTCCATATATGTTGTACTCAACATGGTAATCATGACCCGTGTAGGAAAGGATGTACTTGACGTACTCGGTGATTCCGATGATTGGGTTCGCGGTATACATTGTAAATGTGACATAGACGAGGAAAAACGTTATATCTGCCAGTTCCCGCAGGACAACACCATCTATTCCGTAAACTCAGGCTACGGCGGAAACGTTCTTCTCGGCAAAAAGTGCTTTGCTCTCCGTATCGCTTCTTATCAGGGAATGAAAGAGGGCTGGCAGGCAGAGCATATGCTCATCCTCGGTATCGAAAATCCGAAGGGCGAGACAAAGTATGTATGCGCCGCTTTCCCGTCAGCTTGCGGAAAGACCAACCTTGCCATGCTCATTCCTCCGGAGGGGTATAGAAGCAAGGGCTACAAGGTATGGTGTGTAGGCGATGATATCTCATGGATACGCAAGGGCCCTGACGGAAGGCTTTACGCTATAAATCCGGAAAACGGGTTCTTCGGTGTTGCACCGGGAACAAACGAGAAGTCGAACCCCAACGCTCTCGCCAGCACAAGGAAGGGTACTATTTTCACAAACGTTGCACTCAACCTTGACGACAATACCGTATGGTGGGAGGGTCTTGACAAGAATCCTCCGGAGCATGCGATTGACTGGACGGGCAAACCGTGGAACGGCAAGGTTGACACCGTTCCGGGCGCACATCCGAACTCACGCTTCACGGCTCCCGCAAAGAACTGCCCGTGTCTTTCACCTGAGTTTGAGAATCCGCAGGGCGTACCTATCTCCGCATTTATCTTCGGCGGACGTCGTGCAAAACTCGCACCGCTTGTTTATCAGGCACGCGACTGGAATCACGGTGTATTTATCGGCTCTGTCATGGCTTCGGAAACAACGGCTGCCGCAACAGGTGCTGTCGGCGTTGTAAGACGTGACCCCATGGCTATGAGACCGTTTATCGGATATGATTGCGGAACGTATTTCAACCACTGGATTGAAATAGGTAAGACGCTTGATCCGGAAAAGGCTCCGAAGATTTTCAATGTAAACTGGTTCCGCAAGGACGACGACGGAAACTTCATGTGGCCGGGCTTCGGTGACAACCTCCGCGTTCTTGAGTGGATAATCAAGCGCTGCGAAGACAAGGTTGATGCCGTAGAAACTCCTATCGGATTCATGCCGAAGGCAGAGGACATCAATATCGAAGGTCTTGAGGATGAAGTAACGCTTGACTCCCTTAAGAGTATGCTTTCGGTTGATAAGGGGCTTTGGAGAGAAGAGGTTGCCGGCATAGAGGACTTCTATGAGAGTCTCGGCGACACCGTACCGGCAGAGCTTAAAGCAAACCTTGAGACGCTCAAAAAGAACGTTCAGTAAGCTCATAGACAGGTAATTTGCGTTTATCATCATAAATGCACTAAATAAAAAACGAGGTCGGCAGTTATCTGCCGGCCTCATTTTCTTTCAGGCTTTGCCTGAACTATAAACTCGTAAATAATACGACAAAATAATATAAATTTTTAATTATTTTTTTAGTAAAATTATATAGAACGTTTGTGAAACATTCTAATTTTCTAATTAAGAATAATTGTTTAAAATACTGTGGAAAGCAAGTAAAAACCTTTACGTTTTTTAACAGTTTATTTTCTGATAAAGAAAAATATCAATTTTTTCAACATTTTTAACCGAGTTTTAAACACACGCAAGGCTTTAAACTTTACAGTAGTCCTCAAAAGTGCTTATTTTTAGGGCAACAATAAATTTTGCGCAATTGTTTTTTTCTAAAACAACGCAGGTACAATAAAAAAAAGAGATTTTATCAGAAAAACAAGTGTGATAATCATTACTGTTAAACAAGTTTGTTACGCTGTGAGGTGCTCTGAAGTGCAATTGTGCAAAATACACAACAAAAGTGTCAGAGTTTAGTTAAAGTGTAGAAATCGAATTTGTGTCAAATTCTCCGTTGATTTACGTTTTATAAAACACTAAAATGTAATTACCCGTTTTTTGGAGAAAAAAATAAAGAAAAAGAGGTAATTCGAAATGAAGTACGCTTACATTACCGGTGCTGCCGGTGGACTTGCCGGCGCTTGTGTTGAGGAACTCAACAGAAGAGGTGGCTGGACAATTTTTGCTGTTGACTACAATATGGAAGGTCTTAACGCTCTTGTAGAGAGAACATCTAAAGACGTTATTCCCATCCAGATTGATATCTCCAGCATGGAAAGCGTTGACGCTGCAACAGAGGAAGTTAAAAAGTATACTGACCACCTCGACGTTGTTGTAAACGCAGCCGGAATTCATACAATGGCATCTCTTGTTGAGTGTGATCCTGTTTCTATCATGGAAAGAATGATCAACATCAACGTAATGGGTATGATTCGTGTTAATAAGTCTGTATTCCCACTTGTAGACGCTTGCAAGGGACGTATCATCAACTTCTCTTCTGAGTGTGGTTGGGAGCAGCCGCAGCCTTTCAACACTCCGTATGCTATAACAAAGTATGCAGTTGAGGCTTACACAATCGGTCTTCGCCGTGAGCTTGCATTCCTTGGTGACAGAGTTATCAAGATTCAGCCGGGCTCATTCAAGACAGGTATGCACGGACAGGCAGCTGCAGGCTATCACAGAATCCTTGAAACAACAGATCATTATGCACCTGTACTTAAGGTTCTTGCTCCTGTTATGGAGGTTGCTCTTGCTCATCCTCATGACAAGAAGTATCTTGTTGATACTGTTATGGAAGCTATCTATGCTGAGAAGCCGAAGCAGAACTACAAGTGTAAGAACACTTGGTACCTCCAGCTTATCGATCCTATTCCGGGCTGGATTATGGACCCTGCTTACAAGGCAGTTGTTGAAGTAGGCTACAAGATCATGAAGGTCTTCGGTAAGGTTTAATCCTGATTTTCGGATAAATTTTGCTTTTAATCCCCCGTGTTTTTCACGGGGGATTGTTATTTTCTGAACATTGAATTTTTTGTATTGACAAACGAAATGAAAATAAATAACATATAAGCATGATTATTATGATTTTTGCCCGTGCGTACTCAAGGTAAAACTTTATATCGGGCATTCGGGAGGAAAATAAATTATGGTATTCGAGAAACTCAGAGCACTTATTGCTGAACAGCTTGAACTCGATGAAAGTGAAATTACAATGGAGTCGGAACTCATAGATGACCTCGGAGCAGACAGCCTTGACGTTGTTGACCTTGTTATGACTATAGAGGACGAGTTTGAAATTGAAGTTCCCGACGAGGCTATTGAAAACATGAGAACAGTCGGTGACGCAGTTAAGTTTATTGAGGAAAATAAATAATCACGGTTATTTTTTGACCCACGTGTTTGACGTGGGTCTTTTTATGGTATATACTGTTTAGGATTTTTACATCGCTCTACTCCGCATTCGGCGTTTGGAGGTTATTTTCAAACAGCTTTGAATGCGCATATATTTTACTTAATTAAGGGGAGAAAACAATGGCAGACCAGAAAAAGATGGTTGACGACATAACTGCTATGGACGTTGACTTTGCAAAATGGTATACCGACATATGTAAAAAGGCGGAGCTTATCGAGTACACCAGCGTAAAGGGCTGTATGGTTATCCGTCCTTACGGATATGCTATCTGGGAAAATATTCAGAAGGATCTTGACGACAGATTCAAGGCAACGGGACATGAAAATGTTTGTATGCCCATGTTTATCCCCGAAAGTCTTCTTGAAAAGGAAAAGGATCACGTTGAGGGCTTTGCGCCTGAGGTTGCGTGGGTAACGCACGGCGGATCGGAGAAGCTCGAGGAGAGACTCTGTGTAAGACCTACGTCCGAGACTCTTTTCTGTGAGCACTACGCAAATATCATTCAGTCATACAGAGACCTTCCGAAGCTTTACAATCAGTGGGTTTCCGTTGTACGCTGGGAAAAAACAACAAGACCGTTCCTTCGCTCACGTGAGTTCCTCTGGCAGGAGGGACACACCATTCACGCAACGGCGCAGGAGGCTATCGAGGAAACAGAGAAGATGCTCCGTGTTTATGCGGACTTCTGTGAAAACGATCTGGCCATTCCCGTTGTGATGGGAAAGAAAACGGAGAGCGACAAGTTCGCCGGTGCAGTTTCAACCTATGCCATAGAGGCTCTTATGCATGATGGTAAGGCTTTACAGGCAGGTACATCTCACTACTTCGGAGACGGATTTGCAAAGGCGTTCGGTATCCAGTTCCAGAGTAAGGAGAACAAGCTCGAATACCCTCATCAGACGTCTTGGGGTATGACCACACGTCTGATAGGCGCTATCATAATGACGCACGGCGACGATAACGGACTTGCACTTCCTCCGGCTGTGGCACCTATCCAGGCGGTTATCATTCCGGTAGCACAGCACAAGCCGGGTGTGCTTGAAAAGGCAGAGGAGCTTCGTGCAGAGCTTGCAAAGCAATTCCGTGTAAAGGTTGACTCATCCGACAACAGCCCGGGCTGGAAATTTGCCGAGTATGAGATGAAGGGTGTTCCCGTACGTATTGAGATAGGCCCCCGTGATATCGAGGCAAACCAGTGCGTTATCGTAACACGTCACAACAGAGAAAAGAGCGTTGTATCTCTTGATAACCTCATCGAGACTGTGGCACAGAAGCTCAAAGAGGTACGCGACGGACTCTGGGAAAAGGCACTTGCAAACCGTGAGAGAAGAACCTATGACTGCAAGAGCATGGATGAGATAACAGAGGTTCTTGAGAAAAACGGAGACGGCTTTGTCAGAGCAATGTGGTGCGGCGATGAAGCCTGCGAGGATGAGGTAAAGGAAAAGACAGGCGTCGGAACACGCTGTATCCCGTTTGATCAGGAGCAGATTTCAGATAAATGTATCTGTTGCGGCAAGCCTGCAAAGCACATGGTTTACTGGGCAAAGGCTTATTGATTTTTAAAATAAGAAATGTAATTTAAGTGTTAAGATTATAAAAACACTTGCATATAATACTTATAAGTGTTAAAATACCTTGCGTAAGTTATAGTTAGTTGTAAACGGAGAGTGGCTCGAGCGAGCCGCTCTCTTTAACTTGTAAGGAGGTTTTCTCACGTATGGCCGGAAAAGGCGGAAGTGTTGTAAATGCGGTCTGGGAAATTGCCGAGCCCATTGCAAGGTCGCTCGGAGTTGAACTCTGGGACGTCCGTTTTGAAAAAGAGGGTGCGGATTACTACCTTCGTGTCTTCATAGACAAGGAGGGCGGGGTAGGAATTGATGACTGTGTTGAGATGAGCCATGCTATAGACGAGCCGCTTGACAAGGCGGACCCCATAGCGACAGGCTATTGCCTTGAGGTTTCCTCTCCGGGTGCCGAAAGGGCTCTCACAAGAGATGAGCACTTTATGAAGTACCTCGGTGCTAAGGTTATGGTGAAGTTTATACGCCCCGTTGACGGATCTCGACAGCATAAGGGAGTGCTTGAGGGCTATGACAAGGGAAACATCACATTTTTGAGCAGCGAGGGTAAAGAGATGGTTTTCAATAAAAAGGAAGCGTCTTTTGTAAAGCTCGACGACTTTGAAGATTTTTGCAAATAAAGAGATTTGCAGACAAGCCGATTTGTAAATAAGCCGAAAGGATGAATCATAAAATGAATGAAGATTTTTTTGTTGCTGTCCAGATGATGGCAAAGGAAAAGGGTATACCGGCAGAGTTTCTCTTTGAAAAGATATCAGCCGCGCTCGTTGTTGCGGTAAAGAGGATGTACGGCGGTAAGGATATCGTTTTCTGCGACATAAACCCGGATGAGATGACGCTCAATCTTTATCTCCGAAAAAATGTTGTTGAAGAGATATCTGACCCGGATGCCGACATACTTGTAGAGGCTGCCCACCAGTACAAGAGCAATGCAAAGGCAGGAGATATCATCGAGATTCCCATAGACACAAAGGATCTCGGCCGTGTTGTTGCACAGACTGCAAAGCATGTTATCCGACAGGGCGTAAGAGACGCAGAGCGCGGACAGACCATGCAGGAGTTCCAGAGTCATAACCAGGAGATTGTTACAGCAAAGGTTACGAACGTTGACCCGAAGACCGGCAATGCAACCCTTGAGATAGGAAGAGCCGAGGCTATGCTTCCCCATTCGGAGCAGATTCCGGGCGAGGTGCTTCACGACGGAGACCTCATAAAGGTATACATCGTAGATGTACGTGAAACGGAAAAAGGTCCTAAGGCAATGATTTCACGCACGCACCCGGGACTTGTACGCAGACTCTTCGAGACCGAGGTTCCGGAGATCTCAGACGGAACCGTTGAGATAAAAGAGGTTTCAAGAGAGGCCGGTTCACGCACAAAGATTGCGGTTTACAGCGCAGATGAAAATATCGACGCGGTAGGCGCATGTATAGGCCCGCGCGGCGCACGTGTAGGTAAGGTCGTTGACCTCCTTTGCGGCGAGAAGATAGATATCGTGCCTTACAGTGAGGACCCCGCACTCTTTATCGGTGCCGCTCTTGCTCCGGCTGACGTTATCCGTGTTGACATTCTTTCAGAGGAAGAAAAGTCATGCAAGGTTATAGTGCCCGACACGCAGCTTTCACTTGCTATCGGCAACAAGGGTCAGAACGCAAGACTTGCCGCAAAGCTCACAGGCTGGAAGATAGACATAAACCCCGAAAGCGGATTTTATGAGTCCCCTGAAGAGGAAGAATAAAACATTATTTATTCGGAATTAATTCGAAAGTGGTGAATTTGATGCCAAAGAAAATTCCATTGAGGCGCTGCCTCGGATGTATGGAAATGAAACCTAAAAACGAGCTTGTAAGAGTGGTAAAGGACAAGGAGGGAAATATCTCGCTTGACCTTGTCGGCAAGGCTCCGGGAAGAGGAGCGTATATCTGTAAAAGCTCGGACTGCTTTAACAAGGCGGTAAAGGCAAAACGCTTTGAGCGTGAATTCTCCATGAAAATCCCGGATGAAATTCTTGAGACGCTGGAGGCTGAGCTTAAGAAAAATGAAAAATAAATTTTTGTCAATGCTCGGTCTTTCAAGGAGAGCCGGAAAGCTTTCGCCGGGACATGACGCCGCATTTGACGCTATTTCAAAAAACAAGGCAAAGGTTTGTTTCCTGACAAGGGATGCATCGCAAAGGCTTAAGGATGAATTCGACAGGACGTGTAATTACGAAAAAAGAAATATTCCGTGCTTTGAGATTCCCTTTGAAAAGGAAGAGCTTAACCGAGTGCTTGGAATACGGGCGGCGGTAATGACCGTAAATGACAGCGGATTTGCATCAGAACTCACCAAAATTCTGAAAACGATTGATAATGTAACCACTGAGGAGGACAACGCTTAATGGAAATAAAATACAGAGTACATGAAGTCGCAAAAGACTTTGATATGCCAAGTAAGGACGTAGTGGATTTACTTGCAAAATATTATGACGAGCCGAAGAAGCACATGACCGCTCTCACAAATGATGAGCTCAATCTTGTGTTTGAACATTTTACACAGACGAATTCCGTGGCGGATTTCAATGAGTATTTCGCAATGGCTCAGGAGGCTCCGAAGAAGCCAAAAGTTGCAGAGAAGAAGGAAGAAGCACCGGCTGCCGCAGAGAAGTCGCAGAAGGAAACCGCAAAGCCCGCACAGGAGGCTAAGCCGGCTCAGAAAAAGGCTGCACAGCAGGGGGCTAAGCCGACCGAGCAAAAGACTGTAAAGCAGGGCGCTCAGGAAAAGCCGCAGCAGAAGGCTCAGCCGTCAAAGGACGTTAAGGATGCTCTTGACAAAAAGTCAAAGAGCAATATGCATCCTTTCAAGAAAAAAGAGGATAAGGGTGAAAACAGGCCGATGCAGGCGAGAACAAAGGGTGAGGTAAGAAAAGTAGACACCCGTTCTCAAAATGTCGACCTTGAAAAATACAATGAAAAATACGAGCAGCTTTCGACTCAGCAGAATAACAGCAGAACAGACCGTGTGAATCTCGGTAAGCAGAAACTTAATCAGAAGTCAAAGCAGTACAGAAAGCAGCAGGGAATGCGCTCAAAGAAGCATGAGTCAGAGGCTGACAGACTTAAGAGAATTGCAGCCGAGCGTGCTAAAAAGCAGATTACGATTACCGTTCCCGAGGAAATTACGGTCGGAGGACTTGCAGAGCTTCTCCACATGACGGCAGCAGAGGTTATAAAGAAGCTCTTTGCACTCGGACAGATGGCAACCGTTAATGAGGTAATCGACTTTGACACAGCCGAAATAGTTGCAACGGAACTCGGCGCAAAGGTTGAAAAAGAAGTAGTTATCACAATTGAAGACAGAATCATAGACGACACGGAGGATGATGAGGAAAGCCTTCTTCCGCGTGATCCGGTTGTATGCGTTATGGGTCACGTTGACCACGGTAAGACATCAATTCTTGACGCTATCCGTCATACCGCGGTTACCGATACCGAGGCAGGCGGTATAACACAGGCAATAGGTGCCTACAGAACAGAGATAAAGGGTAAGAAGATTACCTTCCTTGATACCCCGGGTCATGCCGCATTTACAAGCATGCGTGCCCGCGGAGCAAAGGCAACGGATATTGCAATCCTCGTTGTTGCCGCAGATGACGGTATCATGCCGCAGACCATAGAGGCAATAAACCACGCACGTGCCGCAGATATCCCCATCATTGTTGCGATAAACAAGATGGATAAGCCCGATGCTACGGTTGAAAAGATAATGCAGCAGCTCACAGAGCATGAAATCGTTCCTGAGGAGTGGGGCGGCGAAACCATATGCGTACCGGTTTCCGCAAAGACAGGTATGAACCTCGACAAGCTTCTTGAATCCGTATTGCTCGTTGCCGAGATGCTTGAGCTTAAAGCAAACCCGAATCGTGCCGCAAAGGGCTCCGTTATCGAGGCAAGACTTGATAAGGGCCGCGGTCCTATAGCAACTCTCCTTGTACAAAACGGTACTCTTCACACGGGCGACATAATCGTTGCCGGAACCGCAGTAGGTCGTGTAAGAGTTATGACCAACGAAAACGGAAAGCAGCTTGAGGAAGCAGGACCGTCTATCCCGGTTGAGATAACCGGTCTCCAGGAAGCACCTCAGGCAGGTGACACCTTCGACGCAGTTTCCGATGAGAGACTTGCCCGTGAACTTGTTGAACAGCGTAAGGCTGCCATCAAGGAGGAGCAGTTTAACTCCATGTCAAAGGTTACTCTTGACAACCTCTTTGCAAGTCTTAAGGAGGGTGAGCTCAAGGATCTTAACATAATTGTAAAGGCTGACGTACAGGGCTCGGTCGAGGCTGTTCGCCAGAGTCTTGAGAAGCTTTCAAACGATGAGGTACGTGTACACGTAATCCACGGCGCTGTCGGCGGAATCATCGACTCCGACGTAATGCTTGCCAATGCATCAAATGCCATCATCATAGGCTTCAATGTACGCCCTGACGCAGTAGCGGCAGCCAATGCAGAACGTGACGGCGTAGATATTCGCTGCTACAGAATCATATATGACTGTATCGAGGAAATTGAGGCAGCTATCAAGGGTATGCTTGCGCCGAAATTCAGAGATGTTGAGCTCGGTCGTGCCGAGGTCCGCAACGTACTCAAGATTTCCAGCGTAGGAAATATCGCCGGCTCTTACGTTCTTGACGGCAAGATAACCAGAAATTCAAAGATACGTGTTGTTCGTGACGGTATCATCATTGCCGAGGATGAAATTGCATCGCTCCGCCGTTTCAAGGACGATGTAAAAGAAGTGGCTTCCGGATACGAATGCGGTATCGGACTTACCAAGTTCAATGACATAAAGGAAGGCGACATATTTGAAGCCTTCATTACCGAAGAATACAGAGAGGATTAAAAAATGCCCGGACACAGATCTGACAGAGTCGCAGAGGATATGCATCGCGAGATAATCGCGGTTATGAAAGAAATAAAGGATCCGCGTGTTGCGGAGAAGCTGCTCACGGTGGTACGTGTAACGGTTTCTCACGACCTGTCCTCGGCGAAGGTATATATCAGCGATTTCAAGGGAATTGAAAGTGCGAAAGAAGCAGTCAGGATTTTAAACGGCGCCTCGGGCTTCATACGCCGTGAGGTCGGTCAGAATCTGCATCTTCGCAAGGCCCCCGAGCTAAGATTCATCGCCGATGACTCCGTTGAGCACGGTATGGAGATTTTCAAAAAACTCGGGGATATCTCAGGAGGACGAAATGAAAATTGATTCCGACAGAGTAGCAGAGCTTTTACAGGAAAAAGACAATATCCTTATTCTCACACACAAAAACCCGGACGGAGATACGCTCGGGTGCGGTGTTGCGCTTTGCCGCGTCCTTCAGGGACTCGGCAAAAACGCTCGTGTTGAGAATTCGGATATCATACCGAAGAGATATTCTTATCTTTTGGAAGACCTCAAAGTCATGGATTTTGAGCCTGAGTTTATAGTTGCGGTAGATGTTGCCGACACAAAACTCCTTGGCGAAAGGCTTGAGGGACTTTATTCCGACAGGGTTGACCTTTGTATTGACCATCACGGCTCAAACAGAGAGTTCGCCAAGGAGCTTTATCTTCGGTCAGAGGACGGCGCCGCTTCACTCTCTCTTTACAGGATAATAAAGAAGATGGGTGTACCCGTGACGCCGCAGATTGCTACTGCTCTTTATACGGGACTTTCAACCGATACGGGATGCTTCAGGTATTCAAACGCATCCTCCGAGTGCTACAGGGTTGCGGCGGAGCTTATTGACAGCGGCGCTGACAGTGCAAGGATAAACGTGCTTATGTTTGAGACAAAGCCCCTGTCATATTTCAGGCTTCTGACCGAAGTTCTCGCCGGCATGCGCACATTTTGCGACGGTCGTGTAATTGTTCTTAAGGTTACGCGTGATATGTTTGACAGAACGGGCGCGACCCCCGACCAGTGCGATGCTATAGCCGCCATGTCGCGTCAGGTTGAAGGCGCTCTTTGCGGTATAACAATGAAAGAAAAACAGTGCGGCGGCTATAAGCTGTCACTCCGCACACATGAGCCGCTTGACGCGGCACAGCTTTGCGGACTTCTCGGCGGCGGCGGTCACGCGCGCGCAGCCGGCTGTGATAGCGGAGAAGATGAGGAAGAGTCGCTCAAAGTACTCATAGAAGCAATAACAGAAGCTTTAAAATAAAGCTTAAAGATGATAACAAAGCGATAAAAGCAAATTTTATCAAAAAGGAACTTTAAAGATGACAGGTTTTATTTGCCTTGATAAGCCGGAGGGAATTACATCGTTCGGGGCTGTAGCAAAGATACGCGGGATAATGAACGAAAAAAAAGTCGGTCACCTCGGAACACTTGATCCGATGGCAACCGGTGTTTTGCCTATCATGCTCGGCGGCGCAACAAGGTTCCTTGATTTTATTCCGGACAGTAATAAGGCATATACGGCGGTTATGCGGCTTGGTATCACTACGGATACGCTCGACATAACGGGAGCCGTGCTTGAAGAGAAACCGGTAAATGTGTCCTTTGAAGAGGTCAAGCATACCGCGGAGAAATTCACGGGAGAGATACTTCAGATTCCGCCCATGTATTCCGCGTTAAAAAAGGACGGAGTAAAGCTTTATACACTTGCGAGAGCAGGTGTGGAGGTAAAGCGTGACCCCCGTCCCGTAACGATTTACGGGTTGGATGTCCGCGAAGACAGACAGTGCTTCGGTACGGAGATTTCCGAAAATGAGTATATCCTTGATGTTGAATGTTCATCGGGAACGTATATACGTACACTCATTGATGACATAGGAAAAGAGCTTGGCTGCGGTGCTGTTATGACGAAGCTTGTACGTACGTCTGCGGCGGGCTTTGACCTTGCGGATTCAGTTACGATTTCGCAATTGCAATCTCTCAAGGATGCTGATAAAATAGATAAGTTGAATTCTTATGTTTTAAGCGTTGAAGAGATTTTGAAGCCCTACCCGGAGATCGTTGTATCCGACGGACAGGCACAGCGCTTTAAAAACGGCGGAAGCCTCAGCCTTACAAAGCTTAAGGGCTGTAAAGAGAATGGCTTTTACAGAGTAAAATCGGCGCTCGGAGAGTTTATAGGACTCGGAGAAGCCGATATCTCAAATGATATTTTAAGATTCAGACGAGTATACAATGAAAGGTGATGAATGAAATGGGTTCCGTGGTTGCGCTCGGAAATTTTGACGGTCTTCATACGGGCCATATGAGAGTTATAAACACGGCTCTAAAGATGGCTGAAGATTTGTCGGCGAAGCCGTATGCTCTTATCTTTAAAGAGCACCCGTTACTTGTTTTAAAAGGTTCTTCACCCTCGTCTCTTTTTACGGATGACGTTCGTGCGCAGGTGTTCAAGGAAATAGGAATTACACCGTGTATGATTACCTTCGCAGATGTTATGAATATGAGTCCGGAGGAGTTCTTTGAAACGATTCTTTTGAAACGAATGTGTGCCGTCGGTATTTGCTGCGGATTCAACTATACGTTCGGAAAGGACGGAAAGGGTACACCGGAGCTCCTTAAAAGGCTCTGTGAAGAACATGGAATTAAGTTCTCTGTTTCACCTGAGCTTGATTTTGAAGGAGAGACGGTAAGCTCCAGCAGAATAAGGACGGCTATAGAGGACGGAGAAATCGAAAAGGCAAATATGATGCTCGGCAGACCGTTTACCTTCAGGCAAAAGGTTGTGGACGGAAACAAACGCGGACGAACTATGGGAACACCGACCATAAACCAGTACTTAAGTCCTGAATTGGTTGAGCCGAAGCACGGGGTTTATATGTCAAAGACGACGGTAAACGGAAAGAAATATTATTCGTTGACCAATATCGGGGTAAGACCCACAGTCGGAGTAGGACCCACAGATTGTGAAACATACATTTTGGACTTCAGTGGAAATCTTTACGGCAAATATGTTGAAGTAAGCCTTCTTCATTTTCTTCGTGAGGAGAAGAAGTTTGAGTCAATCTCTGCCCTTGAAGAGCAAATTATGGCAGATACACTCAAAGTACGTAAAATAGTAAATCTTATACAATAAAAAGAAAAGGCCTCGAGCGGTTCTCTACGCTCAAGGTCTTTCCTTTTTCGCATTACGCAAAATTACAATTGGGGTTGTAAAGCCTTTGGAGACGATTCCGTCGGCCTACATATATATAGTCGGAGAAATCGGCAAAGGTAACGGAACTTTTTTGTAAAACACTGATAACAAAAATTTATATGCTGTTTTATATATTATTTTGAATTTTCAAATATCAAAATGACGGGGACGTAGAAAATGGACGCAGAAAGCAAAAAGAAATGCGATGAGCTCTGGGAAAAATACAGGTTCTATGTGGAATGTCTCGTAAAGAAAAAACTTCCTGACAAACCGCATGAGGCAGAAGAGGTGGTAGCGAATGTCGCGACCGCCCTTTGCGAGGTTTACGACAAAGGCGAAACCGTGGAGTATCCTATAACCTGGTTTGCTATAACTGTAAAAAATCTCATAAACAGGCAATTTGACGACATCATGCTACAAAATAAAATAAATGAAAAAATGATGGATTCGGTTGAATTGGCATATGAGGAAACATTTGATATTGACTCTGAGCAGTTTAACGAAGACAAGATTGAGAGGCTCAAAAGTAAGCTTTTGAAGGAGCTTAAGCCTTCGGAATTAGAGTTATACAGATTTGTTTATGTGTACGGAAGAACGTACAAGGAGGTAGCACTTTTTACAAACAGCAGTGAAGAAGCCGTCAAGCAAAGAGTGTTCCGCTTGCATGAAAAAATCAGAAAATATGCCAAAGAAATTTTTAATTAGAAAAAATTTTCAGAAAAAAACGTTACCTTTTGTAAAAACTCCGACTATATTAACGAGGTCCTTGATTATGAGTGTGGGAAATATGGAAAATCAAAGATTATTTAACATGTTAAAAACCGAATCAATGGAAATGACTCCTGACGAGATTGTAGCATTACTTGAGGAAGAACTCGGTAAGGAACCTGAACAAATTGACTATGGACTTGTAGAGCGGTGCACTGATGCACTTTCCGGGGTGGACTTTGAAAAACCCAACGGAGAAAATGAAAAGAAAAAAGTTGTACATTTCAATTATAAAAAGGTTCTTCTTGTTGCGGCTGTTATTTCCGTAATAGTTGTATTGTCTTCATACGCCTTTGCGCGGGAAACCCGTATAGACGCAAACCCTGATAACGTACAGATTGTTGACGGTCATTTCAGGGTTAGTCTTCACGACAAAAAGCCGGATCTGGAACAGCTTCCTATGCCGGCGTCAGAGCTTCCTGCGAAGATGCATGATCTGGGTGTGTGTAACTCGCTCCTTCCACAGGAGCTTCTTTCCGAGGATTGGATTGTAACGGAGATTGACGGTCAAAAAAATTTACATAGAGAATTGATCGCTGTAGCACTTGCGAATCAAAAAACGGATCAGAGTGTTCGTTTGGACATTCGATCCTATGTATCAACCCGTCCCTCTTCGGAGCCGCAGTTTGATTTGAAGAAGAGTTATACATATGTTGAGGAGATAGATAATGAGAAAGCTACCGTCATTGTCGCCGGAAATGCTGTGGATTGTATGATTCTGTATGTCTATGATTCGGTCGAATATAGTTTTGTCTTTGACAACACTTCTAATCTTGACGAGGTTCGTGTGATTGCGAAATCCATAAAATAGTAGAGATGATTTCCCATGAAAAAACTCATCAGCTTACTGCTTGCGGTTTGCATGATTTTTTCCTTTACTATTTTCGCATCTGCATCTACTCCGCCGACGGCGGAGCCTATGACAACTGGATTGATTGCAAGTTATTCCATCAATACTTATAAGGTAAGCAGTATGTATATGGGAATTGACGGAACAACTACCGGTATAATCGGTGTTGTAAAGAGTGGTATGATTGATGTTACTATTCAAAGCCGTGCCAGCAGCAGCGCCGCATGGGGTAAGTATCTTACTCTTGAGGATTATGTTGTGGATTGTCCAACTGCAGACTACGGTCGCAATATCGGTCTTCCGTCAAATTACCAGTACAGAGTTTATTGGAAGCACTATGCAAAGAAGAGCGCTTTATCCACGGAAAAGATAAAGAACTATTCAAAGGCAGTCCAGATGTAACGCAGAGTACAATTGGGAACAAAAACAACCGGTCGTTAAACCGGAACAAAACAAAAAATTATAATTAAAAACGCAAATTACGGAGATGAAGAGTCGGCTGTTTGGTCAACTCTTCATTTTCCATTTTTTACTTTACTTTTATTATAAGTTGTGGTATAGTTAATGAGCCTTTTTCTTGGAGTGCGGAGTAAACCGTAAAAGTACGGTGTATCACCGGCCGCACGCTAGGATAATCGCAGATTTTGTAAATGAGGTGAAAGACACATGACACAGGCTGAAAAGCAGGCTATTATCGCCGAGTATGCAACACATGAAGGTGACACAGGTTCACCGGAGGTTCAGATTGCCGTTCTCACAAAGAGAATCAACGACTTAAACGAGCATCTCCGTGAGCACTCTCATGACCATCATTCAAGAAGAGGTCTTCTTAAGATGGTAGGTCACAGACGTAACCTTCTTGCATATCTTCAGAAGAACGACATTGAAAGATACCGTTCTATAGTATCAAGACTTGGTTTACGTAAGTAAGACCAAAACAGGCAGACGACACGTGGTGTTGTCTGCCTTAATTAGCGTTTACAGGTAAATATTGAGGGAGGTTCCCTTTAAGGATTAGCAGTGAATAAAGTACCCGGAGACTTCACCGGATTTTTTATTTATTGCTAAACCTCAGGGTTATACATTGACCCGAAAACCTCCCTTGAAATAAAAAAAGGAAGGTAAAAAAATGTTTTTTAAAGACTACAAGGTTTATGAAACAACTCTTGCAGGCAGACCTCTTAAGCTTGAAACAGGCAAGATGGCAGGACTTGCAAGCGCCGCTATTCTCGCACGCTACGGTGAGACAGCGGTTCTCTGTACGGTAACGGCTTCCGCAAAGCCGAGAGAGGGCGTTGACTTTTTCCCGCTCTCAGTTGACTATGAGGAAAAGATGTACTCCGTAGGCAGAATCCCCGGCTCTTTCCAGAGGCGTGAGGGCAAGGCTGCCGACAAGGCTATACTCGCAGGACGCTGTATCGACAGACCTATACGTCCTCTTTTCCCGAAGGACATGAGAAACGACTGTTCCGTTGTTGCAACGGTTATGTCCGTTGACCCCGATTGCTCACCCGAGATAACGGCGGCTATCGGTGTTTCTGCGGCAATTGCCATTTCGGATATTCCGTGGGACGGTCCCATCTCTTCTGTCAATGTAGGCCTTGTTGATGATGAAATAGTTATCAACCCGACACTTGAGCAGAGAGAAAAGACAGAGCTCACCCTTACGGTTTCTTCAACTGCAGACCTTGTTGCAATGATTGAGGCAGGCGGTAACGAGATTCCTGAGGACAAGATGTTCGAGTGCATCATGGCAGGCCATGAGGCAAACAAGGAAATTGTAAAATTCATCAATTCAATCGTAGCCGAGATAGGTAAGCCTAAGTTTGAGTTTGAATCAAATGACCCGGATCCTGAAATACTTGCTGAGATTGAGGAGTTCTGTGTGGCTGATGTTGAGAAAGCCCTTGACACAGATGACAAGAAAATCCGTGACGAAAGACTTCTTCCCATATACGACGCTGTTCATGAAAAGTATGATGAGCAGTTCGAGGGTCAGGAGGGCAAGATTGAAGAAATCATGTACCTTATCCAGAAGCACGTTGTAAGACGTTGGCTTAAGGATGAGAAAAAGCGTGTTGACGGACGCGGTATTGATGAGATACGTCCTCTTAACGCAGAGGTTGACCTTCTTCCGCGCGTACATGGCTCGGGACTCTTTACAAGAGGTCAGACACAGGTTCTTTCGGTTGCAACTCTTGCTTCTCTCTCCGAGGCACAGAAGCTTGACGGACTTGATGAAGAAAAAGAAAAACGCTATATACATCACTATAACTTCCCGTCCTACTCCGTAGGTGAGACAAAACCGCCGCGCGGACCGGGACGCCGTGAAATAGGTCACGGTGCTCTTGCAGAGCGTGCGCTTGTACCGGTTATTCCCTCTATTGAGGATTTCCCATACACTATCCGTGTTGTTTCCGAGGTTCTCTCATCAAACGGCTCGACAAGCCAGGGCTCTATCTGTGGCTCAACACTCGCTCTTATGGCAGCCGGTGTTCCCATTAAAGCTCCTGTTGCAGGTATTTCCTGCGGCCTTATCACAGGTGACGAGGGCGTGTACGGGGACTTCATGACCATGGTGGATATCCAGGGCCTTGAGGATTTCTACGGAGATATGGACTTCAAGGTTGCAGGTACAAAGAAGGGTATTACGGCAATTCAGATGGACCTTAAGGTTCACGGACTTACACCTGAAATCATCAGGGAAGCATTTGAAAAGACCAGAAAAGCACGACTTTATATTCTTGATGAAATTATGCTCAAGTGTATCCCGGCTCCGAGAGAGGAACTTTCAAAATACGCTCCGAAGATGCTTACCACAAAGATTGATCCGGAGAAGATCGGTGACGTTATCGGTAAGCAGGGTAAGGTTATTCAGAAAATCTGTGCAGAGTGTAACTGTAAGGTTGACGTTAACGATGAAGGCAATGTATTTGTTTCCGCAATTGACATTGAGGACGCAAAGCGTGCTATCTTTATGGTTGAAACCATAGCAAACGATCCTGAGGTAGGTGCCATCTACAAGGGCGTTGTTACAAGACTCATGAGCTTTGGAGCATTTGTTGAAATTGCACCGGGCAAGGAAGGTCTTGTACACATCTCACGCCTTGACGTAAAGAGAACGGAAAAGGTTGAGGATGTTGTTGCCGTAGGAGATGAGATAATCGTAAAGGTTATCGAAATTGACGATCAGGGAAGAATAAACCTTTCACGCAGAGATGCTCTCATAGAAGTTGAAGGCGCTGTTCCTGAAAATGACATCTCAGATGTTCCGCCGAGAAAGCACGGAGGCAATAACTTCCATCGCGGCGGCAGAAGATAAATTGATTTTTACCGATTCGGGAGGTTCAACAAAATGAGTACTCCGAAAAAGAAAGGGTGGGCATTGCCACTCGGTATAATAGTAATTATTTTTGCTGTGGTCGGTTTGATAGTTTCTGTAATCGGCGCGGTGAACGCTGTAAAGGGTGTTGTCGATAACTCCGCAAAGGAGAAGGAGACATATCAGAAGTTGCTGATCCCTGTCGTTATGAATGATATCGATGAGTTTGACGACGTTACGAAGGCTAACATGAGTCAGCTTATTGAGGCGTCTGTTTGGTCGATAATCAAGAGTGATATCTCAACCGACAAATATGCGACAGAGGACGGAGTTCTTCTTTTTCCGCAGGAGGATGTTGAAAAGGCATTCACAAAGCTCTTCGGAACAGATGTAGAGATAAAGCATCAGAGCGTTACATCGACCGCTTTCCAGTTCGAATATGACGCGGGCAAAAAGGCTTATAAGGTTCCTATCACCGGCGTTGACCCTACCTATACGCCGAGAGTGCTTGACATCTCGAAAAAGGGAAACAATATAATTCTTACGGTTGCGTATGTTTCCGGAAGCGATTGGGTACAGTCGGAAACCGGGGAGATGGTTCCGCCTGAGCCGAGCAAGTATGTTAAGATTACACTTCGTAAGAAAGATAAATCTTACTTTATAAACTCGATTCAGTCTGCCAGCGCACCCGAAACAATTAAAAAGTGATGCGATAGTCATAAAAATCGAATAATCGATTCTGACAGTTAAGACCTGAATTCTTTAATCGGAATTCAGGTCTTTTTTTTGAGTTTTTCAGGTGTGCTTTTCGGAGATTTTCTAAATTTTTTTGAATCTTTTTTGATTTTTTTAAAATTTCGGGACTTTTTTAATTTTTGCTACTTTACACTATATTCACAAAATTTCTCAATATAGTGACCGAATGAATGGCACGAAAGTCCGGATTTTTTGTGTAAAAATTTTAT